>Ga0307375_10000028_pt1 | contig 202814 bp, 214 predicted proteins | sample TR1MG_FD_202531 | JGI IMG/M metagenome (GOLD analysis project Ga0307375, IMG submission 202531) | Soil microbial communities from Risofladan, Vaasa, Finland - TR-1 | ecosystem: Environmental > Terrestrial > Soil > Coastal area > Acid sulfate soil | place: Finland: Risofladan, Vaasa...
TTATTTTAAGTTTGTATAATAATTTTTTAACTAAACCATAACAAGGTGTATAAAACATAACCTATTATAGTTCAGTGGTTAATATCAAAGTTCGTGGTTAGATTACGTTTCATACACCCAACCGTTATCGGCAACCTTAAAGAGCAGCGTCCAACCATTGCCAATCTTCATTAGTTCCATACTCCCAATCTCTTGAAATTACTTTCGGTTTATAGTTTAAGTCCAAAAGACACATCAAAAGATTAAGCACAAACCCTTCTGCATACTTTACACTTACACCAAAAGAGCCACTTACTCGTATGTAGTGCTTTTTAAAATCAATATCACAAGGCGGCATTCCTGCAAGTCCTTGTTGGTTAAATTTAGACAGATTAACCATTGCTGTATCAAAGTCATTTTGACTTATTTCTTTTTCTTTGCTAATTAGATAAAATGAATACCCCATTGTTTTGATATTTAAAGTTTAAATTCGTTTTAATAAAGCCAGCCGTTAACACGCTATATGCTTCATTGGCGTGTTCGTTTGTATTCGTAGTTTCTGTCATTTTATAAAGTGTTTAGTAATTTTATAAATTCGTTCTATTAATCGCCAACGAAAGCATATAGCCATCGTTAGCACCTATAATCACGCTCCATGTAGCTGTTACATGTAAATGATTGAATGTTCACTATATAGTTTCTACCTAAATCGCAAATATGCTGTTCATGTCGATATTTAGCATATTGGTTTTGTCTCAAATTATTACAAGTATTACAATTACGGGCGCTAACAACAGGTTTAACCAATAAAGGCTTCCTGCGTATGCGGTCGGTAATGCGTTTAATAAAGTTCTTCATATCTTGATAATTTAGTTATTTTAATCCTTTACTGGTCAAACCTGCGACCGTTATAAACAATTAAATACTACTTGGTCTTTCTCGTAGTTATTAAATTGTAATTTAGGCACTTCACCACAGAATACTATATCAACTTCACCGTTAATAGTATCTATTAGCAAATGGTTTTCCTTTTGCTTAAAACCTAAATAAGTTCCTTTATCTTTAAAGTTTACAATCATGGTATTTCGTTTGGTTTTCCATTTTTCGTAAAAACCACCAATAAATAAATGTTCTTCTCCTTTTTTGATTTTACATCTCATTTTATCCATATTTAAAAGTTTATAACAATGTGTAAATAATCATTTCGTTCCTCAACGCTTTTTACACAAAACGTTATAAATAATAAATTAAATTTTATTGTCTTTAAATATTAACTTTCCTGTTTCATTGTCCATCCAAACTATTCCTTGTACTTTGTTTCTAAATTCTTCCAAAGTTAATTCTTTTGGTTCTGATGTTCCTTCTACCTTTATTGTAGAGTAATAGTTTGGATTAATTGGGTTATCAACATATTTATTTTTCAACTCTTTACTTGCTTTCTTTTTCATAGGTATAAAATTTAATTTACATATTTATAACAACAAATATAAAACATTGCTGTCGTGGTTTCTATTTACTTATACGTAATTATTTTAATTTTGTTACATTTATTTACATTCGTGTTGCAACGTTTTATATTTGCGACCGTTAGCAACAACCGCTAAAACTCCGCTGGTCTATCAAAAGACATCATCGGTGGATTGTCGCTTATCATTTCAATGTAATCTTCGTAAAGGATTGCATCTTCTCTCCTTCCACATACGCTTTCTCCGTGTTTATTTACATACTCATTGGGGTCATTACATTTGCCATCTTTATAGTGCTGACATTTCACTATTTCACAACCACTCAAAGCGGCAGTTGCTAACACACGGTCATCAGCAATATTTGCCGTGCCGTTTGGATAATTTTCTGCTAATTTTGTCATTTGTTCTTTGTTTTAAGTTTTGTGAAGCAAATACTGCTGATACCGTCAAACGTTATGCGTTATTGTAACGTGCAATAAACAGCTTATAGGTTTCATTAAAAATTCCTTGTGTTTCATCCATTTCAATTGCTAATCTATCAGATAAGTCTGTGTCTATTTCGCAAACCTTAAAGAAGTCTAAAGCACAACATTCACGCTCGACACTTCTATCAAATCCTGATATAACTTCTTCTTCATCGTCTGTGTCTAAATATTCAGAACAATTTGCTTCGTAAGTGTAAACAGCACCGTAATCACTATCTCCAACTTCTTCGTGTCGGTAAAATGAACAATTAGAACAACAACGCATAACAGCATTTTGTGGCAATTGCGGGTTTTTGGTTTGTTTTTCCATTTTAGTTTTTAAATTAAAGTTTAGTCTATTTTTGTATGGTCTGTAATTATTTATCCGCAACTGACCACAAGATGCGAAACGTTAGCGAGAATATTTCGCCAACACTTTCCAATCAACTTCTTTTCCTGTTGTTATCTTTATTAATTCAGCAACATCACCAAGCAACATATATGGCATGTTCAAATGTTTATCGCAATAAGTTTCTTGAACATGTTTTATTGCTTTATCAAAAATATTCTCGTTAACATCAGATATAATTAATTTTTTATTCGTGTTGTCAAGTTCAGTAATATTAATTTCTATTTTCATTTTATTTAAATTTTAGTGTTATTAATTAAGTAAAAAACTAATCATATCTGCGACCCCAGCAAAAGCTGGATAACTCCCATTCCCATTTCCTGTTACTAAAACAGCATTTGTGGCACATTTTACAACATCCCCCCTTCTAAATGATTTTTTATTTTTCATATAATTTAATTTAATATTTTAAATTCATTAATTATTTGTGAATTTTTTTATATTCAATTCCTTTAGTATAGTATGAAAACCATCTTTGATACATATATGGCAAAATTTTATGATTGGAAAAACCATATAAACCACACGAAAAAAAATCGTGACATTCAATCACAAAAGTAGTTTTGTTAATGCCAACATCAAGCGTATATGCAACAGGTGCATTTTTATAGTTTTTAATCATACCGTTGATTTTATTAATATCTGGAAATCTAGTAAAATCACCAGAATAATGTTGTAATCCAACCATTTCATTTTGAAATACAAAAACACGCCATTCACTATCAATAGCAATTAACTCTGAAATCTGATAATTACCCGCAGGTATTTTATAAATATGATTATTATCCAATACTATTGCATCTGAAAATCCTTTTATTTTATCATTATTTTTTATGTAAAAACTTCCTTTTATCTTTTCTAAATCAAATTGAGTTCCATTAAATATTGACCTACCAGCATATCCATACAATTCTTCTGGAACATTTATTGGCTTAGGTATTTTACCGTAAAATTGAAATAAAAATGCTGATACAAATTGAACGCTACCAATCGGTATATAATTTTTATGTATTGGTTTAAATATAAATCTTTCTTGATTTTCATGTGTATTAAAAAACACATATTTCATAATTATATTTCCCGCATACCAATTATTGTATCTAATTGATTCCAGTAGTGTAAATGTAAAATCATGTCTAACGCTGCCGTCAATTTTTTGTATCAGGAACTTCATTGCAAAAATATTAATTTACAAATATACAAAACAATTCTAATTATTCACAACCTTTATCAGAATAACTTGAAAATTGTTTACGAATTCCAACCAATTTATTAATTGCCGTTTTCTTACTTGAAATTAATTTTCCATTATTTGTTACAGATACAAAATCTGGAACTTGATCTAAACATGTAACCACAAGATTTTTATTTGAAAATTGATTATGATATAAATCACAATCAAGTGCATATCGCAACATGTTAATATCCAACACAGATTTCTTAAATATTCCTTGTGCACCACCATTAACATTTGCTTCCAATGGGTTTTCTTTAATGTAGGAAATATCCATATTTTCATTAATCATTGGACCATTTCCATGACGAGTTTGATATGCACGAGTAATATAGTATGTTTCATTAGGAACAATATTTAGTTTATTCAACATTTCAATTGCATTTTTTGAAGTTGTGTTGCTCCTAGTTACATGTGGAAAAAAACCATAATCCATATCCAACATAATTCCTTGCCCACCTTCAAAAATAAAACTATCGTATGATAATGAACCAAAATCAGTAGCAATCTTAAACCTATTTACCAAATCATCACTTGCAACAATAAATTCTTCAATTGCTTTATTCATATGCTCAACAAAATGTTTTGTTGAATGACCGATTTTTGTATTCATGTATTCACGAATCAAATTCAACTTTATATCTCTTATGTTAGGATATAGCAAATCACGAACATATAACTTATAATGATCTGCATTACGTTGAATAGTTGCCCCAAAACCAACACCAACGCTACCATGTAACATATTTGTGCTATCCTGCATGTTACGATATATATCAAAAGGAGTTGTCACCATTGCATTTGGACTATAAATTACTTTTGGTGTGATACCTTGTGCTCTGAGTGCATTTCCTTCCTTTAATACTGCAGTTGGATTTACTGTACAATATTCAGACCAATAAGTTGGAACACCTCTTAATGTGCCAGAACCAAAATTTGAAAATGTGTGTCTGATACTATTGTGAACAACAGTATGTCCAACTTGATGACCACCATTAAATCTAACAACCAATGGATTTTCATGCTTACCACAAAGATAATTAACAAAAGAACCTTTGCCTTCATCGCCATATCCCGCACCAATAACTAGACTAACATTCATATTATTTATCATTTTTTAATATTATACGAACAATATTTTTTTTTGTTACAAAAAAAGGGGACATAATATTATGTCCCCTTTTAAGTAAATGTAATTAATTAAAGATTGATTACACCGTCATCATTCGTTGCAACGATGCTAGTATTTACTTTTGCAAGTGCAGTTGTAACTTCACCAGCAGTTTTTGCATCAAATTTACTTACAACTGTTGACATGTCAGCACCATGTTGAACTGCAATTAGTGTAGCAATTGTCGCACAAATAGCACGATAATCATTTAGAACAATAAGTCTTTCACCTAGCATTCTTTTCCAATAACCCAAAACGTCTGGATCATCACGATAACTGGTTTCATTAATATGTATATGATATACATTATATAATCGTTGTGCCTCTTCAAGAAGTTGTACATCAGATACACTTTCTGACTGACTATAACCAAAAAGGTCTTTCAATGCCGATGCACTTAATTCATTCCAATTCTTTTCATCACCAATAGTAAAAAGAAATCCCTTTTCATTACGTTTTTCAAAACAATCAATAGATGTATGACGACCAGCAGTAAGCCAAGCAAGTAAATAACTTTCCATATTTTGGCCACCACCACCGCCTTCAATAAATAATCCTGTTAACCATTTATCAAGGTCTTCAGTACCAGATTCAAATTGACCTAATTGAAGCGGAACCCTATCTATATGATGATCACCAATACCGCCAAAAAGAATTTGGGGATGTTCAACACCATTGTCAATAATGGTATTCATTAGTGTACCGAGTTCATTTTTCACAATGTTCTCTGGAATTCTACCCATACTACCAGTAACATCAAGAAAAACCATTACAGCCAATGAATCTGGATGTGCATCACTATCACGTGATTCTCTAATTGTGATGTTTTGGGGTAACATATCACTACTAGCATCCTTAGCAAAAATTTCATCAGCATCCTTATGCACATAACTTGCACTTAAGTTAGTATATGCATCCTTTGTCCAACTGCTATATCCCATAACTATTCAGTTTTAGCAGTTTCAGTAGTTTTGTCAGAAACACCAATGATGTCTTCATCAACTACAACATTAGACATATCGCCTGATTCAGTTACTTCAGGTTCTGTAGTTTCAGCACCGTTTCGTGCTTCTTCTTTTGCCATGTCCTCGAAAGACTGGACTCTTGAAAATTGATCTAATCCCATAATTTAAAAATTTAATTGTTAGTATTAAAAAAACTGTTTAAAATTAGTTACAAATCTAGTGAATAAAATTTACTTTCAAAATTTTTCTTCAATAAATCTCGATATTGAAGATATTCATCTTTATCATTTTTATGTTTAGTTAATAGAAAGTTTAAAATATTCTGATTAACATTAGCATCGCTTTTTAATTTAGTTCCAGCACTTGACTTATCACCTAGCAAATATAGTGCAATTTTTTTACAAAGTTCCAAATCAATATCTGGGGTAGCAATTTTATTTACAAATAAATTGGTTGGATACCACATTTTATACTTAGCACTAATCGTTTCGGCTCTACTATTTACATTATGCATATGGTAATAATTAATAATAATAATACCATGTGTTTCTGGCACAACAAAGACTGTTGTAGGATTTAAACCCAAGTGTGCATAGTTTATTTGCCTTAACCATAAAACATATTCAAACATTCTGCTAAATATCCAATTAACATGAACTTGAGACAATTTCTGACCTGTTAATGGAATGCTGCGATCCTTTAAATAAATTGTTAATTTATTTTTTTCCAATTTCATGCTTTCTGGCATATAACGATGAAATGCCTCTGACGCTTTGTCATGTTTCGATTTAAGAATATTGTAATTATTAACAGATTTGGTAATTATTTTACGATTAGCATCCGTAACAACATACTCAATTCTTTTTTCAAATACTCTGAATTCACCTGCTTCATCAACATACAAAACACCCTTTTCAAGTATTTCTTTATATTGATTAATTTTCGTCATTGCTTCTGCAGCCAATGAATTTGAATGATAATCTGGATGTAATAGTTTACTGTAATTAAGATAACTCCTTTTCCAATCATCACCACTAAAAATATCTGATGGTTTTGTTGATTTTAATACCATCTGAATTAGTTCAATATCTGTCATTATTCTAAATATTTAGAAATTTTTCCACCTCATTACAAATTTTTTGTGTTAGTCCAAAATAACTATCAACATGAAAAAAATGTTCACGCTGATTTAATAAAAAATCTATACCATCATCAATTATTGCATAATGATAAAAATTATGACTACTAGCATCAAAATATTCCTCAACATTATTTGTAAGCCATTTTTTTATTTCACATCCCCTATTACGACATTCGCAATTACCTGTTTTATCAATAATGGTAAATGTTGCACCAAGTTTCTTAAATATTACTTGTAAATCCTGAACATCCCATTGATTTCTCATTGAAGCACTTAAAACTACAACGGAATTTGTTTTAACACACAAATCATTCAATAATTTAATTTTACTTAAATCGATTTGTGATTTATAATAATCAATAGTACTAATTTCTTGTGATTTAAGTAATTTACGTAAATATTTTTTCACTACCTTATATAATGGTATGCCATCATTCTTATGTAAATGTTTATATTGCTCTTCATAAAAAAGATCATGATTTAAAACTCCATCTACGTCACAAAAAATCAAAGACTTAAATTCATTTTTATTTTCCATATTTCTTTTAATTGTCAACCTATATACGAAATAATTCCTAAAATGTTACATGTGATCGTAAACAAAAAAACATTTTCGGGTGCAAATATATAAAAAATAATTAACGTGTGGCACAATCTTGTAACATTTAAATACTTTATTCGTATTACATATAAAAAGAACTATGAAAAATTTAATTTATCGAAGCATTGCATTACTATCGATATTTTTAATATCAACATCAATGATTAACAACTACACCTATAATAAAAAAAGTGTGGCCTTTGAGTTACTATATTGTAATGTGTGGGGTACGATTTATCATGCAACTAAACGGCAATGTGATAATAGTCCAACAATTACTGGAGACGGGTCGCATATTAATGTAAAAAACGCAAGTAAATATCGTTGGATCGCTATTAGTCAGGACATGCTTAAGAGTGTTAACCGTTTGAAACTATTAAAGAATCCACTAACCAGTAAAATATATAAAGGTAAAATTGTATATGGGGATACTGTTTGGATTAAAAGTGGCAATCCTAAAATTAATGGTTGGTGGGTTGTTCACGATGCAAAGAGTGCAAAGTGTGATAATAGTGGTAATTTACTATATTCTAAATCAATTGATTTTTTGCAAACAGAAGGTGATATCAATCTATATAATGGTAATCCACTATGGTCTGGAAAATTCTGTGATATTAAAATATATCGATTGAAAAATGTTTACTATAAAAACATTAAAAGATTTGTAATCTAAAATATTTTATTATATTTGCACCCTAATATACATTTAAACAATGAATCAACTCTATTTCATCATATTTATGATACTTGTTCCGATTGTTGTTTTCGGATATTTTAAACTTAAGTTTAATGGTTTTTTTGACAATATTTCGAAAAAATTTAAAAGAAAGAACAATGAAAAGAGAAATGCCTGATTTAAAAATAATTGAGGATTATGCAAGGCATAGTTATAGTGAATCTAATTGTAGATATGGGGATAATGAATACTATTTGCATATAAATATGGTATTGAATAATGTCAATAAATATCAAAATATTTTTAAAAATAATCTTGATGCACAACATACAATTGGTGCTGCACACACTCACGATCTCATCGAAGATGCAAAACAAGCATACAGTAATATTGCTAATGTATGTGGTAATGATGTTGCTGACATTACATTAGCAGTTACTGATGTACCTGCAGAAAATAGATTAATGAAGCATCTACTCACAATGGGCAAAACAGTTAAAGATCATCGTGCAATTATATTGAAAATGTGCGATATTCTTGCCAATGCCACATATAGCAAAGAATCTGGTAGTTCAATGTATATGAAATATGTTTTTGAGTATCAATATCGTAAACCAATTTTTAAAACCGCATTAACATGGTATCGAAACGAACTAGATGCAGTAGAACTAAATAAATTGTGGGATGAACTTGATGTAATACATATGAGTAAACAAATAGACTTAAAAACAATATGATATGAATGATAAAAATTTGGGTCATTTGATGCTCGACCTCGAAACAATGGGCAAGAATAGTAATTCTGCAATTGTTTCAATTGGCGCAGTAGAATTTGATATTAATACAGGTGAAACTGGTAGAGAATTCTACGAAATTGTTGATTTACAATCATGTCTTGATAAAGGACTTATGGTAAATGCAAGCACTATTTATTGGTGGTTACTACAGAGTGATGCTGCTCGTAAACAAATCTGTCAACCAAACGATAGTCTTGAAAATGTTTTGAATAAATTAAATTCATATTTTGAATTACTCGGTGATTTTGAACTATGGGGTAATAGTGCAAGATTTGATATTGGCATTCTTGAGGATGCATATACTGCTTGCGGATATCATGAAATGCCTTGGAATTTTAGAAAAGAAAGGGACGTGCGTACATTGGTTGCATTTGCACCAAGTGTTAAAGATAATTATCCATTTACTGGTGTTATGCACAATCCCATTGATGATTGTAAAAATCAAATTGCTTATTGCAGTGCTATTTGGATGAAACTTATGCATAATAATAATAATAATAAATAAACATTATGGAAAATTTAACAACTGAAACATTTAAGGAAAAAATCTTTGACTATGGTCAAGAAGGTGATTGGTCATTTAATGGTACTAACCCAGCAATCATTGATTTCTATGCAGAATGGTGTGGACCATGTAAAACAATTGCTCCAATTCTTGAAGAACTTGATGATGAATATCCTAACATAGATTTTTATAAAGTAGATACTGAAGCACAAGCAGAATTAGCAGTTGCCTTTGGAATTAGAAGTATACCTGCAGTTTTATTTATTCCATTAACTGGAATGCCACAAATGTCATTAGGTGCAATTCCTAAATCTACATTCAAAACAGCAATTAAAGAAATATTAGCAATAGAATAATTCTTCAAAATTCTGTAACAAATATATTTTACTTTTCGTATAAAATAGATATGGATAAGTTTTTATTTTTAGATATTGATGATGTGATTGTAACTTCAATACAACATAGTAGTAAAAAGTTACACCCAAAATATAAAACACACATGTTTGATAAAAAATGTGTTGATGTTCTCAATATAATTACAGATAAGACAAATCCAATAATTATTTTATCTAGTGATTGGAAACTTTATTTTGATATTGAAGCACTTAACGAGATATTTAGTGATAATAATGTTCACTGTAAAATTTCTGATATAACACCTGATTTATGGGGAACACAATTTACTAAATATGACCAGTTAGAAATATGTAGAGCATCTGAAATCATGAAATATGTTGATGAGCATAGTATCAAAAACTTTGTTGCAGTAGACGATTTGGATTTAAATGATTGGATACCGAATAATTTTGTGCATTGTAAACGTTCAATGGAAGGGATTAAGCAAACAGGAATTAAAGAAAAAATTTTAAATATTTTAACATAAAAGATAATTTTGTATTATGAGTTATTTTGTTATTGACGTAGAATCTGATGGTCCAATTATTGCTAAACATAGCATGGTATGTTTTGGTGCAGTTAAATTAACACCTGAACTAAATTCAACATTCTACGGTAAAACTAAGCCAATCGGTGATGATTTCATACCATCTTCGCTTGCAGTGAGTGGTTTTACGAGAGAACAACATTTAAGTTTTGATGATCCAGCAATTGTTATGAAAAACTTTGCAGATTGGATTAAAATTCATAGTGTGGGTAAACCAATACTTATTTCAGATAATAATGGATATGATGCTAGTTGGATTAACTATTATTTTCACAGATATTATGGTTCAAATCCATTTGGCTGGTCTTCAAGAAGAATTGGAGATTTATATTGTGGTATGGTGAAAGATACGTGGGCAACTTGGAAGCATTTGAGAGTAACAGAACATACCCACAATCCTGTTGATGATGCTAAAGGTAATGCAGAGGCATTACTTAAAATGAAAGAAATGGGACTAAAAATTGACACTAAATAAAATAAATTATGAATATTAAAAACATTGCCTTCTTATTTCCAGTAATGGCATACTATGCCATCGAATCATTAATTGCAGCATTATTCATTACAGTGCTATGGCGATTTGTATTATATCCAATTACAAATATTGACATCACCTATCTCCAGTGCGCATCAATTATTTGGATTATTAAAATCGTATTTTTTGATGTATTTAAATTGCTTACTGGACTTAGTGGCATACAAATTTCAAAAGAAAATCAAGAAACTGACCAAGAAACAACTGAAAATTAATGAAATACATAAAAGAATCACCAAGAATAACTATCAAAATTTATGATAGCGAGACTGAAGACCTTATCGTTACAATAAACGATAGAAACTGGATGAATGTAGGTGAAATATTTCCTGCACATATTATTAATAATCTAGTTATGGATGAATGTAAGAAAAGAAAAATATCTGCTCCAGATAAAATTTTAGTAATGATTGGAGAAGAATATATCTTGGAAGAATAAGACGTAAAACAATTAAATTTATTAAGCATGTTGTAATATACATGCTTTTTTTTGTAACAAATATTACCATTATTCGTATATCTAGGTATAATAATTATAATACTTACTATGAAAAAATTAATTGTATTATTGATAGCATTATTGCTAACAGCCAACCTCTTTGCAAATATTAGGGACTATTCTTTAATTGAACCACATGGACAAGTCGAATATGGTTTTCATCACTATAGGGATTTGGATTGGATTCAATATCTTCCATTTGCACACTTTGTAAAAGATGGTAAACTTTATGTTATATCATACGAACCATTTACTGACGATGAGCGTCCATCGAGTATGATAATAAAAGCAAGAAAATTGTATCTTTATTGTAAGAATATGAGCAATCCAGATAATCCTTGGGTAATTGCGTCGGATGTTCTATTTACAGGTAACTTTTATTCCAATTTAACAATATCCAATGGACATACTAGCCTAGACATGCATTATTTAGACATTGAACTGTTTACCAGATATGGTTGTATGCTTACTGTTGATGGAAACAATGTAACAATTACTACACACAAGATAATCAAGGTTAATAATAGTGATTGTACCAGTGAACCAATAACGTTTCATATTAAACTAAAACAATGATAAAAGCATTACCCTTTATCCTTACTGTTGGGAGTGAGAAATTCAAACAATTTCTTGCCAATCCATTTACAATCGACATGCTATATCCAATTTATGACATAAATTCTTGTGCAACATTGTTCGATGGCTGGCATGGAAAAAATATGGTAAATTGGTTTAAATTCACAAATGATGATAAAGTAATATTAGAATTTTATCCAAAGTATTATACTGCAAAAAATAATGAACCAAATTCAATTAAATATATGCTATCATTACCAGAAAATATTGGCGAATTTGTTAATGATATGAATAGGCTTGGAATAGAACTTTATTGGACGGAATTGATTGATAAAAATTTTGAACCCAAAGATTATTTACCAACAAATGAACTAAAAATTTATTGGACTAATCTATTAGAAAAAATGGGTAAATCTAGTGAATTGTTATAAATTTGGAACTTTGAAAAAATATACATATATTTGCACCAATAAAATATTAAATGGACACTAATAATTTAAAATTATGGAATAACATCACATTTAAAACAGAAGGTTATCGAAAAAATTTTGATTTTATTAATGATGATGAAAATATTATTACAGAATATGATGGTAAAATTTCTGAAATTAGAATTTCTGAACTAAAACCTCCACATATTATTGGAGAATATGGTTTTTCTGTATGGCATATAGATTTAGGAAAAAAATTTAACGTAAATTTGAAGAAATTAATTGCTAATCATCATATTGAAGATACCTATGATGAATTATTAAAAATAATTAAACAAAATGATTTTAATTTTGAAAATATAAACAAATTGGTATTGATTCACTCATTTGTTCTTAAAAGGGACTATCGTAAACGTGGTATTACTGAAGAATTCATTGAAACAATATATAGAGATTTTTTTGGTGAAAATGTTGCCATAATTATGTTAGTTAAACCGTTACAATATAACAAAATTGATTTTGATTTTTATAAACATCACAAATCAGTTCAAGTTAAGGAGTCACTTAAATCAAAAAATGCATCATATATACATGCAATGGAATATTATTCGTTAAATGAAATGCTTAAAAGGGAAGATATGGAAATGAACGAATATAAACTATTTAACGTTGCGAATAAATGTGGATTTAGTAGAATTGGTGAATCACACCTATTTAAATTTATTCCAGATAAAATTATCAAAAGAATGAATGATAAACATCAATATTTAAAAACAAATAAATTAATTTAATATGAAGAACAAAAAGTCTAAAATCAAATTAGATACGTTTCATTACCATGAGGCTATTCACACTACGCACATTTTCAGTAAAATCTTGGAAGAACATCTTTTAAAACATCCTGTGGTACAAAAACACCGTAAGGTTAAGAAAAAAGTAAATAAAGTATTGGAACTACTTGCTGATATTTACCAAGATATTAATGCCTACGATGCTAAACAAGATGATATCGATAATTATCGTCCTATTAATCAATAAATTATCTGTTTTTTGATAATCATTGTATTTATATAACACGAGATGGAAAATAATTATAAAATATTGAAAAGAGTTAAGCAAAAAATACCTTACAATCAACGAATTTTGACAAAAAAATCGTCAATACCCGAAAAATTCAATTTTTTCGGGGATTTTAGTTTAAAAACACAATTATTTTCCAATACATTTAAAATTTTTGGTTAAAAATCTAAAACAACTCATTGATTTTAAATGAAATAACAATTATTAAAAAATTAAATTATGAAAAAAATTATTTTAACACTACTTTTTATATTTACAATTTTTTCTTTTGCTAATATTTCAACTAGTAATGCTGAGTATTCTAAGTCAATGGTCTTTGTTAATAACAATACTGATAATAGTATCGAATTGGCAAAAAAGGTCGAAAATTTGGAAAGAAAAATGTATGTAGATAATTTAATTCAACGAATTGAATTTGAGTCTGAAATTATAATTCCAAATGCAATTAATGTTAAGTATGTCGAATATACATATAATCTAGCAAATCAACTTAAATTACCAACAAGAACTGTTTTCAGATTAATGTATACAGAATCTCGTTTTATTGATACGTTAACTTCATCAAAGGGTGCAAGAGGTTTAATGCAATTAATGCCAAATACACGTAATGAATATTATACACAATTACGTGTAGATACGCTTAAACTTGATAATAATCAAGAAGATATTTATATTGCATTAAATATGTTGAAAGATTTACATAAATATTGGAAATCTAAAGGACATTCTGAAAAGTATTCGTGGAAATTAACATTGGCTTCCTATAATTCTGGAAGTGGTAGCGTTAAAAAATATCGTGGTATTCCACCATATACTGAAACAATTGATTTTGTTAATTTTATTAGCAAATCACCATCCAACCCAGAGTTTTATTTTAAATACATAAGAAAATATGAGAACACAGTTAAGATCAGTTCATGAGGAACAATATTCTACTGGTAGTAGAACATTAGGTGTAATAATAAATTATGATAATGAAGGTACATTTAAAGAAAGTTTTGTCTATATCTTCAACCATGAAAGAAAAATGTATACATTTTTTGATACAATGGTTGATATGTTCGACTATATTTTCTATGGTGAAGAAGCAATGAAAAGAGCATATATGACTGAAGCAGATTTTGACCTTTACTATGATGCAGATTACCTCGACAATACGTTTAATCAAATATTAAAATGGACTAGTTAAGTCCATTTTAATATTTTTATATAACGGAGCGTAAAACCCATCCATCGTTTTTACGTGGATGGGATGTACGCGACATAACCTTGTGAAAGAATATATTCACGATGTGAAATTGCATCGATTTTAATGTTATTTAAACATGAGGTTATATGTTATACCATAAAATCATATTAGTGCACTAAACACAGTAAAAATGACCCATTTCTACTGTTTCATTGTACTTGGTTCAAAGACTTCAACCCTATTTGAGTCAAATGCGGTATTATAACCTTCATCCCACCAATTTGACATTTCTTCCTCATCAAAAACTATACTACTTGAACTTAATTTTCTTGGTAACCAATATATAGTAACCTTTGTACCTTCTTGATTCAAACTTCTGATTTTATCGTAAAATTGTTCAAATTCGATATCATATCTCATAATACCAATATTTGTTGCAACATTTTCTAAAAGACCATTTATTTTCTTTCCTTCAAAAACATCAATCGTTTTTGTTCTGTGTAAAATAATATCAACTTCTTTATATCCTTTTCCAATTAATTGATCAATACCAACTAAATCGCTCAATCCACCATCTCCCCATAATCCAACATGAAAATCACCAGTTTCACTATTCCAACTCTTTTTTACTAATGAAGTAAAAAACGGAAAATTTGCACTGCACCACATCCAATCTTTAAAGTCTTCATATGTTTCGTGCTGTGAACTAAAATAATGAATTTTTGATGGTACTTGTGCATAATTCTGTGCGCCAACCAATACTTCCTTGTCTTGCATTCGTAGTGCATCAAAATAATTTTCAGTAAAAAATTTATCAATTGTCTTTCTTAATGCATTAGAGGTACGAACTGTCTTATGACCAAATAATAATGTTAACATTACGGGAATTGCCCTAATTTTACCATTTCTTGAGATCGGACTTCGCTTATACCAACTAGTATCAAAAATACTCTGATTATTAACACTAGTATACCCAAATTTTAAAACATCCCATTCTTTTAATGCAGCCAATGGTGCTAATAAACTACCTGTAGATATTCCAACGATAATATCATAATCCTTATTAATTCTTGCTAGTGTTCCACCACCAAATGCACCCCATGATCCACCACCAGAAATCAATGCTGCTTTTTTTGTTGACATAATTTTGTTTATGTATAAATACAAAAAATCGAAGTAAATAACTAAACTTACTTCGATTTTTAAAATATATGAATTTTATAAAAAACTTAATCAATTATAGTTGTCTCAACTCATTTACTAATTGAATAACTAAATTTGTTTGCGTTGCAGATTGTAGCGATAGATATTCAATTGTTTCTGCTGGTTTTTCTTTGATATTCATCCAATAATATCTACTTAATTCATCTTGCGACAATAAATCAATTTTCTTTTTAAGACCAAGATGTTCAGCCACGAGCATTAACGGAATGGGAATGCTACTATATGCATTAAATTTCCAAACATTGATAGTATCCATAATACCAGATTCCCAAGGCTTAATATTTAAACAATTCTTAAGAATATATGGAAGTTTTTTATTATCCAACTTATCCCTATTAAGTAAAAATCTTTTAATTAATAATGGTATGTCAAAATTAACAATATTGTGTCCGCACAGTATTGGAAAAAACTTGGGTTCTGATTTTAACCCTTCACTTGATACATAGTGCAACACATCCATAAATTGTGCAAGTATAAGTGGCTCGTCATCCCCATCAAATTTTTTTATTGAACGTTTTAGTGTACCGTTCTCATTATACACTGTGGCATATGTGATAGCAACAATTTTACAAAATTCTGGATAGTATGTCGCATATTTTTCATAGGTGCAGTCCTCATTATCACATAAATCATTTTCGCTAGAATATTTTGTCTTAGATACCAGTTTCCATGCCTGATATAGAGAATTGTTTTTTTCAATAAGTTCGGCAAGTGTTGGATAAATAAGCACAGACTTTACATTAAAGTAAAGCATGTCATAGATACATTTTGGATTAAATACGTCATCAAATAAGGTCATATTGAAATTTTATGTTAAAATTATTACACAAATATAGTTAATATTTATTCCAAATTGAAAAGAAAATGAAAAAACTTAGAAATTTTTGAACGATTATTCTTATGCGTCTCATTATAAATGTCTTGAATGTCTTCAAAACTATATGTAGATAATATTTCAATATCATCTACACCATATTTACCTTTTGAATGCTTTATAATGTATGGAATTAACTTGTTTTTTTTAAAATCCTTCTCTCTTTTTTTCTTATCAATTTCCCTAAGATATTGCACACCCAATTCTTCAAATTCCAACGCAATTTTACTTTTTTGACGCAAAGTATTGTTTTGAAGAAATTCATCAAACGCAATATAATCATCGTCATCATCATCACTATCTATAGATATTATTTTCTCATCAATAGCCATTGCAATATTAATTACTTGTTTCAGTATTCTTTATTACTACTTCATCAATCGCCTTCACATTTTTTGATTTTAATGTCCGAGGCTTCCTTACTTTTTTATTTTCATCAGAATTGGAATGTTTAACAAAATTATTATTGAGAGTTTTAAACGAATCTACCTTTAATATATCAAGTTCATCATAAAATTTCTTGGCCTCATTTTCCAACATATTTTTCATTTCTTGCATCTTATCTGTAAATTCCTTTTCCTTATCAGCAATTTTTTTATTTGTATCAATTATGACACCAACAAATGCAACTAAATCATCAATTAAAATACCAGATTTTTTGGGTGATATTTTTACTAATTTACCTGCAGTGCTTTCACTAATTATGTTGCACATAATTTCATCATTTTCCCCGAATTCCCAATTAGGTGGCAATCCAACTTCAATTTCATACCATCCATCAGTAGGATTACGGTTAATGGACATAAGAAAACCCATAACGGGTTGTAGTGCTAATTCAATTGTATTCATCAGTTTAATATATATATGTAAAAAATATGGCAACAGATATCCATAACAATACTTTTTCAGTATTTGTTAGTATAAATTTAGTATCCTTATTTAATTTAAATCTTCCATACATTTTTACCATCAAGTCACTAACGATATGAATAATAAAAATAATGGAAGATATAAATAAAAACTGATATATTTCAGTTAATACATTCATTATTCACCGTGTGTTTGACCTTGATGAACCTGACCCATAGGTGCTGGAGCAGATGCTGGTTGTTGTGCTACAGATTGCTGTGGTTGAAAATACTGATTAACTAACTCAATTTCCACGTTCAATAATGCAATTTGACGAAGTTGATACTGCATATTTTCAATTTTTGACCTGTAATTCATGTTTGGTTCACCAGCAAGACGAATTAATTCAAGTTCCTCAAACATTTTGTCATCAGTTAATTTTTTAAGTAGGTCTAATTTTAAATCGGCCATAATTTTTTTTTAAAATAAAGTAATTTTTGTGATTGTAAAAATAGTGATAAAAAATACTAAATGCAAGTAGTTTTAGGCTATTTCTAAAATATTTTTTTCTTGATTTATTGATTTATCATAAATATTATAGATTTCAACTAAAATATTTATGATGTTTTTATTTTTTTGTTTATCAATTTCGAAAATATTGTTCCAAAACTTTTCAAAATATTCGATTGAAACATCCTGATTTCCATCAGCCAAATAGAATTGATGATGGTAATACGCATAAAAATATTCCCTAAGTTCCTCATTATTACTGAAGTCAATTCCTTCTTGTTTAAATTCTGCACAAACTTTATTAAAACACCAGACGTAATGATTATGAATGTCTTCATCAGCATTTAAACTTTCTCTATCAATATAGTAGTTATAAATATAATACAATAAGTTCATTGCAAAATCTTTATAGATTTCAACCCTATCTTTGACAATTATATATTTTTGCGTATTGCCCATTAAAACAAATCATAATATGCTTTTTTCATTATGTTTAAATCAATATCACCATGATATCCATCAATACTACCCTTTTCAGTAAATTGCCAGATTTTCCAGTCATTCCAACCATTTGGAACTGCAGGTAGGCTAACTTCAGGATTATTCAGATACGCTGCTACCCAAAGTGGATATGTGCCAAATGCAGGTGTGGTATTTGCATCGATAAAACTTTTATACGAATAAACTATAATATTATTCGGTTTTACTCCATTAATAAATGCAGTAACAAATCTATTCATGTGTTCAATTTTATCGCTATTATTCCAAATAAGTTGTGATGAATAAGATTCAATATCCAACACAAGCGGTAGATTCGCTTTTGGCAGAAAACCTAAGTGGCTTAATACATTATCTACCTCTTCCTTAGCATCTGCTTCTGGGTTGGAAACATTTCCAGGTCTAGCAAAGTGATAATACCCAACCTTTACTCCATTTTTTTGAGCAGATTGTACTCTTGCCTTTAAATTATATATACTATCTTCATGTCCAGTAGTACCTTCAGTAATTTTTATAAATGCAAATTGAATTCCAGCCGCTTTTGCTTTACTCCAATTAATATCAACTTGATATTTACTGCAATCAAGACCTAAAACACAATCTAGGTCATCTAATCTTTGTTTTGATAGTGTAGTTACCATATCTATATCAATATTTTCACATAAATACTCCTACATTTTCTTTTATAAAAAAATGGGATGCACAATTAGAATGCATCCCACAAATATAGTATTTAGTCTGTAATTAATAGTATAGTTTTTCAATTAATTTATTGTATTCAATTTTTGTAATCCCCAATTCTTTTCGAACATTTGTTATTCTAAAATCATTGAGAAACACCGCACTAAATAGGTATGCCGTCAATAATATTAAAAGTATTGAATATAATATAGTAATAATCTCAACAATTTTTCGATTTACTTCAAACACTGTTCCAAAAAATCCGAAAATAAATAAGCCAATAAGAAATATTGATATGTTATTCCTTACCATCATTTTGGACATTTCCGTTTCTTGCGAAAAATACTTGAACGCAAACTTTATCCAGCCAGAGGCTGGATATTTATTATATGCTGCTTCAAATTGCTCAATAGTAATTGCTGTCCAATCTGTCATAATTAAAATCCTCTATTATTTTTAATATTTTTTGTGTTTGTAAAATCACTTGGTTGATAATTTAACAAATGTTTCATTTTATTCTGTTGTTCAATTAATATTTTATTATTTACAGAATTCTTGCTTTCATTTTCCAATCTATGATCCTCAGTCAATAATTTTTGCTTGTTTTTAACCACATAAACATTTTTTCCGTCACAATAAAACTGATTTTCGGTAATTAATTTAACAGTATTTTCATTTACATATACTTTATTATCGACAGATTTACTATAGTAAGTATTACCTAATGCAGTGAAATCTAATCGGAAGAAATTTTCGGTCAATTTATTACTTTCTATTATTTTAACTTCATTTACATCAAAGTCAACAAAATGTTTTTTATTTAGTAAATCAAAATATTTACCAGTAATCATTGATTCCTTAAGACCTTCTGGATTATTCCAACCCTCTTTATTTTTATCAAACTGTAATTTATCTTCACCATTTTCAATTGGTTGGGTATCCTTATTATACATTGGTTGTTTAGCCAAATCCGCTTTTTGGTCTTCACCCATCTTATAAAACTTGTCACCCATTTCTTTCTTGGTGCGTTCAGTAAAACGTTTACTTGGCTGATTATCATAATTCCAACTATGCATTCCTTTACGATATAAGTCAACTTGTTTCTGTTCTTCAGAAGTCATATTACGTTTTGGCACTTCATCACCCTTATTGTTTGTGCTATCACCAACATTTTTAAATGCAGTGCCACCAGTAACTTTAATCTCATTCTTTTCGACATCTTGACCTAATTTTTGTGGGTCATTTGGAACATCTGTTTGCTGATCTTTCCATTCCAATTCATCCTCAATGTCAATAATTTCTTTTGTACCGCTATGCTCTAAATCCTTTTTGAAATTGGTTGGATTCTGTGCAATAATACGGTCTCTAGCAATTTCAGTTGGAATTTTTCTATCTTCACTCATTTTCATTAATTTTTGATGGTGAATTGAATATGCATTCAACTCATTATTTAATTCTTCAAATAATTTACTTGCAGATTCAAAATCTGTCGATTCTCTCATTCCACCAGTTTCCTGAGTACCTGTTGGCACTCCAGTTCCTTGTTCACCTGCAGGTGTAACATAATTTGCAATTGAACCACTACTTGATTTTGCAATCATCGTTTGATCTGTTTCGTTGGTTCTAACCTTTTCTGGTAAATTTTTAGTTTTTGTTTTTGCAAAATCCTTAACATCTTTATGGCTAACATTATTTGCTATTTTTTTAACCGCACTTCCAACTTTATTCGGACTTAGTTCACCCTTTTGTATGGCATCTGCCATACCAAATAGTCTCTGCTGTGATGCTGACTTGGCTTTCTCATTGACTTTGCCAATTAAGCCTTTTTTTGTAGTATTTTCTTCCATTGTATTTAAGTTTGGTTTATCTGGTGCTCCAGTTTTAATCGTATCCATTTCTACCTCAGTGTCAGACTCATCCCAATTTTTTACCATATCGCTTGAAAATGCATTGGTTTTATCATCAATATAATTATCAACACGTTCCTTATCTTTGATATAAATGGTTTTATTTGTATTTTCATTCTTTCCAGAAATACCATCATTTTGTAAATTAGGATTTTTGGGATGTGGAAACATAGTATTATTATGCATCATGTCATTATGCAATATTTTGACATCATCGTTTCTCATTTTATCGACATCTTGACCTACATATAGTGAAGTATTATCATCAATACCCCTTTTTAGGTCATTACGTGAGTTTTGCTGTGGCACTTCACTAACACCTAAGCCATTATTACTATTTGTATGTGATTTTTTATAATCAACACCTAATTTGGTTTGATATGATAGGTCTTCTTCATTTAATGCCTGTATATATTTTGCAAAATCGCTTGGATCAATAAGATAATTTTTGTTTTCTTGAACGATTTTACCACCAGGAAATATCGGTTTTCTTATTGGTTTGCCTTTACTACCAAGTAAATCACCCTTTTCGCTCCACGCTGCGGGTCCAACATATACACCAGAACCACTAGAATTACTTCCACCATCAGCAGCACCTGCACTACCAGTCATTTCATTAACCTTTTTCTCATAACCCAATGCTGGTGAAAATGCACCAGAACCACCTGCAGCACCAGTTGTTTCATTCGTTTGTGGTTCAATAACATCGAGATTATATCCAATATTTTCCAATTCTGACTTTAATGGCGCATATTCTTCAGGTGTTGCAGGACGGCTTTCTGCTGCATATTCTGGACTTGCGGACGAATGCTGTCCAATATGTGAATATGCAGTTTTATATCTACCCTCATTATCATAATTTTCATCTGGAAAATATGCAAATAAATCAGGGTCTTTTGGATTTTTTTCATTAACCAAAAACATTACTTTGGTTAATGGTTCACTACTTTCAGTAACGTCAGATTTGTTTTTTTTTGATGTGTCGGATTTAGTCATGCCAATCTCACCAGCCTTTTTCAGTTGATTAATTCCACTCTTATCTCTTCTCTTCTTTTCTTTAGGAATTGACATCTTATATTTTTGTAAATATTTTGTACTATTTAATACATAATCATTAAATAACATATTCATAATGGTTTCATTATAGTGATAACCATATTTCTCCTCACCATTAACCGACATTTCATCATAAATCGAAGATAATCTTGGGTCAGAAAATACTAATGTTTCCATTTTTGACAGGTTAAAGATTTTCTTCTTCAACGATTGTTCAACTTCAGTCAATACACTATCGACTTCATTGATCTCTTCGCCTTCCTTTAACTTTACACTAGGAGCAATTTTGCTCATAGACTTCTTAAAAACACTATCAGTTTTACTACCAAGCGGTGTTGGTGTATTTAATGTTGGTTTAAAACCACTTACTTCGTTTACTTTTTTCATTATTTTATATCTGTTTTCCAAAAATCTCTTTTTTGCCACAACACTTTATAAACCGATTCCATTGCATTTTTTATTGAATTAATCATTTCATTTCTTGACTGTGTACTAGATTTAGCAAGAACTTTTTTAATTTCTTTATCAAATGAATCGTTAACAAATTTATCAATTTCTTTTTTAACAATTTCTTCAACATCCGATTTATTCATGTTATATTTATTTGTTGTTTATAAATACTTATAGAACACAAAAAAATAGGCATAAACATAAAAGAACGCATGCAAATATAACATGCGTTCTTTTAAATAATCAACGTGTCCCCATCTCAGTGGGTATATATTACTATAATAATGTATGCCCTGCAACTGCGCATGCACCTCCAATTAGGATAATTGTACCATTTTTCTTGACCCACGTCCAAGTTTTTTGCCATCCAGTTTGTTGAATAGCATCATGGTTAATTGTAGGTATTACATAACTTTCAATATTTGCAGTTTTAAAATATTCGTTTGAATTTGAAACACTAAATGAAACTGGATTACCCTTAGTTTTATCAAATTGAAAACTAACAAAAGCAGTATTTGGTAAATATAAACTTTTTATAAATAATGATGGCAATACATTTTTAATTGCAGGAACCACATTTCGAACTTCAAAATTATAGTTGAGATTAGGATTTTTTGTTTCAGAAAATGCGATTGTATTATTTGTAGTATCTATATTAACACTACCCGCATGTACTAGTGAGTCAATTTTCACGTTGGTATTAATTTGTGCAGCAGCAATTATATCACTTTTTTTATTTATTTCTTTAACTCTATCAATCAATTCTTTTTGTGAACTGGAAAGTTGACCATACATTTTTGTTAAATTACTAATTGTTCCCTGTATTGCTAATTTTTCGGATACCCATTCATTCTCATTGTTTTTATACGTATGCACTGAATCAAGCAATGCATTTTTAAGTTTCACTTCTGTTTCATATTTATTATTCAACGAATTAATGCTTTGACGTTGAAAATAGATTACTGTCACCATAATTAATACTGCAAGCATTATTATGGTAACTAATGCATGGTTTTTAGCCATCAACCAAGTTAATATTGCGTTCATAATTTCAAATATTACGTATTTATTTTACTAATTTCATCTTCCCAATAGTTATAAAATCGATTGTAAAATGATTCTACTTTCTTAATTATTTCATCGTTTTCTGGGTTATCTGGCGAAAATCCATCTAAATAATTAAATTTAACTCCCGAAGTGTCCTCATCATTTGTTGCAATATAAACAAATTGAATAACACCATTAATTGTACCACCCCAATAGCCCATATCTTTAGTAAGTTCAATCTTATTTCTTAACTTAACACTAACTTTCATCGACTTATCAAAAACATTTAAAAATTCATTTCTCAATGCCTTTTCTTCAACTGGAATTGCCAAATCAATATCTGAATCATTATTATCGCTTTCATTTAGTTTGCGTGTAATTTTTAACATATCACGCATACTATAGTTCGGCACAATTTCATTAGATTCATCAATATAATTCCCTTCACGAATGCGATTAATTAGTATTCTCATTTGATTTGGACTATTTTTTGTATTTATATCACCCATATATTTATTTTTATATAAATACTATTTGTTGCACAACATTTCATTAAATTTTGCAATATCTAATAATGGATTTGCATCGCTACTATCCTCGACATAGTTGCTCCGAAAAACAATCCCATTAAATTTAACAATGTCCTTATGATGGTGGTTAAAATCAATACATAGTTTAGGTATATTATGTTTTTCACATAGACTTATACATAATTCAGCTAAGGCTTCTATTTGAATCGAAGGTATTTTTTCCCAATAATTACAATAAAACCATTTTTTTTCAATAACATTTTCCTCATCACACGTTTCATTAATCCAGTTAATAAATTTGCCACTATCTGTTTCAAATAAACAACCCATATTTTCAATTACAATTGAAATTGATTTCTTATCTGCTTCTTTTATACCAAGAAAATCTGTATGGTAATTTGAATCATAATGTTCATATATTTTACCCTCTCTAGTTATTGTATAGGTATTCCATTTTTTGGTTTTACCAAATTCTTTATGTAGTAATCTAATGATATGATGGTTATCCTTCCTTAAACTAGTTCCAATCACAATTTGAGTTTTTACCGATGATGGTTTATACCTATTATCATCACCTATTCTATATTTTTCGCTGTCTATTTGCATCATAGTTCATATATATAATTTCAACACCACCTTCATTCAATTTTTCAATTGATAATCTAAATCCTGTGCCAAATGTTGGATTATTAAAATCTGGTTCTTTATCACAAAAAATTCTTTTAATTCCAGCATTTACTATCATTCCCGCACATTTTGAGCATGGAAACCAATTCAGATACATATCAGCACCCTTAGTTGATAAACCATTTCTAGCAGCATTAATAATTGCATTTTCTTCCGCATGCAATACCCAATCATATTTGGTTGGCCTTTCATGCCTTGTTTCGATATCATCATCACAACCACGGGGAAAACCATTATATCCCATAGATATTGGATTTTTATCCACAACAATAACAGCACCAACCCTAGTACTTCGATCTTTACTCCACTGTGCAACATAGTCTGCAAGTTGCATGAATCTTAAATCCCAATTAGTTTTATTCATTTTTGCTAATTTAATTTCCATAAACGATTTTTAGTTAATTTAATTGCCCTTTTAATTAAAGTTTCTAATTTATCCATATCATCTTCATCTACAAGGAAATTATCGACATCAATTTTAGCCAATTCATCTACAATCCTAAGCGATTCCTTAAGAAGTTCTGCTGTTTTTTTTGAATCAATACTTTCCATATTATTTCATGTTTTCAATTATCCTTAATGCATCATCAAAACTATCGACAACATTCATTGCTTCATGATATGCAACACTAATAAATCTTCTTTTTCCCACAGTATTAAATACGCCAAGCCTATCCATATCATGCAAAAATTCATCAATCATTTTATTTGAGTTCTGTATGTTTGTTTTTTCTGCAACCAATTGTTTTAATTCTAATCCACTAATTACTTTATCACCAATATTTAACTTGCCACCACCATAAATAAATGTCAATAATGAACGATATCTATCTTTTTTTGCATAAATTTTTTCAAACTTCTGTTGATTTAACACATAGAGTTTATATTCAAAGTATTCTCTAAAATACACACCACAAAAAATAAGAATTTCACTGAAGCAAGCAATAATAAGAAATAAAACGATATTTTGTGTATCATCAATTTTATTTTCAGATTTAGTTTGAACCATTTTTTGATTTAAATCAAGTATGTGTATATTTAACTGCGCATCAATCTTATCAATCTCAGATTGATTTTCGTTTATAATTTTAACGTTTTTGTCTATGCTTGATTGATATCCATTACGAATGGATACGTAATTTGTTGGTGTTTGTATAAGAGTATTGCGTATATCATTATTAATTTTTCTCAATTCATCATTATCTACAACATACGTATTTTTTCTTTTTTCATACATGGTTGAAATGCTATCAGCAACAGCATCTGATTTATTTTCAACAATTTTGTTTGTATATGAACTAGTTGATGCAAGATTTTTTGACCCAAAAATTGAAAGATAAAAACTTAATGCAATAATTGATATTGAGATTATTAACCATCCCCCACCTGCCATGTCGATTTTTCTACTATTTGCAACAAAATCTGCAGAAAAATTTCTAATTAAATATCTTTTAATTATTTCAAAAACAATCAAAAATGTGTTCGTGGCAATAAACGCTAACACAATTGCCAATATGCCATTAACAATATTAATTGAAATTGCTTTGTGAAGTCCTGGGTATACAAGAAAATATGAGAAAAATATTGAACCGACATTACCAATAAATGAAAATCTATATAACCATTTATCCAGTCCCTTATAATTTCCTTCAAAATCCTTATTACTAATCTTTTTCCTTAGTTTATCATATGTAATAGAATCCATATATATATTGTTTATTCATAAATAGTTTTAGTTATTTTTTATTCAATTGAAAGTGAAGACATACCATTCTCATCTACTTCAACATTAATTAAATAATCTGGATTAATATCTGCATGATGTTCAATTATTAACACCTTTTTCATATTATTCTTAATCAACTGTAATATTTCAACAAACTCTTCAACACTATTTTCATCCAACTTACCCATCACTTCGTCTAATAGAAATATTGTTGGCTTTGCTTTTATATTAATTTGATTTAATGCAAATTTCAATACTACACTAGAAAATGTCCTTTCCTTACCACTAGCACTAATACAATCAATAACAGAAGTTGGTCTATTATTGTAAATTAATTTAGGTCTGAGATCATCTAGGTCAAGCCACACTTTAAATGATGCTACCGACAGTATTTTCTCTAATGTTAAATTAATTTTAGGTATAATATAGTTGCTTAATATTTGTCTTGGAATACCATCTCGATGAACACACTTTTTGTATAGATTCATCACCAAATCTCTATATTCTTGTGCTTTAAATTCGATAATTAGCATTTCATTCGTTTTTATTTTTTGCAACTTTTCACCAATACTTGTTTTATGAATAAGTAAGTTTTCTTTTACATCATTTTCTTCGATTTCTAATTCATTAATTCTTATTTTTGATGCAGCAATTCTCTTTTCAATTCTATGGTTTTCTTCGATTTGGAGCAAACTACTTTCATGTCCACCAATTTTTTGATTAAGAATATTAATTTTTAATGTTTCGTTTTGAATTTTAGTTGGAATAAAATCCAATTCTAGTTGAAGTTCCTTTCGTTTATCCACATCATTTTTATCATTAGTGATTTCGCCAATTTCTTTCAACACATTTTCCATTTCAAGACTTTTACTAATAATACCTTCTTTAATCGTATTGATATTATCATTTTTCAAACTAATAACATCTTGATACTTTTTAATGTCAATATCCTCTTTATCATGGATTTGTGATGCAATTTTTAACATTTCCCCTTTTTTAATGTTAATGATATCATCAATATTATGTCGATGTTCAGGTAATAATTGCTGTCCACATGTTGGGCAAATTTTACTTTCATTTAATTCAATAATTTCTGCCTTATATTTAGCACCATCTTTTTTTAATCTGAATATATCTCCATTAATGATTTCAATTTGATGACTATTTGTCTGAATTTCTTGCTCCAAATTCTTAATATCTAACTTAAGATTATATTCATTTATTTTATGTGTATTCTTTATTTCTTCAAGTTCTTTTAATCTCACAGCATCATAAGTTTGCTTCAAAGGTAATATACTTTGTTTTAAAACTAATTCTCGTGCACGAATTTCAACAATATTTTTTTTGTTTGCACTTATATCTTTCCGTGCAGCATCTACGTCTAAATTGTAGATTTCTGGGTCTATTTTATATAATTTCTTAGTCAAATCTTCAATATACTTTCTACCAGTCTGAATACTAGTCTGAATCTTTGGAAGTATTACTGTTTCAATGTTATTTACATTTTCTTCAATTACTGCGATTTCTTGAGATAATTTCACATTTTCTGCAGTAGTTAACTCAACATTACAACTAACTCTTGGCTTTTCGTTAATGCGCTTTTGATATACTTTTAATCCTTCATGTTTTTTGTCAAATATATCCAATCCACTATCATAAAGTAGTGAATCAATAAAATCTGCCATATCGTTTGATAATATGCGATTTAGAGTATCACTTGTTGTCATCACAATACGCATGAAATTATCATATGTTCCAATGATAGTTTCAATTTTCTTTTGCGTTAAATTTCGTCTATCTTCATCAAACTTTTCTATAGCAGATTCATCATTCATTTCATCATCAGGAGTTGCCAATAAATAGTAATTTAATGTCGTAGGTGCACCATTAATTTCACCAGATTTATTTCTACTAATCTCGGTAATTTTTTTAATTCCAAAATATTCACCGTTTGCTTCAACCACAAGATATGCTTCACATGAGTTAGCACCATTCCGATTGTTTACAAAACGTTGATCGCCATATTTCATTCGAGATTCAGTCTCAATTGTCTTATTGAACATTAAATACGAAATTAACTTCATAATGGTTGTTTTACCTGCGGTATTGACACCATTAATCTGAAACAAGCCATCCATATCTCGCCAATCAATATCTAATTGACCATAGGACATGAAATTTTTGCCACCGAATTTAATTATATTCCATTCTATACTTTCACTATCAATAATATCAATTTCACTTAAAATTTCCTTATCGAGCGCAATTACATCATTAATTACTTGCTCATCTGCGCCAATTTTATTTAGAAATTCTTTAAAAATTTCATGTTGAACATTGACATCTATTATATTTTGTAGTGTAATTGTTTCATTAACATCAATTTTTTCTATTTCAAGAAATTCATTCTTATGGGAAATAATAACATTATTGTATTTTGATTTCAAGTATTCGATAATCTTTCTTTCGTTTTCTTTTGTACGTGTTTGCGGTAATGTACACCAAACAAACCTTACTTTCATATAAGTCGTTGGATTATCAATTTCGAAATCTAAATCATCAAAATCAAGATATTGGCTAATTTTAATGTTTTTAAACGAATAATCGTTATGTATTGGAATTAATTCTGCACATTTATTAGAAACATTCCAAAGTAAATATCCATGAAAATTGTCGTCACCCTCTGAAACATCTTGCGCAATTAATGACCCACAATATGCTTTAGTCTTATTTTTATCTAAGTATTGCATAAGATGTATGTCACCAAACATTGAAATATCACCCCTAAAATCCGAAATTTTATAGTATGAACTACTTTTCATTTCAAAACCTGTTGTAGATTTACATCCACCAACAGGATCATGGAATAAATCAATACTTGTAAGTCCACTTTGAGACTTATATGCACTAATCTTTTTACCATCTTTTGTTTTCCAAGGATTGCTATTTTTTACGCCATGATGCCAAACCGCCCAAACAATGTTTTCGTCGGTAAAAAAACCTGTTTCATCATAGTATTTAACATCTGCATCACCAAGGGTCTTAACAATTGCTTTTATACTATCAACACGCTTTAAATTTTTCTTTCTAAAATCATGATTACCTCTAGTAATACGTACTGGTGCAATTTTACTTAATTCATGTAATAAATTATTTGCGGTGATGAGTTGTTCACTTTGTAAATCAAGATAGTCATGAACTAAGTCCCCGACAATCACAATTCTATCTGGTTTTTTTTCTTTTAACGATTTAACTAAATTTTCAAATACCTTTTGATATTCATCATTTCTTGTGGGCACTTTACGCAAATGAATGTCTGCAAGATGAGCAATTGTATTAACCATGTTTTAAATTTTTTTACAAATATATTCAAAAGTATATCTATATGCAAGGGTTTTGCAAATTTGTCAATATCATAGTCATTTAACATGCAAATTTGTCATACAACCCTCAATGGCATTCGGTTTGTAATTTACAGTTTAAAATAACATTAACTTAAAAAATTAAATGAATATGTTAATAAGAAAGTATGCAACGCCATCAACAGGAATTTTTGAGGCAGTTTTAGACGATTTATTTGAATTCTACACAATGAGTTCTAGCACTAAAGTAAAAACGCCAATACATGACGTTATTGAAAATGAAAATGAATATCTGGTCGAATTATTACTCGCTGGTATTAAAAAAGAAGATATTAACATTGATATTGAAAAAGATGTGTTGATAATTAAAGCAGAACGCAAGGAAATTAATGATTTAAAATATAATCGTAAAGAAACATATTTTGGAAAATATGAAAGGTCTTTTAAACTTCCAGATAATGTGGATAAGGAAAAAATTGACGCATCGTTGACGGACGGAATACTAAAAATAATAGTTCCTAAACTTCAAAACGATAAATTGGTTAATAAAAGAACCATTGAAATTAAATAATAACTGTTTCAAATGAAAAATGGATATCAAATCAGATATCCATTTTTATTATTCATATATTATTTCCAAATTATTTTTCTTTAATTTAGATTTAATATAATTTACTCTATTACTTATGGTTGTACTGGTTACATTAAATTCCTTTCCAATCTCATTATAATCATATCCTTGAATGTATTTCATATCTAATAATGTAAAATCTTGGGCAGATAATTGTGCTGAAATGTAATTAATTGAATTGTCATTTTCAAATGTAATATTATTTGTTATAGAATAACTATTCAAATCAAACAAAGAATTGTTGCTTATTGTTGAATTAATATCACATAAGTTTGTAGAAATATTATTATCAATAAAGTTGGTAAATGTAATGTTTTCGCTAACATTTGATGTAATAATAGGTGCACTATTCCTCCACTTATCAATCATGTAGTTTTTAGCAATACTGAATACCCATGAACTAAATTTTGATTTATTAAAATCAAATGAATTTAGATTCATAAAAATTTTAATCATTATTTCGGACACATCGTCATCAAGGTCATAATATGTTGAATATTTACTTCTAATAAAATTTTCTACAGACCTTTTATATTTATTATATAGTTTTTCTTGTGCTACTTGATTTCCATTCAAAATACTTTGAATAAGAACTTCGTCCTCCTGCTCTTTTATCATAAGGTTTTTGTAAATCACTAATAAAATAATCGTCAATCGTTAAACCTCTTGCATCATATAAACATTTAATTACTTCATCGACACCTTGATTTCTACGAAGTTCATCTAAATCTTCATTTGTTGGTAGTTTAACTATTCTGACTCTTTCTTCACAACCGATATAAATATTTTCTAGCATATAAAATAGTTCAATTGCATTTTTATAGGCATCTGGGTCTAATATAACAACAACATTAGGTTTTAATTCCTTAAGTTTCATATATAGTGCAACAAATATCGTTTTTCCAAGCATTGGTATGATATTCACAGGAAATGATAATTGCTCAAATGCACCTTCAACTAAATATACTGTAGAATCCCAATTTACAAGACCTTCATTAAAAATAATTTTATCTTTGTCAACTGGTGGATTTAAATACTTTCTTTTTTTTTCTTTTGGATCATAACTTCTGCCAACAAAATAGTTTAATTCACCCTGTGCATCAAATGAAGGAATTATTATTCTCTTAGCATATTTTCCAGTAGTGCAAAAACCAAGTCTATATTTTAAAATAATATCTCGGCTAATTTTTCTTTCGAGAACCAAATAATTATATGCTTCGAAATGTTCTGGATTTTCCACATCCATTTGTGAGAATGAAATCATTTCATCTGGAAGTTGAACATGTGCACACTCGTCATCATTTTCAGTATCAGCATAATCGTGATAAATTCCAGCATACGACTTATACATTTCATAATCCATATGACTACCAAATGTTCTAATAAGTTTACCCAATGAACCACTAAATCTTGGTTCATCGCACTTCCAGCATCTAAACATACGCTTGGCAGTGTTTATCTCAAGGTTAAACTTACCATCTGGGTGTGAAAGACCTTCACGCTCTTGACAACGAGGACAATTTACTTGTAGTTGTTCACTGTGCTGTAAACCATTGACATCGCCAAAAACATTTTGAATTATTGAATGGAATTCTTCACCACGTATCATATGGCAAATATAAAAAAGTTTTGCCCCAAAACAAAGGTTTTAGGGCAAAACTTTAAAATTATATTAATACTTTCTATAACTATCTAAGAAAGGGAAAAAAACAATCAGTTTATTTAAAAATGCAACAGGATATATGATTAAATTAGGTGTATTTGTAGTGGGGTTAATTCCCATACTAAATAAAGCATCCTGTAATTCACTAAATAGTTTAACAACGTTTGTCTTAACATCGCCATCATCAAGTATGCCAGTACCATTTTTAAATTTTCTTAATTCTTCATAAATTCTAAAATAATCTGCCTTAGTTAATTCAAGTTCTGCTGTAAGACTTTTATTTTTTTCTGTAAGCAATTCTAATTGTTCTTCAAGCCACTCAACGCCAACAACTTCTTGTTTAGTAGATTGTTCACTGGACGTTGTTATGATATTTTCCTTTTTATCTGGATTCAAATTAATATCCTGTAAAAGTTCATCAACCTTTGCTTTTGCCTTTAGTTTACGTTCATCTTCGGCAGTATGTGATGGTTTAACCACATTAGTTACTACATTTTTTTTTATGGTGGTAGTTTTATTTGTTCCACCTTTTGCTAATTTTAATAGTTTTTCTTTTGCCATTTTTAATCAATTATTATGTTTGTATTTAAATGTGCAACCAATCCAAATTCATGATTCCATACAAACGCATCAGCTGCTTTCGTACTTCCAACAAATCCTTTCTTATGATGCCATTCTTCCGTACCTGTGAGACTCGAAAGGTATCTAATTGTAACTCCAAGGTCTTCATTTAATTCTCTTGTCTTATTTAATTCATATTTAATATTACGCTTTCTATGTATATGACCTAAATGCCATTCATGAAATTTAGTTTCACTCCACATCGGTTTTGATTCGATATCCGTTGCCATTAACATTGGTAACGAACTTTCCTTTTCTTCACTTCCATGCGTAAGTCCCAACAATACATTACCAAAACGATAATATTTTCTTGGAGAAGCACCATTATTAATATAAATCTGTGGGTCATTATTGAACCAAGCCTCTAAATATTTCCCCATATAATAGCTACGTTCAAAATCATGATTTCCAGGTATTACAACCACATCAACAGGAACACCCATTTGTTTCAATAAATTAATTGCATCAACTAACAATCTAACACCAATATTAAATGTTTTTTGCCATCTAAGGTCTTCATCTTGCTGTGTGCCTTTTGTTGTAGTATTCAACAAATTATCACTGTTAAAAAAATCATTTCCAATTGGAAATAGTATTCGAGAGTATTGAAATCCACCTGCCCTATACAAAAGTTTTGTAATTGAAGTTAAAAATCTTTCACGTGCAATTTTAGTATCATAATTTTCAAATGTTTCACCGCCCCATGCAAGTTTACCTATGTGTAAATCAAAAATGCTGATTTCAAGTAAATTATTTTCAACATCATCTGAAAGTTTACTTGGTATGTATTCAAGAACAGGTAAGGGTGGTTTATAATTTTTTATCATATCGAGAAAAATTTCACCAACTTTTCTTTCCCTAACATCCATAACACTTTTCTCTAATCGTGCCTTAACTTGAAAATTTTGATATGTTCTTGCTTCTTCATTAATTATTGCAGTAACATCCCATTTATTTACTGTATAGTCCTTAACCTTCCATGTTTTAGTATCAACCTCACACACAGACAATAATTGGTCTAATGTTTTTATATGATCGGCAGGATAATTTTTACCACTATTCCAATTAATTTCTGCGCTATTATCATTAACATTAAATGTAATTTGTTCGCCATTAGTTGATGGTGGAACATTACCACTTACATTCTCATTTGAATTTAAATTAGTGGTTTGAACTTCTGGTTTATTATATAATGAGATTGTGCTATTTGAAACATATCTACTATATGCTGCATTAAATTGATTAAATTGCTCCGAATCCAACGTTCCATTATAATGTGACTCATAAGCCATTGCTTTAACATTTTTAACGTATGTGTCAGAAAATCCAGCTTTAACTGAGGCTTCCTTTACTGACATTTGATGTTTAATTGCATAGTCTATAATTTCAATTGCATTTTCAATTCGTTTACTTTTCATATTTAAATATTTAAATTAATGCTTTTAATTTTTGTCAAATCTATTACAAAAAACTTAAAAGCACAAGTGTTTATATAAATATATTACCGCTTTTTTTTAAATATTGTAGATTTTCCTCAATTTGTCTACATTCATTTTTAAAACTGATTTCATTACTGATTGACATATAAAACCATTCACCTTCTTTACGAAGATATGAATATCGCTGCTGCAATGCTTTTTCAATTTGATATGCAAATTCTGATTGATAAACTTCAACCAACCTTAACTTAGAGGAGTTTCCAGTTTGCAGTTGTGCTACACGTTTATTAGGATGCTTTGACACACCAATTTTATAATTACTATTTACTAAAGACTGAATTAAATAAACATATTTCATTTAATGATTCCCAACTGTTTTAAACCTGCAACACCTACAGTATAAGCATCCGACATATCATAGCACATATCTTTTGGCTCATTACTATTTTTTTTATAAAACCATTCAATTTGTGGCTCTAGTTCGCAGACTTTTTTCCAAATATACAACTTTTTTTTGTCACGATACTCAGGTGGGAACGATAATGTTTCGACAATTTCACCTTTTTTAACACTACTACTAACCAATTCTGTGCAAAATAGCCTACGTGAATTATAAACACTAATTTTTTTTGGGTAAATACCAAATGTCGTATATAAAATATATCTACATATACCATTAAATCCAAATAGCAATGATACGGTATTTGAATTATTACTTCCACCAAGCGGTTCTTCTACTATGATATGAACGATTTCTCCATTAAGTTCGTTTAAAATATGTTCCTTATATTCATTAACATATTTTCTAAAAATTTCTGCCTTATGAATATCCCTATCCTCAGCAGGCACGTTTTTATCAGTTTTTAATTCAAGATGTTTAAGTTCAATAAGTTTTCCATTACTATCCCACAACGCACTTCCAATATTTGTGGTACTAATATCTAATGACCAAATATATTTTTCCATAACTATATCTTATTTATAATTCAAATGATTTTCTTTAATCTCATCAACCATTTTCTGAATTGTTTTTGGATTATCTAGGTATAGTCTAATTAGGTCTTCAATAACACCACCAATTTTCAAACTTCTTCCCTTACAAAATAGTTTAAATTTGTTATGTAATTCACCTTCAATTATAATAGACTTTGGCTTAGTCTCACTCAAAATAAGTATATCTTTCATAATTTATCATAAATTTAATTTCATAATTTATAATAAATACTAAGAAATTATAAAAAAATATAAAAATTTTATATTTTAATTAAAAATCAATTGCAAACAATATTGTTCTTGAAATTGTTGAGTCTTTGGGTACTGGATCATTTAATTTACCAATTGCAACTAAATTTTTATTACTATCGTATATTCCAACTTCAGTTATATATACTTTCGAAACGCCATCCCAAGTTGAATTAGTTGTAGAATTAAATTCATTTAATGGCAAATTAATTGAAAGGTCTGTAGTATATACGTCTGCCTTAATATCAGCGGTAACATTGCCAAAAAAATACGTTTCATCTCCAAAAGATAGTTGTTCTAGTTGACTCGATGATGGATAATTTAAATAATCCAAAGCATAATTTAAATAACTATCATAGTTATTTAATGGAACCTTAAATACTACACTAACCAGTTGACTAGCAGTCAAGAATCCAATACCACTATATCCAACAACCTGATTTGTAACATCATAATATTTCCATGCACCAGAAATAGGATTAACTAATGAAATATCAGTATTTCCACTATTAACAACCTGAATAATAATATATATTCTATGTGCAGTAAAACCTGTGCCATTATTCAAATCATCACCTAAAAATTTAAATTCATTTACATTTTGAAAATTCACACGAACTTCTTGTATTGCCAAATTATCCGTTTGAATTTGCATTTTATTAATATAATTACAATGAATTGCTTGTCCATATCCTGCAGTATTCCCTGTTGGAACTAATGCGTATGTTGTAAAAATTGTATAATTACTCATCATGTTTTTTTTAACTTCCAATACTATAATTAGGTAATGTCCAAGACCTATTTGACTTATATGACATTGCAAATAACAATTCTTGGTCTTCAATTACAAATAATTTCAAATCTGGAAATACTTTACCAACAACAATTCCTGATGGGTCTGTTAAGTTATAATATACCGTATTAAGTGATTTAGTTGCACCAGTCAATAATTTAGAACTACCGCTTGCAACCAATGTAACACCTAATGTATTGCCTGTTGATCTATGATACATTATTGTTGGTATTTCTAATTTGGGCATTTTATTATCTGGAATGCTAACCAAAAATCCTTCGGCATATACATTTGCTGGTGAATTATTGGTATAATGAATTACGCCTAATTTTTTATAAATAGGTGCTTGATTCTGTATATAAGATACAAAACCACCAAATGCGATATTTTTAAATTGTGTATATTTTAGATTTCCAGCACCAATACCAGCAATTTCTTCAGTATATATTATAGACATATTCCAAAATGGAAATACTACTGTCGGGCATTGACTATTTTGTAAAAACGAAATTACACTTTCATCAAGATATTCTGTTGGTGTCATACTGCTTATTGTCGCACCACTAAAATTAATGTGATTATAATAAATCATTGCACCTGCATATACTGAACCAGACACTCCTAATCCACTAAAGTCTGGCAGATTTCTATCAACACTAACATTTATACCACTTCCAGATAATCTACCGCTACCATTTATTGATGTAATTTTATACCAAAGATTTGGTGTTGGATAATTTTTATTTACATCATACCCTGTTGTATCACCAGAATTTGTCCACCTAATAAATAACAAATCACCAACTTCTGGCTCATTTACATTTGCACCATATGTTGGTGCTTGCAACAGAGTAAGTGATAACCCTCCGCTAACACCACTGACTTGAACCATTGCATCTGGCTGCTTCACATGATTGCTATCGGTAATAAAAGTAACTCCACTATCGGTAAAAAATCCAAGAGAACCTATTGAATTTTGAACAACATAGGATGTTGTTGGTATTGTAGCCATTTGGTTATACGAATCACCAGATAAATTTCTTGGAATAAATGATATTATGTTTGGATTTTTATCTATTGGTCTTAATATGTTAGCATTGAATGCAGTATAACCCGAAGAATCAACATGTGCATCAGCATTAAATTTATAATCAATTTCACTATCTCCAAGTGCATAATAACTAAAATTTAACAAACCTTGTGATAGTAAATTTCTACCATATGATGTTAATTTTATATTAATTACAACTGGGTCGTTTTTACTTATAAATGACATTTTTTTCTCTTTAGAATAAATACAGTTAAATTTATTTTATTACAATTTTATTCAATTTACAACGGATTTCCATTCACAATAGAAATTAAATTACAATTATTTGTTGGTGATATGCTTGAAAGAATATTTGAACTACTAGTTGTTGAAGTCAACTGAAGCGTTGAGGAAATTGTTGATGGACATAAACTAGAACATGCAACCTGATTATAGTAGCAAATACAATCACCACAATTCATTGTAAAACTTCCTGAATATGTTTGTGTTACTAAATCTGTATTATATGTTGCAATCGAAACAAATGATGCACAACCACTTGGTTTACAATAGATAATTGTCGATCTTTCACCATGTGAACCTAAATTATTTGATGGATATTTAAAATGATTTACACTATAGTCAACAGTAATTGATTGTCCAGCAGTTGTCAATAATGGCGATATTATGACATTACCACCACTACAAACACTTGAGATGGATGTTGTATCATCATAAAATGTTTGATTTAGTAAAACAACTTCATTAATCGCAGGTATTTGAGCAGTTATTGCAGTTTTTATTGTGCCATATCCAACACCGATTGCATTTCTAGCGAATGCTCGATACCACGTATTAGTATTTGCTGGAAGACTTGTTGCAGAAAAAGCAAATGTGGTTCCAGTCGTAATGTCAGTATTATTGCTAACTTTTAAAACGCTTGAACCAATATTTGTGTAGACAAGCGTTGAATTTGTATTATATGAAAGATACTTCGTATATAATATGCCATATTCTAGTATTGGTAATATGCCATTTTTATTTGTAATCATATTACCAGTTACATAATATGATGACGTTGTTGGTGTATTAGCAATACCAGTTGAAACACTGGCTATATTCATCGGTGGTGCACCTGTAGTGCCAGTTAAAACATTACCATAATATGAAATACCGTCAACAATAAAATATGATTGATATTCGTATATTGCACCTGCAGTTAAACCAGTTATGTTCCACGTATAACTATCACTAGCAAGTGGACCAGCATTTAATGGTGTAGGTATGAAAGGATTTGTTGGCATTTTTTACTATTTTACTATTTAAATTATTATTTTATTTGGCATTACGTATACTGCATACACAAACTATTTAATCCACCTAATGTAAATTGGCCAACATTATTAGTAATGTTTGAAATACTTACACATGAGAGTGACTGATTTGTTGTAGGATATGCAGCTACTGTGCATACCATTACGTTCCAGCAATGATTTACATAATCATTATATGTAATTAATTTAGTACCAAATGTTCCAGTTAAGTTACATGCATTTACTCCTGTATATGCACAACTATAAACTACAGTATTTCCACATTTAACCTCTGCGCAGATTTTTGAAGTATTCGTTGCAAATGGCTTACACATATGATAGTTAAATGTAGCATAGAAAGATTCGCCTGCTGTCATTTCGGGTGCTAATATCACACCACAATTACTACCGCTTAAACATGTTGGATAATCTGGATATGTTGGATATCCAGTGCAACCAGAGAGTATTACCTGCTTTTGATAAAGCGGATTGCCTAACTGATTAATTGTAACACATTTTGGTGTGCCAACTAATGGTGAATATTTAACCACACCCGATCTAGCCAAGCCAGAATTTGCAGCAATTGTGAGATTATTAACAGTTCCTAATGGAGATGGTGCGACTGATATCGATGGTGTTATCCAACTAGTATTTCCACTAGTTGTATACGTATCCCATGTTGGTCCATATATTGTTACTGGACATGTAGTACCCGCAGATGAGATGCTCGAATATGTTGTTGGTGTTATTGTAATATCTGGAGTACCAACACATCTATATTGCATGCCATACCAAGCAATATCTGAATATCTTTGAATATCCTTACCACCTGTTCCAATCAGTGAAGTGGAACTATATGATGTATTTTGAACTGTATGACCAGATGGAACGGGAAGTACTGAAGTTAGTGTTTTCAATAACAGCGTATTGCCTGTCGCAGATACAGTATCTGCAATAACAATTGCTCTATATTCGTAAGTAGTATCTTCGGTTAATCCAGTTATGGATAAATTATATGCATCAGTATAACCATCAATTAGTGGATATTGTGTCCACGTAGTTGCACCTAATATTCTGTATTGCATACCATATTGTGTTAATTGTTCGTAACCAACAATATTTTCGCCACCAATATTTAGTAATGAACCAATTCCCGCACTACCAGCAACAGTATCGACAGATATGTTAGATAATTTTTGTGGAATAACAAACATGCTACCATCATCACCAAAATACTGCAACGTAGTTCTTTCATTTAAATTACCAGCCTCAATATTGTCATAGGTAACTAATGGTGTTGAGTATACTACACCAGAAACATTAACACCTCTTTTATATGTAAACTTTTGTTTTGTGAATATGCTATTTCTAATTAATAGTCCACCCTTTCTTACAATAATCGTTGCAGACAATAACTGGTCAACAAATCTTTGAAAAAATGCATTATACTTACTTAAAAATGGATATAAATTTTCAAATGTGTATCCATTTGAATGTAATGTATCACCAGTCGGAAGTAAACTTCTCTGCATATACAATTCATATATTTTTAATATTGTTGGATACCAACCACCATTGAAGTTTGAAATTGTTTTTCTGTTTCTAGCATTCACCATTTTTCTCTGAACTAAATCAAGAAATTCGAGAAAAGATAAATTACTAATATCACCAATGCCAAAATCATCTGAAATTGCTGGAGTAAATACTGAATTACCTCCAACTAGATAGTAAACACTAATAACTGTACCATATCTAAGTCCTTTTGGCAAGAACACTTCAAATGGGTTCATTACATTGATATCGTAATCTCTATATGGTTCTAATGCAATACCATCAACTAAAAATTTAATATCCTCTGTTTTACTTGCTTTATAGTTAAGTTTATATACGTATTTATTTGCACTATTATTAAAATATATTTTACTTGTATTAAAACTATCGATTCGCACAATTTCACTTCTTAAATTAATGTCATTGCTACCTGCAACTTGCACATACGCAACCTGTATTTCAGGATTTGTCGAAAGAAATGAAATTACATCTGGATTCTGTATTATAATTTGGCTAGAATCGACTGAATTATTAGGGTCTAAGATATAATCCGCATTAAATTGGGAACTACCTTTAGTAAGTGCAATACCATTAATTGTTAACTGTAAATCACCACGAGGATAACTTGGTAATGGAATTGCTGTACCAGAAGGATTTGATTTAATTCGAGTCACTATATATTGAACAGTAATCCCTGTTACTGGTTGAGTGCCACCAGTATATATTAAGGTTGCTTGAATAACATCACGTCTATTTCCACTAGTTGTTGCATTTTCAGTAAGCAAAGTAAATTGATTTCCAGTTACACTGTAATCGGCATTTGTTAAAGTATTACCCGTAGCACCTGTTTTAGGTGCATTTAATAAAATTCCATTATATCGAACCTCAAAATCACCCTGAATTTCATTAACGGTATATGGCAAAGTAAATGTATTTTGTTGACCAGTATAGTTTAAAGAAACGTTAACATATGAATATGGCAATGTATAGCCACTATTATTCGCTTTATAGTCTTCCTGAATATATTTATAAACATCATATTCAATACCACGAGCAGTATCTAATGCAATATCAACCTCTTTTGTATTGATGACCAATTTACTGTCTTCTTGGTAATATTGTGGAGTTGTATCATCAACCCTAATCGTCTCACCTGCACGAATCCAAGATTTTTTGTTATCAACGGTTGCAGATAACTTAAATCCTGCCATTCGAAATACATCAAGATATCTTTGGCCACTATCACTATTACCAGAAATTTGAAAATAAAAATTATTCGTTTCTAACGGTGCAACAGGATATCCACTTGTATCATATGGTAATGAGTTTGTTGGAAAATCTTGTTGGGCGAAAGGAACTGTATTTGGATTAATTTTACCTTCTACAGTATATACATATTCTGTGATATTGATAAATGGTTCTGGTATTCCAATCAGCAAAAACATCGATTTAATTGATTCACGAGTGCCCTTTGATTTCCAAAAATAATTGGTATTAAGTAAAATTCTTCTCCAAAGTTCGACATCAATTTCAGCAGGAAGTATGTCTTCATTTAGGTTTCTTTCAACATCGTCAACAGTTAAAAAACTCTGAACCAATTCTTCTTCATTAACTAACGAAAAATAATCCCAACCAAATGTTCTTGACATATTCTTAACTAATTGGTCTGGTATGTTATTTAACTTGTCATACGTTACTTTATTAATATAAACCAAAGAATCGATAAATTCTTTTATTTGATCAAATTCTCTTCCATAAATTCTAAGTAATTTTGTAATTTTACCTTTCTCAGTAAAATCATATGTCTTAATTGATGTTGTAGTAAGAAATCTAGCAATTAAATCAGTTTTAATTTGATCATACTTAGAACCAATTGCCAAAACAATCTGTAAAAACTGTTGATACTGTGAAGTGTTGGTGTCAATATTATAGCCATCTGCTGTTGGCCAAAGTATGTTCGTATCTGCATACACAATTGAACCATCATCAAGTAGCGTTGGATTTTTTAATGTAAATTTAAAACCTTTTGTATTGTCACGATATGAAACAATAAATCTTTCATAATCATTTAATAATGCTCTAAATTCTTCAAAAACAATATTATTAGGCTTAATATGAAAACTAAGTTTACCATATATTTCGGTTGTGGTCGTATCAATGCCTAGTTGTGTAAATGGGTTACCAATTACCTGAAACCTTAAAAAATTTTGCAAAAGACCGTTATTGCTATTGGTTGTATTTCCAGTAAATCCAACAACCGCATACGATACATCTGGTTCCAATAATTTAGTTATTACGTATTGACCATATGAAATATTTAAATTTTTCAGTATATTATTATCTGGTATTGTTACGTTTCCAGCATTATACACTAATCCAAACGTATTTGTCAATGAAGAAATTGGAACATAAAATGTAGTAACATTAGTAATTGAATCATATGCATTTGTTAAACCAGATGGTAAATAAAATGTATTTGTGCCACCAAAATTCATTTCAGAATTAGCATATAGGCTGGCAGGATATGCCAAAATAATATTTTGTATTGATACTCTTAAAAACTCGTATGCTGAACCAAATCTAACAAATGTATTTAAATCTGATCTATCTAAATTAAGTACTGCTTTTGTTGAATAATCATGTAATATTTGTGATTGAATTTCAGAAACACCCATTGTGTCCAATGTAACAGTACGAACAAAACTACTTAATGTATTCGTGTAATCTACTGTTGTCTTACCATCAAAATTAGATGTAACATTAAAACTACCAAACGTAAATATTGTTTTTGATGGAAAATCATTAAAGTTTGTTCCATTTAAATTTGGGTCGAGATTTGTATTAATTACTTTTACTTTTGCCACAGTCTTTTCAATTTACTATAAATACAATAAAATAAAAAATCCTAACTCTTTTTTGAATTAGGATTTTTGAATGTGTGTTCAACACTATTGTTGCACGTCACTAGTAACAACATCAAAGTCTTGTGTGGCATCAATGTTCGTCCTTCTTTCTTTCACTTCAAATAATGGTACGTCTCCAATATCATTTTTTATTTCATAAATATTGAATTGTCTAGTAATAATTCTATTCGAATCATAGTATGTTAAAATACCATTATCAACATCCTTAATTTGCTCACCACCAACTAAATCAGAAAGTGTATCGATTGTATTTTGAACCATATCAATTTCAATCACCAATGGTGAAAAGAACGTATTTGATATTAAAATAGTTTGATTTGGAGTTCCAATAAATGGCGAAACATTCGCTTTTAAATCTGAACTGCTACTTGGTGTTAACTGCAAAAATATTAATGTACCACTATCATCAAACTTGTATCTAATTGACTTTTGGTTGGTATTGCCAATATTATCGCTAATTGGAACCACTTTATTTGAAGTTACCACGTATCGAAGAACATTTCTTTGTTTTAAATTTGTTGTTGGGTCAACATATTCAATACGATAGCCTTGTAGTGCATTATTTGCCCTTAATCCTTCAGGTAAACTATTCATATCCAACACAATTCCTCTTATATTGGGTAGCGATGACAAAACACTACAATCGATAATTGTTGTTACGACTTTTTTTGGTCTAATATATACCGTATATATGCCCAAATTACTAAATACAGATGCAGGTAATCTCAAATTATATAATCCTTCTAATAAGTTTTCATTACCTGAAACATATGAAGTATCATCACTCGGTAAATAATTATATGATAGTAATTGCGTTGCATCTAACTTATAGATGGTATCATTAATTGTTTCCCTATCGGGTGTATAATTATAGTAAATATCGATATCATCAATACTTACATCTGAAGGTCTTGTTATGCCATAAACGCCTACTGCCATTTTACGTATTATTAATTATATTAAAAAATTTTCCACCTGCATATGTTAATAAATCGTTTAAATTTTTTATATACTCTAATCTATAATTCATATCAAATGCAGATAACTCTTGTCTTACTATAAATACATCATCATTAATTTTTGGATTACTAACAATATTTTCTTTATTAGGGTCTTGATAATAATATGTGCTAATAAAATCTGGACTATCTGTTCCTTGTGGAGTATATGTAAATGTGGTTCCAGTTGTAGAACCAGTATATATATCGACATATTTAATTCCACCAATATAATATGTAACAGTATTACCAGAAACTGAATTGTTAAAATCTACACCATCGTTAGTAATACTGCCATTACCAAAATATTGCTGACTAAAGGGCACATTAATGGCATATTTCTTTAACTCAGAGAGTCTACTATTACTTGTTGAACCAGTTGCTACCATATTTTCATAAATACTTATTTTCAAATGCACTAATTATTTGAGAATGTTCTGGAAAAAATTTTTGTATTTTAAATTTAATCTTTTCAATGATATCACTTCTATATTTAGAATAACCCAATAGATGTGAGTATCCAATTTTAGATGGTAATGTCGAATACCAATGTTCTCGATCAAAACCATGTTCAATTATACTACTATATGGAATAATTTCAAATGGCTCAATATTATTTTCCTTTAGCACATAATATAACAATGATTGTTCTGCAAGTAAAAACATTCCCTCATATTTTCGTCTATTATATTGAAATTCGTTACTATTTGAAATATCGAATAAAATCTCCTTTACTTTATTGGTATAATCATTTTTCAATTTCATATCGTTAAAACCGACAACACCACAATTATATGCATAGCATCCATATTTTTCCCAATCAATGCCATGATCAAAATTTTTGAATGGGTTTATGCAGTTAACATATAAGTCAAAAAATAGATTTCCAATGGTTTTTTCATTTTCAACAGATTGAACGACAGCAGAAAACTTACCATTAATTAAATTATCACCAATTATATCTCTAAATAAAAAAACATCACCATCAATATGAACATATGGCTCAGTCATTAATGCATGCGTTTTAATTTTACCCCAAATCCAAAATTTGGAACTAATTCCATCATCATCAAAGTCAATAATGTGTATTTTATCATACGGAATTAATGAATATATATCATATGCATTTTTATCGCAATATAGTTCAATTTCATATCCCAATTTTTTTATAAGTAATGCACTAAGAAAATAAGAATAAAAATTTTTAATCAAATATTTTTCATCATATTTATTGTCAAAATTTTTGTCAATTGATGGTGTTGACCATAATGAGTGTATATATTTCATAATTATATATATAAATCGTTCATTAGTAGTGATTCGCCCATTCCATATGCATCGTTTACATCATTTCCATATCCATCATAACCATAGCCATAATATGGTATCGGTAGTGAATCAAAAAATCCCCAATGATGCGCATCCTGAGTTAACAATACCTTAAAATAATAAATTTTTGTCAAATCGGGAATAATAATTATATCATTACCTGTTTTTCCTGTTGTTAATGCCTGTAATATGGTTTTTCTAATAAATTCCATTATCCTACCTTCTTTCTCATCAACACTTTAATATCCTTTTCAGGATACTTAATTTCAAACATTGAATCTTGTGTTGAATGTATTGTATTATTTTGAACAATAATTTGACCAGTAGTGTTATTTGAAACAGATTGTGAAATTGGATTATTTGAATATTGACCACCAACCTTATTATATACTGTAATTCCGACAATGTTCACAACACCATTTGCAGTAAGTATTTCTGTTTGTAGTGGACCCAAAAAAATATCTTGGTTCATCTCATGCGTATTAATATCCAAATAATTACTAACTAATGTTATAATACTATTTGCAATTGTATTGTCTGCAATATTTTCAACATATACGTCAATATCAAATGCTAGATTAAATATTTTTCCATCTTTAATTTCAATATAATCATTAATCATGCGATATTGACTTAAATATTCGGCAATATTTGTCTTTAATAGTGAATTACTTGTATTGGATAATTTTCCATCATCACCTATATCAAGAATTGAAATTACAACTTTATTATTTTCTTTATATGCGTTAGCACGAAATGGAGACCCATACTTACCAGGCATTTTGTATATCTGTAATAAATAATCAGTAAGCGTTACATCCCTAAATTGACTAGAAAAATTATATTTAACTAATTGCCTGATTTGCTCAACACTTAGTCCATCATTTCCACCAATAGCAGGAATTGGATTTGTTACAGTTAAACTTCTTTTTACGATTTGATTATAACTTTGATTAGCACCCGCTACTGTTAAATTATAATTACCAAGTTTAGTTAGAACATTACTACCAATATTTGAACTACTACCACCACCAGTTCTATATCGAACAAATAGTGTATAATTTGCTTTTAATTTTTCACCTAATGCCGTATTATTTAAAAAGTTTTCAAGAAAATATCGGTTACTAACTCCTTCTTTAAGAAATCCTTGTTGAAACGCATTAACATCTGCATTACCAGAACCAAAAGTTAATTTACAATATCCGTTTGGAGTGAATTCCTTAATGAATTTTTTCGTTACATCAATCCATGTTGCCGCCTTAATTCCCTGTGTATTAGTGTTTGCACTAGAACTCTGATAATCGTCAACAAATACTCTTTGTTGTGCAAGAAAGTCAACTTCATAAAATCTAACATTTGTGTTATAAAATTCACTAATGTCTGGATTTGTAGCATAGTTCGTTCCTTCCAATAAAATTACGCTTTCAATTTCAATAACATCTGGGTCGGGTAACGTAATGCTAAAAAATGGAATAACATCTGCACTATTAATAATTCTTTTATATATGTTGGTGCTTCCATTCAAAACAACTTCTCTTTTTGTTACAGAGTAGTTCATAACAATACCATTTGTATCTAAAACAGGTAATATTCTACGATTAGGATCACCTAAGCTACTATTTGAAGAATTCCAATCAATATTTTCTTGAATTTCAAAAACCTTTCCACCTCCAACAACCTGTGCACCATTATCTAACACAGGGTAATAACTAGCATCAGGTGCATTTCCTAATACTGGAACTGTAACAGTAAAATCAACAACTGTAACACTAGGTCTTCTTGGTGGAATATTAAATCCCATATTTTTTGCAATATTCAAAATAGATGATCTTTGTTGAGCATATTCTAATTGGGTTTCTTGAAATATTCTATCGGTATTTATTGATAAATTATTCGTTACACCAGCATTTAAGTCAATTAACATTGCACCAACACTCGAATCAGTAAAATCAGATAAAATTTCTGGATATGCCTGTTGAATGTATGATATTAAATCTGTTCTAATGTCACCGAAAGTCCTACTTCCGTATTGTATTATATTTGTTGTGGTATCAGTTGCCATATTTTTTATATTAAAAATTTAAATTAAGTTCACCTTGCTCACTAAGACTCGCTTCTGCATAAACGAATTTGACATTAACATTAAGTTGATTATCAGGTATTGATTCACCATTATCGTCATAGTTCCAATTAAAATTCACCGCAGTAATTTTTAATTCTGGAATATACAACGCAACAGTATTTTTAATTTCTTCCTCAACTTGACCTGCAGTCAAGTTATCGTTAGGCTCAAAAACATATCTCAATAAATTTGTACCAAAGTCTGATTCATAATATCTTTCCCCCTTTTGTGTTAACAACAACAATAATAAATTAGATGTATAGGAATTCTTTGTCACACGATTCATTGCAATAAAACTATTTGTAGAATTATCGTCTTGAAATGGATAAGTAATATTATATGAATTCATTGCCATAATACCATATGTTTTCTATAAATACTTATAAACAAAAAAATCCCGACAATTAATTGTCGGGATTTTTTATTTTCACGATTAAGATTTAAAATTGCTTCTTTTTTCTACCTTTCTTGGCCTTTGCCTGATTCTTAGCCTCATCTTCTTGCTGTTTTTTTGCATCAAAAAGACTTTTAATTGACTCGTGCAACACAATAATCGGTTCGTGTCCATACTTTTGCAATACACCAGTATGCGTATTAAAATTTGGTTTTTCTAGTGAAACTGCATCACTTTCACTAACACTAACACCTGCAAGACATTCTACAATAGCCATTTCTTGCATATCCACTGGTAGTTGATTAAGAATTTCTTCATTAAAAACTACGGCAAAATTTATGCCATTTGTTAATATCTCTACGATATCATTAGTTTTTACAATCCGATACAATTCCTTTTGTTTGGTATTACACAATACTTCAAACTCAATCCATTGCGGTATTGTAGTTTCGTCTCTAACTTTGTCAAAGAGACTAATCACATCTTCAGATGCTTTTTCAATTTTTGCCATAAAAATTATTTTTAATTGTTAATAAATGAACTATATTTTGATTTAAGTTCTTCAAGTTTTAATTGTAATAGAACAAATGTTGGATTTTTAGATTTAATTTCTTCATCAAATCTTTCATCAAGTTCTGATACAAATGAAATTACGTCAGAAATACTTGCAATTACCATATCATCCATGTCAATCAAAATTGCCAATTGTTTATTGACAGTATCTTCCATTTTTAATTTTGCCATATTTTGTTCATATTGTGAATTGAGTGCAAGTTCATCTTCGGCACTTGGAGTAACTAAACCAAGTTTAGATAATTTATCAGTATTAGTTTGGTTATTATCACTAATAACTACTTTACTTGCCAACTCATTTATTTCAACAATTTTTTTTGCTGCATCTGAATTAAATTCACCTGTATTCACAGCATTTTGTAAATTTTTTAAAAATTCTGATTGTGCCATATAATATTTATTATTTATTTATTATCTATTTATTATCTATTTAAACTAGTATTTTCCATCTCAATTCCTTGAAATTTCCAAACTTCATGCGTATCGTTATATTTTATTCTTTTGATAAATTTAATAATTCCAAATCCCATTAATTCACCATAATCATTTTTCACAAAGATACTTTTAATATTTGTAATTTCATTAAAAATTTCAGAATTTTCTTCAATATTTTCAGTATTAAACTTTATTGGAATGAAAAACTCTAACTGTCTATACTCAAAACCGATTTTTTTAACATGTAAAAATTCTGTTAATTGTTCAATTTTATTTACAACATCCAACCCTTCTTCACGATAAACCTTAATCGGAAATTCAAATGTTTTCGACTTTTCAAGATTATCGTGTAACTCAAATACATTTTGTTTTTCAAATTCAAGAACATGATGTATTTCTGAGGTTTCGGTTTTTTCCACATTTAATTCAATTGGAATAAATTCCATATTATCTGTTTTTTTTACAACATCAAATATTTTTGATAATCCTGCTTCAATTGGAATATTATTAAAAATGTATAGAATTTCATAATCATCGTCTTTCGTACGCCTCTCTTCAAATTCTTGTGCAATTACTTCACCAAGCGTTTTACCTGCATTCTTATGCTTACCATCAAAAAACCCATAGTGTTCATAACGACGACCATATGCATCCTTTTTATTTGCCCTATCAAGTCCCCTTTCAAGATTAAATGAATGTGAATTGCCATCAGTTGCATCTACCATAAAACGCATATGCTTATCTGTCGCAACAGCAAAATCATGGGGTGTAGAATTTTTCATAAACCTATCTGCCTTTTTCAGTATTTCATAATATTCTTTAACATATTTCTCATCTGTTTGCCCAACATAAAATTTTTCAAGCACATTGTTTCTATGTCGCATTCTTTGGATTTTCTTACCACTCTCGTTACAAATGTTTGGGTCAGCTTTTAATATTTCTTCTTCAGTATTATGTAATGCAATACTAATATTAATTAATACTGAGTGAATTTTTATATAAATCCAAAGTATAATATTTTTAAAAATAGTTTTCATTAATATTATTTTACCTCCAATGTTTTTGCAACAACTGCTTTATAGAATTCAGCACGTTTCTTTGTAACCTCAGCAAGATCATACTTAATTTTAAAGTCTTCATGTAGTTGTTCACCAAGTTTTTTTCTTAATTCTGCATCCAAAATTAATTTTTTCAAATACTTTGCCCAATATTTACTAGCATTTTTCTCTGCAGGTATTAATACACAGTTTTCCATATGCTTACCATCAACATTATATGGTGGAATATCGCTACATACAATGGGCAGTTTTCTAGTCCAGCATTCAACTTGTTTTAAATTTGACTTCATCTTATTAAACGAATTGTCTGCAAGCGGTGCAATTACAATGTCAGTTTCATCCAATACTTTCGCATATGCGTTGGCTTTTTCTGTCCAACGTCTACCAAAATTACCCTCGTTTTCATACCTCACATTTCTTTCATAATTTTTTAACCATTGCAGATAATCTGAGTTTGTAATCATACGATGATTATCGCTTAAAACTTTTTCATAGTATAGGTAAACACTTTCTTCAGATTTGATATCTCTTTCCTGACGATTAAATACATTACCTCTATATTTGTTCTTCAAATCAATTGGTATTTGAATTTTATCTATATCTCCCTTAGAACTATTGATTGATTTAATTGTTTTTTGCGTCCACAATCCCCTCTTTTGTAATTCTTCACCAAATTCTTGATTAAATGTAATATCGGTAGTATTACCTTCAGTATCCCAACCAGCAATAATCACCTTAAATTTATCTTTCAATTGCCAATCACTTGAAAGTATATTCATCACACCCTCAAGTTGTTCAATATCTACCATATGACTACTACCACCCATATATGTAATTCTAACCAATCCATCTTGGTCAGGTTTCCAATTATTTTGAAATTGTTTCATCCAAATAGGGTCAACAGAATTATACAATACCTTTACGTTATCTCTACCAGTAATCTTGCGTATTTCATCTGCAAATAAATCTGTGGTCGTTGTCACATAATCAGCAATTTTTAAATTTTCCATGATTGGAATATGTAACTTTCTTTCAAGACTTACCTCATAAAATGGATGTTTTCTATGCAATTGCCAGTAGTCATCAATATCTACGATTAATTGTGTTCCAGATTTTCTTAATTCATTTGCCAGCACTTCCATTTGCTTTGTATCTGAAAGGAATTGACGATGGTAATGAATTATGTGAAATGACTTGAGATAGTCAATAAACTTTGGGTCATTAAAATCTATTTGTGGATTGATTTCAACGTAAAAATCATCCGAATGATTTCTTTCAAGTTCCATTGCTGGTGTTTGTGTTCTAAAATAATTTACCCCTGCACCATCAAGGTTGTAAAATAAAATTCTAATCTTACCGTCCATATCGAGTTTATAAATTTTTATAAATTAATGTAATTAATTATAAATACGTAAAAATAATACAAAATCCTCAAATTTGAAAGGAATTTAAAAAATAAATGCCAACAAATGTTGGCAAATATGAAATATGGAAAGTGTATTTAGTTTGTTTTAATTATTCATCTTTTTGAATATCAGATTCATCATCTTTCCTACCAACTCTTTTTTTACTAGAATTGGTATTTTTATGCTCTACTTTATTTTTTTCTAATTCTCCAACTGGTGCGGTTTTATTAACTACTTTGGTAACATTCATTGTCTTATTAAGTTCGAAAGGTGTAACTTCGACAATAGTTATCATCTTTTTAATTCTTAATTTATGAACAGATAATGGTAAGGTTCCTATGGTTAAATATGCAGTATCACCAGGTTTTACACTAAGAATTTTCTTATTCATGTTATCAACATACTCAATATCAACAGTAACGTTAAATTTTACGTCACGTTTTCCTAAAAAATTTGTAATGTTTGTAATTTTATATGTATTCATAGTTTTTAATTTATTTTAATCCCCAAATTATTGTATCAAACTTAATTCCATCAAAACCCATAGATTTTGCTTTCTTCGCAATTGCTTTATATTTTACATTTTCAGCAGTTGTATCATATTTTTCACCCAATGCCTCAAAATTAACATGTGGAAACCAAATCTTTGACAATATATCGATTGGATTTTGACCATCTTTATATGCAACGCCTGATGCTTGAGTATCAAACAAGTTTTCAAAATCTATTTGATATTTATCAAATCCACCTATAGGATTCGTAATAAAGAAATTTCCATTTGCAGAATTTTCTTTAATTGGGTCTTTCCTATAGCCAATTATTGTTTGTTGGTTTGTATTTGGCTTTTCTGCTTGAACGTCAGTATTATCTTCTTCCAATGTATTCAGAAATTGATCTTCGTCATCACCATAAAAATTAATGGCATCTTGTGCTTCAACTTCTTCCAGTCCCTGAGATTTCTCATAATCATAAATGTCCTGTATCTTATTCAATACTCTACATGCATCTTTACTATTTAAATTAATTTTAATTGCCATTAATTTTAATCCATCCAATAGTGCACGAACCATACGATGATGACCATCAATTACTTCCATATCATTGCTAACCCAAATTGGATTCTTATCATCTATATTTACATTCTCAACATCGTCACTAAATGTAATCCCTTGTAATGGTTGCAAATCATTTGGGTCTACTTCAGTCACAGTATAATCCACATTTTCGTCGTCAAGTTTTTGCAATACTATTGTATATGGTGCACTAACTTGTGGCAAAAATCTTGGTTTATATCTCATATTAATCATTGTAGCAAGTTTACTATAAATACTATTAAAATATTTTTTTAATTTCCTCCATAATGATATATAGTAAATTACCTGAACGACTTGTTTCTGTCAGCACTAATTTATCATTATCTACAGCATAAATATTAAATTCAATACCGTTCGGTATTTCACTTCTGATTGCTTCATATGCGACAAGATCAGTCTCACGGTCATCATAAACATTAATTACCTTTAAATCTGGCATTTGTTCAACATATCTCAATATCTTTATACCCTTATTACCTTCGGCACGTTTCATATCAATTTTATCCACATGTATGTTGTTTTTATCTAGGATTGCCTCAACTTGTGGACGCAGTTTTTCCATACGTGATGTTAATACCATTACATAGGTATTTGGTGTCGCTATTTCCCTTCTTAGTTGATTTAATATGGTGGGAAATGGTTTGATGTCAAAAACGTCCAAATCTAAACTTTCTGGTCTACCCCACCAGCCAGCATATGGATATGGTCTACCTGTCCTTTCTGACCATAGAATTTTTCCACGTTCAGGTTCAGGTGAATTTATCAAAGTACCGTCGAAATCGAATACGGAAAGTCTACTAATCATATTTTACCTATTTTTTTATAAATTAAATGTTTAAAATCACTAAACGGTATTTTAATTAGGTTTTATTAACTATTTGTAAATTTTGTTAAATTTTACTTAGCAGTTGATTAACCCATCATTTTCAGCCAATTTAATAAAAAGGTCTTCACATAAAAGACCTATAGTGGTATCACTATTAATTTTGACATACAATTCTTCATTCATTACTTATATTCAACTTCAACAATCTTTCCAGTTATCTGTAATGGTCTTTTAATTGGCCTCCAATCAGTCAACTTATTTGACATCATGGGTTTACCACCATTTTCAGTATTAACTGCTAATGTTATGTGTGGTTTAACATTCTGACTATAAAAACCTGAAACGCCTACCGCAATTACCTTATCATCCATTGCAATATCATTAACAGTCAAATTAACTATCAATCCTAAATATTTTACGTATTTAGGATTGATCTCACCCAAATTTATTGTCATATGGTGTGCAATGATTTTCCAGCCTTCTGGAATTTCAGACTTAAACTGCTCAATCAATCTTTCTCTCGATCTTTCATCAAGCACTACTGCACTATACGATATTTTTCCCATTTCTGCTATTTATTTTTCATTTAACATTAAGACCTTACCATTTTCTTTACCTTTATGACCTTTCCACGTATAAACCAATTCGTTGCCAGTAAGTTTACGTTCCTTTTCAAATGATTTAACATATTTTTTGCCCCTACCTTTTTTTACATATGCCAATGTAATATGTGCATGATAGTCAGGAAAATCTGTTGTATGGGACAAAACACTCATAATTTTATTCAGTTTAGTTAATATTTTAGATTTAACACCAAATTTAACAACATCAAATTCTGAATTTTCAAAAATTGATATACCATCAACACCAATTTCAATTGGCTTTAATGTCATATTCTCCCGATATAAATCAAATACCTCATCGGGCGTAACATCATCATGAAAACCATATAGTATTGTGGTATGTGGTTCAGTTTCAATTCCATATCCCTTTACATCATAAATATCATTTTTATCTATAATGGATGTTATTTTATTCCAGATCGGAACATCTAAATATAACATTAAACATCCATATTCAATTCTTTCCGCTTTTTCCTCATTTATGGAATCTTTTTTTGATATTGAATCCAGTATATCTTTTCTATTGTTTTTCAATTTACCTGAATATATTTTCAACAATATCATTTTTAGAGTATTGCCAATTTCTTTACCATTATACCCTAACTTCATCAAATCGTTTCCATTTACACTAAGTTCACCAATTATTTTTGGATATTTACCACTAAGCAATTCTTGTGCAGCAATTTCAATTATTCTTGGTAGTATTTGGCTTTGCAATGATTGTGGAAATGTAACATACATATTATGTGCAACACTTCTCGCTTCAATTAAATTCGTTGCTTCACCACTATCATATGCCATCTGTAACGCTTTAATTTCCTTATATGTATTAATGTCTCCCTTAAGATTATTTTTATAAAATTCAGCAGGATTTGATAAATGTCTGGTTAATAAAAAAATAAATTCGCCCATAGTTCTAACATCTTCAAACGGACTTCTATCAATCACAGATTGCTTTATGTCAAATCCAAAAATTTGTTGAAATAAACCGCTATCTTTTAGTAATTGTGCACCTAAACGTTTATTTCCCTTTTTAACAATTTTATCGAATTCAGTTAATATTCTTTCTGGTGGAATTTCTTTAATACGAGTCGCATTATCCTTAATCATTTGCATTGTCTGTGGTTCAATAGTAAAACCAAAACGTGATGCAAAACCAATTATTCTTAACATTCTTAACGGGTCTTCCGAAAAAGCAGTTGCATTCGCAGCAGAAATTTGTTTTTTTTCAATATCTTCCAAACCACCCAATGGGTCAATGAACTTACCTGTATTTATGTTAATTGCCATTGCATTGAACTTTGCATCTCTTCTGCTAAGGTCATCTTCAATTGGCAGATTTTGGTCGCTTTGAACATCAAATCCTCTATATCCACCACTATCATTTTTGGTTTCAGTTCTCGGTAAAGCAATATCATAATCAACACCATCCCTATCAACAAATTTAATAACGCCAAATGATTTACCCACAACATCAACCTTACCAAATTTTTGCAATTTTGCAACTAGCACATCGATTGAAACATTCCTAACAATTAAATCAATATCTTTATTTGGTTTATTTAGAATTAGGTCACGTACAACACCACCAATTGCATAGCACTCACCATTTAAATCATTAATGATTGATTTAATAAATGGCTTTTGTCTTAAATTTAATATAAAATCCTGTATACTACCCATTTTAATTCTTTTTTACATGATAATTCACTTTACAATGTTCAATTTCTAAGATATCATTTTTTTTGCCTCATTAATATTATTTAGTATTACCTGTGCTTCGTTCATAGTTTTTTTCCTAATTTTCAACTTTTCATTCTCGGCAAAGATACCATATTTTTTTTGATTATTCTCATCCAACACAAAATTAACCAATTTCGCTTTATTTTCTGCAGTATTCGTTGAAAATACTTTATAATCTTTCGGATTTTCATAACTTAAATATATGGTATTATTACCATATTTAACCAAATCATAAAACATTTTACTGAAAACAAGTTTTACCCTATTCTCATCATATCCGTTTAGTGACAATTCTGCACGATAATTTTTATCTTTTTCATAAACTACCCTAATCCATCCATCCTTAATTGCTGCATCAAATACCCTATCATAATCCCACCCATAATCTTTATCTCTATATCTTCTCATAATAAAATCTTTATGATTCAATACTTGAACTCTATAGAATTGATTATCTGGCGATATCCATCCCCAAAATGTTTCATTTGGTATGTATTCTTCGTTTATCGTATTATCATTTTTTTTACTATTGCTATCTTTAATAATCTTTATTTGTTTTGGACTGAAAACAAAATAATCATCATCTAATTTAGCACCATCGTATCCCATATCATGTAATTGACCTAAGCCATATTTTTCATACTCATTCCAACCAGCCATTTTTTTTATTGAAAGATATGCAGAAATTATTCTGCTTCGACCTGCAGCACCAGCATCGCCACGCTCAATCTTATCCTTATCAGATGAAAACCAAATAATTGGTTGTGCAGCATTTTTTAAACTAAATCTACTAAAATCATTGTTTGTTCCATGATAAACAATTAACGGATTTCCTTCATCGTCAACGACTTTTGACCCATTAAACCAATTTGCATCAATACTTTCATTAAGACTATTGTTTCGTTTAATGGTGATTTCATTGTCATTTTCAACATAGCTATAGCCAGAAGGCAAATTCTTTATTATAAATTGTAGATATAGTTCAAATCTTCTTCTGTCTTCCGAACCTTTTGCTTTTACTGGTTCAAACATAATTGAATTTGGTTTCGTATTCAAAATAAATCCCCTAACTAATTTTACTAGAGTTGCCATTATTCTATAAACTCTACCCTTATTAACTGTGGTAATTAAATTTAATGTACCTCGCTCAGTTATTGTACCAAACGACATAATCCAATTATTTTCTTCTTCAAACATATTGAAAACAACAAAATACTTATCACCATCCTCAGTAGTAAATCTATACTGTTTATTATACTCATCAGACACTAGAATACTTATTGTATATGGCGTAGTATTTCCTTCACCAATTTCATTAAGTGGCTTTATGTCCAAATTTTTAATATCTCCTTGATTACAGGCGGTAGATGTATTGCCTAAACCACCTAGTCTACACTTTTTTTTTACACTTACTGAGCTACTTCCTTTCATTGAAGACAATACTCTTTCAACAAGTTCATCAATTGTTGTGGGAACATTATTATCGGTAAGTGGAGAAGTATCATTTTGATCATAAGCGGGAAAGTCATCACGTCCAATAGAATCTACAGACGAAAATTTGGATGACCCATCTTCATCAACACTAATTTCTTGTGCTTCTGGCTCAGAATTAACATTACCACCACCAATATCAAAAAATGCAATTACCCCATCTTTCTTATATCCAAGATTTTTGGGATTGTAGTAATCAATGCTTTCAATGCCGTATTTTTCTGCTTCTTTTGCAATATTCACAATATTGAAAAAGAAATTAGCATCCTGTGGATTTTTCACAAAATATCTATCAGTTTTATTAATATCCACATTTGTTTCAAATCTATGGCCATAGAGATATGCCTCAACAACATCACTAAAGTTAACACCCAATAACTGTTCGAATGCAATTTCAAGTCTATGAAACATACGCTTAAACTCATCTAAATCAGTATTTAGTTTTTCCAAAACAATTGCATACACCTCTGGAGCATTTTGTGTTCTACTTGTAATTACATATACTGCATATGGTTCAGCAATATATTTTAACTTCTTACCAATAAGTTTAATATTCTCATTTGCTTCACTTTTATCTGTAGTAATTTTTAATACTCTATCATTACCAATATCGTATGCAACCCCATTAGTTCCAGCATCAATATAACTTGCATTTCCTACTCCAAGTTTTCGAGCAATCTTGCTTGCAATATCGCCATATTTATTTTCAATATTTTCATTAATTTTTTCATCACCTTCAGGTAAATATATTATGTTTTTTTCACCTATTGCTGGTTCTGGACTTCTATATCCACCAAAATCAAAAAACATTAAAATATTATTTTTATATCCCAGATTTTTTCGATTGCCATAATCATTCGACTTTATATCGTATCTAACCAACTCATTTTTAATGTTAAACAGTCCAACCAAATAGTTAAATATTTTTTTTCTTTCGACACTTGAAATATTAGCATTGGGATTTTGATTGAGAACACCTTTTGCCAAACCAACCATTTCATCATAATTAAAATTTTTTTTCATTTTAATTAAAAAATCAACATATGACATTTCATTTGGATTGATTTCATCTATTTCTCTACCATACTGAAGAAATAAATTTTCTGGTTTATCTTCAATATATTCTTCAACAATTCCTATAAACGATAGGTTAGTATCTGTGTCAAATATTTTATAGATATTATAAACTTTAGCAATTGTTATTGGTTGAACTCTCATTAGCTTGGCTGCAGCATCTCCTTCACTAACGTCCGCAGAAACTTTAAATACGTTACCATCTTCAGTTAAAAATGCAAAACCGTTTGAACCACCACCCAAATATTTTTGAAACGTAAGTCCAATTTTTTCGCAAGCATTTTTAGCAATCTCTGTTGCATATGCTTTGTCATCTAATGTATATCCTTTTACTGGTGGAATATTGCTCACATCATATTCTTCTTTTATGAGTCTATCTCTATTGTATAAATTCTCAGAAATAAGAAATTCTTGAAGTTTTAGTAAATTATTATAGAACTTTTTCTTATTTTTAACTCGATTTAATACTTCCTTAATATTACCAATGCACTCATTAAAACCTTCAACCAAAATTGGCATTGCAGGTAATGGATTTTTTGACGAGTAGTCTACTGTATTTGATATTAAATCAACAATTTCCTCATTTATTACGCCATTACCATCACCTACACCATATGGAACTAATGCCCACATGCCTTTACGTGTATCAATGCCATCTTCTTGTGGTAAATCGCCAAGAATGTCATCATTACCGTCAGCAAAATTGTACATTTCATATATAGAATACCTCTGTTTTCTATCTGGACTATAGTAAGTATTATATACCTCATCGTTTAGTCCATAATCGGTTAAAACAATTGCTGGTTGACCATCACGAATTACCTCACCATATGTGCTGGGTCTACCGTAATCGCCAACAATTTGATTGTAATTTGCTACAAATTCAAACAATTCTTGTGCAAATTCATTTTCATTCAGCAGTTCAGTAATTTCGGGTTCAAGCGAATATGTCTGAGGTTTACGATGATTTTTATCATATAATATCGATAAATATTTTCGCAAATCCCAAAGGCTTGGTATGCCAGTTATTTCTTTAATTCGTTTTTCAGTAACCTTTTTTGCTTTTTCTGAAATCAGCCAACTATCATCATCGGCACTATCAAATATTATTGCAACAATGTTATGTGTATCAGGATAGAAACCAGCACTTGCTTCTACTTCATTTTGTGCAACACCTTTAGTATTTTTCGCTAATTTTAAAATTTTTTGACCATCAATGTCGTAAACAACTCGACCGCTTCCGCTTCCGATTCTTGGCAAATATTGTTCAGCGTATTTAATTTTACCTGCAAACGACCTGATTTTAAGAAATTCTGGTAAGAATTTCTCTTTGAATTCTTCGTATGTCATATTTGAATATAATATATATTCATAAATACAAAGTTCGTAATAAAAAGGGTAATAAAAAAAGCGCAATTATGATTGCGCTTTTGCTTTATTCTTTTTTTGAATTTCACGTATTGTTTCGTATACAATTGTCCTAATCATTTCACTATTTTCTGTTAGCACCTCTTTTATTCTCTCAACCGCATACATTTCAATTATTGTGCTCTTAATTGCTTCTTCAAATATTGGTTCTAAATTTTCTGTTAGGTAACCGTTAACAATATTCTTTACATTTTCAGTTAGATACGCTTCATTTAACTGCATCGATGAATTAGTTGGTGGCTGATTTACCATTGGTCTACCAGTATTCGGCATACTAATATATCCCTGCATCGACTCACTTAACGTCTGTTTTCTCTTATTTTCAAGGTCTCGATAAAGTAATTCATCCCTTTCTGGAGATATATCCATTGGTATGCCAAGATTTATTCTCTCTGGTTGGTGTGTTGGTGCAGGTGTTTCATTAAGTGGAATTTTAACCCCACCGCCATTTTTATCAACAGCCTTATTATTAACAGTTTTAACTAAATTTGATGATGCATTATCTCTACCACTTTTTAATGATTCGGTTAATTCATATAAAAATTTATCTCTTGGAGATACACCACTATAATCTTGTCCATCACCTGATGGTGACGATACCGTATTTCTCTCTCTTTTACGATTATCAATTTCTACTCTAAGTTTATTTAAATCAGGTTTTGTTGCCATTACAAAAAAAATATAAAATTTTATTATTTTTTATAAATACGTTACTTTTTGAAAAAAGTCTTTCTTTCAAAAGGAATTGACGGTGAATTCTTATCAATTTCTTGTATTGATTGAAATCCACTTTCCATTTCTTTTCCTTTCTTTTGATTTATATTTGCCTGTGTCTTATTTTTTGTATCATTAAAAAATTTGTCATTTTCAGGTGCATTTTTTTTAACTATTGAATCATATAAATATGGTAGACTTCCAACAACAGCACTATCTGGAATACGTTCTCTTTTTATGTCATTTGCAGTAACAAGTTGATAATTATTCTTATCATCAACTACCACAACATACGTATCCATACTTTTTTTATGAAACTTACTAGCCAAATCACGTAGTTTAATAACGTCACTAGAAGTAATTTTCGTTCTAGCTGCGTTTCCCCTCCTAATACCATCCCATTTTTGTCTTATAACGTCCCTATTTGGTGATTCTTTACCATAAAATTCTTTATCATACCTATATTCGAAATTTGGTTGATTTTTTGTCGAAACATATGCATCAATACTGCTCATATCAGCATCACCACCTTCATGATATCCTGCTGGTATCATTACTGCCCCATTTGAATCAACAAATTTCTTACCAATTGGTAGTATTTTTGTTATCTTATCAATACGAAACAAACGCCATCCAGGTTTACTTCCTTCCTCATCAACCCAATAATCATGTTTTTCACTATCACGACGAGTTGGTTTATTATCAAAATGCCAACTATTTTTTGGATTATCCTGCCATGCCCTTAATACTTTATTTCCAGAATTTTTTTGTGTGCCAATAACATAAGGTCTTACTGTACGATATCCACTTGCAGTCTTTTCATCACCAGTATAGTAAAGATACACCCATTCATGATTGTTAATAGCATCAACAATACTGTTTTCACCAACACCTTCAGTTATGAGATGTCGAAAATTTTTAATGTTTTCAAATAATATTTTGACCTCTGATATCATTGATATGTTATTAACAATTTCCTTCTCCATATGGACGTGCCGATACATAGCGTCCAGCATTTTTACTCAATTCTTTAGTTCTTGCATTAATATCAATACTTGTACCGATTGTACCAGAATCTCCTTGTGGGTCTCTTCCCCTACAATCACCATCAGACATAACATCCTTATTCCCAATTGTATATTCATTGCTTGGTGTGTAGCCACAACCATTTTTTGCAATCAAACAATTTCTCATATTAATATCAATGTTTGTACCGATTATACCCGAACTTCCTTGTGGGTCTCTCCCCCTACAATCACCATCAGACATTACATCCTTATTTGTTATATTATATTCATTACTTGGTGTGTAGCCACAGCTATTTTTAACAATTAAGCAATTTCTCATATTAATATCAATATTTGTACCGATTGTACCCGAATCACCAATTGGGTCTCTCCCTCTACAATCACCATCAGACATTACATCTTTACTAGTTGAATTATATTCTTTGCCATCGACATAGCCACAAACATTTTTCACTAAATTACTCGTTCTAAATTGTGCACTATATGCCAATAAATTGCTATTATTTTCGTCTGCCATTTTTTAATTTTTTAGTATTTCTAATTATTTACTATAAATACAAATTATTCGTATTTTTTAAATGCTAATGTAATATATTCCATTAAATGTGGTACAACATCCAAATATTTCATTTCACTTATATCATACCAACCATAATTAGTGTTTTCCTCATTTAATTTAATATCAGTTGGTTCGCCCTTATACCTACAAGCAAATACATGCTCAATGCTGTCAGTATTGCGTTGAATGCTAAATGTTTTAATAAATTTTTTAATTTCTAATCCAGTCTCTTCACTTATCTCACGTTCAATCGCCTTTTGTGGTGTTTCGCCCTTTTCAATACCACCACCAACCAATGACCATTTATTTGGCATCCACATCTTACCATCATCTGCTCTCTTAAGCAGCAATATTTTATTATCCACATCTACGATAATTGCCACAGCATTTTTTTTCAAGTCTCCCTTATCTTCATTAAGCCTAGGTGTTTGATATGGTTTTAATTCTGAATTCGGATTCGTATTCATATCCTGTTTAATTTTTTTACTACTTGCTACAGCATGCCTATCTTGATTCAATGTTGTTTCAACAAATCCTTTCATTAAATCACCACCAGCAAGTTCATATTGTGCATTGTCATTAGATTGAGAATCGTGATGATCAAAAAAATTTTTCAAACGCTTTAGTGCCTGATATGTGATTACACCGTTATTAACTATGAATTTTGCCCTTTTAACGCCAGACCCATTCGGATTGGATATCAACATAGTCTGTATGTATTTAACTACGTTAGATGGCACTTTATATGATTTATTATACAATTCCTGATTTGCCATAATTATTTACGATTTATCTCAAGCAAATTAATTAACTTATCAATATCCTTCTTGTCTAACTTATTGATTAAACCAGCAACCTTTTCGATTTTTTTATCCTTTATTTCGCTATTACTACTTCTCTTAGTAATCTCATCTTCGTTTTTTTTATCAACCATTTTATCTTCAACAACATTACCCTCATCAATATTTTTGGGTTCATCAAATGCTTTTTTAAAATGTTTTTCAATAACGCTAATAATCTTTTTTGCCCACTTAACATTATTTGTTTCAGATTCGTGCGAATATTCACTTTCAGATGCCTTTCTAAAATCAGACTTTAACTTATTTGGATTTCTATAGTAATATTCGAGAGTTTCCATGTAATTGTCTCGCATTAACTCAGTTAATTCATCTAACATTTCGGTTTGTCCTGAATTTTCAACACCTTCCATAAACGGCATGAGTGTAAAACCAAAACGACCCAACATATCATAACGATATGGTTGAGTCCCGATTTTGGCATTGTAATCAGTAGTATTTTTTGCCTGTGTATCTGCGTTAGCATCTACTTCTGGCATATCATTTGCACCAATTAATTCACTATTACTATCAATTATTTCATATAAATCTTTCTTTTTCAACTTCATGATTGCATATTTTCATATAAATACTTATTATTTGTTAATATGCACTATCACTATCGTCAACATCTAAATATTCAACAGCAGCATCCTCAACACTACATTCCAGTTCTTCAACAAAATCATTAAACGCAATGCTAGAATTTTCAATTTCAGCAAATACTTGTTCCATTGTAGCAACCAGTGGAATTCCAAATTTTTGTTTAAATTGTATAAAGTATTTTCTTCTCAATTCTTGCTGTGCTTCGAGAAAAATATCCCTATCTGTTTTAACTGAAAGTTCATTAACCTCTAATTCGCTAATCTTCTTTTGGTTTTCTTCAATAATTCTATCAAGTTCAAGTTCAACACTACTTTTAGGAATGTCCACATTTGATCTAATAATCTGAATATAAACGCCATTATATTTACCAACATGATAGTTGCTGCTATCCTTTACAAGTACCAAATCGCCATCAGAATATTCATCATTTATGGATTTAATCATTGGTTTATTTGTAGCAATCATTTTATCATTTAAATATTTCAATGCATTCTCATATATTTCATAATGAACCTTATAACCATCACGCATTTTAAAACCATTCCAAACTTTATTTGGGTTGTATCCAGTCTTATTCCAGAAGTCAACCTCTAGTTCCTCCAAATACATTGATTCGTTTAAATCATCCGAATTAAAATTTTTCAAATTCAGTTCATCAAGTAATGGGTTAAATTCGCCCTTTATTAAACTGCCCTCCTTATCAATTTTAACTAAAATTTTCTTCTGGACTTCAGGCTGAAATCCAACTAAAATTGTTTCAACTCTTTTATTAAATGCATCCAGATACTTCTCATAGTTATATACACCAGTAATACTAGGATTTTCTTGTAGGTCTTTAGCACTAATTAGTGTTGCACAAAATCTTTCAACACCTGTTTGCTTATCAACAATCTTACTTGAATCACCGTGAGATTTTTTATACCCGCTATTAACATAGTATACAACACCATCTAACTTAGGCTCCTGTGGCATATAGTTAGCAACCAATTTAATCTTATCATCAATACTTAAATTCTTTTTAATTTTTTCAAGATTTAATTCGTGCTTATGTTCCTCGAAAAGTTTTTCACCAATTGCTTCTCGTTGCTCAATCAGCAATTCCATGTGTGCTTGCATGCCCTTTTCCCTACCATTTTTATCTTTGCCTCTCTTTTTATATGCACTTAGGCTTGTTTTTATTTTACTCTTACTTGCAATTTTTTTCAATGGAATTTGCATATAGCGTATATTTTCAGCATATGCGTAATAGTATTCAACAAATTCTTTGCCCTTACCGTGAAGGATTAAATCAAGTCCCTTATCAATAAATTCCTCAATGTATTCGGGCATAACTTTAGATTTAATCGTATTACCTGTTAGCTTAACCTTTTCCTTCATCTTACCCGTTTTCTTATCCTTAGCTAAAGCAAGTGTTGCATAGTTAATACGTGAAAGATTTAAGCAAGAAAGACTTTCACCATCATTATCAACAGCCATATAGGGTGGCAGCATTTCCTCATCATTAAATTTTTCAATAAGTGCTGCAACACCAATCTTATCACCATATTTCCACATGTCCTCAATTAAACCCTCCTCTTCATATTCAACTACCTGTTTATCAATAACCCTAATTTTTGTTTTGTCGGGCACATGGAAGTTAATACCATCAGTAACGGCAAGTAATGCAATGCAACCAAATTTACTAAACCATGTTGTTGCATGTCGAAGTTCAAGACGACCACTACATGTAATACGAGCAGCGCATACATTATCTGACCAGTTAAATGAAATATTTGAACCCAATGCACCAAATAACGAGTTATTTAAAATTTTAATAGGTAACTGCTTAATTTTTGACATAAGAATGTCTGCATTAGTAAGATTACCATTAACATATTTAATATGAATTTCTGGGTCAATTTGTTTCAATAGTTGAACTTCTTCATCATCTAACTTAGTTTCATTTGCAAGTTTTTTATAGATATTACGTGTCGTTGTAAGATATAATAATATCTTTTTCATAACACCAGTAATATCAAACATTGGAAATATACCCCATGTCAACTGAAGCATAGGATAAAGACTGGCGTAGTCGATTTTTACAATTCGCTCAGTATATCCAGTTTTAAAACATCTTGCCAATCCACCACTAAACTTTTCATATTTATCTGATTCTGGAATTGCCAAATCATTCTCATAACTCCATGCAGTTAACAGTAAATTCCAAATTGCTGCAGTACCCATCGTACAAATACGTTGATAGGTAGTTGGAACAATTTTTGCTAACATAAATGATGATTGATTATATAATTCATCTACTTGTTCAGTTTCCCACAAGTCATCAAGCAGATATTGTTTTACTAATTTCTTCCCGCTAATAAATATTGTAAGATTTTTTGGTAATGCATTTACCCTAAACCAATCAACAAATTCTTTACTTTCACTAAGGAATTTAACTTTAATTACTTTATATTGCTCTTCAGTAATATTGTCCTTATTTGCCTGAAGTTTATACAACTTTTTTGCAGCATCTTGATACGCATTTGGTATTTGAATATAATTATTCTTTTCATCAATTAAGAACATTTTATTTTCATGATAATATCTACCAATCGTATTGTCTTCGCCATCAATATATGTTCGATTTGGTTTTGCGAACTTTTCAAACTTTGCTACATATTTTAAACCAGTTTCTTTTAAATCACTATTTACCGCTGCAGTACGTTTTGTTGCATGAAGTATATCAATTACTGAATAACCCCACATTTCAGTTGCAGTATACTTATCAGCAGTATTACCATACTTAACACTTACATTACCCCTTCTTTTTAGGTGATAATTTTTTTTAAGGCTAGTTGGCAGGGTTTGCAAATCCATTTTAAGTATTTTTGCTCTACCTAAAATAAAATCAAAGTCAAACGTCTCAGAGAAATATCCAGAAATGACTGCTGGCCGTATTTCACTAATTAAATTAAAAAAATCTTGAATTAAATGTGCTTCAGATTCATCGTCATCTGTTTTATCAACTTCCAATATTGTTTCAAACCCCTTATTATTTCTAACACCAATTGCAAATACTCTGGACGATTGATATCGTAAACCAGTGGTTTCAATGTCAAACGTAAGTTTATGAACATTTTTATATTCTTCAAACCCTTTATATAGTCTACTTTGTGTTGAAATTAAAAATTGCTCAGTTGTTCTTGGCGAATAAAAATAATCCCGATACAAATAAATTGCTTCACCCTTCTTATCCTTAACTGGTTGCTCATTTTCGTCGAGAAGTTTTGCGTATGGATCAATGCCGCCATCCTTAAGATAACTTAAAATATCGTTATATGACCGACTACTTGTTAGCTTAAAACAATATCCATCAACAAGTCTTTTTTGATTACCAGTTTTTAACTTAGTGATTTTAATCCCATATTTAATTCTCTTACTTTCAATATATTGTTCACTACTACCACCATATAATTTAATATTTTTCTTAGATAAATCTTTCATATACATGAAAGGTTCATATCTAATATTATCTATTCTTGGTTTTTGATTTGGCTCATGTATAATACATTCAGCAATATTTGTCCTTGGGTCGGTTTCAACATTCACCAAATATTTTATATCATTATTGTAGCCTTCAAGAAATCCTTTAATTTCTGTTAATACTGCATGTTTATCCATTATTATTATATTAAATTTATTGGTTTATATATTATTACAATCAATTTTTTTCATACTATTTTTTTACAAATTTATGTGTTAACCTTTTTGATTTTTTATTATACGTATATTGTATATCACCAATTAAAAACGAATCCTTTGTTAATGCATCTTCAATATTTATTGGAAATATACCAGATAACCATAATGCAGTAATTGCATTATTTCCAACCAATTTAACATGATCCTTATCGCCATTAATATCAAAATCCAAATGTATTACATCATTTTCATTATTCAAAACGTTTTGTAAAATAAAAATGAATGCAGCGTAGATATCACCCCTCATTCGTTTATTTGTAACATCAGAATCAGTAATAATTAATTGCAATAAATAATCTTTAAGGGGATTATACCCAAACACATATTTACTTCCCATGTTTACTTTTTATTTTTTTAATAACATCACTTAACACTGATTCACTAACATTTGATTCATAGTTTTCATTATCCATAACCTTTACTATTTCTTTCCGCTTACTTTCGATTGCAGAAAATACGTAATCATCTATTGTATCAGGAAAAATCAAGACATAAATATTAACAGCAGATTTTTGCCCAATCCTATGCAGTCTATCGCTAACTTGATCGTATTCTCCAACGCTATATGGCAATGTCATTATGAATAATTTACTTGCAGCAGTTAATGTTAGTCCATAGTTACAAGTTTGAATTGAACCTAAAAAATCTTTTAGGTCACTATTAGGGTCTTGAAATTTATTTACAATATCTGAACGTTCCTCAACTGTTTGGTCACCAGTATGTAATGCTGCACTGTCACCAATTAGTTTTTTTAAATCATATAAACTGTTTTTATAGTAATCAACGACAACCACCTTCTCACCTGTTTCGTGAATATTCTCAATCAACTCAATGACATGCCTTATTTTAATTTGTGATAGGTATTGTCGCAAACGAATCATAATCGTTAATGCATTATGTGTTGGGTGTTCTACAAATTCATTTGCAACACTATTTTCAATTTCATTATAGATTCTTTGCTCATCATCAGTCATTTCCAGTATGATGCGTTGATATGTTTTATCTGGAAGGTCTTTTAAAACATCGATTTTTCGTTTTCTGTGTGTATATGGCGCAATCTTATAAAACAATTCTTCTAAACGTTGTTCAGCACTATCAATAACATAACCCCAACCATTTTCAATGTCATATGTCATGCCGCAATAATATTCCTGAAAATGACCTTTTGTTGCAAAATCAACTGGAGATATTTCATGCAATACCGTGTATAATTCATGTGCTCGATTCGGTGCGGGTGTTCCACTTAAAAATATTTTACTTATATTACCATTTCTAAAAATCTTATTATCGAACGTTTTCTTAAAATTTTTGTAAGTATTTGATTTTGTGGACTTTAGTTTTTGACACTCGTCTGAAATAACTGCATCAATTTTATCAATATCTAATTTTTTCCACTTTGAAAAAAATCTTTCGCTACTTGATGGATTAAAGTAGTCATAATTTACAATAATATACTTAGCATCCTCCACACTACAATCATTTTTTTTCCAATTTACTATATGGGCATTACTATTTGTAAATTTCTTAACTTCGTTATAGTAATTAAATTTTAATGAATTGGGTGTAATGACAATGACTTTATCAAAATGGTTCATCTCAACATATAATATGCTAGATAAACTCTTACCAGTTCCCATTTCATGTGAAATTAGTGTGCTACGAGTAGCATTCATGAATAGTGCTGCAACAATTTGGTGCGGAAATAGTTTAATATCTTCTTTTAAAAGTGCATGGCACTTATCGGAATATTTTATATATGTTTGTTCTAACTCTTCCTTATACTTAACCCAATTTTCTTTTTTAATGTTAAGATCGGCAATAAACTTACGTTTTTCTGCTTCACTTACCTCAATTTTATTTATTTGTTGAATGAATACATTCTTACTATCATCATTTCCAAAATCAAAATGTATTTTATTTGAACCCTTATATTTTTTAATTAAAAGATATAGAGAATATGTGTTAACTTCCCATACCATCATACCTGCATTCCACTTACGGGTTTCAACTGGAAGTTCTTTTATTCTAGTTGTAAGTTGATCGTTAGGTAAAAATCTTAGATAATATGCCTGTCTTCTTGAGATTCTTTCACAAAATACAAGAAATACTGGTGTTTGCATTGTAAAATACTGTTAATCTCGCAAATATATAAAAAATTTTCGAGATTACAAGTTAAATTACTGTCGTTTTCGTAATACTATCGGAGATAATTATATCTATTTGTCCATCAACAGGTAATTTAATTTTACCACATCCATATTCCGAATTTAAGAAGTCTACGACAAATTCACCTAAATATCTGCCCGCTTTTGATGTTTGTGATTGCTTAAATCTGTATTTAAGCGTATATTTTTCTTCAGCGGGATAGTTTACTCTGTCATTATTAATTACGAGATCAGCACCAACATTTGCAACACGATATATACCAGTATCTGCATTAGTCATTGAAAACGTTACTGCAACATTTTCTAACATATCTTCAGTAATACCATACTGTTCCATTAAACGTTGAGTTAATGGATATTTTAGTTCAGGAAGTGTGCTGTCTTTCTTAATAAAAAAATTATTAATATTAAATGTAGAATAGTTCATTATTTTTAATTGCTAATGTTTGTCATAATTTTTTCCCTATCTGCGCCAACCATTTTTACTCTTTTTTTCACTGTTGCTGCAATACCATCACCAATTAATCCTAATGACACTGCATCAAAATTTCCAAATGGATGTCCACTAATTTCAGTATAAAATTTAAATAAAACATATGAGCATAGTATTGTGGTTAAATATCTTCTCCAGTTGTCTTTAACCCAAAACATCCAATTCCATTTAGTTGGAGTATTTGGACTATTTTTATCCCTACCACTAGTTTCAGTTAAACCGTAAATTAAATATCCAATAGCAAAAAACCATAAATATCCAAATAGTTCAATACTTGTATAGTCTCCAAAAATCACCTTTAATAACTCACCCATGACTAATATTTATTTTATATACTATAATTCTCTCCAATCAATTGATGCATGAAATGTATCGTTAGCACCATAGTTTATAATTTCTAACACTAATACATCGCACACACCGTTAATTTTACTACCAAGTAACAACGAATTTTTAATATCAACAATAATTGAAGACCCACCTTGTGCAGCAGAAATACCATTACTTATTTCAATTCCTTGGCCAACAATCGTAGTGTCTGTCGCTAAAAAATTATTTTTGTATTCAATGGCACTATACGTTAATCCAGTGAATGGAATGTTTGTCCATTGTGTTGGAGTACCATTACGGTTAACTGTTTCATTACCATTATAGTACACCAATGACCAATAAAAATCACCATTAGTTTCATTACTTGCCGAAACTGTTAATGGTATAACCTCTATCATTCTATCTGTTGCTTTTAATCTGATTGCCAATATTGGTTTACTCAATCCATTATTAATCTGTAATCCATCTAATGTAGTTTGAACACTTCGCATAATACCATTAGGATTCACACCACCCTCAGATGATACTGATGAACAAATTTGTGTTAATGTTCCTGCACCGCCATTACTTCTAATTTCATAGCGTATTGGTAGATTAGGGTATGCAATATAAACACCAATGGTATTGTTTGCATTTAACACTTGGTGACAATAGTATGTCACACCATCAATATTAAAGCCATATCGAATTCTTCCCACACCCAACCATTCAAAATCAATAACAAAAATTTGTGATTTAGTCCAATCAATTTTAATACCAGATGGGTTTTGTGTTCCACCACTACCATTAAATTTATCTAAATTCCAATTAGATTGAATTATTCTCGTAATACCAGTAATATTTTTCACGACATTAATACTTACATCATTGCCATCATTTTCAAAATATAACCCATTTTTAGTCGTGTATGGTGTCGTTGTGATACTATCAAACAATCCAATTCTTTTGGTAACATTTGTTTGTTTACTGAATATACCAGTAAAAAAAACTAGCTGACTTTTACCAGATTGATAGTTAAAATATCTTTTTGTTTGTGTGATAACAAAATTATTAGTACCTGCATTTACAGTTAAATTATTGGCAGATTCACCAGATATTCTAGCAAATGTTCCACCACTAACGATAGTATCAAAAAATATTGCTGGAGAACTGTTAATAAATTTAACGTCAAATATTGTATACAAATCTGATATTCTCAGTCTTCCAAATGCATCTAAATTTGCACTGTCTTTATAGGTAAACTCACTATTTGGTAAATATGACATCACTTTTCAGTATAAATAAAATTATTTTTAAATAACATACCAATTCAAACCGCCATCATTATATAATGTAATTGACCCACCATTGACGTTAAGTGATATATTTGAAGACTTTTCAATATAATTTCCAGTCGATGCACTAAAGATAATATTATTATTTTTAGCATTAAATCCCTCATCCTTAAATATCCAATGTATATTATTTCCAACAATTGATATGTTAGGTAAATTAATATATACTGTGCCACCACTAGTGCTTAAGATTCCAATTATTTTATCTGTAGCTAATGGTGTATAACTTAGTGCATTTACTGCAGTTCTCTTATATGTAGAACCTGAATATACGTTAAATTCGGATTTACTTAAAAATGTTGCAGGTACTGTTGTGCCTGAATATGCATTAAATTCTGATTTACTTAAAAATGTTGCAGGTGCAGTAGTGCCAGTATAATTTGCAAATACGGTTTTATCTACTTTTGCATTTAAATCTACCAGATATGCAATCGTACCATCGGCGTTTTGAATAGTTAAATTTCTAAACGTATTTGTTGTAATGCCCGAAATTACAAACATTATGCCTTTACTGGTGTCACTACTATCAATTATCTGAAAATTATTTGACTTAAATCCATCTGGAACATCACCCAAATATTTCCAAATACTACCATTGCTAAAGTAAAGTCCAGCTGGCTTTCTATCCAATACCGTTGTACCACTTCCACTTCTTACAACATATATCTGGTTGCTTGCTGAAGATGCTAACGGCAAACTCGAATAAATATTAACTTCAGAATATGTTGATCCAGTTATTGACGTGCCACCACTACTAGTGAAATCGCCACTAAATAAAAATACCTTACCTGTTAATAAATCAATTGTAAATGTTGCCATTAACTATTCTTTTTAATAAATACTTATTGGATTTGAATTTACTTCCAACTTAGTAAAAATAAAAAAAGGAACTGCAGTAGTTCCTTGGTGTATTGCTTTTACATATTTTCAATTAAATCGAATAGTCATAAGTATCCCTTAAGTCCCAAACATATTTAAAATCTTGATCACCATTTGGAAATCCAAAATGCCAAACACTTCCAACCATCCAAATCCGTCTAATTCTCCAATTTGGTTTGCCCAAATCTTTACTATTTATTGATTGTCCAACATAAAATTCTGTTGATGATATTTCGTCAATTATTAATGGTGTTGTGACATCGAAAGACTGTATATTAAAATCACTACTATCAAACATATTATTATTTTTATATAAATACAAATAATATTGATAAAATGACTATGATTTATCAAATACTATCACAACAAATATTTTAAAAATCCAAATTTTTTTCTTGTTTTCAAATAATTTGGATTATTTTGATTTGCATACGCCTCCCTTTCAAAACTAATATTCATATATGCATTTCCAAATGGTAATCTTAATAACCATTCAACAAAATACCACATATAAAAAAATATACACAGTAGTTCTTTTTGTTGCATCCAATGAATTTCTTCATGATTAATTGTAGATGGGTTTATTGGATATGGTTGTTCTTTTACATAAATTCCGAATGGATATAATGTTATTGCAATTACATCTTCAGAGACAAAGAATTTTAGTAATCCACTTATTTTTTTTATTTTCATAACATTTTATTATTTTTTACATTAGCCTTGTGTAATACTAATATACGCATTGGGATATATAGAAGCAACAGTAATTGTTGCTGTTCTTGGACCGAGAGATGATGTAACTGTTACCGTAAATCCTCCAGTTCCAGTGCCGCTAGAAGAACTAAGTGTACACCATGTTTGATTAGATGTCGCAGCCCAACTAATAGTTGGGTCTGTTGTTACCAACACATCGTTTAAACTAGTTGGAAGTCCATTTAATGCAAAAGTAATGCTTGTGGGTGAAACAGTCAAAGTATTTAATAATACCGTAAATGTCACGCCATCAATTGTATTGATATTGGCGGCTAACACCCCATTTATTGATGCTACGTTAGAATCTGTTACTCCTGCTATACTCGATACTGTATTACTCATTGTTTCAAATATTTATTTTAGTAGTATTACATCAGGTGATGGGTTAAATATGAAATTGTGTGAACTTACTGCAGTTCCTATTGATTGGACATACTGTCCTGCTGTGGTTGGTCTAGTAGTAGTGGGTAACCCAGTTGTTCCTAAGTACACTGGCGCGCCCACTGTAAGGGTAACTGAGTTATAGCTATTACCTCCAAAAAGTAGAAATGAACCAGATGCGCCACTTCCAACACTACTTGTAGAATTATTAACTCCAACTACTCTTGCTTTTGCAGCAGTATCTGCTCTCGCAATACCAACAGTTCCAGATGTTGTAACATAAATTAATGAACCAGCAGTAATTGTTTCTGCTGCCGTAAAGGTAGCATAAATTCCTTTAGAAGAATTACTATAGGAGGAAATTGTCGTAAGATCAAATACTGAGGTAATATCTTGTGTTCCTTTATAATAATTATTAGCAGTTAAGTTATTAGCAGCCCAATCAACAGTTGATAAGTTGCTATTACCAGAATGCCATAATTTATAACCTGTTCCTGCTAAATACCGATAAGTTAATGTTCCTGCTATTCCAGCATCATAAATTCTATGACGTTCAGTTCCATCCCCATCTCTGAATACTATATCACCACTATCTGTACTACCCGAAGCAGCCTGTAAACTAAGATCACCACCATTTTGAACACTTATACTACTAGCAGCCCAAGGAACAGTTGGTAGGTTACTATTGGTTGGGTTGTAGTAATAACTACCATCTTGACCATCTAATTTATCAGCATCCAAACCCGATCCTGCACCATCGTTACCTGCACTCCATAATAATCCACCATTGGCATATATACTACCAGAAGATGAATACATTCTGCTGTCATAATCAGTTGTTGCTGCGTTTGTTTCGTGAAAATCTAGGTATTTACCGACCTCCATAACACCGTCAGGCCCAATATAAGTTATACCATCCCAATTTGAACCAGTTGAAACAGTTCCGTGTCCTCTTAACGTATCAGCATCCAAACCACTGCCTACACCATCATTATTCTCATTCCATATTTTATATCCATTATACTTGGGAGTAGTTCCATCATCTGAGAATAAGCTATTCCCTATTGCAGAAGTTCCAGTAAATTTTGGGAGATTATTGGCAGTTCCAGTACCAGAAATTCCACCAGATACACTTGCATTAATTGCAATATAACTACCATTGCATGTTAGCGTAATATTTGTCCCACCACTTAAAGTCTTAAGCTGTATACTATTGTTATTTAAACCAGTATATATTGTTCCATTTCCAGTTCCTAAATTCGTTGCACCACTAACGCTAATAATAGGTGTTTGCCAACTACCAACACCGTTGGCATCTGAAGTAAAAACCTTACCCAATCCTTTATTATCAACTATTGATATTGTACCACCATTTTCAATGATATATTTGCCATATACTTCAGTACAGCCAGATAGTTTTAAAACATCAGCAATGCTTTGCTCAAATTTGTCGCTATTTAAATTAGGTTTAGTATCAATCACAACATGAATATTTTCATAATATATTATTTAGGTGTATTATTATTACTACTTACTGTAATACATTCCAACTATATGTAAATATACCATAAGTATATTTCCAATCCATGCTCACAATCGAACCTGCTGCAATATCTGTGGCAGCAACATTAGTATAGTACTTATTTATTGTTTCATAATTTGATGGAAATGATATATTACTATCTGAAAATGTAATAATACTTGTACTAGCATTATTTAATATAACATTTCCATACATGCCATCGCCTAATTCAGAAATCAGTAAATTAAATGTATTACTAATTAAATCGCCATTATTGAAAACTTTCGTATAATTTTTACTAATTGGGCAATTAATAATCAAAACACTACCACCAAAATCAGTTAAATTTGCATCATAGTATCTATAATATTCCCTACTCATATTAGTTTTATATATACTACTCGTACCAGTAAGATAGTATGATGTTATTGTTAACTCACAAGTATCGTAAGTTCCAACAACAACAATACCTGGATACAATATCGTATTATAACTAGGCAATTCAACATTTGAAATAACAAAATCTTTACTTTGAGATATAAGATATATCTTATATCCAGAATCGCTATTTGACTGGCCAACAATTCTAATTCTAGTCATGGTAGATTCACTACTACCACTAGTGATTGGTGGTAATGCAATCGCATAATCATTACTTGCACTAATATTTATTGTATTTCCAATATCATTAGGTGATAATACATATGTTGGTATAATAGCATAATTACCAACTCCAAGTGTAATTCCCATACCATTTGATAAAAATAGTTGATTACTGCTATTTCCAGTTATAAATGATGCACGGTATTTATAGTATCCATCATACATTATAACAGTTCTATTTTTATGTTCATCTGTAGTCCAAGTCTGAGTTGTATCTGTATAATTAACAGGTATTGCCATTTTTTTATATTTTATTGTTTAATATTATTATGATGTAAATGTTGATTTAACGTAATACGATGCGCTGCTAGCTAAATTTATTGGCATACTAGATACACTAGCATTAATTGTAATGTAACTACCATTGCATGTTAGTGTAACATTTGTTCCACCACTTAATGTTTTAAATTGTATACTATTGTTACTTATACCAGTATATATCGTTCCATTTCCAGTCCCTAAATTTGTTGCACCAGTAATTCCACCACCAGATGCTGTAGCATATGTTAATTCGTGTGTAGCATTATCATAAAACACCGCATTTGATTTGCTTGCATTGGTTAATCCAGAAATATATGTTTTCCCCCTTATGCAAAGTTTTTCATTATCAAACTCACCGTAAATCAACGATTTGTTTGGGTAATTTGCAACATATAGTTTATTTGAACCCATTTCATTATATCCAGAACCATTACCAATTGCAACATTATTTGTACCACCAGTATTACTGAATAATGCAGTAAAACCAATAGCAATATTATTATTTCCAGTTGTATTATAGTATAGTGCTTGATATCCATTAGCAATATTAAAACATCCAGAAGTATTGTTATATAGTACGCTCGTCCCATTAGCAATATTATTATTTCCAGTTGTATTATAGTATAGTGCTTGATACCCATTAACAATATTATAACTTCCAGAAGTATTGTTATATAGTACGCTCGTCCCATTAGCAATATTATAACTTCCAGTTGTATTGCAGTTTAGTGCACTAAACCCATTAGCAATATTATTATTTCCAGTTGTATTATAGTATAGTGCTTGATATCCATTAGCAATATTAAAACATCCAGAAGTATTGTTATATAGTACGCTCGTCCCATTAGCAATATTATAATATCCAGTTGTATTACTGAATAATGCCCTAGTCCCATTAGCAATATTATTATTTCCAGTTGTATTATAGTATAGTGCTTGACATCCATTAGCAATATTATAACATCCAGAAGTATTGTTATATAGTACGCTCGTCCCATTAGCAATATTATTATTTCCAGTTGTATTATAGTATAGTGCTTGATATCCATTAGCAATATTATAACATCCAGAAGTATTACTGTTTAGTGCTAGATATCCCAAACCAATGTTATTGTAACCACAAGTTGTTTTAGCGAGTGCTTGGTATCCCAAACCAATGTTATAGTAACCACTTATCAGACCACATCCAATTGCACATTGACCAATAGCAATATTATGCCCATCACTACTATTACTAAAATATAGTGCTCGATATCCCAATGCAATATTATTACTACTTGTTGTAATCGATTTACCTGCATCGCATCCAAACAAAATATTATCAGTTGCAGTTGTTAATCCAGTTGGAATATTTTTACAGGTATATACAACATCATTCGGCGTAACCACAACCGAACCGCTAGTATCCGCATTAATTGTAATATAGTTACCATTACATGTTAGATTAATATTAGTTCCACCACTCAATGTTTTTAGTTGAATATTGCAATTACTCAAACCAGTATATATTGCCCCACTTCCCGTTCCTAAGTTTGTTACACCAGTAACTGTGATAGTTGGTGTTGGCGTTAATTCAATTGCACCATTAATCGAATTTCTACAAAGCAATTTGCCACTACCCGTTGGTGTATTTAGTATTGCCAAACTAGGAACTATGACCGAATTACAATACGTATTTGCACCAATTTCAACACCATTTAGACCAACAATTGTTGCATTTGTGTTTCCACTAAAAATTATATTATTATATCCACCAATAATATTAGCACCGCATGAACAACTAGTATTACCACAACCAATTGTAACGCTATTGGTACATAGTGCGACTGCACCATTACCAATACTTATTGATGAATTACCACAACTAAATGAATTTGAACCAATTTGTAGTGTTTTTTCTGTGTGACCTGCATTAAAAATTGTTTCACCACAAATTCGATATCCACTATTTGAATCAATTTCACCGTGAATTCCACAAATAACTGTACAACCACCTAAATGCAACACATCTGTACATCCCGTTTGATTGTATGTTTGTATAAATTGTTCATCCCTTAAATGTGGTCTATTACTATATTTCCAATTTTCCATTACTAATGTTTTTTCATAATAATAAATACTATAAAATTTAAGTTAAAATAAAAAACCTTGTCATATTCGACAAGGTTTTTAACTAACAATTAAATAATGGCCTATTTTTGTTTATTTACTGCTTCAATTATCTTATTTATATCAAAAACATTCACAGTATCATAAGGAAAGGCTTGTATTTGCCCATCAATTGTAAATTTATCTAAATATGAAAATTTATTTAACTCTCTCACATACTCTGCATTTGGTGTAATATTTATGTGTTCTGGATAACCAAAAACTTCTGGTTTATTACCTATCCAAACAACGGTGCTCTGCAAATTCAATGCTGCTGCAACATGCTGTGCAAACGAATCTATAAATAATCTTTTACTACTTAAAGGAAAAACTGCATACAGTTCTCTAAATGGAAGTGTCAACGCCTCAACGCCTTGCAATACAGGTTGTTCTGGTGATTTTATATGCAATATTCTATAGGACTTGCTGTAGTAATTTACGAGTTCTTGTGCTATTTCAATTGGCATATCTCTAAACCAAGATTTCTTGCTATATTGTGTATTTGGACTTCCACCATGTGTTTGCAATAACATTATTGGCTTACCATCTGGTTTAATTTTATCTCTTGCTATTTCTAATTCACGTGGATTTATATATATTTTTGGTTTATACCCATCGTATGGAATGTTATACATATCGCACCAAGACTGCGTAAGATGTTTTCTTTGTAAAATATGATCTTCTGTATGATATACTTCCTGACGAAAAATTTTAGTGTTTTCATTAATATAGTCATCATAAAAGTATTGCATCTGCCCAAAAGTATAAAAACGCCAAACATCTGGGTTATAAAAAAATGGCCCATCCCATGCAGTCACAACAATTAATTTATATTCTGGATATGCTTTTTTTATTGCACGACATACTGCTGTCGCTGAAACTTGCTTACCATGTCCTCCTTCTGAATGAAAAATTACAAATTTATCATTAGGATTTATTGATTTATCGTTTTCCATATGTTTGTTAACTAAAAATAATTATAATTTTTTATATTTTTTTATAAATACGAAGATAATCATGAAAATTCAAATAAATTGAAAAAAAATGAAAAATTTTTAGATTACATTTTTTATTAATGTTTACTTACTATTAGTTAACAAATGCTAAAGTAAACCATTTATCTAATTGTGAATTATATACAAATTCTAATGCACCATAATCGGTATTAATTGTTGCACTACTACCACTATCAATTTGTTTACCATTACCACTAATTGTAATATTATTGGTTAGTGCATCACCACCAGCATCTTTTATTTTATATGCTTGACCATCAACTGGATTACTTGGTAATGTAATTGTGAATGTTCCACCACTACTATTTGCAAGAATAACATAGTGGGTGTTATCTAATGTAATATTACTAGTAACTAATGTAGTTATATATTTGTTTGTCTTAATGTTACTCGTAACGCCTGTTACATAATTAACATCAACCAATGAATGAAGTGCAAATGTCGTGCTATAATTGGTGGCATATTCAATTCCTTTACCAGAATTACCATCACTAAATATTGCACCCGAACTACCTAATGCAAGTGAATATGACTCGCTTCTAACAGTAGTCGATGAAGCAGTAAGGTTGGTTCCAAATATTGACGTATTGGTAGCACCTGTAATTTTGATAAATCCATCTGTTGAAAAATTATGTCCACATAAGTTAATGGCCGTATCGCCAGTAAAATTACCACCAAGCACAATTGTTCCACTACAATTAGTTAAGCCATTTCCAGCAGAAATGGTAGATAATGCACCAATAACGTATTCTTTATCAACCAATGATCTATTTGTATAATTTGCACAATAATTACACTGATAGGTTATACCAGCAAAAGTATTTACTGAATTGCATTGAGCACCAATTAGCATCGAATCTTTTGTCATTGCAACATCGAATACATATGAATTACAATTGTCCAGAATAGAAAAATTAATACACGTTGGTGATATCACAACTGTACTATTTTCACACGTTGATGAATTGCATGTGTTTGAAATAATACTTGAACCATTTATTACTGAATAGCAATTTCCAGAAGCATTAATGACTGTATTACCAGTTAAATTGCCACCAAGACTAATCATGCATCCAGATTTGGTTAATCCATTATTTGCAAGTGAGCACGAAAAATCACTACTATCAACATATAGTATATTTGTACCACCACTATCAATTCTAACGGGAATTTCTAAACCAACTGAAGAGCCAACCGTTGCTCTAACATCAACCTTACCAGTAGTAACGCTACACGTTAAACCTATACGAAATATGTTATAATCAATTTCAAGTGAAGATGAATCAAAACATAGACCAGGATTACTATTTGATAATTTAACCGCAACATTTCTATTTGTACCAATTGATGTTACACAAATACCATTGCCTTGCGTAATACCAAATTGCTGGGCAAATATTGAATATGTTAGTGTATCGCCACTAGTTATCGGATTTGGTGTAACTAAAATCCATTGACTATTAGCGTTTGTATTACCACTACTTACTGGAATAATATCACCATTCGAAATTTCACCTAATGGTGAATAGTTATAGTCTTCAGTTCGAACCCAATTGCCAGTGCTTGCAGAATAAATTCCATTTAATGCACCATTAGTTTGTGATTTAACTAAGATTCTATTATTTGTTGAAATAATATCAACAACATTAATACCATCAATTGTTCCACTATTGCCACTTAATGTAACATTTGTAGTTGTTGCTGCAGCAACTGCTGCATGAACATTTAGTCCAGATGCAACGCTGTCAACGTAGTATTTATCAACAAGTGAATGTTCACAATAGGTATTACTATAATCTGTAGCATATACTAAGCCATGTGGACAGGCAGTATTATCGGTAACCAGCATTGCTGGTATACCATTATAGTCAATTGCTATAATAGCAGCATTTGTTGTATCATTACTTGAGGCAACACTACCACTCTGTGATTTTAAATAAATCGCACCATTAGATTTAGCATTTAATGCAATATCTGTATTATTTGCACTACTTAGACAAATGCCATTTAAATCACCCAAAGTTAATAATTGTGTGCCTGAAATAGTTGTTGGCGTAATTAATGTTCCACCTAAACATATTTTTTGACTAGTATTGCCCAATCCATTTGTTGCACCTGTGATTATAATGCTTAATATTTGACCAGTTTTTCCCGTCACGTATGCTGCATCAACAAGACTACGTAAATTATAACCACCACTGTAATCGCCACCATACTGTAAACCAAGCGTATTTCCAGCACCACGACCATCAATAAAAACCGTAGAACCAGTTATGGTTCCACCTAGTTTTACTGCTGTGCCTACTTTAGTCAAGCCATTATACGCTGAAGTAATGCCAGTATTTGCCAAACCACTATCTTTAATGACCAAGCCACTATCAGTAACGTTTAAATGCCACCAATAATCAATATTGGCAATATTAATTGTTAAACCAATATATCTTAACGCTTGTGGTATTGCAGCAATTGCCTCTGCAATATCAGTATATGGTTGATTACTAGAATTCAAATATTTAATATCAACTGGTTTACCAGCATTGATTTTTAAACCATCGTTTAGTATAATTGCCATTATTCGTTGTTTATATAATTAAACTTTCATGTATAACACTAACTTATTGACATTGTTGATGTTACACTTGATTGATAATTACTAATATATAATTTATAACTTTGTCCTGACCACAATCCATTGGCAACGCCATTTACAGTATCGGGTGCTGGAAATAGATTACCCGCAGCAGATACTACACCACCGATTATACCATTATTAAGTGCACTCACATACCATGTAGTTTTTGTCGCATATGCAATAGGAACTGCAAACCAAATATAATCACTATCACCGCTATTAAAATTAATATTTAATATACCATTGCCACTAGCAACAACTTTAGTACCACCTGTTATTAGTGCAGCAGTACTAGCTGGACGACCCGTACCAGATGCACCAGTAACTGTTAAATTTCCCCAATAATATGGATAAATACCAGTTATTGAGGCATTAGCAAAACCAGTATTTCCAGAAGTCAATGGATTTGGAGATACTGTACTATTACCACCAGCACTATCCTTGACAACTGGACCAGCACTATAGTATACACACGAACTCCACGCATTTGAACCTTCAATAACAATATAGTTTGATGCAATTTCAATATCAACAAGTGCACCACAAATATGATTTCCTGCAACACCTGTACCAACAAAACAATGACTTACAGCACAACCACTTCTATATGGAGTTGCACTACTATATTGTGGAGTAATTGAGCCCATATTAAATGATGAGCATACCTGAAATGTATTACTACTGCCAACTTCCTTATTTCCAGAAATAGATAATGATAAGCTATTTGATGGCTCAACAACAACTGGCTGCAATGTTGGAACTAAAATATCTCTCAATATTTCATTTGAAGTCTTACCAGTTAACTGTGTTCCAGCACAAATTCCACCAACTGTTACTGACGCAGGTGTTGCTAGATTATAAACAATGCCATCAGTAATACCACTCACAACCAACACATCCACATACTTTTTATCAACAAGCTGTGTATCTCCAGTAAAATTTGGATGTATTGCATATTTAGTATTACCACTTAATGTCAAAGTAGTTCCAGCACGTTGCTCAACGTGCTGGTCATCAATTTTAATTTTAGTATTAAATGCCATTATTTTTTAATTAAAATTCATATGCTCATTAGTTAACAAAAGCAATTGCACTCCAAAACATACCATTATATACAAATGTTACTGAACCATAATCGGTGTTAACTACGGATGTGCCAAAACTATTAATACATACACCATTACCATTGATTGTTATTGGGTCATTTAAGGCATTTCCACAAACATCAACAATTGATATTCTCTGACTTCTACCATCACAAACAACTGGTGATGCAGGTAAAAATATTTGAGATGTTGAAACACCCGAAACTAAAATTATTTCATCACAACTAAACGCATAATAACTTCCACCACTATAAAGACCATTAAGTTTTATTTTACTGGTAATTATGCAGGTATTTACCTCATTATCAACATATTGTTTATCTGGAATCCAACGTGGATTATTATTACAATAATTATCACCGTATGTTAAACCACTCGTTGTAAGATAAACAGTTGTAGGTGCACTAGATACCTTATTCGACAATACCAAGCACGTATCGCAAATATCTAAACTACTTCCATTTGATGGGTTTGAACAATGATACGAACTAATGGTATTACTACCACCAGATAATCCCCATTGTGCTGCAGCAGCCGAATATGAGCAAATATTAAACTTTGAATTCGAATATACTGTATTTAATTCAAAACTTGCAAGTCCATAAATATTTGTATTATCCGATTGTAGACGTAATGTATTTCCAGATAAATTAATTACAGTATTGCCAGTTAAATTTCCACCTAATTTAACAATTTGACCACTTTTTGTTAGACCATTCGTTGCACCAGTAATTGCTGAATTAAGAACAGCACCACCGCTAATCGTTTTTACTATTTTATCTGATGAATTCCAAACAAGTATTGAATCACTGTTTAATCCACTAGCGGGTGCTGTGTTAACTTTTATAATACCAACAGTATCAATACAATGACCCGAATTATTTAAAGATACACTTGATGTTCCACCACTGGTAAACAGTCCAATATTATTTGCATTAACACAGTAATTATTCAATGATATGTTTTCACCATACAATAAATTATATGCGCCATCAATGCAAGTATTGTTTGTTAGATTACCACCCAATGCAATATTTCTACCAACACTTGTTAATCCATTTGTAGCACCTGTTATTGCGCTATTTATAACTGCTTGCGATGTGTTATCAAGACAAACATTATGACTATCATATTTACAAATTCCATTTGTTGAACCAGTTACTGCAGAGTTAATGGTTGCTATTGTAGCAGTAGTAAGACAAACATTTCTAGCACTACTACTGATTCCAGTTCCAGTTGCACCTGTAAGCGAACTACTAAGTATTGATTGAACGGAATTTGTTAAGCAAACATTATGACTATCATATTTACAAATTCCATTTGTTGAACCAGTTGTTGAACTATTAACGATATCCTGTGTTGGAACATCAAGATTAATTACACGAACACCACCTAGAGTATTTATTGTAATACCCGTACCAGCGATTATATCAGATATGTGTGAGAATAATATAAATTCCAGTGGTGTAGTATCAACATATATTGGGTCTGGAGTTACTAATACCCATGCAGTATTACCATTTGTAGCACCAGAAAGCACCCACATATATGTGCCACTTACTACCTCACCAGTAGGAACCCCATCAAAATCAGGACTACGACCCCAAGTTCCAGTACTTGCACTATATACGCCATTTGTTACGCCACTAATTTGGTCTTTAACCAATACTCTATCACCACTTATAATAGAAATTCCATCAATGGCAGTTAAACCACTTAACGGTATTGAACCAGTTGTTGCAACTTTTACCGCTGCTTTTGGTCTTAATCCAGTTGCAATAGTATCGGCATATTTTTTTGTAATCAGTGAATTGCTGCTAAAATTTCCACTATAATCACTAGCGTATTGAATACCAATAGGTATTATGCGATTATCTGCTATCGTTAGCGAAGTGCCACTACTAATTGTAATGGTTGTTCCAGTAGTTAGTGCACCACCCAATATAACGGTACTACCACTTAATGTAGTGTGCAACCCATTAGTTGCAAATTCTAGCGTCCCACTTCCACTATTAAATACTTGCCAACCATTGATATTGCCAACATTCGCAACATCTTTAAGTATATAATATTTACTATCACCACTAACATATACAATTGTTGAGTATGCTTTTAACTGACCAGATGCTGCAGGTAAATCAGTCTTACCTGAAAGTGAATATAAATCACTTAATGTTGCAACTGCAGTTCTGAAGCCACCTTTAATAAAATCACTATCAACAACTGCCAAATCTGGGTTGTTATGTATTAATATGTCTGATTGTCTTAATGCCATTTTTTTTTAAATTTTATTTATTTTCAATAATTTTATGAAAATACTAGATTATCTCCCGTATATGCATTAGTAGCATTGGTTTTCCATACTTTATAGTTTAATGATTCACCATATGAATTGATAACGCTTACTTGAGCGAGTTGCGACCATGCCCCAAAATCTTGTGCAATACCATTCTTCAAAATACTCGTTATGTCACCATATGTTGAAGGATATGCGTAATAGGTATAGTTACTACCAGCAGTAATCGCATTCCAAGTTAATGATTGTGATGATAGAAAATTTTTATTAGCCAGTGCTTTTATTTGTGTCGATGTTAGTGTCGTATTAATATTAAATCCATAATATGAAAAATATTTAAACGATATGGATAGTGAGCCACCATTTCCTGTAGTATATTGATCAGTATATGTGATTCTATAATCAATCGATGTGGCACTTGTTGGAATTCCATTATCAAGAGTAGGAGAAATTGTTGCTGTTAGCGTATTTAAACTACTTCCAGAGGCCAATACAACATATGAACCACCATTATATCTTCTTTCTAGCGTCCATGCTGTAATCTTAACCAATATACGATTTGAAGTAATTGAGCCACTCGGACTACTAATTACATTCCCCTTTTCCCTAACTGTTTGTGTTTCTGGCGATGTAATGGTTCCATTAAGTAGAGATGATATTGTAGGTGCAACATATGCTTGTGGCGTAACTGTAATTATTGTACTTCCACTACCACCTGCACTATCAATCACACTATATTTGTATTGAATTGCAGTAGCATTAAATCTATTTGCGCTATCGTCAATATTATGTGTATACGTTGTTGCACCAGTACTAGTTGTTAATACATTCCAACCAGAACCTCTATTATATTGAAGACTTGTACTTGCAACGTGTGCACCGACCGTATTTATTGTATACGAAAAACTTAAATTAACTGTTTTACCTGATTGACCAAAACTAACATCACCAGTACCTAAATCACTTAAATTTATCGTAGGAACTAGTGCTTCGGCTAACGCTAACTTTATCACATCATTTGCAGTTTTTCCACTAGCAGGAATAATATCACCATTAAGATATTTGCCAAATGTTTTACCACTTGCAATACTTACCGTAATATTAGAAGTAAATTTTTCACTAGCACTACAACTTGAATTGATTATTATATTGTTTCCAACCTGTGATATTGAAGTATTTCCACTACCAACAAGAGAATTAAAGCACATATTTCTATTCAAAACACTGCTATAAACGCCAATTCCTGTTCCTAGATTTGTTCCACCTGTTACTGCAACACGACTATCATTTGAACTTGAATATATTATTAAACAGTTACCTCTTTGAGAAATTGTTGTATCTCCACTAGAAATAAGTGTCCTAAATTGTAAAGTGCTACCAGTTTTTTGAGAAAAAATTCCATAACCGCTTCCAACATTTTGTGCAGTAATTACAGCACTTGTACCCGATAAATAAACAAACGCATCATCATATGTAATATTAATATATGAAGGTGTCTTCGATTTTATTGTTCTTAATTGCATTATATTGCTTTCAGTATCCGAATAAATTGGACCACCTATCGTAATTGTATTTCCAGTTAATAAACTGCCAGTAACTATCGAAACAATTGCCGAACCATTGTTATATGGTGACCCAGATATCCAAGTAGTTGCGGTATATGGAAATGTAGTAATACCATTATAATATAATGCATTTCCATATACAGGTGCTGCATTTCCTAAAATTGTTTCTAAATTACCATCAACAAAATTCCAACCATTCTTAGCGTCAATTGTTGTTTCTGACCAAACCCAAGATTTAACAGGTAGGGTAGTTTTTACGTATCCTCTTTTAGGTATGCCATCTGTAGGAGTGCCAATACGTATAATACCATTACTATCTCTATAATAGTTATTATACAATGAGTTATAATTACCACTATAATTGGTTGCATCCAATAAGTTTGTTATAGGTAGTGTTTGAATACCAGTATAACCACTAAAAAATCCAATATTTGTGCCACCTGTAACAAAATTACTTGTTGGTATTGTGGTATCATATATTTTTTCAATCAGTGTATTAATGTCATTTTTAAACCAATATTCTTTATTAACACCAGTGGTTCCACTATCATTAATAACAACTGTTAGTCCGACATATCTCTCACTTGAAGGAATTATATTGAACACTTCGGTATGTGAAGAATAGGGTAATGGAGTACCATTCAACGTTCTTTCACTTAGATATCGTTTATCGGCAGGTGCAGGTGCTGCTATTTTTAAATTTGAATTTAATTGTATTGACATATTCTAAATATTTTAATTTGTAAATGTTAATGAATAACCAACAGTACTTGTTTGATAATTACTAATATAAAACTCATAAGAAATTGCAGACCAACAAGAATTTGGAGAATTTACTAATATTGCCGTAGGAGAATTAAATAATCCACCAGGTATTGATTCAGTATTGGTTGTCGGAGCATTTGAACCATACCATTTAGTCTTAGTATTACCAGCAGGGATAGCAAGCCAAACATATTTTGTTGCCACATTATAGTTAACTGTAACATTTCCGCTACTAATACATACACATTTAGTACCACCTGTCAACAATGTTGAACTTGCAATTGGTTGTGTATTGCTACTACCATAGAAATATGGGTAAATACCACATACTGGAATGTTCACTGTGGGTGAAATTCCTGCAGAACAACAGGTCATTCCACCAATACTTCCATCACTTTTTAATGGATATTGACCTGCGGAATAACTAACATTAAGCGAAATATTATGACATCCAAATTGAATTTGATGTGGCTGCAATGCAATTGAATTGCACAGTGATGATGATACTGCACAACACGTAGAACCATTATCGGCAGTATAATTATATGCCGTTGGTAATCCAGTTCTAACTGAGGTTCCACCACAATACACAGGATTTACGCTGCCTTGATTATATATTGCGCATGTTGTAAATACACAACCAGTTCCAACTTCCAATGGATTTGTCGCAGATGTTATTGATAATGTTACATAGTTTGGAGTACAAATTGGACTTAATGTAGGTGAAACAATCTGTTCAATAATACATGACAAGGATTCACCAACAATTGGAGTACCTGCAGGTAATCCACCAACACTACATGTTGTTGGAGAAGAACCATTATAAATTGTTGAACCGCCAGATACTGACGATAACGCTAAACGAATTTTATTTGATGCATTATCATAGGTTAACACATACCCATCCGTTGCAGGATTTGCACCATCAGCAGTAATTATAACATTACTACCATTTCCATCACTTAACGTTAATCCGCTGGTAGATAAAATTTGAGTTTGACCCGATAATGCCAATTCACTCCCGTCAAGTTGTTTAAATTGTATATTATCAAGATTTGGACGACTAAAGAATGCCATATTAGTTTATATTTATTATCAATAATTTTTGTAACATCACGACCGTATGGTTAGTTACGAAATTCGAGCATTTATGCTCGATTATATTTATAATAAATACAAAAGACTTCAATTAAAAACAAAATAAAACAAAAAACCCCACAAGAAATTTTCTTGTGGGGTTTTTATATTAATTTAAATCTTATAAACTAAATCTATCTTGTTTACGTGCTTTTCTTCGAAGTTCATTTACTTCACGAAGTGCATTAGGATTAAATCTTTCACGCCTAACCACACTAACAAGATGATTAAATTCATTTTCAGTAGCGGGAGAGAAAGTCGAATTCTCACTTGCATTAGATGTCTCAAGGTTATGAGCCTTGCGTGTTAGCCATTTACACCATCCCGCAATATATTTTTTAAACCATTTTCTTCTTTTAATGAACGTTGTCCTAGGACGATACAAACATACAATACATTTTTTAAATATGCAAGCATTTTTTTAAAAAAAATGAAAAATTTTATATTCGGTCTTGGAATAATAAATACGAAGAAATTCTAAAAAAGTTACAATTTTTTATAAAAAATATTATTTATCTTTCATAACGTTCTGATGCATACGCAGTTTCTCAAGATTATCCTTTATGATTTTATTCTCACCATGCTCTTCATCGGGGTCAACCAATAATAAATTTTCAATGTCTTCAGATGTAATTTTTTTATTAATCATCTCATGTAATGGTATCTTATGTGTTGGTTTTATGACATTTTGTGTTATATTATCATCCAAGTCTAATAATGACACATTCGCATCTACAGCAATTTCACCAATAGTATCATTCGCCACTACAATATCTTCAGACTCATCAATTTCAAGAATATTTTGATTATTTTCATCAATGTTTTTAAAATTAGAATCATTCGCTTCTCGAATTTCAGTGTCGAAATTTTTATTCATTTCAATATTATTTACTGCACCAAACATTTCAGGTTCATTATTTCTTCGTATCAGTTCATTTAACGCTTGTGGATTTCTCATTATATCATTCTCGTGCATACTAATTGCTTCATGTATCTTAATATCAGAAGATTTTTCTTTCACATTGTTAGCATGCTCTTCGAATTTATTAATGTCATCATCCCCATAATGTTTTAACCCTTTATATGTTTTTGTATACCTATACCTTGGGTCATCAATAATTATCTGCATTTTATCATTATCAAATATACAATCTTCGAAAGACTGTCCATCTTTTGCAAATCTAGCCTTTATAATTCTAATATTTGCTAAACTTGCTTCCTGTTGTGCGGGTGTCTTAGCGACAGACATAAAGAAATGTGCTTTTTGAATTCTTTTAATGTTTCCACCAATCTGATGCGCTTCAACAAATTCTGCACCAAAACCCGAACGATTAGATTGTATTGCAGTCCAAGCAGGAATATCTAAGTCAGATGATAATGCTTCAAATGCTTTTATAATTGCAAGTTCTGCTTCATTTCTATCAGGAGATTTCTTATGGGATTCTAAACAATCGAGATAGTCAAGCACCAATATATCAAAATTAAATCCAAACTTTTTTTGATATCCAAGCATCCAGTTTTTTACATCCATCATGGTTGTATTTTCCTGACTGAACCTTTTTATGATTAACCTACCATTACCTTCTAAAGATTTTGCCTTTTCATGAACAATTTTTGTAACCCTAGCATTTTCATCTTCATCGTCCAATTTACTTAGTGATGATTTTGACCAAATAGTATAGTGTTTACGTTTAATTTGATCTTTCGTATCCTCAAAAATAATTTGAGCAACATTTTTTTCGTCTTCATATGCAGTATTGGCAATTATAGTAAGTGCGGTAGTATTGTGCGTTAAAATATAATCATTAGTAACATATAAATGATCGTCATTTTCGACATAAATGCACTGTGCATCTTCATTATGAGAATAGGTTATCGATTGAATATATTTATTATACTTATATTTATTTCTGTATATGACACGATTTTGCTTTCTAATTAGTTGAAATGGTTTAATACTTTCGTCCGAAAACGATAATGTTAATATATACGATAACTTACCAATATTTATTTCATCATTATACTTATATTTGGGATATTTTTCTTTCATACTACAAAAGCCACCCAACGATAACACCAATTCTCTAACATCAAATGCCAACTGTTTTGATGTTGTAGTATATTGAACCCTACCAGTCTTAGAGGCAAATCCATCACTATCCATTAATCCCTGTAATAGCAATATTCTATTATCAATTGTATTATATTTATAGTCACGAGGGATGAATTTGGTGTTAGATAATTTATCAAATAATTCATAATTAGTTAGATTTTTTCTACTTCCACACAATCTAACTCTATATACATTATTTAATTTACGCTTATCCCTATTTATCGTTATATTGTCACTAAAATATTTTTTTACGTTATTAATGACATCAATGTCACACGTAGTAAATTCACAACTTTTCATATAGCCATCACCAAGCATAATACCCATAATATATGGATGGATTTCCACGTCCTTTAATAAAAATTGTACTGGAGAAATGATAGGTATTCTATAATTTAATTTTTTTGATTTTTTACCATATATGATGTAATCTTTCATGATCTCATCAAGAGTCATTGTTTTATATGTATTATCTGGAACTTTTATGTGTTTTATTTTGCCATTAATATTATGTGTAGTATTTGCAGTTCGCTGATTTAAAGAATTTACTGCCCATAAATGTTCTCTATCACACATCGCTGACGTACCATCATTAAATTTTACGTTATATATCTCCCTGATACCTTGTGGATATACACCTAAAACTCGTTGTGATTTTCCATCGCTTCCTATAACACTATCATTAATTTTTATTTCCCCATTTTTAATCCACCCATTTGGAGTTAATACTGGTGCAGACATTGGTAATGATTTACCAACACCTGAAGGGGTTAGTATCACACCTATTTCACCTTTACCAAGACCACCACCAGTTAATGAGTCAATTACACCAATACCTGTTGCTATTGGTTGTCTAAACTCTTTACGGAGTGCCTTGTCTATTCCATCAGTAACTTCTTCGCAATCATCCTCAATTTCACCAATACGTGCAATTTTTTGAAATCTATCGTCTATTGCCGTAATAACATACTTACTTCTAATATCACCATTCTTAACACTATCAATAATAGATTCTGCCAACTTGCGATACTCTTGCTGCTTAATGAAATTATTTGTCGATTTTTGAACAACATCTCCATCGTAAAGCATTTGCTTATTAATAACCCTTTCGTTCCAAAGTTCAATTCGTTTTACAACTGCAAATAATGACTCTTCCTCAATAACATTATTTGGGGATTTGTATCTATTAATTGCTTGATGAATACTTTGATTTTGAAGATTGGGAACCTTTTGAAATTCTTTATAATATTCTAAAATAATTATAAATAGTCTTCTAAGATTCGGGTCATCGAAATACTCTATTGCTAAATCAAGAATAATTTTTTCCGAAAATTCTGGTTCAACCAACAACTGCCACATAAGACGTTGCTGAAATTCTGGACCTAGATATGCTGATAATGTATGCTCTGTAGTTTCTGCCATTTAGATGTATGTATGTGAAAAGTTATTGTAGGTTACATAACCTACAATAACGATAATTATATTCGATAATACTTAGTATTTCTTAAGTTTCCTCAACATCTCATCTCTTTTTGCAGGAGAAAGTTCTCTGATTTGACTTATAGACAATCCTCTATAGTTTATTAAATCATAATCATCCCACATATTCTTTACATCACTATTTTTAATTTTTTCAAAAATAGTATCTGCAACTTCAACAACAAGATTAGTTAAATCTAATGACCATCTTGCCATAGGATTGTAGCCATCTACATAAAATAGTCTCTCTACAATTGGATTATCGTTTATATAAAGTCCAATTTTGCATTCTACACCACGAATAGTTTTATCGTCAATTTGCTGAACAATTGGCTGTGGATTGTAACGTAGGTCAGCTCTATGAATCTGAGGATACGATGTAATAACCTCTTGGTTATATTCGTATAAATCATATTCCACACCATTTCCCACTCCTACAACAACATCATAATTTCGTTTTGAAAGAATTTTCTGGAATTTGGTAATTGCACGTGGAAGAATGTCCCTAATATCAATTGAATACCTAGTAAATGGATTAAACTGATCCGCATCAAAAACTTTTTCACATAGCAATACATTCTCCTGTTGTAAAGAAAATTTAAATACATTGTTGTATCCTTTTTCGCTCATTTTTTTAAAATTTAAAATTATTAATAACTATGACAAATATAGTGTGAATTCGCTAAAATTAAAAGACTTTTTATAAATTACTTTGATTATTTTTTAGATACTCAGTAAGTAATTGTTTTTCATTCATTATAATTGTATAAAACGGTTCTACATACTGAACAAACGTGCTACCATAAACAGAGAGAAAATCGTCTTCAATCATCATTCTATATAAATTTTTACTTCCTCTATCTTCAGGCGATAATGGAATTTCCAATTGTAGTAGGTCATCTTCTGCTTGTTCGTTAAGCATTGGTTGTCTTAAATTAACTAATTTATAATTAGTTTTAAGCCTTTCAACACCTTCAGGACTAATTAAATTTTTTAATGCAATAAGTGGCTTTTTTTTATTTAAAATTCTTTCTCGATTAATTTCATCTGCCTTTATACAAATTTCTCTAACACTTACATGTTTATATTTTAGTTCTGGAAAATGTTCCAATAATGTTTTTTCACCAATTCCTTCAATGCCACTAATATTATCTGATGTATCACCAGTTATAATTTTAAGTATTAATGCATTCGAATAGTGATGATTAAAATGCATTATATAGTTAGAACGAGTTACTGGTTGTTCAATATTTGGAAATATTATTGTTATGTTTAAATCAAGTAATTGCGCAAAATCTCTATCGTTTGAATATAGAAAAATTTCTTCTTTGTTGTTGTATTTAAGACAATATGCTGCAATTAAATCGTCCGCTTCAACATCATCCACTTCAATTTGACGTAAAAACAATTCTTCGGCATATGCTTGAATTCTTTTTCTTTGTTTTAAAATTGATTCCTCTTTCTCTTTTTCTCTGCGTATTTCGGCAGCACTCATTTCGATTCTTTTATGCCATTCTTTAGTTTTACGATTAGCCTTATATTCCCTATCAATTCTATGACGCATAATACCACCACCTTCACCATCCCAAACCAATACGACCTTATTAATCTTATGTTCCTTAATTTGCTTACGAACTGTGGTAATAAAAGAATATAGACCGCCAATATGTCCATACTTGGCGGTCTCTACATTCTTTGCACCATGAAACGAACGCTTCAAAAGATAAGATGAATCGATTAATAGTGTTCTAATTTTCATTATTCAATATCTTCAATATTCTGGGTTCTTTCAATCAATTCTTCTGAGCCAATAACATTTCCATCAGCATCCATAGGTTTAGACTGAATTATAATGTCATCTGCAGTTAGACTATCATCTTCAAAAATATTTCGGAAATGAAGAATATGTCGCTTTTTATATTCATCAATACTTGCCTTATCGCCATATACAAATCCATGTGGTGTTGAGGCAATTTTTCCCTCTAATGAAATGCCACCCTTTTCACCGTCAACGTGGTTTTTAGCGATATTAACCTTGTTACTAAAACCAAAGTTAACGTCACGACCCTTACTTGTTGCAGTTTCTCTTGCAGTTCCATGTGTAATAATACCACCAAAATGATAAATAAGTCTTGAACCAAAAAACCAAGTTTCACCACCCTTATGCTTAACAACCTTATTCATTGAATCATACCAAATTTTCTGGACAGCACCAACTGTATTGGTATATGGACTATCAATTCTTCTACTGTTTGGAATAGTATTATTTAACATTGACATGAATGATTTCTCATATGCACCAGCATTCCACATATTATTATCACTATCATTCTTTTCGAGAGCATTTATTGTTTTAATACAATTTAATGTTCCAATAGAATCTATAGCAAAATACAAATCATATGGTAATTCACCTGCAGCCTGTTGGTCTAGGAAATAATACATTGCTTTTGCCAAATCTTCAATGCTTGCCTCTTTCCTATCCTTATCTTGCTGTTTTCCGAAATTATCTAAAAGAAATTTATTTTTAACCAGAATGTAATCACCATTCCAGTCAAAACCCATTAACGTTAACCTCTCATTACCCTCATCAATATTATTTTCAGTATCAATAATAATTGGTAATATACCCATTTTTTGTGCATTCACAATTGAACGCATTAAAGCCGTTGATTTACCAGTATTCGAATATCCACGGAAAAGTGTGACATATCCTTTAGGCATTCCAGGCATTCCAGTTGCTTCTTTCAACGCATCATCAATGGGTATCCATATCAATGGTTTTGATGGGACATCTGAAGCACCAACCTTTTTTTTAAAATTATCGAGACTAAAATTCTTTTTTGGCGTGGGTTTTCTTACCTCGTTTACTGGCACATCAACTTGTGCTATTTTTTTTGCCATAAAATTAAATGTTTTTATTGTAGATTAAAAAGGGGGAAGCGTTCCCCCTTTCATTAAATAATGTTTAACTAAAATGGTAAATCATCAAATTCATCGCCACCTACGACATCATTATCATTGTCATTTACATCGTTTTCATTATCATCATCTTGAATACTTCCAAGTGTTTCTTTTCCCAAATCAGATGCATCATCTTTATATGTACCAACTTTTGATTCTGTGATATTACTAACGGTAACACGTGGATATTCTTCATCGTTAAGGTCAGATGCCTGTTCGAAATTTTCGTCATCATCTGCATCAAGGTTTGCTGTTCGAGTATTGGCGGCCTCTTCTAAATCAGGACGACCTGGAAATACCCAATGCTTGTTATTTGCGTCAGTATCATCCCAATACGGACTAGTACCGTTCGCCACCATTTCAAGAAACTCATGTGGTGTTGTATTGGGTGCTTTCTTAGGCATGAACACGTCTCTCCAAGTAGTGTCATCGGCAAGCCAATTCTCCATAACAAGTCTATCATTACTCAACGGTGATGTAGGACGTGCACTGATCGCCGAAATTGCTTTGTAAGAATGACCATTAAAATCGCTATCAGTCATAACAATACTTAGGTCAGTACCCTTTATTGGGTCAGAAAAATCTGCTTGCTGATTAGACATATAGTCTTCCAAAATTGGGAGCAACTTATCAAGAGTTCCTTGATTTTTATAGTTGTGCTTAAATCTCCAAAATTTAACACCATCCTTTTCAGCACCCTTATCAATTCCACGAACAATATAGAATTTCTTAGCTTCCCACTTAACTGCTTCCTTATAAATTAAGTCATTTTTTTCCTTAACTTTAAGTTGCATGTCATTCATTGCTTCTTTCTTAATACCCTTAATTGATGGGTCTTGCTTTGCAAGTTCTTTCTTGTGCTTTGCACATAAAGGACATGGAGCGGGAATTAGAATTGGAGCACCATTACTGTCAAGAACTGGCTTGCCATCACTACCCAATTTTGGAACTTTAGGGTCGTTATGTGCAGGACAATAAATTACACTTCCATGCTTTTTTGTGCCACCTTTAGCGTTGGTTGTAACCACATGAAAAAACGCTTCTTCAATGTGCTTTTTACCTGCTTTAGGTGGGAGAATTCTGAAGAGTTCTTTAGTTTTTCTTGGAACGAAATACTTTGCAAGAAGGTCTTCACGTGATTTGCGATTTTTGCTTTGACTTTGTTTTTTCTGGTAATCAGAAAACATTTTTTTTAAGTCAGACAAGTTGCCACCTTGGGCATTTGTCATAGAATTTTCATTACTCATTTTTCAATTTTAATTTACAGTTATTTTCGTTTTCAATTATAAAAATTGCAGTACAAATGTATTATACATTTCATATAAATACAAGGATTTTTAAAAATAAATCCGATATTTATAATTAAGCAGTTAAAATATTATCCGACACAATTGTAAATGAAACAGTTTGTTTATTTTCATAATAATTGCCATTTTTCATTCTAATTTGTAAATGATAATCTTGCGGAATTAGCCATGATGTATCAAGATTAAATTCATAACCAGTATTTGTTCGATTAACAGAAGTAAATGGAATCACATCAATTTCATATTTTTTACCAACAGTAGTGAATAATCTATATTCAATATCCAAAGGTAAGAAATTATTTTGATTTGGGTATAGTTCCTTAATTGTTAATTTAATTTTTTTGACAACACCTGCACTAATATTTTCCTTTTCGCCAATACCCCAAAAATAAAAAAAATAATTATTGAAATCAATTATATTTGAATTATCGTAGGTATTATATTTTTCTGGTGATATTAAATAAAATTCATCAGAATGTTCACTAGACCTACCATTAATCGTTAATTTCCATACATCTTTAAATAATACTGCATCGGGATATAATTCCGAATCAATATTTAAGGTTATTTTGTATATTCCTTTACCTACATTAACAATTGAACTACCAGTTAGTGTATCAATAAGATTATCTTCATGATCGTAAATATCAACACCATTTACAGTAATATTCTGTGGAAACCCACCAACATTTACGTATAGATATAAATTATTATCCTTATCTTGATAAAAATAATTACGATCATCGATGATAATATCATCAACAGTTGTTTCAATATATGGCTCATACCAAGTGTTGGTATTTTTTGCATGAAATGCAACTGCTTGCGTTAAACTAGTTATTAATTCCTCATATACATCTGGAAATTTAATGCCCAACCCATAGGAATTTCCAGTATATGTTGAACCACTACCAGTTAATCTTTGATTTATATAATCAGTAACATCAATATTAATATTTTCATTCCCCTTTTCAAATCTTTGTGAACCAATTATTTGTGTAATTCCAGAACTATATGCGCCAGCATTATTCCAAGCAGTCGTAGTTTTTGCAGAATACCAATTAGATGCTTGATTAATTGGATTAAATGTCGTTGTCGTATCATATATGAAATCATAACCACTACCCTCATCCCAATCTTGATTTATATTGAACACGTCCAAATCGAAACTTGATGCCCTATTAATTGCATCAGAATATGATCTTTTGCCTAAATATTGTTGTGCATAACTAATAGTATTGGTCATGTGTAATGTATGTGTAACTACACTAGCGGGATTAATAAATCCATCCGAAATTTTATTACTCAAATTAGTTAAATCAACATCAAATATCAATCGACTAACTCGTTTATTGACTGTACCATATGATATTTCAGTAACAGGATTTTGAGAATTATTTGTTTCGTTAAGACTAATTAATGTATTTGACTTGCTAAAATAACTTCTATATGTTGACATTATTTTGTTTTTTTATTGTATTTATCATAAATACTAAAAAAGATGAAATATACCACAGAAACATTCATAAAAAAAGCAAATGAAATTCATAATAATAAATATGATTATTCATTAATTGAATATATCAATACTCAAACATTAATTAATATTGTTTGTCCTCAACATGGCATTTTTAAACAAATTCCAGCCAATCATATTAGAAATAATAAACCACGTGGATGTCCAAATTGTGCAAAAAATAAAAAATTAACAACAGAAACATTTATAAAAAAAGCAAAAGAAGTTCATAGTGATAAATATGATTACTCGTTGGTTAAATATGTTAATGCCAATACAAAAATTAAAATTATTTGTCCCAAACATGGTGTTTTTGAACAAAAACCATTTCTACATTTACAAAATTATGGTTGTCAAATTTGTGGAAACAACATAAAATTAACAACAGAAACATTTATAAAAAAAGCAAAAGAAGTTCATGGTGATAAATATAATTATTCCTTAGCTAAATATGTTGGTTCTCACTTAAAAATTAAAATCATTTGTCCCAAACATGGTGTTTTTGAACAAAAACCAAATAATCATTTATGTGGACAAGGATGTTATAGGTGTGGAGAAACTATTAGAAGTAACATAAAATTTATAAACGCAAATAATTCTTTTCTAATTAAGGCAAATAAAATTCATTCCAATTTATACGATTATTCATTAGTTCAATACAAAAACAATAGAAGTAAAATTAAAATTATTTGTTCAAAACATGGTGTTTTTGAACAAAAAGTTAATTCACATCTAAGTGGTCATGGATGTCCTGAATGTAATATTTCAAAAGGTGAACTAAAAATAAAAAATATTTTAGATGAAAAAAATATTGAATATGCCTTTCAAAAAACATTTGATGATTGTATCACCCCAAATAATAGAAAACTAAAATTCGACTTTTATTTACCAAATCAAAACATATTAATTGAATATGATGGAAAACAACATTACGTGCCATTAAATTATTTTGGCGGTATTAAATCATTTAATGTTAGAAAAGAATATGATGAAATTAAAAATAAATTTGCAAAAGATAATAACATTACATTGTTAAGAATCCCATATTTTAAATATAAAATAATTGATAAATTAATTCAAAAAATTATAGAAAACAAAAAAGACTACTAAATGTAGTCTTTAATTATTAATTTAACTTTACCATTATTTCTTTGGTCTATATTTTGTCCATAAATCAAAATATTCTTTTTTTTGACTATCACTTAATGTATTAACATCTTTTTTTTCATAGTCTTCAAGTTTAACGTAATCATTATTATCGCTATCTGTTTCTTGTGGTGCAGCCACTGCAGGTACTGCACCAGCAGCACCAACAATTTCATTCATGTTGTCGCCAACATTTATTGGTTTATACCCAAGTAGTTCATCGGTTTTTTCTTCATCGTCCCCATCTTCACTAGCATCACTTGCTGCGCCAAACTGTGCACTTGCTTCTGGAGTATCTTTTTCTGTATAGTATTCACTATCTTCGCTAAGATGATCCATTACAATTTCAATTGCAACTAATGGGTCGTCGGTATGCTCCTTTTCGACTTCAAGTCCCATTAATATTTGTTTTGGATCAAAATCTAATGGCGATTTACCGTCACCCTTACCACCAATGAGCACCTCACCCTCCTCTTCTTTATCTTGCGCCAACTTACTAATTTCATCTGCAGTTTCTTGTGATGCACCTGTATTTTCTTCTTCATTCATTTGAGACATATCGTATTGTAGTCCAATATATCCGATCTTTGGATTCCACGACATTATATATCCATCTTTCTCATAGATATGGTCACTGCTACCATGTCCCAATTCATTGGTGGTTGCATGTTCACCGCTATAATGCCATTGTTTTAAATATTCCAGTGCAGCATCCTCACCCTTTGTTTCAAGAATTTCTAATGGTTGAAACGCAGCATCTCCCTGTAGAAAAACAATATCTTCATATCTATCCCCACCAACACTTTCACTAACACCTGTTTTAACACTAAGTTTTTTCGTTTTATGTTTTTTCTTTGGTTTTGGATATTTTGTGCTTGTTTTTATGTCACTAGCAATTCCCAATTCTTGAGGATAGTCGGTTTCATTTAATTGTTCCATATATCCATGAAATAATTTCATTGCTGTTTGTCTTACCAATTCATAATATTCCTCTTTAGACATTTGATACACCTTAACACCTAAACGCTTCTTAAGCATTTCATCTGCCATGTTTATCAATTTTTGTCTTCTTTCTGGTGTTAATTTATTATAATATGCAGGAGTTATCTTATCCACATCAATAGATGTATCGGATTCAGGTAAAAACTTATCTGCCCAAGCAGGATAAACCCTTTTTTTTCCTTTTGCCATCATATTACCAAGACCAGTAGATTTTTCCGCACTTTGAGATTCTGGCTGTTCAAGATTTTTTAATTTCTCAAATTCCTTATCGATTTCATATCGTGTTGGATAGTAGTATGAATTTCTATTTCTTCTATTGTTGTCATTAATTAAATTTTCAACTGCTTGATTATATAGTTCAACATCCTTTGGATCATCTTCAGTCTCTTCTTCAGGTTCTATTTTAGTATTATATTTATTTTTTTTCATTTCGAGATAATCGGGTGGCATTGCAAGTGGGTCATCTTCAATAGTATCATTTGTATAATCATCATCAACAACATCGTCATTATCATCGTTTTCGCTAACAAATTTCTGTAATTCAGGTGAATTTACCCTAAGTTTAGGATTAACGGGCTTTTCATCAAAATATGCCTTTTGTGTTTGAATTTCTTCACTACCTTTTCTATATGGAATTTTATCGATGAATTTAACTGCTTCTTCATACATCTCATCCATTTCAACGGCAGATTCACCAGCATCCGCATATTTACCAACAACATCAATCATATCTTGACCATATTCTTGGTTCATCTTTGTCAATATGCTTGCACCTTCAGGTATTTCAATATTATAGCCAGATGAATTATATTCAAATCCAATTAATTCTGCATTTCCAACAGTAAAAACACCTTCTTGTTCGCCCTCATTTGAGGTTATTTTAAATCTAAATGTAACCTTTTCATTATCATTACCTGATGCAACAATCGTAATATGACTTTCATTATCAACTGTTTGACTATTGGTCTCATCAATATTCAGATTTCCATCAATTAATTTTGTTAATTCATTTTTGACAACCTCTTCTTGATAATTACCTTGGGTCATATCCTCATTTAGAATTATTTTATTGACTCTTTGAAACATCTCAAGGAATCTTTCTTTACTACCAATTGAACTATATATTTTCATGTTTTCACTATTCAAATATTATTGAATTATTTTTTCCAAAATCTCTTAATAATACACCTGCTAATGAATTTGCCTCATTTTCGTCTGGACTACCAGTTTTATTAGAATCGGATGTTAATTTTCCATCTAAATTTTGCTTATGGTGTATCATTTCGTGTGCTAAAGTTCTTAAAACATCTGCTAAATTTCTATTTGCGATAACAACTCTAATTTCTTTTGATATTGGAGTATATTTTCCAAAAGAATGCATAGTTTCAGCCTCTTTTTCATCATTAGATAAAACAATCTTCGGTAAGTTATCTGTATAACCTAACCTTTTACCAGCATACTTAACAAAATCGTTAATTATCTCAATTTTTTTTTCTTTAGGTAATAATGCCTCATTTAATGGAGCATTACTTACCCTATTAAGCATTTCAAATAATCTTTCTTTCGAACCATATTGATGAAATATTTTCATTACTAATTCATTTCATTAAAACTGTTCTGAACATCTATTTTTGACCTTTGGGGTAATTCATCAAAATCTGCAACAAACGTACCATCAGGTAGTTCGCTAATACCCCTTTCTTTTTCCTTCTCACGATTTGCATTAAACCAATTACCTTGCCAAAAATCATTTAAATTAAAATAATATGGATAACTTACGTTTGTTTTATTCATTAGTTTTTCTGAATTAGTTGGTTCTCTAACTTCTTCCACATCAGCATTAAGTATTTCCAATTTTCCATTTAATCCTTGAACAACGTTATTCAAATTTTCCAATTGGTCATGAATATCTTTCATGGCTTCAAGGTTATGTTTAATAATATCATTTTGAATATCGTTTACTTGATTTTCTGGTTCAGGACTATTACCTATAGGATTGGTGGAAACATTATCAATACCATCAGACATATCATCACCATCATCCACATTGTCACCATTATTATCATCAGATTGGTCAAATGCTGGAACTGGTGATGGTGTTGGATTACCATCAACTGGTTGATCGTTTGATGGTGCTGGCAATTGATTTCCCACTGGTTTTGGTGCATCTTCTTGATCTCCAGCCTCATTAGTTAATTTAGGCATTTCATCAAATTCTTCATTTGCACCAACTAATGGACTATATCTCGCAGTTTCGTTAATCTTATAATTAACACGATATTTAATCTTTCGGATTTCTTCTGAAAGATTAGTTAGGTTTTCATTTTTCATTAAATGAATGTATTAGTATTGTTCTCTCAATAACATGCGTCCAGATTTATCAACAAAAATTTTATCAACTCTTTCGATAAGTCCTTCACGTTCATCAAGAACGGCTTTCTTTGCATCATTAATTTTTGCATCAACTTGAGGTTCATCAACGAAATTATCAAGTGCCTTTTCTACATTTTTTTCCATAGTATCCATAATCATTTCATATAAATACTGTGTTACATTCATTTTGACAAAATGGAAACAAGATATCTTTTAAGTAGAATGAAATTAGGAAATATTTTATAATATTTTAGATATTCATCGCCTTCATTATCAAAATATGAATATTCTGTCCTTTGCTTCAAATATTCAACCATTTTTTCAACATTAAATTGAAAAAATTCATACATTTTTAGATTGATACTTACAATAGTTTCCTTATTCTCGCCAAAATTTTTATTTTCAAATAGTAAATACACCATTTCATTTTTGTAGTGGTATGTCGCTTTAATATTCTTAGGAATAATATCTAAAAAATCTTCCAAATCTTTTATTTGAAAAAAAACTGGGTCTAAGTTTGTAAACATATACTTTGGAATATAGTATAGTGATGGTGCATCATTTACAAAGGAATTTATTCCTTTAACATGTGATGCCTTACCTTCTTCAAAACTACATTCCCAATACAATTCATTTGTAATTATTTTTCTTTTGAGAATATCAGCATTTTGAATTATCTGATTATCTGGGTTACAATTTTTCATGAATGACCATCCAACATATAGTGTTGGGAGTGACATATCCAACTTTTCATACTCAATTGGTTCATTATAATAGTTAACATAATCGACCTTAGTGTGATTAACCAATTCTTTTTCGTAAACAATATTTGCGATTTTCATATACCATTTATTTAAATTATTGTTTGATAATTAGATATTTCTGTTACATGCCAAAGTTTTTCTCTATCAAGACTTCTCTTCCATGTCATGTATGCATCACCATTATGTTCATCATAGCACAAATCATCCGTTAGATGATACGCCAAATTCTTAACCGTAATATACCACGATTTATTTATTTCATGCAATTTATTGCGAATATTACCATCATAATAATATATTGTTTCGAGAATAAATAGGTCTTTCTTTTTCAATGTCATTAGTGCTGGAACTCCAATCCCAACAACACTAATTGGAGACATATTTGCTCTATTGTTCATATAGTCAACATAGTAATTAGTTCCAATACGTCTATTTGGATTTCTCCAGTTACTTAGTGGATATAAATCAACTGACGATATTGCGCAATCGCCATTATTAAATGCCCCAAATATTTCTTGCATTGTTGATTTCATATCATATATGTAATAATCTCCATCAGTAATGGTAATATAATCATACTTTCGCAAAAAATCTCCATATTCTTTTAAAAATATATTAATTGCATTAGCAACAATATTTTTTTCAAACTGAATGTATCCTACTAGATTATTTTTTATTTTTTTTTGTTCAAGAAAATATTTTACAATCTCTTCCGAATAATTTGATTTATTTTCAACAATAAAATAATCTATATTGTCTTGATACATTGAATCAAAAGACATTTTAATGTGTTCTACATTATTAAAACAAAAAAAAACTAATATGTGTGTGTTCATACATCTTTAATTTTAATTGCTGGTGTGCCAACATATACACCAGATTCATTAATATTTTTTATTACTCCAGAATTTAGACCAATAATTATGTCATCACCAATACTAGTTTTTTCTCTCACACATGAATTACACCCCAAGTATACTCGATTACCAATATTACAGTTACCTAAAACATGAACATTAGGTGCGGTAGTAAAAAAATCCCCAATTATTGCATCGTGACTTATATTTGTTGCACGATTTAGTTGAGCATGCTTACCAATTTTAATATTTGTTGTCAATATTGAACCAGCACATATAATCGAACCCTCACCAATTTCAATATTATCAAAAATTTGTACTGATTTATGTATAAATGTAAAAAATTTAGTATTGATTGGCAATGCATTCACTAATTTTTGTCTACCATACATATCACCAATAGCAACTACTACCTCGTAAATATTTGGGTTAAATTTACTAATTGGAAATATTTTAATATTATCATAAGAATATTCATCGCCAACAAAAAACACGATTTCCTCATTAGGATTATTATCTAACATCTGAACATATAGTTCTCTGCCCATACCACCAGCACCAATAATTGCTTTTTTCATGATTTATTATTATGTATTAAATTTCTAATCATTTTGTATACGCTCAAAAATAAAAAAATCTGCTTGAGTATCATCACCTTTATATGGATTATCCAAAAATTTAATTAATTTAAATTCTTGTGGTACGTCAGGCATAAATTTCCTAAATAAATTATGTATGCCACCAAGAACCTCATCTTTATTGGTACTATAAATAATAACATACTTATTACTTAGTCTGAAAAGGTCTTTCATATATTGCAGATACACATCTTGTTCAATCAAATGCAATATAACATCCATTGAAATTGTTAAATCATATGTTGTAAGGTCTGCCATTGACGTAGTAAACTTATGGTTATAATTCATTTTATTTCTATCTATAACAAATTGACTCACATCAAATCCCGTATAGTCAGGAATAGTAAATAATGAAAACAACCAATCACCACAACCAAGTTCACACGCAGTTTGAATATTATTATCTATTACAAAATCATTGATTATTTTTGCTTTATATTCTGCAATAATACCTTGTGAGCCAATTCCAGAATTTCCACCTGATTTGTATCTATTTTCCCAATATTCCTTGCTATTAAAACTATTGCTCATATTTTATTAAAAATGTTATTTATGAATTCCGTTTGAACTTTATCGTCGTATCTATGCTTATCAAAAACATAATTATCTTCTAAAAATTGTTCTTTATGTTTTAAATATCCTTCCCGATGTTCGAGTACAATTCTACGTATGCCCCTTTTCTTCGCAAAATAATTCACATATATATCATCCATTGATGTAGTTCCACAGAAATCATACCATTTATCAAGGTCATCATAAAATTCTCGTTTAAATAATGACCCGCAATTGCTTGCAATATCTACTTCAACATCTTGTTCAACATTTCCTAACGAACGAAAAACGGCTAATGGCTGTCCATAATAACTAATAATATTACCTTTAGGTAGTATTCTGCCATGCAAGGAAACCATAGCATTATACTTTTCACAACCATTTACTAATTTATGGAGATAATTTGATGGATATATTAAATCATCATCGGCCAAGCAAATATAATAATTATGACCAATACCAACAAATCTAAGTTTTTCATTACTTCCCTTTTCATTATTAGTTCTATGAAGACTTATCTTTTCATCATTTAACATTTCATTTACGAACTTCCATTGCTCATCAGTGTAATTGTTACATGAAATTGTAATTGTACCAACTTCTGGATTTAACAACAAAGATTTAACCGTTTTAACAACATGTCCCTGTCGCCATAAGGATGCCATATAAATATCAACAAATTTATCCATACTAATTAATAGGTTTTTGTCCATAATTTGGGCTACCTTGTGTTTGTGTCAACACCAAGTCAATCCATTTTTGCTGTAATCTTTTCGTAAGACTAGATATTACTCTATAGTCTCCAAAATTCCATGAACCCCAATCAACAGGTAAGTGCTTACTATGAAACATAAATCCAATACCTGAAATATTACCAGCAATTATCCTACCAAATCCATCATTGCTTGGAACAATTTGACCATTAATATCCACTCGCCATAATAATATTTGATTTTCATTTTCAATATTATCTACAATAATTTTTAATGAATCTGGATTAATAAATTTATCATCATCGTCTAAATACATTATCCAGCCACCTTTTACATATTTTTGTAATTCATTTAAATGCAAATTCCAAGGTGCTGGATAACTTGCTGGACCATCTGGAATTGTTGTTGAATATTCCTGCAAATCTAATTTAATGTAATCAGAAAAATAGTCACATTTTATATCACTTCCCACAATATGATTAACATTTTTATATGTTTGGGTTAAAATAGAATCCTGACATACTTTAAAATGCTTCGGCCTGTCATGTGTTCGTGTTAATATATTTACCAGTGGATTGTTATTGCTTTCATGATTGTTGTCATTATTTTTTATAAATGATAGCAATCTTTCATAGTCAACCATAAATCGTTGTTCACCACCACTTAATTTATTTCTTGAGATTGATTCATAGTGATATGCGACGGCATCGCTAATTGTAATGTTTTTAAGTCCAGAATATTTACATTTGAGATTCAATTCGACATCCTCTAAACATTCAATATATTCTTCATTAAAACCGCCAAACATTAAAAACAATTCTTTTTTTATTAACAAAAAACCGCCAGTATTTCCTTGTGAATTATAATTAATCTCTGTTTGAAAGCCATCAGTCTTCCTAATATCTTTATGTGATAGTCTTATTTGATTATTATTATCCTTAACTATGGTAATCCCGTTGTGTTGAATACTGCCATCACCATAATGTAAACGAATTCCAATTGTTCCAACATTATTTTTATTTTGATTGTAAACTTCAACACATCTACTTAACGCATCGTTTAGTAACTTTATATCGTCATTACAAAATAAAATTAACTCAGTATCTGCAGATAGATGATTTTTAACAACATCATTATTTATTTTCGCAAAATTATACCAATTGTATTTAATCAATTTAATTCTATCATCAAGAAATTCATCATATTTTTTTATAACGTCTTCATCACTACCAGTATCGGCAATAATTATTTCATAGTTATTATATCTAACAAATTCTTTCCAAGAATTAATATTATTATTAAGATAACTATAATTGTTTTTTGTTGGAATTATAACAGAAACTTTTGGAAATTCCTTTAACTTTACGTTGAGTTCGCTATGTTGTGGAGATACTGACAATGGAAGTTCGTCTGCATATCTCCGAGCAAATTGTAATCTATTGTTTTCCCATTGCTGGTTTGTCATACCTATTGACTTATGTAATATACGGATTACAGTTGTTACCCCAATATTGCAGCCATCTAAATAATTTGGAATACAAAATCCCAAATCATAAAAATGAAAACCAGCAAACGTTTCGTCAAATTTATGAATAATTGTATCTGGATTAAAAGTAATAAATAAACCATCAATTAATACCACTTCTTTGACACCAAGAATCTCTGGTGAATACTGACTTACCCATGTATTATAACCATCTGTATGCTCAACAATACCACACATTTTTGTTCTATCTTCCCACCATTGAGCAGAAGCAGGTAAAAATGTACTACCAGCAACACCAATTATATCATAATCAGAACTATTATATTTAGTTAATAAAAGTCTACCCCAATTTTTTGTCTTAATAATAATATCGTTATGACACATAACAAAAATGCAATCTTTTTCATAATGATGAGTAATTGCATCGTTATATATTTTAGATAGACCATATTGATTAAAATTGGGATAACAAACTACCTTATGCTTAACACCAATGCTACTACTAATGTGTTTAATAAACTCATTATTTTCAAGTTCAGTTAAATGAGAAGAAAATATTACAACAATATTATTTTTCATGTATACAGCTTTTGCAACTGCAAACATAAGTAATTTAATTTAAAATTACAAGTATTATTCGTTTATATAGGTAGTTAATATCGACTCATAATCAGATTTTGCCTTACTTAATGGAAATGCTATTCGAATAAGTGCACCTTCTGGTATGTCAAATTCACTAACATATATATTATTGGCATATAATATTAGAAAATCATAAAAAGGATTACCATAATATTTTTGTGACAATTTATCGAGTCTACTGTTTTCAGGATTCCAAGTTTCATACTTATCACTAGAATTTATTGGTAAATCAACAAATGGCATTGGGTTAATTGTACCGTCCGAATTTCTCAATATTGAATATCTATCGTAGTCTTTATATGGCATATATTCTATTATTTAGTTCCATTATTTTGATTATTCTGCGAATCTCTTATTGCATTAAATGCAGATAATAATGCAGAATTTTTTCCATTTAAAATTCCCTGTGTATAGCTCGACTGATTTTCGGCAACACTTGTTGGAAGTTTATACATACCATCACTAGTATATGTAGAATTTGCATAATAATTGAATGATACAGCATTTTGAAGTGCATCAATTGGTCCCTTAAGCGATTGCCCACCAATTATTTTCATTTGCATTGTGATTTTAGCCATCATTGGCTGCATACCAAAACCTTCTGGGTTCATATCCCATGCACTATCATTATAGTCAATTGTTATGTTATCAATTACAATTTTAGTATAAAAAAAATCACCTATTCTTAATATACATATTGGTTGTTTACCAAATACAGAATTTTTACCCTGTATTTCTCCATTATCATCTATAATATCATATCTTTTTGCAGCACCCTGCCTAACACATTGCTGCAAAAAAGTAAGACGTTTATGAAAATCTTCGGGTGTCTGACTATGATTAGCAGGTGAGTAATAGTTTTCCTTAATATTTTCAAATTGATTTAACACACCCTTTGAATCAAATTTTCTTTGACTATAAATATTATCGGAAATATCACCACTACCATTATTTGAATTTAATCTATCAATTTTTGATTGAAGTGAATCAATTTCTTTTTGTTTTTCAGATATATCGGTAATATCACTACTTGATTGCAAATTACCATTTATTGGAATACTCTTTATTTGTGGTGGAGTTGGAATTCTTGAATTTCTAGCAATAAGTATTGTGGCAGTTCTATCACGTTTAACAATGTCAAGATTAATATTATTTTTATCTGCACCTTCTGAACTACCAACACTACTACCCTGACTTATTGGGTCTTTTAAATCAAAATCATCAAGATTTGATATATTAAGAACCGCTTTTAATCTTGCCTCAAAAAATTTTCTTGCTGCCAATCCTCTTCTAAATCCAAGTTGATAATTATAATCAGCTTCTTCTGATTTATTTTCATACAATTTTGATGCGTTTCCAACAAAATTAACCGAATAATATTGTCTAAATTCCTCATTACCAAAAATATCTTTTAATCTCTGATTAAAATAATTCTGAGAATTACCATCACCAATATCTTGTTGATTAATTTGTCCAATATTATATTGATCAACATTACTATTATCTTTAACATATTTACCACCAGTAGATTCGGTGAGACCAGTGAAATAATATATTTGACTGTTTAATCCTAATGCCCTTCCTTCCTGAGCACTATCAACTTTTGTTGAAATTTCATAATGAAGCGGATTATTATACATGTAGTTCATTGTAGTGTTTACTTGACTATCAGTTGGAACATCATTTTGAAAATATATAATAAAACTTTCACTAACTGTTGGTGGTTCAGAATATGTATTATTAGTACCATTAATGGTATTAATTTCATTTTTTAAAACATTTATTCTTAATTGCAAATCATTAATTGCTGCACTAGGATTTAATGGGTCACCACCGAATGCAAAAAAATCTGCGACCTTCTTCTTATAATCAGGATTTCCTATATAGTTTTTTAGTTGTTCGGGATAATCCATTAACATAACAAAACTAAGCGTTGCACTTCTTTCAGAATTCATGTAATTATACATTGGTTCGTTTCTACCAAGCATAACAGTTGGTTCAAATTTCGCACTAGCTGTTTCGTTTAACTGCATATCATAAGGTGGAAACCACATAATTCTTCCAGAAAATGGTCCAACCTCACTTGATGGAATTGGTGATCCAAATTCGTCATCAATTATGCCATTACCACTTTTTGGGTCTTTAATTACACCAATTGCAAGATTTTCAATACTAAACATTAGATTTTTCGAATCAATGTTGCCCTTATCATCTCGTGTTGGATGAATTCTTGGCATTACTGATTGATGTATAACAGAATTTTCATTTCCACCATAAGCAATATTACCAACGTATCTTAATGTCTTTGCATATCTATCATATTGATCAATTACAGAATGTTGACGAATACCAGTATAGTTTAGATTACCACTAACATTTGCATATTGAGAATTATTTGACTGCCATAAAGGATTACCATTAAACCCAATTACATCGTTACCATTCACAAATGCTTTTTTTGTAATATCTATATAGTGACCAGAAGTAGCATTTAATAAATTCTTTGTATATTCCAATATACCACGCTTTACATTAAAATCGGTATTAAGAACAGAACTCTGAAGTTGTAAATTATCCTGCTCGTATGTGGTATTGCCATGCAAATATGATGACACACTTTTTGCATTATCTGAAACACCATCTCTACCCCAAACAAGTTTATTATTAATACTTTCACTATCAACACTATTAACTACATTGTATAAATCAATACTACCCTTTTGTGGTGTTTTATTTGTTATTCCAAAATCAGAATCAATAATGTCTTGACTTGGCGCATATTCATCTGTGGTTGTATCAGTAGTAAACGAATCAAACATATCGATATTGCTACGATAAACAACATATGATGGAGAATAAATATGATTATAATTATATGGATGAAATTCTTTACTGTCGAAATTAAAATAAATTTTATCCAGCACAACATCAGATTGTCTAGTTAATTTTACTCCTTGATATGCACTATCAGAATTAATCGTACTAATCGTATTACTACTATCAGTACCATCTTGATTTATTGATTTATATACATTTAAATTAATGTTTCTAAAAAATTGAATTAATTGACCCTTACCAGTATTTTTAAGATAGTCATCATTCGTAGGATTTGCACTAAGTGGATTGGCATTAGTAATATAATTAGTGCTATAAAAAGCAGTGCTAATTATTTTTTCAAATAGATTTGCATTAATATCCTTTGTAATACCATAATCGGTTGGAAATGACAACGGATTTTGCCATTTTAATATTTTACTTAAATCAACAGATGGTAAATATTGCTGTGCCAAATGCGCTGCAGAATCATAAGATAACTGCTTAATAAGCATTTGTGATCCAATTTGTTCTAAATTAGTTAAATTTCCACCTCCAGCACTAACAATACCTCTTGAAATTAATGAATTACTAATATTTCCAATGCCGTTAAGTTGTGGAATAACATTAACATAATTACCAACTTGTTTTAATGAAGTTGGCGTATTATCTTGATATGGAACAGATGAATCATAAGGATTTTCTGCAATAATTGCATTTCTAAAATCATTATAATTAGTATAAAATTTACCCTTCCAGCTAATATTTAAATTGCTATCTAATGTTGACATCCACGTATTTTTAAATAAATACTTGCAGAATAAGTTTTTTATATATACTTTTACCTTGCCAAAAACTATGCAATCGACATATTCTTATAACAATATTTTTTCCTAAAAAAAGTTGAGTATGTAATGAAATTAACTATGATTAATTGAAATTATAATATTACTTTTGATTTTTTAATTGATTTCAATTGAAATGAACATAACTATCCCATATTGTCAAATTATTATTAAATTTGTAAAAGTTAATAACAATCTTGTAAATTTGTTCATCAATTCGGAGAAGCGATGAAAGAAGTTTGAATGAGTTAAATAACTGTTTGTCTGAAAGACTCCCAAAAGTTTAATGAAAAACTTCGTCAAAGTTACAATATTTTTTTGACAATATCAAGACATTTTATGTTTTATGGCAAAATTTATTTTTTTCCTGATTTTCCTTGATATGCAGATTGTTGTTTTTCAATAGCAACTACAGTGTCATATACTTTATGCATGAAAACTTCTCCATTCATATTTAATGTAATGTCATTGCTTAATTGAACTTTTCCACCATTTTCAAATTCAACTTTTAGTGGAGATTTTAATAGATTTGCAAGTTCTGCAAACATTCCACCACCTTTAATATTTGCTTTTGAAATTGATTCAACAGCATTTTGAACAGCAATAAAATCATCTTTACTTCCTGACATTACTGATTTTATATTTGCAAATCCATCTCCAACATTTTTTATTGCGTCAGCATGTTTTGCAATGCGACCAATTGCAAATGATAGTCCAATTGCAGCAGGTAATGACATTGTTGAAACTCCAAATGCTGCCGACATCATACCAATCCCCGATGCTACTTTAATAAAATCATCACCAGCACCTTTAATGTTTTTAAACATATCGCCTAATCCAGTGCCCATATATCCAATACCTGCTGCTGCAATACCAACAGCACCACCTATCATCAATAGTGCAGCACCCAATGCTAATAATACTGGTGCTGCAGGAGCAGCAACTGCTGCAACAATACCAATACCCACCGCTGCAGCTGGAAATGTAATTGCAAGTGTCATTGCAATACTTTTTAGATTTTCTGCCTGATCTTTTGTTAACTTACTCATGGAATCTGCAAGTTTTGATATTCCTTCCGCTGCAAGTCCAACTCCAGCACCAAGTCCAATTGCGGCTGCACCAATACCAGCACCAGTTCCTAATGATTTTAAACCCTGTCCTGCTGCAAGTCCACCTGCACCTTTTTTTATATTACCTGCCTTAGTAAACCATTTACTTGCACTCTTACCCATTCCACCACCTTCTTTTGCTATAGAAGATGATTTACCAAACCCAATTGACTTGAATGCACCACCTAGTTTTCCGCTTTCTAAAAATTTATCTGCAACCCTACCCAATCCAAACGTAACTGTTTTCCAAGCAACCGCTGCTCCTGCTAATATTGCAGCAGTTGCTGCCAATCCCCCCCATCCTTTTGTTGCAAGGTCTGCAAGCCATTTAACGGCAGGTAATAAATATTTATTAATTCCATTTAATACAGGTAGTAAGGATGCCTTTAATTCTTGAATAGTTGCCTTAAATGTTTCATCAAATGTTTGTGCGTTTTTTGCACGTTCCTCCAAACTCACCTGTTCTTTAGCAAAAGCTTTTGCTTGATCTTTTGTTAGATTACTAATATCTTCCATTCTACCAGCAAGTTCAACTTGAAATCTACCCGATTTTGCATTAAACACTGCAGCACCTTGAACTAATTCTTTTTCTCTATCAGTTAAACCCAATCCCTGTAATTGCTGTGCCATTTTACTAATATCAAATGCACGTTCTGCCATTTCAGTCATTTTTTCGGTGGTAATGCCCAACGCTTTACCAGCAAATGCTAATCTATCACGGTCTGCAGGACTAATAAATTTTTCAAACGTTCCATCACTAGTTTTTCTTAATGTAACTAAATTTTTAGTTAATCCAGCAATTTTTTCTTGTAATTTTTTGGGGTCATTACGTGCAAAATATAGTGTTTGAAACATATCAAGTTTTGCAAATTCACCTCCCATTACTTGTAGTTTAGCAACCATATTAATTGCGCCATCCAAGGTTCTTGCAGTATCTGCTGCATTTAATGCATCGCTAATATCAATTTTAAATTTTTCGGCATATTGTGCCATTTCAGCAAAACCCTTAACTCCTTGCTGAAAATTATATGTATTTAATTTTTTAAAATTATCATTTATGTTTTTTAATACTTTGGTTGTATTAACGCCCATTCTTTCCGATGAATCTACAACCCCCTGTACGTAATTCATTGTACTTTTTGCATCAAATCCCATTAATTCAAATTGCGCACCTAGTTTTGTTGCTTGCTCAATACCTAATCCAGTACCCTTTCCAATCATAGTAATGTCACTAAGCATTTCAGATGTCATTGCACGTGCCCTACCAGTTTCATCCGCATATCCTTCTTGAATCTTTTGTAAATCTTCAAGGTTTGCACCAAGTCTTGCAGCAAAAATCGCACTATTTTCAAATGAACTTCGCATCATTTCTGCCTTAGTACCTGACATGCCAAGGTTAAGAACTGTTGATCTAATTATTTTATCTTGTGATTGTAAATATGTCCAAAGTCCTTTTACTGCACCACCTAGTTGTCTGGTTAAGTCAACTGCTGTTTGTCTAGCTTTATTTCCTTCCCTAATTGTCTTATTAAATTCCTTTTCTTTATCAATAAGACTTTTTTGTTCATTTCTTAGTTGTTCTACTAATTTAAGTGCATCCTTTTCACCAGCAAGATACGATTTAGTTGCTTCAGCAAGTAATTTTTGATTATTTGCAATTTGTTCAGAAAGAAGTCTGCTTTGTTCTTGCTGACTAACAACACCCTTTTTACCATTAATTTCGTCTTGAATTAATTTATTTAGTGCTGATTGTTGCTCACGCATTTTTTCTAACTCACTTAAACTTTTATGTGTATCTGCCATAATATTTTGGTGTTTGTATATAAATACAATAGACCAAGAATTTTACCTTCTTGGTCTATTGCTACTTTTATTTCTTTCGTTATCGGCAATTCTTTCTATTTCATCTCTTTCCTTTTTGAGTAAGTGTAGAAAGTGTCGTCTACGATAAATCGGAATATTTTCAATATAATTCGCCTGAAATCTACCATGCTTTGTTAAAATGTAAATTTCTTCATTAACCATTTTCTTATACTCACCTGCTAGGTGCTTGGGAAAAAAAAATCCAGACCAATTGTTAAATTAGCTTCAAATGTATACCCATCCTTTGTTTTAAATTCATATGCCATATCAACATCAGGTGCAACATCAATGATTTTTCTACGAATTGCGTATGCATCTAGTGCTGGCATTGCATCTACAAATTTATCAACATATGTTCTGTCCATATTTCCACCAATTGAAATAATATGTGACTTTAATTTCATTGTATTATATTCACTAAATTCTTGGTTATATACATCTTTTAATGCTTCGGCTTTTTTAAATATGATATCTTCTTCACCTGAAGTGAGCAATCTAATTATAGCAGTTTTTTTACGCATGGGTAATTCAACACTAAAATATCCCCTTTCATCTGGAAGTTCCTTAATTTCCCTATACTTTAATTTTAATAGGTTAACTGATGCCTTAAATGGTGTATTTGTTCTAGGGTCATTAACTTGAACAGTGTATTCTGAACCATAACTTGAGCTGCGTAAAAACAAAATTATTGCATTACGGTCACCTGCCAACAGATTTTCAGGATTAACACCTGCGGTTTTTATTTTTCTTTTTAATAGTAAATTTAATACAGTACCAGAATCAATTAGTGATGGAGTTGTAAGTAAGTCCTCATCTTTTGATGTCATATACTCAACATTTACTTCAGAAATTCCATTAGAATAAAATAAACCCTTTGATGGTAATTTAATTATTTCATATGCAATCATCAAATCAGGGTCAGTTTCAGTTGACATCGTTCTTTCAAAATTACTTTGATTAAATTCTGGGGTCTTTGGTGCTAAATTTATTGGACTACCAATTTGTTGGTTATTTGAGTCTTCTTTGTATTTTTTTAATACATCTCCAATTTGTTCCTTTTGTGGTAATTGTGCTCCGTCTTCCATTTTATATTTTTTTATTGTTTTTGATAAATACTGTGATTTAAAAAAATAATAAAAAAATTCAAGATTTTTATTTTATACTCGTATTACTACATGTATGTCAGATTATAAAATGATAATAATTAAAGTAAATTTTTAACTCAAATTATATGGGTAGGGATAGAATAAAGGAAAATGAAGATTACAATTCAATGCTTTTTACTAATAATAGTAATCAAATTTCAAAATTTAAGGAAGAAATTGGTAAACTTTTACCTAATGACATAAAAATTAAAGCAAAAAATGAAAGTCAGGTTAAGTTAATCAATTCAATAAAAAATAATGAAATTACTATTTGTGCTGGTCCTGCAGGAACTGGAAAAGCACAACCATTAGATTCATTAATTTTATCTGAAAATGGTTTTATTAGAATGGGTGATATTACATTAAAAGATAAAATTTTTTCAAAATCTGGAAATTTAACAAATGTTATTGGTATTTTTCCACAAGGAGAAAAAGATATATATAAAATAACTTTTAGTGATAATAGTGTAGTTGAATGTTGTGATGAGCATTTATGGTTGGTTAAATCAGCAAAAGACAGAGAAAATAAAAAAAACTTTAATGTTAAAGAATTGGTCGATATTAAAAAGGATTTCATTCTAAAAGGAAATGGTCGTAAAAATTATTCAATACCAATAACAAAACCAATTAATTTTTCTAGTAAAGAAGTTACCATTAATCCCTATTTAATGGGAATTTTAATTGGTGATGGTTGTTTTGTATCACCCAATGTTAGATTAACAACAGTTGATAATGAAATTTTAAATAAATTTAATGATTTATTAGATGATAATTATATTCTAAGTCAACAAAATTCTGATTTAATTAGTTATAATATAATATTTAAAAATTCTAAAGATTCTAAAAATAGATTTAATGATAATTTAATTCCATTTACCACATTAATAGCGAATTATGATTTATTGGGATTAAAATCTAATGAAAAATTTATTCCTAATGATTATAAATTTAATTCGGTTGAAAATAGAATTGAATTATTGCAAGGATTAATGGATAGTGATGGTACGATTGAAAATAAAAGTAGGAGTTTATCGTTTTCAACATCATCAAAAAAATTAATTGATGATTTTAAATTTATTGTTGAATCTTTAGGTGGTGTTGTTAACAAGCTACGTATAAAAAAGGGTGGGTATAAAAAAAATAGCATTTACATCGCATGTAAGGAAAGTTATACTTATTCATTTAGATTACCCAATAATATTATACCATTTAAATTATCAAGGAAATTAATTCTCTTTAAAGAAAAAACCAAATATCTTCCAATAAGATATATTAAAAATATTGAATATGTTGGAAAAAAGGAGGCACAATGTATAATGGTCGATGATGAGTCACATACTTATTTAACAAATGATTTAATTGTGACACATAATACTTTCGTGGCAATTGCATATGCATTAAGTTTATTAAGAAAGCCAAGTAATCACTATAAGAAAATATATTTGGTTAAGTCGGTTACGACACTAAAAGGTGAAGAAATTGGTTTTCTAAAGGGTGATTTGAAAGAAAAAATCGAACCATTTATGTGGAGTTTTACAATAAATATGGAAAAAATTTTAAATGATACAATAATTAAGGAATTGGTTAATCGAGATGTTATCAGATATTTTCCACTAGCATATATGCGTGGTGCGAGTCTTGATGATTGCATCATTATTGCAGATGAAATGCAAAACGTTACGCTTGATAATTCACGAACACTTCTTACTCGTATTGGAAGTAACAGTAAATTAATTTTACTTGGAGATATTAATCAGATTGATATGAAAAATAAGCGTGAAAGTTCTTTAGAAATCATACTAAATATATTTGATAATACAGATAGTATTGGTGTAATTAAAATGTCTGAAGATGATACTAATGTTAGAAATCCACTTATAACAATAGTTGAAGATAAATATAAAGAATATTTTACTTTAAATAAAATTAGTGGTCACAAAAAAATGTTATTGATTGAAGATAATGGAAGAGAATAAAATAATTGTAATATATGTTGGTATTGCAGGTCTTCGCAGTGAAGATATTGAACAATATGTAATGAAATTAAAAAATAAAATTTCTCCAACATCGGTAAATGGTGAGGTCATATTCATACCAACACAATCGTATGATACTAGGATTGATTGTATTAATCCAAAATATATAACTGATAGAGAATTGATTCAAGAACATACAAATATGATGCATAAATTAGAAAATGAGTTGAAAATTCAGCTCGATATATTAAAAACAAAAAATCATGAGTAAATTAAAAATAGGTATTGTTATTGACGAAATACTTAGAGCCAAATGGCTTCAATTTGATAGATTTTATGCACAAGAATTTGGTGAAGAACAGCACGAACCAAATTATGTATATGATTTATTTAATGGGTATAAATGGGATGATACTTTGGAAGAAGTTAAAGAAATGCGAGAACCAGAAGAAATTCCAGAAAATATTAACCCACTCGACTATCAACCAAATGAAAATGGAGAAGTACCAGCAGATTTTTTATTGTTTAGAAAATCTGAAAAGGTAAATGTTACTGCAAAAGAAATGTATAATCGTTTTATGTATGAAGACTATTTGTTTGAAATACATGGTGCTGCAACTGTAATGTATAAGGGAATGGATTTGCATGTAAATAATTTTTTGCAAAAATATGAAGGTAATGTAGACTTTACTGTAATGAATGTTGAAAATCGTTTTAGCATTCCACCAACACTTTTCTTTCTTAGTAAAATGTCGTGCAGATTTAAGAATTATAAATTTGTTAATAATTCTGTGGATATGTGGAACGATGTTGATATTTTAATCACAACCGACCCATATATACTAAAATTGGGAGCACCTTGGGGTAAGAAAATTATAAAATTAAAACGACCATATAATGAAGAAATTTCTACAGGTTCTATGGAAGTATTACAAATTGCAGACTTAATCGATAATTCTGATTTTGAAAAAATAATTAAATATAAAAAAAGTAAATAAAATGAGTGAAGAATTACGTAGTGCAGCACAACAAGCTGAATTAGAAAAAACTGAAAAAATTAGGGTGTCTTTAGATAAACTTGTTAATAAAACATCAAAATTTTTATTCATTATACCAGAATCACCAAGTCCTGCTGCAAGTGTGTATGAAATATACTTTCATGCAAGTGTTGTTAAAAATATGGGATATGAGGTTATTATTATGGTTGAAAAGGGTGATTATGTAATACCTGCATGGATTGAAAAGGAACTTACTGATCATAAGCATATGTCAATGTCAGACCCAAAACTTTCTGTTGGTCCTGAAGATATTATGATTATCCCAGAAGTGTATACAAACGTTATGGAACAAACTAAGAATTTACCTTGTGTTAGAATTGGATTACTACAATCTGTCGATTATATGGTTAATTCGTTAATTCCTGGCACTGATTGGGAATCATTTGGAATTCACGATATTATTACAACATCGCAGTCACTCAAGGAATGGGTTGATGTATACTATGGTAATAAATTTAATATTAAGGTATATGATATTGGAATTCCAGAATATTTTGAGAAATCAAATACACCACAAAAACCAATTATATCTATTATGGGTAGAAATGCAAATGAAATTAGCAAGTTTGTTAAATTGTTTTATGCTAAAAATCCACAATATAATTGGGTAACATTTGACCCTATGCTTACAAAGTCAAAGCCACCACAACCAATGCGCAGGGTTGATTTTGCAAAGAGATTGCGTGAAAATTTTGCAGCAGTATGGATTGATAGAATTTCATCGTTTGGAACGTTCCCGCTTGAGTGCATGAAATCTGGCGTAATTCCAATTGCATTAAAGCCAGATATTATGCCAGAATATATGATCGAAAGAGATGAAAATGGTGTTGGTGTTAGGGCGGTTGATGGTGCAGGGGTTTGGACAAATAATTATTACGATCTTCCAGTTATGACTGGTGAGGTATTAATTAAATTTCTGGATGATAGTATTACTTCAGAACTATATGAATCAATGGATAAGGTTGTGAGTAAATATACACAGAAAGCAAGTGAAAATATGCTAATCGAAATTTATTCTGAATATGTTAATGACAGAATTAATTTATTGCGTTCTGCAATAGAACCAGTTGCTGAATCAGAATCAAAACAATCTACAATAGAATCAGTTGTTGAATCAGAATTAAAACAATCTATTGAATAAAAATAATTATAACATTATAATATAAAAATATGAATATTACTGCAATAATTCCAGTCCATGAATACAATGACAAAATTTCAAGTTATTTAGATAAGGCTGTTGAATCTATAATGAAACAAGAGGGTGTTGAGTTACCAGAAATTATCTTGGTATATGCTGCATCAATTGAACCCGAAATCAATGATTTTAATAATCAAATGATTAGTAAATATCAGGATACGATTAAATTAGTTTTACTAAAAAATAGTGATAATACTGAATATCAGTCACAAGTTAATCTTGCTGTCGATATGGTCAAAACAGACTATTTTACAGTAATTGAACTTGATGATGAATACAGTGTGTCTTATTTTAAGAATTCAAGTAAGTATATCGAAAGTTATCCAGAAATTGACATATTTCTTACGATGATGGTTGAGGTTAATGATAATAATCAAGGAATTAAATTGACAAATGAAACTGTTTGGGCACAACAATTTGTTGGTGAAAACGGTGAAATGGGTTATTTAAACATTAATTCATTAAAGCAATATTCTGATTTTAAACTCAGTGGTGCAATCATTAAAAAATCAGAATTTATTAATTTAGGTAGATATAAAGTAAATATTAAATTGGCATTTATGTATGAGTTCTTACTCAGAGCATTAAATAATGCAAGTAAAGTATTTTCAATGCCTAAAATTGGATATAAACATCTTGCAACTAGAGAGGGTAGTTTATTTGATGGTTATTTGAAAAATATGCCTGTCGAGGAAAGAAAGTTTTGGTTTGAAACTGCAACAAAAGAATCTAATTTTATTGGTGATAGAGTTATAGATACATCAAAACTTAATAAAACTGTTGCTCAAAAATAATCAATATTCTTGAATTTGTTGTAAATGAAAGAAGTTGAAAATGGTGCACAATATTTTGCTGAAAGGGAAGAACAAGCAGTTATTGATTATATAAATTCAAATTCTCTGGAAGAGAAAAATAAAATTTATAATGAAATACTGATTGAGCCATTCAGAAAAATGATACAATCTATTTTAAGAAGATACCCCATCCATATCGGTAATTACGATATGGTTGAGGTTGAATCTAATGCTCTGACACATCTTATTGAGCATATGGTCAAATTTAATCCAGATAAAATAACTAAATCTGGAAATAGAACAAAAGCATTTAGTTATTGTCAAACAATTATTAGAAATTATTATAAAGACCATAGCAAGAAAAGTTATACTGAAAAAAAAATTAATTTATCATATGATGATTATGCCGATGAAATTAATGAAAATAGCGATTATTCATATGAAATTGAAATTGAAACACAACATCAACTTGAAAAATTAATCGATTCAGTAATCATGAAAATCGAAAACATGATTACTGAAGAATCGACATTAAAAAGAAATGAAATTATTGTTGGTGATGCAATTATTAATGTATTGAAAAATTGGCATATTTTATTTATGGAGGAAACACCAGAAGGAAAATATTCAAAAAGGGTTACCAATAAATTTGCTAAAAATAAAATATTGCTATTTTTAAAGGAACAAACAGGACTAACAACAAAAGAAATTAGAATTGGCATTAAACCATTTAAGGAAATATATTTTGTTGAAAAGATGGACTATTTGGATGACTAATAAATGTTGAATTTATGGTATTGGTTGAACAAAAATGTCTATTTTAATTAAAAAAATGAAATATCATTAAATAGAATAAATTAAATAACTAGTATTTATATGTACTAAAACCTACATGTCATGCCAAGACCACAGAGACGAAAATTAGAATTTAATGAAGATAGTGTTAATAAACTGCTTCAAGAAATTTATGATGATACCCATAACATAAGAGCAAAAATTACTAGGCTATTTACTAAGTGGGAAACTAAAGTAAAAGAAAATGGTGAAGTTGCTGCAATTGGTGACCAAATTGTTAAACTTATTGCTGCGGAAGCAAAAAATCAAGATCAAAAAATCATGTTGCTCCGTTATTTAAAAGAAGTTGTGTTTGATAATAAAATTGGTATTACCAGCAGTGCAAATGATAAAAAAACTGATGAGAAAAGTAATGTAACCACTGATAGAAGAAATGAGTTACTCAATTTTGTTGCAGATGAAATTGAGAAAAAGGAAAGAGAAAAGGGTAGATAATGAGTAGAGCAAGCGATAAATCTGCAACATTCAGTAAAATTCGTGCAATGAATTCTGCTAACATGCAAGGTAAAATGCCTAAGCAGTTAAATTCATTGCCATCAATCAATAATAAAACCGAGCCAATACCATATTTGCTCGATATGTTAAAGGTTGTTGCAGGTTCAGAAGCATTGAAAATGTTGGTTGGTGGCCTTCTAACTAAAGTTGTTGGAAGTGCAGAGCCAAAAGTAAAGTCTGTAATTAAAAAACAATTTACTCAATCAAATTCAAGCAATTCATTACCAGCATCATTTAAAACAAACGGTGTTAACATACCCATGAAAACACTTGATCCACAAAAAAAATTGCAAGTTAGTCCCACATCAACAAATACTGGTGGTAAAATATTGTATGGTTCGCCAAGCAATAATAACTTTGATTATCGGGTTCGTGATTCGTTGAGACTTTCTGGACAACCAGTTCAAACAAATAATATGCAAATTATGCATAATGCAGGAATTGATAGTCTTAATATAAAACCTGCTATAAGTAGTTCAAGTTTAAATGTTGGTACATATTTTAGTCAATTTGTTGATAATAGCCAACTTATAAATACAAATGAAATTGTTGGTAGTACAATGGATAGAATTTTTGGCACAATGTCCAAAAGTCAAAATAAATCTGCCGAACAAATATTGGATGAGTTACAAACAGAAAAGATGTTAGAACAGGTAATTAATGGTGATGATTCATTTGTAATTTCACCTGAAGATAATGCTGCATTACAGAAGCAAGCGTTAGAAACTGCACAAGGTGTATTAAATTATGATATGGGTTGTGGAATAATGCCATCTTCACTATCAATGAATGCGCTCAATACAATGATAAATACCATATCTGGGTCAACTGATCCCAATGCTGTTTCAAATGCAATTGAGGATGCGCTAGATGCAAGTCTTTCAGGAAATACTGATGTTTCTGCAGAAAATAAACAAACAATAAAAGATGGTTTTTTCACTAAGTTGATTAATACCCTTACTGTTAAACTATTGGCAGCAGTAACGACAGCACCACAAATACGTGCATTGATGGGAATTATGAGTAGTATTCAAAATAATGGATTGATGCTTCTTACTAGCGTAAAGGATGATATTAAAAAATGGAAAATCTACATAAAATGCCTAGCAAAAGAAATTTTAACAATGGTTGCTGAATTTATATTTGCATTGGTTGTTGCATATTTAATTAAGTTGATAAAACCAATTGTAGTAAAAATTGTAAAAGAAAAGGTTAATCAATTTGTTAGAATAATAAAAAGTTTAGTTTCAGCAAAAGCCGCAGCACTTTCTAGTGCTGTTGCAGGAAGTGCCGATACTTCAGCAGGACCACCAACATAAACATAGAATTTAATACTTAATTATATGATAGTAGACCAAAAATTAAACAAACAATTTGTCGGAGTTTATCTTATCGATGGTGAGATAGATGGCACACAACTTGCAACGACAATAAAACCAAATTTGTTTAGAAGATTAATGACAAGTTGGTTTTTGGGTTGGAAATGGATTAGCATTAAACAGTTAAAAACCAAGAAATAGAAATGGCAATTGATTTTACTAGTATTGATTCAATTATTGGTGGGTTTGATAAAGTATTGAGTCTATCGACTGTTGGTGGTCCACCACCTGTGCCCACACCATTAATACTAATTGGTGTTCCACAACGTGCTGGATTATCACCAACAAAAATCGCAACCAACATTATCGCCAGAAAAAGCGAAGCTGGGTTGCCAGTAGGTGTTTTACCTAATGGTAATACAAATCCTGATGAAATTATGGAACGAATTAGAATTGAAGAAATTGTTAAAGCACTTCAGGAAGATGCAATTATTAGCGTGGGCGTACCACCAGGTATAACACTTACGGCAGCAGGTATTTCACCATCTGGTCCAGTTTCAGTTTTTGGTTCAACGATAACATTTATTAAGGGATATGGAGTAATACAATAATGGAAAATTTGAGTGGATATACTTCAACGCAGTTACTTAAAATTGGAAATGATATTAAGAAACAATATGATGAATTAAAAGTTGACATTGTTAACGAAACGTATTTGCTTCAGGAAGTTGAAAATAGATTAAATGAAAAACTTTCTAAGTTTGAACTGCTCGAAAAACATTATACAACAGTTATTAATGAAATTAATAAAAGATAGTTATGTATAATAAACCATATCTACAAAGAAGTAGGCCAAATGAACAGGTACAATCTACGATTAATGTAAATAGAACAATATATTATGGCAGGGTTGTTAGTATTGATGACAATACTGATGGTGGTGCTATTAAGGTATTTATACCAGATTTGGATAATTTTACATCCGATTCTGATTTGCCTTGGTGTTATCCATTACTGCCAAAATTTTTTCATATATATCCTCAAATTAATGAAGTTGTGCGTATTTTACTTGAAGACAATAAATTTCCACAAAGAAGTAGGTATTGGTTAGGTAGTGTTATATCACAACCGCATAAAATTGGTTTTGATTCATGTAAAACTGCGTTATCTACAACTAATTATGGTGCTGTTCAGCCAGATAGAGCACCCAGCACATATCCAGATGCACAAGGTGTATATCCACTAAAAACAGATGTGGCACTTGTTGGTAAAGTTAATACTGACATTATTTTGAGAGATAGTGAGGTTCATATTCGAGCAGGTAAGCATGAAAATGGTAGTGTTTTAAAATTAAATACCACAAATCCTGCAGATATTAGCATGACATACGAAATAAAACCAAGCATTTCTGACACTAAAACAGTAACATACTATAGTAATACCGTTATTATGAGTGATAAAATTGCCATAATTTCCCATACTGGTGATCCCCAATATAGGGCAGCAAGAGTAACTGCTGCAGATAGAACCGATATGTTTAATACTGGACATCCTATGGTGCGTGGCGATGTGCTTATTGAAGCACTAAATGTAATTAAGGACGCACTAATAAATCATATTCACGGATATTCGGCAATATCTGCAGAAAAAACAGAAGTAATTACAAAATTAGAAAAACTTGAGTTGGAATTAATGTTACAACCAAATATTGTAATTAATTAATTTTTTTGTAGATTTGTCCATGATTGATCTTCAAATACCGAATGAACTATATACATCATTTAATGATGTTACGTATTATGATGAACCGCATAAGTATTACCTTAATGGAAATGAATTAATTTCAGTAACAACTATTATTCATAGGTATCAAGAAGAATTTGATGTAGAATTTTGGTCTTATAGTAAGGGAATTGAGTTTAATCTAAGCCCAGAAATTATTAAGAGGGCATGGAATTTCATAAATAAAAAGGGAACAATTAAGGGTTCTGCAATACATAATTATAGTGAAAACTTATTTCAAAATAAAATATTCGAATATCCAAAACAATTGATATTAAATGAATTTGGTTTTGATCCAATATTACCTGAATTTAATATTACAAAAAAACACGTAGATAAATTTTATTCTGATGTTCATGGTAAGTTAATACCAATTAGAACTGAAATGATTATATATGACCGTGAGTCATTTATTGGAGGGATGGTCGATATGTTGTTTTATAATGTAAAATGGAAGTGTTTTCAGATTTTCGATTGGAAAACTAATAAAAAATTTACTACTGAAAATAAGTCAAAATATTTATTAAATGATTTATTTGTGCTGGAAGATACCGATTTAACTATATACTCATTACAACTTAGTTTATATAAATATATTATAGAAAAAAATACTGGAATTAAACTTGGAAAATCATATGTTGTTTGGTTTTCACACAATAATTCGTCATATAAAATTATTGAAACCATAGATATGACATATTACATAAAAAAAATTATTGAGAATAGGATATCTGAATTATCTATACGTAGTTAATAAAAAAGCCACCTAAAATGAGTGGCTTTTTTAATAAAATCGTATAACTTTTACAAGTTAAGTATACATTTGTAAGGTTGTAGTTCAAGTGTAATATTAGTTAATTCATCTGAGCCATAATCGTTTTCACCGAAATCAATGCTAACAATTTGACATTTTTCTAGTGTCCATTTTTCGATTTCAACACCTGTTGGGTCTAATGAAGTCAAAATAATGTTTTTTTGATATCCTGCTGCATAACCCATACGACCAGTAAGCGATTCTGCACCCAAACGAACCCATTCCATTAAAATTTGTGATGTTGATGGACCTATTGGGTCAAGAAATGTAACTGACACGGTATCCCACGTATATCTACCCATAACGTATGTTTGTTCATTCATGTATGGAATAGCAACGCTATTTATTTTCATTGATGGTCTTTTAAATTTTTGAACTGCCCACACTTCAACACCTATTGTACTATCAAATTTTGCGAAAAATCGATTTACACGTTTTGGTTCATATTCGAAGGGCATACCCCTCATCATTTCTCCTGCCATTTTATTTTATTGTTTAATTTTGTTTAACTTATTTTTATGCGTTTTTTATAAATACTTGTGTATTTCAAAACAAATTATAAATTATTCTGGTAATTTACCTGTTCTTTGATATGACCTAAATTCTTCGGTGGTTAAACTTTCAATGCTTCTTTTAGGCTTTAATTGTATCTGAGATTCGTTAATGATTTTATTATTGTCATCAATATTGTTAACGAATTTCTGTTCATCAATGATTACTTCGCTATCGTTGATTTCATGATTATCTACAATTTTTTCTTCATCAATAGTTTTTTCTTCATTAATAACTTCTTGTTCATCAAAAGAATTAACTTCAATTGGAATTTTAATGTGAACTGCTTCTGGTTGTGTTTCTATAATAACGTTATCTACTGATTCGTTAATACCTTCTTCATTTTTTTTATCTTTTGCCATTTTATGATATTTTAATGTTTTATTATTTATGATAAATACTGTTAAATTAATAATGAAAATGAGAGGAATTTCCCCTCATTTTCATTATTTGGAATTATGCCCCAACATCAGCAAATGATGCTCCTGATGGTGTGATTGTAAATGTAATACCAATATACTCTAAAGAACGTGTTGGTTTTAAGAAAATTTCGCCATATAATTCATTTCTATCACGGCTTTCGGGTGTGTTATTAGTATCATCCATCGTGATCCTGAAATCAGTTAAACCTCTTTCTCTCTTAATTGCTTCAAGAATTGGATTTGCCTGTGCTAAGAACTGGTCAACTGTTGCTTGGTCATTTTGCTCAAACAACAATCTGACTGCGATGTTTGAAATAAGAACCTTGATTTGAAGCAATAGTCTTCGAACATTAATTCTGTCAAGTGCTGTTTCGGCAACCTGTAATGTTTTTTGACCAAAAATTGCAGTTCCTACATCAGTGAAGAATGCCATTGGGTTAATTTTTGCTTTATATAAAATATCTCTTGCATCAAGCGACATGTTATACTTAGGTTTAATTGCGTTTGTTACACCACGATTAAGACCTGCAGGTGCGAACCAAGGATATGCAATATTATCTGTAAATGCCATTGCCCTAACAACTTCAGATGTTGGTGAGATATATACATTAACATTATTCTGTGTATCTCTCATCTGAATCCAAGGAAAATATGTGCACGAAAAACTACTATCAATTCCAGTATTTGCCATTAAATCTGCAATACCTTGTGCAGCCAATACATCTGTACTTGTGCCATCACTTACTGAAATTGGTGGTATGTAATCAGGCGAATCAATAATATATAAACTATCTGTTCTCTTTTGCTCTATCATATCGATAGTGTCTTGAACTAAAATTGTATTGTTAGTCCAATCAATACCAGGTGTTGAAAACAAATTAATTGTTACTTGTTCAGGGTTTGAAAATGTATCAATTGCTGTTTGCCATGCCTGAAAATCATTACTTGGAACAATATTTGGATTTGATGGGTAGCCGCTAAATAATCCACCTTGCTGAAATCCATCAGTATTTGATCTTGATGTTCTGTTAACATCCCATGCATCAAAACCACCTGCAGGAACAAATGTGAATTTTCTAGTCTTAATATCATAGTAAGGATTTGTTGTTCTATCCGTGTCCTTATATGTTTGAATTTGACCGCTACCTACTTCGAATTGACCGATTTCTTCAGTGCCCTCATAGTATGTTCCAGTTGCACCGCTATCTAAGTGAAAACCTTTAGTCTTTGTAAAGCCACCTTGACCGTAATAGTTGAAAAAGTTTTGGTTAATACCATCACCAGTTGAACTAGTTGAATCATATCCGTGTTCTGAAATACCTAAGTATGTTTTAGATACCTTATCGGTAGTTAGATAACTTGTTTTATAGAAAATTTTTGGTGCAATACCATATGTTGCATTACCAGTATTTCCAGTACTATAATCGGTAAATTCATATCCTTCGAAACCTGCTGGGAACATATTTGCTGGAATATTGTCAGCAAGTTCTACCATAACATAGCTACTAAGTAATGAATATTCACCATCAGACGTACCAATGCGCTGTGCAATATAACTAGACAATCCTTTGAATAGTGTACATCTTGTATAAGTTTCCAATACAATTGGACTATCATCAGTATCGTAGAAATCACGAACCACCACATCGAATTCATATGTTGATGGGTTAATGTTTGCAATAGTTACTTTAATCTCTTGATTTGCAGCATCACCATCAGAAATGCTAATAAACTTAAATAGTCTGTTAACGTGGCTACCCATTAATTGCGATACAACCCAAGGCGTTTCTGGTGTTTGATATTTTATTTTATAGTCACTAAAATTCTCAGAAGAGCCAGTAATTACATTGCAGTTAACGCCATACGCATAACCCTCAGCATCAATCTTATTAATGAGGTCAGGATAAATTGCTTGTGTCCAAATTTTTAATTTTTTGTCCTTTGCTGTTCTACCAATAACGTTTGGCAAAAATGCAGTGCTTGTTGGGTCTAATGAAACTGTGTATAATTCGGTGCTACCAGAATCAGATGCAATCATATTAAATTTACCAAATAGGTCTCCAGAGCCAACAATTGTGGTGTTACCACTAGCTGGAATTTCAAAATTTGTTGCCCAGAATGTTGTTTGCTGTACATCGTTGGTTGGTATTGTAGAATCTGCTCTACTTCTAATAACGGCAACTACCATATTTTCATACTCACTTAATGATGTACCAGTATATGATACAACAGTATCTGTAACAGTGCCACTACTTGTTATTGCACTATAGGTTGTTGCAGTAAATTGGTGCACTTGCTTTGTGAAAACACCAGTATTAATATTTTTTGTGTATCCAGTATCGGTAATACCAGTTGCACCACTACCAACTAATGCTACACCAAGATATGCATTATTAGTGTATGGAATGCCAGTTGTAACCACAGGTGAACCCGTAGTTCCTTCTGTGCTACTATCAATACCTGCTGATATGGTTAATGCCCATGCTTTACCTGCATCATACCCACTTAAACCCAGCACTCTGGTTACCCAAAGTTGATTGGTTTGACTTAAATATGAATTTGCAACATATGGTAACTGAAATTGCAATTGATTTGCATTATTTGGAAATCTTGCAATGCTTTGTGCACCAAATCTGTTTAAGAATTGAGTTTTATCCTGTATGTATACTGGTTCGAAAGCGGGACCCTTTAGCGTTTCACCAACTAAACCCAAAGTTGTTACGCCTACATTACGTGTTACGTATGTTATGTCTCGTTCCTTAAATTTTACACCTGGAGAGGTGAATACGAAATCTGCCATGTTATTTATTGTTTAAATTTTATAATTTTTCTCTATGATAAGCAATGTTTTATCTTTTCAAATAAATACTAAAAAAATATTGAAAAGGTGTTTAATTCTAATTATTATGGTGCTGTCATTCTTCTCAATAAACCCAAATTTTCATAGATTTTATGTTTTTTGATTCAAATTTTTAAAAATTTCGGTTTTTATTGCCCAGATTTCGCCAAATTTTCTTAAATATTTTTTTTATTAAAATAGAAAATAATTTTCATTAATGTGGATTTCATTATATTAGTATTTATGTTAAATATTTATTTATGAATAAATCACAACGAATTTATTTAACTACAGGCAACACAGGTAATTTCATAAATGATAAGTATGTTAAGGTAAAGCTTGAGCAAAATGTTGAAACACTTGAACTTCTTACGCTAAGTCTAACTACCGAGGATGCATATCAAAATTTCAATTCTGATTATGGAGTAATTGTTGGAAGAGTATACGCTAATGGTGGAGTTGCGGTTCCCAATGCTAAAATAAGCGTTTTTATACCATTATCTGATACCGATGCATTTAATGGTGATATCTATAGCATCTATCCATATACTAGTCCTAGAGATAAGAATAATGATGGAAAACGATATAATCTACTACCACGTGTTGCGCTACTTGAGGCAAGCACTGGAATATATAAACCTAAACAACCTTTCGGTAGTTTTCCAATAAAACCAGAATTAATAATAAATGAACCATATTTAAATGTATATAAAAAATATTATAAATATACTTCAGTAACAAATGATTATGGTGATTATATGATATTTGGTGTACCAATTGGAACACAAACTGTCCATATGAGCGTTGACATAACTGATATTGGAAAATATAGTATGACACCTGCATCAATGATAAAAGCAGGTTATCCAGCAAATTTATTTACTAAATCAGGTAATGCGATTAAACCTAGTGACGATTTAAATGATTTACCTAATATTGAAACGCAAGAAATTAGTGTAGATATTCTTCCATTTTGGGGTGATACAACCAATTTTGAAATTGGAATTACTAGACAAGATTTTAGAGTTAAAGCAAATCTTAGTTCAGATTTTGTTGTATTCGGAACATCAATGACAATGGGTGTGTATGGTATATTTGGTAATGCTGCATATAGTGGTGATGATAGGGCATACTATTCAATTGATACTGATAATGGTGGCATGACGACAAATAATATATTTTCTGACGGTAATACTGTTGGCCGATATAACAACCTTGATATAAGAACATTTAGAGTAGCAAAACCAACAATTAGCGTATTTACTTATACCAATGATATTCCTGTTGTTAATGGAGAAATTCAACTTCCTGCAGATAATGACATTGACTTCGATAGCCAGATACGCCAGCTATCAGATACGGAATATTTCGAATATAATGAAAATGGTAATTTTTTTCTAACCATACCCTGCAATAGAGCCAAGGTAATTACTGATGAAAATGGTCAAGACGTGTATATTGACGAGAATTCGCCAAGTGGTGTATTTACCAAATTTTTTGGTATGATACTTATTGAATATCCAGATTTAAATGACATGCCACAAAATTCTGGTTGGTCACATAAATTTTTTGGTCGTGATAATGAATATAAGGCACGTGGTTGGTTTAAAATACCACAAAGTGTTGGTTTATTGAGTGATATCAATCAAGACGATCCTAATGGTATTTATCCTCCAGAATACATTACTGCAAACAATAATGCATGGAGAAGAGAGTATCAGGAATTCAGCGGTGGTAGCATTTATAGTGTTGCACAATTCTATCCAACCAAATGGGGTGCTAGTGGTGCTGGTGGTCAGAATTTTGAAAACAGTTTCACCAATAGTAGCAATGTTGGTTATAACTATGCTGAAATTGCAGGTGCTTGGTTTAAAACTGCAGGATTGGATTGGGTAGTTCAATCAGAACAAACCGATAGCCAAAACTATCTTGTACAGCCATATAGTGGTAGCAGCACAACTCCAACATACTATAAATATAATTTCTCGCCCAATGTTGTTAATTTTAATTCCAGTCTTCCAGCATATAGTGCAGATACATTCTTTGGTGGTCAATGGCTAAATTTCTGCCTAATGTTTCCACAATACGGTTGGTCGTATGGTAATCATCTTAACTTTGCCGATGTTTACCATAACGATTTTGAAGGTGGTTCACCTAACTTTGTTACCGATAACCAGCAGAAAATATTTGCAGGTTTAGTTAATACCAAGTTCCTATTGAAGGGTGATGCGTTTCAAACCGCATTTATTAACCTGCCTAAGCTAGAACTTTCTAAGCTGCTTCAAGTAGATTTAAAGGGTATTAATGTTACTAGATGGAATAATGGACAAGAAAAGGATATAAATGAAAATTATAATTATCATGACATTCAACTTACGCCAAACTACTACAAGTATGCAAAAGTAAAGGAAAGAAGTTCATACTTTTCGAGCAATACTGATGGACGAACCTACAATGCCTTTGGCTGGGATGAGTGGGATAGGTCACCAAATGCCTATACATATCCATACAATGCATATATTTCTAGTACAGATAATAGAAGTGCCTACCTATTTAAGGGCATGTATGGAAATGATTGTATAAAAATGCTATCGGACTTTGGTGTGATTTAAAATAAAAAACCTCGAAAATACTTCGAGGTTTTTTGTAGCACAATGGGTGGTTACTGTTGCTTGCTTAATACATATCGAAATGTATCTTCCCCACCACTTACTTCTAACGTCATCATATTGTAATTTGGTTCTAATGGCAATATTGCAATAGTAAGTATTGTGGGCGAATCACCTGTCTTAGTTAATGTTATTGTGGAATTATCTGAACTCAAAGTCCAAGTATTAAATACGGTATGAACTCCAGAATTAATTCTGTCTGTCATAATAGCACTACCATTCAAAATAAATTCGTATTGTCTTTGCCCCACCGCATTATTGAGCTGTCCATTTAAGTAGGTAGCGGTATTAATCCACTTGCCCACGATGTGAGCAACCATAGGGTTGGTGAGTTGAACTGAAGGAGTTGGATTAACCGCATCATCCTTCTTAGAGCAGCTTGCACTCATCAGTGCAACCATTAACATCAGCGTAAATAAGTAAGTTAGTTTCTTCATTTTGTTTAAAGTTTTAAAGTTATATCATATAATACGAAAAGAAATTTAAATTGTTACAGAAACAAGTATTTATTTTTACGGTATTTATATGATATGGATAAAACGATTGAAATACTACTTGGGAGTTATAAGAATATTGATTCAGTTAATGTAGATAACCAAGATAAAATTGAACTATTTAACAGAACTTCAGAATTAACTGATTATGACGTTAATGATGCACTGAGTGCTACGGATGTATTCGACGTTGAAAGAGAAGCAAATCCTATTTATAGAATTTATGGCAAAATTGAATATATGTCACTATTAAATGGATTAAAAAATAATTATACCAACATTAGCGATTTTTTTACATACGAAACCAATGGTTCATATAATATAACCAATTCATTTAATTTTTATTTAGTTAAGGCATCTACGGGTTTTACTAAAATCAGTGGACAAACAACAATTGATGCAGTACCAGATGAAATAATTCTTAATGAAAACTTTAATACTTGGATATCTAGTTCACCAAGTAACTATCCTACTGGTTGGACGGTTACGGTTACCCCAAATAGTTATGTCCAAAAAACTGTGGGAAATCAGGCACAATTTGTACTTAGCACTGGTGCTACAAATATTGTTACGCTATCAAAAGAAATGTTGTCCGACTATGGTAATATGGTTATTCAAACAAATATTAGCTTATTACCAAATTTTATTGCAAATACTGATTCGCTAAACGTTTCGTTATGGTCTGACGATACGATAATTGGTAGCCATAATCTCTTGGCTGGTGGAATTGTTCATAATCAAATTTTAATTAACGTGACTGAAAATTTGCCAATGACTAAGTTAACGATTGAAGCGGGTGGTAATGGTAAGAGCATAATTATGGATTATGTCAAGTTGATTAAAACAGGCACAACAACATCTAGCGTAATACCAAATGTTGAATATATTAGGTATTTTGATGTAGTTGCAACACCAAATGATTTCGAAATATTTCCTGTTGGTTTTAATAAAAACGTGTATAACGAACAGGCGTATGCATTTAGCTTTAGAAAAGATTTTGATGTTTCTACATATTTTGATGATTTTAAGTTTCCAGCAACAGAACTTTTTTTATATGCACAGTACATTCCCAAAACAAATGGTAATGGAATACTTGAAACAGTTTCTGGAACTACATGGGGAATTAGCGATGGAATTGCAAGTAAGTTCAATTTACAATTCGCTGTTTTGAATGTTGGTGATATGGTAAAGTCAAATACCAATATCAAAATTGGGGATTTAATTCAGTATGATCGTGAAAATTTTTTACAAACGCAAATATCTGGACAAACAATTTATGTTACAACCGAATGCCATAATGTTAACGATATTAGCATTAACTTGGTTTGGAAATACAATCCATTTATTGGATTGAGATTAAGGTATTTTTCTGACACATTAAATGCAGTTAATACTGGAAGTACATCGTATGATGATGTTTCGTCAATACCAGAATATGCGACATATTTAGACGATAATGGTAATTGTGTTTGGAGAGATATATTACCTCAAGGATATACCGACCCATCAACTGGCGTTGGCGTTAACTATCCATTCATTAATATGAGAAGATACTTATTTACACCAATAATATTTTCAATATCGCCAGATTTAACCAACGATGAAACATTAAATGCATTTACTAATATCTGGTTTAGCAGAAATATTACAAATCTTTCAACAAATCTGCAAAGTAATGATGATCTAACAAATAAACTTGGAAAACCATGTCAGTAATTAATAAAACAGTTAAATATAATGCCTTGGATGTTAATCTAAAATTTAGTTTAGGTTCCGATATTCAACCAAGTGGTTATCAACAAGAAATTGATAATATTACAGTGAAAACTGAATACGATTTACTTAATCCTGTTAGTGATGTTGAGGTGCGTAGGTTCAAATATATGCCAACGATTCAGGCAAGTAATTTAGTTTTTAATTTTTATGATATCACTGGAAATACTCATGTAAATTCATTTATTGCTGCAGGATTCGCTTCAAATGAAATATCAATAAATAATAATAGTATTCTCAATAGTTTTTTTATATTGGATTTTTATGATAGTTTTGATCCAAATATTCAAACTAAAATATTTTCGACATATTTAACTAAAGTAATTATGGGACAGCAAGATTCCATAACTAAACTTCAAATACCTAAATATAGAATTTATTCTGATACTTCAAATCAATTATATTATTGGCACATACCCCAATCATTTATTAATGAACAAACTAGCAATATAATAAATGCATACGTGAAATTTAGTTTCTATAATGCAAAAAAAGGTATTATTACGCTATTCTATAATAAAGATAATGAGCAGTTGACAACACCAGAGCATATGTATTTTAAGGTGGAGGTAAATCTAGCAAATATGACTTGGAGAATACTAACAAGTTCGTTTCCAACATTGGTTGCATATGAAGTAATTCCAAATGAATATGTGGCTAGAATAAATAATACGATTAATACAACTGACAATAAAAAACAAAATTATCCTAATGGAAATGCATTTCAACGTGAGAGTGGGACATATACTACTGAATAGATAATCCAATTCTTGGTTTTCTGATAGTTTTAACTATCTCAAATTCCTTTTCATCTTGAATGAAACCTAAGACCTTTAGTGCATATTTTGATACAAAAAATCTATCACCATCAATATTTTCAATAGGATTTGATTCAGCAAAACCTTCGAAAAGCATGGGTATTGGATTACCATTAATTAAAATGTAATCTTGACGACTTGCAAAATTTTTAAGTACTTGCTCATCATATTTATTAACATCGACCCTATATTTAGTAAATAGTGCTACCTCATAAATCATATCAACATTTGTAGGTTCTGGCATTTTAAATTGTAGAAATATGACTTCACCTTCGTCAAGAATTGGAATTTGCATATATCTAAATTTACGGGGCTGTGGAATACGAAATTTTGTTCCAAGTCTGGTTCCAGGTTGTTTATCAATACGTCTTACTGTAATATATGGGGTAGGCACATTTTTATCATTGTCCACGAACTTCCAAGTTTTGCTAAATTCACCCCAGCGGTCGTTATCAAGATAAAAGGTTGGAACCAATTTATTATCTAATGTTAGCTGCATGCCATCATTGTTAACATAGTCAAATAATGCTTGGTCAATATGCTCAAGTAAAATTGTTCTTGGAAGATATTTTGTTTTAGTATCGGTTAAACGCATGAGTTCTTCAATTCTATCCATACCATACTTAAGATATTCGTTACCTATCTTTGGTGGATTAGTATCAAGTGTTAATTTTATTTTTTTTGGAAGTGACATTATTATTTCTTTTTATATAAATACTTGTATATATAACATATTTTTCATAACCTTGCATGTATTTATGTAAAGCAAATGATATACCAAATGAAAAAAAAGAAAAATTTAATCGAATCTAAAATGATTAATATTAGAATAAATCCCATAGTATTGGATAATTATAGAGTATTTTGTGAAAAAAATGGTTATTCTGTTTCAAAAAGAATTAGAATTTTGATTGAAAACGATATGAAACTATGATTAATATATTGACGAATAATTTTGGGCACTGTATTAAAGAATCTAAATTATGTGCAATAGATATTAATTTATACAATAAAATTATTGAATATAATGTAAGTAAACTACCTTGGAATCAAATGGTGTATAACTATTTGAATTCAATGGCTAAATTACCTAAATGTGCTTGTGGTGGTGAATTAAAGTTTATATCATTTAAAGAAGGGTATAGAAAATACTGCTCCATTAGATGTGCAACCAATTCTCTTGAATATAAAGAAAAAAAAGAAAACACTTTAATTGAGAAATATGGTGTAAAAAATATATCACAATCAGAATTAATCAAGAAAAAAAAAGAATTGACATTATTAAATAATTATGGTGTATCACATCCACTAAAATCAATGGTGATTAAGAAGCGGGTCGTTATTACAAACAATTGCCGTTGGGGGGTAGATAATGTCTCACAATCAAGCATTGTTGCAGAAAAAAAAAGAAATACCACCAATAAAAATTTTGGAGTTGATTATAATTTTCAATCAAATGAAATTAAAAAAAACATTAAATCAACAATAAAAAATAAATATGGCGTGGATTATTATGTACAATCAATTGAAAATAAACAACGTATAACGGAAACAAATAATGAAAAAAAAATAAAATTCTGGACGAATCGGTTAAAGATAGACAGTAATGATATTGAAGTCGAGAATGATAAATTCATTATAAAAAATTTATGTAAAATACATAATCAATTTGAAATCGATAAGTATAATTTATATAATCGTTCTGCTATACAACAAATTGAAAATATTTGCACAATATGTAATCCGATATCTAAAAGTATATCAATTAAAGAAAATGAAATTAGGGACTTTATTGAGAATGAATTAAACATTAATACAGAAAAAATTCGAATAAGCAATAAAGAAATTGATATATTTTTACCAAAACATAATTTAGGAATTGAATTTGATGGATTGTATTGGCACTCGAACATATATAAAAATAAAAATTATCATTTAAATAAAACAGAACTATGTGAATCACAAAATATTCAACTACTACATGTATTTGAAGATGAATGGATGTTTAAAAAGAGTATCGTAAAATCAATAATTAAATCTAAATTAGGAATAGTTGATAATAAAATATTTGCAAGAAAATGTGAAATTATTGAAATTAATTCAAAATTATGCTCAAATTTTCTTAACGTTAATCATATTCAAGGTAGTGTTAATTCTAAAATAAAAATTGGTTTATTTTATAATAATGAGTTGGTTTCTGTTATGACTTTTGGTAAAAAAAGATTATCTATGGGTAATAAGCAACAAGTAGATAATAATTACGAAATATTGAGATTTTGTAATAAATTAAATACTGTTGTTATTGGTGGTGCGAGTAAAATGCTAAAATTTTTCATAAAAAAATATCGACCTGATTCAATTACAACTTTTGCAGATAGAAGATATTCACAAGGTGATCTTTATGTGCAGTTGAAATTTACCTTTTGCAAAAATACTGTTCCAAATTATTATTATTTTCATCCTAATAATATGATTAGATATCATCGATTCAAATTTAGAAAGGATGTGTTAGTTAGAGAAGGTTTTGATTCAACCAAAACTGAACATCAGATAATGGCCGAAAGGGGTTATAGTCGAATTTATGATTCAGGACACATGAAATTTGAAATACTCTTTGATTTTAATATTTAAATCATTATATTTGCCCAAACAATTAAAAATCAATGTTAGTTAAACGAAACGAATATCTTGACACAGATGGTACATTAGGATATATTGAATCAGTTTTTAATTCTGATAATGTATTAAAAACCACATATTTTCCAAAGTCAGAACGACTATATATTGCATTTGGTAGAGGACACACATATTCCTATGGAAATATTAGTTCTGAAAAATATGAAGAATTTGAAGAAGCAGAATCCCAGGGAAAATTTTTTCACCAAAAGATAAATAATAATAAACAACATCCCATGCGTAAAGAATTTACACTTTACCCTAACGAAATAAAGGAACTTAAACAAGTTGTTGAAAATAATAAGCTTGAGGAAGAAGATGAATAGTATCGAAGAATATCAAAATCTTGTTAGTTTGCTTGAACAGGCATTAAAATTTTATGCAAATAAGCAAAATTATGTTAGTAATACAAGCAGTAATTCGTTAATTGCTTCCGATGATTATGGTTCACAAGCACGTTTTGCATTGAGAAAAATTGAGGAATTGAATAATATCAATACTCAAATGGAAAACGATTTTATTAAACTATCTGAATCCACTGATGGTGATACAACAAATAGTGAATTGCTTAGGGCAATTAATGGTATTAATAATATTGGAAAATAAATTTTAATATATGAAGATTAAATTTAAAAAATTATCACCTAACGCCACTACGCCGTTAAAGTTAATTGATATTGATGCAGGATTTGATTTATTTGCTACATCAATGGTAGAAACAAATAGTTTTGTCGAGTATGGAACTGATATTTCGTTTGAAATACCAGAAGGATTTGTTGGATTATTATTTCCACGTAGTTCAATCACAAAATATGATTTAATGTTGAAGAATTCAATTGGATTAATTGATGCATCATATCGAGGTGAAATTCGTTGTAGATTTTTTGGAACAAATAATACATACTATTCTGTTGGTAGTCAAAAAACAATTATATATAGTAAAAACAGCTATAAAGTTGGTGACAGAATTGCACAAATCGTGTTCATGGAATTACCAAAAATTGAATTAGAAGAATCCGAAGAATTAAGTAATACCGAAAGAGGAACTGGTGGTTTTGGACATACTGGTGAATAAATAATATTAATTAAAATAAATAATATGAAAACAGGAGCAATTACTTCAAGAAGAGAAACAGCAAAAAAATTACTTGAAACTCAACTAAAAAGAGGGACAAAACCAGAAAAAATTGATGGTAAAACCACCAATAAAATGGTACAATTGAGTCCATCAGATATTACTCGAATTACCAAAGAACTCGATAGACTAAATAATCCAAAGGGTAGTATAAAATAAACTTATTTTAATTATACATTATGAAGCAATATTTAGAATTGTTAGAGAATATTCTTACCAATGGTGTTGAAAAGGAAAGTGGTAGAATTAATATGCCAAATACTATTGGTATATCAAACGCCATGATTAAAATGGATTTAACAGAAGGTTTTCCATTACTTACCACAAAAAAAATGTATTGGAAAGGTATTGTTCATGAATTGTTGTGGTTTCTGAGAGGTGAAACAAATATCAAATATTTGGTTGATAATAATGTAAATATTTGGAATGACGATGCATTTAGATTTTTTCAAGAACGTCTTTGGTTATTGCCTAATATTAAAAATATAACAATGGAAGAATTTCTTAATAGAGTTAAGAACGAACAATTCGAAGAAAAATTTCATTATAAATATGGTGATTTGGGTCCAGTTTATGGACATAATTGGAGAAATTATAATGGTAAAGTGAACTACTATCATATTAGTAAAAAACCTAAGTTTGAATTGGATGATTCGTATGTGTTTGGTGTTGGGATCATTGAAACTTGGAGAGGCATTAAAAAACGTCCGTTATTTAATACTTGGTATAATATGATTAGTAGATGTTATAACTACTATGATCCCAATTTTTCAGTATATGGTGGTAGGGGCGTATATGTTTCAGATGATTGGTTAAATTTTAAATTATTTGATGAAGAGGTAAAGACAATTTTAAATTATAGCAATAAATTAAACGATCCACATAAATATCAATTAGATAAAGATTATCTGGGTGGTAAATGTTATTCAAAAGAAAATTGTATTTGGTTTAGTACTGAAAATAATTCAAGATTAACGACTAAAAATTTTGAATATATCATATCTAATGGTGAAAAAACAATAACGACAACTAATATTCAAGGAACTGCAAATGAATTGGGAATCGAACCAACAAATTTGAATAGGGTTTGTAGTGGTGTTAGAAAAAGTGTTGGCGATTGGTATTTGGTAAGTAAAACAGATTTTAGAATTGGTGAAGACCAAATTGCTAATATTTTAAATCAATTGAAAGAAAATCCATATTCGAGATATCATATCTTGGATGGTTGGAATCCAATACAAAGAAAAATAAGTGCACTTGCTCCATGTCATCTACTATATCAATTCATTGTAAGACCTTTGAGTTTTCATGAGAGAGAATCAATTGCAATGCAAAGAAATATTATTACTAAAGATGAGTATGGACATCTAGTTGGAGTTGATGTTGCAAATGCAGAATATGAAGAAAGAATACTTGGTGAAAATAATATTCCAAAATTTTATCTTGATTTAAATATGTATCAGAGGAGCGTTGATTCTGCACTTGGATTGGGATTTAATTTAGCTTCTATGTCATTATTGTTAATGCTATTTGCAAAGGTAAGTAATATGATTGCAGGTGTGGCAACATGGATTGGTGGTGATACACACATTTATGTTAATCATATTGATGGTATTAAAAAGCAACTGGAAAGAGAGCCATATCAATTACCTCAAATGATAATAGATAAAAAAATAAATTCACTGGATGACATTCTAGCATTAACCATTAATGATTTTGAATTAGTTGATTATGTATCACACCCAAAAATTGATTTTGAATTATTTACTGGTTTGAAAAAATAGATGAATGATAATACTATACATATTAATAGTATTATTGGTGCTAATAATTTTGTTATTAGCACTGGCATTGTTTTATTTTTCGAAGAAAAGTGTATACTTTTCAAATAAAGAAAATGAATTCATTACATTTGTTATTGACATATTTGAACAATATGGAGATGATTTAGGTATTCAGTCTAAAGAACAGCATGAAAAATTGACAAATGAACTCGATAAAATTAAAAAAAAACTAAATAAAAGAGGAGAGTAAATTACTCTCCCTTTTTTATTCATATAATACGTTTTAGTCTACAATGTATATATATCGTCTTCATTTGAATCAATATTGTACCAATTATTATAATCATAAGGGTTAATTCCCTTTCTTTCCAAATATTTTCCAGTAACAATATTTACTAATTTAGGATTTATTTGCATGTCTCTAATATCATTAAAAAAGTAATGATTTTTATCTAAACGCAATTCTTCTGGGTCATATCCCTTATACTCCCAACCATTTACAATTTTGCCACCATTTTTTAGTATTGCAAAATGCGTATATTTGGGATTAACATTAAACATTCGTCTAGTTTCATCCATAGGTTGTTCGTCATTAATGCCATCATATAAATTACTAACAATTAATTTGAATTCTTCTTTAGCTGGTTCAATATCGCTTTCATTGGTAATCCAATAGAAATCTTCATTTTGATTACCGTCATAATCCATTTGAATACCATTTTTTTTCAAATCTTGAATGATTTCTTGTTTTAGACTATCGTTTCTACCAATCTTAGTGACACCATTTTTACTAAACAATTCATTATACATCGTATCTGTAATTTGTTTAATTTGTGTTGCTTCTTGTTTGCTCACATAAACTTTATTTGTTGGTTTATTATAATATCCACCATCAGAAGCAACTGCAAGTTCTTCATTAAGTTTTGGTTTAAAATCGGAATTAACTTTACTCATGACCTCAAAAAGCCTTTGTTTATTACTATTTTTCATCATACTTAAATTTACTATAAATACATATTAATTTCTTTTTGTTTCACTACCTATTACTATTTTTCATCATATTTAAATATGAGAATCCCCCTTTTCACCATCATCAAAATTAAAAACATCAGATTTTACGGGAACACCAGTAATGCGTTTCCAGTATGACTTAAATCCACCAATGGTTTTGCTCGTTTCGTCTGTTACGTTGTTGGCACTTTCAACTTCATAATATCTATTTTTCTGACCACTCATGTTGTATTCAATTATATCACCTCTATCTATTTCTAAGTGTTTATCTTCAAGTTCTTTTAAATACACTCCAAATGATATGTTACCAGTGTCATCACGAGCAATTCCACCTGGATTGTCACCATAATTTACTTGTTTACCTTCCTCAATATTAATCATCACACTGATTTTAACTGGCGACATAAATTTTTTATCTTTAGTTTTTGTTTGTCCATAAAGATTATGTGATTTTGTCTCAATTATATTTATTTTATGAATAATAACTTCTTGTGCATTGTCTGTTTGTAAGAAATTTCTACCATACATGACATCCAATTCAAATGAATTGTTTGTCATGAATAATCCCATTCTTTGACTTTCAATATCAATAATTTGTTTTTTCTTTTTCATTTATAAATAATGATTTAATATAAATACTTTTTTTATTGAAATTTTTATTATCTTTACGACGATTTTGGTGAAACAGAATAGGATGTATGGGTATTTATAAAAAATTAAAATATTATGAAGAGTGAAATTATTAATGATTTATCTATAGACAATAAATCTGGTAATAAAACTAGGGAAAATTATATTAAAAATCATTATTTGATTGATTATGAAAATATCATAAAAATTAATTTTGTTAATAATTGGAACGAAAAATTGTATTGTTATGTTAATAACGTAAATGAAGTGCCCACATGTAGCAATAAAAATTGTAGTAATCACGTTAAATTTAAAAAATACTCTGAAGGATACCGTGATTATTGTTCAATTCAATGCAGAAATTCTGATTCAAAATTTAAATTATTTGGTGAAAGTAATCCAATGAAAATTAGTGAAAATGTTGTAAAAGCGAAACAAACAAAAAAAAATAGATATGATGATGAAAATTTTGTTAATTCAGATAAGGCGAAATTAACAAAGAAAAAAAAATATTTGGATGAAAACTATAATAATCGAAATAAATTTAAACGTACTACCTTCGAAAAATATGGTGTCGAAGGATTTACTAATAGAGAGAAGGCAAAGAATACGTCGCTAATTAAATACAAGAATGAATTTTATAATAATAGAAAAAAACACGTTGAAACAAATTTAACCAAATATGGTGTTAAATATTATAATAACAGAGAGAAGGCAAAAAATACGTGCCAAAATAAATATGGTTGTGAATCGTTTGTTTTGAGCAATGAGTATAGGCAGATAATTTTTAATAAAACCAAAAAAAAATATGCGGATATTTTAAATATTGATGTTAATAATATTGATTATGATGGTGAAAATTTTACAATTAAAATGTATTGTAAAATACACGAAATATTTAAAATAAATCGATATATATTAAAAAATAGAATTGCATATGGAATTGAAGAGTTGTGCACTGCATGTAATCCAATTTCTGATAATTGTTCAATAAAAGAATTGGAGGTTAATAATTTTATTTCAAATGAATTAGGCATTGAGACAATAAAACATAAAATATCCAATAAAGAAATTGACATTTTTTTACCAAAATATAATTTAGGTATTGAATTTGATGGATTGTATTGGCATTCTAGTTTAATGATTAAACCAAATCAGCATCAAATTAAAACTGATTTATGTGAAAAAAATGGTATTCACCTATTACATATTTTTGAAAATGAGTGGATAATGAAAAAAAATATTGTTAAATCAATAATTAAATCTAAACTTGGAATTATTGATAATAAAATCTATGCTAGAAAAACCGAAATAATGGAAATTTTTGATAATCAATTAGTCAAAAATTTTCTTAAAACAAATCATATTCAAGGATTTGTTGAAAGTAAAATAAAAATTGGTTTATTTTATAATAATGAGTTAGTATCACTAATGACTTTTGGTAAAAAAAGATTATCTCTTGGAAATAGTATCAATAATAACGATGAGTATGAAATGTTAAGATTTTGTAATAAACTTAATACAAGTGTTGTTGGGGGTGCAAGTAAAATGTTAAAATATTTTATAAAAAAATATCAACCTAATTCAATAATGACGTTTGCAGACAGAAGGTATTCACAAGGTAATTTATATAAACAACTTGGATTTCTTTTCATAAAAAATACAATACCAAATTATTGGTATTTTAAACCACACGAATATATGCTACAACATCGCTTCAAATTTAGAAAAGATGTGCTAATAAAAGAAGGTTTTGATCCTACCAAAACTGAACACCAAATAATGGCCGAAAGAGGTTATAGTCGAATTTATGATTCTGGCTCCATGAAATTTGAACTTAAATTGCGATAATTGGAAACATTGGTGGCTGAAATCCCCTCTCTTTATTAACATTTTCAGCAATTTTTGCTCGTTCCTCAGTTAGATTAACCTGACTTAATTTAGCAAGCTGTTCTAGTATTAATTTTTCCGTATCTTCTTTTAACTTTGTTCCTTCATCAAGTAAATGACGATAATCCATTGTTAATTGTTTTTCAGTTACGCCTAATTCTCCACTATAAAATCCTCTAACTGTTCCCAAAACAATCTTAACTTGTGCAATTAATAAATTTCTGATTTGCTGCTGTGCTACATCATTCATATTACCCCATTGTAATACTTTTGTTGGTGGGTCTGATGGTAACTTAACAATATCATTATTTTCTTCTAAGCATTTGTCTCTACCCGTTTTATTTGTATCATAATACCAATACCATACCTTTCTACCTGCATAGTGTTTGCCCCATGCGGGAGCAATTTCATATCTATCGCTTGGTATTGGATATAAATGCAATACTTTTTCGCCACTAGCCAAACCAGTAATTCGATATGTTAATATTGATTGCAAAATTCTTTGTTTCATTCTTCGGTCCTGTGCAGAAAGTAGCGTTGAAAATGTTGGTTGAACATAAAGTGCGGGACGGCCTAGATATGACATTCCCATCATACCTGCACTCCAAGCATTCAATGCAAATGGGTCAACCAATCCACCATCAATTTCTGGTGGTGTTTCCCATAACACTTCATTTACTTCACGACCTGCAGGAATGATGTAATGTTGAGTATATTCTTCCGTTGTAATGAAGTCTCGTTTTAATTCCCAGCCAGTTGCTGCAGGTGCATTTGTTCCCAACCCAACTTGTTTTGAATAGGCGTATGTAAATGATTCCATGTAACTATTTGGCTTAGTTGTAAATGCACTAAGAAAATCACTACTTTCTTTATTCAGTCCTTCCAATCCAATCCATTGCTGTTGAATCAACCAATTGTTTAATAGCGAAGAATAATCCTCAATAACCATTTCTAAATAAGAATCCATCATTTCATCATTGATTTCAAATGGTCTTAATGGAAATCCTAGAGTATGCTTAACTTTAAGATATAATTTATTTTTATCTGCAGTTGTTATTAATGCCATAATAGCGTTTTGATATAAATACTAAAAATTTTTTTTAAAAAAACGATTTATTATCAAATAAATAGTTATATTTGCTGAAATAATGAATAACGATAATTATGTATAACATAGATTACGATATATTATTAAATGAACAGGGTAGACCATATATACATTTACCTGACGATTATGAACAAAGACCCGAAGATAGGTTTTTTGTTGTTGAACTAACGAGATATATATTACAAAGTGTTTATAATGCGAAAAGTGTGGAATTCGATAAAAATGCCGCTAAAGTAATTGAATCTGGTATTAGCCTTTTAGGACAAGTTAGTGATGAAATCGCAGAAATTTTATGGAATCAAATGAAAGTTATGGGTGATGTTGATCTTTTATTAGCAAAAAGATATCACATTACGCTCAACACTGTAGAGGAGATGAATATGTTGGACGATAAATATATTCATCATAATAATAAAATTTATACAAGACAAGAGGGATTGAGGGTTTTTATTATCGAAAACAATAGCATTTACGAATTAACTGGTGGAATTACCAATGATTGTTGGACAAAAATTGAATAATTTTTTTAGACATTTATTTCCAGTAGTTTTATTGTTATTACCATTTGGAACATTATTATTATTAATTCTGTTTATAAAACATCCAAAATTTTTAAAGAATAAAAATGATTAATAAACCAACTTCTGAACAAGACCGAGTATTTCTTTTTACAAAAAAAAGACCCGAAAATATTTTAATTAAGGCATTTGCAGGTGCTGGTAAATGTCTAGGTATTAATACACCAATATTGATGTATAATGGTGAAATTAAATCAGTTCAGAATATTAACATTGGTGATTTATTAATGGGTGATGATTCTACACCAAGAAAAGTAATTAACGTTAACAATGGGACTGGTGAATTATATAAAATAATTCCAAACAAAGGAGAATCATGGATTTGTAATGATGTTCATATGATGACATTATTTCATGAATATAAACATGAAATAATTGACATGCCGTTGAATGAAATCAATTATCCGAAATACAGTGGTGGTTGTTATAGATATGTTCGATTAATGAGAACTGGTGTTGATTTTGTTGAGAATGATGTAACAATAGACCCTTATTTGCTTGGTCTTTGGCTTGGTGATGGAAAAAAGGAAAATGGAGCACCCACAATATTTGTAAACAAAACAGAAAAACCAATATTAGAATATTTAAAAAATATTAATTATTCTAACATTACACCTAAATTCAATGAATATCAAAAAAATTTAATTAATGTCGATTTAACTACTAAAAATTTTAATGGACGTAAAATTAATAATGTATTAAGGGATGAATTTAAACGATGTTTAAATGCTGATGGTAGTTTCTCAATACCAAAAAATTATTTAATTAATTCAAAAGAGAATAGATTAAAATTATTGGCAGGTATTATTGATACTGATGGATATTGTTATGATAAATGTTATGAGGTAACTACTAAATATAAATCATTTGCTGATGATTTATTATATTTGGGTAGAAGTTTAGGTTTCGCAACATATATAACACCAATAAAAAAAGGTATAAAATCGATTAATTTTATTGGTGATTATTGGAAAATATCTATTTCTGGTTCGTTTGAAGATTTACCATGTTTATTAATCAGAAAACAATCTACATGTAGACTACAAATCAAATCTGTTCTGAGAACTGGATTTAAGAAAGAGTATCAAGGTATTGGTAATTATTATGGATTTACGTTAGATGGTAATGGACGATTCTTACTAGGTGATTTTACTATTACACATAACACATCAACAATTGTTGAAGCAGTTAAACTATTACCCAACGATAAGTCAATCATGTTTTTGGCATTTAATAAGCATATTCAGGAAGAATTAAAAGCAAAATTACCTGAATATGTTAGATGTTATACTACCTATGGTTTAGGCGTTGCAGCAATTAAAAGAAAATATGGGGATAAAATTCAATTTGATGAATTTAAAGCAGATAAAATAATTCAAAAAAAGTCAAAATCTTGGGATTTACATGATGAACTAAAAAGTGAAGAAGAGATTAATTTTTATTTAGGTAATATAAAAAAATTGGTTAATTTATGTAGGTTAACACTTACATTAAAATCAGAATATATTCCATATATTTCTGAAAGATACGACATTCCATTAGGTAAACCCAAAGATATTAAACGGGTTCTGAAAGTTCTCGATGAAATGACCACAGATAGAAAGACATACGATTATACAGATATGATATTTCTACCAGCAATTGATAGTAGTATATGGATGTTTCAGCAGGATTACGTATTTGTTGATGAAATACAAGATTTGAATAAGTGCCAAATAAGAATTATTGAAAAAATTCTGAAGAGAAACAAATCAACCAATAAATATACAGGTAGACTAATTGGTGTTGGTGATTTTTTTCAGGGAATTTATGGTTTTAATGCTGCAGATGAAAAATCATTCGAGTGGTTTGAAAAGTTTCCTAACACTAAAGTATTACCACTTTCAACATCATTTAGATGTTCCAAGGCAGTAATTAGAAAAGCACAAGAAATTGTTCCAGATATTAAAGCACTTGATGATGCACCAGAGGGCGTTGTACGAGATGGAAGTGTATTAACTGAAGCACAAAGTGGTGATTTTGTATTGTGTCGAACTACGATGCCACTAGTTAAACTATTTTTTGAATTTCTAACGCAAAATAGAAAAGCAGTAATTAAGGGTTCTGATATTGGCCTACATCTTATTGAATTAATTGGTAGTATTAATAATATTGATCTGTTGGTGAGTTTTTGGGATGGCGAATTGTTGAAATTTAGAAAAGATTTAAAATCAGAGGGAATATTAAATCCTAGTGAACATAGTGGATATGCAGTACTTGAAGATAAGGTTACGACATTACTGTTTTTAGCAAGACTTTCAGAAAGTATTGTTGATTTAAAATATAAAATAAAAACTATATTTACTGATGAGATTCAAGGAATCGTACTAAGCACAGTTCACAAAATAAAAGGATTGGAAGCCAATAGAGTTTTTATTATTAGACCAGACCTATTGCCCATGCAAAATGTAAAGCCTTGGCAATTTCTTCAAGAAAAAAACTTAGAGTATGTTGCAATAACAAGGGCAAAATTAGAATTAATATATGACAGAGAATGGAAAGACGAATAAAATATTGTATATTTGTCTTAAATAAATAACTATATTAAATACATAAATTTATGAATGAAGGTAATACACAAACAAGGACATTAATGAGTTCTTTGGAGATTTTAAATGAAAATGTAAGACAACTTGAAAAATTATTAAATTTAAGTGAAAAATTAGTCGATAAATTTGAAAGAACAGAAAATGATCTCAAAAAGGGATCAGCTGAAATTGATTCTGGTTATGAAAAGCAACAAAATATTGTTGGTTTATTTTATGGGGCAAATGAGCGCATTGTTGTGCTGATGAATAAAATTGAAACTAATGTTGAAAAAGTTATTTCAATGATTGACTAACATAATTATTTGGATAATGACATATGATGCAAAATAACTGAAAATTTGGGAGACAGATGAACCAGATATCGATTATTCACAAAGCAAAATGCCATTAATTTTAGATGCATGTTGTGGTGGTCGTCAATTTTGGTTTGATAAAGAAAATCCAGATGTATTATTTGCAGATAATCGTGTAATGCAACCTAAAATGGTTGGAAGTGGAAAAGATGGTCGTATTCGAAAATGTTTGCCAGATAGAGTTATGGATTTTCGAAATATGGACGTAGCAGATCAAACTTTTAAACTTGTTGTATTTGATCCACCACACCTATTTTTAGGTGAAAATAGTTATATGGCTCAAAGTTATGGCAGTTTAGATAGACAAACATGAAAAGAAGATATCACTAAGGGATTTTCAGAATGTTTTAGAGTAATTAAAGATGATGGCATTTTAATATTTAAATGGAACGAATCTGATATTTTATTAAAAGAAATATTAAAATTAACTACATATAAGCCATTATTTGGTCATCCTTCAGGAAAAGCGCAAAAAACGCATTGAGTATGTTTTATGAAACATTAGTTTAAATATGTCTGATTATGATATGGATAGTAAAAATAGAAAATAAAATAAATCAAAGAATTAAAGTGGTTTTTGACCCAATGTCTGAACAATTAACATTTACGGGTCAATTTAAACCACATAATGAAATGTGGACAGATTTTAGTGAAGAAACACATTCAATAAATATTGATTTAACAACAATCAGTAATTTATTATTTGATGTGCAGCAAAAAATGGAAGAAAGATTATCCACATACAAAAATGTTGAAGAAGTGTTTAGTAAAATAAAAATTGTTGAGATTAATGGGAAATAAATAGATTGGAGATAACATATCTCCAATTTTTAATACTTCCATCGAAAATTATTTACAATTTTTTCGTTTTTACACCATCTTGATATTGTTGATTGATTTACATTTTCGTGTATACTTGCAATTTGTGTTGAATCGTATTCTATTATATTATTTGTTATAGTGTTAATCTTATATACTTTTTTACATAACACAGTTTTTTGTTTATCCGATAATCCAAGCAGTTTTTTTGTTTTACTTATTTTTTTCTTAGTGTCATCATCACGATTTTTTCCAAGCCAATATTTTGGTGAGTTTGCGGATAAATATTCCCTTTCTTCTTCGGTTTTTATTTTACCATATTTTTTAGCTTCATCCGTACCCGATTTAGCAATTCTTCTGTCAATCCAAACATTAGTTTGTTTTATTCCAATATGTGACCTAGACATTCTCTCAAGTGTTTCTGTATTGGGAATCGCATTTCTACCTCCCAATTCAATATTATAGCCGAATTCTTTTTGATTTGATTTATATTGTTGGATGTAATTAATTTCTTTTTCATTTAATTCATTTATATCTTTGGCAGTATCAATAACCTCAAATTTAAAATTATAAAATTCATATTTTTTAAATGAATTATATAGATGTTGATTAGAATTGATATTATTATATAATAAAGATTTTTTGTATTCACCAATTCTTTTACTCAATTCTCTTGTTGTTTGGCCAATATAAACCTTGTTGTTTGTTAGATTAGTAATCTTATAAATAAAACCAAATATGACATGTTGTGTTGAATCAAGAAATAATTGATATTTATATTTCCCACAGTCCCAAATTCTAACGTATCCAAGTTCTTTAGCCAATTCAGATTCAGTCTTATTTTCATTAAAAATATTTGGAAATTTTAATTTAATTTGAGATTTACCTAAGTTAAATTTATGTAATAATTTACCGTTTTTATAGTAGAGATAGTCTTGTGGTAGTGTTTTTGTTAATTTAAAGCCATTTTTTGAATATATATTATCTTTACTTAACGTCCATCTTTTATTTGCAAATGTGGTAATTTTAGTTGGCTTATATTGAACAATAAATTTATTTAACATCTTCGGGAAGATGCCAATAACAACATAATTATTGTCAGTTGCAAACCTAGATAATTCATACTCATTATCTATTTTCCCCCCATTAAAAGTTCTTTTATCATCAAAAGTTAATACTGCAATTAATTTATTTTCATAATATGCACCATAACATATATTTGACCTATCAGTTCCTTGTATATGATTCAGATTTAAAAATTTATTTTTATTTATATTATCTATTTCAGATATAATACATTTTCTGGCAAAGATTTTTTCGGAAATTTCATTATTATGATATTTAATCGATTTTTTTATAATTTTCTTTTTTGATAATTCTGCTGAATAATAAACATATGTTTTTTTATTGTTCTCTTGTAAAATTTTAACTGATTTTCTATTGGAGAGAATGTTAATATCTTTTTCTTCATGAAGAAAAAGAAAAATTGAATCAAAAGTTTCTATCTTTTTCATATGGACATTATTTACTTATGTATAAATACGCACAAACATAAAAAAAGGTTGCAATATTTGCAACCCTTTTTAAAATTATATTTCGATATTATCGATTATTGTAAATCACCGATTCCGAAAGTCTGAAGACCGTCGCAATATACTCTACCGTAATAACGGTTAAGAACCATTTTCTTTGCATACCTTGTCATAATACCACGAATTGGTGTAAAGTCAAAAGGATTGTACATGACTGGTGTTAATTGCATTGGAACGTATGGAGCGTATATGTATCCGGTCTCTAAGATGCTAGTTCCCTTATGTCCAATAAGCATTGTGTTTGCTGGAGCATATGGGTCACGATAGATTATGTAACGTCCACCAAGAGTACCGATTTTCTCAATACCCATGTTATACTTGTCCTGTTCTGGAGCAGCATTACTTACGTGGAAATATTCTAAGTCATCAAATACAGCAGAAATTTCAGGAGAAACTACTACCCATGATGCACCACCACGAAGGGTTGATTTATGGATTTGTGCAGAAATTTGGTTGATCTTTGTTAACAAAGTCTGATTCCAGTCTTTCTGTACACCATAGTAAGTGTTAGTACCCTTACGTAGTCCATTATAGTCCCATCTTGCGGTCCAAGCTGCACCACGTCTAAGGTCACGAAGAATTTCACGGTCAATTTCTGCAGCCATTTGCTCAGAAAGTAGGGCAGTTAATTCAGCCTCAGCATCAATGTTATGGAAAGCACTTACGTCTTGTGCAAGTTCAGGTGTCCACATAGCACGCATTTTACGTGTTTCTACAGATACGGTAACTTGGTCAAGCACGAATGTAACTTCAGCCATTCTTGAATCTTCTTCAATATCACTGTAACTTCTGTAAGTTGCTGTGAAAGTAGTAGCACCAGTTGCACCACTAAGTGCCTGATAACCGTTAGCACCTGGATACTGTACGTCAACAACAAGAGTAATTTTACCTGTTGTATCTACAATACCTTGTCCATATTTCTGAACCTTTACGTTGAAAGGAATTACACTACCTGCGGTAATGGTTTCACTTGCGTATGGTGCAGGAGCAGTCAAGTCTTTATTTGCGAAAATTTGTAAACCAGCAAGGAATGACTCGGTATCAATTTGAACACCTTGTGGGCCAATCAATTTACCATCATTAGTTGTGCTGAAACCAGTAAGACTAATTGTTGCAAATTTGTCAGTTCCTAAAGTAAATCCTGCAGCAGTTAAACCAGATACAGAGTGTGCTGTGATAGAACCTTTTGAACGGTCAAATAATGAAGTACCTTCAGTATTGTATTCAGATGCATAAAATGCGTCATACAATGAACGTGTTTCGAATTGAGTTTTTACGTTTGCAGCCTTAGTTGCAGCGTTTCCATATGCGCCATCTGGTGATGTTTGCATACCTGTCGAACCATCGGTCCCAACATTAGGATTAGCTGTATTATCAACAACTCTAACGCTAGTTTTTGGGTTGATAAAATACAATTTACCAATTGGTAAGTTAAGTGCCTGTACTGACACGATATCATTTGCTAAAAGTTTAGCAAATACTCTACGGATTACAGGGAATGCAACTGTTTCAAACTGTCCACTTGAAGAAGAATCTGACGACTCATTAATCATGTGTGATAGTTGGTTTTCAAATAACTGCGCACAGTTTTCTCTTACATTACCTTCCAAACCTTCTAGCAGACCAATTTTTTCCCATCTGTTAGTGGTTATTTCTCTTTGCTCACGAAGTTGTTTTAATCCAATATTACCAACTTCAGCAGATTCCATTAAAAATCCCATTTTATTGTTTTTATTATTTATTTAATTATTTTTTTTTGCCCCTATTTTCTACGTAATTAATGACATTTTTCATTCTATTAAGATGTTCATTATTTGCGTATGCCGTTTTTTCAACAACCTCATCAAGTTTTTGCTTTGAGGATGGTTGTATTGAGGCAGATACTTTATTCTCAATATTTTCAGTTAAAGTTTTTTTACTACCTTTCATTTCTGTAAGGATTGTTTTATACTTTTTCTGTGATTCAGAAATGCTATCAACTCGTTTAAATTCGTTGATAATCCTAATCTTATCCTCTTGTGTTAAAGCAAGACTTTCATTCACCAATAGGTTATTAACATGTGCCAAATTGGTGTTGAATGTGGCCATTTCTTTCAATTGATTGCGATACTTTTCAAGTGCAGATTTGTATTGTTCAATCAATGTGCTTGCTGATTGTTTGTATTTCTTGGTTTCATTTAATTTTTTTGTTAATTTTTTGTTCTCTTCAATTAAACTACCAATCTTCATGTTTGATTCTCTCATTTCTGGACGTTTCTTATTTACAGCACCAGAAGGTTTATATTCATTACCTGGTATTTGTGCCGTTTGGTGTCTCATATTTGAAAGATTACTAGCAATAGTTTCGTCAACTGGTTGCTCACTTCCTAATACAGAATTAACGTCATCAATAGAAATTTCGTCATCATCTTCTTCATCAATCAGCGGATTTCCCTGATGTAACTTAGCAACTTGGTCATGTGAACCAAATCTCTGTTCATCTCCCTTAGCATGCATTTCGTCCATGCCAATTTCATCAATTAATTTATTGTCAATATGTGGTGAACTGTCTGCGTGTTGTCTCGAAATTTGACTTTTGGTTCCATATCTTTCACCACCAGCAGCATGCATTTCTTCCATGTTCATGCCATTAAGTATTTCATCTAGTTGATTTTTTAAACCAACAAGTTGATTAAATGCAATTCCTTTATTATCTTTTTCCATATATGATGGTGAATCTTGGTTAATATCTCTAAGTTCTTCCATTTCTGAAATTTCTTTTTCAATGTCTTCCATGCCAATTACGTCATCATCGCCATCATCGTCGATAAAAATTTCATCATCGTCCTCAACACCTTCTAATGCCATACCCGCATCATGTACGTTAAGTTCTGTTATGTCAAATTCTTCGGTCACCTTTTGAAGAGGTTTTTTAGTTTTTTCGTTAAATGGTTTGCCTTCACCTGCAGTTTCTTCTACCTTTTTATTACCCTTTGCTTTTTCTGTAAATGGGTCTGGCTTACCAACAGTATCAGTGATTTTTACATCTTCTTCTACTTTTGCAACTTTTTGCGCTGCTTTTTCAAAGGGTTTGCCCTTTCCTGCAGTTTCTTCAACCTTCTTGGTCTCTTTTTCTTGATTTTTCATAACAGATTCTTCATTATTTAGGTTTGATTCATCTTCCTCAGATTCTTCAACATTGTCCAATTTTTTATAGGACTCTTTTGTTTTTTTATTTTTATTTTGTAGTTCTTCCTTTAACAGACTATTAAATTTCTCTGGAAATTCGTCTGCCAATTTTTTTTTGGCATTTGCATCCGCAGCCTCTTTGATTGCGTTATAATCTGTTAATGCATCTTTTAGTATTGATGGTTTTTTATCGTCTTTCATATTATTAAATATCGTATCTAATACAATAATTTTTATATAAATACATTCTTATTATAAAAAAGTATTATTTAAACCCAAATTTATTGGTTCTTTGAAAAATTATATTTATATTGCAAAACACCTATAGTATGAATTTATCTAAAGCAGTTATTAACTTATTGTTATCTTCCCTAAGATAAATACCGTTTTTATTAACATAATTCTCAGAAAAATTTGCATCATTATGCTTATCAAAGAATAAATAAGCACCAGGAGTACTAGGTGTTGCAACTAAGTCAAAACCAATTAATTCAAAATCATTTTGAACTAGATTTTCCCCATTTACTTCCTTAAGTGTACCAACACCACGACTTGAAATACCTAACTTGATTTTGTTTTGTAGGTATAATACAATCTTATCCCCAATCACTGAAACAATGCCATATTTAATGTAACCTGGACTGACAATTAATTTTAATTGACCATATAAAATATTTTCTTTATTACCCTCACCCCACCACATTTTAGTAATCATATGTGAAATGTTTTGTAATGAGATAATGCTTGAATCTGGATGATCAGCTTCTGATACGGCACTATTTGTTTTTACCAATTCCTCGTATACTTGAACCTGTGGCACTAGAACATCTTTTGGATATATCCGACCATTTTTGTTTTTAACTCCCCATTTTTGCAAAATACAGTTAACTAAAACTGGTTCATTTGGTTTGAGTTCAAAGTTTTCATTGAGAATATCTCTATTAGTTTCTGAACTAATAAATCCAGCATCATGTTCAATTAAAATCATTTTCTCTCCAAATCTATTTTCAGAATAGAAATCAATATATTTTGTCATAAGTTTATTCTTTATATTTCCATTTATATCCACCAGCAGTTTTTTTTCTATTATTACAAACATCTGTGATGGTACATCTATTAATTTTTAATTCTTTTGAGGCAACAACAATTCCTTTCCAAGTACTTATATAATTATCATATAAGTCATATTGAATTATACATCTATAATGTTTAGAACTTTCAGGTCTTTTTTTACCATACATTGGGTTTCCAATACCAGTGCGATGAATTGATAAACTAATTCTACCTTCTAAACTAATTTTTCGCTGTTTAGCACTCGTTTTCATTTTTTCCTTACTTTCATTGGTGAAGGTTCTATTTTTTAATGCATCTGATATTTTTTTATTTATAATGGGTCCTTGATTACCACCACGACCACCATTTGCAATATTGGTTAAATTAAATCCCCACATTTTCATTGTCTCAATCCAATAAGTTTCCCAAAAACCCCAATCATTATTATTGACTTCATCAAGTACTTCAATAACTGGTTTTAAATTTTTAGATAATAACGATTTAATCCAATTGTTTTTATGTGTTTTAGCATATTTACATTTTCTTATATGTTCACCTAATCTTAATTTTAAATTATCTGATTTACCAACATATCTAATTTCATTAGTAATTGGGTCAGATAGTGTATATATAAATGTTGTTTCAGTATCACCTGCTTGTAATATTCTACTCATTTTAAATATATTTTATATAAATAGTTTTAATTACTATTTTGTCTCAGTAATTGGTTTTGGTTTTTCGTTGTTGATAAATTTTTCATTAACGATATAGATATTTTCTATAAATGCCTTTGTTTCCAACTTATTGATTATGTTCACAAGTGTTGTGTTAACTTCTCTGAGTTTATCGAGTTTTTTTGACATAATTATTTTAATAATTATTCGATCTTTGTTATTTTTTCAACCTTTGTTTGGATTTCATCAAGTTTCTTTAATATTTTTTCTGATTCGACTCTTCCAATTTTTTCACTTAAATCTAATAGTGTTGAGACACCATTTAATACATGTAGAGTTTCCTTTTCTGATTCAATCCACTGACGGCTTCTTTCTTCTTCACGCTTTAGCATTTCCACTCTTATTTTTTCAAGTGTGTCTGAATGTTCTTTTCTAATAATATCAATCTTTGCTGAGTGTTGCTGCTGCATTGTCTTTATGCCATTATTTTTCCTTTTCAATTCTTTCATCATGATTGTTGTAATAATAATAATTACCAGAATAAGTGAGAGAAACAAATAGAAATATTCATTCTGCCACACAGGGTGCAAACTGTGTTGGATGGCTTGTTGTAGCTGTAATAATATTAGTTGAAATTGCATAATTTTTGGTTTACTAATAAATAGTATTAATATGTCGATTATCATATTAATAATTTATATTTTTTGTTATTTAGTATTTATGTGAAAATCAAATAAAAATGTCAAGTCAACCTACGAATAAATATAGTTCAACTGTCAGAAATGGTAATGTAATACTTGTTGAACCAAATTCAATAAATATTAATACAACAAATATTGGTAATATTCCATTTGTAAATGGTGTTCCAGAATATCAGGATATGTATATATTCGCAGAATTAAGTGCTGAAAGTAGGGGCAGAACGCTTATTATTAATAATAATGGAAGCAGTAGCAATGGAACTAAGGTTAATTTAATGGGTGTTAATCAAGACAGTAGTGTTGGAAATCCAGATTTGAATAAATTTACTACAAACTATTACGATGGTAGTATGGGCACTCGTGAAGTGCTTGAAAGTTTTGGTATTAGTAGTATTAAGGTCACAGTAAATTCATCTTATGTGCCACAAGTAAATATTCAATTTATTGACATTAGAGGTTTGTCATTTTTTAATCAAGAAAAATCACCATATAGAATATTATTTGATTTTCCACCCCCAATATTTACACTAACAATTAAAGGTTATTATGGAAGGGCGTTAAGATATCAATTACATTTGGTGAAATATACATCTGAATTTCAAGCCCATAGCGGTAATTTTGTGATTGATGCTGATTTTGTTGCAATGACATTTGCACCATTATCAGACATACTATTTAGATATATTGTAAATGTGCCGTTAATTATTAGTCATGCTGCAAGTCCAAATCCTGCTTCTCCACCTGTAAACACAAATGATTTAATCATTAAATTACGTGGATTGTATTCAAGAATACGTGATAAAATAAATACTCAAACAGAAACAAAATCATATGATGAAATACTCAACCAGCAAAAGACTATTGCAAATGTATTGGATATAATCAATGGCTTTGGAAATAATAGTAGGTTAACGCAAGGTGGTGCAGTTCCATATATGATGGTAAAAACTGTTGAAACTAATGCGAATTGGATTATAAAAAATTCCCCACCAACTCAACCAGATGAATATGCAGTATTACAGAGAATAAAAACAAGTAGTGATTATGACACAATAATTAAGCAGCAAGAAACTGATGGTACGACAACAACTTTTGTAAATAGATTACTTATTGGATATGTTGCAGAAACAAACTTATCGTCGTCTGATACTGGTGATACAAAACCAACATTTCCTTCATATACTGGAAATACATTACATTTTAGTGATTTATCTGATAATTTAAATTACTACGCTAAACTATTAATGGATAATCAGCCAACTAGTAATAGATTAACTGTTAATAGTGCTGATAAAAATATATACAACGGTAAAAATATTAGTAATGATGGTAACAGTAGAACTAGATATGTAGTAATTGATATTACTGATTATTATAATGCAATATATAAAATAAGTGATAAGTTAGAGAAACAAAGGATTGAACTTGGTAATCAGATTAACGTAAAAGTTAATGCAATTACTATTGGGGAATTAGGTATGTTGCCAACAATTTATAATGTATTTAAAATAATATTGGATGATGTTGATGACTTCTTTTCTCAACTCAGGACAGTATCGTTGAATGCAGAAACAGAACATAATAAAAGTACAGCCAAGGCAATAATTTTAGGTGAAGATAAGAGTGTTAACCCCAAGGATAATTATGTATATTCATTTCCATTGATTGTTAGACGTTCAGATAATGGCAGCGAAGAAAGAATAGCACCTGTTGAATTAAGTAAAAGAACTGCATTTCCCGAATTAGACTTTGTTCAAAATTTTATAGATACTTTTCAGCAACAACACGCATTAAATATTCAAAATGATTTAAGAAATCAACAAAACGCTGATGGCTCATTCAAATGGATTCCAATATCACCACTAGATTCAACAATTGGTGGTGGAACAGCACAAAGTCCATATATTGGATTAGATACATCAGGTTCTTCCGACGATAAAATCACACAAGTATATAAAATATTGTTGAGAAGATATTATATTCTAAGTCAGGCAATAATGCCAGATGAATTTGGTGGAATCGACGATAATGGAAAAAGAAGCGATGCATTTCGTACATTGTATGCAAATGCCGAGGCAAGTAATTTAGCAGAAGCACTTTCCGCATCACTAAACACAGATTTTTTGAGTAAAATGAAAGATGAATCGTTACAATATAATTCTGCAACTAAAATTAGTAAGTTCTATAATAATATTAAAGATATAACCGATATTGATGCCCAAGGAAATACAATCAAATTAACTAATTTCCCAAATAATACAGTAAAAGGTTTTAAGTTAAATCCAAACGATGATATTATTTCATATGTTGATAAAGGTAATATTGATTTTCATGGTGTTAATTTAAATGTTGGACTTATTGAAATACGTGATAAAACAAGTGATCCAAGTGAATCAACAGACCCTGTTGAAAAATTCTTTTCTGATGCTCAAGGTAGTTGGTGGAAAACAATATTTATTGGTGAACCAAATGTATATTGGTATGATTTTTCACTTCAGAATGTGTTTTATATTAGGGATGGACAAGATGAAGAAAGTAAAAAGGATTCTACTGTGGATGGAATTGTACTTAAGTCAATATATTTGGCATCACCTAATGTTATGTCAACTGTATATTATTATCAGGACTATTATAAAGCATTGGCTAAAGGTAATAATATATGGGAAAGTGCTGGTGCAAAAAGTAGTACAAATTTAAATAGTTCAACTGATATTACCAAAGTTTGGAGTTCATTTCTGGGTGATTTTGGTAGTATTGTGTATAGTGACATAATTGCTCCTGACAATAGTGATGCATCAAAACTTTTGAGTGCAATGTATATTCTTTCTAATTTTGGTAATACATACGGACCATTCAATGTTGTTGGAAACGATTTAAATTATAATGTATTTAGTCAACCCGCTGCAGTTGAAGTTCCAACATTTTTTCCTGCATATATTGGTGCACTCGTTCATGCACTTGAGGGAGATGGTGATATTCTACCTTGGGTTGACAATATTGCAATATTTTTTGATAAGTATGTCAACTCAGTGGCAGCGACAAACAGTAACATAAAATTTAATAATGGTAGTTTAATTGCTGCAGATTTGCATGACATTAAAAATTATATGTCGGTTAATGATAAGGAATTATTCAAAAAAGAGTTTATTAACTTTTATAGCGGTAGTGGTTCATTTAACTATGCAAGTATCTTGGTGCAATTACAGGCAATGTGGAGTGATGCAACATCGCTTGCATCAAATACTTCTTTTAGTGGAACCTTAACTGATGCAATTAATGCATATATTAATCCTAAAGCAGATTCAATTGAAAATGGCCCATCTACTTCAACATATTATAGTGAATTGATTAAACCATTAATTGAAAGAACTAATATTCTGGTTTATAGTCAAATAACATTTAAAATGCCAAGCATTGACAAACCAAAAAATCCTACATATATGTCAGGTGGAACTGGCTGCTATAAATCAATTGGGACGGGTAATGCAACAAGTAATGCATTTTTCTCGACATTTTTCTTAAAATTGGGTCAAAATATTACTGATAAAAATAAACAACTTAAGGATGAGCAGGATGCTCAGGATAAATTAAAGGGTGATATAGATATTTTAACACAAACATACTATTCGTTTAAAAATATTAACGATAAGTGGCTAACTGGTCCAACAACAAAAACAAATAATACTGGATATCCATTTAATCGTAAGGGTTCAAAATTAATTGATTCGTTTGCTTTTGTTGATAGGGCAATGAACCCTATTGGAGATACAATAATTAATGCCGAACTATTATTACAAATATTTGACGATCCTAATATTTCGGTGTTCAGCGCATTATCACAATTGCTATCATCAAACGGATTTGAATTTTTTCCATTACAAAATTTTATGAATTTTGGACAAAAAACTGATGGGTCTGATGAAAAGGCATGGGAAGAATCATTTAAAATTGATATGAGCGGTCTAGTTAAAAGCGATACTGCCTTTGTGTGTATGTATATTGGTGGTGCATCAAGTTATCCGTCAGTATCTAGTAATGGATTTCAAAACGATGGTATAATAAATATTGCTGCTCCAGGAGTTGGTGGTTTTTCTACAAATAGTGATGCCATAGAAACACAAGAAACTAATTTTTCTGAATTTCCTTGGAAAGCAGTACGTGCGTTTAGAGTTAGATTTGGCGAACAAAATCAGAGCATGTTTACTGACGTTAAGATAGAAAGTAAAGAATATCCAGAAACTAATGAAAGCATTCAAATACTTTCAAGACTTGCTGGGGATAATAAAATAAATGCGCCGACACCTAAAGGTCAAAATTTATATAATTTATATGAAAATAGATCATACAATGCAACAGTCACTTCATTTGGAAATGTAATGATTCAACCAACCCAATATTTTCAATTAGAAAATGTGCCAATGTATAATGGTGCATACATTATTTTAAGTGTTGAGCATAACATTACACCAAATAAAATGACAACAACATTTAGTGGAACTAAAATGCTTAAATATCCTTCACCACGAGTATTGAGTCCTGTTGCATTTGTGGGTTTTTCTGATATATCTAACTTAAGTGCTGGTCAATTTACACAGGCAGCATTAACATCAAACATTGATAAAACAAAATTTAATTCAATGTATACATTTAAAATTGAATAATATGGCATATACTGCAATAACACAAGAAGGCAAAAGTTTTATACTAAACGCTTGTAAAACGCCATCATCACGGGTATCAAAGTTAGGCTATGATGTGTTTCATGGCAAAAGTCCTGATAGAATAAACGACCCAAAAGATAGTAATTATAATACTGATGGTCATTTACCATATTGTAGTCCACAAATTAGTGGTGATAAAATTTGGTATTCTAGTCCAAAAGATGATGCAGGAAATTTGATTACAACAACAGATATGTTGGCAGAAAATTTAATTAAATGGTTTGACTTATACGCAAATCAATATCAAATTGATGCGAATATTGTTGCAGCACAAGCGTATCAAGAATCTGGATATTTATTATGGAACTATCCATTAACTAGTACTGCATCTGGTATAAATCAATTTACTGCAGATACAATATTTGGTTTTTTTGGTAATGGTCAGCAATTTAGTTCAGAATTTACCGTAGGTGAAAGAAATTTAATTACTGCAAATTTATCTGGAAATCTCGGTATTAAAGATACGTTTAGTGTTTCAGCACAACTCGGTAAAGAAAATAGAGCAACATTGCATCAAAATATAATAAATAACCCCAAAGTGATGATTAAAGCACAATGCATCTACTTAAAATATATTTCAGGTAGATGTGGTGGTTTAGCAAGTAGTACGTTGTTTGGATATAGTAGAGGCCCAGGTCTTGCTAAATCATCCTACACAAAAAGTATACAGGCAGCCTCAACATCCAAATATGGTGCTAATTATTATTTAGAGGGTGTTAACTATGTGTATGGAATATTTAATTTTCTTGGAAATCCTAAGTATAGTAAATTAGGATATTTTGGATACGATAAAGAACCACACGATCTTAAACTAAATCAGCCATATGACACATATGCTGCAGAGGTTGAAGAAGGAAAACACATACTATCAAACTAAAGTAATTCCCTTTTTAGTTCATGTAAATTGATAATGTTGTCTTCAACATTATCAATTTTATATGCCATTTCCTTAATTTTCTGTATTGCAATTGCAACTTTATCTTTTGTATTTTCTTTGTTTATATTCTCTAGTATAGAGATTGTTTCAGATTTATATGATTCAAGTAATGATTTTTTTTCTTCGTTGCTTGACTTAATGAGAATTTTTAATAGGTTCTTATCGTCCTCATTTAACATATCATATTTTTCATTAAATTTATCTACAGCAATTTCTATAACATCTTCATTTATGTCGTTAATATTAATGTCTTCAAGCATTACGCCTCGCTTTGGTTGTTTAATATGATTTAGAACAACTTCAAATGACTCATGAATACTATCCACATCAATTTCGTCATAATTTGTAAGTGATTCCATAATCAGATCATCGATTGCATTATATAGTTTCACCTTATTCTCATCGAGAGAAATATTGTTTTCTGAAATTATTGATGCAACTCTTTTACGTTCTTCAATAATCTCATCTATTGTATATACTTCAAATAGTTTAATGTTATTATCAATATAACGAGTAGCAGCCAAATCGTTTTCAATATGCTTATTTTCCATATTATTAAACACTTTGAATTCCAATTGAAGTATTGGGGAATTTTTTATAATATCAAAAAAATTAAATGCTAATTTCTTGGATTCTTCTAGCAGTGCATCATTAAAATATGATTCCTTTAATCTATTGGAAATTATCAAATTAACAATTCCTATATTAGTGTTTTTCATATGGTATGTTTCGATTTAATATAAATACTATAATTAGTTATAAATGTTATCTTAATGTCATATTAATGTGCAATATATTAACTATTCGTTTAACTCGAAGTTCTCAATATTCTCAATATCAATATCTTCTGACTCATCAATTTTTTGCAACATGTTGATACTTTTGTTGTTTTCTAAAAAACCACTAATTTCATTAATCATATCAAGTGCTTTATTGTTTAGTGAATCATTAATTTCAGTATTTTCTCGAATTATTTCTTTATGTCGAATTTCATTTTTTACGTCAGATTCGTTACTGCTGCCATAAACTAATTGTTCCACATGTTGATTATATTCTTCAGCAGTTAACCTACGATTATTTTCCATCATTGGTTCACCACCAACGCCTCCAATAGGGGCATTTGTAGTGGTTGGACCACCCATTGGAGTACCTGCTCCACCAGTGGGTGCAGCACCTGCTTCGGGTGGCATTCCAGTTGCTGGAGTACCAGTTGCAGCACCTGCTTCAGGTGGCATTCCAGTTGCTTCGGTTCCACCACTAGATGGCATGTTGTTTGTAGGTTCACCAAATTTTTTATCGATATCAGCAAATAATCCAGATTTTTTTATTGTGACTGGAGCATCTGCAAGTTCTTGCATAACAACCTTTTCCATTTTTTGTTGTTTCAAGTCTTCAACAATTTCCCTATCTGACATATTGAATATCATGCGTTTTGCTGAAGTATGTGACATTGCAGCAATACCACCATCATTACGTGTTAATTCGGCATATGTTTGTGCCTTATCTCGCATTAATTCTGATTTCAATAATTCTGCTTGTGTACTTGGATTCGTAAGTGTTAGCGTAAAACTATTAAGGTCTTCAGTATTATAGCCTAGCAAAAATAGGTGAACCATTGCCATTTTATTTAATTCCTGAATTATTGCCTGTTGAATACGATTAATTTTTTTTGCAAATCTTATGTCGTATTGTGCCATATTTTTACCAGCACCTGCAGCATCTTGAAAACTTAAAAATGGTTTAGGGATACCTAATCCAATAAATAAATTATCTCTAAGATATTCAATATCTTGAATTGCATCCAAATTTGAATTATATGTAAAAATACCATTTGTTAATGCAAACGTGTGATGATTATGTAATTTTTCTTGTCCATCAATAGTAATTGTACCCGTATCTTGTTTTTCTGTTAAATGTTCAATAGACACAATCTTATGATTATAACAAGGAACTTTGTGTTTAAAGTCGTTCCAATTAGTATATCCAAAATGTTTTAATAATTTATCAATATTATTTCGAGTAATTTCAGTCATTTTATTCAACTGTTTATTATTCGGATTTAATATGTTAAATTCATTTAGCCATTCAGAATTATCAGTATTTATTTTCTTTTCAAGAATTAAATCAATTCTGCCCAACTCATTATAATAATCAACAATTAAATCAAGTAGTTTTTCAGAATATTTAATTGATTGTTTTTCTTTAATAATGTTTCCCAAATTAGTATTTTTCCATTGTAATTTAGTGTTATTTGAATATCTTAACTTATTTTCTGGTTTATTTTTTGTTTCAGCAGATTTTAATCTAATATTTTCAATAATTACGTTTTTATTTGGATTATTACTAAAAGTATTTGCTGATTTAGTTCTTGATTTTAATGAATTATTAATGGCCGTTTTTCTTTTTATTGTAAGATTTTCAACTGAAATATTATTCCAATATGTGTTAAGTCCCAGTTTTCTTAAATTTTTATGTAGAATTTTTGTATCATTATCATATAAATCATACATTTCTTTAGCAGTATTATTATGATAATAAAAATGATCCTTAGAATTCATAAAACATAAATTTTCTGGATTATTATTATGTCTATTATAATCTTTATGATGAATTGTTTGTAAATTATCTGTATTAATTTTATGTATTAAAATTTCATGTTTATTTTTTTCTTTCATATAATTGGCAACTACTCGATGCGTATATAACCAATCATTTATTGAATGATCATAAACCATTTCATAAGTATTTCTCACGCCAGAACCACCCTTTATAATATTTTCTTTTTTATTAAACGACCACATGGATTCACCAACTAACAAATCTTTAGCTTCCTTTTTACCGTTAAATTTTGTTGGGAATTTATGGTCAGGAGTACAAATAATTGATTTTCCACTATCTAATGTAATTTTAATAACATCGGTATTTTTTCTTGTAATACCTGCCCACGTAATTTTACCTGGAACAATTGATCCAGTATTTGGATTAATAGAATATGTCCAAAGTTCTTTTCCATTATTAAATTCATTAATTATTTCATTTAATTCTAAACTTCTACCATTAAGTAAATCAATCTTAGTATCTAAAGCTAAACATGCACCAGGTAGAGTATCAATTCCAGTTTGCGTATTTGCATTTCTTACTGGAAGAAAATAGTCTTCATCATTTCCAAGTATATTAAAACGATAGTCAATTTGGCCATCATTTGGATTTATTTGTGCAGTTTTTTTAAATTTTGTCGCTACCTTATAGATATATTCTTCAATATCGTCTTCATCAATATTTCCTACGTCAATTTTAAATACCTTCTTTTCACCTGCTCTAATTATACGATAGGTTAACATGGCATCTTCTGCCATTACTAATTGGCGAAATACTCTTCGTACCTTATTTAAAACCGAACTACCGTATGGAAGATACTTATCGTCACCAAGTAGTCTAAAATGGGCAATTTCAAATACATTAAATTCGTCACCCGTCATCCTTTCTTTAAATTTAACTACTGGTTTACCGTTTTGAATTCTTTCATATCTTTCGATTTCATAATTAACCAATTGTTTTACGTGTGTTATACCCTTTTTACGCTCACCGTATAGTAAGACAAAATTATCACCATACTTTACAGTATTTCTTACCCAAAATGGTAGATTAACATTAACATTTACAATATCATAAAAAAATTCTTCTAGCAACAACTTTATTCGTTCCTTGTTAGAATAAATATTTAACATTTTGCCATTCAATCCAATTGTTGTTGCCTCTTCCATAAATAAATCCAATGCACTTGAAATGATTGGATAATATTCCATTCCTTCATAATCAATATATGCTGGAAGCCTTGCTGCTTCATACTGTAATGCCTTTTGAAATCCCCTATCTGTTGTTCTAAAAAACTTGCTTTCTAGTTCACGTTTCTGTTCTAACTCTAAACCCTTCCTATGTATTTCTTCTGGACTATTACCCTTAATTATAATCTTTGCTTTTTCTTGTGTTGTTGTTGATTGTGAAACCAATGGTTGTGCATCCTGAAAACCAAACCCATCAAGATTTAGCATTTTATTTAATTGCTGATATATTGTCCCGTTTTTTTGTTCTTCGTTAGCCATTTTTATAATTTTTTATATTTTTTTATAAATACTATTAATTTTTTGAAAAGTCTGTTAGATATAAATACAAATCAAATCTACTTTCTTTCTTTTATCCCATTAAACAACCATGCATTTACTCCGTATGGATTTAATGGCGATACGCTGTTGGGTGAAATCATTGGTCTATTATTTACATCATGTTTTTTTCCTATTTCACCAATATCATTATTTGTTATGATTGCATTAAGCATTTTTTCTGTAATTCCCTTACTTTGCTTATATCTTGCCATATCAAAATTTAATACGTATAGGCCAATTGATAGTCCCATAATACTATCATCGTGAAAACTACGTTTATGGTCTGCAACACGATTACCTGCTACAGTTACAAATGTTTTCAATTCATTTAATAACCTTATTGATCTAATAATAACATCCTCTAAATGAATTGCTCTTTGCATTTCTAATACAACTGACGGTCGATTGTTGCCAATAAAAAATCCAGGAATTAAGTCTACATTTAATACTGCGCCATCTGGCATAATTTTTTGTCCTTTTTTTATGTAGCCTTGTAATCTATCACGACTTGGCTTATGAGTAACTTCTGCATAGTGAACATTTTCGTATCCGACTTCAAGTAATTTTTCAACAGTTTGTACACCATATCCACCTGTGATATCTACAACACCATATGCATTGTTATATCTTTTACCAAATTGATATGCAATTTCAGCAAGCATTTGGGGAGTTACCTTACCATAATATTCTGCAACTTGTTCAACTTTATGTCTCTTAATTTTAATTTTCTTGGTTTTATCACCCTTTTTTATTATTTTTTCCTCAATAATTTCAACGGTTTTTAACATATTAAGTGTTGAATTGTCTTCACCGTGACCAGGGGATGCATCCAATGCCATTATATAGTCTTCTCCAGCAATAGGGTCTTCCCAAATCCACATGCCATTGTCAGTATATTCTTGACGTATTGGTGTCAATATTTCATTTTCTTCGATACGTTTAAGATATTCTTCTGCAATAAAATTGTCACCTGAACCTAAAAATGAACATAGTAATTCTTGAGCAATTTTACGCATATCACCATTGGCATTACGAACCTGCTCTTCAAACCACGGAGAACTGGCTTCCCAGCCATCATCCATTAATTGAATTCTTTTCTCGCTATCCCAATTTTCATCAACAATTCTTATTTCGTTCTGCTTACCTTTATTTTTTAACCAAACCAATTCTTTATTATAGCGTGGGTCATTATACCACCATAGTTCAACCGCTTTAAAGTTATTTGTTTGGTTTCTTGCACCTTGGAATGTTTTATAGAATACTGCATCGAGACCAGATGGTGTACTTACCATAATTGCAGCACCACCTGTTTGTAATGTGGGTTGTGCAGAAGTCCAGAATTTGTCACCTTTCTCTGCCCATGCAGTTTCATCCCAAAATAGTAGTGTAGGTGTCATACCACGCAAACTCTTTGATGCAAATGCACCTAATTTTGAATCGTTATCATAGTATTTTAATTTTTGGGTGTCTTTTAAATTTTTTTCTGTATCTCTACCCGTTTTGGGTTTAAGCCATGTTGGACAGTTTTCAATAAAATCAACAACATCGCTCATCAATTCATCACGTGCTGTTTCAAGTTTATCTGCAACAATTGCTACCTGTCTATTTCTATTAAACATAACGTACCAAGCAATGTAGGCACATGTCGTTGTGGAAATACCTGCTTGACGATACTTGTTTGCAACAACAAATCGATTTCCGAGATATGCCCTAATTAATTCTTTTTGATATTCAAATAGTTTAAATGATACAATTAAACCCGATTTACCTTGCGTTTGATCAAAAATTGTTAAATATGTTTCAATAAAATAAATTGGATTTGATGCACAACGTATAATTTCATCTTCTTGCTCTTCGTAATTTAGTTCACTTGCTCTTTTAACCCCATTCGATTTTGTAATAATAATGGCTTCAACACTACCAGATTTTTTACGTAACTCTTTTGCTAATTTTCTTTGTTCTTCCTTTTCTCTTTCTTTTTGCACATCAAATGGAACCACAGGAACGTGATCTGGAAATATTTCTTCTTCCTTATCATTTATTTTGTTAATATCTTCGGACATTTATAAATATTTATAAATAAATACTATTCCATACAAAAAATAATAATGCACGTATAAAACTATACGTGCATTATTGTATATTGTATTGGTAGTATTAAAATTTTATTGATGATGTTTCAACAAATTCATTGTTTTTTAGAATAATCTTTCTGGTATTTAACATGTCCATAACCTTTGTTAATGTCATACCGTAATGAAACACTAATAATGGAATATCGTCATTTTCACTCTCAAACATTTTTTCATAATCACCAAAACCACCATTTTCATTTGATTGTTTTTCTGTCTCATATGCCAAGCAATGTATTGTATGATACCCGTGCATATATTCTCTATCAACGGATTCGTGTAAACAAAATAAATCAAATGAACTTGTTTTTAGATTATATGTCGCATCAATGTAGTCTTCACTTGGTGGAAGTGCATTATCACAAGCAGGAGAAATGTCCCACATCCAACCTTCAACATCAATATTTGTTGAGTCTAACGAAAAAATGAATTCGTATAGTCCATCACCCTTTGCATTATAGCCAATTTTATTAATGTATATTAATTTTAATTTATCTTCATCATTTTTCATATGAATATGATTTTACAATAAATACTGTAAAAATAAAAACCCGAATTTCTTCGGGTTTTTATTTAATTATTAATTAATTTTTTTTCGAATTACAGTTTCATATAAATTATATTGCTTATCAATAATAGCATCAAGTTTTTTTAAATTTTCAGATTTCTTACTTTCAGTAAGAACTGGCTTTCTTAGACCTGCATGTTCTTCAAGCCTATTGCGAATATATTTTCTTAGTTTTGCTTCACCTTCGGACATTTCCTTACCTTCATTCCAATGATTTTTTGCTCTTTTTGCAAAATTTAGTTGGTGTTCCTTTTTCTTTATGTCTTCAGGCACTTTTTCGCCCCTATCTTGAATTGCCTTACTTTTCTTTTCAATTCCGCTGAGTTCTTTATCTATTTGCCCAACACTTTTTTTTGAGTTTTCTCCAGTTTTATTGATTTTAACATTGCTATCCCATTTTTCTTCTACTTTTGCCTTTGCTTCACCTTTGGACATTTCCTTACCTTCATTCCAATGATTTTTTGCTCTTTTTGCAAAATTTAGTTGGTGCTCTTTCTTCTTCATATCTTCAGGCACCTTTTCACCCTTATTTTGAATCGCACTGCTTTTCTTTTCAATTCCGCTAAGTTCTTTATCTATTTGTCCAACAGATTTTTTTGAGTTTTCTCCAGTTTTATTGATTTTAACATTACCATCCCATTTTTCTTCTACTTTTGCCTTTGTTGTTAATTTTGTTGAAATTTCATCAAGTGCTTCACGTAGTTTATTAACCACTTCATTTACTGCAATATTAATTGTTTTGTTCTCACCATCAACGTTTATGTCAATGCCCGTTGTAGGAGCACCGTTTGGTTTTACAACTCCACCGCCCATAGATTGGCCTTCAGGTGCAAAATTAATTTCATCGTTTTCTTCTTCGTTACCATCACCTAATTCAACATTTTCATCGTCTTCAAATTCTTCCTCTTCTTTAATTGATTTCACGGGTACATTTGTTCCAAGTTTTTTACCAGTTTTTGGTTCAGGAATTGTAATTTCTTCGATAGGTTGTGTTTCAACATTTGCTGGGTCCATACTCTCTGCAGTTCGAAACTTATTTAAATTTGCAGCGTTACCGTTTTTGACTTGATTTGCAATTGTTTGCAATATACTTTGAACGTTAACTGGTTCCTGACCAGCCTTAACTGCATTAGCGTTTACCGCAGCAACTTGTTTGCCTAAATCAGATGCAAGTGTTTGGAGTTTTTGAATTGCAGCATTTTTTTCACCTGCATAATATCCTTGCTTAATATTCTGTGCTGCTTGACCAACTGCATGTTTTACTTGACCAGCCTTTTCTACACCAGAATTGTATGCGTTCTGTGCTGTTCGGCCAAGTGCATTTGCACCATTTTTAATCGCACCACCCACTGCATTGCTTGCTTTCTTACCCAAATAGTTTAATCCACCGAATAATTCACTGATTTGTGTTTTAACATCTTCTTCAGTAGATTCATCCATTGAATTAACTTCTGGTTCTAGTTCATCTGCATATTCCTCATGTCCATATTCATTTCTTAAGATATCCAATACTTGTGGCATAAGTTTAATAAATAATGAAACAACTTCTTTATCACCATCATTTTGCCCTTCGCTGTGTGCTGTTGCATAACCACCAATCAAATTCCCCATTTCTTCTTCACCACATTCCATTAATGATTCTGGTGTATATCCTCTTGATTCAGCATATCTTGCAAAACCACCACATTCTGAGCATTCTTCTTCTAATCCATTATCATTATTTGTGTCTTCTGTTCCTGCAGTATCTTCAACATTTTGGCCTAAATCTTGAATTTCTTCTGGTGACACAACATTAAGAATCATATCAGAAATTTCGTGTCTATCATCATCATCGATTTTTGCCATTTTATTTGCATTAGAATTTTCATCCTCATCTTTATTTGGTAAAAATCCCTTTACAAATGTTTTAAGTAGCCAAGTTAATTCACTGCCATCTAAGTTGGAATTTTTGATTTCGCTTGCTAATTTACCAACTTTACTTTGCATGTCAGATAAAACTTCATCATCATCTCCGTTATCACCTTCTGCATCCATTTCATCATCAGCAGCCATCTCATCATCACTTGCTGCATCCATTTCATCATCAGCGGCCATCTCATCATCACCTTCTGCACTCATTTCGTCATCAGCAGCAGCCATCTCATCATCACCCACAGTATTGCCCAAATCACCAGTTGGCATTGCTGGTGTTGCATCTGCAGCATCACTTGCAGCGTCCAAATCATCGAGTTTACTTTCGGCTTTATCTATTTCATCACTTGCCTTGTCTTCATTTAATTTCTTTTTTTTACTTCCAGTTAGACTTGGTTTAAATGTGTTTGCTTCATTAATTGTATGAAACATCATATTTCTTTGTTTATCTGCCTCGCCTAATGATTTATATTGAAATTCTGTAATATTTTCTAAACCACCAATATATGCAAAATCAGAAATGTTTGGGTCTTGTTTTAGTCCACTTTTTTTAATATAGTAGTTATGGTTTTCCTTAATTATACCATATGCAACACCATCTGCTGCTCTTTTATAGTCAATTAAAGTGCCAGCTGTACGATTATTAGATTCTCTTATCGAATCCTTATTGGGATTTGCTAATGTTCTCATTCTTTCGTAGTATGCTGCTTCCGATGTACGTTTTTTCATTTGAATATGTTTTATATTGTGTATTATTTACGTTATATTTTTTTATAAATACTTAAATGTGAACAAAAAAATGAACATTTTAGATTATTTCATTTTTTTCATCAATGACTTTGTATTTAATAAGCATTTCATTTACTCTTGGTGTTATTAAATTTTTTCTTTTATAGTTATTAATAACAGATTGATTTGCCTTTTTTTGTGAAATCTCCTCATTCAAAAATTTCACATTTTTGTGCAAACTCTCCAATATGTCATAAAAAATCTTTTCAGTTTTCTTTGTTTCGACATATTCAACTAACTGCTCTTTTGTTACAACAATTCTTTTCATAAACTATTTAATGAATTCATTTAGACTTAATTCTTTAGTCAAATAATCATTTTTACTTGTAATCATTTTTTCGAGATAACCAGTATTTCTTAAAATTTTAAATACCAAATTTTCTACAGAAAATTCACCACCAGCACTATCAAGTCCAGATTGTCTATATTTTTTTATTTTGTTCTTTAAGGCTTCATGTTTTTTTAGAAAATCTGCCTTATTTTTATTACTTTGTAAATCATCGATTGTATTCATAATATCTGCTGCTTTTAATTGTACATCAGCACTATCGATATTTACAATTTTCTTTGTTGGTTTTCTAATCCATTCGTTATTTATTAATGAATATGTGCCTGATGAATGATGTGGTTCAGCACTATCTTGAAAATACATTTCAACATCATGTCCTTTAACTTGAATAGGCAATTTATCTGCCCATAATTGTTTCTTTAATTTAAAATAGTCACCAACAAATTCTTTATTTTCTGAAATTTGATTAAAATCGAGAATTATATGAACATCAAGATCAGAATTTTCATTATAATTATAATTTGCAAGACTACCAGTTAAAATAATGTCGTTAAATTTAAGATTTTCAGCATCACAAAACTCGATAAATCTTTTAGCATTAAGTAATAATATTTTTCGAATATCTGGTTTTATTGTTTCCTCGTCTTTCCAAATAAAAGGATTTAATGTATCGTGCATTTGTATAGACGATACATCAACACCATCTGGTTCAACAACTTCTTTTAATGTGTCAGAAATGTTATGACCTTTCCAGTATCTGCTAGACCAAGAACGTGGCGTTTTTTTTTCTTCAATCATGATTATTTACCTACTTTTGCAATGGGTGTAATTCGAATATTATTGCTTTTATTTTCATAAACATTTTCTTCAGGTTTATCGTCATCTTCATCATCTTCATCATCGTCGTCATCTTCATCTGTCTCACCTTCCAAATCTTCTTCTTTTTTTTCGAATTCCTCTTCTTCTTCTTCATTGCCATGAACCATAGCATATAGACTATCAATTTTTGCTGTCAATGCCGCAATTTTTTCATCTGGTGTTAATTCTTTTGGCTGTTCATCATTTGTTTCTGTAGGTAGTTCATTGTCAGTTTCTGTCGATATTTCTTCAAAATCTTCATTTAATTTTGGTTTAAATGTTTTATCGAGTCTACCCATAACTTCGAAAAGTCTTTGCTTGTTGTCTTTTTTCATGTTTTTAATTTTTATATAAATACTACTGTTTATTCATTATGATAATAAAACATTATCAAACAAAAAAATCACAAAATGTTATTTATGTCGATAATGAAAATTTCTTAATTTTATCATTTTTAATAAATACTTAATTATATTCAAATAGATTTAGTATTTATAATTAAATTCCTCAGTAAAATGAATTTAGAATGTTTAAATGATATAATCACTAACAACTTAGCAATTCACATCGATTTGACCGATTTGAAATCATGGAACTTAAACACTGGTTTAACTGCATTCAGTTTAACTAAGTGGAATAATGCCATTTCTAATAACATAAATTTAGTTGATTTTGGATTAACTTCTTTTGATAATGGTAGAACAAATACTATGTGGAGTGGTATTACATTAATGCCAAGTGATACATTATTTTCAATGTATAGGGTTGGTTATAATGATGTATACAATCCAACTACTGGTGAAACAAGTGGTATTACTACAATCACTCAATTTTTACCAATGAGTGCAACTTCAGCATCTGGTGGAAGTTTAAATTATTTTGACTTAAGTGGTGGATATTTACAAGGATTTTTTAAATTAGATGGATATGATTATGAATTATTACCTGCAAGGTATAATGATGGCATCACCATTGAAACACTATTATATTTATATCCAAATTCTTCAGGAATTTTCTACATGATGGGTGCACGTGCAGAAGATAAGTATAACACATATTTTAGTGGAGAAACAATGATTAATATACCTTCAGGTATAACGTCAAATACAACAATTATTACCCCAACTGGTGTAACGAGTAGCCTTAATAATTTTTTAGATTCTATTACAGAAAAATTTATACCCAAAATGGGATTTAAATTACCTGAAGATATGATGAGAACGTCTTACTCGGAAACACAACCAATAAAAAATATTGAAAATAACGTAATTGCTTTTGAATTAACTCAGGATAGAAGATTAGCATATAAATATGTTGATGCTAATGGTATGGTTATTACTAATGCATCACCAACAGTAGTTGCTGCAACTGGATTTACTATGATAGATATGGTATTTACACCAGATGCTAAAATTGATGATCCCGATTTAATTGATTGTGCACCACAAAGATTAGGTAAATTAATTTTTTACGTTAATGGTCGTTCAGTTTGGATAATTAAAGAATTTCCCGAATATTATTTCAAATCATTTGCAAATGATAAGGAAAAACAATTAGGTGTGCCTTATTCAATAAGTTGGGGTGGTGGTAGTTTTGGATTAGAGCATTCATATCATTATGATTACCAGACATATGTAATATATCACAATCAAGATAGTAGTTATATTAATTCTAAATTTATTGTTGAAGCAGACCCGATTTCAACTGAATGTTATATTGCACCAACAGGTGATACTATTCTAGCAGGTTTTTCATTAAGTGCTAATAGCAATACGTTCAAATATTTGGATAATTGTGATTCAAATATTGAGCATGCGTTAACGGTAATGCAGGTTGAATATACTGGTGGTACAGGTAATACGTATTTTTTAAAATTTAACCAACCAATTTCTGTTTTATCAAATAGGGATTATGTTGCCAACTTATCGATATATGTTGATAACTTATTTAGTGGTGGAACTAATAATGTAGTTTCAATGTTAATGTATAGCGATATTACTGATGTTAATATTGTAAGCGATATTGAATATGTTAATCCAATAACTGAAAACTATATACTAAGTCATAGTAAAGGTTTATATCCTTGGGGATTTGGTGAAGAGTATGAATATAGTTTAAATGGTGTATTATATTATGGTGTATCTGGATTGCCAGTTACGTTAGAAAATTCAAATGTTGTTGGTTATGATACATATAATCCATATGGATTAAATTATGTTGTTACAGGTAATAATATTTGGCTACCAATAACTAGTAAATTCAGAACACCAGATAATAGTGGTCAAAATAACATATATTTAGGATTATTGGTTAAAACTGATGGGGCATTTAATGTTGGTGGTAGAATATATGTTAAAAATTTCACATATACTGCTGAGGATATTTTAGTTATTGATGATAGAAAAAATAACCTAACCATTGAACAAAATTTTAAGCCTTCGTTTGTTGGAGGCATACAAAAACTTAGAATATATGATAGGGCATTTACATCTCCAGAAGTATTGCACAATGCATTAATTGAATCAATAAATCATCCAGAAATAAATCTTATTGTAAATAAGGGTGGTAGAATAATATATCGTTAATATGAGTAAATTATCTGAAATATATGATGGATGGAAAAATCTTACATTTCCAGACCAGAAAATTGAAATAGAGGCAAAACGTAGAATTGAAATCTGTATTAATTGCGATAGGCTGACAAAAAGAAATACTTGTAAAATATGTGGTTGCTATATGCCAGCAAAGGTAAGAAGTATCAAATCAATTTGCTCATTAAAGAAATGGTGAACTCGGTCTATTGTTTGTTGTAATTATATACGTGTTTTCAAGTGCCCTACCCTCAAAAAAATTTGTATTTAAGCATTTTTTTTGATTGCCAGTTATGACATAAACACTATTTTCAGTTTTTATTTCAATGCACCCATTTAGGCATAACACACAATTAATGTGTGATCTTTCCTTTAATTTGAAGTATGCTCCTTTAGGTAAATAATAAAATATAATTATTTCATTACTATTATCAGTAACAACTTTTTTATATTTAATTTCTATATTATCGTTGCAGTTATCCCATTCAGCAAAAAAACGAATAATAATTCCATCATCAACTTCATGAACTATGGGTAGTTGCTTTAATAGTTCTTTTTTTTTCTTTTCGATTAAACCATTAACTTTATCTAATATTTCTTTTTTTTCATTGGTCATTTTATTGAAATTTAGCAATATGGTGTATTCGCTACACTATCCCTCATTTCAGTAGTATTGATTTTCAATGTTTCCCCAACAATGAAATTTTCAGTAAATGCCCTAATAAATAGTGCTCGTATTTTTTGTGGTGCTTTTTTAAATGCAATAAAATCAATCTCATCACCATTTTCTGTATATAGTGAAACATTAATGTCGTTCCATTGAAATGCATTAAACCATGTGTCTTCTGTTGGTTCAATATCAGTATCTGGAGTGCCACCAAGTCTTCCATAGTTACGCTTACCATCAACACTAATTCCTATATTATCGCTGTCAAAATCAAGACCAAATTCAATTGGGTTTTTTTGCGAGTCGTATAGATATTTTACCTTAAGGTGATATTCGATTGTTAATCTATCTGCATCATCAAAATTATATTCATCCCAATTACCACCAATTTGTGAATCTAATATTTCAATAATTTTTATTTTGGAATTTATATTCAGTAGTGAATCACAAATAAATTGCTTTTGTAAATCTTCGTTATTTAGTAATTCAATGGTTTCCTGTTCTTTGTTATATTCTTCGTTACCCAAAAAATCGAATTCTGAAATTACCTCGTTAATGACTTTTATAATATTCTTATTTTTCATTAGACATATTTTACAATAAATACTAAAAATATTTTAATATTTACTTGCCCTAATCACAATATTAACATTTTAAATATTAGTTCATAGTATTTATATTAGAAAAATCATTGCTTAGTATATGAATTAAGTTATGTTAAATTGGCAAAAATGATTTTTAAAATTTTATCTCCAGATAGTGGTTATGTAAAATTTTAATTGCTAATAAATAAAAAATTGCATCATAAGTTCTAATTACGGTGCAATTTTTTTTATGCTATAATTAAGTATTTATTTAAAAGATACTGATATGACAAATAACAAACATAGACTTTTTGAACTTATGGAAAAAGTTAACCCTAACTTCAAAAATGAAGATGTACTACAAAAAACAACAGAACCAGTTCCTACAGATGTTGCAAATCTTGAAAAGGCAGTAAAATCTTCAAGTTCTGTTCAATATGCAGATTCTCGTATTGATACACCAAAGGAATTCGAATTTGCATTTAAGGATTGGTTGAGTGGTACGGGTTTTCATCCACAAAAAAATCCAATATCTATTTCTCAAGCGCAAAGTTTTGTTAAAAATGCAATGGAAAGTTTAGGATATAAATAATTTTTTTAAAAAATGCTTGTATTTATAATTTTATTATATATCTTTGTATCGATTTTGTTTATACATAGTTTTAAAGTTTTAGTTATGAAAAATTTAACACATACACAACCCCAACCGAAACAACAGCCACAAATTGTTGAATGGGGAAGTTATGCTTGAATTTTTCGAAAGATGATTTTAAGTGAAAAAAACCCCATTCTTAATTGAATGGGGTTTTTTTGTAACAAAAAAATTTTTATTTCGTACAATAGTTCATTGACATATTAATATTTTATATCTAGGTGTTCCGCAGATGGATATACGGGCGTGCCTTGGAAGCACGTGTTCGCAGGTTCGAATCCTGCTACCTAGAGGTAATCAAATTAAACTACCTGCACGTGGTGATTACTGCACGGTTGAATAAACCGACCAAATGTTTAATGTATAATATATATGGTATGAGTAATATAAGCGATATACTTAAAGAAGCAAAAAGTAAAGGATATTATGCCGATGAATATGGTAAAATTTATTCAGCGAAGAAATTAATTTCATTACGAAATAGAGATAATCGGTTAAATTTTACCATAAGATATTATGGAAAAAGAGTTACAATTGCCGTACATAAGTATGTTGCATATTTAAAATATGGTGATAAAATTTTTGATGATGGTATTGAAGTAAGACATTTAAATGGAAATTCGCTAGATAATTCATATGAAAATATTTTAATTGGAACTCATAGCGATAATATGCTTGATATTCCAAAAAATGTTAGAATAAAAAAAGCAATATCAGCATCAAGTAAAAATAGAAAATTTGGTGATGATATCATTAAGAATATTATGAATGATAAAAATAATGGTATGTCATATAGTAAATTATGTGAAAAATATAATACAAGTAAATCGACATTAAGTTATTTATTTAATAATGCGTATTATAGTGGTGCTAGAAATATAGAGTAGTAGCGCAGTTGGAAGCGTACCGCATTTGGGATGCGGGGGTCGTGAGTTCGAGTCTCACTTACTCTACTAAACATGGTGATTGAAGCATTAAAGTGATGCGTCAGACTGTGAATCTGAAGAAGACGGGTCAGTACCGTCCTTTCACCCAAATATCGATTCTACAATCGATAAATATATATTATCGGTTGTAGAATCGATAAATATATATTTATCGATGTGATAGACGGCAAATGAGTTGGTGTTAAAGAAGACATAACCAAAGATAAGTTAAATAATCTTAGAGTAGATGTAATGCAGAAGATACGAAAAGATATTGTAGATGGTAAATGTCAATTATTTACATACGAAAGAAAATTTTATTAATTAATTAATATAATACTGTCTCGTGGCGCAATCGGCTAACGCTCCTGACTCTGAATCAGATGACTACGGGTTCGAATCCTGTCGAGACAACAATAGTATTTTTTTGCAAAAAGTAGCATTTTTCGATACTTTCCGCAAAATATAACTAATATTGACCTCTGGTGGAATTGGCTAAACACAACTGTCTTTGAAGCAGTCGTCCGTAAGGATTTGCAAGTTCGAGTCTTGCGAGGTCAACAAAAATAGGGTAGAATGGTGAGACAGCTTCCCCTCGGACTAAAGGCATCAGGATTTGACGATGCCGATGTGAAGCATAGGTCAAGCAATGCATTGACTTAGGTCGAACCAAGAAAATCGAGGTTATTTATTGCTATGTAGTGTAATGGTTTAGCACAAGTGACTTTGAATCACTTAGTTACAGTTCGAATCTGTACATAGCAACTATTTTTAATGTGGAAGTTAAAAAAATTCATTATTTTTACAAAAACATTATGTGGAAGTTAAAAAAATTCATTATTTTTACAAAAACATTATTATGAAGTATAACCTATATCTTGATGACTTCCGTGACCCCATAGATTCTGCATATTATCTTAATAATCCTATTTATGAAACACTTCAATGGATTGTTGTTAGAAATTATGATGAATTTATTAAGTGTGTTATAGAAAATAGTATTCCAGAAGTAATATCCTTCGATCATGACTTGGCAGCAACACATTATGACCATCAATCTAATATAGAATACGATGTATTTACAGAAAAAACTGGTTATGATTGTGCTAAATGGTTTATTGATTATGTGATTGATAATAAATCGAAACTACCAAAAACAATACTTATTCATTCGATGAATCCTGCTGGAAGTGCTAATATTAAATCGCTATTTGATAGTTATATTAAATCATTAAATCTGTAACAAATTTTAAATGTTTTCGTATAATCAACATATTTATATATAAATCGATATTATGAAAAATGGATTAAATGAAAAACAAATACTATTCGAAATGATGGAAAAAATAAATCCAGATTTCAGATATAATACCGATGTCATTGAAGGTGTTGGAGATAAATTTTTATCTAATAAACATATAGTTCCCGATGAATTTGATGAATTCGATAAAACATATTCTGCAACACAGAATGATAAAAATGGTGTTGTTTATCAGGAAGGTAATTGGCAGATATTAAAAAATCCCCAATCATTAACGGGTTTTGGTGCATCAGTCAGAGGAATCATTATGGATAATGGTGATTTATATCTTGAATCTCATGCAAAAAAAATTCATAATGATATACTTAAGATTTTAACAGAAATTGGTGTATTTACACAAATGCCACAAATAAATTGGGGTATGAGAATTCCCCAAGAGAGTGGGTTTTTAACCGTTCAGAGATATAAAAATTCTCCATATATTGCTATAGGTGAAAGTAATCGAATTATATATAAAATCGATAACTACGATAAACTAAAAAAATATTATGATGAATATATTGATAAGGCAAAAATAAAAATGCCAAACATTGAATTTATCGATAAACTTGTTGGTTCAAAAAGTGTTGTAAATACAAGTGGTGCTAATATTATGAATGAAACCTATTTAAAATAGTTATTTCATCATCTAATTTCCTAAGTATTTATCATTAAAGATATAAACATATTTACAATATAACAGTTAGGACTGTTATGGTTTCGACCAAATTAGGGATGATAAACGTTCGCTACTATTATCATCCCTTTCTTTATTGTAAAAATTTATCCAAAATTATGCATTAATTATGTTGCTAATATTATTGGTAGATTGATAATAAGATATTTAAAATATTTTTTCTTGTTTTTATAATAATTAAATATTTCCTTTGCATTGAAAATTTAAACACACAAAACTATGAAAATTACTATTGATTATCTTAAAAAAATTAGGGCTTGTGATGAAGCAATTGCTAGGTTTAACAACACACCTGAACTACATTCAGTTAATATTGAAAAATCAACTGAAATTATTGTTGGTGATGTATCATTATTTAATGATATTAATTGGTTAGTTAATAAGTTAAAAGGTAAACTGCCTGTTAGAAAGTTAACCTATAAAGGTTCTGATGGTTATTGGTCAGAAATGACTTATGATGATAATGGAAATAAGTTAACATATAAAAATTCTGATGGTTATTGGTTAGAATATACCTATGATGAAAATGGAAAATTGTTAACCACTAAAAATTCTGATGGTTATTGGTTAGAATATACCTATGATGATAATGGAAAATTGTTAACCACTAAAAATTCTGATGGTTATTGGGAAGAAAACACCTATGATGATAATGGAAATAAGTTAACACATAAGAAATCTAATGGTAGTTGGGAAGAAAACACCTATGATGATAATGGAAATAAGTTAACATATAAAAATTCTGATGGTTATTGGGAAGAAAACACCTATGATGATAATGGAAATAAGTTAACATATAAAAATTCTAATGGTTATTGGGAAGAAAACACCTATGATGATAATGGAAATAAGTTAACATATAAGAATTCTGATGGTTATTGGGAAGAAAACACCTATGATGATAATGGAAATTTGTTAACCACTAAAGATTCTAAAGGTTATTCGTGTGAATATACCTATGATGAAAATGGAAATAAATTAACCTATAAGGATTCTAAAGGTTATTCGTGTGAATATACGTATGATGAAAATGGAAATAAATTAACCAATAAGGATTCTAATGACAATATTACTGATTACCCTAAATTAAAATATGATTTGACTATTTTTGAAATAAAATAATTCTAATAACTAATTGAGAATTAAGTATTTGAGAAATATATTGAAAATATTTTAAAAATAGTTTGCAATTATTGTAACATTTTATACCTTTGCATCGTATTTAGATAGAAAGAAACAAAAACAATTTAAATTATAAAACAATGAAAAATTTACTCGACATATTAATGGCAACTTTGGTGGAAGTCCTATTATGGGCAGACGCAGAGGATAAATTACGCACAGTCGGGTAATGTATATTACACACTCCTTTCTTAATAAGAAAAACCCGACAAACGAAAGTAAGTCGGGTTTTTTGATTTTTAGGTTGGATGTTCTTTGACATGTTGGAAATTTTGGTGATGTAGTTCAGTTGGCTAGAATGGGGCACTGTCTATGCTCAGGTCGAGGGTTCGAGTCCCTTCATCACCGCCAAATTATAATATTAAATGCGGCGTTATACAAGTGGCTAAAGTGGCAAGACCTTCAATCTTGTATCGAAAGATTTCGAGGGGTTCGAATCCCCCACGCCGTACGAAGTTCAATATGAAATATAGTGGTTTCAGAGGTTTGTTCATATTGAGGTTTAGTAATTCCAAGGTCGATAATAATGACCAAAAATCTCGCCATGCTCGATTCGTCTAACGATTAGGACAAATGGTTTTCGTCCATTAAATGAGGGTTTGATTCCCTCATCGAGTACAATAATTTGGGGAATTGATGTAATGGTAGCGTGTTTGGCCTACATCCAAAACGAAATAGTTCGATTCTATTATTCCCTACAAAATAAATTGCGAGTGTAGCCGAATGGTTAATAGGCAACTGTTTTAGAAACAGAAATTTGCGGGTTCGACTCCCGCCATTCGCACAAAGGGTTAAAAACAAAACTATGGGGATGTGATGAAATTGGCGATACATGCCAGACTTAGAATCTGGTGCTAATAAACTGGCGTGTGGGTTCGAATCCCACCATCCTCACGTTTAGACCGTTTAGAATTTTTATTAGTAATGAAAATGCTAGTAAACATAAAAGTTGTTCAATCACATTGGATGAATTATTGACGAGAATTAAAATGTGGAATGTGAAATATGGGGCGTTAACTCAGTCTGCCTAGAGTGCTGCACTTGCAATGCAGAGGTCATCGGTTGAAATCCGATACGTTCCACGAGTAGACCGTTTTAGAATTTTTTATTGACTAAGAGTAACGTAGAAAAATTCATATGGCTCTGTAGCCGAACTGGAATAGGCAACTGTTTTAAAATCAGAAATTTGTGGGTTCGAGTCCCACCAGAGCTACAAATCGTCTGGAGATTCCAGACAAAGTTTTTATAGTAAAATTTATTATTGTTTAATGAATGAAATTGAGTTACATGTTATTGATACTACAGAACAAAAATGTTTTAAAAAATGTATCTCTGAAAAGTATTTAAATATGATTATTAATATCATTAATACACGTCCGTAGGCATTGGTAAGCCAAACAGTCTCCAAAACTGCAACCCGAAAGGGTCTTGCTCGTTCGAATCGAGCTGGACGTGCTAATTTTTATAAATTTTGTAACATTTTGAATAGAGTATACGTATCATAAGAATCATTTAGTATTTTATTAATTTTGTAAAATTTATAAAGTTATGTATATTATTGCAAAGAAAAACGAAAAGGATTATTATGATGGTGTTGTTGGTACCGTAGGTATTGATAAAACAATTGTGTATGAACGTAATATTATTGATGTCGAAAACAATAAAATTCCACCATTATTTAAAGAAGCAACATTATCCAATTTCGATAATATTAAAAATAATTACTTTCATCAACTACATGACTTCAGAATTGATAAAATCCATGAAAATAAATTTCCATACGATTCATACTTTATTGTAGGATTTTGTGGAAAACTATATGTGGGTTGGAAACTTTATAGTTTTAAAAACATCAATAACGATGTGCTTATTACAATTACGTATGATTTGGATTATATCTTTGAACTTTTTGACGAAAAAAATCGATTTGGTAATAGTCTATATGATATTGTTAGTTATATTTTAAACTATGATGCCATCGATTTGTTTAGAGAATTAAATACACCAATTTTCATATATGATTATGATAGTAATGTGAAAAATATTAGTGGTTATTGTCGTGAATATCATAATTCAAAATTCATTATAAATCCACTATTAAAAAACTATGAATTTTATAAAAAATTTGATAGTTTTCAAACATTTCAAGAAATAAGTATGTTTATTGGTGGAGTGTTAGGTAGTAAAGAAAAGAAAATTATTGAAGTTGAGGACAAGTATAAAATTGCACAACATGGCTTTAATAAATGGAGTTTTAGAAAAGAACCTAAAGATAAATCGATATAATTTCAATATACATGAATACTGGTATTGTAAGGAAAAATTGTCGTTACTTTTGAAATGTTAAAATTTTGTTGTTTATTTGTAACCATAAATTAATAAATATTGTGCTATGTTTAATCCAGAGAGAAAAAGGGAAGAATTTGAAATAGAATTACATAATTTTATTAATTCATCTGAAGGAGATGCTTACTTTGAGAATGAAAGAATCAAAGAAGAGTTAAAACAAATTCGTTACAAACATTTTGAAAAATTTCTTGAATCAAACGATTTTGATAAACTCATGTATCGTTTAATTCTTGAACATGATGATGAGTGGAGAGAAAAATGTTGGCATAATGGATGTGAGCCATATCCAAATAATAAATTAGGATTTGTTATTGATTATGTTACAAATAATTTTGATACCATAGATGTTCCACAACTTCAAAATTCTTTTAATACACAAATTTGGTTTTTTAAGGGATATTATTTTAGAATAACGTTTGGACAGGGAGTTGTCTTTGATTTGTATAACGGAGACGATTTTAGTCATTTGTTACATGCATAATTATTTGGCGAAGTGATGAATTGGTGGGAGGTAGAACTTGGTGGAGTTAATAAAGGTGCAGAAAGATTACGTGCTAAAACAGAAATTAAAAAAGAATTAAATGAGTTTACTTTTTAGAAATTGGCTCGATGAAGGTTATTATAAAGAAGATGGTTATGATGATTTAACTCGAATTGAAGACCGTGCAGATATTCTTCGTGCGCAAAAGGAAAACACACTATATCAAAATGATGGTATGACTACCACAAAAGTAAATGATGGTGAAAATATTGAATTATGGCAAAAGCAATAAAAAACAATAAATCTATACCCAAAGAGGATGATTGTAAATGTGGTAAATCTGTTAAAATAACACAAAGAAAAAATATTGGATATAAAAAAACAATTAAAAAAAGAATATAGCCCCTAGTGACGTAACTTGGCAAACGTGTTCGGCTCAAACCCGAAATTTTGTGGGTTCGAATCCCACTTAGGGGACAACTAATTTAAATTTAATGTTATGAAAAAAATGTATGAAGTTTTGTAAATTGCTCTAATGCAATTGCAAAACAAATGAAAAGTAAAAAAATCGTGGACACTACCACAAATCGTGGCGAATTCAATCGTGCTTATAAATCGTATCTTGAACATGATGGTAAAATTCGTTGCACTTATTGTTCATATCATCGTGGCGAAAATAAAACCACTCATATGTATTGGGGTGATGATGAGCATATTAAATACCCTAACTGGAAATTAGTTTCAAAGTATTCTAAACGGTGGATGAAAAAACCGATGAGAATGATTGAACGCACCAATCGATGGGGTAATAATTACGTTGAGATTAAATTTTAGATGCTCTTTGGCGACATGGTATAAAGGTAGAACACCTCTCTCATAAGGAGTTGATACGGGTTCGATTCCCGTTGTCGCTACAATCCCCTCGAATTCGAGGGGATTATAATTTCCAACATGGTTATTTTTTAATAAACCATTTCCATCCTGCATATGCTATGGATGTAAATATCCAAAGTCCTAAAAGAATGTTGGCGAGTCCAACACCATCTTTATTGTAAACATTATTGTAAGATAAAACAATTACAATATAGTTTACAACAATAAACCAATTTTTTTTAAGCCATGATAATGGCTTTGTAATAAACCATGTTTTTATTGCAGTCCATTTAACAAATAGCCATGCTACAATTTTGTTCCAGAGATTTTTCATAATTATATTTAGATTATATTATTTGTTGAAATTTAATGTGCAGGTATTTGTGCTAAAATCAAATTCTAAATCCTTAACAAATAAACCGCTACCATACATAAGTGCAATATCCTCTGGAACCTTAAATTTCCATTGAAAATCACCTATTTGTTTCACACTACCATTTGATTCTGGAACAACCGCATCGCTTTGTTTATCACGAAATTCTAGCAAATATTGACCTTCGACACTTTCTCCAACAACAATAAAATTTTCAATACCTGCATTATTAATTCTAAATCCTGCTTTCCACGTTATTGTGATTTCAGCATTAATTATGTCGGCATCATAATCGCTAGAAAAATTTTCATAGTTATAGAAAAAAACGTTTGGGTGTAATATTGTTTGTTTAAATGTGAAATGATTGCTATCATTTGTTGTATTTTGATTTAAAAAATTTTGTACCTCTTCTGTTACAATATTTTTTGTTTTAAATTTATTTATCATATTTGTGATTTTTCATAAATACTATATTCTATTCAAATTGTTTTGTATATTTGTAAAAAAAAGTAAATGCATAACATTATTGAACAGGAATATAGTTCAGCAAAAACATCAATAAAACAAATTCCAGCTGGTGTTAATATTATTGATAAATATTTTGGTTGGAAGCCCAATACAATTAATTTGGATATTGGTGGTGGAAAATATGAGTTAATGACAGAGAATTTACATGAGAAGCATGTTTTGAATTTAGTTTATGATCCCTATAATAGAAGCATTGCACACAATCAAATGGTTTTAACGGCATGTAAATCACTTGTAATAGATACTGTAACCATATTTAATGTGCTGAATGTTATTAAGGAGCGTGAAATTCAAATAGAGGTGATTAATCTTGCATTAGCGATGCTTAAAATGAACGGTATGTTATTTGTCAGGTCAACATATATGAATAAAAATAAGGTGTCTGGCGTAACAAAATTGGGCACATTTCAGCATCACATGAAGCAATCAGAGTATCTTAAGATAGTTCAGAATGTTTTTCCAAATGCTGAGTTAAATCATGGAATAATCTTTGCAAAAAAGTTATCCAACATAGTAACATAAAGTAAAAATATTCGTATAATTAGTAAATTATAATTCTTACTATAATGGAAATGTTAAAAAAGGTTGATTGGAATTTGTTGAATACTTATATTGATAATAGTCATATTGTAGCAAATAAACACCCACAATATGATATTTGGATATTGAACTATTCACCAAAGGCACAATCTAATAAATTTTGGGATATATATACCCTATCTTGTCGTGGATTGGTGATTGATGTCGATGGTAATATATTAGCACGTCCATTTCAAAAATTTAAAAATTATGAAGAGCATAATCCATCAGAAATCGATATGTCACAAGAATTTGATATTTTCGAAAAAATGGACGGTTCGTTAATCATAGTATTTTACTATGTGCCACGTATGGAATGGATTGTCGCTTCAAGAGGTTCATTCATTTCTGAACAGTGTATGGAAGCAAAGAAAATGATTGATGTAAATATTTACAATAAACTTAAAACTGATTGTACATATTTATTTGAAGTAATATATCCAGAAAATAGAATTGTTCTTGACTATGGAAATAGAAGAGAATTGGTATTGCTTACAAGGATTAAAACTGAATCTGGTATGGAAATGTACTATGATGATTTAGTTGCAACATATTCAAAATACTTTACTGTTGTAAAGAAATACATACTAAATGATATTCATGACCTAAATGATTTAAAAGCAATTGAAGAGGAAAACAAAGAAGGATTTGTTGTTAGATTCTTAAGTGGATTTAGAGTTAAGGTGAAATTTAGCGAATACATTAGATTGCATGGTATTTTAACAAATGTTTCTAATCTAACTGTTTGGGAACACTTAAAAAATAATTATGATTTCGATGATTTGTTGGATAGAGTTCCAGATGAATTCTACAGTTGGCTGAAAAGAACAGTAAGGATATTACAAGGAGAATTCAATGAAATTGAAAGATTGGCGTTGAAGGATTTTGTAAGAATTTACTATACTAATGGAGTCACAGAACGCAAAGAATTTGCAATGGAAGCAATTAAAACTGAACATCGTTCAATACTGTTTAGATTGTACGATAAAAGAGGTTATGATGAAATTATTTGGAAACTGGTGAGACCAATATATTCAAAGCCATTTTCTAAAAATTTTGAAAATATTTCATAAAAAATTAAATTATGGGTGGAATATTAGAAAAGAAAGAAAATGGATGGTATGTTAGATGGTCAGACCTACATTCATTTATCAATGGAACGCATTGGATGTGCACACCATTACATCCAACAGAAATTGTTGATGAAACAAAATATAGTGATGGTGATGAAGTAGAATTTGAAATGGTTGTTACTACTGGTTACGATGTAGAAAATTTCATTCCATTTAGATATGTTAAACTCTTAAAACAAAAATAATATTTTATTTGTGGTAGTACTAGTATTTTTAATTAAATAATTATATGATGAAAGAAAGATATATGATTGTGAGAATAGTGAATATTCTTGCAGAAATGAAAGATAATGGTTCGATGATAACTGAACCATGTTATCAAATAGTTGATAAAGATTATGAGACACCAGATTCTGCTTATAATGTTAAAGAAAATTATAGAGAACCGAAACACTATATCGTTGTACAATATTGGTGCTAACGTCAAATGTATGGTTAGTGGCGAATTAGAAACCACAAACCTATCAAACTGAACAAAAGTAAGTAGATAAAACAAATGTTAAACCACACACAAAACCGCCATTAACTATACATATTGTTAGGCGTATGTGCTTTAAAATCATAAAAATATGAAATACGAATTAAGACATCATTCATATAAACCAACTTTAGGAGGTAAAAGTGTTCTGTCGAATAAAACAATAAACGACCTTGGTGAAAGTGCATTATATTACGTAGGAACATTTAGTGAGTATAATCCATTGTATTTGGGAAACAATTCATTATTATATATAAGAAAAAACTGGACAACAGATGGGAATATACTGCACAAGATTAACTTAAAAGGATTAAAATTTAAAGGCGGAATTAATCATTCTGGTTCTGGTATTTGCACTCATGGAGGATTCCAATTAACTAAACAAGATTTATTAAGAATTGCTAATGCTATGGATGAAACAGATACCCTTGTTTTATCTGAAATCATACAAAAGACAGAGGAAGGAATTAAAATGTTCAAAGATGGACTAATAGAGGTTGTAGGTTCTTAGCATTACGCCTAACGATTGGGTATATACGAAGTACCCTAACTACAAACTTAAAAATTAGTACAAACCTTAATAGGGTATTTCGTATATACCTTGTTAGCAAATCGTAAAAATTATGCCAAGAGAACCACTACCATTAAAAAGAGAACATAAAGGCGATGTAACAATAAACATCGCAGATATATTTAGAAATCCTGAAATGCAAAAAGAAGCTATAAAAGGTTGCAAAAAACTTAAACCACGTAAACGTAAATAATTTATATGTTTGCTAACGGTTTTAATATAAAACGTTGCAACATAAAGGTAAATACATGTAACAAAACTTGAAATTAAACGTATAATATAATAGAAACCACAACAGCAATGTTTTATATTTGTTGTTATAAACAGTTTCATCATTTAATTTTTTTATTATGAAAGAAGATAAAGTAATAAAAGCAATTGAAATATACATAAGAGAAACGGGTAATAAGTATGGTATAAGTTTAATTAAAAAATTAAATGATTACATATACCAAATAAATGACCGAGAAATAAATATAAACACAAACTCTATTGGATACACAGATATTGAGTGAAATTGTTTATAACGTTGATTGTATGGCACGTTGCCACTACTAAGTTTAATTTGAAAAACAAAATATTATGATTACAGAAATAGAAAAATTGAAAAAACTACAGCAATGTGCTATACAATGTGTTATGGCACGTACTTCTGATGCTGAATTAGCTACAAGAGCGACACGAGTTGGAGAGCTTCATTGTTTGCACATAGCAGCAACTATGAATATAGAAGAAACTGCCAAAAGCTTAACACAAATACTTGAATACAAACAAGAACTCGCAAAAGAGATGCTGCGGTGTTCGGACGAAAAAGCAACCGACCAATTAGCGGATGCAATTACATATAGTGACGAAATGATTAAAAAGGTGCTTGGTATGTATGTGCCATAACGGCTGGCGGTATGGTGTCGGTTGCCGTTGAATAACCCACCGACTTTGATTAAATGAACAAATGTTGAATAACTTAAATAGTGAGCGATTATGAAACAAGCGGAAATAGTAAAACAAAGATTAAATTACCACTTTAGAAAAACAGATGGTGGATGGTTAATACCAGAAAATATGCCATTTATGAATGAGTTTTTAAACGAGGTAAGTAAATTATGTGAATTAGCGAACGGTGCTGAACAAAGAGAAAGCAACTGCAATATACCGCTTGTTAGCACACGTTATTTTGCTAAAATTAAATACTACCCTTGCACGGGTGGAGAACCAATATGGACTGTTGATGAAGTAGATGCAACAAGTATCGAGCACGCTACCGAATTGTTTAATGATATATGGCACATGAACGCAGAAGTTAAATGCGTGTATAAATAATGTGTGCTAACGGTTGGGTGTATGAGAAGGTTTGCTTAGATGAACTTTCAAATTACTACTAAACTTTATAGCAAACTTTCTTATACACCTTGTTATGCTCTCGTGCCGACTTATTAACCACAAATCTTAATTTGAAACACGAAATAAAAACAAAAAGAATTTTAGGGTGGATTTTTTAAAATTGAATATTTATATATATAAAACAAAAACCTATGAGTGAAGATATACGTAAAATGATTGATAAGGTGAAAAACTTTAAGCAGTTTGTTAATGAGAATGTTGATAATTATTACACATTATATCATGGAACAAGTAGTGGTAGATTAGATTTTATTAAATCAAAACCAACCAAATTATTTTTAACTGATAGTGAAGATGTTGCAACATATTATGCTGCAAAAGGTGGTGAAGATTATTTTATGACTAAAGAAATTGAATTTGAAAAACAATATGGCGAAACACCAGATGATTATTTTAACACACAAGAAAATGGCGAACTACCTATGTTTAAAGCATTATATCCTAAAAATGAAACCCCAATTGTTATAAAATTTCAAATACCTAAAAGTTTAATTAAAAACATTAATGATTTTATTGGATATAAAGGTGGTGAATTATTAGTTGAACCAAATTATATTTCAGAAATTATTAGTATTGATTTTGATGATTTAGATTATTAAAAAGTGCGTAGGGAAATTCTTTTTGTTTTTCATCACGAAACTCAAATTGAAACACAGAACTAAGGCATGGAGCATAACGGCTGCGTGTATGAAACGTTGCCATCACAGAAGTAAATAGAATGAATAAAATTATAAATTTAGTATAAACTTAAAAAAGACCACGAAAGGCAATGTTTTATACACGTTGTTATGTGGCGTTAATTATTATGACACCAAAAAAAATTGAAACGTATGTAGATTTACCTGAATATGGTAAGTATGTACTTGTAAGTGGAATTGACAAACGAATGTATGATACTCGTAGATGGCACGTTTGTGAAATGAATGATTTGGAAGATGGATTAGATTATCGTGATAAAGGTCAATTTTTTTGGCTTACCGAGAACGGAACTAAAATTGAAGAAGTAACACATTGGTGCGAGTTACCACCTCTTCTTTAATGCCACATAACTCGTTTATATATGCACCTATTTACTAAGTAAGTGTCTGATAATCATTAAATAAATTAGTAATGGCTAATGAAATAATTGGTATGTGGATACTTAGATATGATGATTGGTATTTAATCATTACATCTGATAAGAAAGTGTTTGACGTTAAAACAAAAAAACAACTTATTGAGTATTGGAATAATGGAACCATTGCGTATAGATTACCATGTTCAACCAAGAAAATAGGAATTAAAACAATCAATAAGTATTGCATAAAAAGTACGGTTGTATTGCAAGAATTTTGCCCATTTTAAAAATAATTACAAATTTTTGTAACATTTTGTTGTTTATTACGTATTTATACTTATATTTGTAATCTGAAAAACAAACAAAATTAAAACAATAGAACAATGAGAACTTTTGGTAAATATTATTTTAGTAAAAAATCATATAAGAAACAACTTATAGGAATCGGGAATAGTATGTCCAAAAGAAAATCATAATGATTTTGGAATTAAACCATAAAAACCCGATTCGAAAGTTTCGGGTTTTTTATTTTTTAAAAGTGAAATGTACCTATGGCTCAATTGGTAGAGCAACTGGCTTTTAACCAGTGGGGTTGCTAACGCACGTTGAGGGTTCGAGTCCCTCTGGGTACACAAATATCTCAGTAGCTTAGTTGGTAGAGTAGGTGTCTCTTAAACATCGGGTCATGGGTTCGAATCCCATCTGAGGTACAATTTGGGAGTAATTCTTTGGAGAAACCAGCTCTGTAAAAGCTCACATAGTGGGTTCGATGCCCTCTACTCCCACTTATTTTAGTATCAATAGTTTCCAACACCTTTAATGGATTCTAGTTTAATCGAATGCACAAAAGGGGCAATTGTTTAAAAACGATTGCCTTTTTTATTTTCGAATGTATTTCAATGTAACGTTTTGCCATTTCCATTTCAAATATTCAGTACGATTGAGGTCTTGAATTTCTTCACGAATTATCGAAATCACACTACTCATGATTAAATTTTTTTATTCTAAATAACCTTGCACTTTAATTAAAAATGAATTATCTTTGTGCAAAATAACTTTATGCTTAAATAATTTAATAAATGGCAGAGAAGAAAAAGAAGGTAACCACTACTGTTACCACTACAGTTACCGAAGAAATCATCGGTAATTCAATTAACGAAAAAACACAAATTATTTGTATTCTTGATAGAAGTGGTTCAATGTCAAGTATTATGAGTGATAGTATTGGTGGATTCAATACGTTTCTAAAACAGCAAAAAGAACTACCTGATGATGCAGCACTAACAGTTGCGTTGTTTGACGATAAATACGAATTGCTTTATGATAACATTGACATTAAAAAGGTCAAAGAACTAACAAAAAAAGAATGGTTTCCTCGTGGCACAACTGCATTGTATGATGCAATTGGTAAAACAATCAATACTGTCAGAACAAATCGTGAGCATTTGGGTGATGAAAAACCAACCAAAGTATTGGTATGTATTGTAACAGATGGTCTTGAAAATGCAAGCAAGGAATACAGAATTTCCGAAATTAAGGAACTCATAAAAAATTGTGAAAAAGATGACTGGAATTTTATATATCTTGCTGCAAATCAAGATGCATTTGATATTGGTAGTTCATTTGGTATAAGTGGTAGCAATACGTATACATATACTGCTTCGGCAGCGGGTGTGTATAATATGTCAAACACATTAAATGCTTCTGCATCCACATATCGAAGCATGAGCATGTTTGATGCAGATTTTGATAAAAAATCAAAATCTTTGATAAATGATTATAGTGGAAGCGCAATACCCACTATTCTTACTAAAGATACGAAATAATTTTCCTTTTTTTTATTATATTTTTTTCTTTATTTATGGGAGCAAATTGCTCCCATTTTTTATTAAAAGTTTGTGAATGAATTTGTTGAAAAATTTTCAAAAATATAACATTTTTTCATAATAAAAATCAATAATACCTTGTATTTATGATGGACAAACAATATATTTGTAAACATAATTTTTATAAAAAATTTTTAATTTATGACAAATAATATTCTTAAAAGTTTTCCCAAACAAGAGGTGGAAAAAGCAGCATTACAATACTTTAAAGGTGATGAGTTAGCAGCAGACGTTTGGATTAAAAAATACTGTTTAAAGGATGAAAATAACTTTTATGAATTGACTCCCGATGACATGCATCGAAGAATTGCAAAAGAAATTGCAAGAATTGAAGCAAAATATATAAATCCGCTTTCCGAAGACCAGATTTACGAAACACTAAAAAATTTTAAAAGAATTGTGCCACAAGGCAGTCCAATGTCAGGAATTGGTAATAATTTTCAGGTAGTTTCGCTAGGAAATTGTTTTGTTGTTGGTAATGATGCTGATTCATATGGTGGAATTATTCGAATTGATGAGGAGCAAACACAATTAATGAAGCGTAGAGGTGGTGTTGGTCATGATTTGTCGATGATCAGACCAAATATGACACCAGTAAAAAACAGTGCAATTACTTCTACAGGTATCGTTCCCTTCATGGAAAGATATTCGAATAGCACAAAAGAGGTTGCACAGGATGGACGACGTGGTGCATTAATGTTATCCGTGTCAATAAAACATCCTGATGCAGAATCGTTTATTGATGCAAAATTATTACAGGGAAAAATATCTGGTGCAAATATTTCGGTAAGAATTGATGATGAGTTCATGAATTCGGCATTAAATGAAAAATCATATAATCAACAATATCCAATTGATGGTATCGCCAAGTATCAAAAAGAAATTGATGCATCAAAACTTTGGAAAAAAATTGTTCACAATGCTTGGAAATCTGCCGAACCTGGTATTCTTTTTTGGGATAAAATTCTAAATGAATCAATACCTTCATGCTATGGTAAAAAATGGGTTGAAAAAAGCACAAATCCATGTGTCAGTGAAGATACATTAATATTGACAGATGATGGATATCTACCGATCAAAGAATTGGTTGGTAAAAAGGTTAATGTTTGGAACGGTGAAGAGTTTTCCGAAACCATTCCAGCAATAACTGGATATAATCAAAAAATGATTAAAATAAAATTTTCTGATGGTAGTGAATTAAAATGTACACCATATCATAAATTCTACACTTGGAAAGGTTTTGAACGTGATGGAAAGGTAATAAAAAAGAACGGAAATGAACTTATTGTTGGTGATAAGTTGGAAAAATATAAATTTCCAAAATTAAAACGAGATTTGAGCACTGGCCATCATATTTACATATCGACTGATAATATTGGCAATGGCTACATAACAAATAAGGAATTTTATACTGCAGGTTTTTTTGCTGGTGACGGACATATTAAAAGAAATGATGAGTATATGATTTCATTATATGGAGTAAAAAAAGAATTAATACCATATTTGGAAATTATTGGTAATGAATCTGAGGATATTGCTAACGATAAAATTACGGTAAGAATAAATTTACCAGAATATTTTAAATTTAGTCCTCAAAACATACCAATTAAAAAAATAATACCAATCTATGAAAAGGGGATGCCTGAATTAGATGTGTTGAATTGGTTGGCTGGTTTAATCGATTCTGACGGTTCACGTAATTCTGATAAAGGGTCAATATCAATTTCTTCAATAGATAAAAACTTCTTAATGCAAATTAAACTAAATATATTAAATACGTTTGGTATTAATGGAAGTGTTATTGATGAAAAGAATGGCGGTATTAAGAAAATTAAGGGAATTGAATATGAAACAAATAAATCATATAGACTAATAATTAGCGCACATAATGTTAAAAAATTATATGATTTAGGTTTAAGAACACATAGAGTTAAAATCGATGATGTTAATCCAAATCGTGATGCATCTCGATTTATAACTGTTGAATCAATTGAATCTATCGATGATGCAGACGTTGTATATTGTTTTACTGAAGAAAAACGTGGGAGAGGTTGCTTTAATGGCGTGGTTACTGGACAATGTGGCGAATTGCCGTTGCCACCATATGATTCATGTAGATTGGTGTGCATGAATTTATATGGTTACGTTGTAAATCCTTTTACAGTAAATGCGTATTTTGATGAGGAAGCATTTAGTAGAGATGTACAGATTGCTATGAGGTATATGGATGATATTGTAGACCTAGAAGTTGAAAAAATCGATACTATTTTATTGAAAATTCAATCCGACCCAGAATCAGACGAAATTAAGTTAGTTGAAAAGAATTTATGGGAAAAAATTCGTGGTATGGCACTTGAAGGTAGGAGAACTGGCTTAGGCGTTACTGCAGAAGGAGATATGCTTGCCGCACTTGGCTTACGATATGGTACAGAAGAGGCGACAATATTCAGTGAAAATGTGCATAAGGGACTTAAATTAAACGCATATCGCTCATCAGTTACAATGGCTAAAGAACGTGGTGCTTTTCCAATTTATAATCATAATTTAGAATCAAGCAATCCGTTTATATTAAGAATTTTAGAAGAAGACCCACAATTACATTACGATATGTGGACTTATGGTCGTAGAAATATTGCACTGCTAACTATTGCACCAACTGGTAGTGCAAGCTTAATGACACAAACAACATCAGGCATTGAACCAGCATTTTTACCTGTTTATATGCGTAGACGTAAGATTAATCCACAAGAAAAGGATGTTCGTGTGGATTTTATTGATGATGAGGGTATTTCATGGATGCAATATCCAGTATTTCATCATAAGTTTGAAATATGGTTAGAAGTTGAGGGATATGATGTTAATGTTGTTAAAACCATGAGCAAAGAACAACTTGACGAAATTGTGAAGAAATCACCCTATTATAAAGCAACATCAAATGACGTTGATTGGGTGATGAAAGTTATAATGCAAGGTAAAATACAAAAACATATTGACCATAGCATTTCTGTTACGGTTAATCTTCCAGAATCGGTGAGTGAAGAAACTGTTGCAAAAGTATATGAAACTGGTTGGAAATCTGGTTGCAAAGGCATTACTGTTTATCGTGATGGTAGTAGAAATGGTGTACTTGTTGGTGCAGAAGATAATAAAAAAGAAAATTTTCACGAGAATCACACACCCAAAAGACCAAAAAGATTGAAGGGTGAAATTCACAAATTTCAAAATAATTTGGAAAAATGGATTGCCGTTGTTGGCCTACGTGATGGTAGACCATATGAAATTTTCACTGGAAGACTTGAAAATGGATTAAGTAAATTACCTCCAAACATTAAAGACTGTGAAGTTGTTAAACAAATATTTGAAGTAGAGGAAATGGATGAGGATGGTAAAATGATTAAAGTTAGAAAAAAAAGATACGATATTGAATATATTGATAGTAATGGCGAAAAACAAATACATACTGGTTTAAACCACGCATTTAATCCTGAATATTGGAACTATGCAAAACTTTTTTCAGGTGTACTTCGACATGGTATGCCAATTATTTATGTCTATCAACTAATTAATTCTATGAATCTAAATAGTGATCATTTGAATACGTGGAAAAATGGCGTTGCACGTACAATAAAAAAGTACATTAAGGACGGTGAAAAAATTGAAGGTAAATGTCCTGAATGTGGTAGTGAACATTTAGAATTTAAAGAGGGATGTTTAATCTGTATGTCCTGTGGTAGTTCAAAATGTAACTAAGATAATCCGCATCTAACACATTTTAAACATCCTCAATATGTATAACAATTATTGAGGATGTTTTATTTTATTTTACTGAAATGTGAAATATCACAAGTATTTTTCAAAATACTTGTAAATTAAAAATTTTGTAGTATTTTTGTCACGATTTAGTTATTATAAGTTTAATTGAATCGTAAAAATAATTTTATTTAATATACAATAAAATGACTAAAAAAGTAATTATTAATACATTGTACGAAAAAAGAGGCAAAGCAATTCCTACAATAGAGAATACAAGCATATCAACAATAACAAATAATAATTCCGAAACAAATAATAATTCCGAAACAAATAATAATACTCAAACTAACGATAATTCAACAAAAGATGAATGATGATGAAAAAATGGAACGTGCGTTAAATGTATATGATAAACTTAATGAATTTCATGACAATTTAGTTACTAAATTTATTTATGGATTATCAATTGTTGCAATTATTGCAGTTCCTTCGTTTATTAATAAAAAATTCCAATTTAATGCTGCTCAAGAAATATTGGTAAGGTTTTATTTGATATTAACTTCAATCAATATAATACTTTTGATTTTATCTACATTTCTTAGTAATGTTGCATCATTTAAAAATTGTGAAAAAAGGTTAGATGTCTGTTCCCATAAAGTTTTTAATTGGTTTATTAAATTTTTTAATGGTTTTTATACATTTGGAACTATTGCTGACATAATATTATTATGTTTCATTATATTAACGTTATTATAATATATGAATATTTATATTCACAGAAACGTAACATTTATTATTACCATTCGTATAACTAATATTGAAAATCAAATAACTGTAAAAATAAATTGAATTGAAATGAAAAAAAGTGTAAAACTTAGTGAAAATTATTATCTTACTACACAGGAAGTTAATAGTAATGCAGCAGTAAGTGTTGCAAAGAGGACAAATCATATTTTTGTGGTTGATGTGTCGGGTTCCATGTCATATGAACTCCCTTTAATTAGAACACAGTTGAAGAATAAACTTTCCAATCTAATGAAGGATGGAGATACAATTTCAATTGTATGGTTTTCTGGTGGTAGAGATGCTGGAATCCTAAAAGAAGAGGTTGAAGTAAAATCATTAAAAACCCTTAGTGACCTAAACGATGCTATTGATAAATGGCTACGTCCAGTTGGATTAACTGCGTTTTTAAAGCCACTTCAATTGGTTAAAGAACTGGTTGATAGAATTCAAAAAAATAGACCAGATTCTGTATTCTCCATGATTTTCTTAACAGATGGTTATAACAATGACTGTCCTTGGAATGAGGTTATTTCTACGCTAAAAACTCTGGAAAATGATATCGCTTCTTCAACATTTGTTGAATATGGTTATTATGCGGATTCCAGAAAATTGACTGAAATGGCAAGTGTTCTCGGTGGTGAAAAAATTAGTTGTGATGGCTTTGATGAATTCGAACCAATGTTTGATGCTAAGATATCAACAAGTGCACATGGTGGAAAAAAGTCTGTTGTTGAAATCGAAGATAAGTATCTCTATGACTTTGCGTTCTCTGCAAGTAATGGTTCAGTATTGCTATATAACATTGTTGATGGCAAAATCCTAGTTGGTGCAGACGTAAATGAAATTCATTTCTTTTCTTCAAGTGCCATTGGTAGTGATGCAGGAAATGCTGCAACCGATACAAGTCTTTATGCAGCAATTTATGTGCTTTCTGATAAGCTATTAAATGATGATGCCGAAAAGGTCTTTTATGCGCTAGGTGATCAGCATTATTATCAAATGCTTGTTAATGCATTTGGAAAGCAAAAACTCAATGCATTTAAATCAGCAATTAAGGAATGTGTTGGTGATGTATCTAAGAGATTCCCTACTGGTGGCCGTAGCCAAATTAAAGCGGTTCCAGATGATGCATATTGCCTTATGAACCTTATTGAAGATTTAGGAAATAGTGAGAGTTGTCTGTTTTACCCAAATCATTCAGAATTTGTTTACAATAGAATTGGTAGGAAAAAACTTGCTGCAGCAACAGTTCTCACGGAAACTGAGAAAAAAAGAATTGCGGAAGCAAAAAATCTTGACGAGATTAATAAAATTACTGCAGAACTTGCAGAAAGTAAAGTTGATGTTAAGTTCGTTAATAGTAATCCAGATAGAGGTTATCCACTTACTGATTTAGTATGGAATAAAAGTCGTGCAAATCTTAGCATTCGCATCTATATTGAAGGCGATGCAATTCTTCCTAAGAATAAATTCAATATCGATAAGGTAAGTTCTTTCAAGTATAATACATTTACCTTAATAAAAGACGGTATTGTTAATGTTAGTAAACTTCCAGTATCATATTCATTGGAATTGATTGATTTGTTAAACGCCAAAAATGTAAAGTATAGCATTTATAAAGGCACTACAGATAATGACCCTTTCGATAATACAATTGTCATAGACCTCGCCAGTTTACCAATCGTAAATAGGAGTATGGTGAAAGCAGTTTCTGCCAATGCTTTAGCAAAACAGGAGCAAGAACTTCTGGTAATACAAGCCAATAAGAAGGTATATGACTATTATAAAAAACAATTTTATCCTAAAACTAGTAAGTCATTTGTTGATATGCTTGGTCAGGAAGTTGCAGATTGGTTAAAAGAAATCGGCATCACGGATTTCAATGGTTTCGCACCAAAAGTAATTTCGGAAGAATCGACAGACTTTTATATGTCAGTTAACCTTATGACTAAAATAAGAGGTTTATCTTCATTACCAAAAGTAGAGGATGTTGTTGCTAAAATAAAAAGTGGGGTGTCGTTAAAATTAAATGAATGGATTATGTCTGATGCAATAATTAAATATATTGCACAAACCGAAGGGGAAATGTTTCAATCGCTATCGAAAGACCAACAAGATGCAATGCTTAAAACTTATTTGGAAACAAAATCAAATATTTTGGATAAACAAAGAAGAAAAATCATGCAAGCAATCGCAGAAATAAAATTCAGTCTCATACTTTCAAAAAGATGGTTTAAAGAATTTAAATCATTTGATGAAAATAAATTAACTTTAAATATTGATGGACGTGATTTTGAATTTTCGTTTGAACTTAACGAAGAACAGGAATTAGTATAGTATTCTTATCATCATAAAAAATTCTCAGAATTTCTGAGAATTTTTTATGTAAATTTTACACATTTTTAAACTTATTTGGACATTTAACGTATTTATAATAAATGTTTATTTATGGAACTAATATCGATTAGTAAAGCAAGTAAAATCTTAGGTGTCACGCAAAAAACATTAAGAGTTTGGGAAAGGGATGGTGATATTATAGCATTTTACACACCTAAAGGTCATAGAAGATATAACTATGATTACATTATTGATTTAAGTAAAAATGGAAAAAAATCAGCGCAATCATTGGACTAAAGAACGCTGTGCTATTGAGGCGTTGAAATATAGTACCAGAAGTGATTTTTGGAAATATTCTAAATCAGCATATAATGCATCAATTAGAAATAAGTGGTTAAACGAAATTTCTTATCACATGCACAGTAAATTAGTTGTATGGGATAGAGAAAATTGTCACCAAGAAGCATTGAAATACAAAACAAGAAGTGAATTTAATAGGTATTCATTAAATGCATATCGTTATGCATTGAAAGAACATCTTCTTGATGAAATATGTTCTCACATGATAGTTATTGGTAATAAAAAGAAAAGATGTATTTACGTATTTGAATTTGGTGACAATTTTGCTTATGTTGGATTGACATACAATACCAATAAGCGAATCGTTGAACATTTAAGTACCAGAAATTCACAAGTATATAAACACGTTCAAACCACTAATTTAACACCAGTATTTAAACAATTAACAGATTATCTTGATGTTAGTGATGCGATGATAAAAGAAAATGATTATTTAACACAATATGAGAATAATGGATGGAAATTATTAAATAAAGCAAAAACTGGAGCATTGGGTGGTAATGAAGTTTATTGGACTATTAAAAAATGTCATGAAGAGGCGTTAAAATACGAAAAAAAATATGAATTTATGAAGGGCACTCCAGCAGCATACAGTGCTGCATATAAAAACGGATGGCTGGTTGAAATTTGTGAACATATGATTGAATCATATAAGCCAGATGGATATTGGAATATTGATAAATGTCATGAAGATGCATTAAAATATGATAAAAGAAATATCTATCAACATAAATCAAAATCTTCATACAATACCGCATTAAGGAACGGTTGGCTCGATGAAATCTGTCAACACATGCCAATACGCAGTAAAAAACATAAAAATGATAAATAATTTCAATTTTTTAAATTATTGGTTTTCAACCAACTAAAAATTATTTTTATTTTTTTTTAAAAATAGTTTGCAATTATTGTAACATTTTATACCTTTGCAACGTATTTAGATGAAAGTAGATTTGAATTATAACTTTTAATTTTAAAAAAATGAAAACACGAACAACAAATATTACCATTAGCACATCGATTATTAGTCGTAATGGAAGTTCTATATTCTGTTCAAATTTTACAGGCAGAAATATTGATGTTATCGGGTTATGGTTTTCATAAAAGTAAAAGAAAACTAATAAAGTCAAAAACCCGATTCGAAAGATTCGGGTTTTTTT
>Ga0307375_10000029_pt1 | contig 201179 bp, 210 predicted proteins | sample TR1MG_FD_202531 | JGI IMG/M metagenome (GOLD analysis project Ga0307375, IMG submission 202531) | Soil microbial communities from Risofladan, Vaasa, Finland - TR-1 | ecosystem: Environmental > Terrestrial > Soil > Coastal area > Acid sulfate soil | place: Finland: Risofladan, Vaasa...
ACTTGCTCCAGATTGATGCGGCTGTCGCTCACCGAAAGCTTAGTGAAGTTGCGCGACACGGCAAGGCTCACTCGACGTACTTATGGCTTGCTGAAGCGGGAGGGATGATGTGCCCTCGCCCTCCCCTTTTCTGCACGTAGGTATCTGCTTGCTCCTTGCTCTCCAGTACGATGCCGCTCGCCATCTCGCCGGGCTTGTCGTCCACCACCTTCCAACCCGTCGGATGGGGTTCGTATAGGGCGGCGATACCGCCGCCCTTCTGCTGGTGCCAGGTAGCCATCCTCAGATGACCTCGATGGGGTGGTCGGAGACGACGATCGAATTGACGTAAGTGTCGGTACCATGCCCGTCCTCCACGCGCTGACGATCATCGACCGACCCTTGACCGTCCCACAGCTCGTCGGAGAACAGTGCAATGGCCGCATCGCGGTCGCCCGCCTGTACAACCAGGGTGGTGTCCTCGTCATCACCGGGGATGCGGCCTGAAACTGCAAAATAGCGAAGCGCCGGAATCGGATCTGTCGTGGGGACTTTCGCGCTATCTATGGCGTCGGTGGCCAGCTTGTCGTAGTGGAGGCGATTCTCTTCATGGATCGAGCCGGTCAAAGCAGCATTCATGAATTCGCGCAGGGATTCCAGTACGGAGAGAACGGTGGGTGCCGGGGCGGAAACAGCGGAAGCGGACATGGAAACCTCGCGGGTCGTGGAGTGAATTCAGAGTGACACCGTCCTCCGATACGGCAAGGCCACTTCAGGGAAGTGGCAATCAGAGCTTCAGCGATTCGCTCTTGGCTTCCTCAAACGAATCGAACCTGTCTGTCCGACCAGAGACCTTCAGGACGGCCCAGTGCGCGTCGAGGTCGGCTCGACCTATCTCGACGCATGTCTTGCTATCGAAGTAACGAATGATCGCAAGCAATTTTCCGGCGCGTTCGGCGTAGTAGACACGTCGACCACATTCCACCTTGTCGGCGCGCGACACCGTGACCGGTCCGGATGTTTCCGTGGCGGAATGTCCGGCCGGGATACTCATGCAAGCCTGGGCGTGGTGATACATCAGACCGTCTCCTCCTCTTCTTCTCTTTCCGATTCGTCTCCAGTCATGCGCTCCTGCATTTCTAGCGCAAAGGCCAGCGGGTCCATCAAGCCGTAACGGGCCATGTATTTGGTCGCGTCTTCCAGGTCCATGTCCCCGTCCTCGATGCGACTCGTGAAGTAAACGCTGAGGGCTTCTTCGTCCGGCAACGAATCGATGAAGTTTCGCAGGGGCTCCGGCGGAGCCACAAACACGGTTCGTGTGCGGGAGATCGCCGCGTCAATAAGGTGGGCATCGTGCTGAGCACCCATCGGGTCGAGCTTCGACAGGGCTTCACCAGCGTTACGCAATGCAGCAACAACAATGGCAAGCAGAGAAAAGGTGTTCGATGCAGCGGCTTGGGATTGACCGTCGTTCATGAATGGCTGCCTTGGCTGGTGAGAGGCGATCACATTGCCACCGATCAACCACCTTGCAAGGGCTGGGCCTGCCGCTGGCCATAGCGCGATCCGCCTGATGTTGACAGGGCCATGTGTCGGCCATTATGTTGCCAGCGCGTGACCCACTGCGCCGGTCCCCGTCCTCGATGCGACGGATGAGGATGTCCTGCATGGACATCCGCCCTTAGCGGACCTGCGTCCTCACGCGACGTTTCGTAATCACGTAAAGGCTCTGCCTCAGCGTCCCTATGGATGCGCGCTTGCATGGCGTCGTCGTGCGTCCATCGAACAGCTATAACCCCTTCTCTTCGTATCAGCTTGAGCAGAATTGCTGCTTAGGCACAGCGCTGCACTGCGCGTGCATGTTCACCGCGCATCCACTCCCACTACGACTGCACCACGTCAGGCCAAAGCGCTAAGCAGCTCATTGAACGAGAACGAAATGGCAAAACAAAATCATCCATCATGGACACCAGAGGAAGAAGATCTTCTGAGGGAAACCTATCGCGCCGGGGGTTTTAGAGGCGCCCATGCAGCCTTCGGCGGTTCAAGAACGAAGGCGGCCATACAAACGAAGGCACAATCGCTGGACATTGACTCCCAGGGTCGTTGGACGGCTGAGGATATTCAGCAAGCAACGTCCATGAAGGCGCATCGTTACACCAATCTTGAGATTGCGCTGAAACTTGGTCGAACGGAGAAATCCGTCGCCCTGAAGATGCGCAGGCTTGGTTTGCTTCAGAAACGTGGAAAGAGGAACGAAACACCAACAGCGCTAGTTCCATCTAAGCGCACTGAACGCGCCTTCCTTGCTGCGGCACGAAAACATTCCTCAGTAAGCAAAGTGGCCACTGAGAAGGGAATTCCGTACAAAATGGCCTTAGAGATCACGCAAGGCTCGGTGGGAAAGCGCCGCGTTACCAATCCTTGGGAAACCTGGGAATTGAACATTCTGAAGGCCCACTATCTAACCAGTTCCCGAGAAGACATGGAGTGGCGGCTACCAAATCATTCTCGCGCATCAATCGCTATAAAAGCCTCATCTCTTGGTCTCACGCGCGACCGCCGGACTGCCTCCCTTGAGGTGGTCGCAAGGCGTCGTGCAAGTGAAGGTGCACATGGAGAGCGGTTGTTGCGTCCATGGAATCCTGTGCAAGATTGGTGAGTATCACGCCAATGGAATTCCACATGCGACAGCACAACCTGAAGGTTGACCGCCGAACCGGCTCCACCGAACCCTTGATGTCGAACGCCTCGGCAACGTCGTGGACTGTTGAGTTTCCGTCCAACCTGGACGATATGTCCAGACAGATGATTCGACCAACCCGATGACGCAACTCGCAGTTTTCATGGAGACACACGGTCCTTCGATCAACGTCGACGGGCGCACCTTCATTGTCGATGAAATCGTAGGCGAGGACGACATGGCCCTTGCAACCTTGCTTGTCGGGAGAGCGAAGTTCACCGGGGTGCTCTACGTCGGACCCTCGATCGTCCGCAACAAGCCAGGTGCTGAGGTGTGGCGAATTATCAAGGGACGCAAGACCGTGGGTATGTTCGTCCTCTGGCAAAACTCCCTTCTCCCTTACGAATGAGCCTGTCCATGCACTACGGAACAACAGTGTCTCCGCAGCTAGATTTGTTCGCCCACGTCGCAGCGGTCTACGCCGACAATGGAGACACAGCAACGTCCAACGACACCCTGTATGCCGCGGTGATGGCCCGCTCGGGCAGGGGTCAGGATGAGCTATCCATCCGCCGGCCGGTCGGCAAGAGTGGCCAGAAGCACAGCGTGCTCAAACGCGAAATCCGATGGATCCAGCAAACGCTGAAGCACATGAAGGTTATCGAACGGGTCGAAGGCGAGCGCGGGATCTGGCAACTCGCGTCGCGCAACAAGGCCGGCCTGCACCAGGCAATCCCTGGCGTGAGGCTACTCGCGTTCTCGACTCGGCTGGGTGCAGCCGTATGGGGTGATTGCGTGGACATCATGTCTAGGCTGGACCAACCTGTGATGGCCTGTATTACAAGCCCGCCCTACCCGCTTCAAGTGGGGAGGTCGTACGGCGGGCCAGCGGAAGCTGAATACGTGGATTTCATCCTTGAGGCTCTCCAGCCGATAGTCGCCAGGCTGGCCCCTGAAGGGTCGATCTGCTTGAACCTGAGCCAAAATATTTTCCATCCTGGTCTGCCATCTCGATCCACGTATCTCGAGCGACTGGTGATCGCGCTCAACGACAGGTTGGGATTGTCCCTCATGGACCGACTCGTCTGGCACAACGCGTCGACCCCACCTGGGCCGATCGCCTGGGCCAGCAAGAAGCGCGTGCAGCTCAACGTGGCATTCGAGCCGATTTACTGGTTCGCACCCAATCCGTCACGGGTGAAGGCAGACAACCGCCGGGTGCTTGAGCCGCACTCCGAAACGCATCTAAAGCTCATCGCTGCCGGCGGTGAGCAGCGGACCAGCAGCTATGGCGATGGCGCTTACCGACTATCGCCAGGTTGCTACGCCACGCCAACTGAGGGCCGCATTCCCCGCAACGTGATCAGCCGCGGCCACCGCTGCAAGGACACCGACGCCTATCGCCGTGATGCACAGCGACTTGGTCTGCCGGTACATGGCGCTATGCAGCCACTATCCGTGCCAGATTTCCTGATCCGGTTCCTTACCGAACCAGGCGACCTGATTGTTGATCCGTATGCCGGTTCCGGGACAACGGCGGCGGCGGCCGAGAGATTGGGACGTCGCTGGGTCATGGCTGAGCAAGTCATAGACTACTTGCGCGCGGGTGGCGAGCGTTTCCGTGAATGCGACGGCTTCTACATGCCCGACGTGGTCAGTTCCTGGCCTGTGGCTGCATAAGGGCTTTCTGTCATCTCATAAGAAGTGGAAACTACGAGATTGCCAAGCACGAGAGAGAAGAGCATGTCCTGGACTGACGAAGACCTGAAGAAGTTGTATGTCGAGGGAGGTCTTGGCGCATGCCGAGCGGCTTTCCCTGATGCTGATCCTGACCAGATGTCTCGTCGCGCCAGGTACCTTGGTTTTGCGTCGCGTAGAATCGATAGCCAATGGACCAAGGCGGAAGACGCTTTGATGCTCCAGCACTACGAAGAACTGGGAGCGAAAGGGGTGAAGCCCAAATTGCCTGCCCGCTCCATTCTGGCCATAACCCGCCGAGCTGGAATTCTTCGGCTCAAAAACCACGCTGCGCCGGCTACTGTCCCAACATTTGCACCCTGGACGGCTGAAGAAACACAAATCATAGAAGCAGCAGTCGAGGAGCCGTTGGCGACCCTGATGGGTATGCTCCCAGGGCGCTCCGCGAAGAGCGTCGCCGCGCGACGGGATGAAATCCGAAAAGGGGTGAAGCCAACAAGACCTGCACGAACTCCGTGGTCAGCAGCGGACGATCAGGTTATTCGTGAATGCTACCCGGAATCCGGGCCAGCGGTCCTGGCAGAAAGGCTGGGGCGATCAGTGCTCTCCATCCGAAAGCGAGCCTCGGACTTGAAAGTCCATTTCACCGTTGTTTTAAGGGGGCGCGCTAAGCGGGTACGGACCAAGCGGACCTAGTCTCAGGTGCCACAGAATAGATCTGTGGTCCATGTGAAGGTGTCAAAGTGAAGCCCGATGACCGAAGATGGCGTTTGCGCTACTGAGACTTCGTCGTAGCATGAACTCGTAACCAACTCACCATCTCACCTCGTCAGGAGCTACTTATGAATCGTCGTTCACGTTTGTTGTCGGCAACCGCTTTCGCCATCATCATCGCATCGGCTTGCACCCCACTCTTGGCTGCGACGAACGCCAATATGGTGCCGATCGATGCTGCGTCAGTCGTGGGCGGCCAGGCCTACCAGAACTACAAAGCCAACTACAAGATCAATCTCCAGAAGGGTGACACGATTGTCGAGACGATCACCGTTCACGAGGCGCTCGATCCGCAGGCATCAAACCAGATTGGCGTGTCCATCACCGGCGACAATGCGATGTTCATCAAGGGTGAGCGAACCCTTACGATCACCCGGGTTCTGAAGAAGGCGGATGCGCCGATCCCCGTTCTTCACGACATCATCCAGGGTCCGCAGGGCGAGACTGCCGCCGGCCAAGTACCGAACACGTGGATCGATACCTCGCTATCCCCGCGACAGTAAGAAATCGTTGTGGTAGAAGACTTCTCCGGCGGCCCTTGGGTCGCCGGTTTCGTTTGCTGCCAATCAAAGGGAATGCTGCTATGGACCGCAAAGCCACCACGTTTCTCGTCGTGATCACCCTGCTACTCGCTCCGCTAACGGCGGCGGCCCAACTCGCGAAGAGCCACATCATCACCGGCGCCACGTTGGATGTGATGCTCGCCTCCTATCAAAAGCTCATTGATCACGATCCCGCCCTGTCGAGCACCGACCTGATCTCGGGATCAGCAGGCATCGGGTACGTTGAGGGGGTGATGGACGCTGAGGATGGGAAGGCATTCTGCTTGCCGCCACTCTCTCAGAGAGAGGTGACGGCGATCGTGCGGAAATATCATGCGCAGATAATCGGTCTGAAGGGGAAACAACCAGCAGAGCAAGACGTGGTCATGGCCCTTTCCGCTCGGTTCCCTTGCAAAGCCGATCGCGTGGTCAAAAAATAGAAACAGCGCGTCCATCACGGACAACGTGTTGGTAACGGTGGGGGCATGCGGCGCCGGAATCAACCGGTACTCAGAGTGGAGCGAGATAGATCAGTCCCTGATATCGCCAGGGTTAGGTTTGAGCGTGCCACCGGTCATGGCCGCCCACAGAGTCTTGCATTCGTCTACCTCGTAGCGAGGCAAGCCGGTATCTTCAACGTCCCGGCTTGCCTCGACATTTACGCGGCCAAAGCTTCAGCCTTGAACTTCAGTTGGGAGTACAAGCACTCCGACGTGTCGATATCCGTGCGGACGCCGCGATAGGAAGGCTCGAATAGGCTCCCGCCGTTTGGGTACGCATACAGGTACCGGACTTCCAGTATCTCGCCAGCATCAGGTACGGGTGCATTCGCGGGGATTGCAACGTTGCCCACGCTGATGAAGTCGCCATTCGCGGCAATGAGCTTCAGCGAAACACTGCGCTTACCATCATTCTTTCCGGCGACGATGCAACTGGCCGATGCCCAGAACTTGAACTTCATCGCATCGCCGCCGGTCGAGGGCCTGCCCGCTGTATAGGGTGAAGAGGCCAGATGGAAGACCACGCCTTCCGCTTTGGCTGCGCGAAGTTGGGAAAGCGCCTGACGCTTGTCAGCCTCGAACACGTAGGTCTTCATGCGGGGAAAGTGTGTTGCAGCAGAAGATGGAAGCGCGCTCAGAACGGCATCCAGCGTCAAAGACCGATGGCGAAACGGCTTATCGCGCAGATCGCCGTCGTACTCAATCAAGTCGAAGGCATGGTAGTACCCACCCACCAACTCGCCGTCGATCACACAAGCAACGCCAAGGGTCTGAATCGCTCCACTGATATGGGTCGGGATCGATCGCTGCACACCTTTGCGATTGATGCCGATGGGGGGTTTCCCTGGCTCATAAGCAATCATCACGCGCTCGCCGTCTGCCTTCTCTTGCATATACCAACTGCTGTCGCGCAGAAAACTCTCGAAGTCGCGGTCTTCAATTTCGTTTAGCAACTGAGGCCGGACACCAGCATCTTTCCGTTCGACCAGAGCCGGAGGCAAGTTGAAGCCGTCGCCATCGATTTGCTGGTAGCCTTTGGCCATTTTTGCCTTGACCAGCTTATTGAACTCCTTGAACGCTACCTCGTAGGCAACTGGAGTGGTGATCTTGTTCTGAGGCGTGAGATTGCCGTTGCGCGGGCCGGACTGCGCACTCAGTAGCCAGCCGGTGCCATCGGGAGCCGCAGTGAGATGGACATGGTAGACCTTGTCGGAGGAACCTTCTCGGAACGCTAGGCTGATGTGTTTTGCACCCATGATGTAATCCTATTGACAGCCGTGGAGTCGGCAATAGAAAAGGTAGTCCAGAGTGTTGTTGGCGCAAGGAGCGCCGTGGGCAACGGAAGAAGAGGTAGTCATGACTACCATGGAATTTCGATTTCCATGCAAGACACTGTTCGTTGTGAAGGTGGCCTACTCGCCACAGAACGGGCGCGAGGTAACGTGATCGACAAACCCGGATTGACGGACTCCATTGAACCGGACATCCGCGGTCCTCCCTGCTGTAACGTGCGCAGTCCAACCGCATCACCACCATCAACAACGAGAGGCAGTCCATGCCGGACATAGCAGCACTCATGCACTTGACACCTGGAAGTTTTGCGTTCGCCTGCGGAGTCATCGGGTTGATAGTCGGCAGCTTTTTGAATGTTGTCATCCTCAGACTGCCAGCACGGATAGACCATGCTTGCCGTGCAGAGGCACGCGAGATCCTTCAACTCGCAGAGGAATCGGAATTACCTGAACCTCGCGGCCCCACAAACGGGCGCTCGCACTGCCCTGCTTGCGACGTCGAGTTGGCGAGCTACGACAATGTCCCAGTCATTTCGTGGCTACTGCTGCGCGGAAAATGCCGGCATTGCCACACGTCAATCTCCGCTCAATACCCCTTGGTCGAAGCCGGGACCGCCATCCTGAGTGTGGTAGTTGCATACCACTTCGGCGAAACGTCCATGGCGTTCGCCGGACTGGTCTTTACGTGGATGCTGATCGCTTTGTCCGGGATCGACATTCGGACCAAATTGCTGCCGGATGAGATCACGCTGCCGATGTTGTGGCTCGGTCTTCTGGTTTCTCTGGGAGTTGGCCTGGTTGATCCTGTCCACGCGATACTCGGCGCAGCCACAGCGTACGGTGGACTGTGGGCCTTCATTGGGCTGATGAAGCTGCTCACTGGCAAAGAAGGCATGGGCCACGGCGATTTCAAATTGCTGGCTGCTCTGGGTGCGTGGTTTGGGCCACCAGCCGTCATGCCCATCTTGTTGATGGCATGTTTGCTGTTCCTCGTCGCTGCTGCGCTTCTTCATCTGCGGGGCCAGAAGACAAGCGGCGTGCAGATACCATTCGGTCCCGCGATTGCCGCCGCCGGGTGGGTTTGGCTGAGCATGGGCCTTCGCATTCAGGGCTGGCACTTACCGATCCTGTGATTCAGAGATTGCTTATCCCGGTCCCTTGGTGACATTGCGTCGGGATTGACAATGCATAAGCGTACCCGGCGTGCCTGTTGCACCAATAAAGAAACGGTGTGCAATGTAATTCCATCCACGGCACATACGGCGAGATCTACGCATGCACCTCACCCCCAACATGCACCCGACGCGACTTCCTGGACTTGCCGTTGAAAGGCAGCGTCTGCGCCAGGAGCAGAAAACAAAGCCCGAAACATTCACGGCCGAAAAGCAACTCCGGCTGGACGACTTCACCGATCAGCTGCTTCTGGCGATGGCTCACGCGATCGGTAGCCTCCATCGTGATCTTGCGCAGGCCAATTCCCGATCGCGTCACCCAGGAATGCGCTGAGCGTTGCATAATTGCTCTCAGCACAGACGCGAGGATATCCCGTGAAAATCGGACTGACACTGTGGGCACCGCCCGGCCAACCAACACGTACCAGGATCTACGTGAACGGGTTGCCCATTGAAGGTAAGGCTTTCCTGAGTCCAGGACCGTCCGGATTCAAGTTCAACTGCGACGACCGTCTTGCTGACCACGACATGTTGCTGGACATGGTCAAAACCAGCCTCGTCGGTCAGGGATGTCTAACCGAAGCCCTTCTAGCAAAGGGAGGAGCCGCCGAAATCTGGTCACAACTCTGTAATGCTGCGAAAGGAAGTCCTGCTCGGCGTAGCGACTCCGCACCGCGGCCATCTACGTCCACAAGCTTCCCCACAAGGGCCAACGAGGCCCTTTCCACGCATGGGTTGGATATATCGTCGATCACGAATATCACTGTGCCCATTCATATCAAAGTGGATCACCGGGAGCCGCCGGAAATGGTGGAACTCCTGCGACAGGGTCCGAAGACCTTCGTCGAGGTCTGCTCGCTTGAGATAGGGGACTACCTGATCGATGAACGGGTCATTGTCGAAAGGAAGACCGTTGCCGACTTTGAGGCGAGTGTCATCGAAGACGATAAAAGGCTGTTCACGCAGAGCGAACGCATCAAGCACCGGCCAGAGTTGCTTCCTGTCGTTTTGCTTGAGGGCGATGTCTTTGGTCGCCGGCAGCGTATGTCGGTACCGCAAATAACAGGTGCCATTACCTTCCTGTCCATGATCCAAGGAATGAACGTACTTACAACGCTGGACATGGTCCACAGTGCATATTTCCTAATCAAGCTTGGAGCGCATGCCGGAGAAAACGGCCTCGGCTACGACGTTGCACTGCGCACGAAAAAGCCGAAGGCCATCCTTTCCGCTCGACGCTTTGTGCTGGAGGGCATCCCGGGTGTATCTGCAGCCCTGGCAGAGGTGCTACTTGAACACTTTGGAACTATCGCCAAGCTGGCGGCGGCCAGTGAAAAGGATCTGCTGGCAGTGCCTGGAATTGGTCCGCAGCGCGCCAAGCAGATTCGCGAGGTGTTGGCAGGCTAGTAGACGGCCGTCTCGGGTTGACATAGATGGTCGCAACCGACTATTTTTCACGGGCGCAGCAACACTCACGCCGGTCCCTATCCCCGATGCGATAGATGAGGGAGTCCAAATTGGACTCCCGCCCAGGTAGGCAAGCTGTGCCTCAGCTGCAAGCGTAAGCCTAGCCTCAGATCTTCAGGACGCCGTCCATCAAGGACACTTTCCTTCTGTACCAACAACTTCGAACAGCGCTTGCGTCAATTCCTGTTGGGTCTATGTTCTCCCGAACTCACCACCGGGAACGCACATGCCAAGGCTTCAGTTCTTAGTCACGCTCGATGTAGCGAACGAAATCGAATTCAGGCGCGCTGCGCAGAATCGCCTACTCGAACAGGGTGTTGATCCACATGATGCCGCCGGCTATGCCGACGAGGCGAGCACATCGCTCGATACGTGCGCGATGGTTCTGCTTCATCCGCGGTCGAGCCCCGAAGGCTCATCCATTCTGTGGAGTGATGCCATCAAGATTCATTCCTGACCCTTTCCCCTGCTGCAAGGCCTCTGCGTGAAACGCAGTCGCGCACTACGACACAACTCTCATCCACCATCAAAAAACCAACCCCACAGCTGGAGTCAGTACCCAAATGGCAACCCCAAAGTATTTCTGTGTGAATGACAACTCGAATGGCAAGTCCTTTCTCATCCGTGCGATGAAGCCTGCCGCTGCACTGGCCCACGTCGTGGGCGACCAGTACAAGACTGAACTCGCCACCTCCGAGCGCATCTACGAGCTCGCCCGCGCAGGGGTTGACCTGCACGAATCCAGTGTCGAGATTGGCACCAAGAAGGCGGCCTTCTTTACGGTCAAGAACGAGTCTCAGCCCGACAGCGTCATCCTGATCCGAGCAACCTCGGCGGCCGACGCCGTCTCCCGCGTGGCCGGTTCGTCCATGAGCGTTGCCATCGCCGAACCCGAGAAGCTCGTAGAGCTCACGAAGCGTGGCGTCGAGGTCATGGACGCGAAGGACATCCCTGCCCCGACGACCGGCACTGGTACTGGCGATGCCGGCACTGGCAATGGCGCATCCAACGATGGCGGTGGCCAGGGAGACGAAACGGGCAGTAACAACTCGGAACAGAGCAGAGAACACGCTGCCGCCGCCTGACGACGAAACTGGCTGGCCCGCGTAATGCGGGCCAGCTGCCAGGAAGCATCACGACTCATCCAAAGTCGATTGACGAACAAGTCCGTAAGAGGGTGGTGATCTAACCTTTCCGTGTTTTCTTCCGGACGCTTAGTGCCCTTCCACCCATAACGCTGCGCACTGTCCAGTATGGACAAAGTGGACAATTCATCAGCGCCACTGCCCCTTGCGCCATGCCCGATCCATGGCAGCTTGATCACATCTCAACCAGCAAGGTACTGAAGATGTCCAAGTCGAAGAAGCCCCGCAACATCTCATTGCGCCGTCAAAAGCGTTTGGCCATTGCAACGAATCAATCGGCAGAAAACCAGGCCAGCGCAGCGCTGCGCGATCTCCTGGTCCAGCTGAAAGCTGTAGGCCTCTACTGTCCAGGTGTCGCCGAGGGAATGGCTGCTGACTACGAAGGCCTGTCTTTTGCCCGGGCAGAAGCGGCCATCGCTGCAAGGAACAATGCTCCAACCGCATTTGTGCAGGACATTCGATCTGCACCGGTGATACCGGCGGCAGAGGCAATGCCACCACGCGTACTGGTGGTTATGGACGGCGGACTTATTCATGAGGTCCTGAGTGACGCACCGGTCTCCGTCCTTGTCGTCGATTACGACGTCGAAGGGGCTGATGAAGATCAGGTGGTCGACCTACGCCAGAACAACAATGAAGAGACGGCCGAGGCAACCCTGTCGATGTGGTGTCCGACGCCAGAACAGGAGGTAGTCCAGCTCCGCTACGATGAGTTCGCTGTGCACACGAGCGAGTTGAGCCAAGCAGCCTGAGCACTGACCCCGGCGTAAGCCTGACACTCCCCGCCACAACCCCGTGGCACCGCACCACGTGACGATATCGCTCGTGGCGCACTGATCCAGGTGGAACGGCCTGCCCGCCGCCCACCGCAATGGCGCGAGATGTCCTCAAGACATCGCGCGTACAGCACGTTGGAGGCAGAACCATGAAACTTTCGTTGCTCATGTGGCTCGTATCGTTGATGCCGCAACCCGCCGCCGATCATGTGTGTCTCGCTACGACGGTCTACGAAGAAACACGGACGTTTCGCCCCCTCCGTCCCGGATGCGTCGCAGAGGGTCGTGAGGTAATTAGCCGTATCGAATGACGGATCTCGTTCCCCCGCTTTTATGACTCCGCTGCAAATGTCCACGAAGGTGAAAATGTGACTGAAGCACCCGCCACGTACACGACGACGCTGCACTTGAAGGTGCGTGCGGAAGCGTGGGCGTGGCTGGATCAGGCAGCGCGAGAGGTCAACGCGGTATGGAACTGGGCCAACGCCACCAGCGCCAAGGCTGCGCGGCCGTTTGCCGGCAAGGCAAGGTGGTTGACGGGGTTCGATCTGGACAAGCTATCCGCCGGGGCCACGAAGTGCTTCGACCGGATTGGCGCGGACACGATCCAGCGGATCAACGGCGAGCACGCCGGCAAGCGCCGGCAGTTCAAGCGCGCGAAGCTGCGCTGGCGGATCAGCGCCGGATCGAAGCGAAGCCTCGGCTGGGTCCCCTTCAAGGCGGCAAGCCTCAAGCGTACCGGTGTAGGCGTGGCATTCTGCAAGAAGTCGCTGCGTTTGTTCGAGGCCGCGCGTCTGGAAGGGGTGAAGTTCGGCGACGGGTCGTTCGCGCAGAACGCGCTGGGCGAGTGGTTCCTCAACGTGCCGGTGAAGATGGCGGTCGAGCTCGATGTCGCGCCGAACGAGGCCGTGGGCATCGACCTGGGCCTCAAGCGCGTGGCCACCACCAGCGATGGCGCGGCGCTGGACGCCGGGGCGTTTTATCGCAACATCGAGGACAAGATCGCCCAGGCCCAGCGCCGGGGCCACAATCGGCAGGCGAAGCGCTACCACGCCAAAGCAGCGAACCGCCGACTGGACGCGATCCACGCGTTCACCAGTGGCATCGTGAAGAACTACCAGCACATCGTCGTGGGCGACGTGAGCAGCCTGAAGCTGGCCAAGACACGCATGGCGAAGTCCGTGCTGGACGCCGGCTGGGGCATGCTCAAGACGCAGCTGCAGTACAAGGGCCATCGGGCCGGTCGCAGCGTCGAAATCGTCAACGAAAGAAACACCACGCGAGTTTGTTCTAGCTGTGGCCAGCACACCGGTCCCAGTGGTCTAAGACAGCTCGTTGTAAGGGAATGGACCTGTGAGTGCGGTGTCACTCACGACCGCGATATCAATGCGGCCAGGAACATTCTCCGGCTCGGGTGCGAGCCGCCGTCTGCGGGAACGAGATACCTATCGTCCTCACCGCCGAGCCAGCAACCACCTGCGTTGCGAGGCATGGATCAGTGAGGACGATCGGTAGTCATGAGCACCTGGCCGTGAATTGAAAGACACCAATGGACAATGAAATTCCAACTCACGCGGAGTACCAGCGCATTGTCGAATCGGTACACGCGGAGAGCCGCGTAAAGCACGCCGACGCATTGGACACGGCGGCGAGACGCTTTGGGTTTGCCAACCACCGGCAGTACAAGTTGGCACGAAAAGCGCGCCGCGTTGAGCAAGAGTCCTCGCGCCCTCCCCTCTATGCCGTCATGCCGGCCCGCGGCCGTGGCGTGGTTTTCTCCGTGAGGATCGAAGGGCTGGTTTTGAGTGTCAGGCACACGGAGCGAGGCCCCGTCATTGATGGACATTCGGGCGTCGTGGTTCCCATTCGGGAATGCCTGGTCACGGCCATCGAGGACATATATGCCCCGGGCACACGGTTCTGGACGATCGCACCGAACGCCGGCGGAGAAGGAATCGACGTCGATGTACTGAGTGACGGTGGCCGCACGTGCCTGGCAGACCTGTTCGGACTGGTGTCAGCCCACGACGGCGCGTCCATGACCGACACCGTGCGCTTCGATCGCTCGCCGGCCGGTCGAGCGTACGAGGTGTGGAAAGCCTCCCAACGATGACCCATTGCGTGAATGGGGAGGTGTGATGTGATGCTCCTCACTCAGACGAAGGAACCACCGTGAGCCGCGACTACCAAATCCGAATCTCCGAGATGGTGTGCAAGGCGTCAGTTGCCGCGCAACACGAAATGGTAAAGCTGGCCCGGGCTGGAATCCAGGTTCCTCTGGTCCTGTGCTACAAGCCATGCGCCGGCAGTAATGACGGTGAACTGCGCATGGTGCCGGATGGCAGCCAGATACCCGACGGCTTCGAGCGGGGCTGTGAGGATTTGCTGCCGACCAGCCTGAGCTACTTCAACTACACCGGCTGGATTCGATCTCGCGTGGCCAGACTGCCGATTCTGGGTTCGGCGTGACACCGGGCAAAACGACCTACAAACAGGAGCATTAAGATGTCGATCAAGATGACGGGTGCTGAGTGGAATCGCTTCTACACGGAATCTGGAAGGCACGCCGATCAATGGGTCAGTCCATTGGCCCTGGACGGACAGAGCGGATCGCATCACAGGCAGACTCTGCATTTGCTGGTGAGGCACGGCCTCGCCCTCTGCAAGAAGAACTCCGGCAAGATCTATGACAGCACGAACATCACCGTCCAGCCAAGACTGTCAAAGCGTGCTAAGGGGTCATGTGCCTACCAGGTCACGAAAGCCGGCCTGGAGCACTTGCAAAGTGCGGGCTTGGTAAAGGGGCCTTGCAAACCTGATCCATAGGTAATGGTCACACAGTTGCCAAAGAATCAGCTCGTGTAAAAGTCGACCTATACCCACACCAGGAGGCAAAGAATGTCGTCGCTTCAGACCCAGCCCGAAGTCCGTCGGATCATCACGTCCCTCACCCAGTCAACCGATGGTGCCAAGGCAACGGCTCTCGTGTCGCCCGAACACGGCAACTACCGCCACCTGTTTGCAATCGATCACGAGCGTGGCGAGGGCCACTTTGTTGTTCTAAGCAAGGACCGCAAGCTTGGCGTGCTCAATCGCGAAGTCTTCACTGCCATCGCCGAGGAGTGTCGCGCAGCCAAGTTGGGCGGTAGGTTCAATATCCACGCCGCCTTTGCGACCTACACCGGGCCGGGCATCGTCTTCTTCAAGTGGAGCGGCAAGGTCAGCGAGAGAATCGTCTTCAAGTAGGCGGCACCAGGAACTCGGACATCCCTGCTCAATCAAAGAGGAAATGCTATGCGCGACCCGAAACTGATCATGAATAACGCCAAGGATTTCGCCGGCGCAAACCTGCGAGAGTGCGCGAGTGAAATTGTGGAATGGAGAAGCACGGGCCTGCTCAAAGATGGATCGGTACGAGGTCTCGCGAGGATCCTTGATGAGATGGGACCGCAGACGGACGCTCTGCAACTCGCTGAGTCACTCGTCATCCGTGCGGCGCTGTGTTTTGCGATGCAATCAGATCAAAAGACAGTCGCGTGCGCGTGCGGACTTCCCACCTGCGTCGAGCCGTGGGAACCTGGCTGCGGTCTTGGAACATCCGGGGAACATGCCCGGGTTGCATCCGACGAAGAAGTCGCATCGATACAAATCGCGATCGCTCAAACTGCCGTCACGCCGTTGGTGTGAAGCCACTCGGCAAGGGCCTCTGGCTGGGTTACGCCAGCGGCAAGGATGCGCTCCGCCACGTCAACAACAGCCAAAGCTTCCTGCAAGCTGAGGTTGTCGACGCGATACGCCAAAGCACTGATGTCTGAACCCACTAACTTCTGCTTCGACATTTGCTTCAGACGGACACTCAGCACCATGGCGTCGAATGGTTTGTTGATCGTTACATCGCCAAGGGCCTTTACGACAATGGCCCAGTCGCTTGCCGACCACCTCTGCGGCACCAACTCCTTCACCATCGCCGCGTAACGCGCCGCCAGGCGGTTGATGCGCTCTGAGGCACTGGCTCCCGCCACACGGCCGTTATCGAGCATGGCGTTCAGGTCGTCGCCAATGTACAGCGTTCGCCTGGTGATGCGCTTGTCAGTCATTGGAAGCCGCCGTGTCATGTGTATGCACTATTGTCACGTTGTATCATACCTCTGATGCCGAGTTCGTGCATATGCCGGAGCAACATGTGAAATCAGCGAAAAGCGCGCACATTTTGGTAACCGGGCTTGTTGATATTGTTTGCTATATATATCAATAACATACACGAACAGCTTTGGGCCGGAGTCTCGCCGTGGAACATTGACAGTGAATGTTTCACGGAAAATAATCTTTACTACAATCAATGTCATACGACCTGATTCTCGGCAATTGTTCCACGGACGCCAGGAATGCCCTGCATCGGGGACCGGCTTGTTCCCCGTGATCTCGCTCATGGAACAAAGCGCGGCTTCGACACCACTCCTTCTCTTGTAATCGCAGGCCCATCCCATCGTTGTCGCCCGGTCAGCGGATTGGTGCCACGATCGGCATGCCTCGGCTCGATGAGTCCGGCTGTATGACCAGCGATGCCCCCGATCGCGGACGTATCCTCGGCCCACGCTTCACTTCCCTGGTCTTCCGGGTACGCCCTTCTGGACCAGTGACTTCAGTGACCAGGCGCCAGCATTTCTCCAGATGTCGCAGTAGTGCTCGGCGCCACAGCTTTCGAAGGGCCGCCGGCGATCCAGTCCACCCTGGCATCGTTGAGTCTGCGCCGGGACGCCCATTGGCCCATGCCGCGTGGAATGCGGCGATCGTAACGCCGAGTCGAGTCCCCTGGTGAACACAAGGTATCCCTCTGCCTGCAGTAGCCGCGCTGGGTAGCAGCGCAGTCGCCGAAGATGGCTTCACCACCCTGCCCCGATGAGCACATGAGCATCCACCATGGACAGCGCGTCTGCATCGTCGATGCAAAAAAACGGCAGGCCTTCCCGGCTCAATTTGGTCTGTGAGGATCGAGAGAGAATCCAAAAGCCACCACAAGGCCTCGACCTCGACAAATCTGCTGCGGCTACTCGATGACAGGAATGATCTTGGGAACGAGATTGCGCACGACCTCCACTAGATCGGACTCCTTTGAGATCGACCAGGACGTAAGAAACCCGATGGAAACTAGCTCATCAAGGGATCCCCGCATTTGTTGGCGAAACTTTGCGAGATTCTTGGTGGAGGAACCACACAACTCACGAAGCGTGGCCACCTTCATCGGGAATGGGACCTGATGCGTGAAGTAGAAGGTATGCAGCCACTTGGAGAGAACCGACAATCGCAGACGCTGCTCCCAGTCAATCTGCGTATAGGACACTCGTGAAAACAGATTGATGATGCGCTTCTCGAAAGTGATGATCCATTGAGCTGCGCCTGAATTTAGCTTCGTTCTGTACTCGAATGATCGAATGAGGCTCCCGCCGTAACCGCGCTCCTCACCGTCAGTCCGGGTAACAATGTGAATCGATGATGCCTTCATTCGCGTGATTGAATCCGCGAGTTCGCGGTACGACCGCGAGTTGATGGTCCAGCCGAGCTGCTGGAGCATGTCGACTGCAACAAAACTTATGGGGTCGTCGATGTTGGCCAGCCGTCCGTAATGGAGGAGTTGGAAGAACACGTCCTCGTCCCGCTGGCGCAGTTCCTCGCCCGTGTAGATGATCTCGACGTTTTTCAAAGACGCCACGCGCTTGCCTTTGAAGTTGCTGCGTTCCTGCCCCTGTCGAACCGTGAACAAGGCCGATCGTGCCATGTCGTTCGAAACGCCTCGGCGAGAGTCAGGCCAGAATGGGAGCCTCGGTGCTTCCTTTTCGGACAGGACGCGCATCGATTGGCGCTTATCGGAGGCTTGCTTCACCGGTTGCCGATCCGCCTTTTCGGCGACTGGCTGCTTCGCCGTAGCTACCCGTGGCCGGGCACTGCCGCTGCGCAGTTCAGCACCAGGAGCGCCCTTCTCCTTTGCCTCGGCATCCTCTCGTCGATTCCTTTCCTGAAGCGCACGAAGGTTATCGAGCATGGTTTCCATGTCGGAAGGAAGTTTGCCGCCGGCACTTGCCTCGGTCGTGACCGACGACTGCTCCAATCCGGAAAGAACTTCTCCGAACATTTTGGGCTGACGCATTGCCATTTCTTCCTCCCCAGTCCGGTGACCGGACTGATCATCAAAATGTCTCGAAACCCGCGCCACATAAGGCTTTAGAGACGATTGAATTTAGTCATTAAATGCCACTCTCGGGGAGTCTAGCACCGCAGTCGACCGGAAAACATAGCGTATTACATTGACGATGGTTATATTGTATTCTCAAAGCACACTCACGGAGGATACCCAATGCACATTGTCGTGGTCGCCCAGAACAAAGGAGGGGACGGCAAGTCAACGATGTCACGACTGTTGGCCGAGTTTTTTGCCAGGAAAAAGATGCGCGTTTTGGCGATCGATCTTGATCCGCAGTGCAATCTGAGCCAGCGGTTCCTGACCATGGATCACGACCCGACAGATCCCGATGGCGTTATGCCGCCTGTCCACCCGGACTACGACCCGAACGATGTCGACCCGGATACTCCCAACTGGGACGGGCGTAGCAGCATCGCTGATATTTTTCGCTCTCGACCAGTTGTCCCCTACGAAACAGATATCGAGGGACTGGATATGCTGCCCGGTTACGGGGTGGGTCTGCGAGAAGTAGAGATGGTCACCAAGGAGGAGGTCAAGCAGCGCGTTCACGACCGTATCGATGAGTTCCTATCTCTGGCGGAAGTGAGGGACTCTTATGACATGGTGATTATCGACACGTCACCATCGAAGGGACCCCTCAACCGGGGCGCGCTTCGAGCGGCCACTCATATGCTGATCCCATGCCAGATGGAACAGCAGTCAGTGGAAGGTCTTCAAGGGATGCTGCAACTGGTTCGCCAGGAGAATCGTCTGCGCCCGATCGCCAACCCTCTGCGGTTGATTGGCATCGTCCCCAATAAATTCCGCAAGGGCGTGTCCATCCAGGAAGGTATCAAAATATTCCTGGAGAACGATCCGGCCATCAAGCCCTACCTGGTCCCACACATGCTCGGCCTTCGATCAGCATTCTCCGAGACCGACCATCCTGCGGCGCAGCCGAAGTCCATCTTTGACCTTGGCGAAAGGAACCCGGCGAGGGTTGAGGCTGAAGCGGTCTGTCGTTACGTGGAGGAGGCCATCTTCAATGAACAGTAAAATGACGGCAAAAATGAAGCGTTTTTCCAGCGGCAGCAACACCACTGACAATATCGCCGCCTCACTGACACCACAGGAAGGGGACGACTCGGGATACGAGAGTATCCCTCTCGATCGCGTGCGCCCCGACCCAGACAATCCTCGTCATCTGGGCTTGAATCACGACAACCCGCGTGAGATTGCTCAGGACGACCCGCGCAGGGAGGAGAAATTGGCCGAAGTGGAAGCCCTGGAGGACATGTCCATCTCCATCGCTTCCCAAGGCGTCATTACCCCGATCCGCGTTTACCGGATGGGAAAGGACTTCCGGATCGCTCACGGAGAGAGGCGCTACCTGGCCAGCGTAATGGCTGGCAAAAGCTCCATTCCGGCTATCGTGCTCAAGGAGCGACCAGTCAACCTGCGATTGCAGCAGCTGATTGAGAACTTCCAGCGCAAAGGTCTGCAGCTGCGATACCGCGTTGAAAACATCCGCGCGGTGATCTCCGAGTCCGAACGTCTAGGCGAATCGGTCAGCAACGTGGACGAGTTGAGAAGGATCACTGGCATCGGCCGGTCACAGGCATTCCAATACCTGGCCATCCTCTCTGCACCCAAAGATGTGCGCGATGCGCTCGCAGCTGGCGAGATCGAAAACCTTGACCTCGCCGCCAACATTGCTCGAATGACCGACCCGGTTCTGCGTGCCCGGGCCATCAAGGAAGGATCTTTGCCCGTCGCGCCTACGCCGGTCACTGCTCCAGCGAAGGCGAAGGCCTCGGTTGGAAGGCCTGCCTTTGTAAAGATGGGTTCCACACCACGAACTGATATCGTTCGACGCATTGTGGAGGCGACTGCCGGGGTAGGGCGCTACGAGATCGACTGGACTGATCCGCGGGCCGTCAGCAAAGTGTTCAAGCAGCTGCTCAAGGATATTGAGGAAGACAAGCTTTGAAGACGACCTTTGACCTCACCTCCGATCTCAAGGATCGGATTGAGGAGGGAATGAAACAGGACGGCTATGGGGTCAAGCAGAAGTCAGCGTGGATCTGCGAGGCAATCATTGCGCTGCATCGCCACGACCCTACTTACGCAAGAGTTGGTTTGGGCGAGGGACTCGAAAAATTCAACACAAAAATGGGCGTCACTCTGACCGCTGTCGCTGCCGAAGAAATCAAGAAAGCGAAGTCAATCATTCGCCGCGAAGATCCTGAATCTGAGGGATTGGCGGGGCAAATTATTCGCGCATCCATCCGTTCAAGGCTACTCCAGTCCGGTGACCGGACTGGACTTCAGATTCCCAGCAAACCCAAGCGCGCCAAGGGCTAGGGGCCTGTCGAATTTACTCGTTAAATTCCAGACACGAGGGCAGGGAAGCCCAACCTACAGCGCCCATGAAAGACCACGTCGCTGACCCTGGCGCGCGCAGACGATACCCGTTTGACTAAGACACTCACCGACACGTCCAGCCGTTGGTGCTACCTGTTTGACTAACCTTTGCGAACCATTGGATGCAGCCTTCTGCGCCAAGGCACAGCAGGGGCATACCTGTTTGACTAAAAACGCCGCAGTTGGCTCGTCCTTCTAGCTACCTGATTGACTAAAAGATTGCTTCTCGACACTACTGTGAAAGGATGAAACGGCTGACGTACGCTCGAAAAAATGGCATCCCGTCACTCTGGGACATGTCGAAGCGACAATCTATGCCGTACTCCCCAAAGCCTTCCAGTTCCGTCTCCTGGCCAAAGTTATCCACAGGCCGACTCAAGGAATTGGTCAATCAGGTAGCTGTTCTTAGTCAAGCGGGTAGGGTGCCTTAGTCAATCGAGTAGATGACATTAGTCAATCAGGTAGCTAGGCTTAGTCAAACAGGTATTGGTCAACGACATAAATCGACGCTATAACAAGACCTTACAGTGCCTTTCGCTGTCAGCTAATCCTTTTTTAATCCGTTCTTTAAACAACTTTCTAAACAGGCTCTTAAACAGCCAGAGCCGGCCAATAGATTGCCCAAAAAGCAAAAGCGACAAGCCGCAAAAGCCAAGAGCACAAGCAAATCGCGCAAGATGCACAACTGCGCAAAGAGCAGCCTGTTGGTGGGCCACGCGCTATCCAGAGGTGATTGCGGATCAGCAAGGTGCCCGGATCATCACCAGCGAGGGTAAAGCCACGTCGTGCGCTTGATGACGTGTACCTCGGCGAGGCCACGGTAGCGATCAGGATAGACCGCGGCCAGAAGTAAGCCGCGGTGATCAGCGACGGCGAAACCCACCGCAAGGTGGCGTCACCGAAGCACTTGGCCACGCAGCAGAAGCGGCTTCGCCGCTACCAGCGCAGCTACTGCCGTCAGCGCGATGCCGCGATGGTTTGCCAGGGCCTCGATCCGGCGAAGCGAATACCGAAAGGCACGCGGATTGCGTTGTCGAACCGGATGCGCCAGCGCAAGGCGCCGATAGGGGCGCTGCACGCAAAGATCGCCGACTTGCGCCGCGACCAGCAGCACAAGCTGACGTCAGCCGCTGTCGCCGGCGCCGCCGTGATCGCGATCGAAGACCTGAACGTGAAGGCGATGAGCCGCGGCAAGGGCCGCAAAGCGTTCCGGCGCAGCGTCAGCGATGCCGGCCTGGGCGAAGCCGGCGGAACATCGCCGGTCGGCCAGCCGACCTCGTTGAACCGCGAACTTGCCTATCGCGCGGCCAAGCCGCGCACCACTCGACAGCACCGGGATGGACCGGCGCTCAGGGTGGAAAGGTGAGACTCAGACGGTGTGGACTTAGTACAGAAGAGAGCCGAAGAAATCGAGCTCGTCTATAGGTCGCGATTGAGAAGTTTTGCCGTATGCATGGCGTCTACCTCTCGATCGTACGTGCTTACTTTCCCTTCTGCGTCTCGGTGGTACTCGTAACGCGGATGGTCCTTGAAGCTGCCAATTTGTCGAACGACATAGAACGGACCTTCTATGATGTCGCCGAACGATCGCCAGCGATACGTGACGGGGCTCAAGGAGCGAGCTCGAGGTTGTCCGGAGGGGACGTGCCTGGGTTTGGAGAGTAAACGGCTGTTTAGGATTTTCATGGTTCAATCTGGAACTACGCCCACCACAACGGTTGATCTTCGTAATTGATGTACTGCTTCAGGGTGTACCTCTGAGCCTTCAGGAGAATGCTGTAGGTATCAGGCGCTGCCACAGCTGCGGCGTAGGCCCATTGACACTGGGGAAGCAAAAAGTCAGTCGCCCAATAGCCAATGGTTCGTTCGAGAAGAAGCACATCCGGCCGGATCGATCCTTCAAACCCTTTCTGCCAAATCAAGTGGCAGGTGGCTGTCGGGCGTAGGCCATGCTCATCGAAGGTGTGAACCGCAGGATCTCCTCTGGGTGGTTTCGTCGTCCATCCAGCTGACATCTTGATCGAGGTCAGTTTCTCCAAGACGTGTCGAGGAGGATAGGCAGGCCAAGTGAAATCGGCGGGCGCAAAGCGCGCCAGTTCTCGCAGACCTTCTTCCATTTTTACGCCAGCAATGGCAAGCGTAAACAGCATCATGTAGCCGCGCTGTCGATCCAAGATGAGACCGGCGGACTCGATGCATTCCGTCTGCATGAAGGGCTTCGCTACAGCGATAAAACGATCGCGCAGTTGCTGAGAAAAAAATACCGGGTCAAATGCAGTCGACGTCATCAGTGTGTGCCCAGTGCGGTGTTCAGAACGGAAGCCAGGTGCATACCACCCTCTATGAGCTCCGCCTCCATGACTGGCTCCCACTGCTGCTTGTAGCTCTCCGGCACGAATCGAGGGGGGAAGAATCCCGGACGATTGGCCACCATGCACGACGACTCAGCCCAGTGAACAGGGTTGTTGTCGACGGTGAAGCTCAACCCAAAGGAGGCCTTGACCAAGCGATCGGTGAGCGCCTGGTCGCTGACCGGGTACCGTTCTCCAGAAAATTGAGCGCGCGATCGCTTTACTCTTGCATCCATGGCACTGAACAAGCGATCCATCGCCGAGCCGGATTGAGATTGGATACCTGTCTCACCCATATGTGCTGCGGCATCACGGATCAGGCCGGAATCCCAAACCGCGTGGAGGTTCGTACCGCGGCCATCGAACTGGACCTGGTAGCCGTTGGCACCTCGCTGAGGACCCCAGTTATGGAGAGGTTGCGTCGAATCGCCCGCTAGGTGTTCAACCCACTTGAGCGCGACTTCGCGCTGCGCATCCGGCGTCGCCTTGTCTGCCAAGATGGCCAGCTGCACCTGCAAGGCATGCACCAGGCAGTTACCGTTTCGGCACTCCACCGGTGGACGGTACGTGCAGTCTCCCGCCGGAAAGTCGGTGAAGTGCCAGCCGGCCGTGGAGCGATCGGTTTTGCGGATCTCGTCAGCCCATGACGCGACGCTTACCATGGTGGATCCAGGCTCGACGGCGAGTAGTCGTTCAACTTCAGCACGGGTCGCCGGTGTGAGGTGGGCCTCGGCGATAGAAGCGACGATGGCATGGCCCTCTTTGCCCCAAGCAAGGGCCTGCAACGGGGTAGCGAGAAGTCCGGCCGCGGACAGCACCATGAAAGAGAGCGTGAGTTTGTTGAGGTTCAAGCGGCGAGGCCTTCAAAGATCCAGGGAAGTTTTGCGGTGCCGTCTTCGGGCGTCGGGGCGACGTAGGGGAGCGTCTCGAATTCGCGAACCAGACACTCAGTGAGCGGGCGAAGAACGCCGAGCCAAAGCTTAACCTCCTCGTCGAGCTGGGCGCGCTCGGTGGGATGAATGGAGCTATCAATCAGTGCTTGCTTCAGCGCATCTATCGGACTGACCCAGCTGAGCACCAAGGGATCCTCAACCGTCAGTTGCAGTGCCTGGTTGAACACCATGGCGAGCTTGCAAACGATTCGACCGTACTTCGTCATCTGGTCGAGCACCGGATCGCTCGGCAACTCCTGATTGCGATACACCGTCTCGGACTTGTCATCGGGGTTCAAGAGAACCGTCTTGCGACCGAATGCCATGAGTTTCGGAAGAGGGAGCGAGCTTTCCATCCATTCGCAGAGCTTCTGCGACACCCTGGCTGCCACGATGGGCTTCAAATCCAGGTCAGGGGCCACGGCGTTCAGCTGCAGCACAATGTTCTGGGCTTGGGATTCCGATGAGCAACCCAGTATGGCGAGACCAGTCGAGGGATCCAGAAGGACGGGGCAGGAACTGACACTCTGCAGGACGCCGCAAAGGAGATCTTCCTGGACGATCTTGTTGAGGGTCGGGGAGGGAGCCATGCCCGAGTCAATTTTGGCCCGTACGGCAGCCTTCAATGCACCCTTGGGCAGGGACTTGGTGGCAACACCGTGTCGAAGCAGGACAATCTCGTTCGTACGAACGACCGTCGCGCCGATGGCATCACTCCAGTTCGTGAAGCCGTCAAGGCGGGCCATGCCGCCGATGTTGTCAGGGATCTGGATCGGCTCAAGGAGTTCGTCGTCCAGGATAGACAACGACGCCGCATTGAAACGACACAGGCGCATAGCGGATAAGGAAAAAGCCATCAGCGGGTCTGCTTTGGGGATTACCCATGGTAATGGCGCGATTTCCACAAACTTGCCTGGCCGACCCCCCTTCAAGCCCGTTACACGGGCAAATCGTCATCGGTAGGCTTGCGGCACCGCTCGGCGAGCGATCAGACTTCGAAGGGACAAGAAGGACTCCTTTGCCCCGGTGTCGGGTGACCGATTTGGGTTAGGCGTCGATCGTACGATCCAGGACACGTCCATTTCTGAACTCGAACAGATCCTCCTGCCAGCACTCGTCGCGCCTTGCCGAGAGATCGGCGAGCTGTCGCAGGCATTCGTCCTCAAGTTCCGGGTACTCAAAGGTGATCGCGGTCAGCACGCGCCGGTGGAACACCAGAAATGCCATCGCTCTGCCGGGCTGCCCGTACAGTTCAGTCATTTCCTCCTCGAGGTACCCGAGGGAGTGGCGAAGGTAGTTGACGGCGATCCGTGCAATGAACTCCGGCGGACTCTGTGTTGTGGCTAGACGTTCACCATGGCGATATTCACTGGCCATGTCGTTGTAGTGACTCATCGCGGCCAGCAAGACTTCAATGAGCGTGCGTTGGGGCAGTGAGATCGCGATGGTTCGCGCACACTCGAACGACTTGGCGCGCCGACTCTCGACAACGAGCAGGGACTTCTTTCGGCGAGCCTCTGCCGCGGCCATGGCGGCGGCAAATGCGTCGGAGGCTTCCATTTCAAGAACGCGCTCAACCACGTAGAGCTTCATCTGATGGGAGCTTGGGTGATACGGATTGACGCCGCCCGCGTCTGGCTCAGCGAGGAATCTCGAAACAAGGGCATGGGTCCACCCACGTCGACGCAGATCGCTGACAGCCAGGTGTCCACGCTTGACGGTGGCTTGATGAAGAGGCGTGTCCAGGGGGAAAGCGTCCTTGCTCGGTTGGGGAAGCCATTCCTTTGACATCTTCCCGGCCTGAAGGATGGGCTTGGGGTTCGTATCAGAACAGGGAAGGCGAAGTGATGACGACGACGGTAGTTCCGCCCCGGCTGACCGGCTTGAAAGGTGTGGATACACCCGCGCGGGCGACGCCAACTTCGAAGGTGTGAAACTCGCGACGGCCGCTTAAAACAACGCGTGTATCGCCGGAGAGTTCCCTCTTCAGCACGGTCAAGCGATGGATCAGGTCATCGATGGTCTCGATCATTTCGCGCTCCTCGTTGAGAGCCCAAAGTATTGCGCAGCAAGCTAGCAGCGCAATGCGGGACCTTTCCTAAGCAATGACAGAGTCGACTACTTCTTCAAAAGCCCATCGTTCACGAAATGCGGAAGCCTTAGACGCATTCTGTTGCGGGGTGTCTTTACTGGACCAGGTGATCTCATCTGCAAGTACGACTCTGCGCAGACGGGGATACGTAGGGGGAGCATCCTCGGTGAGAAGTTCCGTCCTCCAGTCTTCGGGTGGGTGCGAGTAGACCGCCTTTCGATTGGTAGGCCGACGCTCGTTTGCAAGAAGATTTTCGGGCGACTCAAAGGCAGGATCTAGGAAGATTGTCGTCTTGATAACGATCGATGCAGAGCTCTCGTCCGTGATCGAGTAGGCCGCAGCCAAAGACCTACATTCATCGAGCATGTCCATGCTTGAGAGGTAGCCATGATGATCGTTGTGGGTCTCGCGCTCAACGAGAACCTTTCCACCGTGCATGACCAAGATCTGCGACTCAGACGAAAGTAGCCACAAGATCTCCTTGGTGAACGCGAATCGCTGCTGCTGACCACCGATGGAAAAATGTTGAACAAATGTCTCCAGGGTTCGTTTGGCGACCTGGCACGCAGTGAAGAACCGATCCATAAAGCACCATCAAGCAAGAGCGCAGTCGATGCAGCGCCGGTGAGAACATCTAGAACCTAGTCGTCAAATCGCGAGCCAGGAGGAGGTGCGTCGATCTCGCGCATCTGGCGAAGCATCCCGAAGTAAGAATCGCGGGAGAGTACGTAGATGTTGAAGAGCCGCAGGAAGGGAAGAGGGAGCAGGCACGGGATGACCATGGCCAAGACGGCATGCATGTTCATCGCCAGGTAAAAGCTCACCGCACCGCAGATGAACATGACGCTCAAGCCAGCACAGTCAAGTAAGAACGAGCGGCGCATATGTGCAATGCCACCAGCAAGCTCGATGGCCAGTGCATGCTTCTGTGCAGCGTTCATGACTCGGAGCTCGCGACGGAACTCGAGGAGATCAGCATACTGCGCATCGATCTGTTCGCGCTGACGTTGGGTCATCATGAAGCGGGGCTTGTACATGGGTCACCTTCCTTGAGTTTGATTGTCGGCAGTCTGGTAGCTCCATGCCACCACTGAGCACTGCTTTCGATCGGAGTCTGCCTTAGACAGGCATTCGCGCAAGTGATCAAGAATGGAGGTGATGGCGTTCATCGAGTCGGGCCAGGATCTGGCATACCGACGCCAGTAAACCACTGATCAAAGCGCGGACGTGCCGACGGCGGCAGCTCTCCGCGCAATGTAGCCACAAAGTTCGAAGCCAGAGGATAGGGTGCACTGAAGTTGGAGTGGGTGACGAAATACTTGCGAAGCACACGTGTTGTACTCGCCGGACCGAGAAGCGATCGGTAGGCGACCATGGCAAGCGCACCTTTGTCATAGGCGACGAAGGCTTGATCGGCGACTGCGTCCAAAGGCTCAACGTGCCCGTCTACCCCGGACAATCCGATGAGGTATTGGCTCCGCTCGTAGGAAAGCAGAGCCGCGTATGAGGAAGGCTCGTGCAAATCCACTAGGCGGAGAGCGCTGTACTGCGCCATCGACTCGGTGAGCAGCATCGCTCCAGGCGCGTCGGCGGGAACAAGCTGATGTCCCCACCACTGGTGCGCCAGTTCATGTGCGGTGATGAGGTAGGGGAAGTCGATACCGCCGTCCACTGCATGCTGCGAGGTGAACCCAAGATCTTCGGAGAAAGCTATGGTGCCGGCGAACGACTGGGCGAAGTCGTGATAGTCAGGAAATTCGGCAACGCGAATTTCACTCAGGGGGTAAGGTCCGAACTCAGTGGAGTAGGTAGACAGGCCATCCTTCAGTGCCGCCACGATGCGATCGACGTTCCAGTGATGCTTCGGATCGGCATAGACCTGAATGGTGACGCCGTTCCAATGTGTTTGGGTCACCGCCCAGTGCGCGCTGAGGAAGCCGTAAAGATTCGCCATCGGCCTCTCGGATGAGAACTCAGCATAGGCGCGCCCTGCCGCGGTCCATGTGCGAACGACTTTGCCGGGGGCCAAGGGCGTCTGGTCCGCAACAGTCGAAACGATGGCGTGAAACACGATGCCGTCAGCATCCCGCGAGAGGTAGGGGTTGCTGACGTCAACGATCGCTGTACGTACGCCAAGACCCTGCTCCTTTCTCTCGGCGGGCGATTGAATCTCCCTGTTGCGGTCATAGCCGATAGAGGGGAGCATCGAATTGTTGATGAAGGTGCCGTTGGCCACCAGATCGTTGTCTGAGGCGTCGTTTGTAAATCCACGATGCTGGTAGCGAGTCGAGAACACCAGGTGCATGGCTTTCCCGGGAAGCAGGGGATGCGCCAAGCGATAGGCAGAGAAGCCGGCCACCGTGTCGTTGCTCTCAACGGTCGCTACGGGAATGATGAGTGAGGTGTTAGTGCGCGAATCGGTCGTCACGAACAGTGTCGTGATCGCCTGCCGGCCCTTGTTCACCAAATCGTAGGTGCCGTGCACATCGACCAAACGGGCGTGCGGATGCAGGTAGACCGCTAGGTCCACCCGGACGATCCGGGGTTGCGACGTGGTCGCGTAGAGGTGGTACATCCGTTCGTAGCGCGCCTGGCCGGCCATTGCCGCCTGGTCGGGGTGTAGGGCGTTGAGCTGGTGGGTGTTGTGGAATATCCAGAGGCCGGAAGCGATGGAGGCGCCGAGCAACATCACTATGCTGGCAGCCAGAGCCGGGCGTTGCAGTTGAAGTTTGGCGCCAGTCCAGCGGGCGCGCGCGTCATCCGTATCGCCGCGGACACGGAACGTCGAGGCTACCAATAGAAAAGCCAGCACCGCACAGCCCCAGTAGAAGTAAAACCAGCCGGCCGCCGCCAGAAACGTGCCGAAACCATTCATATCAGAGTACGGGGCGGGTGATGCCGTCGCGAACAGCAGCAGATGGTCTTGCACGCCCAGCGCTGGCAACAGTACCGATGAGCCGCCCAGCGCGGCTGTGAGAAGGTACCCGGCGTACTTGTTGGATGTCGCCACCTGGATCGCCAAAGCACCGGCTGCGAAGATCACGAGGGGAAGGGCGAGCACGCCGGCGCCCACAACGTAGACCCTGGGCTCTACGTCGGTGAACCCCGACACCAGCTGAAAGCACAAGCCGGCAAGCAGGCACGCTACGACCAGCAGCACCAGCAGCCCTACCAGGGCAGCACCCTTTCCGATGAGCCATGCCGTACGGCTCAGAGGACATGTGTCGATCAGTGCCGCCAGACGATCATCGCGCTCACGATGAACCAACTCCCCGGCAAAAAAGCCCATGACAACCATCGCCGGGACTGCTATCGCTTGACTGATCACCCGAAAGACAAAGTGAGTGAGCGGGTACACAGGGACACCGGTCACCGAGCGCTCAAGAATCAAGCTCACGATCACCAGCAACACCACCGCGAACAAAGAAGTGAGGAAGGGCACCCCAAGCGCCGTATTCAGCAGTTCGCTTCGGGCAATGCTCATGGCCTTTCGCCACTCGGCAAGAACCCCCTTGTTCACAGAGACCTCGGCGATCGGTGCTGTCGTATCGGGGGCGGGCCGGGCATCGGAAGCCGTCCCAACGCGAAGTGGCTCCAGTCGCGCAACCTTGAATCGCATCAGGGCGAAGGCAATCAGACCAGCAGAGACGGTGAGCCAGACACCTCGGTTGAGCCACAGAAACGTCGTGAGCGGTATGTGTGCGTTGATATCCGAAGACGTCCACGAACGGACGGCTTGGGCGAGAGCCTGACCCCCAAAAGGATCGATAAGCGCAGGGATGATTGGATGGCTATCGAACATCCCGGTGGTGAGCATGTGCAGCACGAAGAGGGCAATGACCGCCACGACACTGCGCTTCATTGAACGGGTCGACGCGATGGCAGCCGCAACGAAGGCCGTGGCGAACAAGGCATTAGGAACCATCATCACGCCGATGGACATGGCGTAGGCCGCCCATGGCATCGGTCCTACGGTATCGGGGGACAGCCACGGCATAAAGGCGCCAATCGACATGCCTGCGGCAGCCGCAAGCAAAACAGACACGACGAGCATGAATGCGGAGGTCATCCGGGTACCGGCATACAAGGAGCGGTGGATCCGCGTGACGTTGACCAGATCCGCCATGCGCGCTGTTTCATCGCGGAGGAGTGCTGTGCTCACAAACACCGCGGCCACGAAGATCGCTAGGAGGCTGATTGCCGCCAGCATGAACACCACGATGGCTGCAGCGTTGTGGTGCAAGCCGTTGACGGCAGAGTTGATCTGCACAGGATCAGAAACGGCCAGGACGAAACCCATGCCGAAAAAGAGCAGGGCGGTCAACCAAAACACGGGGCTGACAAGCTGAAGGCGCAATTCAAAGGAAAGCAGGCGACGATACATGAGTGCTTTCACTTCCCAGCCTGATGCGCCTGTGAGGGACCGCCAACAACAGAGAAGAACACGTGTTCGAGGTCTGGGATGGCCGTCGCCCAGGCTGGCGAGGGTCGAGTCGGGGCGATCGCGAAAGCGATTCGCGCGCCCGACATCCTGCGGGTGCAGATGATCGAGGTATCGACAGGAGTGTCGCGCTGGATGGGTGGTACCGACATTTGCCACAAGCGACCGCGTAGCGCACGAATTGCATCTGCCGGCGTTGACTCCAGGCAAACCTGGCCTGCGACGAGCATGGCCATGCGAGGGCAAAGATCAGCGACGTCTTCGACCAAGTGAGTAGACAGGATGACTACAGCGCTATCAGCGCATGACGCGAGCAGATCCAGCACACGATGGCGCTCTTCAGGATCTAGGCCAGCGGTGGGCTCATCGACGATGATCAGTAGTGGTTGCCCAATGAGGGCCTGTGCGATGCCTAGGCGCTGGCGCATGCCTCCGGAAAAGCCGTGCAGCCGCTGGTGACGCACCTTCCACAGGTTCACGCGGGCGAGCAGTCCTTCCACCACCTCTTGACGCTGTCGTCGGTCGGAAACGCCCTTTAGAACGGCAAAGTGGTCCAGCATGGACAAGGCCGTGGCACGTGGGTAGAACCCAAAGTCCTGAGGCAGATAGCCGAGAATGTCCCTCGCACTTTCCGGGTTGGCGAGTAGGTCCATGCTGTCGAAGGTGATGGATCCAGTGTCCGGGCGCTGAAGTGTTGCGATGGTGCGCATGAGGCTCGACTTGCCGGCGCCATTCGGGCCAAGCAGACCGTAGATGCCTGCAGGAATGTCCAGGCTGACGCCGCGCAAAGCCTGATGGCCATCCGGATAGGTCTTGGTTAAATCGCGAATCGAAAGCATAGGTAAGGCCGGTGTGGTGGAAACCAGATGGGCATGACTAGCAACTACGTTACTTCAGTTGTCCGATAGCGCAAATAAAAAACAGCCCGGTGATTAGCCGGGCCGTTTTCACTCGCTCAGGTAATCAGTAACGATTACCAGCCCGAGAACTGCACGCCGTTGATCTGGCGGGTCATGCAGTACAACAGGAAGGCACCCAGGGTACCGCCCTTCACTTGCTGCACTTCGTTCGCATTGATCTCTTTCATGTCATTTCCTTGCTGGTTTGACAAACGCCCGGGTGGGCGCTTGTATTATGCTGAGAAGTTTTTGCGAAATGCAATAACCCTCAGACACAATTCTTAATAAATACTTCTTGGGCTCAGGCAGCAACTGTCGCTTGTGCCTCTGATGATGGCTTCATAAATTCCGTTACATCGAGAATTCGATAATTATCATGACGACCACCAAAATAGATTATGCGGTCGGCAGAGCTAAAGGTTTCTCTTCGATGGGCAATGATCAGCCTCGTAATGGCGAGACTGCCAATTGCGTGGTTTACGAGGGCTTCCCTTTCAAGATCAAGACTACTTGTAGCCTCGTCCATAACCATTAATTTAGGTCTTCGATAGAGTGCTCTTGCAAGAACTACCCGCTGTCTTTGGCCACCTGACAGGATAGATCCCATATCGCCGACCATAGTCTCATAACCCATTGGCATGGCCATGATTTCATCGTGAACCGAAGCCATACTGGCGACCGTCTGGACGCGTGAATCACGAGCTTTCTCGTCAAAAAAGGAGATGTTCTCCGCAATTGAACCTGCAAACAGGTGATCATCCTGCATCACAGCGGTTACTAGAGATCGATACCGAGAAATCCCCAAGGTCGCTATATCAACACCTCCAAACGACACATGACCTTCGGTTGGCGTTAGAAGACCAAGAGAAATCTTTGCCAGGGTTGACTTTCCACAACCAGATGAACCAATCAGTGCAACTGATTCCCCAGCTTTGATCTTCAAGCTGCAGTTTCGGAGAATCCATGGCTCGTTCTCGGAGTACCTGAAGCTAACGTTGTGGAACTCAAGCTCTGATGTTTGGAGTCGAATCCTTTCACGAGGTCTGTCGAGCTCCTCTGGTCTAGCCTGGGTAATGTCGGAAAGCCTGGTGCCGTGCATCCGAAGAAGTCGAAACTGGACGATGTTGTCTATGAGAGACACGGATCGCTGAGTAAATTGATCGCCGTAAGCCGCAAAAGCAATGAGCATGCCTGCAGTCAGCTTTCCAGAAAGTACAAGAGTTGCACCAATCCAAATTACGGCTACTCGACCAGAACCGAAAAGAATTTGGTTGATCGTCGTGAAAGTGATTCCGAGCCGCTGGACATGAACATCCCGGTTAGTTGTTTCAACAACGGCATTCGCATACCTCGATGAACGAGCTCCAATCTTGCCATTAAGTTTGATGGCGGTGGCGCCGCGCACTGACTCCAGCATGTCCGACTGCTGTCGAGCATATGAGATCAGATATTCTTCGTTCGCCCGTTCGATGGGACGAAAAAAGATCCATCGAGCCAGTCCATAAATGACAAACACCAACAAGACAACCGTCACCAGTAGTTTCGAATACAAACCCATCAGAACGGTCATTGCCGCGGACATGACACCGTCGAGAAGTGCCCCGACAAACTGACTTGTCAACGTCCGTTGTATGAAATCGAGTGAGCTAAAGCGAGATACGATGTCCCCTACATGACGCTTACTGAACCAATCTAGTGGCAGGCGAAGTAGGTGATCGAAGACATTGCTGACCCACTGCACACTCACCTTTGCGCTGAGCCAGGTGATGCACCAGGTGCGGGCTGACCCGATCAACGCACGAATCAACGTGATGGCCAGGAAGCCAACGCCAAGAAGTGTCAGAAGACTGTTGTCAGCCGAGACAAGAGCGCTGTCGACAACCCACTGCAGGTACAGTGGGCCGAGAATTGAAAATAGCTCAAGCCCGATGGCGAAGAGTGTGATGTGGAGAACAGCTGCCTGCCACCCACTGATCTTCCCCGTTATCTCTTGGAGCGTAGTGCGGCTTCGCTGATCTGAAGGGGAAAAATCCGCACCAGCTCTGACCTCCATGGCCACGCCGGTAAAGGACTTGGATACCTCGCTCAACGGCAATTTCCGAATGCCGCGCGCAGGGTCATGTATCACTGCATATCGGGAACCGACACTCACTAGAACCACAAAGTGATTCATATCCCAGTGCAAGAGGCAGGGCAGCTTGAGTTGCGTCAAGTGCTCCATGTCAAGTTGAAGTGGACGACAGATGAAGCCGAGAGTTTCAGCGACATCTTTGACCTGGCTGAGCGTGGCACCGGATAGTGAAGTGCCGAAGCGTCGACGTAGGGTCGGCAGATCTATGCGCAGACCAAGGGTGTTCGCAAGCATAGCCAGAGAAGCCAGGCCGCACTCGGCCGACTCGTTTTGGCGAATCATCGGAACCCGGCGATGCCATCTGAAGTTTAACCCTGCGAAATTCATCGAGCACCAGCCGGTGTTTTGCTCAGTGTCTGCCGCATGCCGTATAGGGGTTCAAATGCCCACTCAAGCAACGTGCGCGATTCAAGAAGGACGTCGGCGTCAAGCACCATGCCGGGAAGCAAGTTGTGTTTGACACCTCGCGAAAGGAGATATGGCTCGTCGAGTTTCACATCGACTCGGTACATAGATGAGTCGGAAGTGGATTCGGTGATCTGCTGAATTTCGTAGGGGGTCAGTGCACTATGCGATACATTCTCAACCGTACCTGCGTGCTGCCCGAACTTCTGGTATGGGTAGGCCTGGTAACGGATGACGACGCGGCTTCCCGGATCGATGAATCCTATAGCGCGACTAGGAACCAGCAACTGAGCCTTCAAGATGGAGCCGGAGGGCATAATGTTCAGGAGCGTCTGGCCAGCCTTTACGCTCTGGCCCTTCTGCGCGAGTAAGGCCGTAACGACACCGTCTATAGGCGACACCATGACAGCGAGTCTGTTGGACTCGTTCTCAGAAATCTGTTGCGAGACATCGGCAACCTGCCCCTGCGTTGCATTGACCTCGCGGTCCAGTTCCAGTGGAATCTGCTTCTGTGCAGCCACAGCCGCCCTAAATTGATCCTGTAGGTTCAGGCGCTGACGATCCAGGGCGCTTAACTGCGACTTCTCGGTGAGCAGCTGATCTACATTCGATGCGAGTTGCACCGCAGAGACGACACCTGTTGCCACGAGGGGCTTGAATCGATCGATGAGTACCTGCTGTCGAGCGATCCGATCGCTTTCAAGGGCATATTGATCGTCAATCTGAAGGATCTGCGAATGCAAGGAAGCGGATGCTGCTGCAGCCAAAACCGCACGCTGCGAGGATATCTGGCGTTGCGTCTCCAGATTAGCCATCAATTCTTTTCGTTTAGATTTCAGATCGCTGGTTACTGCTTGCATGGTTTCGCCAAGCGACGCACTGAAGGTGTCGCCGCCTAAAACAACCAGTGACTGTCCTGCGACGACATGCTGTCCCTGAGTAGCGAGCACTCGCTTCACCGATCCACCCATGGTTGATTGCACAGCAACGAGGCCGGATGAAGGAACCAGTTCCCCCGTGACGCGTTGCCTTTGAGTGTATGTTCCAAAGGAAAGAAAGCAGCCCGTAAAGACGGTGATGACTGTCACCACTCCTACCAGAACCCACCTTCCAACAGGCGATGCAATTTCAATGGGACCTAACCAGTCGCGCGATTGAGCAGCAAGCACCTCTTTTCGAAACTCGATGGCCACAGGTCAGTCCATTGTTCCATGGGCACGTTCCGGCCCTACCTGGTGCATCCGACGAAGCACCTCCTCGCGATGAACGGGCACGTCTCGTGGAGCGTCAACGCCGATGCGGATTTGATTGCCGGTTACAGACAGAATCGTCACTGTGACGTCTGCGCCAATCATTAATGACTCTCCCGAGCGGCGCGTAAGAATGAGCATGACCATTTCCTTGTCGATGTTGAATTTGCAGTTGATCTTGTATCTGGCACCGCATAAAACCTTGATCGCGGCACCACGATTGTGCCCAGGAGGATCAGGTGCGAGAGGTTCTCAGGATCGTTACGCGGCTAGAACGTAGCGTCCAGATTGCGGAGTTGAGTCTTGATGGCAGCGATCTCGTTGTCCTGCTCTTCCAGTCGAGATTGGAACATAAGGGCAATTGACTCTTTCGTTTTCACCATCTTCTGGAGTTGCTGAACCGATTCACGCTGGACTGCCAGTCGCTTGTTCAGCGACTGCAGTTGCGCAGCAAGAACATCCATGTCTGAAGGTATGCTCCGCTTCGAGGGCTCATACGCGGCAGGTTTGGGGTCAACCGATCGCACCCGAGCTTTTCCACGCTCGTAGGCGATGTTTCGCACAGAGAGGGGGGACGCACGAAGCATTTGATGTGCGTCGGAGACCGAGTCCGGAGACTTCAGGAGTGAGTCCGTCTGCGGGATGATCGGCACCGATGACGCGTGCAGGACTTCGTTGAATCGGGGAGCCAGGTAACGCGGACTGAATTTGGGAATCCCGATCCGAACTGCAAGGACCGTATTGATCGGAGAGATATAGGCGCCGGGCGCACGTATTGCCGGCGTTGTCTTCGTTGTCTGAATCTGTGCCGCCGGGATCTTCTGGTCGAACAGGTGGGTGCTTGCCGTCGAATGGGAGGCATGCGGAACGATCTTTGCAACCGATATCGAGCTGGGATGAACCAGGTTAGGCGAACGCAAGGAACCGGGTGAGGGCGCGCTGGAACCGGGTGAGGGCGCGCTGGAACCGGTCGGTATGCTGCTGACTGTCAAGGAAGGACGATCTGGACTTGCATCCTCCTCGCGCTGCCTTTGCGTCCTGGCGACAGGAAGGTTCGCATCGACCGTGCTCGACCATGGAGCGCCAATAGCGGATGGTCGACTCTCACCGCCGCTCGCATCAGGAGCTAGCTGGCGAGTGGCAGCTGGCGGTAACTCGTAAGAGGGCCGCGAGGAGGGAGCCGCGGAAGATGCGGATGTACTGGCCGATTGTGATGAAGAGACGTCATCGGAGGTGGTTTGAATGGCGGGGGCTTGCATTTGGTCGCTTCCCATGATCTGCGGGGGAGCATTGACCTGGGGAGCTGCTGTAGCGGTCGCGGATGCCAGGATGAGAGCTGACAAGAGAGTGCTGCGGTAGAGCGATGACATTCAGGACGTCCTTATTTCCAGTAGTCGCTAGTTTATGGCGGTGTTAGGACGGCTTCTTGCCCGGCCAAAGGGCTTGAAGGGGGGTTGGTCGGGACAATCGTTCAAAAATTGGGGAAAAGCGGGGGCGCCTACCCTTCGGAAGGAGCGGTTTCGCCACGATGCCTCCCTGTTAGCCGCGGAACTGAAAGGGATCAAAAACCGAAGCCTCGGGCCTGGGAGCAAGAGGACCTTGCTGAAAGGGCAGGGAAGCAGGGACTATGGATTCCCGATCAGTAAGATCAGGGCGGCCCTTGTTGGGGATTGCGAGGGGGAGTTGGTAAGCTAGACTGAACGTGCAAACGGCAGGAAGCCGAACAACAAGTGAAGGAAAATCTATGAAGCCGATCCGCATCACCGTCGACACCACCAACTTACGCGGCCGAGACACGCCCCTTCTCTTTTGGGACGATAGGCAAGTTGCGCCGCACCAGGCGGCTCTTGAAGTTTGTCGCACAATGCGTCACGTGACAGCGGTCATCCTCACGGGACAAGATTCTCCGGCAGGCGTCATCAGAATCAACATTCCTGCGATGTCAGGCGGCGATCACCTTGCCGATGCCATCGAAAGCCCTGCATTCAAAGCCATGGTTTCGGACCTTTGCGACGAGGTCAGCCACGGCACCGATCCGACTCAAGCAGCCGAGCAAATCGCAGAGATTGAGAGGCTGCTTGCAAGTGAGGTCACCTGGGGCGAATGCATGCAGATCCAGGCGCGAGGGGAAGCTCAGTACGAATTGGCTCGAGAACGACTGCGAGCGAAGGGCATTCCCCACGAAAAGTTGAGCGACACGGATACCCTGGCTGACGAAATCAAGCTCATGTTGCATGAGCGAATGAGCCAATTGGTTACGAACGAGTGATCGGAGTCAGACACAGCACGCCCGTTCGATGGTGGTAGTTTCGAAGGGCACTGCGGCATCAGAGCACATGCCTATCGCGTCGCTACCAGATGCGACAAAGGGTCGAACCGGAGAATTTTTTCACCGGTTCGGCCCTTTGCTTTTAGTTCTTCTAGAACTCGTAATCCAAGCCTAGACGTACAACCGGGTAGAACTGCAGCTTGTTGGCATCATGCTGCAGCGAACTCTGCTCGGAAGCGAGATTGGAGCTGCCTGCAGCCTGCGCCAACTCGCTGGAAACCGAGAGCGTGGCTGTCGGGCTGCCGTAAGCGACACCGACGTCGCCGAAGAAGCCGATACCACCGCGCTCCGGCCGGTGCCCCCAGCCGAGACCGATGTACGGCGAGACACTCGGAAACTTCACCTTGACGCGTGCGTACTGGCCCGCAGCACTGTACTGCTGGTGGTTGATCGTCACCGAGCCGCCGCTCGCATTCACATCGCCGTCGAAGTGATTGGAGCCAAAGAGCAGGCCGCCAGTGAGGCGAATGGGGCCGGCGAAGAACAGGTCATAGTACGCGCCCAGGGTGCCCAGCTTCAGCGTGCCCTGGTACTTCTCGCTGCTGCTCTTGAAGCTACGCGAATAGTTCAGGTAATTGCCCTCCACGCGAATGCCCGAATGGTTGCCGAGACCGTAGCCGTAACCGAGCGTACCGCCGAGCGTTCCGACGCCAGCGTAGATCTCATTTCGATCCGAGCCGGACGCGCTCGCCGTGAACGAGGCGGAGAGGGTAATTGCCGAAGCAATGATGGTCAGTGCAAGAGTGCGTTTCATGTAGCTCCTTTGATGATCGTGTTGTTAGTAGCAGGAAGTGACACATATCGACGCGAACGTAAAGACAATGAACACATGCCCGAGCCGATGTAATAGATGGTAGGAGGTCTTCCGATTCCGGCAAGCGCTGCGGATTTTTAGTTGGACTGTTCGTAGTGAGTAAGGCGCCAGTCACCATTGAATGTCTTGACGTAGGTATAGCGATAACTTGTTGTCTCGCCGCTATCACTTCCGGAATAAAGGACATTCGCCACGATGGCATTGAGTGCCGGCATGCTGACGTCGATGCTCGATATCGTCAGGCAAAGACGTTGGTCGTGATATTGCATGTGAGCCATCGGTGTACCGTAAAGTTCACCGTTAAGACGCACGTTTCCATGATCGACCATATACGGTAGCAATGCTCGCCATCCAGACTCTTCCTGCATTTCCATGCCACGCGCATAAGGTATGCATGAGAGGATTGAAAGAGTCGATTTGATTATCGGTAGAGCCTGATTGAAAGAAGTAGCGTCGCGTCCAGCCGAGTCGTCCGAAAACTCGATTCGAGGGTTCCACGGAACCGAGGAAGCTTGATTACTCAAGCCTCCAGCAGAGCCAGGCCCGCGAGCCAAGTTCGAGAGGGAGTGGGAAAGGTTCTGCAGGGAGCCAGCCAAGTTCGCAAGGGGCGTTTGCTGGGCATGTGCGCCACCAAGGAAGGCCACGAGACTTATCGCTACGAGAATGTGAGCGAGTTTCATATGCTTCTTCATAGACTAATCCGATGTCGATTTAGACTGCTGTGAATGAATTGGAGAGAGATTCGGCTAGCAGCGTTCGGGAACAGCTCCACGTGATCGAGCGCGAAGTTCATCGTCACGCTGGCAGTCAATGCACAGAACAGCGCCAAGCAAAGTACGTGCAGGAGCGATAGGTTCTTCGCACTCAATGCAGCTTGAACGACCAGCGCGGGGAGCTTTGTTTGTGGAAAAGTGATGGCGCAGGGAATGGTCAAGAAACTGCTGGGCAGTCTCTTGCGCGCGTTCGATATCGTCGGCCACGAAATACCTCAATGTGTGATGTTGCGAAGGGTGATTGACTCGTAAGTCATGGAGTCAAGTGGTACCGCGAACAAACTCTGCTCTTGAATCCCGGTAGCGCAACGATGAATCGAGAATCCTCATCGAGCACTGTGATCGTATAAGAGCTACTTCATTGTCAATCGTAGACACTCAGCGACGGAATGGTTGCGGCATCAGCATCAAGCCGGACATAGGTGAATCCGTTGTCTCGCGCAATCCGGTATAGAGCAGCCAGGCCCGGACCAAGGACACCCGTATGTTCTGTTGCCGATGCGGGAAGATGCAGCAGCCACGCATACGGGCTGGACATCGAGATGATGAATGGATCTGGAGCTGTATTCGACTGGAGCGCGTCAATTTCAGATGCAGTCAAGTGGCTGATACTTACCTCTAGGCATGCTGCCCAGGGCAGACGATCGATTCTGCGGTGATCCTCAAGAAGCTTCTTTGCAGTTGCGACAGCGATGGTTCCTTCTTGCGAGGTCGACGTCCCGGCACGGGCATAGGGAAGAACGTCAGCAAGTCCCAAACAGAGTTCCCGCAGAACATGTCGCGGATCTGGTGCCCGACTCATGCGGCGCAAACCTTTTCGAGTGCACGCCGCTGAATGACAGCGCGTTCGGGAAGATTGTCGAGCAGATAAGAAGCATCGTAGCCGTCAGACCAGCCAACGACTCGACAAATGGCTCGATGCAACGCTATGCAATCTGCAACCAGGACACCAGTTCGGGCGACGTCGGCCGCGGCATGATCGAGAGCTAGCTGAGCCTTGAGTGACACCAGTCCCCTGAGCTGATCCGAAGGCAGTGTCATACTCAGCCAGACAAGGTGCGGGCCGGGAAGACTGTCGCTTGACCCGTGTTCATGGATTCGCAGCTTAGGGTCCGGATTTTCAACAGTGACTTCAAATGCATCGGGCGTAAAAGCTGGCCACGGTCCAGTTCGTCGATAGAAGACAGTGAGTGTTGAAGTATTCAAGGCGCGCACCAGGTGAGGATCTCGTTAGGGCGGGATTTTCGGCTCTAGGGGTTAGACGGGCTCGGCGAGAAGGGCTCGCTCTCCGATGGCGGAGGGTGCAGAAACAACACCTTGCCGTTCCATCTCTTCGATCAGTCGCGCTGCGCGGTTGTATCCGATCGACAAGTGGCGCTGAACACCGCTGATGGACACTCGGCGGGTATCACGGCAGTGCGTGATGGCGATCGGAAGGAGCGGATCATCTGAAGCTTGCCCACTGAACGTAGCCACGGTCTCACCCTGCACCTGTATCGAAACATTGACCCCATTTTCTCGCATCAGATTTTGGAAGGATTCAACGGCCGGTTTCGATTCTGCTGCGCTACTGCTTCCGTCATCCACTGGCCGCGGAAGGACGAACCATTCCTCCATCTTGGCCAAGAGCCGTTCCAGCTCCAACGTCAGAAGTGCAAAGCTGGCATCCAATTCAGCCAACGGGTCTTGACCGGTGTCACCGAGTTCGTCCATGACAACGTCGAGGAATTTCAGCTTCCGGATCACCAAGTCTTCGCCGAGCACGAAGCTGATGCGGTCGTCAAAAACGAGGCCGAGAAGGTAGACCTGCTTTCCGCTGCGAAGATGCTCCTGCACTTCTTCGGAGGTGAGTTCGGCTTTGCGACCTTTCCAGCGCGCACCGGTCGCTGTAGCGGGATCGCGCAGCTCGCACTCATCGCCGAGCACCAGTCCTGCAGGTAGATTGCCGGTCGCAAGCCAATCGGTCATGAGAATGCGGGGGCCCTCCTCGGGCGCCAGGGGCACCGCCGGGAAGCTCCCGAGCGCTTCGCGTACCTGTGTTACCACGTTTTCTGCGGACTTGCGGCTAGATGTGTCGATGACAATCCAGCCGTTCTTCCTGTCAACGAAGGACGAAATACGGGGCTTCCGGACGAAGGCGCGGGGCAACAGCTCCGTCAGCACATCTTCCTTGATGCGCTTGCGTTCTCGCCCGCCCACCTTGCGCCCTTCTTCTTCAGCGATCTTCTGGACCTTGCGTTGCACTTCTTCGTTGATCACCTGTGCCGGTAGCAGTTTTTCTTCACTACCCACTGTGAAGAGTGTGCTTTCCTTGACGCTACGCGACAGCGGCTGATCTTCACCGCGGCCCACCGGCGGCACGAAACCCTTGGTGGACATCTCCAACGGGCCGCAACTGCGAAGGCGATGATCGGCAAGTACGGAGTCGAGACGATCCAGTTGACGTGCAACCTGGGGTGAGAACCTGAAGAGGGAAAGATTTCGAAAGAACATAGATGGGTCTCGTTGGGTAGAAAGGATCAGGCGAGGGCGCAGTAAGTGTCGAGTGCTTGGCACGCGGCAGAACACTGGGAGATGTCAAGGAGGAGCTTCGCTCGTGTCACAGCGACGTAAAGAAGGTTCCCTTCTTCGGGATTCCAGCGTTTGAGTTCTTCCGCCGTTGAGGGGAAGTCAGCGAAATCGTCGCAAAGCTTTACTGACGGGAACTCACGGCCCTTCGATTTGTGAACCGTCGAGAAGACCTGGTCACACTGTGCTTCAGATCGTTCATTGCCGTTGACCCGGGCGAGGAACTGCAGGAGCGCCGGAGGCCCGTAAGTGGTTACGATATCCACCAACTGCTTCAGGTGGCGGTATGCCTCCTCTTCTGAGGCCTTTACCACCTGGTTCCAGTTGGCAAATTCAGCCAAGTCGCTGACCCATGTACGTTCGCCACGCATCAGGGACGCCGCACCATTGATGAGCTTGACCATTTCATCGACACCGCCGACGACAGCCAATTTCGCTTGTGGCGACGCCACCAGCGCATGGATGAGTTCGCCGATCAACGATGAATTCGTCCTCGCCAAGATGCAGAACGGCTTGACGATAGGGGTGATACGCGACGAAATCTCGGAGAAGCCTCTTACGCAGGGCGGATTCTTGACGTACATGCCGAGCACCGCATTCGCCATGCTCGCGATCTCGTGCCCAAATCGAAACGATTGAGTAAGAGAACACGAATTTGGTGTGTCGAAGGCGTCCATGGCATTGACAGCCCCGCGCCAGGCGTAGATGGCCTGCTGACGATCGCCGACCACCGTGAGTTGGCAGTCCACCTGATCCGTGAGCAGACCGATGATCAGATCGCTGGAGTCCTGGGCTTCGTCAAGGAGGATGTGCTTGTAGCCGAGCTGAGGCTTGGTCAATGCCCACGCTTTGAGATAGACATCGTGCGTTACCGGCATGACGTCACCGCGCTGCATCATCCGCGCCCACACGTCGCGGGCATAGGCGATGAGCGTGCCGGCGAATATCCGTGCATCTGCATCAGCAGTCACGCGACTTCCAATGGCCCGGTAGGCATGGTCAGCAGTGAGTGAGTCGTCTGCCGATTGTAGAAAGAAGTCCAGCGTGGACAAAACCATGTGCGCTCCGGTACGCGCACTAGCATGCGGACTGAATTTGTCGTCCGTCCACCCCATCAGCGTGATCAGGTTTCCTGGCGAGATGCGGCCTACCAGTCTGCCTTCAGCCTGCCACCGAGAACCAAATCCGCGATACGCCATGGAGTGATTGGTGCGGACGGCAATCCGATCTTGCGGGAACTTGAGTTTGGCCTCCTCGATGTTCTTTTTGCCGAAGCTTGTGTAGAGAGCCTTTCCATGCAGACGTCCGCAATGGACAACATACCGAAGTGAGGTGGTCTTTCCGGTTCCCGCCAGTGCCTCCGCACGAATACTCTCGCCTTCGTTAAAAAGCGATAGAAAAGTCCTCTGTTCGTCCGTTGCCTTCATGGCTTCTTCTGGTCTCTCTCGGGGGGCGTTCGACGTCGGGCATGCAAAGCATGCAGAGACACCATGCCAAGGTTAAACAGGTGGTATCGGTGAAGATGCCAGGATGAGACCAATACGACCACGCAAATGGCGATAGCTGGGATCGCCGGCAGTTGCGCGGCGGATGCGATAGCGATCAGCAGAAGACCAAGTGGCGCGGCCCGAATTGACCACATCGTCAATATGAATTGTCGTGCTTGCCATCGGGTAAAACGTCCATGTTTCATGAATCCAAAGTCCTTTCATACAACTCGTATTAAGATCAAATTTAGCCCGTATCTTGAAGAGCTATAAACTGATTATGATTAATGCAGTGCGCATCCATGCGCCGAATGGCAACGTTAAGAACACGTCAATCCATCTTAGAACGGAATGTTTTCTCCAGCCGTGTCGAAATCGTCATACGCCGGTTGATGGCCGCGGGGCGCATCACTTCGCCCCTGTGATGAATGAGACGGGCGATTCCCGTTGCCATTGCCACTGCCATTGCCATTGCCATGGTTGCTCTGACGATTCTGCTGGGACTGGTTATTGCTCGACGATCGATTACCAGAGCCCTGGCCATTGCCAGAGGATGCACCGTCATTGCCGCCGAGCATCTGCATTTCGCTGACGACGATATCGGTGCTGTATCGCTCGACACCATCCTTGTCCGTGTACTTCTCGGTGCGGAGTGACCCTTCGATATAGATTTGGCGACCTTTCTTGAGGTAGTCGCCCGCAATTTCAGCTAGCCGGCCGAACATTTTCGCGCGGTGCCATTCCGTGCGCTCCTGCTTTTCGCCCGACTGCTTGTCGGTCCAGGACTCCGATGTGGCAATGCGCAGGGTTGCTACGGCTGTACCGTTGCCCGTATTTCGCATTTCTGGATCTGCGCCAAGATTTCCAACAATGATGACTCGGTTAACCCCTTTACCTGCCATGTGTAATTTTTCCTCTGTCTGTGATGATCGTTTGAGTTGGCGAGTTCAAGGTAAAACACTTTTTAGTTGACGCAATAGCCACTGGACATGGCTTCAATGACGCCAGCAGGTCCAAGAATCTCGATGACCCTCGCTTTATGATCGCGTAGAGAATCTTCGAATTCACGAGTACCAGGGCGAAGAAAGTCGGTTCGCAAATAGGTCCTGAACGCACCCCAGTCACCTGACCATGTCAACAACAGACAGTCAGTCAATTCAGGTCCATGCCCGAGGGCGATGTAGGGAGCACCGCAAAGTTGATCATCCACAATACCAACCGCTTCATCGCCTGAAAGGATCGATGCAGCCTCAACCGTGACAACCGGCCACGTGGGGACGACTTGGGTGTGAGTAGGTAGCAGTCGGACGTTGGCTGCAGCAAATGCACCGTGGCCCAGCAGGGGATGAAGTCGAGCATGGACGGCCAACTCAATATCATCAAGCGGGTCGCCGGCCCCAGTGAGTAGTGAGAGTAAAGAGGATGTCAGCCCACCCAGTGCTGATGACATGCGGGAGGTTGTAATGCCGCTGGATTCCACGCACCCGTCGGATTCGAGCAAAAGCGTGTAGGGGAGCAGAGAGTCCGCCGGGTGAACAACCCACCGACCATTGGAGAGAGGTAGCGACATAAATGCGATCTTTTCTTGTTGTTATGGTCGAAAGTTCAATAGGTACTCGTACTGACGCTCTGCCGCGACCAAAGCTCGGCGAGTATGTTTTACGTCAGCATCGAAAAGAAATTGCATTTCTATCTCAGATAGCGCTGCCTCGAAATGCTCTGCCCGCTTGTCGCAAAGGTGGGCGTACTCCTGAAGCATCTTTCTTCGTTGACTGTAGATCTCGCGCAGCTCAGCAAGTCGCGGCTGTTGTACGAGAAGCGCGCAAATACGGTCTATCCAGGACATGGATCTTCTCTTATCAGCAAGTAGGACAAGGTAGGCCGTGGGTCCATCACCAACAAAAAAGAAGCTATCCGATGCGCGATTGCTGATATCAAGCGCACTTTCGGCCTGATTGCGGGCACTCTCGAAATCCTTCTTGGCATCGATGTACTTTTTGTTCTGAAGCATCACATTGAAGGCTCGTTCCTCCGCCATGGAATGAGCGAGCTTGCAAGATGCAAGGTGCCTTCTGGCCTCATCGAGGTTTGTGTGTCCAGCAACGCTTGTCTCGCGGAAATCTTCCGTCGAGTCCATGTCTTGTGAATTGACTGGGGTCAGTTGCAGTTGTTCGGACAAGGAATGTGAACGCGACATGCTCATCACCAGTGGGTGATCGTGCCGGCAAGAACCGGGATGTTGTAGTCGGGCTGGACGGTACCAGTGGCCTTAGTACCCAGTAGAACGTTCGCGGCGCCGGCGAGCTTGCGGCTTTCTATCTCATCAAAGACATCCTTCGGAACTTCGATCCCGAAGTCCTGAACAGACTCAGAAGTGTTGGTTTCGGTGTTGTAGACCGGAATCGACATCGGTTGGCCGTGGCCATCTATTGCTTGCGCCAAAAGATAGAAACGGGTCGACGCTCCTGCGGCCGACGATTTCCTCACGACTCCACTTTTCATGTTCTTGGCAACAATCAACTTGACCGTGTAGGCAAGCGGGATCTGATCTTCCATGACCTTGAACTGGCCCAGTCGCTGATCGGTGAGTTGCTGGTTGCCTGCTTGAACACTCTCAAAAATCGCATCGAGAAGTACGCTTGCTGAAGCCTGGCCCGCGGCTGGTACGGACTGGATGAAGTTCTGATCGCGCGCGAGTTCACTACCTGCGGCATGGATGAAAGTCAGACGCTGATCTGATTTTTGGACAGCGTTGATGTCTCCCGATCTGAGCCCGGCTTGAAGTGAGTTGGCAACATTCTGCCAGGCGGGGGATAGCTCGCCGGGAAGATCAGCCGGTACAGATAACTGCCCCCATTTCTGGGACATTTCAAGGAGCTGTTGTGCAAGTGAGATTTCACTTTTGGCACGAGCTAGCTCAGAACGCGTGGAGACAAGCTCGGCTTTGTCTGATGCGATGGCCGTCTTGGCGTCTACGGTGGACGCTTCGTATGAAGCGCGCAGAGCGTCCGGATCAGTGGAGCTCACATAGAGATGATTCAACGATTTTGTGGCATCACTGACTGCATCAAGTGCAGCCCGGGCGTGGATGCGCATCCCATCAGGCGTGCCGCCGAGCTGACCGGCCTGGTACGCATAGAGATTGGCTTCTTGTCGCATGGCGACTGCTAGTTGCGCGCTCGACGCCACATCAGATGACCATGCCCTGTACCGGGCGGCATGTACGAAGTGGAGAACGATGAGAAGCAATAGCAAGGAAAGACCGATCCCTCCGGCGACTCTACTGGTCTTCTTCCACCATGAATCACGCGTCAACACCAACCGGACAAGCTTTGCGACGACAGGGTGGATGCGCGGTGAGAAAAGAAAGCTACCTCGTTCGATGGCGTCCAAGGCTTCAGTGACATGCGAAGTCTCAATGCGAATCCCGGCCCGAGCGTAAGAACCAGTGATGATCGATGTGATTCCCTCAGCACCCTCGGTTTTGACCAGTGATCTAACATCTTGCGTCAGCGATTGGATCGTACAGGCGACATCGAGTACGAGACTTTTCCGGTCAATCATGAGGAACAGTGTCGGTTCGAGTTTGGGTGTGTCATTGAACGTGCGCATCAAATAGAGCTCAGGTTGATCAAATGGTGGATTCGGCAACACCGAAGCGATGGTGGATGTTGGCCGCTTCCATTTCTGCCAAAAGTGTTTCGAGTGAATCTGGCTCAAGTCCTTGGTGGACAATCTCCACATTCAGTGGAGGTGCTTCTGGTGCCTTGACGTTGGCGACGGAACGAAGACCCTCAACGTGCGAGATCGTCATCGTTGCAATCTCAAGGACCACGGCCGGGGAAGCTGCGCAGCCAATTCGCTCGGCAACGTCAAGAAGCGAGGCGTGATCGGAGTGAGTGAGAGCCGAGATCTCACGAGCCTGCAGCACGGCTGCAATTGCAGGTTCGCTCAGTGCGACCACCATGCCGGTTTCCAGGCCCAGGGCGAGGGAAGCTGGATCTACGTCATCACCATCATCACAGGTGCAGATGATTGAAGTGACAGCAGTGGCGAGCAGGGTAATCGCTGGAGGTGCGTCGTAGTTGTCTATCACGTTGGGCGTACACTCAAGACATGGAAGGGTTCAGAACCACGAAAGGCAAAGGGTTTCCTGACGGAATCGTTGGCGTGCTACCACTGCGTCCAGTTGCGTGCGAGTGGGTTGTAGTTCGGGAGCGCCGGGTGCCGGGTGTTGGGCAGAGGTGTGTATGCAGGTCTCGACTTGCGAAGCGCCGGGGTGGCTTTGGTGGCGGGCAAGCCGAAGCAAGCGCGGGCCGCGCTTCGGATGGTCTGGAGGCGTTCGAGCCGAAGCGGTGAATCCGATGGGGTCATAGTGAAGGGCAATGGGAGGCGAAGAATGGGTTCGCACTATCGTTGCACCGTTCAGGGACCACTCTTAGCCCGGTCAACGGGCTTGAAGGGGGGCTGGCCGGGTAAAAAACACTGGCGAGCCCAATTTCTGTACTGATGGGGGTCTTGGAGCTACCGTGATCCGAAGGTTTGTCGACCGATCCCGAAGGAGGCCCAGACGGCAGGGTCGATGGCTATCGGGGAGACGCTCATCGGGTCCAAGCTGATAAACGCACCGTGTTCATCAAGTCCACCACGGTGAAAGAGCTTGTCCAGGATCGACATGGCGACGGAGGCTACCAGAGGGTTGATCGACCAGCGCTGGCGGGTCAGCGCCTCAGCGAGGCTGCACGATGGTTGATCGTCGTCGTCACCGGCCAAGAGTTCGTCCCCAAAGAAGTCGTAGACGTTCGGGAGTCGGTCCTGGCTGGACGGTACGCCAAGATGGCCGAGGATGACCTGACCGCTCTCCGCGCCATTGCCAGTGTCGAGATACAGGGTGTCAGAGCGCTTCCCTGCCCAGCGGGTTGCCAGAGCATGCCGGAAGTCGCCACGGTCCACACAGCCGATCAGGAGATCGGTGCCACCGCTTCCCTGCCTTGGGTCGTAGTTCTCCGGCTTGACCTTCCAGTCCAGATCGTAAAAGGCGTTGAGGCGATGCTGCATCAGGACGGCCTTCGGATGCCCAAGATCAGCTCGAGCGAACCGTTGGCGGCCCAAATTCGCCGGTCGCACAAGGGCAGCATCATAGATCGTGGTATCCATGCCTGGATGGCCCTGAGCGCGCAGTGCGCAATCGAGCCGCGCCAGACCATCCAGCAGCATCGATCCATTGCCGCCGGCACCGATGACCGTGACGCGGACGCGCCGGTCACCGAGGAATGCTGCGGGTGTGATGAACTTGTGCTGGTTCATGCGAAAAGGCATTCCAAAGTCGATGTGGACAGGGGGATCAGGTGCGAGCCAATGCAGACTCGAGCACTAATTTCGCACCCTTCTCTCGTGGCGCAATGCCCGAAAACGAGGCTGATGTGTGGTCCGATGCGCGATTGGTCTGAGAGATCGTCGGTAGCCGAAAAGCAAGCGCCGTAGTGCCCGTGGCTATGGACATCGAGCACCAGCATCGACTCGTCATAACCCCTGTCCAGGTACGACACGGACCCGCCCGTCGCTGTGCTGCAGGGTTGATGGACCCAGTATTCGCCAGTGGACGCCGAACAGGAAAGCACCAGAGCCGCCATTTCCTTGGGATGCGCCGTTAAGGCCAAATCCTTCAACTGACGGGCAATGGCGCGGGGGATTGGCCCGGAAGCGAGGTTGATCCGGTCCCCAATGCGTCCGTAGGGAAGCTGGTGCTCACTCAGACGTACACGGACGTACATGGACGGTGAACGAGCTTCCAGGTACAGGCCATCCTGAGCCACAAGTATCCGCCGACCAGGTGCGGCCAGCTCTTCAAAGGGACTGTCCAGAGGCACTGCCAGCAAAGGCAGCGCGGCCTGGGTCGCCATGTCCAACGGCCCCGGCTGGAGTGAAGCAAACATGGTCAGGAACCCATTTTGATTTGGCGAGCAACCCAACCCGACAACGTGAGGTTCAACGGGGCCAGAAACTTCGCGTCAGGTGGCGTGGCGTAGCGGCTGCGCTTTGACCAAAAGGAAACGAGCTTTTCCGTGGTGGCGCCACCGGCCAGGGTGAGTTCGTGGTTGATGTGCGTATAGTTGGTATTGAGTAGGACGGACTCCCATGCGCGCATGGTGCTGCGGTCGCATGTACGGGGCAGCGCGGCGTTTCCGCAACAGACACGGGTGTCTGCATAGACATTGCCGAGGGGGGCGTGAAACAGGCGCGTCTGCTCGCTTGGCCGATCCACACCAGCAAAGGCGGCGACGCTCAGCACGCCCTCTTCGACATGAAAGACCAGGCCGGACATGACCGCATCAACGACAACGCGGCCATCGCTCATGCGCCAATGCTGAGTCGTTTTCCGTGGTGATCGGAACCACGTCATGCTGGTGGGGGTTTCGCGGAGAATTTCGGCCGGGTTGAACGAGATGTCTGAGGAGCCGATCTTCAATGTGGGGTCGCATAGCAGCGCACCGAACTGCTGCGCCTCGACATTGGAAAGCAACCGACCGCCGTCAAGGGTCGGCCCAGCCTGACCCTCGATGATGTGGTGCAAGGAGAGCACTTTCGGGCCGGTGGACTGACCGGAATAGTGTGAGCGATCTGTGCTTGTGTGCACCAGCAGGGCGAGGGTCGGTTGCAGGGCGGAAGTCATGAAAGGGTGGCCTCGGCGTATGATTCGATCAGAGTGGAGAGCACAGTAATAACGGAGGCCTCCCGTACCGCAAGGCGGTAGGCCGACTCCGCACTACTCGCCTGCACGAACAGCGCACCATCCGAACCGCAATTCATATTTCCATCATGAAGGTCGTCGATCAAACTGCCCTCGAATCCAGTGAGGTCAGCGCTGACGATGTGTACGCCAACAGCCCACGACTCTTCTTCCAGTGATTCAGCAGATACTTCGGTGTCATGGAAGGACTTGTCGGCCTTGCTTTGCAGATGGAGCAGCGAGGCAATGCCGCGCAACGCCGTGGCAGCATCTTCATTGTCGAGGGTTGACGCGAACGAACGAAGCGCCATCACGGCTGAATAGGGTGACTTGAAGTGAGGAATGAGGCCTTTCTTGCGCGCCAGAAAAGTGAGGGACTTACGCACTCGGTCCAGACCATCTTCGTCTTCACGTTCAATACCGTGCTCGTTCTCCAAGTGCTCCAGGAGGTCATCGGAAAGAATCACACTGCCATCGGATTGAACGGCTTCGCCTACATATGACTCAAGGTCGGAAAAGAGCATCGAGCCAACAAAACCTTCGGTGCCGATGTCTTGCGGGCAAACGAGCGACAAGGCCCGAAGCCGGAATGACATAAGCGCACTGAACAGCAGCATGGCCCCGGCATCATCGACCGAGTGCGTCGTTCCCGTGACCGTGAAGGTGTTGTCGGCTGGGAAGAGGAGAACCGATTCGATGGGTGTCTCAGTATTGTCCAAGGCCATCCATGCTGGACGGGCGACCCAGAGCGGTTCCACTTGAGCGGTCGTTTGGAAGCCGCAAGCCTTGAAAAGGTCAGACACACATTGGTCTGCGTAGCTCGCACAAGCTTGGGAGATGCACCCGGCTAGCGCGCGACCACCTTCACTGAGGGCTGAGGACACGGCATCAGGTGTGATGGCGTCCATGCAAAGCAACGTCGAACCCCAGCATTTGAGCGCCCTGCGCATCCCAGCCGATTCGTAGAAAGGATCGTAGGGGGTGGTCAGCCCCGAGGGGATAGCGGGTCGAATCTTCGCCATCGCCCGGAACTTCTTCTGCATACGGGTGCCAAGCGCGGCCAGTCGCTGATCGACACCAGCGGGGTTAGCGACTGCCGCTGTAACCGCCGAGGGGGAAAGGTGCCCCGCCTGTACCGCCGAGCGCAGTCGTACGGCGATGCGCGCTCGGACGGTCGGCGGATACAGGGGGAGAGCCTCGCCTGCCTTTTTGGCCGAGGCTTGAAGCAATCCCGACTGGAGATGCGCGAAACGAATCATGCGAGTGAAATCTGGAAGGGATCAAGGAGGGTAGGGCGTCGATTGGCACAGGCAAGCAGGAACGACCCAGCCGCTTCGTGAAGCGCTACGTCATAAGCTGCGGTCGATTCAGCGTCAGCCCACGCAGTCAGTGCAGCGACAGCAGCTTCCTTCGCGGCGACCTTCTTGGAAGGGCGTGGGGTACTTGCAGGCTGGGCGTTCGTGCGCATCGGATTAGCCCTTGGTCTGAACCGGCGGACGCACCACCGCGTAGACCAGGAGTCCGCCCTCGACAACCGGCGTGTCCACAGTGCAGTGAGCCAGGTGCGGGTAGGTGCCACGATAGAGGTTGAGCGCTTGCTCGACGCTCAGGCCGGTGGCGATGGGAAGGGTTGTTGCGCCGATGCGAAGGACGCGATCCAGGGTTTGTACTTGGGACATGGAAGAACTCCTCGATAGCGTCGGGTTAGTCAAGGTCAAAGAGGTTCGGGACGGAAGACGCTGCCGAAGCGACGGCGGGCGAGACAGTCGTTGAGGGCGCGGCGGCAGATTCGCCGTCATCGTTGCCTTCCCCTGCGTCATCGGCGGGATCAATCGCGTGGGGCGAGATCACTTTGTCTGCCTTTCCGGCGGTCGCGCCCTTTGCCTTCTTGGTGGTTTCCGCCTTGGCTCGTGCCGTCGCATCATTCAGGGCGATGACGTAGGAGTCGTGGGCCTCCACGGCGGCGGCGCGCGGTCCGGTGATGGTTTGCAGAGCATCCGACAGCGCGTCTTCAATGCTTTCACCCGAGGGAACCACAACCACGAAGGGTGCGGCGAGCGCGGCGATCAGGGCCACGGTCGTCGGGTCGGTTTCATCCGCAGACACACCATGAAGTGACGGAGTAACGAGGATTTGCGTACCACCATCGACACCCTTGAAGGTGAGGCTGATGGAGTCGCCCTTGCGAACAAGGGAGGTAAGGCGGTTGAGCTGCGTCATGGGGAACACTCCGTGGAAGACACCACCGACGATAGGGGTGGTGCCTTGTGTGGCAAGGGGGGGCGCGGGCTTCCCCGCGCAAGGTGAGATCGGATCAGACGCCGACCAGACTGCGGGGCGTCACACCGGCGACCGACTGCGGGACGAACCCCGACCAGTCGAACCCAACGTCCATGATGGACTTCGGAAGCTCCGCCTTCTTGGACGCAAAAATGGCCTTCAACTTCTTCGGCCCATCCTCCTGTGATTCGATCCACGCCGTGAATCCCGACTCGGCCAGGAGCGCGAGAACACCTTCGCGGGTGTGCGATTGAAGGAAGGGAATGGTCATCGTGAAATGGGAAGCCAGATCAGCCTTGGCCGACTGCGCCAACGACGCGGACAGAACCGATGGAAAGAGGTCATTACGGCTAAAGCTGCTGTTTGCCTGATGACCCGAGATCATCGCCCCGGCGCAGGCATGGAAACGCCGCAGCACTTCCTCGGGTTCCATGCTCGCCAGTGCAGCAAGGACTTCCTCCGGCTTCTTGCCGGTGGGGACGGAGTTGGCCGGAATGGCTACACCAGCCTCGGTGAGAGCCTTGGACATGGCGAGTGTCGCCAGAGCGAGCGGAACACGCGTGTCGGACGCAACCAATGCGGCGGCGGCAGAGACATAGACTGGCTTCATCAACGCGCGAGCACTCGATGAAGAGGCGGCGGGAGCGGCGGTCTTGGCCGTTTTCGTGACCGCTTTTCCGGCAGACTTTTTGGCGGTGCTCGTCGGGGAGCTGGACGACTTCGAGGGTGTGTTGGAAGTCTCGGTCGAGGATTGACGGGCAGATGCCTCTTCCTTGAGAACCTCGGCGTGTGCGTTGACTTTAGACGAATGGCAGGTGCGGTTGAAGCACACCGGACGATCCACCTGACCGCATTTCTGGTCGAGCTTGGCATGGATCAGCGCGCCGAAGTGGACGCACCCTCGGCACTGCGTGAATTGTTCCGTGCCCACGCCACCCGCGCCATTGACGATCAGGGAGATATAGGTGCTTTCATCCTTCTCGGTCGTGAGGGCCACCGTGCCAACGTCTTCCGCCAACTTGGCGCGCTTGATTTCCAGCTCGGCTTGCGTTTTGGAAGTGAAGCAAGCCTTCTGTTTGCAGAACGAACCTTCGACCGAATCATCGAACAATCCGCGCTGGGTGACAGTCGAAAACGGACACCCCGTGCAGTCGGACGTATTGAAGATCGCGGAAGCGAGAGGGATCAGAATCCCTTTAACCTGCTCACGCAAATCGCTCACCGAAACCTTGTTTTCAATGATGAGGGTGAGCGCTTTTTCCTGCTGGGGATCAGGCAAACCAGCAAGTAGCTCGGCGTGGCCTACGTGAATGGTGCCCTCAGCGACGGCGGCGAGAACCGCTGGCGCAGCTGTGAGTAGAAGCAGGCGTGCATCCAGCTTGGTCATCGACCAACCGAGCTGGGACGCTGTTGCGGCACGATCACCGCCTGCAATGTCGAGTGCCTCTCGGGCCGCATAGGACTCCTCAGCCGCCGAAAGGTCCGCACGATCGATGTTTTCGAGGAGGGCCAGTACGCGAGCCTGGTCGGCATCGACGTTGCGGATCAACGCGGGAACATCCGGCAGGCCGATGGCGATACAGGCTCGAAGACGACGCTCGCCGGCAATGAGGATGTAGCCTTCGCCAGCATCATCAGGTCGAACAAGGATGGGCTGAATCAAGCCCTCGGCGCGAATCGAATCAACCAGCCGATCCATGGGAGTCGAGCGAAAGGCGCGGCGAGGATTGAAGTTCTCCTGCACACGAATGCTGGAGAGGGGGAGCGTGGCAACGCTGGCGAGGGCTTCGGTATGAGACATGGCTGAAGGTTCCGTGGAGGGAGCCACAGAGATAACCCATGCCCTTCGTACCGCAATACCAGCCCATTAAGCCGCCAGCTTCAGTTCCTCCAAGCCTTCGTTTGAAAGGGCAGGAAGAACTGTCGCCACCTTCCGAGCGTCGTGAGCCGCAGCAGATTTGCGCAGCAACTCACTCGTGACCCATTGCAGACGGTTTCGGACCTCTTCCAATTCGCCTTCCTGGCGAAATGATTCTTTGGCAAGGTCCTGGAGATCGGCCAGTAGCTTCTGATCACGCAATCGCCGTGACACAGCTTTTGATTTCCAGTCCAGACAATCAGCAAGGACGTTATCAATACGCGCCATCATGCCGCTCGCGCTCAATCGCCCCTTGTCGTCCAGGCACACACGAGCCTCACCGAATTCGATGTCTCCCGCATTGATTTCTACCACTGCACCGTTACCGAGCAGGCTCAGTGTAAGAGCAGCACCTCGGTACAGGCCAAGGGCCACCGAACGACGGCGATACCCGGAAGAGAGATTGTCCACGATGGACGCCGCAAGACGATTGGCGCCATCGCTGAATTTTTGGTACGACTTGCCGCCAACCATGATGACAAAAGGACTGCGCGGGTTGGCTAAGATGTGCGCTTCAGCCGCCTCAGCAAGCGTTACGGATCGCTCGTACAGGGCATCAATGCCGCCGTTCACGTGCAGGCGTTTGATCGCCATGTCCGCGTCATACATGCGATTCGTGTGCGCACGCTTGAGGTTGTTTAGCCGCTTCAGCGTCAGTTGCAGCTCGCATTCTTCCATGAGCAGGGGCTCGCCACTGGCAGCGGCTTTCATCTCGGCAGCGCTGGCCGCTTCGCCAATGATATCGTCCACCACGCGCAAGGAATTATCGGACCGGCGAATCTGATCAATTATCATAGATTTCCGCTCGATAAGCTGCCAAAGCCTAGAATCGTAGGACTTTTCGTTGGCATAGCGGTAGATTGCCACCTCGAAATCGTCCGGTGCCTGGGCATAGAAAAGGTTGCCCTGGCGGATGAGTCGACCCTCACGCTGTGACAAATCTGAAGGTCGCCATGGACAATCGAGATGATGAATAACGACTAATCTTGACTGAACATTCATACCAGCACCCATCTTGAAAGTGCTTCCCATGAGAATGCGAACCTCGCCACGATTGACCTTGGCGTAGAGCTGGCGCTTTTGCAGGTCAGTGCGCGCGTCATGAATAAAGGCAATTTCATGAGGGGCGACACCACCAGCAATCAGCTTCGCGCGCAGGTCGTCGTAGACACTGAAGGAACTGCTCAGTGCAAGGCGAACATCCTCGCCCATCTTGTCCAGCATGGACGTTGCCAACTCATCACCTGCTTCTGACTTGTCGATCAACTCAAGGTAGTGGGCGCGCTCCACTTCCCGAGATGCCTTCGGGGTGGATAGGTCGCAGAAGACCAACTGCGTCCCACGAACCGCCGCCCAGGCTTCGTGGATGGCCAGGATGTTGTTGGCGGCAACGTTCGTCTTTGACAGCGCATCGTCGGCCACATCGGGCCAGACCAGCCGCATATCCAAAGCCGCTTTGCGAGCATCGGAGGTGATCTTGAGAAAATTGTCATCCTTCGGATCAGGACGTTGTCCACGCTCGCCACTCACCGCCAGCATGCGCGGGATGATGTCGCCCTCGATGTAGGCCAGTAGTGAGTCACTGGCCGGTGACACGACGTTGTAGGGCTTGCCGCCCATGATCTTCGGAACAGGCCACGGTGTTCCCGTGCGTTCCTGATGGATGGTCTTCAAATCGTCCAGGGTGAGGACGTCAGAAAATGAGGTATAGATCGCCATCATCTCAGGTACGTTACGGAAACGCTTCAGCACCGTTTTGGGCTGAATATTTCGGCCGGTGGCATCCAGTTCATAGCTGATCGACTCCTCGCAGAAAGTCGCGGCCCAGAGGTCGAACATGTGAAGACCGCGCGCCTTCAAAAGGTCGTAGGCGAGGAATCGTTGGAGAAGTTGCATTTCTGCGAGCGAATTTGAGATGGGCGTGCCGCTAAGGAAATACACCGAGGTCCGGAAGGCACGGGTCTGCAGGTAGCGCACTTTGATGAAGATGTCTTCCGCGCGAAGGCTGCCGGCGGGATTGCCCATTCCGGAGACGTGACGCTTGCGCGTAGAGTAGGGCAGATTTTTCGCCACCTGTGACTCATCGAGGCAAAAACAGTCAAAACCCATGTCTTCCATGGACGCTGTGTCGACATCATGGCGCAGGCCATGCAACACACGCTTGAGCCGTTCCTTGAGTTTGTCGCGCGCATTGGCTGCCTGCTTTACCGAACGACCATCGCCACGGCACTGCTTCAAGACATCGCAAGCATGCTGGTATTCCGCGATCTTCTCTTCAAGGTACTGGCGCAGGAAACTGCTGGGCACTTCAATACGTGTGACCTGTGAATGGGCGATCACAACGATGTCCCAATCGGCGGTGGCGATGCGGGCGAACAACAGCTTGCGACGTTCTTTGCTGAAGTCGTCGGCGGTCACGGCGAGCAGCTTGGCACTGGGGTACAGGCGCAGCACATCGCAAGACCACTGATCAACCAGGTGGTTGGGTACTGAGATCAGGGCTTTGCGAATGAGGCCCATCCGACGGCTTTCCATGATCGCGGCGATGGCGGTCCACGTCTTGCCTGCACCGAGGGCATGGTCAAGCAATACCGTGCCTTCCTGGATCATGCGCCATGCAGCGTTGACCTGAGTGGGACGTAGCTCAATGATCGAGTTGGCTACCTTGCCGGGAAAGGTGAGAAAGCTGCCATCGTAGCGACGGGGAACGTCGGTATTGAATCGATCGTTGTAGATGCGGGACAGGGACTCGCGTCGGTCGGCGTCGTTCCACACCCAGTCGGCAAAGGCTTCAGCCATCAACTCGCTGGCCATACGCGCGGCATCGGTGGCCACCGGATCAATGACACGGGTGTCTTCCGGTCCAGGCTTCGTAATGGTGATCGGATCGCGGTTGATCGACTTGCAGAACACTTCATTGGCGGTCACTTCGGCGGTGCCAAGGCGACTCGGACCGGAACCATAAGCGCTCACGACAAATTTCTGCAGCGCCTCAACCAGGGTGACGCTGATCGAGGTGAGTGCCAGGACTTCACGGGCGAACGCTTCATAAACGGATGCCGGGACCCACGGAGCGCCCAAGCCGACGTGGATGTCACCCGGCAACAGGTCGGCCGGCTGCACCGCCTCAAGCGCTTCCACGTTGCGTCGGTAGTCCGGATTACCGGCGGCAGCAATGCGAGCATGCTCAAGGGCTTCTTTCACGTTGCCGCTCAGGTACACATCGGTGGTTACCCAGTTCCCACGGGGAGTCTGGTAGACCCTGTCGCCCAACTCATCAATAACCGCCGACTCATCCTTGCCGATCAGTTCCGCCATGAGCGGGATATTCACGGCTGCGGTGGTGTTGAGGCTGACGGCGAGCGCGTCGGCAGCGGACTCGGCGCGCGGGGTGATGGTCGGGTGCATCACGCGGTCACGCATGATAGGTGCCTTGGTGCACGTCTCGAACGTGGAGCGACCTTTCGGTAGCACATGCCCCTGTCGCTCGGCTTCTTCCCGATTGATGCGCTGGTAGTCGACTTCGAGGGCGCGAACAAGAAATGCGTCGGAATCGTCCCGGAAGATCGAGACGTTGGCTGGTGAATTCAGGAAACCGTAGGAGCCAACGAAGGAGTCATAAAGTTGGTTGAGCTGCACGCGATAGTTGGCAAGGTCTACCGGTGCGGCGTCTTCCTGCTCAGCGGACAGCAGACAGCGCAAGGCCGTGCGCAGATGGATCAATGCCGTCAGGCGGCTCAGGCTCCGGCTGGAGACATTCACCACCGTCGCGAATGCTTCATCCAGCACGTCAGCTTGGCGAAGCCAGATCGAGCCATCGTCCGCCATGTAGTGACCAAAGACAGGGACGCCATCAGGGATGGGTGGGAACAGAACCACCTTGTCCATGCGGGACACCGCGGGCTGTGCAACACCTTCGGGTAGGCAATCGATCGCAGCGTCGAGTTGGTCAGCCAGCGGCGAGGTGTCGTCGCCGATCAGTGCAGGAGCATCTGCGCGGTACATGGAACCGACTCGGCCCATGGAGCCAAGCATCATGTGGGGGTTGGCAACGAAATAGGTGTTGATGTCGATCGGATCACCACCCAGAACGTCGGCTACCTCGTCCAGCTCCTGCCATACCTGGGGCTGCGCCTGCTCACCGGGCAGCAACTTTTTGAGAAACACAATGTCGGTGGTGACGTTCGTGCCGGCGGTGGCCTTGAAGGCATCCTGCGGCAGACGAATCGCGCCAAGGAGATGAGCGCGGCGAGCGAGCCAGCGGCGTTCTACTCCCGAAGCCTTGTCCATCAGTGACGACGAAACCACCATGGCGAGCAGACCACCAGGCACCAGCGCCTTGAGTGATTTGGCGAACATGAAATTGTGAAGGGTGAATCCTGCAAGGTCCGGGTGATCCGCATCGTGGATCACGGTACTCGAAAATGGCGGATTTCCAGTAGCAAGATCATAGGAGGCCACAGGAACGTTCACCTCCTGCAGTGCTCGATTGATCACCTTCACGTCAGGGTAGAGAGCGCCCGCAATGCGCGCGGTGATGGGATCGAGTTCGACAGCCGTCCAACGCATGGCAGGTCGCAGATAATCGGGGCACATGCCGATGAAGTGGCCGGTACCGGCGGCGGGCTCCAGAACCTTGCCACCACTGAAGCCGAAGCGCTCCAGGGCCTTGTAGATGGCCTCCACGACGACAGCGGGGGTGTAATGGGAATCCTGGGTTGAACGGCGCGCCGCATCCAGCTCTGCCGGCGTGAGCAAGGCTTCAAGGGTTTCCACTTCCGATTGCCAGCCCTCGGTCACCGTGCCGTCCGGGCGGCGGAACGCCTGTGGGATACCACCCCACCCGACGTAGAGCACAAGAGCCCTTTTTTCCGAGACAGAGGCCCATCGTTCATCGGCTTCAATCTGGCGAAGCACACGGATCGACTCGAGGTTGGCTCGAAACTTTGTCTTGGCGCCGCCGGCGCCGAGATCATCCGCGCTGGTGATTTGGTAGTTCACGGCGTCCGCAGCACCGAGCGGCGGAACGTATGCGCTATGGGACGTTTGAGACTGATCAGACATGAAGGGCTACCCGTGGAGAGTGAAACCTTTTTCGCATATCATTCGGATCGCGCAAGGGCACATTCTCGAATAGTGGATCGTACGAACCAGGGCATGCGTCAAAGCCAGTGAGATACGATCACGGCGTAAAGAACGACGTAGGTCGCGCCGATGATCCACCACGTGACCCTGGATCGCTTTGCGCGCCACACGACGACATCAGCCACACGACGCCACCGGTGCAAGCGCTGATTGAAAGTGCGAGATGGGTGCACGCTCTCGATAGGCTGGGAGTCGGTGACGGTGAGGCGAGGGGTTCCAATCCGAGGACTCAGTTCGTTGTGCATGATTGGGTGGTTCCATGAGGAGGAGCACCCTTCGTACCCTGCAATGCCGGTAGCGCAAGTCGCATACGCGAGCAGAGAACAATGTCCAGCACGGACACCCTCTCAGTGTTCCTGCTTGTCCATGCTGGACGGGGCGAGCCGATCAGCCTTACGTGAATTACGCTTCAGAGTCCCTACGAAGGTGGGTTGCCAGGTGACGCTGTCGTGCGAACCTTTGGTGATGAACCAGCCTCTCGCAAAGTCACCAGCCACTCCCATTGCACGCCCCTGGGCCGCGCGGCCTCTTCATCTCGAAGTGGAGCGAGAAGCGCAGAGGGAGGGTTTTACCCCGCTGCAGTCCATGCTCATTGCACGGCGATTCCGTCGGCTACCCGAAGGCCCCATCAGGCAAACGATCTATCCGTCCAGCCAAGACATTCCGCGTGCCAGCAATCTGCCGGACATCGCCGTTGCCTCGAAGGCTGTAGCGGATGCCATTGTCAACGGAGAAGTCATTTGCGTTCTGTCAGACCACGATGCAGATGGTCTGAACGCATGCTTTGTCGTGTGGCAGGCCCTGACCAAAACGTTTGGGGTGCCATCTGAAAAGATCCACTTGGTGCCATCTCATCGTCTGCGCGAGGGGTTTGGTGTCAGCGACAAGTTGGTTGAGCGCGTCCTTGTTCTGGACCCCTTACCGACACTAGCCATAACGGTCGATCAGGGAAGTTCTAACGAGACCCAGATAGCGGCATTGTTGAAAGCTGGTGTGGCCGCAGTAGTGACGGATCACCACCATGTGCCCGAGGAGGGTCCGCCACGCTCTGCGCTGGCGTGCGTCAATCCTGCACGTACGGACTCCGCCTTCGGCGATCCCACCATTGCCGGATGCATGGTGGCCTTCTACCTCATGGTTGCCGTCCAGCACGAACTGAAATTGCGCGGCGCGCTGCCGGCTTCGGGTCAGCATCTCTTCGCCAACCTAGCCTGCACGGCCATTGCTACTGTCGCCGATTGCGTCGACTTAGGCATGAGCAAGGCCAATCGCTGGGTCGTCAAAGCGGGACTGGATATGCTTCGAAAAGAGGACAGGCCGATCTGGAAAGCGTTCTCCCCACTGGTGCGTGGCGAGTGGTCTTCAACGTCGATAAGTTACAATTTGGCTCCGAGACTCAACTGTGCGTCGCGCATGGGTGATGCCGTCAAGGCTCTCGATGCGCTTTGCGCAGAGGATTTGCCCACGGCGCAGGCATGGGTACAAGTCCTCGATGAGGTCAACACCGAGCGCAAGCGGGTCCAGGCTCTCATGGTGGCCCAGGCCATGGAGATGGCCTGGCCGATGGTGGCCGACGGCGCGCCGGCCTTATGTCTGCCCTTCTACACAGGCGGACATGCGGGAATACACGGAGTGGCCGCAAGTCGGGTGGTCGAATTGACTGGTCTGCCGACGATCTGCTTGAGTCCCGTGGAAGGCGATCCCAATCGGATGACGGGTTCCATCCGGTCGATCGAGGGCGCCCACGTGAAGCATCTGCTCGATGGTATCGCTGCTGACCATCCTGAGTGGCACCTTCAGTGGGGCGGGCATAGCGGTGCCGGTGGATGCCGACTCGATCGAAAGCATGTTCCGGGATTTGCCGTGGCATGGGAGCTCGCCGTAGAGGCCGCGCTGGCAGGCCGCCCGCCGCCGCCGCGTGAGCACGATGGGGTGTTGTCCGTCCCTCCATCGACACAGGTCGTTGATGAGATCGAGGCCTTGGCTCCGTACGGAAGAGGATTTCCTGAACCGGTCTTCCTGGCTGAGGTTGAGGTGATGAAGGTCTCGCCATTAGGAAAGGACGACAAGCACTGCTCACTCGACGTGATCTTCCCGGGCAACGTCATGGGGCGAGCGGTCTGGTTCAATTCGGTAACGCAGCCGGGCGTCATGCCGGTGGGACGCGGGCGCCTGAAAATGATCTACGAGATTGGGCGTAGCAATTTCGCCCGTGGGCCTGGATTCGACATCAAGATAAAGGACGTCATTCAGTGAGTGCGAGACAAAAGCCCGCGAGGAACAGCATCTCCGCTACCTCACTAGCCACGCTGGGCTTGTGTGAACACCAGCTCGGCCTGACATTACGCCACGGCGATCACAAGGCGACCGCTCAACAGGAGGTCTTCATCGCCCGCGGCAACGTTGCCCATGAACGATCGTTGCACGCAGCGCGGGCTACTCCGCGTGGAGCCGTCACCGACCGGCGTTGCTTTATTGCGACGGCCGTCTACGGGCCGGAGGCGGAGCAGACCAACGCCTTGCGCGCGTGGCGTGACAGAGTGCTCATGGCTACCAGGCGTGGGCGACTGCTGATCAGGATCTACTACCGCCTGTCGCCACGGGTAGTGCATGTCCTTGATCGACATCCTTCATGGATGCCACTCGTTCGGCGGCTACTGGATCGGCTGGCCGAAGTCATCGGTGTCCAGCCATGACGATCATGTGGATCGGGGTTCTGTGTTTCAGTCTCGTTCTGGCGTACGTTGCACTTACGCGTACGTCGGAAGACCCTTTCAGCGCAGCGGAGCGCAAACGACCGAAGGAACTCGCCGGGGCAGTCGTCGTCGAGCCGCATACACCGCTGGCCATGTTCGAACCGTTCCAGCTGCACGGCGAGCCAGATGTGATCTACCGCACGGTCGGCGGCACTCTGGTGCTTCGTGAGGACAAATCGGGCCTGGCCTATCCACACCCGCTCGCTGAGCTGATCCAGATATCGGTCTACGGGGCCATTTTGAGGCACAACCCACCAGACTCCTTGCGTGGATGCCCCGTGGAACCGTATGGCTGGGTGCGGCATGGGATACCAGGCAAGACGGCAACCCGGTGGACGAAGGTGCGGTTGTTCACTGATGAGGAATTGTCTCGGGTCATTGCCCGTTACCGGGAGATCCAGGCAGGCGCAACAGGTCGAAGGACCAGTGACTCGGGCTACTGCCAAAAAGTGTGCCGTCACTTCAAAAAGAAGTGTCACGGGAACGATTAGCCTGGGAAACCATGCTTGAAGGGGGGTTGGCCGGGCATAAAGGTGCTCCAAAGGGCGTTTACCATGAGACACAACAATGGAAGCCACCTTCGATGCACCAGAACCGGGATTTCAAGTGAAGCGATCGGACATCATTTACCAGATCGAGCAGCGCACCGATGTAGATCGCAGCAGCATCGCGAAGGTACTGAAGGCGATGAGCGTAGTCATCGCCGCCGAGTTGCAGGCAAATGAGCCTGTCGAGGCGCCCCACCTTGGGATCTTGTATCCAGGGGGTGAAAAGCCAGCGCGCGGAAACAAGAAAGAGCGCGTCATCCTCTTCGAGGCAAGCAAGGAACTGCGGAAGAAGCTGGCCACGCCGATCCGCAGATTGAAGGTAGTTTCACAGGACTAGGAAGGTCATAGATGGCGCACGGAGCTACCAGCAGCGATCGGGTTTTGTACCTGACGGCATGTGACCGGCATGCACGGTCTGTGGATGGTTCTCCCATGGTCGCCGGCCACACTTTCAGCGCCATCAAGGGTTGTCCCGCACTCCCGTGGGGATGCGGGCCGCTTATCCATTTCAAGAAGGACGCGCCGCGCTGGTTGGTGCTGGATCCACAGGAAATGGAACCGCTGCCTGGCGGGGCGCTGATCAAGAAGGCCAGCATCTGCTTTGACGGCACAAAGAACGACGCGCTCCGATACCTACACGGCAACGGCGCGGCGGCCATGCCCTACCTAGGGCGTCGCCGGCGCGGTGGCGACTATGCGGTGTTGACCGCTGGAAGCATGGGCGTGGTGGAGGCCGAGGCTCATGCGTGTGCCGCTGGCGGCGACGCGTCGGAGCTGACGCTGGGCCTGGGTGCCACGGCGGCGGTCAGTAGAGGAAGCAAGATCACCGCCGGTGAATTTTCGCGGGTCACCGCGGCTGATCACGGCGTCGTGGCCACTGACCGGTTTTCCCTGGTCGTGACGGGAATGAATGGCTCAGTCACGGCTGGAGACGGTGCGTTGGTGCTCGCCGGCGCGATGAGCCAGTGCGCGGTCGGCGCCGGCGGGCGGGCGATGGTCGACAGTGAAGGCAGCCTTGATCTGGGAGTTCGTGCAGTCGGTGTCGGCCGGCATGGTACGCGCTTTCGTGGTGCAGACGGGGCGTTGTTCGTCGTGATCGACGTTCCAGATGACGGACCCTCTGGGGTGTTGACGGCCCGCGTAGGGGAGGGTGGCGTCAAACCGAATGTCTGGTATCACCTTGTGAACAACCAATTTTCACAGGTGTCAAAGTGAGTGCATCCGGCGCGGCCAGCGAGCCCAGGGTATCCAACGAGAACCACGACAGCGAGGCCGACGGCGCTGACGTGAAGGGACTGGGACGCCTCACGGATCTCGGTCTTACCGAGACGTGGCATGCTGCCTTGGTGCTTCCGGTGTCATTCGAAGACTTCCGAAGCGTGCAGTCCGATGCCGAAGGGTTCGATGAAGGGCGGACGGTAGTGCTTGCTGCTCACGTCAGGCAGAACCCAGAGGTCGTCATGGGAAAGGTGCCGCGAACCACGGTGCCGCTGCAGCTGGACGATGGCACGGTATTCTCGGCGACCTGGTTCGGCGACATTCGCCAATTCAAGCATCAGTTGCAGCGTGGCAAAGCCATCTCGATCAAGGGTGTATTAGCCCAGTTCAATGGTCGCTGGCAGTTGAAATCACCGGTGCTGGTTGACCCTCGCTGGCGCGGGCGCAGCATGCCTCACTACTCAGGCATGGGTAAGCGCATGGGCGGCGATACGATGCGTGATCGCGTGATCTCCCTTCTCCGATCTGAATTGACCACGGCGTCCAGCAGGTGTCAGGACATGCTCTCGGATATCGCGAGCGTTGAGGAGGTCATGCAGGCCATCGGCGCTCCGGCGGGTGTGGAGGGCTTCGAGCGATTGCTGGTGCGAGCGCATTGCCCGGTCGATCCGCCCACCGGCCAGGCCTCACTGGACGCGATGGAGAAATTCGCAGCTCTGGTTACCATCAAAGGGTTGATGGAGTCGCATGAGCGCGAGGCGAAGCCACGGGAGGCGCTGGCGATCGACCTCCCCAAGCGGCTGGAACAATGGAAGGTCACGCCGAGCACGTCGCAGCGAAGCGCCGTCAGCAAAATGCAGGCGGTCTTCAGTAAGGACCATGTGTCCTCGATGTTGCTTTCCGGCGACGTCGGCTCGGGCAAGACCTTCGTCTATCTCACACTGGCCGCGGGAGTCGTTGACGCCGGCGGGCGGGCGGCGATCCTTCTTCCCAATGAGTCCCTGGCGAAACAGGTCCAGAAGGATCTGCAGAAAGCCTTCCCCGATATCGACTCCGTGCTCGTCACCGGGGATACCAAGGCCACTGGTTCCGAGGCGGTCGTGGCGATCGGCACCACGGCGCTCCTTTCGCGGCCTGCCGGGGACTTTGATCTACTGGTGTGCGATGAGCAGCAGAAGCTCGGTGCCGACCAGCGCCGGCAGCTTCGCATCGGCACGGCGCATTTGCTGGAAGTCACGGCTACAGCAATTCCCCGGACCATGGCGCTGGCAGCCTTCGGGATGATCGAAACCGTGCACCTGCGCGAGGGGCATGCCAAGAAGAACATCCGCACGCGCTTGTGGCAGGTCACGCAGATGCGTGAACTTTTCAGCGGCGTGCGCAAAACCATTGAACAGGGTGGTCGCATCCTCGTTGTCTACCCGGCGATCACCAAGTCGAAGGGGGCTAAAACGCTCCGCAGCATTGAAGATGCCATCGAGAAATGGGAGAAGGCCTTTCCCGGGCTGATTCGAGTGATCAATGGTCAACTGAAACCTGATGAAAAGGCGGCCAACCTGGGGGATCTCACGAGCGGCAAGGCGCGTATTGGCATCTGCACCAGCGTCATCGAGGTGGGTATCAACATCCCCGATATGCGTCGGGTGGTCGTTGTCCATCCGGAACGCTTCGGTCTCACCACGCTTCACCAAATGCGGGGCCGGTTGGCGCGCGAAGGTGGCGATGGGAACTTCGACATGCTCCTGATGGATGAGGCATCGGAGGACACCACCGAACGACTTCAGGTGCTGGTCAAGACCACGGATGGCTACGAGTTGGCCGAAGCCGACATGCGTCTGCGCGGCCCCGGCGAGCTGAAATCCACAGGCACCAAACAGTCCGGAGGGGCCATGTCCATCCTCTACGGACGCGAAATCAATCCCGACCATCTCACCGCGATGGAACCTGTCGTCAAGCGATGGGTCGCGCGACGCACATCAACTCAAGCAAGGTCAGCACCAAGTGAACGAAACAACACCACCGCCTGAATCCCAGAAGCCATCTGAAGAACGCCTCACCGCACTCCTGGAGCGCATGGAGGCGCCGCTGACAGCCTTCCTCAAGGTCACCACGAAGGACCGTCATGGCGCCGCCGTGTGGACGCTCTTCAAGCGAGGCGCGATTGTCCTGGTATTCCTGGTCTTCGCGCTGATGTACCTGTTTGCCTACGGCACCATCATGGGTATGCGGCCGTCGGTGATCAAACCGACCGTGGCACAGGTCGAGATCGCCGGCGCCATCGGTCCGAGTGAACTGGCGAGCGCTGATCGCCTGGTGCCGATGATTGAAAGCCTCTGTGCCCAACCGGATGTCAAGGCTCTGGTACTCCACATCAACTCGCCGGGTGGATCTCCGGGTGATGCGGAACGCATTGGCGCCGCGGTGGACAGTTGCAAGGTGTGGCCGCTGAAAGATGGGAAGCCCGTAAGCGTGGGCAAGCGCCGCGTGGTCGCCGTCATTGATGGACTGGGTGCATCGGCTGCCTACATGATTGCGATCCATGCCGACGAAATCGTGAGCAATCCGACGGGAATGAGCGGCAGCTTAGGGGTCATCGTGGAGGGGTTGAAGTACTACGGTCTTATGGCCAAGGCGGGCATCACTTCCTACGCGTACAGCACCGGTCCGCTCAAGTCCATGCTCTCACCCTACGCGAAGGACACGCCACAGCAGCAAGCAGTAGCCCAGGAATTGGCCAACGATGCCATGCAGGCGTTCAAGTCCGACGTGATCTCGCACCGGCTGCACCTGAAGCTGGATACGCCGGATCTGTGGTCGGGCAGGGTGTGGGTGGCGGCGCAAGCCAAGGACATCGGATTGATCGACACGATCGGATTGCTCGAACCCACTGAGCGCCGAGAATTCCCGAAACTGGCTGTCCAAAAGTTCGAGCCGACACGGGACATCCACGACGCCCTGTCCATGAGCAGCTGGGTTCACGCCATCAGTGCAGAGATGGCCTCGCGGTCGATGGTCATGCGCTGAGCCACGGAGCTGCGCGGGAAATGGCTGAGGCCGCCCAGGGGGACGGCCTCGTTACTCCTTCGACACGTGGCCGAAAAGTTATGAAATGGTACACGTAACCCTTGAAGGTACCGAAGGTGTTGACAACCGCTTAGGTGCTTCGGTAACTTAGTTCCTGCGTCAGTGCATCGGCGCCGATCCCCACCCTCGATGCGGTGGATGAGGAACCCCAGGGTTCCGAATTTGAAAGCGGATGGTATGCGCCGCTTTTCTCCAGGGCAGCATCGCGCCCGCAGATATCTCCACGCTTCATTCAGACGACCTCTCGTCCAATCCCTGTGCATGACTTTCATCGCCGATCGCGCCTGCGCGTGTCGCCGTTTTGCTTTTGCGCGTCCAGAACGCGCTCAAAGGCAAGGCGGTGCGTACCGCCGATGAACTTCAGTCGAGCCTCGCTCGACACGCTAGACCCTGCGTTAGGGTCTTTTATTCAGGAGTAGTCCCATGGAAGTCGTTATCTGTATCGCGTTGTACCTGATGTTTGTCATGTACAAGCGCAACTCGTTCCTCAAGTCCAAAGCAAGGGCAAAAGCCGTTGCGACGACTGAGGTACAGGCAATTGAAGCACCCAAAAAAGCTGTCAAAGTCGACGAAGTCGATATGACACCGCCAGTGATGCAGCAAGTAACACCTGTTGTATCAACAGAGGCATTCAAGAAATTGGATGCAGATTTCCTGCAGTCCATCAAGTCCGTCGACCAAGCTCCTCTGGTCAATGTCGGTAAGCGCCGCAAGGTCGCAAAAGCTGTTGTCGAGATCTTGGCGACAGAATTTGCTGCTCAGTGGTACTCACTGCCGGGCATCAAGGCACGTGCCGAGGGCGAACCGTGCGCGGTTCGTTCTACCGATCCGTATCGGATCAAGTTGGCCAAAAAGCTTCAGAAGAAGCAGAAGGCAGACCATCGTAAGCAGATGGAGTTGGAAGAGATGGAGCGCCTCGAGCGCCATCTCGTCCGCGAAGGTCTGATCTAAGACCCTCGCTTCAGGATCCAACGCCTAACGCGTTGGTTCCTCACTTACCCACAACGGGACGATGGCCCGTTGTATGGGCCTCGTTTCGTTGCTGGGTTTCACCCGGCCCAAGGAGGCTCAATGAATATCAACGTAAGACTTTCACATGAAGAGCGAGAGGTCCTGATTGGACGACTCGCGCAGGCTCGTCAGCTCCAGAAGCTGGCGATCGAAAGGAGCAATCGCGGTATTTCACGCGAGGCTTCAAGCCCGTTTTCGGACAGTTATGTCCGCAACGCGCCCACCGAAAAAGATCGGTTCGACGAGAACTGATCCACTCGATATCCCATAACGTCCCTCACGGGGCATCCCCAGCCGCATAGCGGCTCACAACGTCCTTGCGGGACATGCTCCCGCCAGGGTCGGCGTGTGCTCGCAAGGCTGGAGAATTTCATGGACAAGAAGAAATTGCAGCGGTTGGCCGCTGTTCTGCATGACGTAAGCAAGCCTGGTGTTTGCGAAGCGTCAGTAGCCATCCTGAAAGGGATGAATGCTGGCGAGCAGAACCGTGCTGGCGCGGAGTTTCCGCACCAGATCTCAGCACTCGCTGCCAAATTCCCGCGTCTTTCGCAGGAGTGTCCGGTAGCCGCGGAAGCGGCACAGGACTCCATCGACCTCGGTCTCTGAGGTAGATCAATCATCACCGACTCGTTCGGTGACCCCACTCCGCAGGGTTTGCGGAGATAACAAGAACATGGCGGGCACGCAAACCCGTCAAGGGCTTCGCGTGGACCCGTCGGTTCCTCATGAGCATTTATGCTCAAGGATTTCACCATGGGTATCCAGGCGAAAGAACGTCAGGATGAGCTCTTCGATTTGCGTTGGGAGAAGCGTCAGTTGCTGTATGCATTGACACTCTCGATCTGCGGCTCGGAAAAAGATCGTCGTGAAGCGAAAACCACGTTGATGGATCTCGCATCCAATCCGGGAATGGCCAGGGCCGTTCTCGGGGCGATCGAGGGCAACATCGAACATTTCAGTGCAGAGGCACCAGAAGTGATCGAGGCCGCGCGGCGCAACATTGGTCCGCGACCGAATCTGCCCTCCGCTCATCACTGAGAAGGATCATGCCCTCCTGCTACGACGGAGGAGGGCATGGTCTTGTTCCAGCGCGTTTGCACTGGGGCACTCCAAAGCAGCTGCACGACGGCTGTTTCGGTGTGCCCCAGTGTGGGCGATAGCGAGGAGCAGGACCATGTCGATGTTAATCAGCCACAACACCCAGGAAAGCAACGCCCTGTCCATCAGCGACCGAGACATGGAAGCTGTAAGTGACCCGGTGCATGCAGAAAACTGGATCAGCATGTGCAACAACAGCCCCGTGCTGATGCAGAAATTCCAGGGTCTCTTTGTCGCCGCTCAACTGACCATGCTCGGCAACGGTTTCCAGCCGCAGTTTGCGTGAGTCATGAAGGCCGGTATTAGAGAGGGTCCAAAGCCCCACACGTCAGTGGCGTGTGGGGCTTCTGGATTTGAGGTGTCTTCGGTGTGTGCGTATTGCGTGCAGCCCGAAGGCGCTTGCCTGAAGCCGTTTATGTGGCACTCGTGCCATGCCCTATCTGGAGGGTTTCCAGTTTTTCAAACCGCGAAGGGATGCAGATCCCTTCAAAGGGTCGGCGTGTCTTTGCCTACCGCCCTCGGGCGAGGAGGAAACATGCTTGACCGTGATGAAGTGAGAGGCTTCTTCACCTTTCTCGATACCGCAAGTGATCGCGAAATTGAGGAACGAGGGAAATCTCTGGAGACGATGTCAGGTCTCCTAAGCGCTGGATCGGATGCCCGCAAGGACGTCCAGTTCCTTCTTCGCAAGTTGAATGAAGAGAGAGCAGCCAGGATCAACCTGGCATGGTGTCGTCAGCAGCGGTTGTCTCAGCAAGCCTGAGTTCACCGCGAGGCTGAAGACGCTCGACCGCATCACGTACCTGTGCGTTGCTGCCTGTGGCGGCAAGGTGCACGAGCTCACGCTCAAAGGTTTCGCGATCGGTCACAACTAGCTTCAAAGGATGAGTCTGCTTGGTCATGAACTAAGCATATTCCTTCGAGAAATTCCCACAACCCTGCCGGGGCAGCATTTCCCCGACAGGGGAGAACTGTCTCCGGCGTTCACTGCCGCTCTTCGCTGGGGCACTCCAAATCCCCTGCCTCCAGCGGTGGATTTGGTGTGCCCCAGCAGGGGTGGTGCCAGGAGATAGACATGAAAGCAGTAAACAAAAAGCACGCCGCCCCTCTGCTGTTGATGGGGCTGCAACCTGCGTCGCAAGACATTTGGGACAAGAAGTACCGTCTCAAGCAGCAGGACGGGACGATCGTTGATACGACCGTCCAGGACACCTACCAGCGCGTGGCGAATGCGCTGGCGAAACAGGAGCGAGCCGAGGTGCGTGAGCACTGGGGAAGGATGTTCCTGTGGGCACTGGAAAATGGCGCGATCCCGGCGGGGCGCATCATCTCCAATGCGGGGGCGGAGGCCTACAAGCCGAAGACCTCGACCATCAACTGCACGGTCAGTCGAACCATCCGCGATTCGATGGACGACATCATGCTGAAGGCCCACGAGGCGGCGATGACCCTGAAGGCGGGGTGCGGCATCGGCTACGAGTTCAGCACACTGCGACCGCAGGGTGCCTTCGTGGCAGGGGCAGGCGCTTCGACATCAGGACCGATGAGCTTTATGGATATCTTCGATTCGACCTGTCGTACGGTGTCGTCGGCCGGTGGTCGGCGAGGTGCGCAGATGGGCACGATGGATGTTGCTCATCCGGACATTGAGCAGTTCATCCGCTCGAAGAGGGAAGCTGGGCGGTTGCGACAGTTCAATCTGTCGTTGCTGATCTCGGATGACTTTCTCCACGCGGTGAATACCGATACCGATTGGCCGCTGGTGTTCCCGGTCATGGCTTCAGAGAAGTCGAGGCTTGACCTCGACGATCCGAAGCAGGTGATCTGGCGCGAGTGGCCGGCACATGAAGAGGGGTACACCATTCGTGAGGATGGCTTGGTGGCCTGCAAGGTGTATCGCACGATTCGCGCGGCACATCTGTGGAATCTGATCATGTCGTCAACGTATGACTTCGCCGAGCCAGGATTCATTCTGATCGACAAGGTCAACCAGCTGAACAACAACTGGTGGTGCGAGCAAATCCGAGCAACCAATCCGTAAACTCCATGCGGCCACGTGCAGATGCATGCGGAAAACCTTCTCTTATTTCTTGGAAGCCCGGGCGCGGGTGACAGGGTGCAAGCAGGCCGAAAGGCCGTGCAGCATGAACGACTGAGTGAGAGGGACCGGCGCAAGCCGGTATGCGACAGTCTGAACTCCCAAATAACGCACAGCAGTTGGCTGTGGAAGTGGGAGAGGGGATTCCGAAGAGGATCCCCCGCCGGCGAGAGCCGGTCAGTAGGCGAGAGCCGAAGTAACAGAGTTGGTGGTGAACAGCCACTCCCGGAATCGGGGGCCTGTCTGCTCGGAAGTGTGGATCTCACGAAATTTGTGCTGGAGCCGTTCACGGCAAATGCCAGTTTCGATTGGGACGCCTACGCGAAGGTCATCCGCATCTTTACGCGGATGCTCGACAACGTGGTCGAGATCAATGGTCTGCCGCTGGAGGCTCAGCGGAATGAGATCATGCGAAAGCGCCGTCACGGCATGGGCTTCTTGGGCCTGGGTTCGGCGATGGCGATGCTCGGCAAGAAGTATGGGTCACCGGAAAGCTTGGAGTTCACCACACAGATTTCGTCTGTGCTGGCGATCGAGGGATGGCGCGAAGCGCTAAACCTTGCTCGTGAAAAGGGTCCTGCCCCGATCATGCTCGAAGACTTCCTGGTGACGGCAGAGATGCTGCGAAAACAGCCGGACATGGTGAAGGATGGGTACAAGGTGGGGGATTCGATCCCCGGCCGCGTGCTCCACGCCAAGTACAGTCGTTACATGCAGCGGATAGCCCTGCGCGAACCGGAACTGGTCAATACGCTGGCAGAGGTAGGTGCACGCTTCACGCACCACACCTCGATAGCACCGACCGGAACCATCGCGTTGTCCCTGGCAAACAATGCCTCCAATGGTATTGAGCCGAGCTTTGCCCATCACTACTCGCGCAACGTGATTCGTGAAGGGAAGAAGTCGAAGGAAAAGGTCGAAGTTTTCAGCTATGAGCTGTTGGCCTATCGCGCTCTCGTGAACTCGCATGCCACGCCGGATGCGAAGAATGAGGGGGATCGGTTGCCGGATTACTTCGTCTCTTCGGATAGCGTCACACCGCAGCAGCACGTGGACGTCCAGGCCGCCGCCCAGTATTGGATCGATTCGTCGATCTCCAAGACCGTGAACGTGCCAACGGCGATCAGCTTCGAGGACTTCAAGGACGTTTACCTGTACGCAAGCCGCAAGGGGCTGAAGGGTTGCACAACCTTTCGTTTCAATCCCGAAGCTTTCCAGGGCGTGCTGGTGAAGGAGTCTGATCTCGAAAACACCCTCTACCGATTCACTTTGGAGGATGGGAGCGTGATCGAGGTCAAGGGCAATGAGCAGATCGAATACGACGGTGAAATGCATTCGGCTGCCAATTTGTACGACGCCCACAAAGAAGGCTATTACGGGCGTCTGTAGGCTCTTCGTCCTTTCATTCCAACCACAACCACGGCGGGGCATTCGTGCCCCGCCAAGGAGTTTGTATGTCCATTTCAATCACGAAGAAGATCACCGGATACGCAGTGGCCTCTCCAAATGGCGATATCCCGGCCGCTGGCAGTTTTCAATCGGCGGCTGATCGTCGACTTCACCTCAAGGAGGTACCAAAGTCCCTCACCGCGGCACTGGTTTGGGATAAGCGACCGGGTACCACTCAAGGGAATCCGTCCTGGACTTACCTCGTGAAGTCACCGAACTGGTGTTTCGCGATGGTCGTGGGACACCTGGAGGAGGATGGCGTTTGCACGCCATTCGAAGTCTGGGTCATGGGCGAGGCACCGCGCGGTTTGGCGGCGCTCGCCAAGAGCCTCAGCATGGATCTTCGAACACGCGATCGTGCGTGGTTGAGGAAAAAGCTGGACTCACTGGCCAAGTGCCCGGGTGATCCGTTCGACATGACTATGCCGAGCGGAATACTGGTGCGTATGCCATCGGAAGTGGCGGCGTTTGCCAGGTTGCTGACTTTGCGGTGTGAGGAACTTGGCGTATTCGATGAGAAGGGGGCGACCCCACTGATTGATGCGTTGATGTCCAAGCGGGAGCCGAAAACGACCACGGACGGAACGCTTTCCTGGACGGTTGATATCGCCAACCCGGTGACGGGAGACGACCTGACGCTATTTCTGAAAGAGGCGGAATTGCCCGAAACAGGGCAGCGCCGTCCCTTCAGCGTTTGGCTCGCCGGCAACTACCCGCGGCAAATGGATGGCTTGTGCAAGGCGATCAGCCTGGATCTTCGCGTCATGGATCCGGCCTGGGCTCTGAAGAAGCTGACTCAGCTCGAGGACAACCTCGAACCGATGGGTGGCTTCATGGCTCAAGTACCGGGAAGTGAGAAGTCCAGGTGGTATCCGTCGACCGTTGCCTACATCGCCACGCTGATCAAGCACCGATTCATGGTGTTGGGCCTGAGTGACGCGCTGGGTGCACCGGTGGGTAAGTCATCGCTCAAGGTGGTGGAGTCCATCCACGCAAAAGGAACGCCGGTTGCGGAACAGCCCAAGGGAGAACTTTGTGGTGAGTGCGGTTCCTTTTCGGTCGTAAAAATGGACGGATGTCCCACCTGTCTCACCTGCAGCTGGTCAAAGTGTCAGTGACGAATTTTGAGTTGCTTTTGTCGACGGCCATAACGCTGTAGTCGATGCTGAAATGTTGTTGCTGTGAACCTCCGGGCGGCGTCATGCCGCCCGGAAGGGTTCGACGTTTGTCCATGTGCCTGCATGATCGGGTTCATCAACAATCGCCGCATAGCCTATGCAGCAGGGATCTGACGCGTCATTGCGTCTATCGCTACCCGAAGCGCTTTCGGGACTTTCTGAGGAATGATCTATGTGCACCACTACGAACAATGCACACCCTGGCCAAGTTGGCAGGATGGATAGCAAGACTTCTCACGCCAAGTTTGAGGAACAGTGTCAAAAGCTGCTCGGTATGACGGTTGCTGATGCTGGCCTCGATCCGTCGGATGTGGATCGTTACGTCTGCGATGCCAACTCTGATTCTGATATCAGAGATGCTGTCCTGACGTACGCTTCAGATTACGATTTGGACGTGCGGGGAACGCAATGGATTTCGTGACTGAGGCTGTGGAAGCCGCCGGCGGAAGCTCGACGATGGCGCTCCTGAATCTCCGTTGGCAAGTCGCCAACGAAGAGAGCGCAGGCGTCATCGACATGTACGAAGACGCCGCAATAGGACTCGGAGCATCGCAACAGCACGTGACCGCGGCCAAATTGCAAGGCCGCGGTGACTGGTTTGATCATATGATTGCGGAGTCGAGTCCCATTTCTGGCCCGGAATACATGCAACGCATGTATCGAAGTCTGGCGTGTTCCGCCAGAGAAGGCCGGTACAACCCGGAAACGGGTTTGCCAAACTAGAGTACCCAAAGGCCGGCATCCCGTAAGGGTGTCGGCCTTTTGTCGATCATGGAATGAGCAGGGAGGCGAGCGTCGCGGCCACGACCAGGGCACCCACTTCCAGATAGAGCAGCCAGTCGTTTGACGTTTCTGTGCCTTGATCACTCGTAAGAGCGCGCCGCACGTGCAAGTAAGCCGCTCCGGCAATGGGAATGCCGAAGAACAGGATGAGATGGTGCATGAAGAAATTCACTTGGTGATCCCTTTGAGATTCAGCTGATCAAGCCGCTGGCGCAATTCGACTGGGGTGAGAAATCCGCCAACGATTGACCCGTCTTCCGCAACAATGCCCGGGGTGCCGGGTATCTCCAGCGCCTGAGCGAGATTGAATTCACGGGCAACAGGATTGGTGCAGCCTGTCGTGCCGCTCGGTTTCGCGTCGTAGGCGGTTCGAAGTGCTTTATGGCGGTCATCCGAACACCAGACGGCTTCTGCTTCCTTGTAGGCGCTGCTGCTCAGCCCATCCCTGGGATAGGCGACAAAGTCGATACTGATGCCCTGGTGGAGGTAGCCATCCAGGTTCGCAACAAGCTGATGGCAGTAGCCACATTCGATATCGACGAAAACGGTCACCCGATACAAAGGCTTTCGTGCCGCGAAGGAGATGCGATCGCCTGGTGGAATCGACTTGATGGCGGACAAGCGTGACGACGCACGAATACGATCCGAGAGATTCTCGTGGCGTTCAAGGTCGAAGAGCTGACCCTGAAAGACATAGCGACCGTCGGTGCTGATGTAGAGCGGCTGGCCATTGACGACGGCCGTGACCAGATCGGGTAGTGGTCCTGTTACGCGTGACGTGATGATGGCCGTCGGGTCCAGGTGGTGAACCGCCTCAAGAACGGGATCACCGACAGGCTTTGCAGCGACCGGAAGGCATAGCTGCAGAAGAAGCGAGGAAAGCAACATTCGATACACGGTGAGGACCTCGATGGAGATGGAATAACGATACCGGCACCTACAGGGCCTCCTTTGCCCGAAAAACAGGCTCCAGAGGGGGTTGGCCGGGCAAATCGTTCCTTTCCGGCGGACTTGACGCTCCTATCAACGGGTGGCATGCTCGTTTTGCAACCACGTTGCCGTGTCCTGTCCACGCGTGACAGGCATTCTTAGGTACGCGCTACCGCGCGGCCCGCGACTCGGAAAAACCCGGGATCGCCACGACACCCAAGTTACGTCCGGAAGCCTGAGAGCGATGATCCACGCGCGTTTGCACGCGTGAGGCTGATCGTTTTCACCGTGCGCTATTGCGCACACCGCTATCCGGAGCGTTTCCGGTTTTTCCCTCTGCGGGACGCAACTCCCGCATGGGAGCCGTGCGTCTGCAGATCCGTGAGGAGAGCAGCATGTCCACAGCTCCAACGTTGGTTATCCACTCGATGTGCGCCGTTGCAATCAATGCTGAGACAGCGGCACATCAAATCCGCCAGACCATTTCTGACTGGCAGCCTGAATTGACGTTCGGGTTCCAGGGCCGCCAGGTCATGGTTGTCCGGGAGTCGCAGATGGTTCATGAGGGAAACCTCATGGAGCGTCAGATTCACGTCTGTGCCGCCGGTACCGACGGGAACGTTCGTGAGTGGGCGGCATGGGCTCGGCAGTCGGCCGAAGCCGGCCGGATCAGTTTTGGCGATCCGGAGAAAGCTGCCACAGTGGCTCAGTTCGACGCCCTGATAGACACGGTGCTCTCGAACGCGATGCCGCTGAGCTTCCTCAGTGGCATCGAGACATCGATGGACTTCCACGTCCGTCCCCACCATCACCTGCTGGGTGCGAAGGGGGATCGGCTGAGGATGTACCAGGATGCCGCGATCGCCCCGGTCAATCCACGGGAAGATCCGAAGACACATGCCACGATCTGGCCGGTGAACTTCGGGCTTCTGCCTGAAGAGTCGCTCTACGCTCTGCTGGAACTTCATGGCCAGCAGTTCAGCAACATCTTCGACATCCGTCCAACGGTGTCGTATGGCAGCGGCATCGAGCTGTTCGTCAGTGCCTACCAGCACTGGCAGCAGGAAGCGCGGCTCGCTGCCTGATTCAACACAACCCACCGGGTGACACGTCACCCATCGGGGGTGGCGTGTCTTTCAAAGGAGAGCACGATGAGTCAGACAATCAAGATCCCGGTTGTGATCGGGAAAAACCGCCTTCGCGGCAAGATCTGTGGCGCCATGGTCGATGACCAGGGCACAGAATTCGCGCTGCTCAAGTCCACGCTGCGTACGGCCGCCCAAGGCCACGCCGAGATCACGGACCTGGATGCATGGGTCCGAAGCTCGGTTGTGACCATGCTGGGCATGTACGAGGCGGGACACAGGGAATGGCAGTCCGCGAAGGACAAAACCATCGGCTGCGTCCAGGAGTTCGTACTGCCTGGTGGGCAGAGTCTGGTCATGGCAGACCGCCGAGTGTTGGACCGCTTGCCGGCCTAACCTCAAAACGTCATCAACCCCTAACGGGTCACTCCCGTCATGGGGGTGGTCCCTTCACGAAAGGAACCAGGATGAACAACGTAATCAAGGCGACAGAGCAGTCTCCGGTCGTGCATATCGCTGCAAGCGAGACGGACGAGCGTCAGCCATTCGATCTGGAATGGATCAAGCTGACGGTAACGGAGTCGTTCAAACTCAAGCTCCGTCAGCTCTTGGAGTTGACCAGGGCCCATGATCTGAGCGAGGTACGCGTGTACTTCAATCCGGATTGCTGGGGTCCAGGCGATATCGAGGAAGAGGCTGGTGTGTCCAACAGCGAGTTGGTGGTCACTGCCCAGGGTGCATTCTGGTTCGAGACCATCCCCGCGTATGGCGAACCGGAAACATTCGAGTCCGAGTACATGGACATCGAGCTTTTTCTCGCCGCGGTAGAACGGGGCGAGCGGGAGTTTGGCGACTGCGGCGACGATCTCGAAGTTGAAGAAGATTCAGGTGAAGTTGAGGCCTGACTCACCACATCAATCCGCCGTGGGCGTACCAGCCCATAGGGGTTTGGTGCGCCCATGTCACAGAGGAAACAGGCATGGACAAGGTGCCAGCAATCGACAATCGCGTTCAGTATTTCGTATTCAACGAGAACACACTCTGTTATCTCAGAGAGGGTAGTCCGCTATACGGCGTGCTGGCAGGTTCAGTCATACGTGGTGGACGCAACCCGCTCGACGGGATGATGATCAGGAGCGATCTTGATCGGGTCCGCCAGGCCACGCTTGCCGACTTCGACGCATACCGCGTCATGCCGCCACGGGACTACGCAACCGTACATCCGCGTGGTCGCGTAATCGACATGCGATGTGATTGCTGTCTCAGCCGGTAGACGGACCACGTATCCACAACCAACCACGCCATGGGCGCGCTCCGCCCATCGTGGGCGTGGTGCGTCCATGGCACAGAGGAAATAGCCATGAACAATCAGACAAACCCCATCAAGGATTTGGTGCGAATGGATTATCGGTCGATCGCCATCCTGCAAGGGGTGCGTGACGCCATGTACGAGGCGGAGAAGCAATTCCGTGCGACGGCGTCCACAGGACATGCCGATCTATGCCTCGTCCATCGTGAGCAGATGGAAGCACTGGTGACGGAACTCAGGGCTGCGCGGATCTGGCAGCTCGAAGAAATGCGTGACTTGATGCTTGCGGATGCATTGAAATTCCGTGGGCTGAAGGATCGCCCATACCGGGCAGCGCACACGGCTTCATGGACATCATCACCAGAATGCGCGGAGCTGGCTCAACTCATCGCCGAGCTACCCGCAACCGTTCAGGGCGACACCGTCATTGCACCCAATCCGATGTTGAAGTCGGATACGGCAGCACTCGACGAAATAGCCAAGTTCTTGAGCGGCCAGGAATGGGATGAATCCTTCCTCGAGGACGTAGCGGAGTTTGTCCGGGCAACTGGCCGGGTGATCGCGGACGTCGACGAAGAGATGGAAGAAGACGAAGAGCCGGAAGAGTCCGAAGCCTGATCCACAACCAACCCCACGCCATGGGCGCGCGTCGCCCATCGTGGGAGACGTGCGTCATGGCATTGAGAGAGACATTGCCATGAAACACATAGTGGAATATCGACTCGATTACGAGCACATCGTGCAGGTCGGCATCGAAGCCAACACCCCTGAAGAAGCTGAGGAGTTGGCGCAGGAGCTTTTCGATGCTGGCGATCTCTGGAATAACACCCCAGAAGTTCCGCTCCTTTTCGATGAGTATGAAGAGACGGACGGTCGCGCACTGATCTTCAACGTGCTCGAGTCAGGCGTCGAGAACTACCCGGAGCCTGACCATTCCGTGAAAGCGGGCATCCGTGATACCGCGGCCAGGAAAGCGGCCTCCATGGTAGTCAAGGCCTTCACCGATGCTGCCGAGTTGGGCGGTCAGGTGGATATGGCTGCGATTGAGCGTGCCTACGAAGTGGCGGTCGAAGGCGGTGTTACTGGAGTGGGCGCATGAAAAAGTGCCGGCTTCGCCTCACCGCGGACCTTCTTTTCGAGTTGTATGGGGCGTCCATCGTGTCCTTGACGGACAGCCTGGACGACATGGTCGAGCATGCAAGAGCATGCTTTCGATTTACCCGTGATACGGCCGCGATCCCCTTGGCGATAGAAAGCAAGGTGACCGTCAGCGCTTCCGGCGAGAAGGAGATCGCTTCAGTTTTCTGGAATGTGGTCAACGGCCACGGCGAAGGCGCCGAAGCCGTGAGCATTCAGCTGATCATTGACGTGACCTACCTGCTCAACGGGGAGGAAACCGAGACGATGGCTGACTACCTCATGGCGTTCATTGATCAGGCGGAGGCCAGCGGGTCGTTCACTTTGCGTACCAAGGCAAACCTGCGGGCGAAGGATGTTGAAGTCCTCACCCTGGAGACCCCCGACAGTCATGACCTGGTTCTTGCCAGGGCGATCGTCGAAGGTAGCCGGGTGTCGCATGCCGATGGTGAGGTGCAACGCCTCGCCGGTCAGATCAAGGCCAGCGGACAGGGCTTGTAGAGAAGCGGTAGATCCGGGGAGGCCTTCAAGGCCTCCCCGGCATCACAGAAATGGATGAGGTTGCCGTGCATTGACTCGGCGCGCTACGGGCGCGCGTGGTCAGGGCATGGACTGCCTGCGGCTTGTATGAGGCTCTGCCTCAGCCGCTACTGGAGCGTTTCCAGTCTTTCCGGAGAGAGTTATATGTCCAGCGAAATCGAATATCGGTACCAGCATTTCACCTTCGACGGCCAGCGCGCCTTCCAGAACTTCCATGCTCTTTCGATCGAGCAGGGCGCCGAAATGTTCTACCCCGACTACGGTCCTACACGGTGTGTAGTGGCTTTCGTCGAGGAAGGATCGAGCAACACCTTCGACGCAACTACCGGCAGGCCCTCGCGACACTGGGCGCTGCAGCACGTCGGGAGCCAGGGAACCGCGATGCAGCGGATCATCCGTGCCTCCGAGTATGTTGAGTCAGGCATGACCAAGCCCTTTGGGCGTGACCAAAAGGCGGAGAACTACATCTCGGCCTATCGCAAACGGATCAGCGAGGACCGCCCGCTGGAACAGCTGTTCCAGCAACTCCAGGGAAGCACTCTTGCCCTGGTGATCCAAAGCTTTCGCACTGACCGTGCGGAGCGCCAACCGTGGTGGCAGAAAGCTGTCAAGGCTGGTTGGGTCTACACCCCGCCATATAGGACCGATCCCACGGCGGTTCGTTTCATTGTCAGCGACATCGAGACCCTTGAGTGTGGGCTCTTGGCGCTCGAGGAAATCGGTAACGGCGTCTGCGGGACGATGGCGTCCTTCGGGATGTCCACGAGTATCAGCAGCGCCCTCGATAGGTTGAGTGGCGGTGAGCAGCTGTCGCTGCTTTGCGGCTGATCAAGTAGCAAACCTTTGCAAGGCCCGATCTTCCGGGCCTTGCATTTATCAACCCTTGCGGGCGCCGGTCGCCCATAGGGGGAGACATGCGTCCGCAGAAAACTTCTGCGGCGTGCGCGCAGAAGGAAACACAGAAGCGGCGCGCACGACCGCAAAGGAGTTTGTATGGAAGAAATACTGAAGATGGGCCTACCGGCCCTGTTGTTCCTAACCATCCCTGGATGGCTATACACCGCGTGCAAGCGGTGGGTGATGCAGGATGATGCGCCGGAAATGGGCATCACCGAGTTCCTACGCGTTGTCGTGCGGTCCATGTTCATCATGGCGTTCGGCACGGCCGTACTGGAGCTTTGTGGCGAGAAGGCTGGGCATGCCTTCTACGACGGTGTGAACCAGGCAGTGCTTGGCAACAGCGTCAATCCCATGTTCGCCGCACCGGATGTGGCGTGGCATGCCATGGAGTTTCTGGTCCTCGCGCCGATTGTGCTGGGTCTGGTTGCCGGATTGCTTCATGGTTTGGGAATTTCCGCTGATAAGTTACGGCAGCTAATTCCCTTGCCGGCGCTTTCGGCGAAGGATCAAGCTTGGGACCAGGCATTCGGTCTCGTCGCGGCTGATAAGAGGTCGATGGTGGTGGAGGTCCAGACCAAGAAGCAAAAGTTCTATGGGCGGTACGGAAAGAGTTCCTGTGTCAGCCGATCGGGCGGATATCGGGACATTTTTCTGAACGAGGTCTGGTTCATGGATCCGCAAGGGTTCGTTGCACCCGATCCCCTTGGTAGTAAGATGTTGATCAAGGGAAACCAGATTGAGAACGTCCGGTTTGTACCAATCATTGACTGAGGCTTCGCCCATGCACAAGAAAGATGACGAAACGTTACAGATTCGGGTTCTACCGAAGATGTGGCGTGGCAACGATGTGCAGGTCAGCCCTGAAGTCCTTGCCAGAGGCATTCGGATACCTGGCGCTAAGTACGACCCCAAGCAAGACCTGAGACATGCCTTCTCAAAGGTAGCGTTCATGTCCATGGCAAAGGATCAGACGAAAGGCCGGTAAGTGACATGGAAGGCAAGAAACAGGCGAAAGACGGCGTTGACTACAATCCCCCCGTTTGGAAGGGACCATCAACGCCAGTTCCCCGAGAAATGCGGGAGAACGGAGTCGATCTCAAGCGCTATGAGATTGATCCGAAGGACGTAGCCAAGTTCCCAGTCTTCGAAAACCAGAAGTAACACAGAACCCCGGCCTAGGCCGGGGTTCTGCTTTTGGGGTATTGACGCCGTCTCAGCAACATCCGAAGATGACGACGCCGGAAACGGCCGTGTCCTGTCCACGCGTGACAGGCATTCTTAGGCACGCGCTACCGCGCGGCCCGCGACTCGGAAAAACCCGGGATCGCCAACCTACCCAAGTTATGTCCGGAGCTTAGAGCGATGATCTGCGCGCGTACACGCGTGCGCTGCTGATCGCTTTACCGTGCGCTTTTGCGCACACCGCTGTCCGGAGCGACTCCGGTCTTTCCTTGTCCATCCCGGACTTTCACGTCATCGGTCTCACCGATAACGTCCACTAAGCATTCGCCACCGGCAACTCCTACGCCGATGGCGCGAGGTGTCGACTGGCGATTGAACCATTCACCAGGAGATGCCCCATGAATGCTGTTTCCCTTGCGGTCAACGAGTCCGCACTGTTCCAGAATCTGAAATTCGCTTTCAGCGCCGCATCGGTGCTTGGCGAGTTGTTGCAAAACGCCCGTCGTGCACAGGCGACAAAGATCGCGATCACCTTTGATGGTGGCACGCTCATCGTCACGGACGACGGGCACGGCGTGAGCAACCTGCAGGATCTGTTGACCGCCGCCGGCTCGGGGTGGAACGCGGAGCTTGCCGAAGCCGAAAATCCCTTCGGTCTTGGGTTTCTGGCGACGCTCTATTCTTCTTCAGCAATCGAGGTCTCATCTCGTTGCGCTGGTGACGATGAGGGCAAAGGATTCTCCGCCGAATCGGTTGCCCTGATCGAAGGAGCGCATGCCTCAATCAAGGTGGTTCAGATGGAGCCCGGCACCTGTATCAAGCTTCAAGGCTTCACTTTGCCGCGGTTCCATCCCACCTCTTCTGAGGATCGGGTGTCGGACCTCGGTAAGCGGCTTCAAAAGCTTGTCGAAGGGTTTGCCCTTCCGGTGACCTACAACGGAGCAGATCTCGATCGACCGTACGCGGAGGACGACAAGTCCTTTGTGCTGACGGAGGTCGGTCGAGTGGTGCTGAAGCTGGGGCATGTCAACAGCAGGACAAGGCTCTTCTTGCAAGGGCTTCCTGTGGGTAGTGATTGCGGCCACGAACCTTGCACGATCATTCATCTCAACAGCAGCTTTGTGGCGAAGTTGCCGGACAGAACTAGTCTCGTGGATGAGACAGGCGGGTGGCATCGGATCAGGAAGGCGATGAAGGACCTGGCTCGCGATCAACTCGCCGAGATCAAGTCATCCGTCAGTCCGGAGACCTTTGTCCTGACCTGGGCACATATCTGTCTAAGTTGGGATTGCACGGAGCTCCTCAATGACATTGATGTGGTGCCGGGCAATTGGTTCGTAGATTGGAAAGTGTCCCATCCGGGGCATTACCAATCCTGGGAGAGCCTGGAAGGGCTCCCCGGAGTTATCACGCGGGAACAGCTGACGTCCTCCAGAGTGTTCCGGCTTCCGGACATCGATTTTATGGAGGCACGTTGTTGGCTCGCCGCTTCAGGTGCCTATGCCTTCGAAAGGGATTTTCCACTGCATCTTGATCACTGGATGAACAAATTGATCCTGGACTGTGACAACGACAGCGATGGCGAAGAGTTGGTTGACATGCCTGCGTACGAGATCACCTTCGCAAAGGAACTCGGCTCGGCAAATCTCCGCTGCTGGAATGTTTGTCGACTCACCGTCGTAGAAGGACTTGCAATAAAGCGCAATGCCACAGGCGAGACCTTCGGCGTGAAAGCGGGTTTTGATATGGGAAAAAGTACGCTCTTCATCACTGAAGAGGCATCACCTTCATCGCACATTCGGTTGACCTGTGACTACGTCAACGGAGAGTCTGAATGTTGGGATGAGGGCGCTGAAGAAGAGGACGAATCTTTGCTGGAAAAAACAAAGGCAGAAATCCTGGCCACCGACCCTGTGCACCTGCTGACCATCATGCTGAAGTCGCATGCTGGTCTGGGCGTCAACGCCAAACTGGCGAACACCTCATTCACGGTCGTATTTGATGAGGAAGGCCGGTTCAAGGAAGTCAAGCTGTAAGAACTGCCAGGACGACAGCAGCCGCTGTGGTCCAGGTCATCTCTCAAACGCCGCCGGCGAACCCCGCCGCCGGCGCGGGTTCCCTGTGGCATGGACACAAGGAATCTTCATGAAAATTGCAATCGATAACTTCCGTGCCTTCCTGGCTACCAATCCAGCAGCGGTCACCGGAACCGCGGCCCTAGCCGAGGCGGTGAAGTCGCTGTTTCAGGGCTTCCAGGCATTTCCCTTCGAGGGGATAGACGTTGATGCATCCCACAGCGATCTAACCATCGTGGGAGTGAGTCGTCGTTTGCCGGACTATCGTCTCGAGGATGAGGTGAAGCCGTACGGAAAGCACGTTTCCTTCGACTCGGATGGCGACGAAATCACGGACATGATTTTTGCCATCGAGGACGTCGTATTCAACGCCTCCTTTTCGGCACCGGGATATAGCGACGATGGTGATATCCAGTTGGATGTTCACTTCGAACGCATTGACGACGCTGCCGAGCGCCGCAAGCGGTTGGCGGCCCTGATGGAGGAGGTGGTCGGTCTTGTCGCTGACCGTGTCTTGCAGTCGATTCCATCCACCTTGCCGCCGGCGGTTCTCGCCCAGGCACTGATCAAGAAGTTCGGTCCAGTCGAGGGACACGAGTTCGCCCAGAGCGTGCTCGCTGCCCAGGACAAGATCGAAACCCCCATTCACGCATAACAACAAGGGTCAACATGAACACCATGAAAAAGCCGTTGGCATGCCTGCATGCCTTCCTTGCTGCAAATCCCAAGTCGGGATCCAAGTCCGAGGAGTTGGTAAGCGCCGTCCTGGCGTTTGTCCAGGGATACCACTCCCTCAAGTTCGAGCGCTCTCAAGTGACACTGGGTGACATTTCGAAAATTGAGATCTCCGATTCCGGTCGCGAAATTGCGGATTGGCTCGAAGGTGACCTTGAACCTTTGGCGAGATACAGCTACGTCGATGGGGAATGCGCCAACGTCACCCGATTTGTTGCGAAAGTGGGACAGCTCGTGTTGACCGTTTGCCACATTACTCCGTGGTCGGGCAAGAACGAACCGGACCCCATGTGCCGGCTTGCGATCGACTTCCAGCGCATCGGAAATCGGTCCAAGTTCAACACTGCAGCAAGGCAGGCCGTAGAGAGACTCAACCATGACGTTTGTGCGGAATGTGTCAATCGCATCCCTGCACAGATGCCTGTGGCTACAGTTGCAGAAGCCGTAGCAAAGCGGTTCGGCCGTGCCACCGCGAAGTACATGGCCAAGGGCCTGCGATCTTCTTCGCGCAAGGCGTAGTCAGAAAACGGAGGCTGCCAATACACCGGCAGCTCTCCGTCAACCAGAGACACTCACCCCGGGCGGCATCACCGTCCGGGGTGACATCAGGGTGGTTACCCAGAACGCTGCGTGTGCGGCGTTTAGGGTAAGCGCCAATTGGTGCACGGACATATGACGCCGAGTGCGTCTTGTCGCTGTTGGAGCGTTTCCAACCTTTTCTACCCACCCTAACGGGGCAGCCCGTTACGGGGTTGCCTTGTTCATTGGAGATACGAGCATGGCGAATAACTACTCCACGGTCACGTTCCTGACGTTGATCCCCACGGCGGCCATCAATGCCCTTCACAAGCTTCTGCTTGAGCGGTTTGGGTACGAGTGCGCCCCTTCAGATCAAGGCACGGAGCCGATGACCTACATCTACTCCACCGATGCCAATTCGGATATCGAACTGGACGAAGAGGACATCGACGGTTTGACCGACAAAGAAAGGGATTGCCATTTGATGCAGCTTGCACTGGAGCAGCGAGATTTGCTGACGATGGAGGTCGTTGTCCAGGACATACTCGCTGGTATTCCTGAGTCCGAAATCCAGCACGTCGATGTCATGGCGAGCTACGTGTGCGACAAAGCACGACCGGGCGAACATGGTGGTTGGTCCCTGCGGATCAGTCGCGATCGCATCCAGTGCAAGGGAACGCATGGAATCTTCGAGGAGTGGGATAGCGAGACGGCCCACGTGCTCGACCTGGAGAAAATGTGCGAAGCGCTGTCCGGTCACCCGGATGCCGTGACCGCACAAGCGGTGGCCAGAATTTCCGATTACATCAGCAATCATCCGGCGGTGGAGTACGGAGAGGGAGAGCACCCTGTCGTAGTGACTTCTCCTGTGGATGGATTCCTTGCGGCATTGAAGGTCGCTTACCCGGTATTTGGGGAGAAACTCGACCATCCGCAGCTCCGCTCCATCCTGAATGGGTGGAACGGCAAAGTGGAGGGTGGAGCCACCTGGATTGAACTGGAGTGTGTCGTCGGAGCGGCAACAGTACCGCTGACCATTCTTGGAGATCTAGGACTGACTGGAAAGCAGCTGTCCTTCAACCGTTGGATGGCTGACAACTACAAGACCTTCTTCTGCACTCAAGCGCAGTAGAGACAACCACTATCCCTGGCAGATATTTCTGCCAGGGGTTCTTCTCCCTCACGGGCTCACCGCCCGCACGGGCAAAGGAGATTGCATGAACTACTACCTGGAAAACCGCCGTGGTGGCAACCGGGCATACCACGTAACGACCGGCACCGGTAAGGTGCAGTGCCGCTACGGCGTCATTGGCAACAACATCAGGCTGGCCCCGGCGATTGATCTCAAGGGGAAGTTTGCAGAGGATGTTGCCAAGGAGATTCAGTCGAAGAAGCTATCCAACAGTGGTGGGTATGACTTCGTTCAGAAGTCACCCTTCTCACTGGATCAGCTCAGTCCAGACGTCGTGTCCTTCAAAATGGATACGACAAGGTTCCCTGAGCTCTATCTGCTGCTCAAGCAGGTGAGTACATGGCAGAAGGTGGATTCCTTTGAGACGCTTGATCTCAGTGGCGTCTTCACGTTGGCCATGAACAGAGAGAAGCACCGGCTGCAGATAGGCCGGGCCAGGGACTTCACTGATCGCGCGATCGATGTACTTACACCGGTGGTCTCAGCGGCTGGTAATGGCAATGATGTTTTGTACATGCACCAGTCGGATAGCCGGGCACCCTACATTGCAGCGCTTGCGATGGCGGGATTTGCAGAGGTTCTGTGGTATTTCCCCGAGGGTAAGGATTGGGGAATCAATGGCCCAGAACACGTATCAGGTCGAGCGTCATCCGCATATCAAAGGCTTTGCAGCAAGGCACTGGGCATGGAAGGCCGTGAGCGCCTCCTTGAGGTACTAGGCCTTGTTGAGCGAAAGCCGCGGTTGCTTGATCACTTATGGAGTGCTCCTTTGACCACCTGTTCGGTGCCTCACAGGGCGCTTCTGATGTAAAACCATGCCGGCGAAGACCTCACGTCTTCGCCGGCATGGCTCCATCAGCGGTTGACAGGAACCTTCCTCGAGCTGCACTATTTGACTGCCGGAAACGGCCGTGTCCTGTCCACGCGTGACAGGCATTCCTAGGCACGCGCTACCGCGCGGCCCGCGACTCGGAAAAACCCGGGATCGCCACGACACCCAAGTTACGCCCAGAAGCCTGAGAGCGATGTGCTGTGCGCGCCGAAAGCGCGTTCAGTCGATCGTTTTCACGTGTGCCTTGTGCACACACGCTATCCGGAGCGTTTCCGGTTCTTTCAGCCCCTTGGGCGCGCATAGACGCCCTTACGGGCCTCCGTGCGTTTACGTGTGGAGGTTCGCCATGTTCAAAGCAATTCAGCGGATGCTGTTGCCCGTCTCCGACCCGATTGCGTATATCGAGTTGTTGGCTCAGCAGCGCGAAGTCAAACGGCAGTCTCGTCGGCTACATACTGTTGCCATCGGGAAACTCCGAGAACTGATCCTCAAGTTCGGCAAGTCCGAGCAGTTGGACATGTTCAGCCAACCCGGCCTCCAGCCGGTGTTCACTCCCGTAGGCCAAACGGCCGACGCGGGGATCATCGAGATCGCGACGACCTGGTCCGACAGGGAGATCACGGCTCTCTGTGATGGTCTGGTCTCGTCGGCCCTTGAGGGCTTGCGGGACAATAAATCCATCCGGACACGGCGGGAACTCTTCGAATGGATGGCGCCGGCAGCTGATGCTGACGTACCGTTTTCGTTCGAAAGCTGCTGTGCGGTGGCAGGCTTCAATCCGGAGAATATCCGGATGTTCGTCGGCAAGGCGTACAGGGAAGAGATTCTGGAGTACGTGGCGGCCGATGAGGCTCTCGTGGAAGAAGCTGCGTATCAACGCGGTTTTGCTTTCGCATAACACACCCCTTGGGGACCTTCCCCATCGGGGAGGTTCCCTCTTGTTTCCAACAGGAGAGAAATGATGCAATTCATCACGAAAAGCGCGCAGGTCTTCGGCCCGAACAGGCCCGACGTTCAGATTCCGGCGATGGCCCACGAGGCCGATTCCGAAGCGCTCAGCTTCATCCCGAAGCTGGATCAGAACTACACGTTCGAGCGTGACCGACTCACCGTGGTCACTTCCTTTCTTCAGACCGCTTGGTCTGAAGGGGCGCGCGAAGGGCTCCAGCTCATCGGACCGACCGGATCGGGCAAGACTTCGCTCATCGAGCAGGTGTGTGCCCGTCTGGACGTACCGTGCATGTCGATCACCGCTCACGAGCGGCTCGAAGTGCCGGAGCTGATCTCGACTGTCGTTGCGGTCAACGGTTCGACCCTCACGGTCGATGGTCCGTTGACCCAGGCGATGCGCGAGGGCTACGTGTTCGTGCTCAACGAGATTGATCTCGTAGAGTCCGGCACGCTCACAGGTCTCAACGACATCCTCGAGAGAGGGTTTGTCGTGGTGCCTGGCACTGGCGAGTTGGTGCGCGCAGTACCTGGCTTCGCCTTCGTGGCCACCAGCAACACCGGTGGTGGCGGTGACGAGACGGGGATGTATGCCGGCACCAAGGTGCTGAACCTGGCCTTCAGGGACCGTTTCATCAAGCTCAACGTCGACTATCCGGAAAAGGATGTCGAGGTAGGTTTGCTGGGTCGCATCTTCAGTGACATGGATGCTCGTGTCCTCGAAGGATTTGTCGACGTTGCACGGATGGTGCGCGAAGCGTTCATGGCCGGCACCGGCATGGATGTGACGTTCTCCACCCGCACGCTGATCCGCTGGGTTCGGCTGTCTGCGCAGTTTGCGGGCATGCAGGGGCGAGGTGTCAGCCCGGTGCACTACGCACTGGATCTGGCGCTGGCCAATGGCACCAGCGAAGCGATTTCCGAGAGTCTGCATGCGATCGTGCAGCAGGTGATCGGTGTCGAGCGCAACGTTCCGCAGGCCGCATGACATGAAGCGCTTCTACAAGCGTGACCTGTCATCGAGCGGAGGTATCGATGAGGAAGCCTCGATCAGCATCGAGAGTGATGCGGTCACCGTGGCTATTCGAAACACCGCCACCCGTAGCAAAGGCAAGCCCATTCGTATTCCCCTGAAGCTCTGCAAAGGGGAGTCTCCTGAACTGGAGGCGCGTGCGCAGGCCATGAAGCTGCAGGCGGAGGGATTCATCTACACGCGAGACAATGGCGCGGTGTCCAGCACGGACAATCAAGCCATGTTGTACGTCATCGTTCGCAAGGGAAGTATTCCGGACGCGATTGAATACGTCACGGGGTACGAGTTGCCGCCAGGGGTTGCTGTCAACCGGTTACCAGGCGGTGGCGTGAGGGTTCGTGATCCATCTTCCCAGGAGCTTCTCTTGGTGGATGGACAGGACAGCTCATCCGTCGTGCTGATGAACTCCCCACTCGTGGCCGTCGCCATGCTCCTCTGCAAAGAGGGTTTGGCGGAGATTGCCCACGAAACTGCTCCCGGCCCTGCCGGTACACGAACCGTCGAACCCAGTGCGCTGTATGGCCTGGCGCAGACCATCGATAAAGGATTGAACGAGTTCCTCATGGACAAGGGAATCATGCCACCCGGCGTGGTGAACACCCAATCCGTGACTCGCGCCGTCCTTATGTAGTCCATCAACCATCCCCACCGGGGCGTATCGCCCCGACAGGGGAGGTGCGTCTCGGTCTTGGGGAAACCAGGAGAGAGACAGATGAACATTCAGAACAGCAACATCACCGCGCTGGACGCGGTGGTGCTCGTCCAGGTCGACATCCGCGCGTCGGATTTGTCGGGAAAGGTCGAGCGCGCCAGGGATTTGCCGACGGAGAACATGCCGCCGGCGAATCTGGTATCAGCAGGTGTACGGCACTTCTGCGATCCGTCGCTGAAGACGCCGTTCAATACCTTGCGCAAGGCCGCGGAACGGGCCTGTGCCGAGGTGGGCTTTCCCCTGCTGAAGGGGTGGGCCATTCCCAAGGAACGGGCGGCTGCTTTGGATACAACGCTGCGCGGTTTGGCAGCGGAGTTCAACACCAAAGCGGACGACCTGGTCCGCCATCTGCCCACGGCCTACCGCGAGTGGGAAGAGGCTAATCCGGGCTGGGAAACGCTGTTGCAGCGTGACCGTCCCGATCCCTCGTCGATCCGAGCGCGGTATCGCTTTCGGCATGTGCTGTATCGCATGCGGCCGGCGGCGGACGATATCGATGATCCCTTGAATGAGGGGCTCGGCATTACCCGTGGATCACTGTTGGAGGCGATTCTCGACGACGTGTCCGGAAAGTCCTGCGATCTGCTCGAAAAGTTCTTCGATAGCCGGTCTCAGGTCAATGGTCGTGTCATGACCACGATCGGACTGTTGGCGAAGAAGCTCCACAGCTTCGCGATGGTGGATCCACTGGTGATTCCAGTGGCATCCATGATCGGCGAGGTGATCTCCTCGATCGGGCACACCAACAGCATGTTGGGTGTGACCGAAACGAGCGCGTTGCGGGGTCTGCTGCAGGTCATGTCTGACCCGCAGAAGCTCCGAAACCACGGTCTGCGTCGCTCTCAAGGCGAAAGCATCACCGTCGACGAAGTGCCGCTGGAAGAGGCTGATGCCGAATCCGCTGCTGATATCAACCTGGAGCAGGTGGTCGCAATGCCACCGATTCCGGTGCCGCCGCGCACTCTCTCTGCCGTCCTCATGTAAGTAAGGAGAGTGAAATGGGAAATCGTGCACAGGGGATCTTCGGATCCCTTCCAATCCTGGCGGTGGCCTTTGGTCGCCGTCACGGCATCGAAGTACGCATCGGCGGAAACCAGGCGTACACCACCGGCAAGCTGATTCAGTTACCGGCCATGCCTCTGGAATGCGATGAGCGTCTGGAGACGATGACACTGGGTTATCTGTTCCACGAAACAGGGCATCTGGAATTCACCGACCTCGGTGAGTTCCAGAAGCCCGGAACTCCCTTCCTGCGTAACCTCCTCAACACAGTGGAGGACGTTCGAATGGAGGCCGCCCGCAACGCTACCTATCCGGGTTCGTCCCGGTCGTTGGCGAAGTTGGCGGGTGTCGTGGCCAGGGAAGGCGGGTTTGGGTCTGCTGAGGGAATTGCCAAAGCCGAACCACAGGATGTGCTGATGTACGGCGTCCTGACCAAGCTTCGCTCTGAGGTGCTTGGGCAGCCACTTGGCGATGTTCCAGCCTTGTGGTGGTCCAGGCTCACGGATCTGCTCGGTACGGCGTCCACCATCAAGCTCGAGGTGCTTCTCGGACAGATGGATAGCCTCGACACGACGGCTGATGCGCTCGCTTTGGCGATACGCATTCAGACGCTCGTGGAAGAGGCAGCAAAGGAGCCGCCGGAGGAGAAGCCCGAAGACCAGCCGCAGGATCAGCCGCAGGATCAGCAACAAGATCAGCAGCAGGATCAGCAGCAGGGCCCGGGCCAGTCGGGGGAGTCGCAGGATGACGGTCTGTCGCAAGACGGATCTGCATCCGGCGATCAGCAAGGAGGCGATGAACCGCAAGGTGATTCGCAGTCCGGCGACCCCACGGGCGATAGCCAGGACCAGAGCCAACCCTCGTCGCAAGACGGCGGTAACGGCACTGGTGCGGGTGACTCCCAGCCCAAGGGCGGCAAGGGTCCTGATCAGGCGAGCAATTCGCAGCACCAAGGCCCGGCACCCGACAGGCAGGCACTGAAGCAGGCACTGGAGGCATTAGCTGATCAGTTCACGGACACCGATCTGGGTGACGTGCTGGGCAAGCAGATGGCCGGCGCGGCGGAAGATGGACTCCGTGAAGAAGCGGAGGCCAATAACGGCCAACGGCAATCACCAGCATCAACACTCAGTGTCTCCAAGAGCCGAGTGCAGGGGCAGGGTGAAATGTCCGAGGTACTGGGGCAATCCCAGCAGCTCCGGACGCGCCTGGCGGCCGCCATGGATGCCAAGGCCCGGGAGAAGGTGACGCATCGCCAGCAAGGGGCGCGTATGGATACCTCTCGGGTACATCGGTTGTTCACCGGCGACACGCGCGTGTTCGTCCGCAAGGAGTTCAAGCGCAAGGTGAACACGGCCGTCCAGATCCTTCTGGATAAATCGAGCTCTATGGGTGGCAACACCATGGTCCTTGCTCGACAGGCAGCACTGGCCGCGTCCATCGGTATCGGACAAATCCAGGGGTGCAAGGTGGCGGCTGCAGCGTTCCCTCAAGTCGAGATCCTCAAGGAGTTTGATGAACAGGCGCGCGGTGCAGCGGGTCGCTTTCAGATCTCCTCAAACGGTGGAACGCCGCTGGGCGAGGCCATGATTTGGGCAGCTTCGCAACTGGCGCCTCGGCGCGAGGAGCGCAAGATGCTCATCGTGGTGACCGATGGTGAACCCAACGATGTCGCGATGGTTCGTCGACTGGTGGGGTTGTACCAGAAGTCGGGCGTCGAGGTGATCGGCGTGGGGATTGGGTGCGATCAAGTGAAAGTGCTGTATCCAGTCTCGACCGTCATCAACGGCATTGATGAACTAGCCGGCGCCCTATTTGGCGTCATCAACAAGAGGTTGAGGAACGCAGCATGAGCCATCAGTACAAGCTAGACGCAAAGGAGGTAGCGTCCCGAGCGAAAGGAAAGTGGGATGCGATTTACGCCTCCCTCGCGCCGATCCTTGTGGACGCTATGGCTCACCCTGGACGACATGGGCCTTGTCCCATTCACGGAGGCACGGACGGCTTCCGGTTGCACAAGTATGCCGACAATGGTGCCGGCATTTGTAACAGCTGCCCCGAGTTCAATAACGGTGGCACGAAGAAGTGGATGGACGGCTTGAGCATCCTCATGTGGATCAACGGGAGTCGATTCCCGGAGATGCTGGAGGATGTCGCAAGGATCGTGGCACCTGATCTCTTGCGCGAGGATCGCCGATACACGGCGCCTCGTCTGGCCACTCCTCCGAAGTATGTCCCGCCGCCGAGGACCGAAGCCATGATCAAAGATGATCGTGACGTCGTTCAGCGGATGCGGGAGGTCTGGGGCAAGGCGATTCCGATCTCCGCACCCGAGGCTGAGGTGGGTAGGCGGTACTTCGAGGCGCGCGGTCTTCCTGTTCCGTCCATCAAGGACGGACTGGATAACGAGCTCCGATTCGTGCCGTCGCTTTACTACCGCGACAAAGACGGGAAGGTGGATCACTTCCCCGCTATTGTTGCGATGGTGCGGAATGCGGAGGGCAATGCCCGTGCGATCCACCGCATTTATCTGGCTCGTGATGGTCGAGGCAAGGCACCTGTTGCCGAGTCGAAGAAACTGATGGCAAAGCCCGATGTGGTGAGCCTTCATACGTGCGCTGTTCGGCTCGGTCCACCTTCCAAGGTGATAGCCGTAGCTGAGGGGATCGAAACCGCACTTGCGGTACGAGCTTTCACGGGGTTTTCCTGCTGGGCAACGGTCAACTCAACGCTGATGCGTTTGTTTTTGCCGCCGGCGGGTACCACGGCAGTTCATATCTTCGGTGATCTTGATCGAAGCGAAGAGGGCGCTCGCGCCACCCATGACCTGGGAGAGGAGCTGAAGTCACGCGGGTTCCAGATTCGGGCGGATCTTCCGCCAGGACCTATCCCCGTGGGGCAGAAGAGCCTCGATTGGCTCGATGTGTACCAGCGGTATGGTGCAGCAGCCATTGACCAGGTAGGTTCCCTTCGAGCGGCGTTGGCCAAACGAAAGGTGATTCCATTTCCAATCGGCTCACGCCGAGCGGGATAACCACGAAGCAAAGCAAAACCCCGCGAGATTCATTCTCGCGGGGTTTTTTGCTTTCTGGTGATCGCTACCCCGTGCGTGCCAAGGTAGCCGCCGCAATACGATCGAGGGACTTGGACAGCGAAACGTTCAGGCGCTCCTGTCGCGCGCAGAAAGTACGGAAGGCAACAACGCAGGCTTCCATCATGCACCCGGCGCCAAACACCGAAATCTCATGAAATGCTTCATAGAAATCAGGGTCGTGCGCGTGACTGCCCGAGTCCTCGCTGTCATGAAGGTACTCATGAAGCAAAAGGTGGACAAGCTGACCAAAGCCTTGCAGTCCATCTTTGGCAGCTTTCTCCACGACATGATCTGCGAAAGCAATGTAGGTCTCGGCATCGGTCCATGCAGAACTATGGGTTGAACGACCGATGCGAATCTCGCGAAGTTTGAGTGGTAGACCATCTTGACGCGAAGGGTGAGTCGTGCAAACGGCACGCCTTACGTATGAATCAGCTGCATTCAGTGCGTTGACGATCGCCTTTTGCGTAGGTGTCAATTCACTGGAAGGGATACAGGAGGATTGCAGCTGCTTGAACGCCGGGGCTTGTGCAAGGTCCTCGTAAACCTCTGTGTCAGCAAGAAGGCGAGAGGCTTGCCACAGGTTGCCAAGGCCTACCCGGTTCAAGTTCAATCGGTGCAGGAGGATAGACTTGAATTCGTATACCGTCGACGCTCCGAACCTTGCAAGCGTCTGTTCAGTAAGCACTACACCGTGTCCATCGCGGATAATGGTTTCAGCAACGCGGTTCCCCTTCTCTGCGACAGAAAGGAAGACCTTCCACTTGGCCATCTGCTTCAAGCTCATGTGCCGGCCGTTCGTAAGCGAGAACAGCGGTAGATTGAAATTGGCTACGTGGCTGGCGTCTGCGGTCTGAGCTGCCAAGAAGTCACGATCTTCGTCGCTGAGCCGTGTAGTAGACGTTTTTTTGGTCTTCTCACCTGAAAGTTCGTTGCAGAGCACACGCACCTTTTTCCAGAGCGAGCATTCTTGCTGCAGGATGTCATTGCGAGCGAAGTTGACTTTGAAGGGGGAAGCCGACTTGGAGACAAGCACGCCGCCGACACCCATCATCGAAGCGTTGTATTCGCGTACGAAAAAGCCTTGGCTGTACACCTTGAGTGTTTTGGTGTCAGCAGTGCGCAACCAGAAGTCGTCGGTCTCGCGGGTCCACTTTTCGTCGACGGGTGCCTTGTTGATGATCTTCCCGTTCAACGACACTTCAAGCGTCGCGTAGCGGCACAACAACTCCAGTTCACGCGTGACCTCATTCAGTTCGACGTGGGAGAGGGCATCGTAAAAGGTTCCTTCGATACGAAGTCCGGGTTGGTCCTCGTCGTGGTATGCAAGGTCATAGTTCAGACCCTTGTTGCGGATGTCGACATCGAGCGAGAACGTACGGGTTCTCCACCTTGTCTGTGCAAAATTCCAGAGTTGGCTCCGACCCATACCGAACTGACCATGAGCTCGGGACTTGTCGTCATGCACAAAGCCGAACTGACCGAAAACACGGATGATATCCATCCGGTTTGCGATGCCACAGCCGTCGTCTGCGATGACCAGAGTCGTCGGGGTGATTTCGATGTCGACGCGCAAGCTGCCGCTGTCCAGTGAATTCGCGACCGCCTCAAGGATACCTTTACCAAGGGTCCCGGCCTGACTCTTCACAAGGTGCGTGATGATGTGATTCGAGACGGTGAACTGATGCGTCTCAAGGTTTTCTTCATCGCATGAGGAGAGAGGGGTATCGTTCTGGTTGGTCATGGCGAATCGCTCGGCGGCTGTGGAACCACCAAGCTAAATCACCGCGAAACTGTGGCAAGCGGACAAGAACGAAAGTAGTCAACATCTCGAAATTGATGACGGGTGCGCGTCAATCATGGACGATCAATATGCATAGCAGCCAAAGCCAAATTGAAAGCCAGGGAGGGATGAAGCGAAACTAGGCGGCAATGGCCTTGAGAGATCGACTCGCAAGGAATGCTGAATGATCGGCGCGGTATCGTGCCGTGATCGCTTGCATACGCAGTGCATCGGCACGAGCCAGTCCTTTGACTCTCATCTCGTGCACATGGGCCTCACGTGAGCGACGATTCATACACTCGTGGTGCTCGATCTTGAAAACAGAAGAAAGAGTTCGTGTACGAAACGGAGTTCGCTGGTAATCAGTGTGAAACCAACCAAGGTTACCTGCACATTCGATAGCGATCTGAGCGTTATCCGAGGAGAAGGCGAGGTTCATGCAGCTGAGGTGGTAAATAGTTTCTATCTCGCGGGCCAGCAAATCGTACTCAGTGGCAAGGAGCGGCCGTTTCAAAACTGAAGTCCGGGCCCGAGATTCGAGCCACAATTGATCGTGTTCATCGATCGCGTGCGATTGGGAGGCAACAAGTATTGCCGCATCACCGTGGGATAGGTGTCGATTTCGGGTGAGCGAAGCCACCAGGGCTTCACGTGACAGGGGGGTTGATCTTGAGAACCCGTTCGCATCGTACCAGCGGATATGTTCAACCGTTCCGTGTTGATCGTAGGCGAATCGAGGCCTTCTGAAGAGGTGAGCCTCGTCGGCCGCAGTCATGCGCATGTTCACTGCCTGCATGCCAAGGCTGAGCGCTGACATTGCTCGACACATCAGCAACTCAACGATTACGAGATGTCCGTTGTAGGCTTCAACACCGGATGGAAGATCGGGCATCGAAGGATAATGGAACCGAATCGGGAATCGAGAACCGAAGCAGGTCTTTAGAGAGCCTGGCGCCGATTTGACATTAGGGTTCAAGCTGCCTTCCTCAGAATGTCTGTTGCCGGGCTTGGTTCAGAACGACAAGGTGCCTCCAGGGGCAAAATGTGGCGCAAGCCATCAAAAGTGAGCCTGCTACCATCAGCAATACCTTGAAGAAGGGTCGATCGGTACACATCTGATATGGCGGTGCAGCGTGTGAGAATTGACACCAACTGTCGAGGCGCCAGTTCCGACCCGGATCGCCCAACATCCGCCTTAAACACCGGTATCAGTCCGACAGCCAAAATCGAAGCTATCGTCGCCCAAATGACAATGGCTGGCATTGGGTCGGACGCAGTTGGATGAACAATGAGTGTGGTTAGAAGGGTGACTCCTGTGATGATCGTCAATGCAATCAGGAGTGCTGCACCAAAGCGAAAGCTCTGGGTCTTGCAGCTATTCACTGACTGACAATAGTCATCGATGACGGAGTTGACTAAGAGGAGCTCTTGCAGTCGGTCAGCTGAGCCAACCGGGGAGAATCGAGATGGTTCGTGCATGGGTACAACTGGTCGTTCTGTGGATTGGATAACATTCTGGGGATGCACGGCGTACATTGCTGTGACGCCGGTCACGAGGTCCATAGGAGGCATGTGCTATTGCGAATATTTCTTCGCCAGAGCGCTCGGCCGATAGAGGAGCGGTAGAGGTGTTACCTCGGATTCGAATGCCTCGCTTCGACCGGCGAGATGTACGGCGCCACGCGTTGCTGAATAAAGCGCAGCAGATCAGACGGCGGAATGTCGTGGAACGTCTTCGATGCTTGTCGGATAGCAAGTGCAAGCATGTCACCCAGGGTGTCAACCTCGCTGATCGGGATGCCAACCAGCGGCACATCCTTGTCCGCCATCGACATGTACAGCTTGTTTTGCTGGTTCTCGATCTTGAGCCACTTCCCCTTTGTTGGCCCATGATTCTTGAAGTGTGCACCTGGCGCCCAGCCATGCAGCACAGCAATGAACTCCAGAAGCTCCTTGCGCATCATGTCGAAGACGATTTTCTTCGTCCAGACATAGGCCTTCTGAGCGTCAGGATTGGCCGGCGCCATCTCGACGCGAAGTGTCGGGTGACCCTGCCGTGAGTCGAGCGCTTCTATGCACAGCGCAGCGCGGCCACCGTAGGCGCGTGCCTGTGGTCGGTTGTCGCGCTCGTCGGAGCGTGGGTTGTCCTGAGAGGAGTTCGCGTGCTGATCGTCGTGATTGGCATACCCATTATCCTCGTCGACACGAGCACGTTGAGATGGCGCTGCGCCATGGGAGGGTTGGTGCGACTGTGAACGCGTGCCTCGATCATTGGAGCGGGAACCGTTCCCTCGCGAATGAGGAACACCTTCGTATCCGGCGTCACCACCGCTTTCAGGGGGCAATTCCGAAGCAGCGCTATGCCCCGGCGGGGTGCTCTCGCCACGGGCGACCAGAACCTTTGCACTGTGGATGGCCGCTTTGAGTGTCGCCTCGGCAACGGGCCTCTCAGGGCCGTCATTGTGGATGGTCTTCAGCGCCGTCATCAAGGCGACACGCCCGGTATCGCGCAGGAGTGTGTCCAGCTCCGGCTTGGTCAAGCTCAGATCAAGTCGGTGGCCGGCGAGGAAGTCGTTCACGGCCGCTAAGGTGTTCGGTTCGACAAATGGCACGCCGTGGGCCGCTGGCGGCTTATCCGCTGCCGCGCGCACGCCACTCTGGAACAAGTCGCGCGCGGTCTTCAGGCGACTCTTGAGGAAGTCGGTGGCTCGCTGACGATTTTGTCCGCCGCCATGAATGGCGATGAGGGCGCGTGCCAACTCGACACGCTGGACTTGTTCCTTGAGAAGTAGGAACTCGCTCGGGGTAAGCGCAGTTCCCACCCTGTAATCGACAAGCAACGTGTTGAACTGCGCGAGGTTCTGTGGTTCGACGAAGCCACCGGCTTGCGCCGGCGCCTCTTGCCTTTGATTCGGATGGACGGACATAGGAAATCTCCACTCAGAGATTTCGTTTCTACGGCAAGTCCGGATTCGCGCAAGAGGGCCGGAGGACAGGATCACCTAGCGGAGATGGGCGACCTCAAGGGTGTCCAGGAGCAGGAGGATGAGGATGATAAACCCCGCGATGATCGCCACGAATCGCCAGGTAGACGCAGAAGAAGACTTGCGGTTCAGGTCCCGTCCTGCAAGGGCATTGTCCATCATGGACTTTGCAAGAGCTTCCTCTGACACCACCGCAGCGGGTCGGGCCGCAGCAACCACGGCGGCTCGTAGACGTTCGATGTCTCGAGCAACAAGCGGACGATCCATTTTCCAGAGGCAATCAAAAAAGAACTGCCTCTGAAGGTATATCGCAAGGGCAGACTCATCCCGCCCGCTCGCGAGTGACATGAATTCCGAGCCAAGAAGGGGGGTCTCGTACAGGCACCGGTTAAAGGGCATGCCAGCAAAGAAAGCGCTGGGGTCGGTTGATTGCAAGCTCTTCAATTCGTCGATATCAAACACTTCGCGGCAAGCGAAAACCGCGGCCCGTATGGCTGGAAACGGTGGCAAGTCGTCCAGCGATTCACAGGGGTAACAAAGGATCGTCAGCAACAAGATGATGCGGTAATACGGGGAACCGGATGCATCGCAATTCGCATGGGGGTGCCAGTGAATGAGAAGGGGTCCGATATCGATGCCGGAGTACGTGGTGGCTGGAGAACGCGTGTCATTCCAGACGCACAAGAACTCTGCTAGGGCTTCAGCAGTCTCAGCGTCAGGAGGCAACGTCTGCAACAGGTCGAAAAGATATTCATGCATCTGGGCCCGGAGGGCGCCCGATGCATAGAAGCGTCGTGTATCGAACAATTCACCGATCGCCTGGTTCTCACTGAGCGCCTGAAAAATGCCAGGCCATGCCTTGTCAGGCACCTTGGCTGCAGGCCCACGTCGTGCCAGCACATCTGCCAGGCCCTCGGGGGTAAATCGAGGATTGGAGAAGAGACCATCGATCTGGAATGGGTCAGCTTCGGCCAGCAGATCGGCCGCCTGATCGAGATCCATAACCGTGCCGCCCCAGCCTGTAGCGCGAACGTACGGGTTGCTGAGGACCGCGACACGATGTTGGGGGGCCAGTGCACGGTCAAACACGGCTCGAACGGCCGGAGGATGGAAACCGTAGGAGGCGATGGCCATGTCCGTGAGCGGGTCGGCTCTTTGGGCAAGCAACATCTCCGTTTCAGCGAGATCGGGCCGGCGCGGGTCCGTCGACAACTCCCTCAATTGGTCGATCGCATAGTCGCCATCGCGGAGTCGAAGGAGGTACGCGATGGTTCCTCCGCGGTGCTTCTGATGGCGCATAGGGTCTCCAAAAAATTGAGCAGAAATCACAAAAAAGTCGGTTCTGGGACATTTTTACCCGGCCAACCCCCCTTCAAGCACGTTTCTCAGGCCAAGGTCACCCCTTGACCGGCCATACGATAGGTGGGTGAACGAATATCCCCAAAATTTGAGTTCGCACCGAGTCGCGTTAGTTCGCGCCAAGGTGCGAAGTGAGCAGGGATCACGTGCTGAGAACCAGCTACGAAACCCGCTCCCATCCAAGTCAATCGTCTATAGGAACAGCTGCATGAAAAAATCTGCCATGACACTTGCGTTGAGCCTTGCACTGGTCACCGCATCGGTACATGCGATGGCCCGGGTCGATCACGTCCTGCTCGTCAGCGATGTCGTCAATGTGACGGTCAACGCCGACGGTAGTTCAACGACAGACCGCACAGAGTTGCTGAAGGCCATGGACGTTTCAGGAGCGCGGGCACTGCAAAGCATGTGGCTTCCCTTCAATGGAACCAGACAATCCGTTTTGACGGCTGCAGCGAGCGTAGCCTTCCCCGATGACACGTTTGTGCAGGTAGCGGCGAAAGATATCGTTATTTCCCCCATGATTTCAATAAGTAAGGCGCCGGATTACCAGCAAGTCAAGCGCATGCAGGTCAAGTTTCCGCCGCTGACGGCGGGCGCCGTCGTATCCATCCATACCGTTGTCAAAGATGACCATCCGTTTCTCCCTGGTGGCAACTACAGCTTTTTCCAGGTGGATCCCCGCACCATGCCCCTTGGTGAAGTCAGTTATACGCTAACGGCCCCGGAACAGATGCACCTGAATGTGCAGGCCAATGCGGTCAAGGGAGGGGTAACCCGTATCGGTGCCTTGCAGAAGTGGAGCTTCACCGCGGAGAAACTGCCGGCGCTCTACAACGTCGCGTCGCAATCCGAACGACTGGCCAAGAGTCCCTACATCCTGGTCTCGCAAAACCGGACGCCGGACGCCATGGCCCGCAGCTACCTACAGAGGATATTGCCGGCCGAACACGTCTCGCTTGAGCTGCAACACCTCGCGGATACGATCGGGAAAGGGTCTGTGGAGCCGGCCACGTTGATGGCCCGATACTACGCATGGATCAACGCCCACATGCGGTTGATCGACATTCCGTTGAACATGGGGGACGAGCAACCACGCAAGGCTGAGGACATCGTCCTTTCCGGCTACGGAACGGCAGAAGACAGGGCGATTGTCTTGCAGGCGCTGATGAGGGCGAAAGCCATAGCGACCGATGTCGTCATTGTTCCGACTGTTCCGATGACCTGGTCAGGCATGCTCCCGGCCGTCCCGGCCTTCTATAACCGCGTCCTGCTCACCGAACAGAACGGCCAGCATCCCCTGGATATCGGCAATCCGGTACTCGCCATGGGAACGTTCGATCCCCGGGACAAGGGCAAATTCGGGATCCGCATTGGCCCGAACGGGGGTGTGGGGGTCATGCAGGTGCCGGAGTATTCAGCAGGAAAGTCCGAAAGTGCTGTATCCACAAACATCGAGCTCGAAGTTGACGGCTCGATGGAAGGGGCATCGACGATTGCCGACTATGGTGACCTGGCGACCATCGATCGCGAGCAGGTGTCCACCCTGCAGCCGCTGGAGCTGCGCGCGGCACTCACGCGCCACGCACCGTCCGGGATGACCATTGGGATAACCAGGGTCGACAGTGCCTACACGCCGGATAGCCGCTTCCTGATCACGGGTAACTTCACGCTCAAAGGCGCGCACCCCGCCGCCGGCGGCTACACGATGGACGTGCCGCGCGTTTTCACGAGCCTGTCGCCGATGGACGCTTTCGCCAATGCGCAAGGGCCGGGCCTCTGTCAGGACACCCTCCGGGAAGAAGACACGGCGATGCATAGCGTCGCGGGTTATCCGTTCCTGCCGGTCAAGGATGTCCACGTGACCGGACCGCTCGGTGTCGGCAGCTACACAGCCACCTACGAGGTGAATAACGCGACGCACATGATGCTCGTCAAGCGCCGGATCGACTTGAATGTCGGTCCGTTGACCTGTGACCACAATCAGCAGGCTGCCCTGGCCGGTCTTGCTGAGGCAGTCCGGAAGGACTTGGCCACACAAATCAACGTCTTGCGCTGAGGCCCGCGTCATGTCGAGAGAACCAAATCCCACGGAGCAAGCGCACAAGGAACTGGAGCTGGCCTTTAGTTTCATGAACCAGTCGCTCTTTGAAGGCATGCTGCCCGAGTGCCTGATCACGCTCCAGCGACATCGCGGCATCCACGGGCTTTTTTCTCCGCATCGGTTTATCCGCGAAGACGCGACCACGGTCCACGAGATCGCGATCAACCCCCAGACCTTTGCGATGGCCACGTTGCGCGAGGTGTTGTCGATCCTGGGACACGAGATGTGCCACCTCTGGGCGCACGTCACGGGCGTCCAGGGGCGTCGCGGGTACCACTCATCAGGGTGGGCGGATCAGATGGAGAAGATCGGCCTGATGCCGAGCTCCACCGGCAAGCCCGGCGGGAAGCGGACTGGCGAGAAGGTCCTGCACTACATCATCCCCGATGGGCCGTTCTACGTGGCAACCTCGGAGCTCATTGGCACCGGGTTCAACATCACCTGGCTCGATCGGGTCGCCGCGCCATGGGACATGATCGACGACGACATCAAGGCGGACCAGGAGATGGAACGCCGTCCACTGGGCGGAGCGCTGTTTGGCAAGGTGGGGCTGCTGGTCAACGGCAACGGACTGGAAGATGGTGCCGAGCCGATTGACCTGAGTGAATCGGATGCCGCCGGCGGTGGCGCTGGCGCTGGGGTCGGCGCCGATGCAGGGGACCCGGGTTCACCTGCCATGGGGGAACACAGTCCAGGCGAGCACGAAACCGTGGCGCAAGGGTATGCATCACGCATCCCGTCTGAAGAAATGACCACGTCCAGCGTGGACGATTTGCCACTCAACGGGTTGATGAACCATGCCGCCGCCGAGAACCAGTATTGGCCGGCAGCCGAGTCGACGACCAGGCCGGTCATCCTGGATACCGGTTCCAAGGCAAGGACAGGTGAGAAGCCGGTGTCGATCCAACTCATCTCCGTCGCGGGGAACAATGAGCAGAAGAAGAGCCGGACCGACAAGGTCAAATTCAGCTGCCCGACGTGCAAGCTCAATGCGTGGGCCAAGGCATCGGCAGTCCTCGACTGCGGTACCTGCAAGGAACCCATGACAAGTGCCTCTCAAGCAGAGCCAGAGATCGCGGAAGCCGATCCAGAGAGTTGTGCGGCATGACTTCGCATGTGATGAAGCACCTCAAGGTCTACAAGACCGCGCGACTTGAGGTTCGTTGCGGATATGCCTTTGACTTCACCCTGATGCTGGGTCTGGTTGTGGCCGGTGTTTCCGTAGCGATTGGGTCCGCCGGCGTCAGTGGTCACATGTCGGATGAGATGCGCACCGTGTATTCATGGCTCGCGCCCAATGTCCCCGCCTTTTACGCAGTGGCAGGATGGCGACGGCTGCGGCTGAGAATCGAACCGAAGGAGATTGCGTGGCTGATGCTCCTCGGATGGGTGCCGGTGCTCGCCGGCCTTCTGCCCATCATGGTGTGGGCACACCACCTCTTTGATGTCACCGCCACGGTTGCCTCAAGCTTCAACGGAGAGGCAGCGCCTGGGCAGCTGGAGGTAGCGACACGACTCGCGAAAGCAGCAAGCCAGACATCGATGTGGCCTGATGCGCTTGCCGGCGCGGTAACGGCGGCCTGGTATATCGCCTGTCTCATTTTGGGTCTGCCGCGACCACGCCATTACGACCATGCTTTGCTCGATCTCGAGGCGGGTATGGCTGAGACCACAGGGTAGGAGCAGAGCGATGTTGTACGTCCACAACCGCAGTGAATGTGTCCAGCCGTACGATGAGAAACTGTCGTCGCAGATCTGGGGCGCATTCTTCAACGATGGCGGATCGGCGGAACAAATAGTGTCCGCACGCCAGGCGCTGATGGACTTACACAAGAACCGGCTCTGGCTGGCGTGTGATTGCCAGGGGACTGCCGGGCCCATGCCGATGATCGGGCCGCGCGATGGACGGGGCGGCATGCACCCGTTTCGATTCGGCGAGGTGCGACATGCAGAGGGATGTCCGTTTGCTGCGGAGATTCGCTCACCGTCGAGCGTGGACGATGAGGACGACATCAATGGACCAATCACGGGTCCGTGGCTGCTGGATCACCTCGTCCATCCAGGACAATCAGAAGAAAAGTTCGCGTTCGGCCTCGACCGCTTGTTGCGCACCGCACTCCACCAACTGGGCTACGAGCGACTGCACGTCTCATCGTTCGACCCAAAGTCACCTCGGGGCAAGGTTTCCCTACTCGAAACACCGTTCATGCGATTGCGCCAGCTCGGGACCCAGGACATGGGTAACGGGGTTCATTTTTCGCAAGTCGGGAGCACCTTTCTCCCCGCCATCACAAGGACGTATGGATCCCTGCGGAAGGTGGCATCCGAACATCCGGAGCGGCCAACCGTCGGCCTGTTCATCGGGGTCATTGAAAGCGCTGACCAGGCTGCCGCCGGTCATCCTGGGGTGCTTACCGCAAGAGATCAGAAGGGCGCGCGTCGATCCGTTCCGGTACATGGCCGCATCCGCGCGCCGGCGGGAGACCACGGTGCTGCGGGACCCTATTGGGCATTGGGGCTGATTACGGAGCACGCGCCAAGCGGGCAGTTCAGATTGTCCGATGCCACCCTCATTCATGCTCTGGATCGTCGGACCTTACTGCCCATTCCCGATGCAACGTACCGACCCGTCGGCCAGTTGTTGCTGGAGCAACTCGTCTTCTGGAGTCAGTGGAAAAAGCTGAAGGCAGATGTGGAGATGCGCGCGCCGCTGTTCGTCGACCAGGATCCTGACCTGCGAGGTTTGCAGCTCGTGTTGCCAGCTGGCCAGTGTGTCCAAGTGGTGATCGATCAAAGCGCAGATGTACCCGTGCCAGGCGACGCAACGGTTCACCTGAAAAGCGACACGCCGATGGATGAATCCATGCGCCGGCGCCTGACGGGCGCGATCGCCAGCGCCCAGCGAAGGCCGTCCGCATAAGCCTGTCCATGCTCGACCATTTACTCCTCCACACCACCAAAAATATCCGTGAAGCAATAGATCCACAAAGGAACGCAAGGCGGGGATGAGGATCGTGTTGGTAGGGGGGTTGCCACACTTCGGACTCATGATTTGATACTCACAAGTCGCAGGAAGTGAGACGCCGGCCAGGAAGGCTGGAATGGTCAGGAAGACCGAGGTGATAAAGAGATGTAACGGCTCACGGATGAGCGACAAGCCTGAAGGATGCGGGCTTGCGGTACCAGGAAGTTGTGGTGATATCAGTCTCAAGGAATGAGACGGCGGCCAGGATGGTTGCAGGGCAGGAAGCCCAACGATCAGGACGATCAGATCTTCAGGACGAAGGTCAGCCAGGACGGCAAAGGTAGGAGCCAAAGGAAAGTTGTCACCGGCACAGGAAGGAATTCGCCGGCAGGGAAGGGATAGCATGGATGCTCGGCAAGGATGCCAGAGGCATGGAGTTTCAACAGCAAAGGAGTGCAGAATTTAGAGTTTGGTGGTCAGACCCAGAGCGAAAGCTCGGGCCGTGGAGACCGGGTCTGACCACCAATTTGAACCATCGGCTGCGCGGTGGCATTGGAGTTCAATGGCAAGGATTGCCGATTGGATCAACGTATCGCAGATGCGCCAAATTACACCCCCAAAGTGCCGGTGCACTCCCCCTGTCACCGGCCAGAGGCTACGTCGTGATGACGTTGCATGTCGATAATCGCAAGGAGCGATGAACATAGGCCCAAGGACGGGCCTATTGGCATTTCTGGAAGTCGTTCAAAGGTCGGTGCTGAGAATGAAATTCGCGCGTAAGAGATCTGCCTGGTCAGGTTGGTTAGACGGTGCTCGATCTCTCTCATACAGAGAATAGCGGCAATCCCGCGCGCCGCTGGTGGCCCCGGGTGTGTGTGAAACCACGTGCCGGACCACTTCAGCCCACGTGCCGCCGGCGGCTCCCGTTGATCTATGCGCTCGATTGGGCGCATTCTTTTACTGCCTTGCCACCCGGAGAAGCTGATGACACTCGCCACCGAGATCGACGAAGAAACTATCGATATGTCGCTTCGCAAGCGGCAGATCGTTACCACGCGCCTCGCAGGCCTAAGGGTTCGGCAGAAGATCGCACAAGGCGAATTCGAGGATGATATGAATGATCAGCTTTCCGAAGAAAACGATGATCTGCTACAGACGGTTTTGAAGCTGAGGAAGGAGCTCGAAGAGAGTAATGACCTGGTGGCCTTCTGGGCCAACAGCAGCGAATCATTCAGGCGAACCCTTCACTATCTGCGCAAAAACTGGACGCCAAATCCCGGCATTGAATCGGATGTGGCAAAGATCCTGAAAGAGCAGCAGGGAGGAGTGTGCGACAACCCGGAATGGCAAGCGGAGCGGAAAGTGATTTCCGACAAGCAGACCGCCAAACGACGGGAAGCGAAAAAGAAAGGCTAGCTTCCGGATCCATCCGCCACGGGTGTATCGCTGAACCAGGTGCCTTCCAAGTTTCGTTTGTGTCACTGATCGTTGTCGATGCCGCCATCGCCACGAGCTTCGGCTGCTTTCCACCCCGCGTTCACGGGGACTACCTGAACTTTTTTCCCGACCAACATGCCTGAACCTTCAATCCCCGCATCGCGGGGGCCTACGCGTGGGAACGGGCGCGCATGAAGCTTGAGTTCCTTCCATCCCGCATCGCGGGGCCTACGTAGCAATGAAAATCACATCGGACAACGCGCCCCTTCCAACCCGCGAACGCGGGGAATACGAAGCCGCTGTACCTTGTCATCACGCCAATGTCATTCTTCAACCCCCGCATCGCGGGGCCTACGTGAATGAAGTCATCCTGCTGGCCTATGGCACCATTCCATCCCGCTTTCACGGGGCCTGCGCATTGGTGCTGCACCTCGCCGATGACCACAAACCTTCAACCCCGTGTTCGCGGGGACTACCGATCTGCGTGATCTCTCGCCGAAGCGAGTTGCGCCTTCCATCCCCGCATCGCGGGGCCTACGTAGCAATGAAAATCTCATCGGACAGCGCGCCACTTCCAACCCCGCAAACACGGGGAATACGCACTATCCCAAGACGCTGATCTCGTTCGTAGCCTTTAAACCCCGCAAACGCGGGGAATACCGCAAGTCGGCAGGCGACCCGTGGACTGTCAGTCTTCAAACCCCGCAAACGCGGGGAATACTTCAGGGTCGCGGTCCCAGGCCTGCGTCGTTGCCTTCAACCCCCGCGAATCGCGGGGCCTACTATTTGCCGCGCCGGCTGCCAGAAGTGGCTGCACTTCCAACCCGCGAACGCGGTGCGGGGCCAACTCTCGTGGGTGTCATCGACAATCCGATCCAGCGTCTTTCAACCCGCGCATCGCGGGGCCTACGCAAAATAAGAGGAGCACCAATCCGGTGTGTCCCTTCAATCCCCGCGCATAGCGGGGCCTACGCCCTGGCGGCACTGGGAGCACTTTGGCGCAACCTTCCATCCCCGCGCATCGCGGGGCCTAGTCAAGCGGCGGTGTGCCTATGTTCCACCCGTTCCTTCCATCCCCGCGCATCGCGGGGCTTAGGGGACATCCAAGATGAATTTCAGGCCGAGCGTCCTTCCATCCCCGCGCATCGCGGGGCCTACTCCGTTGCTGGCCTCTTGCCGCAGCGCAGATCCTTCCATCCCCGCGCATCGCGGGGCCTACTTGGCCTGCCTTTTCGGGCAAGACGCTTCAATCCTTCCATCCCCGCTTTGCGGGGCCTACCCGAATCGCCAGACGGGGGAACCAGCCCTTTCCTTCCATCCACGCATCGCGGGGCTGAACATAAAAATAAAGGTCGTAAGTGGCCAAGTCGGATCGGCGAACGGGTTTGCCTGATTCCAGGCTATGCCCAGCGTGGGAGCATGGGCCGATATCAGCGCTTGGTGAGATCACTATTGGTGAGATCGCTTCGGCCTGACGACCTTTAATTTTCATTTACGACTTTTATTTATACGTTCAGGGCCAACTTTTGTGGGTGTCATCGACAACCCGATCCAGCGTCTTTCAACCCGCGCATCGCGGGGCCTACGTGAATCGTTTTGGTCGCTGGACCATCAGAATCCTTCCGGCCAGCGTTCGCGGGGCCTACAGCTTCCCGAGAAGCCTTGGGTTCTATCAGCCTTTAACCCCCGCGAATGCGAGGCCTACAACGTCTCCGTCCGACGCCCATCCGGCTCCATCTTCAACCCCCGCAATCACGGGGAATACTACAAGACCATTCCACAGTTCGCCTTCGAGTCTCTTCAACCCCCGCAAACGCGGGGAATACCGAGCCTACACTTAGCCAGGCCAAAGGGCTCCACTTCAACCCCCGCAAACACGGGGAATACCCAACGGGTCCTTGTAGTCGAGCGGCGGCACACCTTCAACCCCCGCAGACACGGGGAATACGCACCAGAGGGGCTCGATGGCATGAATCGCCTCCTTTAACCCCCGCAATCACGGGGAATACTCTTGATAGCCAGGCGATCAAAGACGATGGAAACTTCAATCCCCGCATCGCGGGGCCTACATGGGACCTGGTTCCGGGGCGCAGCGGACAAGGCCTTCCAACCCGCGCATCGCGGGGCCTACGTAGCAATGAAAATCACATCGGACAACGCGCCCCTTCCAACCGCGAATGCGGGGAACACGGCGCCACTGCTAGTTTCCTGAAGCCCCTTCTTCTTTTACCCCGCAAGCGCGGGGAATACCTAACGAGAGCGATTCACTGGTGCGACTATCTGCTTCAACCCCCGCAAACACGGGGAATACGAAGCCGCTGTACCTTGTCATCACGCCGATGTCGTTCTTCAACCCCCGCATCGCGGGGCCTACTGCCACGATTCGCCATGCCTCCAAAGGCCACAACTTCCATCCCGCATAGCGGGGCCTACTCTGACCGGCGTGATCACCGTCGAGCGACTAGCCTTCAATCCCCGCGCATCGCGGGTGATGTGTGTAAATCCGAGGTGCATCACTGTGACCATTACTCATGGTTGACCAGGGTATGCCTGTACAGCGCGCACGAGATCGCGCAAATTGTTGGATGCGTGCAGGGTTCCGCGCTCGATCACAATGAACGTGACGCGTGAGCGCAATGGCACGATCCCCGAAGGGTGTATATCCCCCACCGCCCGGAATTCAGTTGTTGGCCAGGTTGGAAAAGATCACGCGACGACTCTATTCGGCGCGTTGCAGCATACCAAAGCCGAAGCGCTTGCCACGGCCGATCCCATGGGCCCAGGCGAGATTAGCCTTGGCGCGATGGCTGATGCTGACATCAATCAGAAGGTCTTTTACAGGGAGCTGAATGTTCATCTCCTTGCCCGTGATGCGATCACGTTTGATGCCGGTGACTATGCTGCTACCACGTAACTCGACATGGCAAGTGCGCAGCCCGTGCTGATCCAGTAATGCCGATACCCATTCAGTTACGTCGGCATCAGGGATTACGGTCATTCGAAGGCCATCGCGCCTGGCGGTAACGAGTTGCAGTCGGTGAATACCCTCAGCAAGGGAACTGGGTGATCCACGCTCAAGACAGCTGCTCCGCACCCGCACGAGGTGCGGTGATACCTCGGCAAACAGGAACGCGCTTCCTTGGCGGGCACGTCCATGCATCGCGCGCCACACCAACTGGTGGCGCCGATAGATGTCCCCACGTGAATGGGGAAGCGCTACCAAAATCTCCCGCAATCCATCCATTACAGGGGACGCCAAACCGTCGAACAGCCTTCACCCATCCAGTAGGGAGGTTGCAATCTGCCGACGATCGGTTGATGGCCGTTTTCAGGTTCCGGCATGTTGCGCTGGCGCCAGAGAGTAAGCGCCGCCTCATCTTCCTCGATCAGCGCCGGCATGCCGTCCTGGGGGGCAATGCGCCCGTGATCAAGGCGTGCGCGCTTGCCGAGGTGAGTCACGTGATCGAGCAACGGTGCAATGCGTTCCGGATCGCCAATGCAATAGGCCACACAGCGATCCACGTGCTCGATCGTGTACCAGAACGCATCGTTCTTGTAGGGACCGCGCACCGTGTCGATGGTGGACAGCGGCTTACCTACAATCCGTCCGTCGTGCATTCGCTCCGCGAACGATGCCACCGCCGTTTTGGTGGTCATGTAACGGCGCTCAGAACCGCGCACGGCGACGGGCCGAATGAATGACGCTTGCCACGTCCAGCCCGAGGGAGATTCGTGTTTCCCGAAGGGGAGGTCAGCCAGGATGCCGTCATAGGAATCCAGGATCTGCCCGTCAGCCAGCGCGGCCTCCTTCATGGCCCACGCAATCAGTCCGTCGAGATGCATGGCTATGGGAGGAGGGCACCAGGGTGTGGCTAGCGCCCACTCAATCCGCAGTGGGAGCAACTCAGACATGATCGGCACCGGCAGCACCCGTGCCGAAGGCGTTGTCCAGATCACCGATGGTCACGGTGGCCAGCGCGGCCTTGGCCGCGGCCAGATAGTTGTCGACGTCCTTGCTGAGCGTGTATGCGGTCGCGTGGTCCCCCATGTTGAACAGGCTCGGCACGATTTCGCGGTCATCGTCGTAAAGAGCGAACTGGGCTTCGAACCGGCCGAACCCACGCGCTGACGCGCCACCAATGACGTTGGCGTTGGCCCAGTCACGAACGGCCATCAGCATGAGACCAACCTGGGCATCGTTAGCACTAGGCTTCAGGCGCATCCAGAATTGCAGCGGGGTGCCAGGCAGCATCGCCTCGATCAGGTTGTAACCGGAAACGTCGACACTGATCGCTTTGGTGGGTCCGGCCACGGGCTTGTCACCACGTTTTTTGGCTTCCAGTTTCTCGGCTTTGTCGGTCGCCTTGGCGACACGTCCCGCCGTAACCTCGGCAATCCAGGCATCGACCGACGACTGATAGTCCTCGATGCGGTTGGCACCCTTGCCGGCCAGAAGGTCGTCTCGAGAGGTGAGGATCAACTCGGTCACCAGCGGAACGTCCCTGGTGACGTCGTTCACCTTGTAGGTCAACTTGTCCATCGGGATCATTTTTTCGCGCAAGGAAGGGTGGAGCCAGTCCTGACACCATTCGACCATCGGCACCAGAGGCCCCATGGAATAGCGCGACGGAATCATGTAGCCGCCGCCGCCGAACAGACCGGCAAACACGTTGTTGCCAGCCTCGATCATCGATCGTGTCGAGGGGACCATGCCGATGTCTTTGCGAGTGGTCTTGCCGGTTGTCAACACCGAAAACATAGGGCGCGAGATCGGTACGTTCACCGCATCCAGAGTCAATTCGGTAGCTGCGCGGCGCAACATTCCTCGGATCGAGTTTCCCGTAATGAAGGGGATCTGCCGGCGAATCTGATCTTTGCCCCACGCGTAGGTCTTGATGGTGCGGCTGAGGTTGCCTTCCTTGTTGGGGTCGGTCTGGTGCACGTGGGTTGTAGCGGTGATGGTACCGACGAGGTGAAGCATGAAACCTCCTTGGGGGTGGGGTCTGTTGCGAAGCAGGAGTGGACAATATAACCTTACCGACACGTTAAGCAAGAGGTAAGGACATCCATGCAAATCACCTCGCTCTTCTCTTTGCCCGAATCATGGGCTGCCGCACACCCCATGGATGCCAGTGACTGGCGCACCAGGTGGGTGGCGGCCGGGATTGGCACGTTCGACCAATGGAATAACCTGCGGGTGGTGGCGGTGCGCAACCTGGTCTGGGTCATTTCAGGCAGTCCTGCGGCAAACGAGTGGCTCCAAAACCATCTCGATGCGATAGCAGGGGAGGTGGCCGCCACGGTAGACGATGCCGTTCCACTGGAGGTGCGTGAGCGAAGCATCGGCGTCCGGAAGGACGCGGATAGTCTTTGGGCATACCGCATTCCACGGTTCGTGGCGTGCAAAGGGTCGACGAACTGGAAGCCGCATTTCGAGCCTGCCCTTGATCAGGCGCTTCTCGATCGCATGACGCGGTCCATTGAGGCGAGTTTGCGCCGGGAGTTGACCGCTTGGGGGCGATTGCCCGAGGTGCTGGCAGACGGCCAGCCATTCATGGTGATCTCCAACCCAGGCCGCCCGGTGGTGATTCCGGCCATCCATGCGAACCGCAGTGGCCATGGTAAGTCTGTTTCCGTGCTGACTCGGTCGGCGATGGTCCTCATGTCTCCCTTTCGTTTGGAGGGCGAATTCTTCGCCGGGCCGCTGTCGTCTATCGGTTATGGGCGCCTGCAGCGAACATCGGCGCCGGAGATGCTTGATCGTCGCACGCAACGTGCATTGCTTACCCTTCCCCATGAACACGAGGCGCCTTCATGCATCTGAGCTCATCCGCCCTCTATTGCGCCGCCGCCAAACTGGAGCCGGAGGCCTACGGCGCGGTTTCCGAGGACTCCCACTGCGTGATGTGCGGCACGTTCCTCCAGGCGCAGACCGCGGCCACTCCCGTGTCCAAGAAGACTTTCGACCAGGCCTTCAACAACCGACTGGATCTGCGAGCCATGACCGGGAAGTACATCTGCGGGGAATGCGAGACGCTCTGGACAAAGGACTGGTTGCAGAAATACAGCAAGACGTTTGCCACGGCAGACAACGTCTACAAGTTTGCCAGCAACGACCAGCAAGCAGCGTTCCTGCTCAATCCCCCGGAACCACCCTTCTGCGCGATCTTCAGCAACAAGCAGCAGCAGCACATGATCTGGCGCACGCCAGTGTCCTTGTCGCGAGAGCTTTACACTGTTCGGGTCGATAGTGATCTGCTTCTGATCCGCCAATCGATCCTGATGGAGGGCCTGCGCGCCTACCAGCACGCCATCGCGGTCATGGCCAGCACGGCGCTCGCGCGGACAGGACGCAAGATCAAGCCGCCGGCCGCGCTTTTTTCACGCGATCTGTCACTGCAGGTCATGGGCTCCGTCCGGGAGGATGTTGCCGAGTTGCTTCACGAGACCGGCGACCAATGGGTGCTCGACGCGCTCAACGGGATGGGCATGGGCGAGTGGTGGGCACTGAACGTGATCAGGCACTATGACCCGGCCAATCCGCCACCTTACGAACCCGCCCTGGCGGGACAGGACGCCTGATGCCTGCGATCAAGATTCGCATCCCGAAGGTCGATCGCGGGTTTTATGGTGAGGGCTCCTTGCCAGCAGTGGTGAAAACCCGACTGGCCGAAGCCCTGTCGAGCCTGGACATTCGGGACGCGCCCAACGTACCTCCGCTCTCCATGAGCACGGATGCGGTCACCATATGGATTTCCGGTGAGCAACAGGCCGCGATCGATCTCCTTGGTCATACGCATCACATTCCAGGCTCCGGGCCGGTGGCCAGCGGCCTGCTGCACGCGTGGGCCAGAAGCGAACTCGGGGCGCTTGAGCCGGTTGGAACAACGGTGGGGACGGGTGCTCAGACCACCTTGGACAGTATCAATCTCGCGCTCGGTGATCAGACACGGGTAGACCAGGCCCGGTTCTTTGCTGACCTGTCCTCTGAAGTGATGGCGCGTCGTCCAGCCCATGAAGTCGTGTTTGCCGAGGCATCAACAGGGGTGGGGAAATCACGCGCCTTCCTTGCCCTGGTGGTCGACTGGTGCGCGGCCAACCCCGGCGAGCACGCGGTGATCGCCGCGCCAAGCTACAACGTCCTGCTGCAAATCCTTTCCCAGTGGGGGCGCATCGAGGACGTCTATGACGCGCCGGACTCGCAGGTGTTGCTCGGCCAACAAGAATTTGTCAGCCAGCACGCCCTTGAGGCGCTTCTGGTTGAACATCCCGACACACCCGGCGCCGAGCTGGCACGGTCGTGGATGCAGGGAGGCGGCAAGCCTCCAGTCGATGATGCGTTCGGTCATCCATGGCTGATGCGGAGTCTGGATGTTGCCACCGGGGGTGAGTGGACACTCACCAACGAGGTCTTGCTGGCAAGTGATGTGGGCGAAGACGATGCCGGCATGGTGTCCTACCGCGCACAATTTGCCGATGCGCGCGAAGCGTCTGTCGTGTTTTGCACGCATGCCATGCTGGCGGTGGATGTTCGCCTCCGCACCAGCCAGGCGGTCAAAGGGTTCAGTGAGGACAACGAAGGCCAGTCCGTGGCGAATGTCGCATGGGAGAAGTGGCTGGCGCTGGACGAGAAGGAAAAGAAGACGTCACGAAACTGGGAGCTTCGCAATGAACTGCTGCGCGAACAGATCCGATCCGATGTAGGGCGGTTGCCGACGATCGGGCTTCTGATCGTCGATGAGGCGCACCTTCTCGAGCAGGCGTTTGCCCAGGTATTCGCTTCGGGTGCCTCGATGGCGCGTCTGATGGCAGTGCTCCGCCGACTGCACGAGGTGGCGCCGAAGGCGGTGCTTGCACGTGACATGAGTGCCATGAGCGACCTCTGGCACTCGATGAAGGACGTCGGTGCAGTTGTCGGTACGGATCGAGTCATGACCAGGGACAATCAGGTTCTGGCGGAGGCGGTCAATGGCGTGCGCGCGCTGATGACGACCATCATGGGGCGACTGCACGGCAAAGTGCTCACACGCCCGGAGGCGAGGCAGCTGCGGTCGATGCAATTGGCGCTGGATGTTGCCTCACGTGCGAACGGCGAGCGTACCGGCATGAGTACGCGCGTGAGCTGGTCACCCTCGGTGCAGTGGCCGTCGATTGAGGTGGGCCGTTACGACGTGAGCCGCGAGCTCGACTTCCTGTGGGCGCTGGCTGTCCAGGATCGGTCGGTACTGATCTCCGCCACCCTGTACGAAGAGGTGTCGCGCGCCGGGCTGGAAAGTACGCGCCGGATACTGAGCGTCCGCAGCAACCTGGTGCGGCCTTTGGTGCCCGTCAGGCCATCGTGGCTCTATGAGCCGGTCACACTGCAGCTGGTGGGTGAGGTGGCGCACGCCGACGGACTACCGCGGTTTCGCCGGCCCACGAAAAACGACAGGCTGGACCCGCTCGACTTTGATGAACGGTTGGAGCGGTGGCGGGGCGATGTAGCTGACTATGTAGGTCTGGCCTACGCCAGTGCGGCCGGCGGAGTGCTGGTGCTGCTGACCTCACATACCGAGCGCACCGAAATTCTGTCGCGACTTGGTGACCAGGTGCCGGCGAACTGCCTACTGACACAAGGAGACGGACGCAGCCTCGATAGCCTGCGAATTGCCTTTCTTGAGATGGTGGCGGCGGGCCGCCGGCCCTGCTTGTTGGCGGTGGGAGCGGCGTGGACCGGGCTGGACCTGTCGGGTGCCGGGCTGTCAGCCGTCACCGGGAAGGCTGTCAAGCCGTCAGAGGACAATGTACTCACGGATCTGATCATCCCCACCGCACCGATCGGCACCAACCGTTCTTTGACTCATGAATGGCGGCGCGAGCGGATGGGAATGATGGCGGAGGTCGGCGCAACATCGATCACTTTCCGCCAGGGGATCGGCCGGCTGATTCGCGGGGAAGGTATGCCGCACAATCGCCGGTTGCATTTCCTTGACGCGCGTATCCATGAAGCCAAGTGGCGCTGGGCACTGCAGCCGGTGCTGCGTGCCTTGACGCGGTACACGAAGCGAAAGGTTGTTTGACCTCGTGTGGGCAAATATTGAGCAACTGAAAATGAATGATATGGAAGACACAGGCGTTAGTCAGGTCGCAGTGGAGCCAAGGCTGGTCCTACCGCAGATGATCATGACGGCAAAAGAATACCGACAAGCGAAGTTACTGATGAGTTCTCGAGATAAGTGTCATTTTCTTGTGAGTACAGACTTTGTCACTGCATCCGAGCGCCAAATCGAGTACGAGCGTGCAAAGCAGAAATCCTCAAAAATTGACGCGCTTGTCGCGGAAGTCCTCGCGCGAGAGCTAGGAATTGAGCGGTACATGGTGGTGCGTGTACGTAACTGCTTTCGCGGAGTACAGGCAGTCACGGATGTGGAAGAAGTCATCTCAGCAGTCACGGATGTGCAAGAAGTCATCTTACAAGTCCTGAACTTTGATATTAAAAATTCGTACCTTAGTCCGCATACGTTTTCCCTTCACGGCCGTCGCGTGAAAAAAAACGGGACACTCGGCAAGGTGCCTGAAGGAGTTACCATGCGGATAGGATGGGTCTCGCGACGTCGATTAGATGGCACGTGGATGAACCTCTCGGCCCGACGCGAGGCATTGCCGTGCACTTAGAACCAGATGTGCTCATCCATGGTGTTTCGCCGCCGATCCTGTTGGACATGGCGCTCCAATTACACGACATCAATCAGAGTTCGTGGTCCGAGTCGCACGAGTTTTCGTTGGAGGATATTGCCATTGCGCTAGGGGCTACCTTGGCTGAAGCCAGGTCAGTAACCGAGGCGCTCGTGGCTGACGGGGTGTTTGCTCGTGGTGAGGGTCATGAACGTGGGTATTTCGCTACACAAAAGCTGGGCCAGCTGGCTAATGCTTCGATCTCCAAAGGCATCACGAGACAACGCGCGGAAGTCCTGCTTCAGGATGTCATCCGCGCGGCGGAGATGATCAACGCTGATCCGGAGAAGTACCCCTACCAGGTGACGTGTTTGGTGGTCTTTGGTTCATTTTTGACGGACAAAGCAACCTTGGGCGATCTCGATATTGGTTTGCTTCTGAGACAGACCGTCTTTTTCACTGGTTCCGAATTCGGCATCGAGCAAAGAATGAAGATCGACCGGTCTCACTACAATCGGTCGAGAGCGGCCTTGCGCTTGAAAAAGCCCAAGCTCGTGAGCTTGCACGAACTTGACGAAGTCGTGCGTATCGGGACGCCGTACCGCCTTGTGTTCGGCGAGCTACCAAATGTGCCAGCCGCCGAATAGACAGAAGGAGCGCGCCTCGAGTGATGAGGTGGCGCTCCTTCCCGGTAGCTCATCCGCGAGCTTTAGATTGGCGGACTATTAAGCGGCCTTCTTCGCTGAAGACTTCTTGGCACCAACGGATTTCTTCACCGCGGTCTTCTTGGCAGGGGCTGCCTTCTTGGCAACGACCTTCGGAGTCGCCTTCTTGGCGACCACAGGTGTTGCGCGTGCTTTCCGAGTAGCCTTTCCAGGCTTCTTGGACACTGCGGTCGCCGGCGCCGCTACTGGGGTGCTGGCTTTGGCGCCGTCCATCATAGACTCAGGTGTTGCACCGCTTGCGAGTGCGTCTTTGTACCACTGCGGTGCGCGGCCGTGCCCGGACCAGGTGCGAGAGGGATCGGCTTGGTCCCGGAATTTTGCCTTCTTGACCGTGACGGCGTTCGCCTTGGACTTGCCGACGGTCTTCACGCGCCCGAATACTTCGGCCACCTCAAATCCTGCAGCAGCAATCTCTTCTGAAAGGCGGGTGCGCAAAGCCACCAATTGTTCCTGGCGCAGGGAAACAGTACGGGTTTTCACTTGCTCGAGAAGATCGTTCAACTCTTGCTGCGAAAGGTGGTTAATTCTCATGCAACTACTCCATTGGGGCCGTGGAAGCCGTGGTGGAGATAAGTTATACAGGACCCTTTCCCGAATCGAAAGATGTCACGGATAGACATTCAGTTGGTCAGTCAAGCGCTATTTCAACATTTCCACGTTGCAGTGCTTGGCTAATGCGTTCCATTGAACGTTGATACGACGGAATGCACCGGGGCTTGGAACACGAATAGATGACCACCGGAAAGCCAGAGCTTTTCGATGGATACTCGCCAGAGAAGCGTTTTCGCGGGGAATAAGGGCCAGTGTTCCGGGCCGACCAGTCGCTGGATCAACGACCAGCAAATTGAGCATGGGAAGATCATTGATCGCGCAATACATGCCGACCAGGCTGAGGGCACTGCGCACTTTCATTCCTCGATCACGCCCGATCCAACCGAGATCCGACGCCAATGCATCGTAGGTAAGGCGCTTCTCGCCATCCGGCATGCGGGCGCTGCTGGATGCAAAGGTCACCAATACGATCCAAATCTGCTGGGCGACCACCCACCGGCGATCTCTTTGCTCGTATGTCTTGGCCAGGACTGCTTGGTCTACGTGATCCATTCAAGGAAGACTCCCGTGGCGAGTTACCGTCTAGTGGTCCAAATGGACCAGTCGTGCGGTCGTATTGGTCATATTATGCAGGGAAAGAAGGGTCTAGTGACCATTTGGCCAAGTGCCGGATTGTACAGTCCAAATATCAGTGTCTTGGATGGACAATGACGAAATCTCGCAATACTCACCCCAAAGTTCCGCCGACACCGGTAGTCGCCGCGGAGCTGCAGCGGGCGTATCAGTTTTTCAATGAGCGACTTTTTGAAGGAGTCCTGCCTGCCTGTCTCATTACGCTGCAGCGCGAGAGGCTCACGTTTGGGTACTTTTCACGGAAGCGCTTCGTCTCCCATGACGGCAATGAGATGTGCCATGAAATAGCGATGAATCCAAGCTACTTCGCTACTCGGTCGATCAAGGAAACACTCTCGACCCTGGTTCATGAGGCCGTGCACTGCCTCCAGGAGCAGATAGGCACGCCCGGCAGGCACGGATATCACAACAGGGAGTGGGTCGCCTTCATGGAAATGGTGGGATTGATCCCCTCAGATACCGGAGCAGAAGGCGGGAAGAAGGTCGGCGACAAGATCAGTCACTACATCCTGGAGGGTGGTCGCTTCGACAAGGCAGCTGACGACCTGATGGATGAGCATTTTGTGCTTTCATGGCTCGACCGATTCCCAATGGCCGTTCCCCGGGGGATGCACCTCCCAGCAGAATATGAGGGCCCGACCGAGGAAGAGTTAAGCAAGCCACTTCCCACGCCGGTCGACGTCGAGGATGACGGCAAGCTTGAGCTCGAAGGGCAGGGTTCGTTACCTGCAGCAGCATCGCCGTCAATGAAGGTGGCTGTGGCCGTGTTGAGCAAGCCGGATCCAGCAGAGATGCCGGAGGCTCAGTACAGGGGCGCGGCGGCGCGCATCGAATGGCCCAAGGACCGGGCCGAAAAAGCGACACGCTGCAAATATCAGTGCCCACAGTGCAAGGCCGCGGTGTGGGGCAGATTCAACCTCGACATCCGTTGTGGCCATTGTCACGGCGTGCAGTACCAGGTCAGTGCGGAGTCGAGGCCCTACGGAGCAGGGCGGTTCACTAAGACCGCATAAAGCGAAGGGTCGGCCCGTGACTAAGCTGTTTGCATTCAACTATTCGGCGGGATACACAGAACCATCGTGATGCTCGACCACTGATCGTAGGGAGCATGCCTGACACTCACAGTCAGTCTCGCCCATGCATGGGTCCTCGCAGTGTTCGTCGCAGGTGCACGCGTCGCTCGCGGGTTCATCAAAGAAGCCGGCCGGCGCGTGGAAGTGGCCATCGGGCGGGTAGCGCCGGAGGCCTTCAGCGGAAGGTTTGGCTTTGAAAGATTCGCTCATGACTCGTAGGGCTCCGTCATTTGGGTAGCCTCGGCTCCAGGAAGAGAAGGGTCCTTGTGCTCATGATGATAGTCAAGATCCCATCCGAGGACGACCGAACCAGTGATGCCGATCGTATTGCCGGGAGAGCGTGGCCGATCATTCTGTCCCACATGTCGTTTTACCCGCCGAAGCTGACGTCTAAACGATGAGGTGAGGAATGAACCTGGAGGTGTCCTGAGTGATGAGACCTGAATCCTCGCGGATGCCCATGCCAGCGGGACGATCGGCGATGACCCAACTCCCGATCAGGGGATAGCCGTCGTCAAACTTTGGCAACGGGTGGTACGCCTGCTTGATCATGGGACTGTCCGTGTAGGGACCGTCTGAGACGATGCTCTCACCGTTGGGCAAAGCCATCGTCACATTGGCGCCCTCGCGCGAGAACAAAGGCTTGCGCACCCAGCCGCGTGGCAGCGCGGACGTTGGCGATTCATCGAAGAAGGAGGGGAGCAAATTGGGATGGCCTGTGGCACGCTCCCATAGCAGTGGCAAGATTCCCTTGTTGCTGAGTACGGCCTTCCACGCCGGTTCGATCAGTTGCAACCCGGAGCCCGGAAGCGCCGATCCGTAGCGATCCTCGGTCAGCATCTCCAGAGGGTACAGCTTGAACAAGGTGCCGATCACGATGCTGTCAAGGTCAGTGAATGTGCCCGTCGTCGACAGACCGATGTCCTCAATGGCGATGAGTCCGCTGTCAATGCCGGCCTGCGTCGCGCAATCGCGCAGGTAAGCAATCGTCCCCTGGTCCTCGGCGCTGTCGCGCACGGCGCTGAAATAGAAGGGACGCGGCAAGCGCTTGGCGATCGTGCCGAACGACTCCACCAACAACTCCTGAATCAGGTTGTACTGGTCAGCTCGTGGAGGCACATGGCCACGCTTCTTCTGTTCCTCCAGCCAGACCCACTGAAACCAGGCCGCTTCATAGAGGGAAGTGGGGGTGTCGTAATTGAGCTCGTAGAGCTTTGCCGGCCCGGTGCCGTCGTAGGCCAGATCCATGCGGCCGTACAGATGGGGGTGTCGAGCATGCCAGGACTCGGCGATCCAGTCCCAGTGTGAGCGAGGAATGGCGAGCTTGGTCAGCAGCGATTCGCTGGTCAGGATCTCCGAGACCAACGACATGGCCATCTCGTGTAGCTCGCCAGTGGGCGCCTCGATGTCGCGCTCGATCTGTTCGAGCGAGAATTCGTAGTAAGCCGATTCGTCCCAGTAGGGTGCCCCGTCGATCGTGTGGAAATGGAAGCCGTTGGCATGAGCGGTCTCCTTCCAGTCAGGCCGCGGGGCAATCGCTACGCGCCGCACCGGCTCAGCCGCCCCATCCGCCACGAGCCGCAGAAGCTGACCCGAAGCCACCCCTGCTTGCAGTGATCGCGCGCGAGCCCGCGCCATCCGAGCTGTGGCCGGTGGTCCAACCACTGCTGCCACTGGAGAAGCCGCTGCCCGCATAGGCACCACGAGGACCGTAGTCCTGGCCATTGCGCTGGCGGTACAGCGGCGCACTGGAATAGTTCGACGAACCGCCATCCAGCATCCGCGAGAGCATGAAGCCCGTCATCATCGGCATGAAAAAGCTGCCGCCGGCATCGCTGTGCGGCTGGCACATGTCCGGACCGAACTCCTTGATGCAGTCGTCGCGGGTCTTGTAGTGCGGTGCCCCAGCGGTTGCGTTGGCCTGCGCCTGTGCGAACGCCTTCTGGCACTCGGCTTGCGGGTTGCCGGCGGTGGTGCATGCGGCAACTGTGGGATAGGACTGGCTGGTGATTTGGGGGGCAGTCGACGACGGGTCATCGCACGCGGTCAGCAGCATGGGGACGACGCTCATCAGCAACAAGGATGCTGTGGTGGAACGTTTCATCGGGACAATCCTTTGCTCAGGTGATGGAGAGATCGGCCGTGGTGATATCCGATCCCAACGAATAGACCACATCGAAGTGGTCGGGGCCGTAATCTTCGGCCGTGACGAACAGGTACTCCATCCGTCCCGGCAATTCGGGCACTTCACGCTGATAGAGCATCGAGTAGTGGGTGAGGTCGAAGTCTTCCTCACCGCCGGCGGGGTGGGTGACACTCTCGTCGACCGCAATCGGTGGAGACCAGGTGCCGCTGGCAGGTGGATCACCCCATACGCGCAGATAAGTCTTGTTGCCGAAGGTGATCTGCGGACTGCCCAACTCAGAACCGGTCTGCGTCCAACGCACAAAATCATCCTTGGTCGCGGGGTTGCGAGTATCGGCGAACACGAACAGTTTCAGGTCATCGATGGCGCCGCTGGTGGTGCTGATCTGGATCCACGCATCATCGGTGAGGTAGAGCCGAAACAGATGCGAGCCGCCACCGAGGTCGAGGAGACCCAGTGCCTCGATGATCTGGTTGCCGGCGGGCGGATCAAAGGCGTACGCGCCGGGATGAGCCTTGAACACCACATCATCAATCGCGACGGCGCCACCCAAGCGAAAGCCCAGTGGGAGCGCCGGGCCAGATGGTGGAGCTGGAGGAGCCGGCCTCTTGCCGAACAGAGAATCAAACATGCATCTGCCTTGTCAGTTTCGGTCAACACCCGCTCATCATTGAGCGGGTGATCCTTGTTTCCATCGTGACGGTTGTGCGCTGTCGCGCAAGCGGGTGCAAAACCGCCAAAGGCCGTCCGCTCAGATCACTCAGCCGTCGGTCTTTTTGAACCGGGCCAGCACGTCGTTGGCGGCGGTGGCGCCCGGCAGCACGCCGGCCGCTTGCAAGCGCTGCTGCAAATCGCCGTCGCCGGCCTGGGCCTGCAACTCGTTGGCCGCATCGATCTGTGCCGACTTCAATGCCTGCTGATCCTTGATCCGGTCGAGCGAATCCATCGCGGTGCGCAGCTTCACGTTGGAGCCAGTGGCCTGCGAAGCGATGGCTTCCTGCGCACGTTGCACGGAGGCGGTGGCCTTGACCGTGTCGACCTGGCGCTTGAGCTGTTCAATGGTGGACTGTGCCTGGCGGATCGAACCGCTCAACTTTGCCACGTTCGTGTCCATGCCGGCGATCGTCGACGTATCGGCCGCGATGTCGTTTTCGAGCTCGGCCACCTTGCCCGCCACTTCCGTGGCCAGTTCGGTGTCGTTCTTGTTGATCAGCTGCTGGATGTAGTCGTTGTACTCCTGCAGCTTGGCCTTCTTGGCCGTGAGTTTGTCGGCGGCGATGTGGCGCTCCGCCATGAGCCTCGTCAGGTCTGTACGCGAGGCGGTGAGGGCGGTATCGGCGTCGCGGATTTCCTGGTCCAGGATTTTCAGGGCATTGGCGTCGACGATCGACTGCCCGGCTTCGGTGGCGGTACCGCGAACAAGGGTAAGCAGCTTTTGGATGATGGCCATGAGTTTCTCGATGAAATGGGGACGGATCAGTGCAGCAGCGAGTGCAGTTCGTGCGCCGCCTGGATGGTGTTGTGGCCGAGAACAGTGACTTCCTCGATCACGTTGGCCAGGGGCGAGAGGGCTGAGAGCTGACCGAACACGATATAGGTGTCTTCGCCGTCGATCTGGGTCAGGCCGAGATTGGACAGCGGGTAAAGCGTATTGAGGCGAAGGCAAGCATCATTGAAAGCGGTGCGATCCTTCACTTGATCGGCGTGGCACAGCGCGGTGGAGACGCGGATTTCGCCGCCGGCGGTGACAATGTGCATGGGCAAGTCGCCCATCGCGTGCAACTCGAGGTGGATGGCTGGCTCAGCGCCGTCAAGCAGTGACATCGTGACGTGCGGTGCAAATTCCGAAGACTTCAGAGCTTCGAACAAGGAAGAGACATTCCATTGCTGGTTCATTGATGCGGTGTCCATGGTGTAAAGGAATGGAGGGAGAGCGGGAAGTTGGAGGATCTTTTCAAGGGAAGCGAGTCGATCGACGTGCTCCAGGCGGACGTATAGTTGCCGTGGGACCAGCCCTTTCTGGCGCATCCGTTCGCGGAAGGCACGCTGGGCGGTGGCTGACGGGGAGAGAGGCTTTTTCACTGGGTTGGTGTGGGTTCCTTTGCTTACAAGTAATGATTACATGTAAGGTCAGGCGGCTGCAACTGCCCTTGCCTTGTGTGCCACCAGGGGATACCCACTATCGGATGGACAATCGGCATCAAACCAGGCCGGTCTCTCTCAACCAATGATGTCTGATACCGCGTCACAACATCCCGGCAGTGGTCTACAGCGTCACGTTTTACGTGGATGGAGTGTGCTGCCGGATTGTTGTCACAAGACTCCGTGTCGTTTTGCAATGTCCCAGGCTTCCGCGTCATCGACGCTGTAGCGATGCCCATTGGCTAGTTTCTTTGCTTTGGCGTCATCCGATGCCACGATCCATGTCGCAGCTCGACCGACTTCCGTGGGCACATCACCAGCCCATTCAAGGATGACCCAGGCATTCTTCAGACCGACTTCGCTCACGACTTGCCTTCACGTTGTTGGGAGTCGTGAGCATATCTTTGCGCCATCGCAGGAGACGCGACTGCATCGACTATTGTCCGCGAGGATGGCCGCTGACATGACGGCAGACGGGTTCCGTCAAGAAGGCTGATCGATCGCAGGACTCGCGCCAAGGCGTAACAGGGAATCGAGTCGATCACGCTCCTGCCGCAGGGCAGCGATCTCGGCGCGCACGGCGGCTTGGGCTTGGCGCTGCTCGGCGAGTTCGGCGGTGATGTCCTCCAGTCGGGTACGAAGTGCGTCTGCACCGTGCTGCTGCGCAGTGAGCGCGGTACGTACTTGCTCGTGTTCTTCCTGCCAACGCGCCGCCGAGCGCTCCGCCGCTTCGCGGGCCTGGCGGTGAGCCTCGCCGACCGCTTGCGCATCAGCCAGATGGCGGACCGCATCCTCGCGGGCGGTCGCCGCCTCGCGCTGGTGTTGGTCAAGAGCCGAGACCAGCTGGTCGCGGGCTGTGGTGACAGCATCTCGTTCGGTTTCCAGGCGCGCGATGGCCTGTAGGTGCGAACGGTCAGCGGCAGTGAGCGTGCGGATCTCCTCACGGGCCCGGTTGAGCTCGCTGTCCATGCGCTGCTGCAATTCCGCGTACCGCTCGCGAGCGGTGGTGGCGTCGGCTTCGAGGCGGTGAATCAGCGCCTCGTGTCCGGTGGCCACGTTCTGCGCCTGCTCGCGGGCCAGCGTCACTTCGGCCAGCTGGGTCTCCAGATGCGCGACGTAGCGCGCGCGCTCCTGCTCAGCGGAGGCCTGATGCGCGCGGGTTTGCTCCAGGTCAGCCTGGGCGGCGGTGAGTTCGGCCTCGCGCGCGGCCGCGGCGGCTTCGCGTTCGGCTAGGGCGGCGCGCTGCGGCGCGAGCGCCTGGTCGACGTCCGCCTTCGCTGCGGCACGCAGCTGGTCAAGCAGCGCGAAGAATGCCGGCGGGACATCGGACGGCGCCGGCACCTCAGCGCCCGGCAGCAGCCCGTCCGGTACAGCGCGGCGAAAGTAGCCCTTCAGCAGCGGGTGAAGGGTCGAGGCGGAACCACGGCCGAGCACACGGGTGAGCATTGCCACGGTGGGTTGCAGGCCGGAGGCGATCGCCGCACGTGCGATGGCGTTGACGTCGCCCTGAGTAGCCTTGGCGCCGTGGCGCACGGCGCCAGTCGCGGCACGGTAGCGCGTCAGCGCTTCGGTGAGTGTGTCCAGCACAGCGGGGTCGTCCAAGCCTTCGGCGGTGGTGCGTGGCGGTGGCGTATCGAGCAGCCGGCCGGCCCATCGGACCAGCGCCGGAAAATCGAACCAGGCCTCCCCCGGCACTTCAAGCGCCGACGTTTCTACCCGGCTCCCCGTGTGGGCCAACACCAGGCCGCCGGCGACCCAGCGCGGATGCAGGCCGGCGCCGCTGGGTCTCTCGAGGTAGGCCCCGAACGGCAGCTTCTGGCCCGGAGGCGCTGCGACGGCATCGGCGACCGTGAGCACGAACACTCCGTCCACCGGCGACGCCGGGCACGGCAGGTAAGTCAGCGCCGCCGGCGCCAGCCAGATCCGCCCGGTCGTGCTGGGCATGGCCAGGACCGTCTCGCCGGTGGGCGTGGTCTCGACGGTGAAGTTGATTTCACCGAAGCGCTCCACGTCCTGAAGGCGCGTCGGCGCAGCGACGTCGCCCAAGAGTCGTCCAGATAGCGCGACGACGGACTGGCCCGGGCCGCCTACGGCCTCGAGCGCGGCGACGGCGTCGTCGCCGGACCACGTGCGACGGACGTCGGGGTGACCTTCGGTGAGCTGGTCAATGACGGCGAGCCACGCGGCGCGGGCTTGGTCGACGCGTTCGGCCTCGGTGCGGCGGGAACGGCGGGGTTGGGACATGGTGTTGCACTCCGGGGCGGATGGGTGGCGCGACTGGCGATGAGGATGCGCCGACTTTTGCGCGTAGTCAATATAGCTGTAATGCAGTGCGTTACAGGCGCACAGTTTACATTCAGCAATAATTGCACTTACGGTGGATGATATGTATATTGCATAGCTTGCAACCGCCGCCGATTTGCGCGACGATTCGATCACCGCCGATCCGTGTCGGCGGTGATCGTCTACGTTAAGGAGAGCTGCCATGACCACCACGCATTTCGCGATGGTCGACCTGCCGTTCGACGGCGAGTTGCGCTGGGGCACCCGCACGGCGGCCGCGCTGCGCGAAGAACGCACCGCCGATCCGGGTGGCGGCGTGCGCGTGTTCTATGGCGCGGCCAGCCGTGACCTGGAGGAACCCACGCGCCAGCACCTCGCGGCCGGCGCCTACACGTTGCTGCAGATGCCCTCGTTCAAACGCCACGTGCACGTGTTCGCGCGCCCATCGTCGTCGCGCAAGCACTACTGGTTGCTGTGGGAGGGAAAGAACCGACTTCGTGAGGTGGAACACGCCCAGCTGGCCCAAACCTTTACCGCGATCCACGCCTTCCAGAGCACGTCGAAGGCGAATTTCCGCAAGGCGCTGATCGAGGTCAGTCCCGCGCGTGCCGGCACCAATCCGGAGACGGCCGTGGCCCTGCTGCTCGACCAGCTCTCCGTGCTGGTGGTCGGTGCGGGTTCGGTCGGCCGCGGGGTGCGCCAGCCTGCCAAGCTCGTGATTGGCCCCTCCACGGATCCCCAAGATGACGCGGCGGTGCTGAGCTTCCGCGAAAACCTGCTGGCGCTGAACTGGCCCGATTCGCAAGCCGTCGGCCGTCAGCTAGGCAGCACCGGTTCGGGCGCCGAGTCACGGGTCAGTCGCGAGCGCGCCGCCGGCACGTTGTTCGGCGTCTGGGCCGGTCGCGATCGGGGCGGCTACCGTCACCCCACATTCCAGTTCCTGCCCTCCGGTTCGGTCCACGAACGTCTGCCGGAGCTGCTCGATGCGCTTGCCCGCCAGAGCGGTCTGACCCAAGCCGCGGATCGCACCGGTTGGGAGCGCGCGTTCTGGCTCTACCAGCCGCGTGGACGACTGAGCGCCCAGGCGTTGGCGCTGCGCGCGGCCGCGCCAGCCCAGGTGCGCGCCGACCCGGCGCGCTTCGCCGCGCTGGACACCATCGCCCGCACGCCGGCGGCGGTGTTTGCGGTAGATCCACAGGCGGTCATCGACCTGGCGCGCGACGACGCCGCCGCGCTGGTGCCGCCGGACGCGCCGACGGAGATGGCGCATGGCTGAGGGCGATCTCGTTGATCAGCTGCGGACCTACGCGCTCATCGCCGGGTCGACGGGCTGGCGTATCTACTGGGACGCCTACGGGCCGCGGACCCCGCACCCGCACCCGGACGGGCGTATGGCGCTGATGCAGGACGTGCCCCCGGGGAATGTTGGGCGCGGCGGTTTGTTCCTGGCCACGACGCCCGATGGGGCAGCTTGGGAAACCCTGCTGCGCGACCTGCAGCCCAGATACGGTCAGATCTACCTGCCACGCGCCGCCCTCACCGGCCGCTCCCTCGTCCAGCTGCGCGCGCGGGTCGACGTGCCACTGGTCGATCTGACCTGGCCGGCCCGCCGCAACCTGTTTGTCGATCGTGAGCCGACATCCTATGCCGACGTCAACACTCTCTGGAAGCTGATCCTGGAGTCGCCGGATCACACGCAGTCGCACCATGCCGCCGCCGAACTCGCGGCGCTGGCCACCCGGCTCGGCCTGGATTTTGCTGGCGCCACTTGGCTGTCGGCCCAGGACCAGGGTGCCAAGGTCCACCTGCTCTACGCGCCGCCGTATGACCCGACGGCGTGGGACGTAGTCGGCGATCCTATCGCGCTGCCCTCCCCGGCCGGTGTCGCAGCGATGCGCCATGCGGCCGAGGCAGCGCACATGACCCTGGTGCTCACCGGCAGCACGGCCTTGCCCAGCGAGGACGATGACCCGTGAGCGGCGCCGAACTCTTGGTGGTGGACAGCCTCAACGGCCTGATCGGCTGCGAACCGGTGGATTCTCACGCACTCGCCGAGGCGCCGCGCTCACTGTCGGCATCGGAGGCCATGGAGCGGCTGCGTGTCTGGCAGGTGGACTTCGAGGCGGCGCAGGCGCCGGCCACGCTCAAGGCGGTGCGTGCCGACTGGGGCCAGTACCTGGACTGGTGCGAAAGCACCGGGCTCGCTCCGCTGCCGGCATCGGTGGAGCAGCTGGCGGCCTTTCTCATCAATGCAATCGACCGCGGTCGCAAGCGGACCACCATCAACCGGTACCTCTACACGATTTCGCTGATCCATGATGCAGCGGGCCTGGCCAACCCCGCCAAGGATCGGCGCTGGAAGCTGAAGTGGAAAGCGCTGTCCAAGCGCCTCAAGGCCAGCGGGGGCGGCTTCCGCAAGCAGGCCGGGGCACTGGTGGAAAAGGACGTGAAGCGCATTCTGGCCACGATGGGCGATGATCCACATAGTCTGCGCGACGCGGCCATGCTCAGCCTCGCTTCCGACTCGCTGTTGCGCGAAGCCGAATTGGTCGCGGTCAAGGTCGAACATATCCAGCCCGACGCGCACCACGAAACCTGGAGCGTGTGGCTGCCTTTCTCCAAGACCGATCAGGACGGAGAAGGCGACGACTATCGGTATGTCTCCCCCGACACTCTTCAACGACTGCGCCGTTGGCTCGCAGCCGCCGACATCTCCGCTGGCTACGTGTTTCGTCCAATCGGTGGCCGAAAGCGCACGGAGGTCGTGCTGGCCGAGGCAGAAGGACGGGAGCCACCGGTGTTCGGTCTTACCGCCAAAGAGGTGGCGCGGATCTTTCGTCAGCGGGCGATTGCCGCGGGCCTCGATCATGCCTGGACCATCAGCGGGCACTCCACTCGCATCGGTACCGCAAACGATTTGCATCGGAATGGCGCTACGACACTGGAAATCGCGAACGCCGGCGGCTGGAAGGGCGAGGCGATGGTGCACGCCTACACGCGCAAGTCGGGTGCTGGCAACAACGCTGTGGCCAGGCTGCGACGGTCAGAGCCCGACAGCCGCTAAACGCGGCGGGCCGCCTCCAGCGGCACGACCCCGACAGGGCAACGGCGACGTCTGAAAACGTTGACCACGGTGGACAGTGAGTACCGCTTCGCTGCAAGCGTTGGAAACTGGCAATGGATGGACGCATGGGTGGGTGGGGAGACTTGTTGCAGCAAAAGGGGTACGCAATACACTGCATGCACCATCTACGCCGCGACACCATGGAGTAGGACTCCCTATGAACCAAGCACCAACTTGCGATGTCAGCTGGGTCGAGGCCCTGCTGGGTAGTGATCCCTTTGAGACGGGCTATCTACTGGCCCCAGAGGATATGCTGGCCGAGATAGCCGCTTGCCGACGCCTTTATGCGGCTGCCCAATCAGCCTGTCCTGAGGTCACGGTGGATTGGGCTGACGTGTACGCCGAGGACTATCCGCAAGGACGTTTCGTCGACCTGATCGATGGGCTCTCCGACCCGGATCAAAGAGCGGCCGAAACGATCTTCAACTATCTGCTTGCGTTAATCGCGGCCAAAGAAAAAACCTCGGTGGACGACCTCGATGAGTCAATGTGGGAACGGGTCGGAGAATTTATGGAAGACCCTTCCGCGGACGTCGCAGCGCGCACCGGCATCGATGTACTGATTCCGAATGTCGTGGATCTGATGCGGGAGATCGAGGCCGCCCGGCAGTACCATTTCGCGTTGTGGGTCTGTCAAAACAACCCGGCACCGCTCTTACTGCGGGGCACAGTTGACGTGTCACCGAAACAGCCGGGGCTCCTTGCCGGAGACCTGGAGTTATGGGTGTGGGTAGCACCCGACTCAAATAACATCGAGCACACGGCTCCGGATATCTTCGTGATCTCCGCCTCCCTCGTGCACCGTCCTCCGGCGGAGAGTGCAGAGCTGGTCGCCTTCGTTGGAGGGAAGCTCGTGCCTATGTTTATGAACTACAGTCACGTTTTCTCAGACGATATATTCGAAATCATGGACGCACACAGTGCCATGTTGAATGACGTCTGGAAAACCATCCAGGGTGAATTCTTGCCGGCGTTGGGACTTGATGAGTTTGATGAGCTGTCGGACATGTTTTTAGACGATGAAGCGCCGGGTGCGGCCATCTGCGTTCCCTGGATCTGCGTCCATGAAAAATTTCGTGGATGCGAACTATCCAAAGTGATGCTCAAAGCCGTTGCCAACGCCTCCCAAGATGTCGGCTCCTGGTGTCATAGCGACACAATCACGGGCAAGGATGGTTCGGAAGCCGACGAAGAGGACGAGACCACTGGTGACCTTCCTACGACTTTCGCTATGTTGGCTGATAACCCCATCCGTCTGTTCGTGTTGCCGATTGAAGGTACCCGACCCGCTGACACGGAGTTTGCGAACCCCTGGGCACGTGGAGACCTGGGGAAAGATGCACCTCGCAAAGTCGTCGACATGAAGGTTGAGCAACGGCGCAAAGGATTGGAGAACTACTTCCTTCACCCTGAAAGCGCGTATGAAAGTTTCTTTGTGCACGCCTACAACCCGTGGGACTACCCGATCACGTAATCGGATTGGGATCCACGACGATGCGATTGTTGGCCATCGACCTTGGAGAAATTGAAATGCCAGAATTTCGGGACTGAGTGGCACACCACCAGCAGGTGGTTTACGCTGAAGACATCCAGGGGCTAGATCGGTCTGAGTAAGGGTTGCAAAGTTTCCACCAATTTTTGCAGAGCCCTACAAGTCTGGTTCATCGCATCAAATTCCTGACCGTCCACGTTAACGCCTTGCTGATGTAGAAGAGCCGTCATCTCTTCCATGAATCGCAACATCATTTTCAATACACCCTGGGAGTTGGAAAACCTCGTTACCGTTTCTTCGAGGTCTGTCTTGATCGGGTTGCCCTTATCACTCAACCGGCGGCCATCCGCGGCGAGTGAAAAGTAGAGAAGGTAGTCCGCGCGTTCGCGCAGTAAAAAAAACGGCAAGTACGGCCATCGTGCTTCCAATGCCTCGAAAAATTGCCTAATTTCTGGCACCTCACAGACGTCGCGCGGGTCGAGGTTGTACCCGTCAATGACGATTGTAAGGCGGCCCGCCCAGTGCTTCAGAGCATCCGGTGACACCGTGAGCGTTTGCAAGAGGCGCAACAACGGTTCTAGGTCGCCGGCTTCGATGTCGCGCCGGGACACGACCAGCGCCACTTCTTGGGAGTGGGGTTTCGGATACAGGTTGGGATCGGTGTCGCGGGGAAAGATATAGCCGGGAGTCACATTGTATTGGTTCATACTGACCTCTAATTTTCTGTGTGGACCTATTGGCCATCGAACTCACCGGCGATCACGCTGGAGTAAAGGCGTTCGAACGTGGCGCGGTCCGACAACGACGGTCGTCGTACGATCGATTGCATGATCATTGTGCATGTCCACAATGGACCATGACCCGTATCGAGCAAAGGTATCACGTCAAGCCTTTTCATCGAAACGATGACCGAAATCGGCGTCTCAACTCGCGATACCTGATCATTGCATGATCAGAGAAGTAAGATAGAACTGCGGTAAGAGAAACTCATCAATAGGCGACGGAATGTTCGGAGAAAGGCAATGCTGCTGCGTCGTGTGTACTACGCAGGCGCGAGAGGATCTACAGGACGCCGCACAAGCTTCATCGTCAGCCATGCTCACCACCTCCGGCATACTGAGCTGGGTGAACCACGGGGATCAATACGAACCATACGCGACAGCTGAAAGCATGCGCGTCCTTCCGCTCCGTATCGCTGCGACACTTGGAATAAAGCACGACACTTATCAGGGCGTTGTAGCGACATGGTCAAGGTACATTCCTGGCCAATGCTGGTATTCGAGAGGTATTTCCGGTAAAGAAGCTATCAGGCGATTCTGTCGAAATAAGGACGAAATCAGTCGAAACACCGACAGAGCGAATAGTTGGTTATCGATTCAATCGGAAGCAAAAGCAAGAATTGCTTCTTTGCCACGGTACATCAGGCCTTACGCGCCACTGCCTACTCCGCAGGCTGACCTAAACCACTGCCCCTTCGTGGCAAAAACCTCCCCTCCTCCGAGTGTTCATGGCGACCTTGCGAATGAGGTCGTCCAAGGCTGCTTGGTCACTGAGGAGAACCCTCCGAATGTGGTCAACGAATATAGCGGTGTGCCTGCCGTCGAAGTACAGATGGAAAAGGCTGCCGCGCTTGTCGAGGTTAACGAAGGTCGCTACCAACCCGTGGTTCAAATGCGTGGCACCGTTTCCGACAGCCGGCAGTTCAAAGCCATCGTGAACAAGGTCACGACGTGTCTGGCCGGCAAAGGTGGATGGGAGGCAGACCAGCCTCTCAAGGCGAAGACATGGGAACGGGGAACAAAGGACGCAGAGGTCCAGTTATGGTTCGAAACCGATGACACTCGCATGGCGATCCGTTACGAGAAGCACTGTGACGAATCCATGGGCCGTACCTGGCGGCTTGAATTTGTCGTTGTGAAAGAAGCCGATCGACTTCAGATGCGGTGCGTTGTCAGAGTGCTCGTTCACAAGTCCGGCGTCCGGACTGTGCAGCCCAGGCTTCCCAAGTGGCTTTCCAAGTTGGCGATTCAACATCCGCTCGCCAATGATGGCCGCATGATGCACACAACTCCTTGGTTCGTGTCGACCGAAGAGGATGCTGGGCAACTGCGTGCACTGATTGGGTCGCATGAGCGTAGCCAGGTGGTTATCGTTCTGACTGCCGAAAACATCAAGAGTGCACAAGGTGCGGCGGCAGAGCGGCTGGCCGCCCGCGTGGTGGGCTTCGCGCATGTGGCTGTGATCTCCCACAGTCTCCTCTCGCAACCGAAAGTGGCTGAATTGGGCCCGGCAGCCGGCGGCGTCAGGATGTATGGCAAAGACAAAGTTTGGCGATCAACCTCTTCAGTGCGGTTGGTGATGTCGCCGGTTGAGTGGGGCAACGGCTCCGCTGAATCCATCGACATCGTGGTTGGTATGGCTGCACGGTTTACGGTTTACGAAAGGGATCCAGAGGATGAGGCGTTGAGTTTCAGCGCGGTGCGCGCAGACATTCAGGATGGTCGGGCGGCGCACTTGAAAGAGGCGGCCTACCAGGCGCAGCAGAGAATTGATGAGTTGCAGTCACAACTCACGAAGGCCCTTGAGCTGGCCGCTGAAGAGGAGAAGCACAAGGTGCTCCTTGAGACCAGTCAAAGGGCACTGGAGCACGAACGCTGGACCCTGTCGTCCCGCGTGGCCTTCCTTGAACAGTCGGCAGCGAGAACCTCGCGCAAGGAAGACTGCGCCGTGTTGTCGCTACGCCCTTCTACATGGGACGAGCTGGAATGGTGGCTCGAAGACAATTTTTCTGAGCGCATCCACCTCACCAAACAGGCATGGAAGGCGGCTAGAGCCTCCGACTTCGCCGATCTCGCCTACCTCGCTGACGTACTGAATTTGCTTGGCACGTCGTACTGGGAGATCAAGGCTGAAGGATCTGAAGGTGCAAGAAACCGATATCTAGCCGAGTGTGCTGCGCTTCGCATCGAGATTAGCCACGTCGGCACGGCGGCAAGCGACCGGCGGCACGCAAAACAGTACGAGACTATTTGGGACGACAAGCGATATCTCTGTGACATGCATGTGTCAGGGTCTAGCTCCCGCGACAAGCAACGGGGCCTGCGCATCTATTTCGCCTACGACACTGAACTGCGCACGATCGTGATCGGCAGCCTGCCCGATCACCTTCGTAATCGACACAGTTGATACTGCGCGGTGACCATGGAGGACTTCGTGTCAGGTAATCCTTACGTATTGCAGCGGCATACGCGACTTGCCGCTGATGGTCTCCGCACTAATACTCCACACATCCGGGAAGTCAGGTAGCGGTCCCCCTGTAACGTCGCCGATGAACCGGATCACGCCACCCACACGGGTGGCGTTTCTATTCCCAGAATTGACGCTGTCTAGTTCATCCAATCGGTGGTGATCAGCGTGGTAGCACCGTCTCTACACAGCCTGCAACGCGGTGACCCCGCGCCAAAACATTCATCGCGCCGACCACATCGGGTCGGTTCTCGTAACCGCACTCAATACAGGCAAAGCGGGCTTGTGTGCGCCGGTTGTCCGCCGACACGCAACCGCAGCACGGGTAGGTGCGACTCGAGTTGTGCGGCGGCAAGGCGATGAGCAACCCGCCATTCCAATTGAGTTTGTAGACCAACTGACGCCGGAACTCGCCCCAGCCCTGAGCGAGGATGGCTTTGTTCAGGCCGGAGTTTGCCCGGACATTCTTACCTAGTGTTGAAGTGAGGGGATCCACGATCTGAAGCGGCGCATCATCATTTTATCGCCTGAAAAGCCTTGTCGTAGGTGCGGTTATGCACCGCACCGATTTTCTGTGAGCAAGTAACGAAAAGGTCCGCGTTGGTAACATGGCGAGATTCTTCCGCCACGTATTGGTAGCAAAAGTCAAAGCCGTTATCGTGGTCAAGCTCAGCGGTAATTATCTTGACTACCGCCTCCGAGACTGAGGTCGTTACGGCGGCCTGTTGGCCTTCGGGCATCTTGATCGTTGGGGCGCCGCTGCTTGCAGAGGCACTGGGAAGACGGGCCGCATCGCGGTTTGCTTCGAGAGTGGCGACATTGGTCGTCGCATCGGTCTCTTCGGACTTGGCTACAGTGAGCGCAGCTTCCTGTTCGGACGCCTTTTTCTTCGCCGTATCGAAGTCGCTCTGCTTTGCCGGATCGTCGGGCTTTCCGTCTCCGTCGGCGTCCAACTGCTTGATGCTCGCATTGGTCGCAGCAAGATCCTCTTCAGCTTTCTTGCGCGCCGCGGTCTTGGTCGTCAGCGCCGTATTTCCCTGATCCAGCGCCGACTGCGCATCGAGTAGTTGATTGTTTCCGCCGGCGCCAGCCGATCCGCCGATCACAACTACGGTGGGCTTTATCGCCCCCGTCAGCTGCTCGATAGCGAGGTTCGCCATCATCAGGTTCTGGAAGCGGGTATGGAGTTGAATGAAGCTGGGCCTGTCGAGAGCGCCATTCAGAAAGCCCTCGCACAGACGATAGGCTTCGTCGCGCATGAGCGTAATGGACTGCGTGCGCAGTCCAATCGCTGCAACCTGCGTCGCTACTGCCGCGGCAAATTCGGCGGCCACTTTCTTGCTCTTCAGTCCAGCGGCCGATGAAGTGTTTAACGCGGCGATGGCGTCCGGACTCGGCTCCGCGCACATTATCCACTTGTTCGTCCCATCATACTTGATGCCGACCACGCGCTGCTGCGCGTCATTGGTGATCACGTCAAAACGGTCAGTAGCGGAGTCCCCCGGGATTTGATCATGGCGATGAATGGATTCGAGATTTGCGCAGGCAACGGTCATGAGTGCCACCAATACGGCGCCGGTAAATTGCCAGATACGCATGCTAACCCCCTTTCCTCTCGCGCCAAATCCCCAGATGGCCGCGGCTGGCCGACTATCAACCTGGCCCCAAAGGCAATGCTAGTCCTCATGCTGGGATTATGAAGATAGGACATTTTCCTAGAAGCGGGGTGCGGCTTGGAGTTCCTGCGTAGCACGTATACTCAATCCATCCATCCATGCAGTCAGGCAGCGGCCCCTGTAACGCTGCCGATGAACCGGATCACGCCACCCACACGGGTGGCGTTTCCATTTCCAGAATTGACGCTGTCTAGTTCATCACATCGCCGCTGGTGATCAGCTTCGTTGCATCATTGGGACGGCGTACCACGACGTAATCCAGGAACTTCACGTCCGTGATGATCACGACTTCGCCCTTCCTCAACATCTCGCAGCTGCCGGAGTCGAACAGCCCTTTCAAAAGAGCCTTCTCGCCGTTGAATTGGTAGCTCTCTGCGTCCTTAAATTCCGAGGGCGTCAAGCAGCCGAAATACGTATCCTTCATGGTGTGCTGATCCGCCGGGGTTGCCGCGGTCGCGGGCTCAGCATCATTGGAAACAGTCGTTGCGGCCGGCGAATCATCGTGACCTCCGAACACCAAGATAAGCACGCCAGCAAAAAGAATGCCCGCGATAGCTTGCACAAGTGGGTGGAGGCGCTTACGCGCTGGCGGCGAAGAAGGGAGATTCGGTGGGATCTGGCTCATGGGTCGCTTCCTGCACCCACGGCGGGCACGTCCGCTATGAGTTTAGGCCCCATGGCTCGAATCGCAACGTTGAGGTTGATCCTGTGTGAAAGATGCCTGTCCAGCTATGACGGTCAGAGCTATCGTTTGGCAATGACTTCTTTCCAATTCGCAGCTTCGCTGCCAGTGTCTGGCATGGACTCAGCGGACCGGTATGGCTGAACACCAAAGATACGGAAAGGACGCTTGGCCGATCCACGATTGATAGCGACGGCAATCGGCAACATTGAAGTGAAGATCGTTGTGCGCCAGGATTTTGGTTGCGTTCCGCTCGGTAGCCTGATCGTCCGCGGCCAGGTCGCTGCGATCCTCATCGCGCAACACGAAACTGCACCCTTTCCCGTTCGCACCCTCCTCCACCTGCGCCTTCAGATGAAAGTGGCGACGTAGCCAGTTGGGCCGCTTACAGCCGTCGGTGCGACGGTCCAGCCCCAACAGATGAGCCGCGCGATTGAGCTTGGAGATGTAGTCCGTGCGCGGGTACGTGGCGGCCGGCAGCATAATGCGCACTGGCCCGCCCCGCTGTCGCAGGATCTCCTGCGCACGAGGTGCGTAGCCAGGCCCTGTCGGAAAATTCAAGCCGATGCCAACAAAAGCCCATTGTGGAGGTAGAAACGGAATCATCCAGGCCATGGGTTCGTTCCCCACGAGCAGCACGGATGTCCTCGCGTTCGGCGGTGAGATCGGTTGTTGAACGCGGAAGGCCTGCTCCGCCCAGGGCGCGTGTCCCCAGCCGTTCGACACATTGAATAGGCCAAATGCGGCGATGACTGCTACCACCCATGTGCCTGCGCGGAGGGACCATTTCGCCGGTACCAAACGCTGCAGCAACAGCCAGCACAACAGAGGTGCAAGCAGTTCTATGGGAGCGAGATAGCGGTAGATGCTGAAGACGGCTGTCCATGCGGAAAAGCTCACGGCCACGAACGCGGCCAGCCGGCGCACGCGCACGTCCATGGGGTTGGCTGTCACCGAGCGCCACCGCCGCACTGCGGCCGAAGCTGCCCAGGCCAGGTAAAGTGCGAACAACACTGGCCATACAACCTGGTACTGCTCCTTCAGTCCAAGACGGTGCGGATTGAAGGTGATGACCAGCGGCCAGAACAACCACTCCCAAAGATGGTGCGGCAGGGTGCGCACATCAGCCACACCCACATTGGCGGCCAGAGAATTGGGAAACAACGAACTGAACTGGGGAAACAGCGGATTACCAAAAAGCTGCCACATGTGCCAAAACCAGTAGCCGCCGGTGAGCAGTAGCCCGGCCAGTCCGCCCATCGCCAGAAATATGAGCGGCTTCACGCGCCGACCCTGAATCGCTGGAACCAGCAGGAACGCGCCGGCCAGCCCCACCGCATATACCGCATTGGTCAGCTTGAGACCCGTCGCCAGTCCGACCAAGGCGCCGGCGGCCAGAAGCTTGCGTCGTGCCAGTGGGCCGCTCGAATCCATCGCGAGCAGCAGTCCGCCGAGCACGAACAGCGCCGTGAGGTTGTCCCCCATGGTATTGCCGAGTTCCGAAAGGAAGGCCGCGGACATGCAGCCGGCGCAGGCCAACCCGATCACACGCCAGGGCGGGCTGTCCGCCGGCAGCAGGCGTCGCCCGATGAGCATCAGCGCGATGACATTCAGTCCCTGCAACCATCCGAGCAGGAAACCCAGCAGCGGCGCCGGCATCCAGCGGAATAGATTGGCCTGGAAGACATCCAGCAGCGGGTTGAAGTAACTTTGTAGGCCGGCTGGCGCGAGGTCTATATGGCTACGGCCGTGCAGCCATGCAAAGGCGTTGTACAGGTGGTAGTTGCGTAAGTCCCAACTGTCATCCTGCCCTAGCGACAGCGAGATGAGACCGAGCAGTAGCGGCAGCCAGATGAAGGCTCGACGATAGGAACGGTTTTTGAAGGAGGACGCGGCTGTTGCAATCGGATCAATTGTCACTGGTTTCTACCTTGAGCTACCAGGCGCGGGTATGGCGAGATAGGCAAGCCGCTTGGTCTCGATGCGGCCGCGCGTGACGGTGTCAAGGATCAGTCCGCAAGCCAGCAAAATGGCGCCCAACAGAGCCAGCGACGCGCACAAAATAGCGGTGGGAAAGCGCGGCACCAGGCCGGTGGACAAGTAGGTTCGCAGTAGCGGCGCGGCCATGAGGACTGACACCAGCGTGCAGAGCACAGTGCCGGTACCGAAGAATGCCTGTGGACGTTCGGACTTCACCAGTCGCACGATGGTCCTCAGGATGCGCCATCCGTCGCGCCAGGTATTGAGCTTGCTGGTCGAGCCTTCGGGCCGGGCGCGGTAGTTCACGTCCAGTTCGTCCACCGGCATGTGCAGTTCGAGCGCATGCACGGTCAGCTCGGTCTCAATCTCGAAGCCGACCGCATGAGTAGGAAACGACTTGGCGTAGCGTCGAGAGAACACCCGGTAACCAGATAGCATGTCGGTGAAGCTGCTGGAGAAGATCGTCCGGACGCTACGGGTCAACAGCCAGTTTCCAAAACGGTGTCCGCTGCGGTAAGCGTCCTCCGGCGCCTCCACGCGGCGTGCCACCAGCATATCGAGATGCTGTTCCAGTAGTGCATTGATCAAGGTAGGCGCGGATTCGGCTGGATAGGTATCGTCACCGTCGACCAGCACGTAAACGTCGGCCTCAACATCGGCGAAGATGCGTCGCACGACGTGGCCCTTGCCGCGCAGAGGTACGTGCCGCACGCAGGCGCCCGCTTCGCGCGCGCGCTCGACGGTGGCATCCGTCGAGGCGTTGTCGAACACCCAAACGGTCGCCTGTGGCAGCGCCAGACGAAAATCGGTCACCACCTTGGCGACGGTGGCCTCCTCGTTGTAACAGGGCACGACGACGGCGATGGATGTTGTCCTTTGCTGTTGCATGCGTTCCTTCGGTGCCTGGTGTCAGTAAAACCACGAGATCTTAGCAGAGCGATCGGTGAGGGACATTTGATGCAGCTTCGGTGTTCAAAGTGTCGACCATGCGCGGGCAGGCGCGGCGGACTGGGACATCATGAGTCTCTCAATACACGATTCTCGCCGAGAATTTCCCGGCGGCAAGGCACAATTCTTGTCAGAAATGTGCCTGTCCAGCAGTGACGGTCAGAGCTATCCTTTCACCATGTCACATATCGAATTCAACGCAGCGCAGCTCGGGCCAGCGGCGTCCGACCTCCCTGCCAGCGCCCTGCCAATGGGATCAAGCCCCGTACCTGCAGGGTTCCCAAGTCCAGCTGAAGATCTTCAGGAGGAGCAGCTAGACCTCAATCTTCGGCTGGTTCAACGTCCATCAGCGACATTCTTCATGCGCGTGGATGGCGACAGCATGGCCGACGCCGGCATCATGCACGGTGCGATTCTGGTGGTGGACCGTTCGCTCCGACCGAAGGTAGGCGAAATCGTGGTCGCGGCGCTCAATGATGGCTTCGTTTGCAAGCGCCTGCGCCTGCTTGGTGGAGTTCCCTACCTGGTGTCAGAAAACGCATCGATGGCCTACCCCGCCATCATGCTGATCGAGGACGAAGGTCATGTGCTCTGGGGCGTCGTGCTTTCGGCCATCAACGAGTTCATCAGGCGCTGAGCCGTGATCGGCCTGGCAGACGCAAACAATTTTTTCGCGACTTGTGAGAGCGCGTTCCGACCGGACTGGGCAGGTCGACCGCTGGTCGTGGCCTCCAACAACGATGGTGCTGTGGTGTCCCGATCGGCTGAGGCGAAAGCGATCGGCATTCCGATGGGTGCACCCCTATTCAAGTTGAAGGGGCTGATAGCCAAGCACAACGTCATCGTGTGCAGCAGCAACTACGAGCTCTACGGGGACATGTCCAATCGGATGATGTCGATCATGCGTGAGTTGGCGCCGCGCTTGCGTGTGTATTCTGTTGATGAATGTTTTTTCACATCCACAGGCATCCAGGATCGCGTCGCGTTCGGGCACCAGGTGCGCGACACCGTCCGGCGATCTACGGGAATCACGCTCACCATCGGGTTTGGCCCCACCCGCACGCTGGCCAAGGCGGCAAGCAAGCTGGGTAAGCGCGGCGCCGGCGTCGTAGACCTCGCCACTGAAACGTCTATCCTCGACGGTCTGGCCTCCATGCCAGTGGGCGATATCTGGGGCATAGGACGTCGGTGGGGGGAACAGCTCAAGGAAGTGGGCATCTGCACGGCCGCGGATCTACGCGCCATGCACGCGCCGACCGTGCGCGCGCGCTATGGCGTGGTCCTGGAGCGAACCGTGAGGGAACTCAACGGGTACGCCTGCCAGCCATTCGACCTCCCTGACCCGGCCCGGAAGCAAATGATGTGCTCGAGGAGCTTCGGCCAGAAGATTGTCGACATCGGGACCATGCACCAGGCGCTCGCGAGTTTTACGGAGCGCGCTGCATCGCGCTGTCGGCAGCATGGCCTCAATGCCCAGGCCGTGATGGTGTTCCTCAATACGGACCCGTTCAATGCGGGCGCTCAACAATACTGTCCATCGTTGACCATCACCCTACCCCACCCCTCCAGCGATACCCGCGTGCTCCTGGGCGCGGTCAGGCAACTCACTGAGCGCATGTACCGAAAGGGTTTTGCCTTCAAGCGAGCTGGTGTTGCCCTGCTGGATCTCATCGAAGGGAATGGCCAGGCATCTCTCTTCTCTGCCGACCCACCGCAAGACACCGCGCTGATGAGCGTGATGGATCTGATCAACGCGAAGTACGGTCGCGGATCGGCAAAGATGGGCGTCACGACCGAGCGGAAGGTGCCGGGCTGGAAGGGGCTGAGTGAGCATCTCTCGCCGCGCTACTCAACACGCTGGGAAGACATTCCCGTCTGCAAGTGAGTGCCTGCAGTCCATTGTTGGCACGTCAGGTCGATGGTGTACGCGCCTTAGGCGGACATTCAGACGAAAGAACGATCAACCACCGTAGCGGTGGGATCGGGACTGGTCCGGAGTCGAACCTATGTACTGCTGGTAGGCGGCCACCCAGTCGTGCGCGATCTGATACTGCGCCTGAGCCAAGCTGATGCGCCGACCACAAACCAGCGTGTGCAGCTTGTTTTCCAGACGATCCTTCGCGTAGGAGCCCCAGCCTCCAATGATGTGGTGCGGCTCTGGCCAGAGGTTGGCCGGGCTGGTCGGTGACCCTCCAAGCTCAAGGCTGATCAGGTGGTCTTCCTCGTAGTTGCCGAAGCGAGCTGCATCGGGCCCCATCGCCTGGGCGTAACCATAAGACCGAATCCCATCGCGCTTCATCCGCTCGGTGTAGCTCTCTTCCGGTCGAATGCTTCGCGTGTAGCCACCACGCCGGCAGATGGTTTCGTCGAGATTGTCCTGGGTGACTGCCGGGTTGAGAGCTCCGGGCGTCATCGCTGAATTCGGGAGCGCATCTGCGGTGGGAAAGACGGCAGCATAACGGCCGGGCCGAGACGCGCCGCCGGCACTGTAAGTCTGATCCCTGTCCGAAGCGCCGCCGCCTTCGCTGCGATGTTCCAGTCGTCGATCGACATAGCGCGCGGCCTCGTGAGATGCCACATAGCCAAGCACGTAACTCGCGGCGTGGTCATGCTGCTGACAACCGGCCAGAGACAGGAGTGCCAGAGCCGAGATGAGAACGGTGTTGAATGTACGGTGCATGATGATCCTTTTCATCGGATGTCCATGATGAGCCCTCGTGCGAGGCTTGTTGCGACTGTTGGCGTGTTCGCGATCCATGAACGTCTACACCATGCCGAACGGCCATCAAACCGAGGGATTTCGGAGAATCGGGGCGCCTTTGTTCCGCCCCGACGTTCTCCGTAAGCGATTCCCCCTAGAGGTGGAACAGAACACCGGCATTGGCGCTCACGCCGTGAGCCCGGCCGCGCGCTGCCTGGCCATCGACATTGATGAACCATTCCCACGTCGCATCGATGGTGGTGTTGAAGGTCAGACCGATCTCTGCGGTGTTGCGCGCCAGATCCTGTCCCTGCGCGGTGAACTGCGCGGAGGGTGCGCCGGCAAGCGCCGCCGTGAAGCTCAGGTTCGAGCCGGACAACACCCGACGGAAGAAGCCGTAGCCGGAAATCACGCTCTGACCGCCCGCCCAGTCGAAACCATGAGCGACGCGCAGTCCCAAATCACCCAGCGAGGCATCGTGTCGCTGTGACGGAGAGGTCAAACCGAAGCCGCTCGCGCCTTGCTCAGTGAAAGCTGCCTGATCAAGACGGATCGCAGTGAGGCTCACATAGGGGGTCAGCGTCCCCTGCCCCAAAGTGAGCGCCTTACCGGCTTCGAGCGTTGCTTGCGCGATGGAATCCTTCCGACTCCCGCCAATGGACTGCAGGGTGCTACCGATCAGCGCGGTACGGTGAACATCAGCATGCTCGTTCGACCAGCTCACACGACCTGCGAGATAGGCCCCACCTGCGAAGGCGTAGCGACCATACAGGCCCATCGTGTCGTTGCGACCCTTCACCTTGCCGGCCAGGCCGGAGAGACTGGCATCCATGGTGGAGCGACCCAACGCAAGGCCGCCAGTCAGGTTGCCGAGGACCTGCGTGTCCAGTCCGAACAGTGCGCCGCCAAGATGGTAATCGGCAGTCGAGAACGAATGCTGCGACAGCGAACCGAACGCATTGGTCGACTGGACCCACACACCCGGCTGCTCGCCGCCGGTAAGGCTGTTCTGCCGCACCGCCATCGCATCATCCGTGATCAACGCCTGCTGCGTCTCGATGGCCCGGGCCGTGCCGTAGATCTCACCGTCGAGACTGTTGATGCTGATGACGGCCTGAGCAGCTGTACCCGCCGTGAGAAACTGCGCTGCGGTGTTGAGAAACGTGGCGTGCCCAGCGTAATCGGTGGCGCTCCACTGGTCAGCCAGTTTGAGAGCCGAGTCGATTCCCTGCGCCGCGTTCAACGTGACCGGGGCCGCCATCGGGATCGACTGGGCTGTGGCCTGCCGAGTGAGACTCGCGGTAAGCGAGGATGTACCGTAATTCAGCACCGCGCTATAGAACACGCCGGTACCGTAGGTCTGGTTGGCGAAGGTGCCGCTCAGACTCCCTGCGGTGATCAGAGTTACCATCGCGGCTGTCGTATAGGAGGTCGGGGCTAACAGATCCATCGTGCCGGCAAGAGCGGCGTTGCCGCCCACGGTCATCGGATTGTTGATGCCAATGGCCGTTGTGCTGCTCGCCTTTGCCGTGTAGTTGCCGGCGATGCTCAACCCCTTGCCCGAGGTAGGCGACTGACTGGTGACGGTGCCCGCATTGGTGACGTTGCCGTTGACCGTCCCGGCGCCGCCGAAGCTACCGCCAAGCACATTGACATCCGATCCCAGCGAGCCCGTCAGATTGAGATTGCCGCTGTTGATCGTGGTGCCACCGGTGTATGTGTTGGCGGCCGTCAGCGTCAGCGAGCCGGTAGTGCCGGAGAGAACCAGCGAGCCGGTACCGTCGATAGCATTGCTGAACGTGCTGTTGTAACCCACAACATTCGCGTTGTAGGCGCCGAAGGCGAGCTGGGCCGGGCCGTTGACAGCCTTGGCGGCGTTGACCATGCCCCAACCATAGGTGGCGTCCGGTGCGGTTGAACCGCCAAGCAGCGTGGCCGTGGTCAGCAGCGTCTGCTGCACGTTGGTGCCGCTCATCCATGGATAGGCCTGCCACACCTGTGCAGCGACGCCTGTCACGATCGCGGTTGCGCCTGAAGATCCGTCGGATAACCCCGTGTTGAATTTGGTACCCACCGCGGGAAGAGTCTGGTTGTAGCCAGGTGCAACCAGACACCACATGGCGGCGACGCCACAGACACTCGACGTGGGATCCAGCGTCGTCGGCGCGCCCGTGGCATTGTCAATTTGAACGTTTGCAACGGCCAGCCAACCTGGTTGTAGCGCGGGGGCGTAATACGGGGCTGACGCCTCGTAGTTGGTCTGCGTTGGACCGCCATTGCCAGTCGCCCAGACAAACAGGTCGCCGGCGTTCACCATTGACTGATACTCATCGGTCACTTGTGTGGCCAGGGAGGGATCAGGCTTCGCTTGGTAGAAACCAAGAGACTGATTGAACAAGTGAACGCCCTGCGCCGCTAGATCAGTGTAGGCCTGTTGATAGGTCGTGCACGTATCGGCCGCCGAACAAATCTGCGCGACATAGAGGTTCGCATCGGGTGCGACTCCACCCACAAAGCCTCCGGCCGGCTTTCCTGCCATGACCTGAATAATGGTGCTGCCGTGTCCTGACGGATCAGTGGGCGTGCTAACGCCGCCATTGGTGATGGTCGCGTTTCCGTTCAACGTATAGTTCTGGAACCAGGTCGCTCGGCCCACAAGTGACGCGATGGTCGGATCCAGTCCGGAATCCAAAACGCCGATTTTGACGCCAGCACCCGTGAATCCCGCTTGTTGCGCGGCGAGCGCGCCGGTAGGCACGAGCTGGTTGTCCTGCGGATAGGAGTAGGACGGCGACGGTGGCGGCGGAGGTGCCGGCGCGGGAGCTGGTGCGGGAGCTGGTGCCGGTGCGGGAGCGGGAGCTGGTGCCGGTGCGGGAGCTGGTGCCGTCGGCCTTACGTTGCTTCCGGCGCCACCGCCGCAGGCGGACAGAGAACCAACAAGCGCTGCCGCAATTGAAACGGCAATGGCTCGATGAAAGAATTTTTGCATTGAATCAACTCCATTTGGGAATGGTCACAGGATGCGACGAAATACAATTCAGGCAATAGCCATTGATTTACGCGCTACGCATAAATGAATGTCCGGCACAGTCAACCCTTCTGCCTTGACTATTAGGGTTTCCAATAAAAAGGAAGGCGCCATTTCTGACGCCTTCTGGTCACCCCTGACCATTCATCACTTCAACGTTTTGGCGCTGGCCTGGACGTACTAGCAACCGCCGGGCTATTCGACTTGGATGAATCCTGTGCCTTGCTCGGTGGAACGACCGGGCCGACGTAGATACAGGTCACACCACCCTTGCTTTGAACCACTGCATATCGCAAGTCGCAATTCACTGACGCAAATAGGATTGGTGCCTGTACGTCATCGACGGCCAACGGTATGAACGCCACTTTCTGGCCTGCTTTGCATACATCGGCCGTGAAGTTCCTTTGCCACTGATTCACTTCACATACATGGGTCTGATCTGGAGCTGTGACGTGAGCTGAAGAAACCAAATTACGAAGGGAGTCGCAGCCAGACAACGACACTATGATCGCCAGCAAGACGCTGAGATTAACCACGGTTAGGCGCATATCGATGGGTACCAATGGGCAATGGTGAAGACCATGACCCTGGCAGCGATATTCACTGCCAGGGTCTGAGGGTCAGAGAGTCAGAACTTGTAGCGAACTGCGAGGGTGAACTGGTGTGCTTTGTCATGCGAGGCAAAGCGCTGATCGTCACGAAGCATGAAGGTCATGTGCTTGCCATGATGGGCAACCAGTCCGACACCTGCCCAAGTTGACTGGCGATCAATTGGCGAACCAGCCACCAAGAACGAGGAGCCCGGGGCACCGTTGAATCCCGCACTGAAACCGCTGGTGGGGCGATTCAGCGTCCACTGCTGCATCACGTCGCCCTGCAGATCGATCGGCATTCCGTCCATGTCGAAGGTGAAGCTGTAGCGCGCGCCAACCCCGGCAGTCGTTTCATGAAGAGTAGATGCGGAACCCGAAAGGCCGAGGCCCGCGCCACCATGCTCAGCGAAGCCGTCCTGATTCAGGCGAACATAGCCGGCTTGGACGATCGGGGTAACGACCTGCGCGCCGAAGTGCAGTGGCGCACCGAACTCGGCCGTGGCTCCCGACAGACGTCCATGCGTGGTCGCTGACGCTGCCACGGCCTTCGAGCCGGTGGTCACGTAGCGCTGCACCGTATTCTGCGACCAGGACTGGGTCAGATCACCACGGAGATACCACTTATCACCCGAGATGCTTCCGTAAAGGGCAACGCCAGGCGACGTTCCGCGGACGTTGCCTCCCATGTTCGAAACGTCACCGTTGTTCCGCAACCACGTGGTAGCGAAGCCGATGCTTGCATTACCGAAGGGAACATCGAGGCCGACGGCAGCTGCGTCAAGGGAGTTGTTTCCCGTCTGATAGCCGCGCCCACCGACAGTGTTCGAACCGGTGGATGTCGATGCCCATGCGCCGGCACCCTGGCTGCCGTTGGCGACATCCGCCAAGCGTCCCGAAACGAGGTGATTGGCGACGTTCCCTGCATCCAGTTCGGTCGCTTTGGCATCTGCATACACTGCGCCGGACAGGCTGTTGAGTGACGCCAGAAGTACAGAGGCATCAGCGATGTGTTGGAACGATGCCATGCTTGCCACGAACGACTGCTGGGAACCCGTCAGTGGTGCACTGGAAGCAACCATCGCGTTTGCGGCCGAGAAGCCTGCATCGACGCTCTTGCCTGCAACTGCCGTCGAGACCGATGTCAGGGCGATGGGATTCGATGCAACAGCTGCCTGGTTGACCGTGAGCGTGACGCTATTCGCGCCGTAGACGGGGGTGACGGTGAGGGACAGACTCGGCTGGTTGACGGTTGTGAAGGTTCCGCTCACACCACCCGATGCTGTAAGCAATGTCTCCTGCGCCTTGGCGACGTAGCCGGCGGGAGCATTCACGTACAGCGAACCGGCGAGGACCGCCGAACCACCGAATGAGTAGGTGGTACCAAGGATGTTGACGAAGTTGCTCTTCGAGTTGCTGGTGTAGTTGCCTGCGACCGACAGCAAACCCTTTGGGTTGTAGATCCAGCCTTGATTGTCGATGTTGCCGGCAACGTGGCCATTGCCTACGAACGTACCGGATGTGCCAACCGCCACACTCGAAGCCAGGCTGCCATTGTTGTCGAGCTCGCCCTGGGTAATCTGGGTCAAACCGGTGTAGGTGTTGTTACCCGTGAGGCTGAGAATCGAATTGCCAGTCTTGATAAGCGAGCCGGTTCCAGAGATATCGTTGCTGAAGACGGCATTCTGGGTGACGTTGAAGGTTTCATCGCCGAACGCAAGTTGGCCGGGACCATTCAGAGCCTTGGCAACGTTCAGTTGACCCCAGCCGTATACACCGTCGACGCCGGTGGCACCGAGATCGGTTGCTGTGGTGAGCAGACTCAAACGAACTTGTTCGGCGGTCATCCACGGATACTGCTGCCAAACCGAAGCAGCCGCGCTGGATACGATCGCCGTGGCCATGGAAGTGCCCGACCACTGCTGATACGACGCGGGCGCAGAGCCAGAAGTCGACGTATCACTTGTTGTGGGGACATCCATCGTGCCCGGAGCCGCCAGACACCACTGGGCGGCAAGACCACACTGATTCGAGTATGGGGCGATCGCGTTCCCCTTCGTCGGATCGGTGGCTACCACTGCAAGCCAACCCTTCGTCAGTTCGGGGAAGTAATAAGGCAGACCCGCCTGCGTGTCTACGCTGGACCCGGCAGCGTCACCGGCCTGAAACACAACCAGACCGCCGCCACTGACAACCTGGTCGTACGAGGTGCGTGCCGCTGCATAGTCCGTCGCCGCCGTGAGCTTTTCGGCATCGGTGATTGCAACGTTGTCACCCCAACTGTTGTTGAAGATCTGGACGCCAAGGGCCATCAGCTGAGTGTTGGCCTGTTCGTAGCTCCCCTCGGTAACGACGCCCGAATCATCGACGATGCGCGCGGAGTACATCGTGGAACTGTTGGCGATGCCACCCTGCCAGTACTGGCCGGCGGAAGCGCCGCCAATGGCCATCGCGACCGCTGTGCCATGCCCATTGCCGTCCGCGGACGTCGACGACGTGTAATTGTAGGAAGCGGTGATACGACTCGTCGGCCCAGAGATCGGAATCAAGGGATTCACGAGATTGATCGATGGATTGTTGAGGTTGACGCCGGTATCGAGAATGCCAACCTTGATGCCAAGACCAGTTAGGCCGCCATTCGCGGTCGCAGTCGCATCATTGGTATTGGCGAACTGGTAGTTGCCAAGCGGAGGACTGACCAAAGTCGTCGCCGGCTCGCCGTTGATGCCGCCTGGAGCCGGCGTCACACCCGAGGTGCCAGTGCCAGTGCCAGTACCGGTGCCCGTGCCCGTGCCGGTGCCAGTACCCGTGCCAGTACCGGTGCCCGTGCCAGTACCCGTGCCAGTACCGGTGCCCGTGCCAGTACCCGTGCCAGTACCGGTGCCCGTGCCAGTACCCGTGCCCGTGCCAGTGCCAGTACCGGTACCCGTGCCGGTGCCGGTGCCCGTGCCGGTGCCCGTACCGGTGCCCGTGCCGGTGCCGGTGCCGGTGCCCGTGCCAGTACCGGTGCCCGTGCCCGTACCGGTGCCCGTGCCGGTGCCAGTACCGGTGCCCGTGCCGGTGCCGGTGCCCGTACCGGTGCCTGAAGAAGGACCAACAACAGCGGGTGGGGTCTGTGTGGGTTTCGTACCACCGCCGCATGCGGAAAGCGCAACGGCAATCGAAATCGAGAGGGTTGCACGCGAGAGGGTCTTCATCAGTGTGTATTGCGAATTCATTTGTAGCTCCATGGGTAGCAGGGGTGATGCCTCCCCATATCTACGGGGTGGCAATAGGAGGAGATCACGAGTCCGGAATGACGCAATAGGGGGTGTCAGTGCGCCATGACAACAAATGCACCGTTCGGAATGGCTGCCGGCAACGTTGCATACACGGCTCCTGATGCAGGGTCGGTCAACTTGCCATTGATCGCGATCCCCGATTCACCTGGGTAGCTCACAATTGACCGTAGCTGAAGACCGATCGGGTCGATCGCATTGGAATAAAAGACAAACGCCTGACCGTTGAAAACGTAATTCTGCAAATACGCAGGCTTGTGAAACCATGTTGGAAGCGCTAAAGCTGTATCCTGAACTACCCCAACAGTTGAAACATTTGAGGCAGCATATGAAAGAACACTGCTTCTATAGATACCAACGGCGTCGGAAATCCCAGACTGTTGCATGTGAATGAAAGAGACGTTCTGGGAATTCATCTCAGACGTCATGTTCCATCCAATCATAAGGGCGATAGCTGCCAGCAAAGGCGCGAGATAAATCATTTCGGGTAGCCCTTGTGCATAAGAGAAAGATAACGAGCCCAGACGGAATGCTGATAGCTGACGTTAAGCACTGGTGTCGCAGAGTGATAAAGACCTACGCCGCGCCAAAAATCTCCTGAGTGAGCCATGCCATTTGCAATCATCCAGGTGCCGGCATAAACATTGACGCAGGGATCGTTCAAAAGCATGTCACGAGAAATTCCATGCTTTGCAAAAAAACTCAGATGCGACGAATTGATTTGCATTGGACCAATATCATAGGTGCCGTTTTTGTTAGTTGTGACTGCGCCGACACGGCCGCCCTCTTGACGCATAACAGCCAGCACGATGCTGCTTGGCACATGATATGTTTGCGAAGCATTTTCAATGCATGTCATGACTTGCGGAGGAGGAGTGTAAAGGGGCACTTGAAACTCTCAAACTAAATCAAGATATTCACGTTTGCGATATCAAACGTGAATATGCGGCTAAACAAACTGGGCCAGGTTGTTACATTACGCACAAAGCAACAGCTCTTCCGCCCGTTGCATTATCAGCTGGCCACGCGGCGAAGGTCGTCGAGTTGATGGGTTGGTTTTCCATGCCAGGCAGGACGCTGTGCGGATTATTCGTGATGATGAATCCACCAGATTGCAAATGGTAACCAGCCGGACATACGGCATAAGAAACGTTGTTTCCGTAAGTGGTTGGGCCATTGACAATGGTCCAAGTTGTAGCGCCACCTGGCAACGTCCATACGCCGCCAACACAGGATAGCAGCGAGCCATTTCCATCTCGTGCGTAATAACCGGCAGTCGGGCATGCCCCACCCGCTGAACCGACGGCATTCACATGCAAAAGGTTTCCACTAACGTTGCCGGATGCATTCAGATTACCAGCAAGATTTACATCGCCGTTACTACTGAGTAAGTTGGCAGTTACGATATTTGCTGAAACCGTGGCACCAAAGGAGCCGTTGTTTGCACTGATATCGGCCGGAGTGCCGTTATTATGCTGTATATACAACGTTCCGGGCATGCGAATTGCTGCGTTGGTGCCATCGCCGTAATAGCTAACACCTCCAGTATTGTATGCATTACCTGCTGGAGCAGTGAAATATGCTTGTGTGCTAATCACACCGTTCGCGTTGATGGAACCGTTCGACTGCATGTTTCCGGCCTGCATCTGCCCACCGGTGTAAATGCCCTTGTCCTGATAGGAGCGCACCCAAGAGCCGTCGGTCATATAGAAGCCGCCGCCATAGGTTTGGCTATACCAGCCGGTAGCGCCATAGGTTCTTAGCCAGTTGGAAGCGTACACGGCACCGGCTGCTGTAACGTCACCACCCGAATAGATACTGGGTGCCGACAAGGCGACATTGGCCGCTACAGCGCCAGGCGTAATATGAATGGTATTGACAGCATTGTCATAGATATCAACCACACCATCGCTAGGGCTGAACATGCCCGTATCCTGCGCACCATCCTGAGTGAAGGAGTAGCCTCCATTTGTGGTGCTTCCTTCATTCGCAAGGAACTTGTTTGCAATCACATTTCCAGACGTGCTCAGGTTTCCTGAAGAATTAATGTTTCCTACCATCATAATGTCAGCTGCGGAACCGTCACGATGTTGGATATAAAATCCACCAGGCATCCGGACGGCACCATTTTGGGTATCGCCGTAAAAGCTAACTGCTCCGGTGTTATAGGCATTACCTTGCGGAGCGTTAAAGTACGAGTTGCTTGTGATCACGCCATTTGCTGTGATTGATCCGCCAGCTGTGATATTACCCGCAGCACCGAAACTACCGCCAGTTGTAAGGCCGTTATAGGCATCAATGTAGGGTGCACCGATACTATTCGAGGCGTACATATTTACCGCGCTCACATAAGTAGCGGCTTGAATAAAGCCGTTCGAATAAACATCACCACCAGCGTATAACTGATTTGCCGCACTGATGTTGTTGCCAGTAATAGTTCCGTTTGATGCAATGTTTCCGTTTATATCTGCATTTCCGCCAACTCCAAGATGTCCCGGCGTGTAAAGACTCGACCCAATGATGGCCGCTCCGGACTGAATGTTTCCCGCAGCATAGATCGAGCCGTTCGTGCTTATGTTTCCGGTTGACGCGACAATGCTTGCGTTAAGAGATCCGCCCTGCCCAACACCAATAGCGCTTTCAGAGTAGATGTCCCATGCATGCAAACCACCGTACCAACCAGCGGGATAACCTGACGTTGGGCTATATCCAGTCGTGGCAATCCGACCACCGGCAGAGATATCGGCGTTGGCGTGAATAGTGCCAGTGGACGTGATATTTCCACTTGTAATATCACCCGAATTGAGTGGGGCTGGTGCTCCACCAGTCAGGTTCTGCAAATAGACAGTGCCATTCGTGCGAATTGCAGCATTGGTATCGCCGTAGAACACAGCCTGTCCAACCGTAAGGCTGTTGGCATTGCTCCCGCCGGCAAGCGTCTCGCCGTTTGCGGTGATGTGACCTGCTGCTGTGATGTCATTCCCATTCATGTTGATGGGCGCGTTCATCCCGTTCAATTCGGGATGGCCGGCGACAGGGTTGCGATAGAGGTAGGTATCGACCAACTGCCCTTCCGTATCGTAGAAGAGACCAACGGCCAAATGGCCTGCGCCTGGATTCACCTTGTACTGAGCGACTGGGATAGACCATCCGCCCATGGTTCCAGTGGCGTTAGCAGGGTTACTTGCGAAAATGGCTCCGCCAGCGCCGCCAATGTCGTTGGCAATTTCAAGCGCGGTGCCATCGGGAATGGTTTGACCACCAGTCGTAACCATCAACGTCTGCAACTTGCCAGCAACAGGCTGCAATGCCAGAACAGAATAGGTCTGACCGTAGATGTTCTGACCCACATAGCCGTTCGGAAGATAACCGCCGGAGATGAGCATTGGGATCGTGATATTCGCCGGCGTCGTTGCGGTTGCCACAGCGCTCACCGCTGCATAGTTGTCCTTGATGTAGCCAGCTGCCGCCGCCCCAATCAAGTTCGCCTGCTGAGCCGCGACTTGAGCGTCAGCGGAGTTCATGCGCTTCTCAGTGACTGTCAAGGCCAGACTCATACCCGCAACGGCAATGATGAGCCCCAGCGCTACGTCAAGCAGCGCAGCACCGACCTGTTTACTTGGTGAACTACCGAATTCGCGAAGTCGCATCACATAACCCCTGACTAATTATCCCCACCGAGCTGCGGTGGCCTGGTCGAGCATTTCTTGTTTCAAGGAACCGACATTCCCAGACCGAATCTTCTGGCGTATGGCGTTTTCGGACTTACCAGCAACAACCAACGAGTCAACGTGCAAGGTGCGCTTGTCCTCGAAAGACGATGACCCTCTCCCTGTCTCCAGGCGCTGCCAAATGGCGACGCTCAAACCGTAGGAGAGCATGTCGTGGGCATTGGGAAGCTCTGACCACGATGCCAGCCTATCGATCGCTGCAGTGACGCCCAGAGCATGCATAGTGGTGATGATCAGATTCCCGTTGAGGCTCTCGCGGACAACAAGTTGCGCAGTCTCTCTATCGCGAATCTCACCAATCAGGATCGCGTCTGCACCGGAACGTAGTGCACGTTTCAATAGTTCGCTGTACGACCCATTCTTGCTGGATGCCTGAAGTTGAATGCATCTGCCGGGTCCATGTAGACCGTCAAGATTTGTCTCGGGTGGATCTTCGATGACAACGCCGATCTCCCCGAGGGCTTGCACTCGTGATCTCATCATGCTTGCAGCGGTCGATGTCTTGCCAGCGCCGAAATCGCCTGAAATCAATACCAATCCACGGGTGGCCCGATGAATGACATGATTGACGACCAAAGGCGGTAACCCAATCTCTGCTAAGGGCCTGATAACTGCGTTGGACCTTCGAAGTACAAACACATGCCGATGCTTTACATCAAGCATCGCTGTCACACGAAAATTCAGGTTGTCGATCGCAAGGGCGAACTCCGGCTGGCCGTGCTCTTCAAACGAGGAAAGAAGAAGAGCGCGGAGCTCGTCAGCGCTTGGGCTGATATCCAAAGGAGCGGGAGCCCGAGGCGTTTCCGCCTCGGGCCATCCCTTGACATCACAGAAATCTTCGCCGACGTACATGTCAACAAAGTTTATGGATGAAAGACGCACCTGCTTAACTCAGGCGCGATCAGTTGAGACTGGTCCAGGTGATCGTATTCGCCGCGCCAGCGCTGCACTGACTGTTGGCCGTCGCCTGGTCAACCGAACCGGTGATCAACGTACCGCCATTGATCGTGGTTTCCATGGCGCCAGACCCGGCGATACGCGTCGCAAGGCCAACGCAAGCATCGGTCGGCACGGCCGCATAGTTGATCGTGAAGCCGGAGCCGGTGGATGCGACGGTCACAGCGCCACCCCAGCTGTTCTGCACCGTCGTACCAACCACCGACATGTTCAGCGGAATCTCCTTGGTGTTGATCAGGGTCGCGGTGAGGTCGGAACCAGCGGCGCCATAGCCGGCCGAGGACTTCAGAGCACGGGCCGAAGTGAAAATGCCGTTGACATTGGTCACTTCGTTGCTGACGTCCGACTTGCTGAAGGTGCCATTCACCAGGCCCAGCACACCGCCGATGATGACGAGGCCGATGACGATGGCGATGGCGGTTTCGATGAGGGTGAAGCCTGCAGCATGACGGCGAGACTTGAGATTGATACGGTTCATATACGGTTGCCCTGTTTGAGGATGGAATGAGTAAAGCGGAGAACAGTGGTTAGTGCCCAGTTGTGTTAGAAACGACGTCCTGGATGCCCTGGGCACCGTTCACAACCAGGAGTAGAAGGAAGGCAACGAAGGCGATGCCGACATAAAAGATGACGCGTGTCGCTGATTCGACGCGATGAACACTTTGATCCATCCAATCTCGACCGAAGCTCGAAAGTGCATCGTCGAAACCATCAAGACCGCCAATGATGGAGATGTGATCGATGGCGTCTTGACCTGGAAAAACATAGCCACTGCGATCAAGAGCCACACCGAGAGATTCCTGTCTCGTTCCGTAATAGGCTGAGTCAATTCGTTCCTTCAGCCATGGGCTGGCATGCTCACCAAGCATGCGAATGGCAACTCGAAGTTGCATGCCGGAACCAATGAGAACAGACAGATTGAGAAGAAACGTAGAGCCGAGAACGGCTTTATAGATTGACCACGGCGGAGCTCCCTCGAGCATCAGGCGCAGACGGCCTGTGAAGCGCGGCAGCGAGTAAATAGAGAGCGCGACGATAAAGATGATCCCAAGAGAGATCCACGTCCCGTAATGCTGAACGGTAGAACCCAGAACCAATAAAGCCTTGACGGATCCTGTGGCCTGATCAGGCTTGACGAGTCGGGCCAAGTTGGGAGCGAGCTTCGTGGCCACGATATGCAGGAGGTAGCCCATGACGGCAAACAAGGCGATCGGATACATCATTCCTCCGATCACGGCGCTGCGCATAGCGCGTTGCTTTGTGACCAGCATGGTGGTGTCGTCCAGGCACTCCTTGAGCTTTCCACTTTGTTCGCCGGCGGCAATCAGCGCACGCTCTTGCACACTGATGTAGTCGCTAAGGCCATCAGCCAGGGTCAGGCCTTCGTTGTGGGATTTGATGAGCTTTCCGAGAACTACAACAATCGGCTTCGTCAACTTTGTACCGTCACGCGAGTGCACGCGATACATTTCCGTGAGCGCCTTGTCCAGAGTCACCTGCGAGCCGAGAAGCCGTGACAACTGCTCATAAAATCTCAGGCGTGCACCTGTACCGAATTGCATTGCCATGTAGCGCTCATTAAGCGCTTCCATGAATCCAACATCGCGGACGGTCTGTTTGAAAGTGATCGGCACATTAATTCCAGTGAATCGAGTGAAAGTAGAGAATCTTACGATTCCATCACCGTGGCATCTTCGTCCAGGAGGCAGATGTCTTCTTCGGCGTCTCGCGGATCTACAGATCCAGCACGTACAAGATCTAGGAGGGCGGCGTTCTTCGTGATGCCGTTCAATTGCCTTACCCACATTTGTCGCGCGGCAATCTTTCCTTCGTTCTTGAAGACCGACATCAGCGTCTGGGTAGGAACAATGCACTCAGAAACCATCGCGCGACCCTTTATCCCCTTCTGCTTGCATCGAGGGCATCCGGCGCCACGCAAACGGATAACCGAGTCGTTGCACGTTTCAGAGATCCTATCGACGAGATCTTCGGGAAGAGTTCGAATTAGCCTTGGAGTCAGTGGAACGCTGCAATAGGGACACAGTTTCTTAACGAGACCTTGATTGACCAGGCCAACAACCAGCGTCGGATCGAACATCAACGAGGGCGGAATCCCCATTTCAGCAAGTCGTTCAAGAATAGAAAATGCATCATTGGCGTGCAGCGTCGTCCACACACTATGTCCCGTCATTGCTGCGTGAAATGCAGCTTTGGCTGAGTGCGCGTCTCGCATTTCACCAATCATGAGCACGTCAGGATCGAGTCGAAGGACGTTGGAAATTGATCGCACCCACGCAAGAGAGACTGCTTCAGGGTCGTCACCGTCCGCCATGATTGGTGTCTGGATCGTTCCCTGAATTGCGTATTCCACAGGGTTTTCGACTGTGATCACGTTCTTTCGGCCACCGGTGTCCTTGACGACCTCTGTCAACACACATTCCAGGGTGGTCGACTTTCCGGCGCCGGTTGGACCGGAAAGAATGCTGATCCCAGTGCGACTTCCCTTCATGCGTCGGACCAACTTCACCTGCACGGGGAGAAGCCCAATCGAGTCAAGCGTCGGCTTTGATGCCGTCCGATCATAGAGAAGCCGGAGCACCATCAGCAGACCGGCATCCGTCGGCCTGGTAGCAACGCGAGCACCATAAAGCCCAAGCTCGCCCACAAATGTCTTGGCCAGACGCGCATCCTGCATGCGATGCGGCCGGAATGTTGAGTCAGCCAAGTCGCACATGGACTGGTAGATGGTTCGCTGCAGAGCCGTACCCTCGACGGCGGTCGGGTTGCTCCTGAAAGAAACGTCTGTGAGATCGCCATCCACACGCATCCGGATTGTGCAATCGTCCTCGCGTACCACTATGTGCACGTCACTTGCATTTTCCGCGACAGCATCCTTTAGGAGTCGCATCACACGACCCTGCATGGCGCTCAGGTTTGCCGCGGTCATGACCGTATCTAGTGATGCTCTCTGATAGAGCGCACGAATGTCGTTGACTGAAACAGGAATCGTCTTGTAACGCACGCCATCGTGATCGAGTCGAGCCAGAAAACTGAGCACGGACGGCTCAACACGATGCGAATTCGAGACGAAGAGTCGAAAATCCTCCAAGAGACAAATGTAGGCTCGCTGAGCTTCAGGAAGCTCGTATGCGCCGCCTTTATCGGTCAGCGTTCTTGTGAAACCGACGCCAGTGATGGACACGGGGTCCACTGCATTCACGATCGAAGCAGTTTCTGCCCGCGGCAGTTCCTGTCGCGTCGAGGCTACACTGGCGACCGATTCCATATCAGTTACCAGCACCAACAGAATTCGAGGTCATGCTGCCCATGCCCGGCATGGGTGGCATGGGACCCTGCGGCACTTGGGAACCCTGCTGACCATGACCGGTAACCGGGGGAAGTGTTGAAAAGCCCAGCGGATATTTCGTGCCATGCCAGCGGACAACAACACGATCGATCGCGATGGACTGAACATACATTCCCGGCTCGATTGCGTCGCCAGTCTTGGCATCCATCGTTGAACCACCGGGAAATACGAAGGTTGCGAAGAGGTGATTGTCGCGGCCGAACACAGCCTTGATGCCGGGCAAACCTTCGGTCACGCCAGCTGCGGACGACTGGCCGTCTTTCGACCGCAAATCATCCGCTGCCGTCGCCTTTGCAACCTGGGCCTTGAGCAACTCGGTTTGGGCCTGGACCTTTTCCAAATCGCCAACAGTTGCCGGAGATTCCTGAGCGAAGGCCATCGAACTGACCATCAGTGACACAAGAACGGTGAGAGCAAATTTAGTGCACATAGAGGAATCCTTCGGTCTTCCAGGTCAGAACGGCTTGTTTGGAGTTGAGCGATGCCGCCATACGCTTCACACGCAGTCCGGGTCGGGCCACATCGCTGAGTAGATCAATGGGATTCGTGTCCGAACTAAGGGACCAATCAAACTCATGCCAGTCTGGCTTCGGCGGCGGCAGCTTGGATGACTTTTGGCCAGGGAGTGTCTTTGGGTCTGGCATTTTGACCGGCACTTCAGCGAACTTGATCGGCATTCCAAGTGTTTGCCAGTGCGATACAAACGTGGGTATGACTTCAGCTAGTGGCGAAACGGCCTCATCACCACCGGGTTTAAGGGCGAGGGTTGTTTTAAGCATTGCCGTCTCGTTGCTCTTGTCGAACTGAGGCGCCATATGGAGCAACTTCATGGACGACTCAATCATCGAGTTCATCGTGCCGCCAGTGGATCTATCGTAGATCGATGTGACTGCGGACCCTTCACAAGTGGCACTCGAGAAGATCCAGCCACCGATCGAAATTGGCATCCGATCCACTTGCGACTGACATGCATGCATGAAATCGGCAGCCAGCGGAAGCGACTTCCAAGGGTGTTCGAGATACTTTTGATAGGCTTTTAACTGTGCCCGCTCTTCTGCCGTTTCAATCGCTGCTTTCGCTGTCAGCGCGTCGCGTTTGGATTCGGCAGCGTGAACGCCATCCTCATATCGTGACCAGGCAATCCAGCCGAAAATAGCCGCACAGAACAGACCACACACCGCCACGAGGCCTACTACGGACCGTGAACTGGCTTCAAACGACACGCTCGCGAGTTTTGACTCGTGACGAATTCGCGCCTTCGCCAATACCGGACCGATCTCCATTGCTGTTGATCCAGATATTTGAAAGTCACTGGGAGCAATGACTTTCGTGATATCTGAAAAAAGAGCGAGTTTCTGTGTTGCACGGTGTTCAACTTCATCACGCGGGCCAATGAAATCGCACCCGGGAATCAGCGCGCCATCGCTGGCTGCAATCAGCGCAAAACGGCCGTCAGCAAGCTCAAATATCGCGAAAAAAGACTCTCCAAGTCCGGCCATGACAGCCAGGGCCAAGCTAATCATTCCCTTTTCCGCGCCCATCGAACGTGATGCAAATCCGGCCTGCATCACCGCACCCAGATGGAGTGCTCGAAGCTCCATCTGGTCACGCTTGCCAATCACCGCGGCTTCCGCTTTATACGCGCGACGATTGTTCAGTACCTGCCAATACAGGCCAGAGATGTACTCTTTACCTCCGATCGACACAGTTTCTGCGCTACGAAGGCGTGGCTGACCTTCGAAGGACTCCGGCTCAGATGCGGAATGGTGCGAGCTCATATCAAGGCATCACGATGGGAGTGATGACGATGACAATGACATCGTGCTCACTGTTTGCCGCCGCGCTGCCGCCAGCCAGCCAGTTCTTCGGCGAGCCAATGCCGTTTCGCGTGCCGTTCTGCGAATTCTGCTCAAACCCACTAAGCACAAGGGTCTGCCCGGTCTTCAACCTAACCTTCTCGCTGAAGATGCGGTCGCTGACCTCGGGGACCTGAATTGACACCGAGCCCGAACTGACGGTCTTCAGCGAATTGAGCTGCGAAATTGAAATCGAGTATTGGAGCAGGATGTTCCCGTCATCATCGAGGACGTACGGAAGCAGATTCATACTGAATCCGGTGGTGACAATGCCAGGCGTGAGCTGAGTGGCCGAACCAACGTTGGCTGCCAGCGTTGTGCCGACACTTGCCAGATAGGAGGTTTGCGTAGCCACCTGGACTGGAACGGGTTGCAGGTTCAATGTCGTGACGGACGGCGAAGTCACGACGGATACCTTGCCCTGCGTCGACAAAGCACTGACCAGTAGATTCGTACCGCCCCACTGATTGAGAGCCTTGTTGGCCGATGTGCCAAGGATGCTGATCGCGCCGGTGACGGAGTTTGCGGGCGCCTGGATGCCTCCAGAAAGATTGAAGCCAATCTTTCCCGACAATGACTTGAAGACCGAGTTCCAGTTAATTCCGGCGTTGTCACCAGCGGACATTTTGACGTCAAGGACGCGCACGTTGAGCAGTACCTGCTTGGTCAGCGTGGCGTTCTGACTCTTGATGTACGCGCCAATCGCATTGAGGACCTGTGGCGTGTCGGTAACTGTAAGCGTTCCACTTGACGGGGACATAGCCATCCGGCCGACGCCCGGGGTCAGCATCGTCTTCACCGTCGCGCGAATATCATCGACGATGGAAGACTTCAGGCTGACAGTCGTTGAATCAGATGAACCTGAGGTGCCGCCCATTGCACTGGAGCCACCGCTACCGCCTGAACCGCCACCACCGGAGCCCGATGAGACCGAGGTGACACCTTGTTGCGATGATGTACCAGATTTCACCTGCGACACGATATCGGTGATTGTCGGAATCGCATCGATTTCGAAAACGCGGCTGTCGATGTAGTACATCTGGATGGTGTCGTTTTCGTATTTCCAGCTCACACCAAGGCGAGCCGAAACAACGTCCATGAGGCCTTGCAGTTCACCCTGGTACTTGATGTTGATCATCTGCTGGGACGAGCCCTGGCTCGTGCCCTCGCCCATCATGGATCCACTGCCATTCACCGACGGCAGGCCGGATGCAAAAGCAGGAATAGGGACCCCGCCACCGGGCGAAACCACCGGCGGTTGCTGAGTGGCGACCTGACTATCGCGAGATCTCGAGGCGTTCAAAGCCTCCATTGCATCCGGCGAGACATGGACCGGAACACCACAGATCTTGGTGACCGTTTGAGCGAACTCGAGCACCGTCATCGGCGCAACGGGCGCCAGCGTTACCGCGCAATGAAATACGGGTGGGATCACGTGCTTTGACGTGGCAACAGCATTCATATCGACGTACTGGCCGGTTTCGTGTACGTCAAAGTCAGAATGGGTTACCGACTGCTGATTCCGGAGTTCCTGCAACTGCTGAACTGCCGTGTCTTCGGTCTGAACCGATACCGACTCAGCCGTGTGCAGATCGCGAACGGTCGCGCAGCCTGAAAGACCCAGGATTGCGGCGATCGAGACCGCCAAGAAAGACTTGCGCACCATCATTCACTCCTCCCGGAGATGACCAGAACCTGCTGTTTTGGGTAGAAGTCAGCACTCATGGGGTGCGACGCCCCGTGATATAAGGCGAAGACTTCGGCGATTGCCTGCTCAAATGTCCCCTGGAATTTCAGCGGAGCCACAAGCGTGTATTGAAAGTTGGGATTCCACACGAGGCGGACGTGTGCGTCGGCGCACCAATGGGTGAGCATGCCTTCGAGCGTCATCCCAGTCGTACCAGTCCACTGCTCCGGTGCGGGCGTGGCGACAGCGCGGACCGGATAGGTCCTGGTGTAGGCGTGCGAGACCACGGGCGTGGCGCCGATGGTTGCGGCCGGCGTCAAGGGCCCGATCTTGTTGACCGAGGCGATGGCCGGCAGCGCCCGCACAGGCTTGGGTACTTCTTTGGAGGCCGCTTTTGCCACGTACTTCGGCTTGACCAGCTTCACCTCACTGAAGGATGCCGCGCTGGACGGTTTTGGTCGAATTGCCGCAACGTGTGCCGGTTCCTTTCCGACTACCGGCGTTACCGGTGTCGCTGCCGGGACGCCGGTGGAGTAGTGGACCGGCTGGCCAGTCACATCATCGATCGGAGTCGACCATGCCGGCGCACTTTCCGAGATAGGGCCATCTTGCGCATGAACGGGCGCCAGTGCGAAACAGCTGAAGATCGCTACCGCAATTCCAGTTAGCGTCAAGCTTCCAATACGTGATTGTGGGTTGACCATTGACCTCTGCCTTCGACAAATAACGGCAGCCACGCAACGCGGCTGCTACTGGTGACTATCGTAATGTGCGCTTCAACACACTCTTAGCCCGGCCAACCCCCCCTCAAGCACGTTGTACGGGCAAAAAAGTACCCCGGAGCGAAAAATTCGCTCCGGGGTAGGGTCACAACACAAGTTTTAGGCAGCGAGGCTGCTCGGCTTCGAGTACGCCAATTCGAGAACGTCACCATAGGGTGATGAAAGACCCGTGGCATCTTTTCGAAGACAAAGTCCAGCCATATCGCAAATAGCACAAGGTGAATTGAAGGCTGAACCACTCCTCTTGGGGAAATGCCCCTTTCGTATGAGTGCGGCAGTCAAACCCACCTTTGCAACATAGGAACCCATATCCTCGTCCGACCGCGCATCGGCCAGCTGAAGTGGTGCCCAGGCTGCGCCCTTCTTCTTGATCCCTTCTATGAAACCGACCTTCCCTACCTTCCGTCCAGCCAGGCCCAGCTTTTGCTGGTTGTACTTGACAAGGACCTGGTAAGCGGTGAGCTGCTCGCTCGCGATGGCAAAGCCATCAAAGGCAGCAGCCGAAGGGAATTTCAGATCCGGAATGACCAGGTCACCGTCGGGATCGTTGGAACTGACCGCCACGATGTCCGGCTCTCCGGACAGGACTACGTTGTCGGCGAGCCGAATCTTCAACCGGTTCTCGATAAGGATGCCGGTGGAAGCGGTGACGACTTTCAGACCCGTGGCATCCCAGGCTGCCGGGAACTGCTCAGCCAGAAGTTTGCCAATGGCCAGCAAGTCCTTCGCATCGCGCGAAGAGAACTTGACCACCTTATTGTCCAGCTGCTCTTGCCAGGCCAGCTCGAACAGCGAGACCGTGTCGACGGTCTCACCCTGCGCGTGGGCTACCACATACGGCAGGGCCGCCTTGTGGCCAGCCGTGCCGAAGGCCAGTGCATGACTCGTTCCAGTCGAACGGATCTTCAGGATCGTCTCGAGGCGGTAAGCCTCTCCACAGCCTTCATACTTGATGATGCTGGTGGGTCGCAACTGCAACTCATCCATTGTTCTCTCTCCTGCAATTTGGGTTTTAAGAGAGAGTCCGCCCCCGAAGGGGCATTCCCTCCGGGAGGTGCTGAAAGCGCTGGGCGTTACCTGCTCAACAAGGCAGACAGACGATCAAGCTCAGCGTTGGCTTCTTCGATGGTTGTGACGGGCTGACCCGTGACGCCTGCCTGTCGAGCCAGGACAATGATTTGCCGCGACAGTGCTGCCAGTCGCTGCTTGTCACTCGGCCCACGTGCTCCGCCTGCGCCCATGGTCGGCGAAGAGGACACCTGTGCCACCTGTCCAGCAAGGACAACTTCTTGTTGCGCGACGCCGACATCTGCAAGAACTGGATCGGTACTATCAACCACTGGGTCGACCACGATCCCTGCTTTGTGCTGACTCACCACATCCGAGGAAGTTGGCTCGTCGAACACGTCATCGTACTGATGGATGCCAGCCAGGGCAGCGAGTGGATTCATCGGATCAGGCAGTCCCTGTGTCTCGATGGAACTTGCCGGAACTTCATCCAAGGTCGCTGCCGGAACCAGATCCAACACAGGTGCCGGGCGGATCGGTGAGACCGTTGCAGCCGAAGCGGCCTGCGAAGGTTCACGTGTCCTGGTGCCCATACCCTTGATGGTGTTGTCTTCATCAACGTCGAACATCTCGCCGCCGAAGCCAACCGCTGCCAGCAATCGCTGGAATGCCGCTGTCTCGCCAGACTCGAAGTCCTTGCGCGGGAAAAAAGACTCCCGCCCGTTGAAGTCAGTACCCATTCTCGGAGAGAACAAGTCCATCGACATCGAGACCGCTGACCCGGAGGCCACCTCGACACCCTGGGGATTGATCAACCGAGCCGTGAACACCTGGCCCCTTGGCAACGGGGGAAGTCCAATCTCCACCGGGTTCTTGCCTGCCGACAACGCTGCAATGTGCAACGCCGTCAACTGGGGAACCATGCTGGAAGCGTCCACGACTTCATGGATATGACGCCATCCATCACGAATCGGGAAAGCTTCCAGAAAGCGCGGGAGACGTGACGAAAACCTCTCGTATCGCTTGAGGTTACCCTCGTCGAAAATTTCAATAACCGGGGTCATAAGTACCTCCAGAGATTTGGGAGTCCAGATCCGCGAATTCATCCACGGGTGGTGGAGCATCATGGAAAGCTGGCGACGGACGATTCTGTTCACGCTCTACAGGGGCTTGAACAGGTTCGCGCCGGGCCGGCGGAGGGGTGCTGCGTGGAGCAGGAGAAGAATTATTCGGTTGACGCTGAGATGACTGACGCGCCGGTGGTGGTTCTCGATACCCACGGGCACTTTCCTGTTGCTCGCCGGAATCGGCGTAGCCCGAATCACGTTGCTGTTGAGGAACCTGACGCGGTGCTTCTTGATTGCGTGGTTGACGCACCTGAGTGGGAGACATCACCTGGAGTGGTCGACTGACCGTGGTAGCAATGAGCTGACGCTGACTGCGCTTGATGCCATTGCCGTCAACGAATTCCTGATCCTCGGGGAAGCCTGTGACAAAGATGCCGTCACCCCGCCTTGCTCCGCTGATCATCTCAACATCGTTACCTCGCACGATCACTGTGTGCCAGGTTGTCTTGGTAGCCCATTCACCGCCCAGATTTTTGTAGCGATAGTTCGTTGCTACACGCAGACGCGCGATGCTGCCGCGGTCCGTACGGTGGATTTTCGGGTCCTCGCCAAGACGACCCTGGATGGTGTGTGTATTGATGTCCATGAATCCTCCGGCCCTTACTCCAGCACACAAGCTGGATGTCGCAAGGGTTGTTAGTTAGAAAGGCGCGTAACGGACGCGGCACCGTTCACCGCACTAGGCGGTTGGAACTGAAGAAAGGGGGCGCCAGTCAGGACAGAGTCATCGGGATCATGCGCAATAACGCGCGATCCCCATGACTCTGGGTTCTGAAATTTGGGCGCAACTTGGGTAAGAGCCGATTCCGCAGCGGCGAAACCGGGGGGGGCGCAGGGCGCCGGTAAAGCCCGAGCTCACGTGGTCGAGACACGACGGGATTTCACCCGCGCAATTAGTCTGCGGCAACTCGCTATTGAAGGTCAAGAGCCACTTTTTGTGTTTTTTGCCCGGCCAGCGTGCTTGAAGGGGGGTTGGCCGGGCCAAAGGCACCACCGGAATGGATGCAATCTGTACAGACCGCAACCAAACCTGAAAAAGGACAAATTAATGAGTCAACTCGCAGTCATCGAAAGCGACCAGGGTCAGGCCTTCCTTGAGCCGACCATGCCCCGCCGCCGGCCGGATACCAGCCGCACCACCATTGCCGGACGCAAGGCGGAAGACTTCAAGTTTGTGCCCCGGGAGTCGACCTTCTTCTTCCCGATGAAGCTGACCTTGAACAGCCTCCCCATGCAGATCGCGTTCTCCGGCACGTTCGAACGGTGCCAGCTGGCCTTGTTCGAGACTGAGCTGATCGCTCCGTTGATCGCCCGGGACGATAGCGCTGTGCTCGCCGTGAACGGTTCCCTGGACAAGATCATGAAGTCCTTTGAGACCTACATGGACCAGGAACTCATACGGGCGAACAAGATCCTCGAAGACAACGCCAGGCCCCTTAACTCGGGTGACTACACGGCGCCGCAGAATACCGAGATTCGCATCTTCACGCCCCGGACCCGCATCTACGTCCAGATGCTGCAGCTCGCCGACACCGTGATCACTGTTTACGGCCGCCTCTGGCTCGAGGGGTTCATGAACGAGATCAATTTCAAGCGCTCGGTATTCGCCGTTCGCATGCGAGCGATCAACTTGGCCCGCGATGTTTGGCAAATGCACACTCGCTCCTTCATCTCCCTGCAGAAGGCCCGGAACAAGGCGGACGCCGAGCGCGCGCGCATCGCCGATGAGCGCGAACGCTCCAAGCTTGAGGCAAAAATCCGCAAGGCCGATGAAATCATCAAGGCCGTCGACGAACGTGGTGGCATGGAGCCGGAGGTTCCGGACTTCGGCAAGACAGCGTTGGCAGAAGACAGCCCCGAACTGATGCGCACGGTTGACGCTACCGAGGAAGCCGCGAGGAAGCGCCGGGAAGCGCGTCGCGCCAGCAAATCCGCGGAAAGCAATGAAGATGGCACGCTGTCCACGGTGGACACGGAAGAATCGGCTCAGGCTGCCGAAGAGAACGCCAGCGCGTGAGCTTGAATCGCGGCCAGCAGGCGGCGGTTGACGAACCGGGGCATTGCCTGATGGTGGCATGCCCCGGTTCCGGCAAGACCCATACGCTCGTCGAGCGCGCCAGACATATCCTCGAATCGAACCCAAAGGCGCGACTCGCTACCGTGACGTTTACTCGCGCGGCAGCTGAAGAGATGCGTGAGCGTGTCGTTCAGAAACTAGGTGAAGCGATGCGAGCACGCATCGACGCCGGCACGTTCCACTCGCTTTGCCTGAAACAGATGGAAATCATGTCAATCAACGGCAAGCGGCCCTTTGGGATCGCTGGCGAAGGACACTCCCACATCCTCATGATGAAAGCCTGGCAAGCGGCCAGAGCGAAGTTCCCGAGGAAAAAAGTACCGATCGATCGCGATCGTATTAAACACGGCATCGAGTTTGCCAAGGCAAACCGAGGCCACGTCCCAGCCGATGAGTTCGGTGAGGAGACCAAATTCGCACTAGACCACTATCAGGAGCAACTTCAAGCGCAAAAGCTCCTCGATTTTGCCGACATCATCGAGTTCACCGTTCAAGGTATGCAAGGTGGGGCCATCCCGCCCCTGGACGTCACCGATCTGCTGGTCGATGAGTTTCAAGATGGTGATGCTGTCCAGGTGGACTGGGTCCTGGCCCACGTAACTAGCGGCGTGCGCGTTACCTGCGTCGGCGATGACGACCAATCAATCTACGGATTCCGCCACGCAAAAGGCTACGACGGGATGATGCTGTTTGCTCAGCGTGCCCGCGCCAAGATCATCACGCTCGACACAACCTACCGCTGCTGCTCGCCCGTGGTCGCGCATTCAGCTCGGCTCATAGGGCACAACCCCACGCGAGTCAGCAAGGCGATTAAGACGGCGAATCAGCAACAGGGATCGGTCGATCGAAGGGACTTCAAGACGTTTGACGCCGAAGTCAGAGAGGCGTGCATGGCGCTCCACAGCCGGCCTGAAGGGCAGACCGCGGCCATACTCACTCGAACAAACAGTGTGCTGCGGGTCTTTGAAACCCACATGGAGTGCAACGAGATTCCATACACTGGTGGCGTCGAGGGGAGCATCTGGTCCGGCGGTGTTCCCGGTCTGATCCGTGGCCTAATTGGCGGAGCCATCAACAAGGACCCGTCGGGGATCACGATGGCCCTATCCGCGCGAGGCATGAACTACACCGCCGTCACTGCAGCTCGCGATGCGATCCAATCCTCCGGCGGCGGATTCGACGCATTGCTCGGCAAGGAGCAGTGGGCGCGTGGCCTGGCAGACGCACAAGAACATATCTGGAGCGAGATCAAGGGTGAACTCGCGGGACTGGCGAAGTTGACAACGTCCTCACCGATGACCTTCGTTGAAGCTGCCGCGAAATTCATAGCTCCCGGTGTTGATGGATTCTCCAATCCAATGGTTCTCGCTGACGTGATCACCCTGATCGCAAAGATGGAGGGGACACTCCACGACGTCTACCGGAGGATTGAACAGTCCATGAGGAAGTCCACGGAGGACAAACTGGCACTTCCAGGGATCGCATTGATGACGTTGCATGCCAGCAAAGGATTGGAGTTTGACCGGGTTTGGATGCCGGCGATGCGCCAGGGCGTTCTGCCTCACGGCAACAGCGACATCGCAGAGGAGCGGCGCTTGTGCTACGTCGGGATGACGCGCGCGCGCCGATACCTGACCCTCTCCTACGCACCCGTCAAAGAAGCTCCAGAGAGCGTGTTTCTGAGGGAGATGGGGCTTCAACCGACGGCATTGGAGCTTCGCTGAGCGGAGCGGCGGTCGTCCGTCATGGACGCTGCCTCACATCAAAATAAGCAAGGCACCGATCGCCGGCATGCTAGACGATAGGACGAAGTCTTTCCGGGACATCGAACCTACCTAACCGGACATCAACCATAAGCGCCAGGAAAAGACCTGGCGCTTATGGTGACTTGAGATGCAGGGCATCCAATTACGAGGGTTTCTGCCTATTGGCCATGACCATGGCAAAGCCAGCAACTGATAGAAGGAAAGCGGCAGCAATCGTCACTGGAGGTAAAGCGCCAGGCATGAAGAACATGCCGATGCCGATGCCGAACATCCATCCCGTCATTCGGACACCCGCGCGGTATTGGAGTGGATTGATGCCACCAAAGCCGTGCCACTTGAGACGGCGCACCGACGATCCCGTTATCAGGATGGCCACCGATATCGGGAGGATCATCGGTATCCAGACGATAAAGGTGCTGAACCGGAGCATCGCGAAATAGATCAGAGCGAACGCGGCCGTGATCCACCAGTACCAAAAATGACGCGGTCGCGAGTTGTTGTCGTTCTGCGCCCCCGGAGCAGCACCATTGATATCGCCGAACCGGTGATTGGAGTCGTGAATGACTATCGGCTTTACGTTGGATGCGACCTTGGTGGCCGCATCTTCAGACGTCTTTGGGTCAAACATGTGGATGGTGGTCTGCATCATGCCACTACGAAGCGCCCAGAGCCGGAACCAGCTATCTGCACGACCGTTGATCTCTGCTCCATGGACCGGCCCGTACCAACGCAGGATCATCGTCTGCTCTTTGATGATCTGAGTGTTGATGAAGGTGGATCCGATGAGGGGCAACATCATCGCGAGAAAAAAAGCCGCGATGATCATCTGGCCAGCTAGGGGCATTGGTTGTTTGCTTGCAGTTGGCATCAAAGAGTTCCTGGCAATCCCATCAGGGTCGGATAGTCACAGCGCAGTGTGAGTTCGCATTTCTCGCAGTAGACATGCTTACTCATCAGGTGGTGCATGGCCGCGGTTGCTTCATCCAGACCAGTCGTGCGTTCCGTGACAACGGCGATGCAACCTGGATACAAGGAGAGAAAATCCCCAAGCTGGCCATGCGTGCGTGGATCCCATTCCTGATCGTCGACTCGAACAACGTAGTTGGCGGCGTCGAGACACCGCGTGAGCATCCTGCGGACAGCATCCTGCACCAATAGAAGAGTGCTCGTCGATTCCGCCCATCGATCAATGATATTGGCGCCATCCATGTAGGAGTGGGCCAACATGCTGTCCATGCGAGACAGAGAAGGAATAGCCGTAGTGAATGTCGATGCAAGACGGTAGGCCATGCTGGGCATCATCAACCACAGGTTCGTCCAGTGGTTATATTGGGACGTGATACCTCCGGTCTTGAGTAAACGAGCAACGACCTTCTCGGGACGTTCAAGGTAACCAGAATCAACAATGCTGATGGGGGTCGTACTTATTTTCATGAGTGAACTGGTGTTAGGAGGCATCGGGAACGACCACAGGAATTCTGCCCTTCACAAATCTGGATCCAATGAGCGCGAAAAAGTGGAGCTTCGGAAGACAACCGAGCATAGGTGGTTCAATTGGTGCCTCGAGCGTGGTCTGCAGCGTTTCGCCCTGGCTTGTGGAGTAGGAAAGAGGATCGAGCGTAGGACTGGTGACACTGCGGGAATGAACCAACGTCTTGATCGGAACGCGAGGCAAACGCTCGCAAAAATATTCTTGCGATTCCGTCGCAGTCACCCGACCGAAGATGAAGTTGGCGATGTTGCCCATGACCTTTTCTGCCATAGCGCTGTCGCCAAGGCGCGCGACGATGTCCGAGACGGTTTGCGTGGCAAGGGTCAACCGGAAGCCAGCGCCACCGCCCTTGTTGAGCAACTTGATCAGTTCAGAGTTCAGAATCTCGGGAGCCTCGTCGACGAAGATCGATACAATTTTGCGGTCCTTGGCGTAGTTGTAGCGACTGCCGCAGACGGCCGCGAGGTCAGCGAGAAGGATTTCACCGATCGCGTTAGCAACGTCTTCGTTTCCCAACGCATTCAGACCGATATAGATGACCTGCTGTTGCTCAATGATTCGCGCCGCATCGGTGACAACGCGGGTGTCGCCCGGGTCCGTCAAGTCAGTCGAGAGCAATCGGGCAAGAGCTCCGCTGGTGAGTTTGGTCAGCACAGGCATCAGGGAGGTAAGCATCTTCGACCGATGTTCGGCCGGATGTTCGACCGTCGCAATGAGGCCGTCGATCTCAGGACTACTTTGATTGGAGGCAATGTTCTCTCGGTAGAAGGCCATCAAGGCCTGAGCTTCTTCCTCAGCCGAAAGGAGCATGGGACCGTCGCTCTCATCAGGCCTCTTCTTTCGACGACCGATCACACGCCGGCGATACGTCTCAAGTCCCTGCTCCCAACCATCCTGAAAAACACGCTTGCAATAGGCTGTGATGGCTTCGACCAGGAGGATCTCCAATCCGCCATCGAGGTATCGCTTGATCGCAACGAGCGTCGGGCGCTTACCTGCGAGGAGCATCCCATTCACGACATTGACCATCTGCATGAAGGCAAATGCTGTGAATGTGGCGTCGCGGGAGCCGCGGCCAAGCAGCGCCGACACGCGGGAAGCCACTTCTGAGGAGTCATCGAAGTTCTTCAGCGGGTCGAGGCGCACCGACGTGGCAGGAAATCCAGGGTGGAACACCAGGAGCTTCTTCCCAGCGTCTCTACATGCCTGTTCACATGCCTCGCGAAGTCCGCTATCACCCTTCGGATCAAAAACGAAGACAGCTTCTCCCCGATTTGCCGCCTGGGCAATCAAGAGTCGATACAGGACTGTTTTTCCCCAGCGAGTCATCGCGATGATGAGCGTGTGTTCGTCAACGACGGGAAGGTAGATTGGCTGCTCATCGGCCCCCACCCCGTGAAGCCAAGACTGACCTGGGGAATCCAGTGCTTCTGCCTGAGTAATTTTTGTGGGGTCTGCAAGAACGACTTCACGAGCAAGCTGCGATTCGTCAAGGTTCCAGTTGAAACCCCAACCAAGCCATGTTCGTGAATGATTGGGATCAAAATGCTTCCTTGCCTCGCTGAACGGCAAGATGCTCACCTCCCGATGATTCATGCGATCACGCATGTGAAGCAGCGACAACCACGCGCGGACCCAAGGAACTGCTGCACCCATGCAGATGAGAGCCAGCCCTGCCAGAATCAGCGTGGGGGCATTCGGCAGCAACATTTCCAGCACCATCAAGCAGGCAACAACCATCCAAGCAATGGCAGATGAACGCTCGAAGTGCGGGCGAAAGGGGTTGATGTACTTCTGTCGCGCTGTCACATTTTTCATGATGGAATATCCGTCGCAACCGGCTTCGCGTTTCTGCGTGCCACTTTGTTAAATGCAGCTGAAATGGTGGAGTTAAGAGGTACCGCGTTCCAAGCCGCACCGCGGACCCGCGCGCTGATCGTGATGCCGTAGCCAGCCACGTCGACTGGTTGCCCGTTGAAGGAACTCGCAAGAAGGCTGGGATCACTAGCGATGGCATCCGACAGCGAGCGGATGTCCGACACCTCTCCTCGAACGGCATCCGGCCACTTTAAGAGCAGCGTTTCACCCTTCATTACCAAACGATCGCGACTGACGTACAGATCGCCCTCAAGGGCAATCCTGTCGGCAATACGTGCCAACACCGCCCCAAGAGGTCCCTGATTCTGAAGCAGGGTCATCGCCGCTCCGATAGCGTCATCGGGCGGTGGAGGTGCATCCATTGAGGCTTGAACCTGTGTTTCAGTAGGAGCCTTACCTTCCGTGTGAGAATCGGTTTGCGGCAATGCTTCGCCGCGATGACTCGCACGTGCTCCTGGGGCCTCATGTTCAACCGGAGCGGACTCTGGCTGAGCTGCTGGCGACTCGGCAGGTTCGGCGTGCTCCAGTGTCTCCACGATCGCATCGGCTGGTACCGCTTCGCCATCAACGTCGGTTGCTGCAGATGCTCCAGATGCCGCAGCAGCAGACGCAGCGGAAGCGTCTGGTGCCGATTCGACAGTGTCGGGCAAGGTGGGATCTCTAGCGATGCGCAATCCATGATGCTCAGGAATCACGATGCCTGAGATCAGTGCCCCTGGTTCAGGTATGAAAAGAGCGTTGCTGACACCGCCAAGCGTGGCCATCATTTTTGCAAAGGGTGACGTGTCATCGTCCGACTTATCACCCAATGGAATATGAAGTGACCACAAGGGAACGCGCTGCCCATTGGAGAATTCCCTCGGCTTCGCTACACGTGCCCGAAGAAATATCTCCGCAACTTCGGTGGGATCATTCGGAATACCGATGGAATTCTGTGTGCTCACCAGTTCCTGACGCAGCGAGGAAAAGGCTTGGGGCCATATAAGGTATGCGCCGTCATTGTTGACCCACAGCGAGTGACCTGGAGTGTTGACCTTCCATATGCGCTTACGAACCAGTGACGCTGCCATGTCCATGAGTCGGCCAACAATTGGATCCGAGGTGACACTACCTTCACTCCAGTAAGCCTGGCCCGAGTCACGGTCCAGCTTGCAGCTCTGGACATCAGCCATGTGGACCATTTTTCGCATACCGGAGGGATCGTCTTTTTCACCGCTGACCGACATTGCGACAGCTTCGATGACATCGCGACCGAGCCCTGACAGTTCACCGAGGACGTCCTGGCCCGCGATTGATCCCATTAGGAGGAGGCCGAACGATTCATGTCGGTGAAGGCGATCACTACCCCTCCACCGTACGGCGTACCGAGTGACCTTCTGCTTCTTAGCCCATGTCAAGAGATCTGAAACGAAGGGGTTCCAAACCTCCCCTGTATCGGCGCACGTGACTATCTGGTCGACCAGGACCTTTCCCAGGTCGTGATGAAGACCTGCCGTGGCAGCAGCCAAAGGCCAAAGCATGCGCCGGTGGGCGCGAAGTTCGAGATCAAGCGTGTAGGCAGGATCGAAGTCAAGAACGGCGTTGTGAGCATTTCTAGCCGCCAACGTGGCAACGTCAAGGCCATGAATTGCAAGCCCTCCTAACCGTGCATGATGGTGGCTTGCACTGGCAGGCAAGAGATGGACCCACGACAGGTATCGCCGAAGCATTGGCATAACAAGCCGGTCGAACGAGGCTTTGTCGTGGCCTATCTCATGTTGAAGGGCGTCCAACGCTCCGCGCAACAACGGTAGGTAGTCCTCGAGCTCAACAACACTCACCGTCTGGTCGGGACGGGCGAAGTCAGCGAAGCTGTTGATCGTCCTCGCCGGCGTGCCGCCACGTTCAGCACGCTCGCCCATGGCAATCGTTCCTGCGAGCGCTGCTGGCTTGTTTTTTTTCCGCAAATTTCCGAAAAGCATGGGTGTCTCCTGTGCCTCCTACCTTACACGCGATTTCCGCGCTGATTGGCCTGAGCAACGTGCTTGAAGGGGGGTTGGCCGGGACAAAATGATGCTTGGAGTCTGCCAAACTTGTAGACATGAACCTCAACGATAGAAAAGCAAAACTTCAACACATCAATCGTGATCTTGTGCTGATCCAGAACGCACTCAATGAGTGCCATCAGGCCCTCGAAGTGATAGCTGATCGTTTCAAAGAAGAACGAAAGGAAAACTTTACAGAACAACGCAAACAGAGTAAGCGCGGTGGTACAACGAGCCTTGTACTCAAAGTCCGACTGAGAATACTCAGGGCGGTGAATGTGCCAGTGGCCGAGTGGCGTGAGATCACCGCACGTGGAAGATCTGTTGACAACGCGAAAGCAAAGATGGGATCGACACTGGGAAAAGGAGCAACTCCTCGCAAATCGAAGGGGCAGATGAGTGTCTTTACAAACGCTATTCCAAAGAACCGTATCAATGGATGGCGTATCGAAGATCTGATGCGACATACTCACCCAGGCGAGTACGAGCTGATAAAAACCGTTGAAGCTGAATTGGAACCTCTGAGGAAGCGTGTCAAAGGTTTGGCGCTGAACGGGAAAAAGCTTGCGTGTGCCAGGCGCATTCATGAGAGGATGCTGGAGGCTGGCGTAGACGACGATAGACCACAGCCCGCATTCAAAGGTCCGAAGCGGAAAGTCTCGAGCAAGCTTGACGCCATCCAGCTGGATCAGCGGACAACGAAAACTTCTAACACCGTGGACCCGCCCCAGTATCGCAAGGTGTTAGACCTGTAGAGCCTCGACCTAGATTGGAATTAGCGGGAGGGGTCAACGATGGCGCGGGCGGACTTGTCGCTGTTGAAGGAAGACCCGAACCGAAACAAGGAAGACCGCCCGATGAACCGCAGGGCGGTACCGTCGCTCCAAGGCCAGCCTTAGCGCTGGTAAATATCACTCGGCCTGACTCTGCACCGGCGAGTTGAGCCCCCATACCGTCAGTGAGGTCCATGTCGATCTCGCCGGCTGAAACACCCTGCTTGACAAGAGCGATAACGTTCACTGGGATCGTGAATGTCTTTGTGCCAATTTCACCAGCACCCCAGGTCAGCTCCCCCTGCACATTGCCGAATGTGTTTGAAGGAATGCTCGCACCCGTCACGCGGTAAGCAACGCTGGCAGGGCCATATCCGCCCGTCAAGGTAACCCCAACAATGACGAAAGGTTTTTGACCAACGAAATACACGTTCGGCGTAAAGCCGATGACACCTGGGCTGCCATGAGGATCTGGAGTAGCTTGCGGAACACCAAGGCCGCCGGTTGCGCTCGATTTGACTGGTGCCGCATACGCCTGCGTTTTCACAGCTACCGACGTCATGCTTCGATAGGCCTGACCGTCGACGTTTGTGCTGCTGGCCTGCTCAGCCTGAGCATTCTGTGCCTCGGCCGCCATGTTGTAGCGGTTCACGGTCATCAACTTGTTGGCAATTGCCGGCGTCGACCCAGGTGCCATTTCGCTCAGAGGAATCTGAGTCCCGTCCGCCATGGTCATGGTTTGAGTAGCCGCGTTGTATGTCGGCCGATTCGCAACCGCGGACTGTGCAACTGCGGCTTCATCTGGTGATGGTTGCGTTTCGGTTGCCGACTGTCCGTTGGAGCAAAAAGGTAACGCGCATGCGAGGGCAACAAAGAGCGATTGCTTCAAGCTGGTGAACATTTGTGAGTGCTCCGTATCAGTAGATGCAGCAATTCGTGAACTGATAATTTAGGTTGACAAAGTCCTCTCCAACGTATGGGACGTAGCGAAATTCACCCCATGTGTTCGGGTCTGTTCCGAACCAGTGATCGGAGATCGCTTCAGGCCGCGGCCATAGCTGCTCGAGTTTGTACTGAGACTTCGCCAGAACAGGATTCGGGTAGGCATTGCAGGTGGCATCCGGTCCCATCGTCTTAAAGATGAGTCCACGGCGCTGCATCATCGCGATGGCCTTCGCAGCCGCATATGCCGCCTGTCGAGGAGCATCCGTCGTGGCTGTAACCCCATTTTGCGGGTACGAGGTACCCCAGGACCCCATGCACCAGAACATCGCATCGATCGGTTGATAGACATTTGATGCGGCTGAATCAGCCATGCAAGCCAGAGACGCTGGCTGGTTGGCAAAAATGGAAGCTTCCGGCGTCATCAGCAGCGAAATGCTGTCGTCGTTCCAACTTGGGTCGATCTCGGAGACATAGGCGAGATCTGCGCCACCGGAAGTATCGGAGAGACATGCGGTGGTGAGCATTCCTGCGATAATTTTTCCAATCGGATACAGAAACACGTGCATATCCGAAAACCCTAGCTTGTCAGTACCAGCCCGAGTTGATCCCACACCTCCGACCAAGTTGGCGTTGAGCGTGCCACTACCGCCCTGCCCGGCCATATTGCCGCCGAAGGTGGGTGAATAGTAGGGCCTGCGAACGGTCTCGATGATTCGTTGAGGAATCCACATCCCGTAGGTGATGCCCGGGATCGGGATGCCAAAGAACGACTTGCACCAGCATACTGAGGACTTGTCGGCTCCCGCAGGCACGCCTGATGAATTCCCTACAGGTACACCGCCAATCGTAATAGGGAAAAGGCAGTCCATGCAGATCGTTGAGAGAACTTGTCCAGCTCCTGGCCCGCTCGAAGAGCTTTGAGCCTGGACGCGAGCTGGCGTGGCAATGGCGCAAAAGATAGTGGCGAGAATCGTCAACAATATGGATCTGTTGTTCATCATGACGCGTTTCTCTTTTCCAGTTCACGCAGTTGTTTTGCGGTCAAGCCGAGACGAACCTCTTTCCTGTCGACCTTCATGGTCTTCGGTGCGATAAAGGCCAGATCAACAACATTCCCGTGAATCGCGATTACTCTGACTTCAATGTCGTCGCCAATAAATACGGATTCAGATCGTCGGCGCCTTAACCTCAACATCAGTGTGCGCCTTCTTTCGTGAGAGCGATCTGTTGAACTTTGAGAAGTTTACCGACACCGGATACCATCGCCGGTGTGCCTGAAAGCTTGAACCGATCTGCAAAGGCTTGGGAATAGATGTACAGATGCGAACCCACAGCTGTTTGCCACTGGTTCCAGGCAGCCCATCCATCGGCGGCTGTTGCCGGCACAGCCGTACTCATCACAACAAGACGACCTGTATGATTTAGCACCTGACGGTGCGCATAAGTGACCTGTGCATGATCTGAAGCGTCGATGACCAATATCGTTGCATCCAGCGGGGCAACTGAAAGTGGATTAGCCTTGTCGCCGGCATGTGCGAGGTAAACCCCGGTAGGTAGTTTGATGTCGTGTGTGATCGTGGTAGTCGGATCGAGAAGCCAGGATTCACTCTTCGAGGCGTGAGGTACAGACGGCATCTTCTGGTCGCGCCAGAAATTCGCGACCGCCGCATCGATGTAGGACTTCCAATCGAAGTGCTTGATCCGATCTGCGAGATAGACCTCCATGTCAACTTCAGATGGCTTTGTCATGGCACCGTAGGAACCAAGATCCCCCGACGTTCTTGTCAACTCGTCATCAATCCACTTGGTGGAGTAGACGCCACCGACGCGCGCGACTTCCTTGCCGTCCTTCAAAATGACTGCGTAGGGCACCTGTGTGACGTGATATTTGTGAAAGCTCGGCGGATCAATCTGGATGCTTGGAAGGTGGTCAAGCCCGTGACCAACTGTGGACAACCACTTCGTCAGCGCCGGGACACCGCCCGCCGGCTCGCCACCAAGAAATTTGATGACGATACGCTTGTCAGCCAGGCCGTCCTCGAGCAGGCTGCGCATGTCGCCATCTGGCATGGAGGCCGAAGCAAACATCAATATCTGCTCGCCAACCGGCTGGAGCTTTTTCGCAGTCCCAGCGGGTAGATTTTGCCGATACATTTTTTGCAGATAGGCGTCTTGGTTCGCCTTCGATTTGGCCACCATGTCTCCCAGAACGACCTTGTCCTTGATGAGGGTGGAATCGGTACGCGCCTGCGCAAGATTGAAGGCATCAGCCGCCTGATTCCTCTGCATCCCTGCGTTAATTTCGCTCGCCGTTACTGCAGCGCGGGTGGATTGAGCCTGTGCCAAAGCAGCGACAGGAATTCCAACGGCCAGGAAAACGAGATGTCTGAATAACGGCTTCATAGTAGAGATGCAGTCCCAACAAATTGCTCGACATGTACAGGACCCCAGTACCGACTGTCGTAGGAGTGGGGACGTGTGCCTACGGCGAAGAAATCGCCAGGGGCTAGAATGAATGTGGTTTCCACCTTGTCGGCTGTCAGTCCAAGTGCACCGAGGCTGTCTAGAGGCCCTGCAACGACAACTCCGTTTACCGTCGTCGCCCTCGCCCCGACATGAACAAGGTCGCCCGGAGCCCCGACAATGAGCTTTACGAACTCAGTCCCGGCAGGAAAAAGCTTTACACGCCGGTCTGTGACGAACACGCCATACTTGCCAACCTCAACCGGTCCCTTATGCAAACTCACCAATGTCCACGCGGAACCGACGGACTGCTCGCTCTCATTACTGACACCAATCCGATATCTGGTGAGAATGCTCACTGCTATTGAGGCCAGTGCCAGTGTCGAAACGAACAAGACAATCCAGAATTTTGGCCTTCGTACGCGCGGATGAACCGTCAACACGGATTGGGTTAGTCGACTGATCACTGTGGCAGTTCTCCACCATCCTGCTCACGAGTGGTGTGTGTCGGAGTAGCAAGACGAACGGCATCAGGAGCAGCGCGTACGGCACTGGAATCGATCACAAGCGCCCCACGTGCATGAAGTTTGGCAACCGTTGCATTGAGCCGCCGTGCGCCGTCCAAGTAGCGTGCTTCGACGGTAGGGCCTGTACCAGCGCCCTTAATCCAACCGAAGGAATCTACTACGACAATCGGAGGTCGCATGGCGAGATCGTTGTCAAATTGTCGCTGAGCAAAGTGAAGTGCCGCTAGACCGCTAAGACAGGCAACAACAACGGACCAAATGCACAGTGCGAGGACGACATTGGTTGGTATGCGTGCTGCCCGAGCTCCAGATTTGCCCTGCTCGATCGAATTTGCTGTGGTGTCACTATTGGCTGCGCTCATCGTGCACCAGATTTCTTGGACTTTGAGGGAAGAATCGTGCCGTCTTCTATGGCCAACTTTTCGATCGCCTCGGTCAATGAGAAGCCGTTAGCCCGCATTTCGGTCACTCGGCCGACGTCGCTCGCCGTGGTAGAGAAAAGCTTGCGTGTGATGGGCGGCACGATGAGCCGGCCGACCCCGTAACCGTAAGGGGTATGCATGAAGATCTCGGAATACTCACCCTTCACTGTATGAACACCACGAAGGAGACGGAATCCATGGTCGCCGATGTCGAGACGACCTTCTTTCTTCGTCGACTCGATAGCCTCACCGCGCTGACCGAGCAACCACTTGTGTGGGCTGTTCTCGTAAATCGCACGAGTCACATCGTTCTGGAAGAAGTCGGCGATCGACTGAGTGATGGTGAATGCAGCCCCGCCAAGTTTGCGGAACTGGCGGTACGCCTTGCCTACGAAGTCAGCAACCGGATCTGTGCCGCCGCCAGAGGAACCGCCGGAAAGCAGCTCCCATGCCTCATCTATGAGCAGATACTTGCGTAGCCCTCTGGGCAAACGCCCCATTTCTCGACGGATCTGAAACATCAGTTGCAACAGAACAACGCGCTGCAAGTGGACGCGACCCTCAAGGTCATCAAGCTCCAGAAGGATGACGGGATTGTCTACTTCGTAGTTGTTGCGACCATAGAAAAGGCGACCGTAGCCACCCTCTCGGGTAAAGGGATGCAACTGCGTGCCGACATCCTTGATTCGCGGATCCTCCTGCTCAAGGAGAACCCGCGCGAGGTCATCCACAGTCATGTCATCGCGGCCAACGGCGAAGAAGGTCTGACGCATCAACTTCTTGAGCTCAGCAGCCTGAAGGTCACTCAGCGGATCGTTCATGGCGGCCATTGCACTGACCAGGCTGTAAAGGAGATCCTCGTCCTCTTCGTAGTTGTCCACGATGGTGAAAGGATTGAGACATAGCTTGCTCTCGGGACCAAAAGTAAGACGCTGTCCGCCGAGCAACTCGACGATATTTCGGTAGCTCTTACCCTTGTCAATGATCCAGAAGCGATCGCCGTTCATGCGAGCGTTGACGACAAGCGCCTGGGCGAGGAATGATTTGCCTGAGCCGGATTCGGCCGCGATACAGCAGTTGTACGAAGTCTCCGAATCCCAATTCGACAAGGACATCAACTGTCCATTGCGGGACACGGCGAGAATCGTCGGCGTACCAGTTCCGCGCCACTCGGCCATGATGGGCAGCAGGGGCACAACTCCCTTGGAGGTGAATCGACGCCAACGTTTCATGGCCGGCGCGGACGCTACATCCGTACCAAATGGCATCATGTTGCCGAACATGGGCGCCGTGAAGTACTTGTCCTCCATCATCTGGAAGCCAAATTCGCGCATGTAGGCTCGAGCGTTCGCGACGGCCGCAAGACTTGTGTTTTCGGATGGCGTGAAAACTGCCATCGTGAAGCAAATTCGAACGATTCGATCACCTTCGCCGATCTGCTTACTCGCCAGATCGAAGCTGGCTTTCTGTTCAAGAATTTCGGGGCGGAAACGCGTGATGGCCTGGCCGGACTGCTGGGTCAGCCACATGGTCTCCTTTTGCACGCCGGCCGCTTCCGACTCACGATCCTTGAACCAGAGGTTCATACACATAAGGGTAGGGTCACGAAGACCACGAGCTCCCGACATCACCTCGCCGAGATAGGCGTACGACTGTCCAAACGAGGCAGTACCGGGATACCTCTTGGGCGACAACACACGAACGCGCGTTTCGCCAAGCCACAGTCCATTTTCGTCTACCCGGACCTCATTGTCAGGGTCAATGATCTGCTCGGTGAGCGGATGCTCAGGCACGTATTCAGTCACCGGAGACTGACGCCACGCTGCACCATCGCCCCAATTGAAGATGGTCTGCATGAAACGCAGATATGCAGCCGGCTTCATGATTTCCATCTGGAAGCCGCAGGCACGGAGACCCGCACTGATGATGTCGCGCAGTTCCATGACCTTGCGCAGCGAGTCATCATCAGGGGTGGTGCCAACAGGAACCTTGCCGGTGATCACAAGGCGGACGTCCCTGAGTCGGATGTCATTGCCCTTGACAACCGAATGGGTGGCGCCGCCGCGGTAGAACTCGGCGAATTCGTCGCGGGACGACCGAAGAAAGTCGCCTTCCGCATTCATTCGATCAAGAGAGTAACGCGTCAGTGTGGCTTCCATGTCCGGGCTGGTCCACAGGATGAACTGAAGAACCGTGTCAACTGGAAGTTGCGTCTGGAGGAGGCCTGCCAGCTTGTCGTAGGAAGACTGGGATACTCCAGACATGGGCGGCCCACTGAACGCAAATCCGATGGCGTGGTTGTCCAGCCAATACAGGGATTCGCGGTCAAAATGGCCAATAGCTTGCAACCAACCTGGTAACACTTCCGTCTCGAAATGAGGCCAGACATCTCCTCCGAAGAGAAGCTTCAGTCCAGCTGCGAGTGGCTGAGTCAACTTGTGGAGCAAACCGTCCATGCCTGGCATGTAAAAATCCTCGAGTAGAAAAAGAGGTGCACCGGGGCCTCCGGTGCACCTGGGCCAACTTAGAAGCTGGCGACCGTGACGAAATGCGCATTCATGGCTACCGCGCCAAAAATGCCCTGCAAGATGTCCGGGCCCCAGTAGGCGGCGATCGCGACACCCACGCCGCTCAGTGCGCCGGCGATCGAACCTCGAGCCACGCCGGCCACCAGGCCGACACCAAGGGCGAGCAGGGCCAACATCAGACCCAGACCACCCTTCAACCAACCGACGAGCAGTTGGACCATGGACGCAAACGGATTGGTACCGGTCGACGTCGAAGTGCCGGCAATCGCCGGTTCAGCCAACACGAGCAGAAACAACAAAACGATGAAGGCATTGATGAAATGCCGCTTGTGACGCGTGAAAAAGTTCATAGCAAGGCTCCTTGATGATGGGTGTTCCTACGCGCCGTCTACCGCGGATCCTCCGCGATAGCGTCCGTCTAACCAGTGCTCTCTTCAGGGAGTACGTGGCTCCGTACCTGGTGCGACGGCGGACGCATCAGGCGAGACAGTGGAGGTGGTTGCTGGGGGCTGAGAGGAATCAACCTGCATGGGGAAGAAATTGGAAGAAGTAGATGAGCGGGAGGGCTCTCCTACGGACCACTTGCGCGGCTCAATTTCGGTGTAGATGCGAGTGGCCATGACCAGATTCCCGTCACTGTCTTCCCACGGGGCAATCCAGATTCGCATCACCCTTGCTTGCTCACGAATAGGAATGACGTCACCAGGCTTGGGGAGTGGAATGACCACATTTCCGGTCGATGTCTCAGGTTGACCATGAGAAGCAGAACTTGGGCGAACAACTTTGCCGTGACTGTCAAGAACGCCGGTTGCTGCTTCCATTCCATTTTTACCGGGCGCATCGGTAAGGGTGTAGACATCACGTGCACCCATGCACGCAACGCCTGTGGGCGAAGGACACTGGTACTTCGTCGTTGCACATCCGCTCAGAGCAGACAGGCAAGCCGCAACGAGCACGAGTTGGGAAAGTTTGATCACTTGGTTTCCTCCAATTTGGCAAGCGAGGCGCCCTTCTCAACAATGAAGGTCACGGGCCGGCCGGCGCTAATTTCAATGACCGGAAATTCGCTCTCCGCCATCTTCAGGTAATACTGAGCAATCTGATTTGCACCAGAGGAGACACCGCCCATGGCTGCCATCCGACCAGCCGTACCGACAGGGAGCGTCGTGTAGCCATTTCCGGTGCTGCTTATCGTGGTCTGCTGCTGCGGCGTGAAGGCCTGCCCTATTCCACTGGCAAAGCCAGCCAGCATGGCCCGTGCGAGGATGGAACCCTGCTTTGAAACCAACTTTCCGCGCATGCCCGCCTTACCGTCTTCACCGGTGCCCCACATTTGCAGATGGGCCTGGATGACACCGCCGTTGTTGGCTATACAACTCAGTGTTTCACCGCGGAGATATGCCCGCTCCGAGCTGAGATCACCCACACCCGAAGCGACAATGAAGCACTCCCGGTAGTCCGCGCGATACTCGTTCGGAAGGATGGCATCCTCTTTCACGCGCACTAGCAAGGGGATTGGCTGAGACGCCGCCTCGCGGCCGGTTGGAGCGTCAAGACCAGTGATCAGCACACCCGTAAGCATCGTGCCGGCGGGAATGAAGACCTGTGGGGTCTCTTCCTTCTTGGGCTTGTCAGTGGGAGTCTGGCCACCTGCGTCAGCACCAGTCGTGGTGGACACCTGATTGGCCTGTGGCTCAGTAGACCCGACCATCCCGTTACCTGACTTGGACAACTCTCCACCACCAACCGTCTGGATGTCGGGAGCACCAACCGAAGCTGCGCCAACGCCAGGCATGCCATTCGCCGCCGGATAACCATTTGGCGTGCCCATGCCACTTGACGTAACGGTCGGCACCGGCGGCGCGAGCGTTTGACCGGGAAAAGCAGGCGTACCGTTCCCCATTTGTGGACCGGTGTTGCTGTGAGGTTGAGTTGCGTCGGAGTTTCGATTGGCCACCAATTGACGGTTCTGACGCTCGAGGTTGTCCACCTGTTGCTTCAAATCGCCGACACTCGTGTTTGTCTTCGAAATATCCGTGTTGATCGACGCGATACCCAAGGCATGTTCGTCGGCGTTGCCAAGAAGGTTGCCAGCATTCACCGGGGGTGCCTGGTTGGTCAGCACGCCGGGACGGCTGAGCGCGAATGCAGCGACCGCGAACAGCACCACGGCTCCACCAAGAATGATGTTGCGGCGCTGTTTTGCGTTGAGACCCTTGAGGCCGCTCACTGAGCACCTCCGAGAATCGCTGACGGACGACCGTTGTCCATACCGCCGTACATCGAGTGCTTGACGACGATGTAGACCTCGGTGCTCTCGTGAGGCTGAATCAGAGGACCAGGCCAGCTCGCGACGGCGAGAACCCCTTGTACGCCGCAGGACGACTCCTGGAATTCAATGGGTCGATCGGTGACGTTGGTCATGGCTCCCACAAAGGCAACCATCGAATGACCGCTCATCACCTGCTTCGGGACAATCGAGAGCCCAGCCTGCTGGCAACGGGGCATGTTATCTTCGGGCTTATAAAAGTGGAATTCATAGCCCGGTGGAACTTTGCCCTTTGCGATCTGACGCATGATGTCCGTGATGGTGTCCGTATAGGGCGCACTCTGCTCCCACTTCGCCGCCTTCGAATCATTAAATCGGTAGGTCTCGCTACCTAGACCGGGCAGACCCTGTTGTTTGAGATCAATCTCAACGGGGCCAATATTTTTTGCGTCCAGCATGAGGGAGACGGCGTCAAGGCTGTCTCCTTTGTCCATGACGTAAAGCACGACTGGTTCAACTTGGGATGCTGAGAGCGAGACAAAAACACTCTGGCCGACCGTCTCAAGTTTCACCGGCGAGGTAGTCTTGACGACCGGGTGCTGGAATGGTGTAACAAGTCGATTCAGAAAAAGCCGTGAGACTGAAGAATGCAACATCGTCCCGGGCGCGGCCGTATAGGAAAACTGCTGTGGTTTGAGGTCACCGGCGGAAGGTGGGTTTTGCTGAATCCCTGCCACCACTGAAGCGGGGACACCGGGAAATGATGCACCGCCGGCTGGACGTACTTGATCGCCGGAGGCAGCCGCCGCATTTACCGATACGAGGGCGAAGGCGACACCCAAAATTGCGTTGTGAAACTTCCTCATCTTGCTCTCCATCATTTGCCCATCGCCGGCTTGCCCAGATAGCTCGTGAGTCCAACAACTCGTGGTTGGTAATTCACGACATCAAAGTAAATTTCGTATGTCCTCTGCTCGCGCTGCGAAGTGCCATGGGAGTCAGTGGTTGTCAGCCATCCATTGACCGTCACAGCATTTTTCGCCGCGTTGAAATGAACCTCAGCCGGATCGAACTGCAGCGACAGCTGATCTGTCTTGATCTTGGATACCTGGTTAGCGATTCCATCCATCACGGTTTTGTAGATGGATGGGGCCAGTAGATGGCCAACGGTGTTGGCCGTGAAGTCCGCATTGGACGGCGTCACATTTCCAAGAAGGTCAGCGAGGTACAGACCCCATGAGCTGAGTGCACCCTCATCAGCACTGCTGGCCGTGTAGGTCGACCGAGTCATGACATTGGAAGGAACCACCGTAACGATCTGGGTCTTGAAGACAAATCCAAAGACCAACGCAGCATTGGTGATGATCAGAAAAACAACGCTAAGACGGAGCACCCTGTTATCGGAATGAAGTCCAGAAAAGCGTTCCGAAAGACCTTGACTTTTCACCCGATGAACCTCCGAGCAAGTGGATTGATGAGAGAATGGCCGCGGCCCACAGGCACGCCGTACCAATAGAGAAGATGTTGCAAACGACCATCCGGGACAGATCCGCGGAATTTGGCGCTGATGTATGACCCAACCACCCCCACCAGCAGGAGATAGCCGAGGGCATGAAGCATCATGCCGATGGCCATGCAGCCGATGAAGATGAGGAAGTCTTCCATCGTGAACACGAGGAAATACTTCGGATCATCGAGATGAACGGGCAATTGAACGGGGTCCATGGTGTCTCCTGGGTACTGGAGTAGTTTGATGCAGGTCGACACCCACTCTTAGCCCGGCCAACCCCCCCTCAAGCACGTTGCGCGAGCAAAAAAGTCTGGAATACTGTCGTCAGCAGGAAAACTCACCCTTCAACCCGGAATCCAACATGCCAAAGATCATCTCCATCACGTCGCCTATCCTTGCCGTCGTAATCGCCATCACAGTCACCGGCTGTGCCAGCAACGCGAGCCATCGCCAGGTCCCCACCCCGACGCCAAAGGCAACTGCGTTGTCAAGCTGCGAACAATCGAAGCAGCTCCCGCCGACAATGGACGGCGCTGCACGCACGGGGACTGAACAGCAGCCTGTGCTGGTCGTCGGGTGCAAGGTCAACTAGCAACTGTTCGGTAGACCTATCAGTTGCTGTCCAAGTAGTTGACACCTAACAATTTAGGTGTAAGCAGTCACTTACCTCAACACGGCGATATAATGGACATCGCCACATGCTTCGGCTCTAGGGCTGAAGCGGTTTCTTCAAGGAGCGAAATCATGAACTTCCACATTATCGGCGTTGCACTCTTGGTGGCCTGGATTGCCTACAGATCCGTGCAGATGTTTCTGCGCGTGGCAAAGCCGAAGCGCAGTAATGCAGCTTCAACCTACAGGCAGAGATCGAATGCCTATAGCGATCTGAACCATCACGATCTCTTCGAGGACAAAGGAGTGCATCTCCCGGCAGCGCCGGCAGTGACCATGTTGAACCCAACAACTGGTTTTAGCATCGAGGAAGGCACTTTGATCGACGCCGGCGGCAACTTGTACAACCAGGACATCAACTCGTAATAAAGGCTTATGCAGCAGAAAAGCCGCACCACCTCAACAGTGGCGCGGCCTTTTTTTTGCACATTACGAATCATGGTCGGTGAGGCGGATGTACCCCGTCGAGCACGACCTTCGTGAGGGATTCCTTCGATGCTGCTTTGCGTTCAGTCGCAAGTTTGTTCATATCCCCCGAACCATCTGTTCTCACAGCTACAGAGCCAGAATCGGACAGGGTGTCGATTTGCGCCGAATTCGACTTCTCGTGCGCATCGATGCCGTGAGCCATGGAACTATTGAATGCTCCACCCACATGTGGGCGGCCACCAGTATCGAAGTTCGAAGCGACGCTAGCCTGATCGCTGACATTTGAAGTCGCAGACTCAACTTGGTGCTGGAAGCTCGAATGGGATTCGTTAAGGAATGAAGTAGCTCCTGAACCCATGCTGGAACCAATCTCCGGATTCACGGCAATCATCCCTTTCACTAACGCCTGCGTAGCTTCCTCGCGCACGGCCATATTGGGGCTGTGCTGAGAAAGATCCTGCAACGTCGACATACTTGCCACCGCTTCACGCTCTCTCGGATCAGGGAACTGTTGAGCAAGTTGGTCGTTTAGGCGAGAGAATGTTTCGCCGCCGCCAAGATCGTTGACTGCCGATCGAACGCTATTGAATGCACTTTCGTTTCGCGACAGGCCCTCAGCAACTTGCTGACCTGTAACCGTAGCAGTCGCCGCAAAGCTCGCCTGCTGCGAATTCATTTGCTCATAGGTCTTCATGTCAGCCAATGCATGCTCCGCCTTGTTCGACCAGGCACTCGAGACATTAGACTCGTGCCCGGCGCTGGTGGAGCTTGAACTTCCAGTCGTGACGCTGTCGGACAGACTGTGGGACTTCGAAGCACCTTCCGTAGATTGCGACGTTGCCTGGCTCATCTGCGAGTGATCAGAAGCCGACTGAACAGACGAAGCTCCTCCTACTGAAGCATTGATCCCAGCCGTAGTAGAGTTTTCTGCACCTGTGTATGCGTCGACTTTTGCACCGTCGCCGAGGACCTGTAGACCAGCACTGGCATCCCCCCTTACTCCTTCGGTGAACCTGACCTGATCGCCAATGCTTGCTTTGACATCGGCACTCTTGCCGGTGGTGGCCGTTTCGCGTTGAGCTGCGCTTTCAGTGCTTGTGTTGCCAGCCTGTGTAGCTTTGGTAATTGCGGCGCTCTTAATGTCGCCAGCCTGAACCCCTGCAATCCACTGCTTTGCACTTGAATAGGTTGCCTTCTCCGCCTGTTGAGCGGTCATGCCGAGACCACGCAATTCCTTGATCGTTTCACTGTGCTTGAAAGACGTTGCGGCTGCGTAACCTGAGCCAGCGGACAACTGGATATCGCCTGCACCGGTGCGCATCAAACCTTGACCACCAGACGACGAATACTGGTTGCCTACGCTCATCATCGGAGCCGAGCTGATGACAGAAGGCGCCAACGAAGAGGAGTCGATGGTGTCTGGACCGTGAGCTGCGTTGGCGATCGACTGGAACGCGGCGATGCTGCCGAATACGATCATTCCCGACAGGCCGATGACAGACGTGGAAAGCCAGCCACCCATAGCGATCCAATCCCCAACGGCGTACTGGGTTTGAAGGATGCCAACCATGCCAGTCAGTGGCCCATTGCCAAGCGATGGAGCCAAGGCATTCATTTGTCGCAGGACCGACATGATCTCAAAGAGATTCACGAAGGACATCAGTGGGAGCCACAAGAAGATCCACAGAAGCAACTGCAAATATCGTGTGAGAAACTTGATCCCCACGGCACCCATCGGGATGAGGAATGCTACGAAGGGCGCTAGACCGTAGGCCACGCCTTCAAAGAAGGTAAGGGTAGCATTGAGTGTGCGTGTGAAGAGCGACTGTTCAGAGGCGAAATTCACGTTCCGTGCTTGTGCACTTTGTTCAATGACCGCGGCATTGGCAATGTCCGCTGGACTGATAGCGCCTGAAATTTCAGCATTACGCTTCACATGCCACGCGACAGCATTGAGCATCATGTTCTGCGCGTCGGTCGTGCTTTGTTGCAAAGAAGCGACCACACCTCCAGTTTGACCGGCTGCTGCGTTGTTATTCAGAGCACCGTAGCCACTGCTGATCATGGTGTCAGCTTGGGTTATCAGTGCGTTGACTCCGGTTGAGGGGTCAATCTTCTGATGGGCAGCAGCCAGCACCGCGCTGGCCAAGGAACCAAGAACAACCGGGTCTTGTGATGCTTTCTGAAGGTCGCTGTAAACAGTCTGGCAACTTTGCGTTGAGAACATGCCATAGACAGCTGCGCCGCCGCCGGGCGGAACATCCTTAGTGTGAATCGTATCTACCAGCATCGTGAACTGGTTTTCACTGTCGATCGCGCTCAATGCGTTGGCAGTGTTGGTCGGATCACCGTTCCACCAGCCCTTTTCCAAGTTGCCCTGTGCATCCGTTGCGCGGCCCAAGCCGTTGTATTTCGGGATGACACACTTCTGCCAGTAGTTCTGGAAGGTTTTGTAGAAGGGGCAAGCGAGTGTCCCTGCAGAACAGAGGTTTCCGTCCGTCAGAGCCCGCGAAGCTGCGAGGGAATTGAGTGCAAAGTCGGGCGAGAGGGTTTCATAACCAGGTACGGCGGTGCCCTGCTGGAAGATGCGCGTCAGTTCAACGCCGCCCTGAGAGACAAGTGTCCCAAGGATAGCCGTACCCAAGGGGACCCCATTGACGATATCAGTTCGGCCCGTATGGTAGTCCTCGAGCTCTACCTGAGTTGACTGGCCGAACAGAACCATAAAAAACACGACGCCGACAAGGAGCGCACCCATATTCATCTGGCGGCCAGCTGACGACACAGCCTGGACAAGGACAAGCATCAACCCGATTAGCCCACCGACCAAGCCGAGGTTCTGGTAAAGGGAAGTACCTGGCGAGTTGAGCATCGACAGGAATTGGAAGATTTGATACAGATAGGCTTCATCGCCTATCGAAATGATGTGCCACGGCATACCCGCAATCCCCTTTGTCAGTTCCCGGGTGTACCGGAGATGTCGGCAGGCATCGAGCCTGGCGCCGTTTCGATGTAGATATTCGCCAGTTTCAGTGCGTCGACACTAAACGCACTCTGCTGGCGCAAGAGGTTGTAGTCGCTGTCCAACTGCCGTCGAGTCGTATTGAGCTTGGTGATCATCTGGCCAGCAGCTGGGTTGCTATCACCTTGCAATGCTGTTTCTGCAACCGTGATCATCTGTGTCGCCTGCTGATAGGCCATGTCCAGAGCGAGAGGCTGTGCGACGGCTTGCGCAAACCCTGTCACAGCTCCCGGATTGACCTGAGCGACCCGAAGGAGCAATGGACCGGTTGGCCCTGCATTGCTGATGAAAGCTTGGACCTGCGGACTTGAGGGGTTGTTGGAAAGCAAAGCGCCGATCACGCCTGTGCTGCCATTGGTCCCAAGTGCAGAATTCACCATCTGCAGGAATCCTTGCGATGTCCACGGAGCCTGCTTCGGTGTCATGCAGTGCGCGGTGTCAGTTCCGCAGCTGTACGTCGACACGGCTTTGCCTGTATTGCCATAGACAAGATCCTCAAGATTGATCAAGGGGACATACGCATTGATGGACGTTCCGCCAGCGTCTCCGAGCCCGGGTTTGCAGGGAACCGTACTCGTATCCTGTGGGTTGCACACAACCACAGTGCCGGTAAGGGCCATCATGTCCTCCTGCAGACCGATGGCGTTGCTGTTGCCAAAGGCGGCACCGATCCCATTCGATTGCAATGCGTCCCAAACGACATTTTTGTAGATGATTTTCGCAACGAGATCAGGTTGTGCTGCAGCGACAGAGGAAGCGATCGGGGATGAAGGGGTGTTTGAGGCAACTGCAGCTGCAGTGTCGCTCGTCAATCCCAAGTCGGTACTCATCGAGGTTCCGACCTGCGTGCCGAAGTTGCTGATCGCGTTCGATGCTCCAGATTTGTCCAACGCGGTTTGCGCAAGATGACAACTATTCAAGTTGGTCCCCGTTAGGGACTGCATCTTGTCTGAGAAGCTACTGAGCTGCTGCGACAATTGGTTTGACATCGCCTGCATCGCCATCTGGAAGGCCAACCCTTCGGAGTTGGCGGCGATGGAACGAAGCATCTGCACAAACTGCTGGCCGGAAATGAAGGAGAAACTGCCCCCATACAAGCTGATTCCTGAACATCCGCCAGAGAACGATGGTGGCGTGAAATTGAGGGCCTGCGCGCTGAATGGCGTAACTGGGGAACGAATTTGAAGCGCCCCGCCACTTACCACGCCTCGCTGCGCGTCGAGCGCAACCTGCGGCGAAGACGCGGTACTCATTTGGCCGAACATCTGGTCCATCTGACCTTGCAGTCCACCCGTCTGCGCGATAGCGGTTGATCCGAAGAGGGTAAGAAGGAAGCCTAGGCCAATGGGTAGTGACCGGATATTCATGGTGCATTTTCCTCGTTGCATCGATGTAGTGATTCGATGTCCGGTTACTGTGGAACGGGTGTAGAAGCGTTCGCCGAAACCACTTCGCGCGGCAGATTTTGCAAGGCTCTCTCGATGACGGCTCGATCGCCCGGTGCTACGTCATCTCCACCACCAGTCGGCTCCCCGTTGACGAACATCGGTGTGGCAATACGAGACTTCTCGTACAGATTCGTCTTGATCCAACCGCGGTAATAGGACTGTTCAACGATCCGCTTTTCGAGCTCATCGAGCGAGAGATACCCTTGACCAATCTCGACAACGTTATTGAGATCTGGCGGCCGCACCAGGAAGAAGCTGGGAGTAACGCGAACACCTAGCCGCGCAGCTTGACCGCTGTCGATGAGGTAGTTTGGGAACAGCTGGTCATCGATACCTTGACCATCGAGTGAGATCGGAACGACCTTGATACCAGTTGTCAGCTCGAGTGTGCGCAACACCACGAGATCTTCGTGGCAATACTCGCAATCGGATTGGAAGAAGAAGAATAGCCCCGCCGTTTGCCCGATTTGCTGAATGCCCTCGGTAAGGCCGGCTTGTACTGCAGTCACGTGCTTCTGCGCTGCGGCCGTGGCCAGAGGGAATCTGGAATTCTCGTCCAGGTTGGGATCCGACTGCGTAACCATCGTCGAGACCTCAGCAAACCGCTGTGCCCGATCGACAGCCACACGCTGCATCACCAAATAAGCCTTCACATTGTCGGGTGAGGGATCTTCCACGGCGAGATCACGCAATCGCGGAAGCGTTTCACGTATCCAAGACGTCGACCATTGCTGGGACCGGGCTGGCTGCGCTGATGCTGCAGGCTGAATCTTCTTCGCCGGAGCAGCTGGGTGCGCCGGTACCGGGTCGTGGTACCACAACCAGCCTGGTGGTCTTGTCTGGACGGAGTCAGCGAGTGCAGCAGTGCTTGCTGCAACGACAAGGCAGGAAAAGAGAAAACGGGTATAGATGCGCATGCATCAAGATTAACTCAGGACTCCATGCGCTCTTTGCCCGGCGAAAGGGCTCCAGAGGGGGTTGGCCGAGCTAAAAGTTTGGTGGATGTCAAAACCGTACATGGTTTGGCGACACCGTAACGTGATCTGACCTTTGAGATGTGCGCACATGAAGGGCACGATGGAGGTAGCAGACCCCAATTGGAAGACGCCACTGCCTTAGCCGCCTGAAGGTACGGCCGTCCGCAATTTTCACAGTTTTCCAGTGATATCAGATCCCACATCAAGGCCTTCAGCGTCATCCAATGCAAACGCAGTTCAAGGTCGGTGACTGCTGTGGTGTCAGGAAGAACCAGCAATTTCCTTCCAATGAATTGGGGCGGTTTGATAGTTACTACAAACACTTCCCACGACTCAAGAAGATGCTTTGCGTCAATGCTTCTGTAGGTCCGCCAGTGCGGATCCAGTGAATCGTATAGGGCCACAAGATAGCCCAAGTGCGCCACGCTGATCGATCGCGTCAGTAGCTTACGGGAGGGTTCGTGCTTCGGCTCTTGCAACACATCATGATTGAGTTTTGTGCAATCAGCGAGTACGAGATGTTCCCTCGTAATCGGGGCGCCGTCGATGCGCATGGTGGACAGATGGGTGTAGTTGAATTTGTACTGCAGCCTGAGTGTGCGCAGCAACCTCACCTGTTCACTGGCGTGTTCACGGAGATCGTCGACAGCGATACGAGAAGCTGGACGCGATTCCTTTTGGGCTTTCGACATAGCTCCACCTAACCCCTAACCACGGCAACACCCGACATGCGCGCAATATGCCCCATCAAGCCTTGAGTGTCTTTCGAGCTGGATGCCATGAGTGCAGCGTACGTCCGGATCACATCCCGATATTGCAGGGAGCGAAACTCGAGTCGCACGTGAGCTGAGGCTTCCACCATGCCTGCGTCAGTAGCATCTGCCAAATCATTGACTTCAAGTTCAGTAAGCCCAAAAGCCAATTTCGCGTACGAGGGCGAAACCAGAACCATCTTCCTTGCCAAGACAAGTACCTGCTGGATGATCGCCCGACTGCTTGAGTAGACATCATTCGATCGCAAGGATGTCCGCTCGGCGGGCTCCGTGTACAACCACCTCTCGCCAAAACGGATAGCTGCGCGCAGGTTCGAGATGTGCCAGGGGAATCGTGGGCTTGATGCGATCTTGGACAGGCACGGATACATATTCGGATCCGCGATTGCCTCAGCATCATCTATCGGGACGGCGAACGGACACCCTGGAACCAGCCGTCCTGATCGCTTCACTTCAGCAACATCACTAAACAAGAGCAAGCCCAAATGGCCAAGTTCTTGGAAAAGCCCATAAGCGGGCGTCACAATCGAGTCGTTCATCCTTGTCACAAACCCCAATATTCAAATTCAATGTCATACAGATCTTTGGTTCAGCAGCACGGCCACCGTTTCTTACCGTGCGTCAGCTATGGCTCCCACTTGCGGATAGATCTGTCGAAGTCGCTGGTAGACGGTCAGAACGGCCCTTCCGTAGTACCGCGCGAGTTCAGGGTTATGACTGTGGTAGTACCCAACAGCGAGAACCGGATCGTGCGTCTCGCGCATTCCTTTCAACAAAATCTCCGTGCCAATCATTACGTTATGTAGAGGATCTAGTAGCGCTACCGGGTTTGGCTCCATATCCCGATGCAGGGGGTAGTAAATTTGCATGATCCCAACATCTTGGATCGGTACCGACAACCTATCGGCAAGCGCCAGCGCATCTTGAACTCTCGCCTGGCCACCCATGATGAGGTGTTGATTGATTCTGGCAACCCACGGTGTTGGTGCAATGTTTCCGTTCGATTGAAGTGCGCGAGACTCCACTAGAGCCACGCTATATATAAGTAGTGGATCAACCCCCCAGCGCTTCCCCGCCTGCGCCCAGAGGTTGTTTTTTGCGGTGATATTCAGGTTCGCGTCCATTTCCTGGACGATCGGCGCCGCCGATGTCGAAGAACTCTGTCCTGGCGAACGGACAGGAATGGGGTCTCTATGTCCACGGGAAACGATTGCAGCCGCCAAGGGCTCAAGCAACTTCGGTCGTGGAGTCGAATGAACCATCGTTCGTTGTGATGTCTGCCGGCCGCTTACCCTAGGTAGACTCAGGGATCGAGTGCCCGCCACAGCATCTGGTTTTACGGACTTCATATGATTCAATTCGTGTGGTGTAGCAAAAACCGTCGACACAGTAACGACGAAAAGAACCGCAAGTAAGATGCCAGTTGGCTGCGCAAAGTGTGATGAAGTCCGCAGTTCCATCAACGTCGGAGAGGGCAACTGCTGAACACTGGATGCACCACACCGCCCGCCACTCACGTGCCGAGCACTGAGAAGGTGATTGAATGGAGGACACACGGCCGTGGCTCGCCATGCCCGCCATGCCTTTGGCGGGCTGATGTAGACACGAGCTGTTCTCGTCGTTGCACCATGATGGTCATGTTGCAATGGCGCGTCAGAGGGTGACCATACGCGTCGGTATTGTGTGATCTTGGTCACATCAGATGGTGGAGTCGATGGATTACGCACCGAAGGAAAGTCCATCCAGCCCAAAACCACCGGCCTTCTCGACAATACTTCCGTCCGTATCATCAAGCTGCGGCCGATCGACATCAGTTGCCGCACCCGCAGAAATGAGCGGAACCGCCACCGGGGCAGCGAGTTGCACCGGTCTAGTCGAAGTGATGAACGCGAGATAGTCCTCTGCCATGAACCGGAGTTCGCTGCCCCAGCGATCCGGAGGCGTATCACGCAGGTGATGCTCCAAGGCAGCATGCTCTGACCTTTTCAAGGTGACCAGAAGTCGCGGCATTGGCTTAACGCCATCCAGGGGGGTTTGGTACGACAACGCCCTTGCATGATGATGAAGTCCTGTCGACCGGAGTTCGATATAACCATCGACCATGCGACGCACCAACCAGGCGCGCTCCCTGATTGGTGTGGCGGCGATCAACCGGTAGAGAGCAGATTCGTGCTTGAGGTTCACTCGGATGGGTGCGGCGTCGACCATGATCGAAAGGACTCCTTATATATGCAGTGGAGGATCAGGAACCTTTCTGCGCAAACAGGCGAAAACCAACGGCGTTAGCCATGACGGCTGAGGGGATTTCCTCCACATCGGCGAACTTGAAGGCCGGACGCACATAGTCAATGAAAAAGGGCGTACTGCCGCCGCATACCAGAACACGATTGACCTGGGTCTCTTCGAGGCGAAGGGTCTGAAGGATGTTGTCCATGACCTTCGGCGCCACCAGCGCAGAGGCTTCCGACTTCAAGGCCTCGAGGTCCAGCGACAAGGTCGAGGAAAGGTCGATCCGGGTCTCCCCACCGCGGATGTACCGGAACAGACGTGTTGGCGAAATCTGGTAACCCTGATGCTTCTCGAGGATGAGTTGCTTCATGTTGTCGATGACGACACTGCCGCCGTGGGGCAGTGACCGGGATACCTTTTCACGGTAGTTACCGGACACGAAAAGAACCCAGTCGACCGAGTAGTGACCGAAGTCGATGACTAGCAACGAGTCCTGCTTCCCGTAGCCCAACGGCTGCCTGTCAATATGGGAGAGGAAGGCGCCAGTCGCCTGGGGAAGAATCGAGACCTTCCGGACATCTACTGTGCGACCGCGCTGGATCGTGTGCTTGCCGAGGAGACGGGATCGCAGGCCTGCCAACTTCTCCTTGTCCTTGAAATCGGAAACAGGAACACCGGTGACCAGGTGATGGATCACGTCACCACGGATTCGGCTCAGCGCACCATAGTAAAGAGCGCGGTATTCGTTCGAGGCGACGTAGCCTGCGTGAAGCACGTTCATGCCACTAGCCATCTGGTCCGGATCAGCAAGTGAGCCATAGGCCACACCGTCAACAAGTACCTCGACACCAAAAGGCATGGAGCCGGCTCCATCGGCCGCGGCCCCTTGATCACACAATTCAAGCCTTGCGGCTCCCGAAGGGAACACCTCATTAACCGGTGGCGTGTATTGGTCGCCATACGAAATTTTGGTCTGTCCGTATCCGATGTCGAGTCCGAGAAACATCCGTAACACCTCTCTTTGGTTTGGATGTCTAGCTTTACACGACCCGTGCACCTGGCAATGCCCGGCCAAAGGGCTTGAAGGGGGGTTGGCCAGGCAAAAAAATCTGAAAGATGGCTTTTTCTATGAACGGAGGCGAGCAACTGCAATCTTTGGCAATCTTTGGTCATCCTCAGCAATCTTTGGCAATCTTTGACAACGGCCAATTTTTTGAACGACAGAAGATCGCGAGCAACTGCAATCTTTAGCAATCTTTGACGATCTTTAGCAATCCTCAGCAATCTGCTCCCGCATCGCGCCTCTCCATCGTTTTGACGTCACAAGATCTCAATGATCTGCGGACCGGCAGCAAAGTGTCAGGCAGCAAGCCACCGGCGAAGTGCGCGCGTCAAAAGCAGTTGGTTGCCCTGAGCACACCCTCCCCTCTCCTGGTTTCATGAGCTATGTAAATCAGGTGCGTTTTGATAGGCGCACACCTGACGAAAGCAAATCAGGTGTGCGCCTATCTAAGTAGATAATAGGCGCACACCTGACAACAATTTCCAAAGATGCCCGTTCAATTTGAGGGGGGTCCCGAAAGCAGAAATCCAGACAGGTAGGGGGGGTTGCGGGAATCCTGACGGGTGGTATCTAGGAAGAGAGTCATCAACGGACAGGAGTCCACAACATGAAAAAGATCTACGGCTTCACCATGCGGGAGATTTACGACCAGGCCTATCTCGCACGTCTGGGCGTTGCTTTCGAAACCTTCGTCGATTCGCCGGTCGCTGTCCTTGAATCGGTCGGTCAGCGAGATGCGATCGAGATCATGCAGGCAGGCCACCGGCCGTTGCTGCCCGTGCAGGTGGAACTGCGTCGTACGCTCGAGGCAGAGTGGGCTCGAAAGGGTGAGGTGGTCGAGCGTCGCTCTCACCGCAAGGTGCCTGTAAGCCGTACGTTTGAACGGCCGATGGTCATGGCCGCCTGATGGATCTGGGTCAAGAGACCATTGCGGGCATCAAGTCGTGGCTCGAAAGTCTGTCCGCGAATAAGCCAGGGTTTCGTCGGCGCAAAGAACAGGACCGGGCGATCCTGGCGATCGCTCGGTGTCTGGAGCCGGAGGGTGATGTTCGGCGCGTGTTGGCACTGGAAGGTCCGACTGGTGTCGGCAAGTCGATCGCCTACCTGATCGCGGGCCAAGTCGCAGCGAGGCGGCACAAGAAGACGCTCATCATCACGACAGCTACCGTGGCCCTACAGCAGCAGCTGGCGGCAGACCTTGAGCGAATCCAGAAGATCGCGCCGTGGGATGTACGAACGAAGGTACTGAAAGGTCGAGGTCGCTATCTTTGCGACCGAAACCTTGGACAGTTGGTGGGAGAGGATCCGGACCAGCTGGGGCTCGCGCTCGGAACGGACAGTGGCGGTGGTCAGTGGCCCTTTGCTCCAACAGAGGCGGAGAAGGCATCCGTTTCAGAGATGCGTTCTGCGCGTTCGAATGGAGCGTGGGATGGAGATATGGATCTCTGGACGGGGCAACTCGCCAAGCGCATGCGGCCACTTCTTGTGACGACTGCCAAAGGGTGCGCCGGCCAAAGCTGTCCTCACGTTGGCCGCTGTGCGGTGATGGCAGCCCGCAAGGGTGTGTTTGAGGCAGAGGTAGTCGTCGTGAATCACGCCCTGTTGCTGGCCGACCAGAGGCAGAGCGGTGGCGGTGCGCTGTTGCCGAAGCTGGAGGATGCCATCCTGGTGGTGGATGAGGCGCACCATCTGCCGGACGTAGCCGTAGACGCTGCCGCGGCATCAATGGTGCTCGGTGGGCACGCCAAGCGGCTGAAGGCAGCCATCGATGTTGTCCGCAAAGCTGGTGCTGCCAGACGAAAGAAGTACAGCCCGTCCGCCATGGACAAACTCGTCGACGCCGAAGCCAGCATCAAGTCTCTGCTGGACCACCTGGGGAAAGAGATGGGTCGCCTGCTGGATGGTTCCGCCGCCGGCAACACCACGCGGTATGGGAAGACCTTCGGACGCCCCTCTGTTCTACGTCTGGAACAGGCGCGGCTGGAGCCTCTCAGGCCTCAGATGGAAGACACGGCCGGTGAGGCGAAGTGGTTGCTTGGCCAGATCGAGCGGGAGAAGGAGAAGCTGACCAAGGAAGTTGTCGCAGGGGTACAGCCTGGGGTGGTGGCGAAGTTGACGCGGGAGTTGGGAGAGTCAGGCGAGTGGGCACAGTCCGTGATGGACACGCTCCTCCTGCTGGCGACGGACGACGCTGAAGCCGAGACGCCGATCGCGCGCTGGGTGACCCGTGATGGACAAGGCCAGGTGGAGATCCACGCCAGCCCGGTCGACGCATCGCAGTGGCTGGCGGACCGTGTGTGGCGTCAGGCCTTTGGCGCGATCGCGACCTCGGCGACGCTACGGTCGATGGGAGACTTCCGGCACTTCGCTGAGCGCTCCGGGCTGTCGCGGGTTCGGGAGACGGCCTTCCTTGCCCTCCCCTCCCCTTTCGACCTGGTGAATGCGGCCGTGATGCACGTGCCGGCGATGGTGTCGGAGCCGTCGAGTGAAGACGCCTACTTGGCTGAGGTGCTGATCGAGTTGCGGGCCTCTGTGGACCCGGACGAATCGACGCTGATCCTGTGCGCGTCGACGGCGCTGATGCAGGCGCTGGTGGAGAGGTTGCCGCCGTCATGGAAGGACAAGGTCTTGATGCAGGGAACCCAGGCGATCGGTCCCTTGCTGGATCAACACAGGCAGGCTGTCGCGGCTGGACGGGGATCGATCCTTGTGGGACTGGCCACGCTGGCAGAAGGAGTGGATCTCCCGGGTAAGCAGTGCTCACACGTCGTGGTGGTGAAGCTTCCCTTCATGTCGCCGAACGACCCTGTGGGCGAGACCCGGGCGGAGTGGCTGGAGAGCCGGGGCCGGTCCGCGTTTGCGGAGATCCTGCTGCCCGATGCGCACCGGCGGCTGGTACAGGCCTGCGGTCGTCTGATCCGTACTGAGAGCGACACTGGCCGCATTACGGTGCTGGACCGCCGGCTGCTGACGAAGACGTACGGCCGCAAGATGCTGGACACCCTCCCCCCGTACCGTCGGGACATAGGCCAGGTGAAGGCTGGACGCAGCGCGGCATAGACCGAGTCGTGCGTGGACAAGGATGTCCGCGAGTTCCTCTGTCCTGCCTCGACCGTGATCCCACGCCTCGACGCCCCTCGATGGCCGCTCAGTCCGTCATGGACAAAGACGCACCTCCCGTCCGCGCGCTATCCCGCCACCATGCAGTCGCCGCCGGCCGCCACCGCCGGCCGTCTCTGCGCTCGACGATCCTTCCCATGAAACGGTGCCTTTGTCGTTCTTCGTCACCCTGGTGTGGGTGAAGCCGGCGGCCTGGTCGGATCGAGGTCTGGTCGACTGCAGCAGCCCTGGCATCAGGCCGTTGTCCATGGCGGACACTTACGCATCCTCTCCCGATCCTTCTATCGCCGGCCGTCTCCGGCCCCTACCGGCTACGCGTCCCGACGGCACCTGCCTGACGACTCACTCCTGAACCGGTATCTCCCTGGCAATGCTGAGGTGCCGACAGTGCCGCCGGACTTTGTAGGTACGAACGAGATGTTTGATAGGCTGGCCCATACACGCAGCAGCCACCGGTCGGGGACAGAGGGGCACCATGAGCGAGAAGCTGGGCATAGAGATCGGCTCGCGCCTACGGATAGAACGCAAGCGCCTAAAGCTGATTCAGACGGTCCTGGGCCTGGCGGGCGGCGTATCCCTGTCTTCGCAGCATGCGTATGAATCAGGCCTCCATTTCCCTACAGCCGACTACCTGAATCGCATTGCCGGCGTCGGGGTGGATATCACCTATGTCGTACTCGGGGAAAGCGCATTGACCCAGCTGTCCAGCAAGGACTGGGCGATCGTGATGTCCATCAACGACGTGATCGCTCAGTGGGCCCGGACTCTCCAGGACGAACCTTCTCTGGAAACTCGCGCGCACCTGGCGTCTGTGTTTTTCGACCAGTACCGCGCCACCGGTGCCGTGGACATCGAGAACTACAAGATGACCTTGTCGTACATACACAGCGCTCCAGCGGATACCACGCCTCCGGCCGCCTGACAGCGCGTCCATCAGCGACGCGCCTGTGTAACGCTGCCGCCGGCCGGCGCCTCCCGGATCTGCAGATGCCGGCAGAGGGTTCCTTGCTACTCAACTGACGATCATCTTCCGGAACGGTCGCTTCTGGCCCCACCGTCTTCATGGAGTCCGTGCGCAGGTGAGAGTGTCCGGAACCAGCCCGTCGTGCTGCGACGTCGTGGTCGGCGATGTACGTCCGCGCACTGGCCGTCCCCCACAGCTCCCCATCAGGTGGCGCGGCCTTCGCTGACCTCCGGCATCAACAAGCTGAGTTGAAGGCCTAACACCAGGTCCTCACGACCGAACGATCAATGGGCTACCCGACTCAATGTCTCGGCTCGACCCTCACCCACGTCCGTGACGTACTCTTATGGGCACGCCATTAGGCGCCACCGGTGTCGATGGGTCGACGGTCTCAGATCCTCTCCGGATCAACTCCCCACTCCTCGCCGGCGCTTCGATACTGGCTCGGGTTGCCCTGCTGAGCTCGCGACATACCCTGGTAGTCCGCAAATCCACGGACCTATCCATGCTTACCATCTTCGAGTTCTGCGACCGCTGCGACGCCACGCTCACCTCCGCGGAGTTAGCTGCCGGCATGCGGTTCGATCAGATCTTGTGCGACCCCTGTGCGAACGAACTCAGTGGGAACGAAGACGACCACGTTCAGCCGGACAGGTGAAGTCCGCTGTCCACGCAGGACGATCACACTCACCGGCGAATCCTTCCTCGACGGCGATTCCCGGGCGTACGTCTACCGCGCGCCTCGGTGGCAGACTCAGCGGGAATACCTGGTGTGGCAGCGCGATGTCCTGGTGCGGCGGCATCCTCACTCCAGGACTGGGACTGGCAATCACCTGTGTTGTCCATGGTCGACCGCCACATCCACATCTCATCGGCACCAGCTCCCTCGATCGCACGCCACCCATCCTGAAGAGGCGCTGTTGCAGTGGTGGCCAGTCGACTGCGCCGCGAGCTCACCCGGTAGGCCTGGCACGATGTGGGTTGGAGACACCCCTGGGTTGTGGGCGTCGTATCGCGCCTCCTGGAACGCGCAGCGCCGGCGGCGGCCTGGTGGGATCGACCCTGGTGATCATCTGCTCTCCCCTGGCATGCCGACCTCTGTCCACACTGGACGCTCTCAATCACACCAGCCCCATTGAGGTCATGAGACCCGCCGGCGTGGTGAATTGGACTTGTCGCTTGTCCGCGGTCGCCTTGCCGGCAACGCAGCCTCCGATAGGCTTCCCTCTCACCACATTCCGCACCACGGGACGGGAACACCATGACCGGGCAGCCGCACGAAATGAACGCGCCAACCCTGCGCGAGGAAAGCATCACGATCAACAAGGTGAACACGCAGTTTCGGATCCGGAGCGCGTGTCTCTTCGCGGCGATCACCGCGTGCAACATGGTTCTTGCGATTCAGCAGGCCGTTGCCGGCCGCGACCACCAGTGGAATGCGCTGGCGCTGATGGTTGCCACTGCGATCTTCGCGGCGCTGACCATCTACTGGCTCGGGGAAACGATCAAGGCGGTGATCGAGGGGTTGGCGCTGCGTCTGGACCACGGGAGCTGCAGGCCCGAAGTTGCGTCCAACCGTGCACGGCTCGGCCGCGACACACCCTGACCCGCAGACGGCGCTCGACGCAGTGGTATCAACCTCCGCCGGTTTGACACTGTAGCGTACGGTGGTATGTTCCACATCGGCGCCAGGCAGGCGCCAGGCACCCGCCGCGCGAAGCTGTTTTCAGCACTGCTGATTGAACACCGTGTATCCGACATGACCCCATTGTCGGGATGCCGCGCGGTTGCGGGTGACGTCAGGCTACCGACAGGAGTCATCGTCATGACCAATGTAACCATTCATCCGTCCACCATCGACGGCATCAAGCGCCTCGCCACGCACCTGAAGCGTGACCAGAAGATCCCTCACCACGATGCCCTCGATCAGGCCGCCAAAGCCGCCGGGTTCGATAACTTCAGGCATGCCCGGGGACGCCTCGCCGACGCGCCGCGCGCAACGCCGACGTCCCGACTCACGCACAGCGTCTTCCTGACTGCGTACTGGCGCGACGACCAGGGCGGCGCGGGGCGCGAGACCATGCGCGTCACCCTTGACCGACCGCTCAGGCAGTTGATTCGTCCGTCGCGGATGCGCGGCAGTCTCGGGTATTTCCGTCTCGACGCTGTCGATCACCTGGAGACCCGGGAGAACCTTGCCGGCCAGACTCAGGCGATGGTGGTGCTGACAAAGGCCGTTGATACCTTGACCTTCCTGCAGGCGACCGGACTTCAGCCTGGCGCACACCGCGGCAACGCTCGCTTCAGCGATCGCGTGGGTAGCCGAGGGCATGACAGCCTCCCAGGCCTCGATCATGAGACCGTGTGGAGCGATCCGGCCTCCCTATTCGAGGTTGTCGCTCATGAGCCCTACGTCAATGGCATGGACGACGAAGACGTAGCCGCTCAGCGTGCCGAATGGTGTGCCTCGCGCGGCCTTCACTCGGCGCTGACGCGTTGGCCGGGGATCTACTACCCGGGCGCATCCCGGATGTACCTCGTATCTGACGACGCTGCGCGCCTCGCCGAAGTCGTGCGCACGCTCGATCGGTTGCCGCTTGCGCCGCCTCCCGGCGCGCGAGTGACCGAATCCGCTCCTTTCGAGCCGCCGTTCGTCAGCCCAGCGCGCCTGGCACGTGACACAGCGAAGCGGACCAGGCCTAAGCCGGTAGAGGCTGGTGAAATTCGGCGCGGCGCGACGCCCTATCGGGCGATGCCCTGGGCGGCGCCTCAATGGCGTCCTGCCGAAAGGATGGCCCTCGACAAGCACCGCGAGATCGGGCGCCTGCTGATCCACCTTCTCCCCCTGCCAGGTGTGCCTACCAAGGTGTACGAGAGGATTCGGACTACGCAGTTCACGCTCAGCGAATGGATGGAGCGGGAATACACGCGCGAGGAGTTGTCCGATGTTGCGGCGAGGGCGGTTTACTACAGCAAGGGCACTGCCGAGCCACGTCTCCCTCGTGACACGTCGCCAGCCGACGCCGTAACACGCATCCGCGAGCTCCTGACCGAGGGCTACGCTTCCACCGCGCCAGTACGAGCA